>Ga0209564_1000038_pt1 | contig 414357 bp, 376 predicted proteins | sample AraplaCol_mMF_r2_FD_184272 | JGI IMG/M metagenome (GOLD analysis project Ga0209564, IMG submission 184272) | Arabidopsis root microbial communities from North Carolina, USA - plate scrape MF_Col_mMF_r2 (SPAdes) (version 3) | ecosystem: Host-associated > Plants > Roots > Endosphere | place... | reverse complement strand
ATGTGGCTATATCCTTGATCCAACACCAGGCATGCTGCCTGCTGTTTGAACTCAGGGGAAAACGTACGTCTTTGCTTGCTCATCAAACACCTCTCCATGGCGAGCATTCTCGCCTAAATCAGTGTCCGGGTGCATTAAACCACTACATTGGCAGACTGCTTGAGATCTTGATGCGTTTGCTGAAGCAAACGGAAGAAATGATCTGAGCTGTTGTTTAATGCCATTTTTCTTGTCTCTGGAGATGTGATTAGTTCTATTGGAACAGTACCGGCAGTTCCTGCGAGCGTTTGCGCAGCAGGTTTTTGGCTTCTTCGTATTCGGGGTAGATCAGGCCGACGGTGTCCCAGAATTGCTGGCTGTGGTTCATCTCGAGGATGTGCGACAGCTCGTGCGCCACCACGTAGTCGATCAGCGGCAGCGAGAAGTGGATCAGTTTCCAGTTCAGGCGGATCTTGCGGTCCGCCGTGCACGAACCCCAGCGCGTGCCGGCCGACGATAATCCAAACGAGTGATACTGCACGCCGAGCCGGCCCGCGTACAGGTCGAGGCGCTCTTCGAACAGGGTCTTGGCCTGCTGCTGATACCAGGTCTGCACGCGATGCTTCAGCGTTTCTTCGCTGGCGCCGGGCAGGAGCGTCATCCACAGTTCGCGCGTGTTCGGGTTGTAGATGCTGCGATTGCGCCCACCCACCAGCAAGCGCAGGGTGATGTCGGCGCCGAGGTAGGGCAGCTGCGCGCCGTCGATCCATTCCACCGGCGGCTTTTGCAGCCGCGCCGCGCGGCGTTCGCGCCGCTCTTTCAGTTTGCTCAGGATCCAGTGCTGCTTGGTGCGGATTGCTTCATCAATCTCGGCGATGCTGATGCGCTTGGGCGCGGTCACGCGCAGGCCGTCGTCGTCGATCATGAAACCGATCGAGCGGCGTGTCGAGCGGCGCAATTCGTATTCGAGGATGAACTCACCGACCATCAGCTGGCGGCGCGGCGGCTGGTTCGATGGCGGCGCAACTAAAGGACGTGTCTTGACGGGGACTGCCGTTTCCGGCGGGGCGACGTAGGGAGAAACAGGAGGCGGTTTTTTTGCTGCGGGTGGAACGGACCATACCGGTGCGGTGTACACCGGTTTCTGGCCCTCGCCGCCAAACAGGTCCGGCTGGTTCGGATCGGGTGACGCCGGTTTGACCAGCGTCGCCAGATCGTCTAACCAGCGTTGTAGGCGTGGGGCGAAATGACGCGCATTTCTGATTCGATCCAATTTTCCACCTGTTGCATCATGCCGTCGGCCGTTTGGCCTTCCGACGAAATTGGCTTACCTATCGATACTGTAACAAGGCCGGGGCGTTTGATGAAAGAGTTTTTTGGCCAGCACTCGCCGGAGTTGTGCGCAATCGGCACCACCACGGCGCCGGTCTCGATGGCGAGGCGCGTGCCGCCGCTCTTGTACTTGCCCGCTTTGCCGACCGGGATGCGGGTCCCTTCCGGGAACATGATGATCCACAGGCCCTGCGCCAGGCGGCGCTTGCCGTGGCGGACCACGTCCTTGAAGGCGTTCTTGCCCTGCTTGCGGTCGATCGGGATCATGCGCAGCAGCGCCATGGCCCAGCCGAAGAAGGGAATATACAGGATCTCTTTTTTGAACACGAACACCAGTGGGCGCGGCATCATCGGCAGCAGGAAGATGGTCTCCCACGCCGACTGGTGCTTGGACAGCAGGATGGCCGGCGCATCCGGCAGGTTTTCCATGCCGCGGATTTCATAACGGATCCCGCAGATCACCTTCAGGCACCAGATCATGAACACGTTCCAGCGCGAGGTGATGTAGAAGCGCTGGCGATACGGCAGCGGCGCCGCCGCGAAGCACACGAGCGACCAGAGGATGGTCGATACCACCATGACGATGGTGAAGATCAGGGAACGCAAGAACAATGCAGACTCCAAAAACTGTTTAGCTGGCGGCTTGCGGCGCCGGCGGGGTGCTGGTTTTCAGCAGATGGCTGACCATCGCGGCCAGGTCCGGGAACACCATGGTGCCGGGCGGGAGGCCGCCGGTGGCCTGGGTCTTCTCGCCTTTGCCGGTCAACACCAGATAAGGCACGCAGCCGCTCACATAGCCCGCCTGCAGGTCGCGCAGCGAATCGCCGACCACCGGCACGCCTTTCAGGCTGATTTTATAGCGCTGCGAGATTTCTGTGAACATGCCCGGCTTGGGTTTGCGGCAGTCGCAATTGTCGGCCGCCGCGTGCGGGCAGAAAAACACCGCGTCGATGTCCGCGCCCACTTGCTGCGCCAGCGTGTGCATTTTGTGGTGGATGGCGTTGAGGATGGTCATGTCGAAGAACTCGCGGGCGATGCCCGACTGGTTCGACGCCACGACCACGCGGTAGCCCGCCTGGTTCAGGCGGGCGATGGCTTCCAGCGAACCGGGAACCGGGATCCACTCCGCCGGCGATTTGATGAAGTCCGGCGAGTCGTGGTTGATCACGCCGTCCCGATCCAGGATGACCAGCTTCATGGACGGCGCACCCATTTAGGCCGCCAGCTTGGAGATGTCGGCCACGCGGTTCATCATCCCGTGCAGGGACGACAGCAGCGCCAGACGGTTGTTACGCAGCGCGACGTCGTCGGCCATGACCATGACGTCGTTGAAGAAGGCATCGACTTCGTTCTTCAGCTGGGCCAGGGTTTTCAGCGTGCCGGCGAAGTCGCCTTTGTTGAAGGCAGCGTCGATTTCCGGCAGCACGCGCACCACGGCGGCGTTCAGGTTCACTTCTGCCACGTCCTTCAGCAGCGCGACGTTGACACCGGTGTTGCCTGCGGCGGCGAGGGCTTCTTCGTTCTTCTTCAGGATGTTGGTGATGCGCTTGTTGGCTGCAGCCAGCGATTCCGATTCCGGCAGCGCGGCGAAGGCTTGCACGGCTTCCAGTCGCTGCACGATGTCGTCCAGGCGGTCCGGGTTCTGTGCCACCACGGCTTCGATCTCGTTGACCGAGAAGCCGCGCTCGCGCAGGATGCCGCGCAGGCGGTCCAGCATGAAGGCCGCGACGTCGGCGCTTGGATCTTTGAAGCTGGCCACGGTGGTGAACTGTTTTGCTGCATCAGCCAGCAGGCCGGAGATCGACAGCGACAGGCGCTTTTCGATCAGCATGCGCAGCACGCCCAGTGCGTGACGGCGCAGCGCGAATGGATCTTTGTCGCCGGTCGGCTGCAGGCCGATGGCCCAGATGCCGACCAGGGTTTCCAGCTTGTCGGCCAGCGCCACGGCGGTGCCGGTCACGGTCGATGGCAGGGCGTCGCCGGCGAAGCGCGGCTGGTAGTGTTCCGATGCGGCCAGCGCGACGTCTTCTTGTTCGCCGTCGTTGCGGGCGTAGTAGGTGCCCATGATGCCTTGCAGCTCAGGGAATTCGCCCACCATGTCGGTCAGCAGGTCGGCCTTGGACAGGCGCGCTGCGCGTTCGGTCAGGGCTACATCTGCGCCCAGCTTGGCGGCGATGGCGCCGGCCAGCGCGGTCACGCGTTCGCTGCGTTCTGCCTGGGTGCCCAGCTTGTTGTGGTAGACCACATTCTTCAGCAGCGGCAGGCGCGATTCCAGGGTTTTCTTCTTGTCTTGCTCGAAGAAGAACTTGGCGTCGGACAGGCGTGGACGTACCACGCGCTCGTTGCCGTCAATGATGGCGGCCGGGGTGTCGGTGGCGATGTTGGAGACGATCAGGAAGCGCGAACGCAGCTTGCCGTTGGTGTCGGTCAGTGCGAAGTATTTCTGGTTGGTCTGCATGGTCAGGATCAGGCATTCCTGTGGCACGGCCAGGAATTCTTCTTCGAACTTGCATTCGTAGACCACCGGCCATTCGACCAGTGCGGCCACTTCGTCCAGCAGTGCTTCCGGCATCAGCACCTTGTCGGCGCCGGCCTTGGCCAGCAGTTCGGCGCGGATTTGTTCTTTGCGGTCTTCAACGGATGCCAGCACTTTGCCTTGCTCTTTCAGCGTGGCGGCGTAGGCATCGGCGTTGGCGATGGTGACGGCGCGCTGGCCCGGCGCGGTCAGGAAGCGGTGGCCTTCGGTGACGTTGGTGCCGGTCAGGCCCAGCAGGGTCAGAGGCAGCACGGCGTCGCCATGCAGGGCGATCAGCGCGTGGGCCGGGCGTACGAATTGCACGGTCGCGCCGTCCGGACGCTGGTAGCTCATCACTTTTGGAATCGGCAGCTTGGCGACCGAGTCTTCCAGCGCGGCTTGCAGGCCCGCTTGCAGCGCGCTGCCGGCTGCGGTGTAGGTGTAGAAGAAGCTTTCGGCCTTGCCGTCCTGCGCGCGTTCCAGATCGGCCACGGTCAGGTTCGGGAAGCCCAGTGCGGCCAGTTTCTTGGCCAGCGGCGGGGTGCCGTTGCCGTTGGCGTCCAGCGCGACCGACACCGGCAGCACTTTTTCGCGGATCGATTTGTCCGGCGAGGTGGCGCGCACTTTGGTGATGGACACGGCCAGGCGGCGCGGCGTGGCGTAGGCGGTGGCGACGCTGTCGGCTTCCAGGAAGTCGCGCGATTTCAGGCCGTTGACGATGCCGTCCGCGAAAGCCTTGCCCAGTTTGGCGAGCGCCTTCGGCGGCAGTTCTTCGGTCAGCAGTTCGATGAGCAGAGTTTGAGTCATATCGTTTATATCGTTTTATTCAGCGGCTACAGTCTTCGGGGCCATCGGGAAACCGAGGCGCTCACGCGAGTCGTAGTAGGCTTGGGCGACGAGGCGCGACAGCGCGCGCACACGGCCGATGTAGGCGGCGCGCTCGGTCACGGAGATGGCGCCGCGTGCGTCCAGCAGGTTGAAGCTGTGCGAGGCCTTCATGATCTGCTCGTAGGCCGGCAGCGTCAGCTGCGCTTCGATCAGGCGCTTGGCTTCCGATTCGTGGTTGTTAAACTGCGAGAACAGCAGTTCGGTGTTCGAATGCTCGAAGTTGTAGGCCGACTGCTCGACTTCGTTCTGGTGGAACACGTCGCCGTACTTCAGTACCTTGGTCTCGCCATTTTCTTCCCAGGTGGTCCACACCAGGTCGTACATGTTTTCCACGCCTTGCAGGTACATGGCCAGGCGTTCAACGCCGTAGGTGATCTCACCCAGCACCGGCTTGCAATCCAGACCGCCGACTTGCTGGAAGTAGGTGAACTGGGTCACCTCCATGCCGTTCAGCCAGACTTCCCAACCGAGGCCCCAGGCGCCCAGCGTTGGCGATTCCCAGTCGTCTTCCACGAAACGCACGTCGTTCTGCTTCAGGTCCAGGCCCAGCGCTTCCAGCGAACCGAGATACAGGTCGAGGATGTTTTCCGGGGCCGGCTTCATCACTACCTGATACTGGTAGTAGTGCTGGCCACGGTTCGGGTTTTCGCCATAGCGGCCATCTTTCGGGCGGCGCGACGGCTGGACGTAGGCGGCGCGCCAAGGCTCAGGGCCGATCGCGCGCAGGAAAGTACCAGTGTGGAAGGTGCCGGCGCCGACTTCCATGTCGTAGGGCTGGAGCAGGGCGCAGCCTTGCTTGTCCCAGTAGGTTTGCAAGGTCAGGATGATTTGTTGAAATGTCAGCATCTTTTGTCAGTCGGTGGCATGCCCGGGGCATGCAGGTTGCAGTTTCGCTAAAGCGATGATTTTAGCGGGTTAAGCGGCTTTTGGCTGATTTTTTGAGCGTTTAGCCCAAAACCACGCCCCTGCCAAGGACAAGGCGGTCAAGGCCAGGAACAGCTTGTTGCCCCACAGGATGTACGGGGTGCTGCCGGCCATGCCCTGCACGCTGGCGGCCAGCGCGCCGAAGGTGTTTACCGGTAGTTGCTGTACCACTTTGCCGTCGCCATTGATGATGGCGGTGGCGCCGGTGTTGGTCGCCCGCAGCATGGGGCGGCCGGTTTCCAGCGTGCGCATCTGCGAGATCTGCAAATGCTGCGGGATGGCGATGGTGTCGCCAAACCAGGCCAGGTTGGAGGTATTCAGCAGCATGGTGGCCGGCTTCTGGTCCTGCGCCGGGTGGTTCAGCTGTGCCGCAATCTCCTCGCCGAACAAGTCTTCGTAGCAGATGTTGGGCAGCACGCGCTGGTCCTTGATGGCGAACGCCGGCTGGATCTCGCGGCCGCTGGTCATGTCGCCCAGCGGAATGGACATGAGGTTGACGAACCAGCGGAAGCCATACGGGATGAATTCGCCATACGGCACCAGATGGTGCTTGTCGTAGCGGTAGTAGCCCGAGCCCAGCTTGGCCGGAATGCCGATCACGCTGTTGAAGTAGGCAGTCTGGCTGTCGGCCGTGAAGATGCCGAGAATCAGGTTGCTGTTGGTCTTGTTCAGGAACTGCGCGATGCCGGGCAGGTAGTCCGGCGGCAGTTGCTGCTGCAGCGTGATGATGGCGGTTTCCGGCGTGGCGATCAGGTCGGCCGGGGCGGCGGTGATCGCTTCCTGGTACAGCTTCATGTTCGAGACGATCTTGGCGCCGTTGAACTTCTCGTCCTGCGGGATATTCCCTTGTAGCAGGCGCACCGAGATCGGCTTGCCTTCCGGGTAAGTCCATTGCAGGAAGCCGAGGCCCACGCCAGCCACGCAGACGCCTACCGCCAGCCCGGCCGCGCGCAGGCGCGAACGGTGCAGCAGCAACAGCAGGGCGCCGGCAATCACGGCGGCCAGCCAGCCGAGGCCGTACACGCCGATAATCGGCGCGAAGCCAGCCAGCGGGCTGTGGTTGTGGGCGTAGCCCGAGGACAGCCACGGGAAGCCGGTGAACAGCCAGCCGCGCACCCATTCGAACAGCGCCCACACCGCCGGGAACATCAGCAGGTTGGCGGCCGGCAGCGGTAGTGTCCAGCGCTTGCGCAGCCAGAAAGCCGCAGCCATAGCTGCGGCGCCATACAAGCCCATGGCCGCGCCCAGCAGCAGCACGGCCAAGGCGGCCAGCGGGGCGGGCATGCCGCCGTAGGTATGCATCGAAACGTACAGCCAGTGCACGCCGGCGACGGTCCAGCCGGTGACGAAGGCCCAGCCGATCAGCGCGGCGGCTTTGACGCTGGTGCTGCGCAGGACCTGGTAGAACAGCGTGGCCAGGCCAAGGATTTCCAGCGGCCACCAGCCGAACGGCGCAAAGGCGAACACGCACAGCGCACCAGCGAGGCCGGTGATGAGCATGCGGCCTCGGGTCGAGCGTTGCGGCTTGGGAGGATCGTTCGGGTTGGCGCGGCGAAAGCGCATTATGCGTCGTCGCCGTGGTCTGGGGCCGGCGGCAGTTTTTCCACCGTCAGCACATGGATCTGGCGGGCGTCGGCGCGCAGCACTTCGAAGCGCAGGCCTTCAAAGTCGAACACGTCGCCTTTGTGGGCCATGCGGCCGAGGTGCTTGGAGACCAGGCCGCCGATGGTGTCGACGTCGTCGTCGGGCAGGGCGGTGTCCAGCTCTTCGTTGAACTGTTCGATCTCGGTCAGCGCCTTGATGCGCCAGCGCGGGCCGTGCTGGCCTTCGCGGATGGACAGGATGTTGTCTTCTTCCTCGTCGAAATCGTATTCGTCCTCGATGTCGCCGACGATTTGTTCCAGCACGTCTTCGATGGTGATCAGGCCGGCCACGCCGCTGTATTCATCGACCACGATGGCCATGTGGTTGTGGTTGGCGCGGAAGTCGCGCAGCAGCACGTTCAGGCGTTTCGATTCCGGGATGAAGATGGCCGGGCGCAGCATGTCGCGCACGTCGAACGATTCTTCGGCGTAGTAGCGCAGCAGGTCCTTGGCCAGCAGGATGCCGATCACCTTGTCGCGCTCGCCCTCGATGGCGGGGAAGCGCGAGTGGGCGGTTTGCAGCACCAATGGCAGCCATTCTTCAATCGGCTTGGAGATGTCGATCACGTCCATCTGCGAGCGCGGGATCATGATATCGCGGGCGGACAGGTCGGATACCTGGAACACGCCCTCGATCATCGACAGGGCGTCGGCGTCGATCAGGTTGCGTTCGTGGGCGTCGTGCAGAACTTCGAGCAGCTCCGAGCGGTTCTCGGGCTCTGGGGAAATCAGGGCGGTCAGTCGTTCAAACAATGACCTGTGGGGTTTAGCGTCAGTCTTGACGCTACTAGAGTGCTCTTGCATAGCTGGCGTAAAGCCGGTTGTTTCGAAGAGGCATAGGATACACCAAATGGGGAAGCGGGGCCGTTTTTATCAAAAAAACATGCCCCGCTGGCATCATTCGGCGTAAGGATCGGCGTAGCCGAGTCCGGCGAGGAGTTCGGTTTCGATGCCTTCCATTTCGGCCGCTTCCTCGTCGTCCATGTGGTCGTAGCCCTGGGCGTGCAGCACGCCGTGGACGATCAGGTGGGCCGTGTGTTCTTCCACCGTTTTCTTTTGCTCGGCCGCTTCCTTTTCCAGCACGTCGGTGCAGAGGATGATGTCGGCCTGGGTCGGCGCGTCTTCCGGCAGTTCCTCTTCGCCTTCGTTGTAGGCGAAGGTCAGCACGTTGGTGGCGTAGTCCTTGCCGCGGTATTCGCGGTTCAGGGCCTGGCCTTCCTCGGCATCGACAAAGCGGATGGTCAGTTCGGCCGGCGCGAACAGGGCGGCTTGCACCCACTTGCGGATCATCGGGCGGGTGATCGATGCTTGCAGGCGGGGATCGGCGTACTGCACCGACAGCGTCAGTTTATTTTTTGCGGACATTTTTGAGAGTCGTGGCTTTGAGGAGGGGAGCGATTTCCGCTTCGTGGTTATGGGCGGTTTCGTAGGCGTCGACGATGCGTGCCACCAGCGGGTGGCGCACCACGTCTTCGCTGTTGAAGTGGCTGAAGGCGATGCCGCGCACTTCTTTCAGTACCTGGATGGCGTCCACCAGGCCGCTTTTCTGGCTCTTGTGCAGGTCGACCTGGGTGACGTCGCCCGTCACCACGGCCTTGCTGCCGAAGCCGATGCGGGTCAGGAACATCTTCATCTGCTCGACCGTGGTGTTTTGCGCCTCATCGAGAATCACGAACGCGTGGTTCAGGGTGCGGCCGCGCATGTAGGCCAGCGGGGCGATTTCAATCACCTGCTTCTCGAACATTTTCTGCGTGCGGTCGAAGCCGAGCAGGTCGTACAGGGCGTCGTACAGAGGGCGCAGGTACGGGTCGACCTTTTGCGACAGGTCGCCCGGCAGGAAGCCGAGGCGCTCGCCCGCTTCCACCGCCGGGCGGGTCAGGATGATGCGCTTGACGGCGTCGCGCTCAAGCGCATCGACTGCGCACGCCACGGCCAGGTAGGTCTTGCCGGTGCCGGCCGGGCCGACGCCAAAGCTGATGTCGTGCTCGAGGATGTTGCGCAGGTAGCGGATCTGGTGCGGCGTGCGGCCGCGCAGGTCGGCGCGGCGGGTCTTCAGGATCGGGCTGTTGATGTCGATATCGATGGCCGGCGCCTCGATCTTGCGCGGCTTGGCGGCCGCCGGTTCGCCGTCGGCCGGTTCGACCGCGGCGTTGAGGCCGGCGCGTTGCTCGACCAGCGCCAGTTGCACTTCCTCGATCGGCACGATTTTGTTGGCGATGGCGTAGAAGTGCTCGAGGATCTCGACCGCGCGTTCGGCGTTGTGGCCGCTGACGATGAATTTCTCGCCGCGGCGGAAAATGGTGACGTCCAGCGCGGCGGAAATCTGGCGCAGGTTTTCGTCAAGCGGGCCGCACAAATGGGCCAGGCGCGCGTTATCGAGCGGCTCGGGGACGAAGTAGTGCGGCTGGACTGGGGTCTTGGTTTTCAATGGAATGCTTTTAGGAGAGAGGGCCGGCAACCGGCACAGGCGATAGTTTATCGTAATTTGCCCTCGCTAGCGCCTTTGCTCTACAGTAGAGCTATGGTCATCAACGTCACCAGCGCGCCGCGTCCCGACCCGGTGCAATCCAATCTGCGCGAAACCCGCGCCAACCGCGCCGAGCAGCGTAGCGAGCAGGCGGCGGAGAACCGGCGCGCCCAGCAGAATAACCGTGCTGAGCAGGATGGCGCGGTGCTCAGGCAGCGCGTCAAGGAGAACAACGAAGCCACCCGCAACCAGGCCCGTGCCAATGACGAGGCGGCCGCCGCCGACCGCCGCGCCGCCCAGCAAACCGACAAAAAAGCCGAAACCCAGCGCCGCGACAATCAAAAAACGCTGGGACGCCACATCGACACCAAGGCTTGAATCCCCCGATTGTTTCCTGAAAGTTCTTGCGTGCGCCACCCTCCGTTGGCGTGTGATGAAATAGCATTGTTGCTAAGGTTTCTAGCCTCTGATTGATGCCGAACAATCTTAGCGCGGTGGGCGCTGGTATCTTGCCCTTATAGCAAGCTGACTCACTAAGTTTTGCTTAAGTTCAGACCAGCACTATCTGTTCACCCCAACCAATGAGGAAAATCATGGCACACCATGCACTTGCATCCCAGGAAAGCTACAACCCTAACCACCTGCTCGATATCTTGCTCGGCAAGATGCAGCTGAAAAATGACGCTGCGCTGTCGCGCCTGCTGGAAGTCGCGCCGCCGGTCATCAGCAAGATCCGCCACCACCGCCTGCCGGTTGGCGCCTCGCTGCTGATCCGCATGCACGAAGTCACCGGCATGAGCATCCGCGACCTGCGCGACCTGATGGGCGACCGCCGCACCAAGTACCGCCTGTCCGACGCCCAGGGCCGTCCGAAGCCGGAAGACCGTCCAGCCATCGATAAGGCTTCGGCCGGAAACGCAGCACATCATTGATGCGCGCCCCGCGCCCGCGCCTGCCGTGCCGCGCATGACGCCGGCCCGGCAGGTCGCCACTTCAGGTCAGCAGCACCATCGAGATCTCTTCATACTGCAACTCCGTTTCGCGGAATAACTGCAGATAAATTTCCTCGTCGAGGCCCAGCGCAGTCCAGGCCACGGTCGAGACGGGCGGCACCAGATCGTCCTGCATCTGCGCCAGATCGAGCGCGTGCACGATGGCATCGGCCACATGGATGATGGCCGCCAGGAACCCTGCGCCCGGCGCTTCCGGATCGTGATGGCCGCCGATGGCCAGCCGCATGGTGTCGGAAAAATTCCAGTGCTCGGCCAGCGCCAGACCGGCGTCGACGTGATCGACGCCCAGCACGGCGCGCTCCGCCTCCAGCAAATAACAGTCGTGCTCGGCACGGTGGGCGATGGCGGCCGCGTACTGCTCGGGGAAACAGGACACCAGCACCAGCCGGCCGATATCGTGCAGCAGCCCGGCCGTGAAGGCGTAATCCTGGTTGAAGCGCATCTGCCGCGCCAGCACCTTGGCGCAGGCGGCGGTGGCAATCGAATGGCGCCAGAAGGCCTTGTGGTCGAAGCCGGGGCAGTGGCCCTCGGCAAAGCAGCCGGTGACGGCCGCCGCGGTAATCAGGTTGCGCGTGGTCTGGAAGCCGAGGAAAGTGATCGCCTGCTGGATGGTGGTGACCTTGACCTGCAAGCCGTACAGCGAGGAGTTGGCCAGGCGCAGGGTCTTGGCGGTCAGCGCCTGGTCGTGCGAGACCTTTTTGGCCAGCACCGAAATGTCGACGTCGTCCTGGTCGATGCTGTTGAGCAGTTCCATCACCACCGCCGGCAGCGAAGGCAGGTCGTCCAGCGTGCGGACCACGTCGTCGTAACTCAGCATGGCGTCACTCATGTTCGGGCGTCTCCTCTACCCCCAGGCGGAAATCGGTGATGAAGCGGCGCAGGGTGGCGGTGGCCCAGTCGCTGCCGCTGTCCGGATCGTTCTTGCGGAACAGCTCGGCGATGCGCGCCTCGTGGTGTTGCAGCGTGGCCGCCACCACTTCCGGCGTCACCTCTTCTTTCACGATCGGCAGCATGGCGATGCCGTGGCGCGGCATCAGCGCCAGCATGGCTTCGGTCAGTACCGTGCCCTGCGGCAGCAGCACATTGCCCTGGACGTCGAGCAGCACGTCCGACAAGACCATGCCCGGCTGTACCTCCGCCAGCGCCAATTGATGATAATTCCCTGTCATGCCGCCTCCACTTGCATCCTGAACTATATTTGCTGATCTTACCATTGTCTTGCCAAGACGCAGCCCATACCGTACATTGGGACGTTGCCGTCAAATCCATGTTGTCGGGAGATTGCTAGATGTTTGGTATTCAAGGCCGCTTGACGCTGCTTTTTGTGGTGATTGTCACCCTGGTGCTGGGGATCTCCGGCACCTATGCCCAATACAGTCTCGGTCATGAACTTGAGGTCAGCAGCCAGCGCCTGCGCCAGGGCGTGCTGACCCGCCTGCAAACCAGCTTGCCGTCGGCCTTGTGGGATCTGGACAAGGCCAAGGTCGACAACATCGTCGCGGCCGAGATGATGCCGCCCGAGCTGGTGTCGATCCGCGTCTACGATACCTCGGTCGGCCTGTTTTCCGGCAAGCTGCGCAACGAGAACGGCACCATTTCCTCGATCGAAAACGATGCCGCGGTGGCCGGCACGCCGGTGGTGGCCGACCTGGCTTACCGCGATTCCGGCGCGGCCGGCGCGGCGCTCAAGCCGGTGATTGTGGGCCGGGTGGTGGTCAACTTCAGCCGCGCCCAAATCGACGCCACGCTGGCGGCCGAGGTGCGGCGCAAGGTCACGGAAGTGCTGCTGCTGGATCTGATCCTGGTGGCGGCGCTGGCGCTGTCGCTGCGCATTGTGTTCGATCCGCTCAAGCGCCTGCGCGACGGTTTATTTGATCTTGCCACCCGCGGCAGCGATGAAGTGGAAGAACTGCCCGACAGCCGCCACGACGAGCTGGGCGAAGTGATCCGCGGCTTCAACGCCATCCAGCGCAAGATCAAGTCCAACATCCAGCGCATCCGCGAGGCCGAGGACGAGGCGCGCAAGTCGGCGCAGGCCACGGCCAAGGCGATGGACGACTTGCGCCGCACCCAGGAATCGCTGCTGCAGGCTGAACGGCTGGCCTCGCTGGGCGGGCTGGTGGCCGGCGTCGCGCACGAGATCAACACCCCGGTCGGCATCGCGCTCACCAGCGCCTCGGTGCTGATGGAAGCGACCGAGAAGGTGCAGGCTTCGGTCCAGGACGGCAATATCAAGAAATCCGACATCACGCGCTATCTCGACACCGCCTCGGAAAGCACGCGCCTGATCATGAACAACGCCTACCGCGCGGCGCACCTGATCCACAGCTTCAAGCAGATCGCGGTCGACCAGGTCAGCGAGGCGCGCCGCCGCTTCGAGCTGCGCGACTACATCAACGAGGTGGTGTCCAGCCTGCAGCCCAAGCTGAAGAAGACGCGCATCACGGTCGACATCGCCTGCCCGCCGGACGTCATGCTGGACAGCTATCCCGGCGCGCTGGCGCAAGTCATCACCAACCTGACGCTCAACTGCGTCGAGCACGCGTTCGACCCGGACGACGAGGGGCGCATCGTGATCGGCGTGGTGCTGCAGGGCGACTGGATCGAAATGCAGGTGACCGACAACGGCAAGGGCATCCCGCCCGACATGCTGGACAAGGTGTTCGACCCGTTTGTCACCACCCGGCGCGGCCAGGGCGGCACCGGTCTCGGCCTCAACATCGTGTTCAACCTGATCGCCAAGCAGTTCGGCGGCAGCATCACCGTCTCCAGCGTGCTGGGCCAGGGCGCCAGCTTCGTGCTGCGCATGCCGTGCGTGACGCCGGTCGACGACCATAGCCTGCACGCCGACGCCCGCCTGCACGCCTGAACGCCACAACCAGGAGAGCCGCCATGCCTGTCATTACCGGAGAATTCACCGTCGCCATGCAGCCGGAAGCCATGTCCGCCGTGGCGGCCGACAGCGGCATCGGCCGCATGTCGCTCAACAAGCACTACCAGGGCGCGCTGCAGGCCGAAGGCAAGGGCGAGATGCTGGCCTATATGGACCGCGCGCTCGGCTCCGGCGTGTACGTCGCGGTCGAGCGCGTGACCGGTGCGGTGGAAGGCCGCAGCGGCAGCTTCCTGTTGCATCACACCGGCATCATGACGCGCGGCGCGCCCGGCCTGACGGTGGCGGTGGTGCCCGATTCCGGCAGCGGCGAGCTGGCCGGCTTGCACGGCACCCTGAAGATCCGGATGGAAGGCGGGAAGCACTACTACGACTTCGACTACACGCTATAAAATGGGGGTATGGATAAAGAAGCGATCAAGGGCCTGTTGATTTTGCTGGCCGTCGGCGTGGCGCTGGCCTTGTTGGCGATCGTCGGTACCGAGGATGGCTGGCACAAGCTTGGTTGCGTGGCGCGCGCGCTGGCGCACGGCGTCGCGCTCAGCAATATCCGTTCAGTCTGCCTGTAAAAAAAATCCCGCTCAAGTAGCGGGATTTCTTTATCGGATGTGGCTGGAAAAGTTTGTTATTCGTCTGAGAATTTTTCCGAGCCCTGGCGGCGGCGCGAGGCGAAGCCGAGGACAACCAAACCCAGCATCAACATGCCGAAGGTTTGTGGTTCCGGAACCGGGGTGGCCGGTTCGGTGCGCGGCTGCTGTTTCGGATCTGCCGGCGGCAAAGCGTTTTGATCGGCTTCGCTCGGTTTGACGGCAGGCGTGCTATTGATACCGCATGGTGCAGGATCATTGGCTTCGCAATGTGCGAGTACGATTGTTGCGGGTGCAACATTGCTATTGGTATCCGGTGCGGCAGGCTTGGCTTGCACGGCGCCGGCAAAGCTTAAGGCGATTAATGCTGTCGAGATCAAGGACACAACTTTCACGATACACTCCTGCGTTCTTTTTTGGGGACAGGATGTTAAGGTCAATTTAATGCGCAAACTGTAAAATCACGGCGCGGGCTGCTAACACTTGCTACCGTTCTGATATTAAACCATACGCCGTAGTAATTTGCCATCTCTTTTTCTTTGGTGACAACGGAATTTTGCGTCGCAACAACACTCGTCGGCAGTTTGCCAGTGGCGCAGACGATCTTCAAACTGCCAACAACACAATTCTATGCACACTTTCGCGGATCAGATGATTTCCCCATATAAGACCACAATTCGATTGACTTTGGCGCTCGCTACAGTCGCGCTTGCTGCCGGCTGTGCCAGCAGCGGCAAGCCGGCTGCCACGCTCTCGTCCGGCTTGCTGGAAGCGGGCAATCCGCAGGTGCTGCTGCTGGGGGAGGTGCATGACAACGCCCAGGGCCACAAGCTGCGCTATGAGCTGTTGCGCCAGCGGGTGGAGGCGGGCTGGCGCCCGGCCATCGTGATGGAACAGTTCGACCGCGAAAACCAGGATCTGCTCGACAAGGCGCAAAAAGGCTGCCTCGACGCCCAGTGCGTGATCCGCGTGGCCGGCGCTGCGCGCTGGGATTGGCAATTGTATTATCCTGTGATTCAGCTGGCGCTGACTTACCAGCTGCCGCTGGTGGCGGGCAACCTGTCGCGCGCCGATGCCTCGCGCGTGGTGCGCGACGGCGTGGCCTCCAGCTTCGATCCGCAAAGCGTCAAGGATTACAAGCTGGACCAGCCGCTGCCGGCCGCGCTGGCCGCCGCCCAGCAGCAGGAAATCATGGCCGGCCATTGCAATATGCTGCCGGAGATGATGGTGGGCGGCATGGTCAACGCCCAGGTGGCGCGCGATATCTGGATGGCCCGCATCATCCGCGACCAGCGGCCGAAAGACGTGGTGCTGATCGCTGGTAACGGCCATGTGCGCAAGGATGTGGGCGTCGGTTATTGGCTACAGCAGGCGACGCCAGTGCTGACCGTGCGCAGCGTTGGCTTTATCGAAGGCCGTGAGGACGCCGGCCGCTACGACAGCATTCAGGCGCTGGCGCCGCAAACCCGCGACGACCCGTGCAAACAGGTGAAGAAATGAAAACACGCTACATCCCCGAGGCGCCGCCGCGCGCCGAAGTCGACGCCCTGGCCGGCGCGGTGCTGCTGGAGTTCGGCGCCAACTGGTGCGGCCACTGCATGGCGGCGCAGGCGCCGCTGGCCGAGGCCTTTGCCGGCCACGAGGGCGTGGTCCACTACAAGGTCGAGGATGGCCCCGGCCGGCCGCTGGGGCGCTCGTTCCGCGTCAAGCTGTGGCCGACCCTGATCTTCCTGCGCGACGGGCAGGAAGTGGCGCGGCTGGTACGGCCGTTGAAAGCAGACGACATTTCGGCGGCGTTTGCGCAAATAGACCACTAGCCAAGCTTGGCAATCCGGCAATGTGGTGTGTATGATGGCCCGCACACCACAATCAGCAGGAGCGTCCAGCATGAGTCAGCCCAAGACCAATTCGGCGGCCACGGTATTGTTTGCCAGCCTGATCGGCACGACCATCGAGTTCTTCGATTTCTACATCTACGCCACTGCCGCCGTGCTGGTGTTCCCCAAGCTGTTCTTCCCCGCCAGCGATCCCGCTGCCGCCACCCTGCAATCGCTGGCGACGTTCGCCATTGCCTTCTTTGCCCGTCCGGTCGGCTCGGCCGTGTTCGGCCACTTCGGCGACCGCATCGGCCGCAAGGCCACGCTGGTGGCGGCGCTGCTGACCATGGGCGTGTCCACCGTGGTGATCGGCGCGCTGCCGACCTACGCCTCGATCGGCACGCTGGCGCCGGCGCTGCTGGCGCTGTGCCGCTTCGGCCAGGGCCTGGGCCTGGGCGGCGAGTGGGGCGGGGCGGTGCTGCTGGCCACCGAGAATGCGCCGCCGGGCAAGCGCGCCTGGTACGGCATGTTCCCGCAGCTGGGCGCGCCGATCGGCTTCTTCCTGTCGGGCGGCATCTTCCTGCTGCTGAGCCAGGTGCTGAGCGACACCGAATTCTTCAGCTACGGCTGGCGCATCCCGTTCCTGGCCAGCTCGCTGCTGGTGATCGTCGGCCTGTACATCCGGTTGAAAATCCATGAAACGCCGGATTTCCAGAAAGTGCTGGACAAGAACGAGCGCGTCAAAGTGCCGGTGCTGACGGTGTGGAAGGAGCACCGCAAGCCGCTGGTGCTGGGCACGCTGATCGCGCTGGCCACCTTCGTGCTGTTTTACCTGATGACGGTGTTCGCGCTGAGCTGGGGCACCAGCGCGCTGAAATTCTCGCGCAAGGACTTCCTGATCCTGCAGCTGTTCGCGGTGCTGTTCTTCGCGCTGACGATTCCATTTTCGGCCATCTGGGCCGACCGCAAGGGCCGCCGCTCGACCCTGATCTGGGTCTCGGCCGCGATTGCCGTGTTCGGCCTGACGATGGCGCCGCTGTTCGGTTCCGGCGACGCCACCCAAGTGACCTTCTTCCTGTCGCTGGGCCTGGGCCTGATGGGCCTGACCTACGGCCCGCTGGGCACCATCCTGTCCGAGCTGTTCCCGGCCGAGGTGCGCTACACCGGTGCCTCGCTGACGTTCAACCTGGCCGGCATCCTGGGCGCTTCGCTGGCGCCGTACGCCGCCACTTGGCTGGCGACCAACCTCGGCTTGCAGTACGTGGGCTACTACCTGTCGGGCGCGGCGCTGATCAGCCTGATTGCATTGCTTTTGGTAAAAACGAAGTAAGGTTGTCATACAACATATGGGGGCGAGCGGAGGATTCTGCTTGCCTCGCCCCATTTATGGTTGTACGATGACATACGACTAGAACATGATCTCGTGGAGACCGAGAGATCATCACCAACAACACACAATAAGTGATGCCATGAACCTGAGCGAGCCCGTAACTGCGCAAGCGGTGGCCCAATCCGTCGGTAAGTACCGCTGGACCATCTGCGCCCTGTTGTTTTTTGCCACCACCGTCAATTACCTCGACCGCCAGGTGCTGAGCCTGCTGGCACCGGCGCTGTCGGTGGAGTTCGGCTGGAGTAACACCGACTACGCCAACATCGCCGCCGCCTTCCAGTTTGTGTACGCGATCTCGATGCTGTTTGCCGGCCGCGTGGTCGACAAGATCGGCACCAAGGCCGCCTACGTGGTGGCGATCACCGTCTGGTCGCTGGGCGCGCTGCTGCACGCAGGCTCGGTGCCGGTGGGCGCGGCGGCGGCGGCGGTGCTGGGCGTGTTCGGCGTGGCGGCGGTGCCGTCCATCGTCGGCTTCATGATTTCGCGCGCGGTGCTGGCGGTGGGCGAGGCCGGCAACTTCCCGGCCGCCATCAAGGCCACGGCCGAATACTTCCCGAAAAAAGAACGCTCCTTCGCCACCGGCATCTTCAACTCCGGCGCCAACGTCGGCGCGATTCTGGCGCCGATCACGGTACCGGTGCTGGCCGCGATCTGGGGCTGGCAAGCTGCCTTCATCATGATCGGCATGCTGGGCTTCATCTGGATGAGCGTGTGGCTGTGGCTGTACGACAAACCGGAACAGCAGCCGCGCCTGTCGGCCGCTGAACTGGCTTACATCCGCAGCGATGCGCCGGCGCCGGTGGCTGCCGTTGAAGGCGAACCGGCCAAGAAGGTATCGTGGTTCCAGCTGCTCAAGTATCGCCAGACCTGGGCCTTTGCCTTCGGTAAATTCATGACCGACGGCGTGTGGTGGTTCTTCCTGTTCTGGCTGCCGACCTATCTGTCGGCGCAGTACGGCATGAAGGGCGAAGCCATCGTGATTCCGCTGGCCGTGTTGTACAGCATGACCATGATCGGCTCCATCGGCGGCGGCTGGTTCCCGAGCTACTTCATGTCGCGCGGCTACGCACCTTACGACGGCCGCATGAAAGCCATGCTGATGATCGCCTTCTTCCCGCTGGTGGTGCTGCTGGCGCAGCCGCTGGGCGCGATCAGCTACTGGATACCGGTGCTGCTGATCGGCGTCGGCGCGTCGGCGCACCAGGCCTGGTCGGCGAATATCTTCACCACCGTGTCCGACATGTTCCCGCAAAAATCGGTGGCCTCGGTGATCGGCATCGGCGGCATGGCCGGCGGCCTTGGCGGCGTGCTGCTGACCAAGCTCGGTGGCTGGGTGTTCGACTACTACAAGACGGTCAACGATATCCATACCGGCTACATGATCATGTTCGCCATCTGCGCGCTGGCTTATCTGGCGGCGTGGATTGTGATGAAGGCGCTGGTGCCGCGCCACAAGGAAATCACCGACCTGTGAAAATTCTTGCGCTAACGGCCGCGCTGCTGGCGGCCTTCGCTCCAGCCCACGCGGGCATCCGCGTGGAAGCTTACGGCGTGACGCAGGCCGGCCAGCCGGTGGAAAAAGTCGTGCTTGAAAACGAGCGCGGTATGAAGCTGGCCTATATCGACTACGGCGCCACGCTGGTGCAGGCGCAGGTGGCCGGCCGCAACGTGGTCCTGTCGCTGCCCGATCTGGCGGCGTTTGAGAAAACGCGCGGCCGCTACGGCGCCATCATTGGCCGTTACGCCGGCCGCATTGGCGGCGCGCGCTACACGCTGGACGGCAAGACCGTGCAGCTGGTGCCCAGCTTCCGCGGCGTGGCACTGCATGGCGATCCGGCGCCGTATGACAAGCGCGTGTGGAAGCGGCAGGACTTCGCCGACAAGGAATCGATCGGCTCCATCTACCGCCTGCACAGCCCAGACGGCGACCAGAATTTCCCCGGCGCGCTGGACGTGACGGTCACCTACCGCCTGCTGCGCAAGCGCGACGAATTCCGCATCGAGTACCAAGCCACCACCAGCGCGCCCACGGTACTCAACCTGACCAACCACGCCTACTTCAATCTGGCCGGCGCGGCGGCCAATACGCTGGAAGGCCACAGTTTTCAGATTGCCGCCGACCGCTATCTCGAGACCGACGCCCAGCGCGTGCCGACCGGCGCGATGCTGGACGTGGGCGGCACGCCGTTCGATTTCCGCCGCGCCGCCAGCGTGCATGCGCGGCTGCCGTTGGTCACTGGCGGCTATGACCACAGCCTGCTGTTCACCAAGCCGGTGGGAGCCTATGCGCCGGTGGCCGTAGTGCAGGGCGGTGGTATCCGCATGGAAGTGAGCACCAGCGAGCCGTCGATGCAGCTCTACACCGTCAACGGCTTTGACGGCAGCGAGACCGGCAGCGAAGGCGTGGCCTACCGGCGCCACGGCGCCTTCGCGTTCGAAACCCAGCACCTGCCGGACAGTCCGAACCACGCCAACTTCCCGAGCACGGCGTTGTATCCGGGTCAGGTGTTCCGCTCCATGACCAGCTTTCATTTCAAGCCTTACTAGTTCGTCATGCCCTCATGATAAGATGGCCGCTTTGGCGCCCTGGGCGCCTTGCATTCCAACCGTCTCGACATGAAAAAAAACGTAGCAACCATCCGTGACGTGGCCGCCGCCGCCGGCGTATCGACCGCCACCGTCTCCAAGTTCGTCAACGGCGCGCAGCGATTCTCGCCGGCGGTAGAGGCGACCATTACGGAAGTGATTGCGAAACTGGGCTACCGTTCCAACCCGCTGGCCGCATCCATGATCACCGGCCGTACCAAGAGCATCGGCCTGTCGGTGCTGGACGTCAGCAACCCGCACTTCACCAGCATCGTCAAGGGCGCCAACCGCGTGGCGCTGGCGCATGGCTACACGCTGCTGCTGGTCGATACCGAAGAGAATCCGGGCCGCGAACGCCCGCTGCTGGAAGCGCTGAGCCGCCGCGTGGATGGCATGATCGTGTTCTCGCGCATGCTGGAATCCGAAATGGACTGGATGACGGAACTGGGCAAGCCGCTGGTGTTCTTCGGCCGCCTGAATCGTCTTGAGATTCCGTGGGTGATCAGCGACGACCACCGCGGCGCCTACATGCTGACGCGCCATCTGGTTTCGCTGGGCCACAAGCGTATCGCCTACCTGGGCTTCCCGCGCTCGCGCCGCGACGAGGAGAGGCTGGGCGGCATCCGCGAGTGCCTGGCGGCGCATGGACTGGAACTGACCGTCTACGAAGGCGAGGCGCCGACGTCGGCCGAGGGCGAGCGCGTCTGCTCCTCCATCATGCTGGGCGCCGAGCATCCGGATGCACTGATCTGCTACAACGACCTGATTGCGCTGGGTTTCATGAAAGCCGCGCAGACGCTGGGCTTCAAGCTGCCGGAGGATATGTCGGTGGCCGCCTTCGATAATATTCAATACGGTTTATACACTTCTCCGCCTTTAACCACGGTCGATCTGCAGAGCGAGCGCATGGGCGCGGCGGCAATGGAAAAACTGATCGCCACCATCGACGGCAAGGAACCGCCGTCCACCACCATGATTGAGCCGCAGCTGATCCTGCGCGGCTCCACCATCAAGCGTAGCTGAGCGGCCTTATTTGTCCGATGTGAGGACGGACATGGCGCCGTCAGACATTTTCTGACCCTCGACGGCGACGCGCTGCGCTTCTTCCACCACCTTTTGCAACTTCAGCGCCAGCTCATGCATGGTCGCTCGGTCCGCCTCGTCCAGGAAGACCAGGCGGCCCTCCCTGACCTCGATGCGGCCCTGGCGCGATTCGGCGAAATCGAGGATGCGGCCAAACACATCGAACATGGCGCGCTGCACTTCGGTCAGGCGCACCATCAGCGTGTAGGCCGGCGCAATGGCGTTGTCCATGCTCTCGCGAGCCTTGGCGTCCGGGGCGAACTCCGCTACCTGGTTGCGATACTGCTCCAGCTGGGCCATGACGTCGCTCAGGAAGCGCTCCATGCGCTGATCGGCCTTGCCGATGTCCGCGCGCGATTGGGCGATGCCTTTGGCGTCGGCCAGCCGGGTGGGCGTAATCGCCTTGTTGACGCCGTAGCTGTCCACGTCCTTCTGCATGGCATGGGTCTTTTGGGCGATCTGCACGCAGTTGCGGGCGATGATGTCCATCACCTTGTCCAGCAACGGCATGCCGCTCGGTTCCAGCAGCGGCTCCGGCAGGCGCAGCGCCTCGCCCTGCGCCATGGTGTCGCGCATGATGGCGGCCACCTTCAGCATCGCCTTGCTGCGGTAGCCGGCGTAGTAGCGCGTGCTCCACTCGGCCAGCGCGCGGCCGCCTTGTTCGGTGAGCTGCTTTTGCGCCGCGCCCATCCCGCGCATGCCGGGCAAGGCCTCGATGCGCTTGTATTCCGCCACCTCCTTGTCGGTGTACAGCTCTTGCGGGCTGCCGCCAAGTGCGCCGTTGCGCACCAACATGGCGTCGGCGCGCCGTTGACCGCTGCTGCTGCGGTAGTAAGCCGCCACTTGCAGCGCTTCGCCAGTGGTGAGGTAGTTGGCGTACGCCGGCGCCAGCACCTTGCTGATTTCCTGGTCGTTGACGTGGGTGGCGATGTGCTGGAATACCTCGCGCCGGTCCGGCGGCAGGTTCGGCGTATGCGTCATCTGGTGGCGCAGCAGCACCGGGATCTTCATGGCGGTCAGCATCTGCACCAACGCGTCCAGTTTTGCGCTATCGACAGCGGTTGCGGCTTGCGGCGCGCCGCCGGAGATCAGTTGGGCGCTGGCCGGCGCCGGTGAGGAGAGCGCCAGCAAAACGCTCGACAGCAACAGCAGGCCACGTGAATTCAGGATGCGATGTTGGGTCATGGGAGCCGCGCCAGTTCAAGACGCGCCAGGTGATGGTATATATTGGTCAATGCGCCTTTGTCTATCGCCCGCTGGAAGTAGACTTTGGCGCGCAGTTTGTCGTCGGCTTGCAGATAGTATTTGCCGGCGTAGAAATAGGCCTCGGCCAGGCGCGGTTCGAGGCCGTCGCTGCCTTCGCGGCTGGCCAGCCGCAGCATCTGGTCGGGCGGCTGCCGCGACTGGAATACCTCCAGCGCGGCGAGCAGCCAGGCATCGCCGGCGGCCGCTTGCGCAGCGCCTCCGGCCGCAGCCGACGGCGCGCCCAGCATGGCCTGCCAGATCTGCACCCGCAGCCGTCCCGGCGGATCGTCGCTGGCCTTCAGCGCCTGCGCGAAATCGTTCAGGGCTTCGCGCTTGTTGCCCTGGTAAAGATCGGCCCAGCCCTTGTTCAGCCAGGTGTGGCGGTCATCGCTGCCCAGCGCCACGGCGCGCGCGTAGTCGGCCGCGCTGTCCTTGACGTTCCCGGTGACCAGGCTGACGTCGCCGTGGCATAGCAGGCCTGCGGGCTGGTCGTCCTGCTGCAGCGTTTTGGCGGCGTCCTTCAGCGCTTCGGCATTCATGCCCAGCCAGGCCTGCACGCGGGCGCGTTCGCAGCGCGCGCCGTCGGCATTGCGTCCGGTCAGGGCGGCGTCGGCCAGCACGCGGCTGGTAGCCTTGAGCGTGCCGTCCAGCCGCTGCTGCAAGGCTTCCTTGTAAGGCGGCGCGGCGACCGCTTTGAATACTTCCGGCGTCAGGTACAAGCTGCCCTGCATGGCTTCCCCGGCCTTGCGTACCTTGCCGACAAACTCCGGCACGTCGGCGGCGGCCACGCGGTCGGCGGTGATTTCCAGCTGCAGCCTGGCCTGCGCCACGCGGCCGGAGAAGGCCAGCGTTTCATCCATCTTGAAGGCGCTGCTGTTGATGCTCTTGTAGCTTGGCTTGTAGTGGGCGTCCACATTCTCTGGCAGCTTGACCTCGAAATCATAGGCGTGGATGGCGGGATAGGACGGCACGAACAGCGGCTGCTCGCGCTTGGCCACGTCCGGCACCAGAAACTGTTCCAGCATATTGGACGGCTTGTAGCGCATCAGCCAATTGCGGTCCTCCTTTTCCATGAAGCCCTTGATGCGGTAGCGCAGGTCGATCGCCAAGGTGTTGTTGGCGCGGTCATCGCTGATCTTCGGTTCGTCGAGCAGGCTGAAATCGGTGTAGCGGCGGCCCATCGATGCCTCATAGGCCTTGCGCAGCTGCTGGCTGTTCATGTTGGCCAGCTGGACCCGCGCGTGTTCGGCGTCAGCGCCCGCGTATTCGATGCGGGCCTGCAGCTCGGCCGGCTGGTCCAGCGCCGTCACCATCACCTGCTCGATGCGGCGGTCGGTATACAAGGCTGGATCGGCCGGTTGCGGAATGGTCTCCAGCGCGCTGGTGCCGGGAGCAATCGCCAGCACTTGCGCGCCGCCGTGGGTTTGCCCCATGCGATCCAGCTTGCCGTACTGGCCCAGTCGCGTCGGATCGAAGTAATAGGTCTTGCCCTGTACTTCCGTGCGCACGATGGCGTGGTCGAACAGGATGGGGCTGGGCAGCATCTGGTCCAGGCCCTTGCTGTAGAAGGTCGACACCAGCACCGGCTGCGCCGGAATCCCGAGCGCGCGCAGCATGGTCACCATCAGCAGGGTCTTGTCCTTGCAGTCGCCGTAGCGGCGTTGCAGCACCTGCGCCGGCGGGTAAGGGCGGTGCGAGTTCTCGCCCAGCGACAGCGACAGGTAGCGGATATCGTTCTGCACGAACTCCAGCACCTTGGCAACCTTCTCCTGCGGCGTGGCGGCCTGGCGCGCGCTGCGCAGGGCGTCGTTGACGGCGGCGGTGACGCTGGTGTCGAACAGGCCGAGCGCCCATTGATTGACGTCGCTCCAGCGGTTCAGTTCCGAGAACTGCAGCCAGCGGTAGGCCTGCACATCGCGCGGCACATACGGCTCGCCCAGCAAGGCTTGCAGGTCGCGCGTTTCGAAGCGCAGGATGCGGCGGCCGTTGCGGCGCGTCTCGGTTGGCGTGATCTCCTTGCCGCCGATCAGGCGATGATAGATGGTGCGCTGCTCCGGCATGTCGATCGAGACGCGGCGCAGGCTGACCGGCGAGGGGCTGTCCCAGGCTGCGGCTTCGTAGAATTTGCCGCCGAAGACGGGATTGTGGCCACTGATGGTGTAGGCCATTTCCAGCGTGTCGCCGACGCGCACGTCGTCGGTGACGATGGCGGCGGTGATGCTGCCGGAGTACAGGCCTTGATCGAGATTGGTCTCGCGCTGGAGGAAGCGGACGTCGGCGCTTTGCAGCTTGTCGATCACCTGGCCGCCGCGCAGGATGCGCAGAGTGTGGAGCTGCAGTTGCTGGTAATCGGGCTGGAAGCTGATCTCGTACTGGCCCAGCGCCGACAGGCTGGCCGCTTCATTGGCGGTGAGCGCGCGGTGGGCGTAGACCGCCGGCTTGTCGCCGACGTAGAACTGCACATCGGCCAACCGCACCGCCAGCGGTGCGCCCTTGGCGGCGGCCGGGATGGCGCCGATATCGTCGACCCAGGCCGGCGCAGGGGCGCCGCGCGTGAAGGCGTTTTCCGCCAGTTGCACACTGCGCGTGCCGGCCGGCGAGGGGCCGTTGGGTTGCGCCGGCGCCGGCACAGCAAGGATCAGAAGAGAAAGACAGCAAGCACCTAAGGCGCGAACGGGGTAGGGCATCATCAATTTTCCGGATTTTGTGGCTGCAGCTGGTCCAGCAGGGTGTTGTAGGCGGCGATGTCTTCATCATCGTCGAAGCTGAGTTCTTCGCCGTCCCAATGGATTTTGCCAAGCCGCGATTCGGCAAAGTCCAGCAGGCGGTGTAGCAGGCCGACCACGTTGCGTTCGCGTTCGACGAAGTCGAGATCCCGATTGTGCATGATGGCCCAATCATGCTCGAACACCTGGCGCAGCTTGTGGTCGGTCATCAGGGCGAGCAGGCGTTGCAGGTAATCCGACTGCATGCGGCTGCTGGTGCTGAAGAAGTTTTCCATGCGCCCGTCCATGTTGCGGACTTCCGCACGCGATTGTGCGATGCCCGCTGAGGTGACCAGCCGCGCCGGATGCAGCGGTTCTTCGCCGCTGTGCGCTTCGTTTTGCTCCAACTGGGCGAGCGTGAATCTGGCGATGGCGAGATGCGCTTCTGCGTCCAGTGCCAGCGCCCCATCAATGGCGGCCACGCCGGTGCGCTCGAGCGGCAGTTCGGGCAGCGCCACGCCGGGTTTTAGCGGCAGGATTTTTTCAGCGCGGCGCTTTGACGCCTGCAGCTCCCGTTGCATGAAATAGGCGCGCGCCCACTCGCTCAGGTAATCCGGTTCGCCCGTCTGCACCTTCCTGGTCAGCGCCGCGTAGGCGCCGGCGTTGCCGGCTTTCGACAACTGGTTGGCGTCGTTGATCGAGATATAGCGCGAATATGTGGGCGCGATCGCGCGGTACAGCTCATCGTCGCTCGCGCTGCGCGCCATATAGCGCATGATCTCCTGCAAATTTGGATCGGCGGCGGGTGGCTGCGCCAGCTGGCTGCGCGCGCTGGTCAGCAGGTCCATGCGCTTGAGCAGGCGCACCACGGCCACATTGTCGTAATAAACGAAGGAAGTCTCGGGTACTTCTGCCGCCGTTGCGGCAAGGGTTGCGCTGAGCAGCAGCGCGAGGAAAATCCGGGTCATTGGCGCCAGTTGGGGAATCGATAGGGCATTTTACCTTATCGATTTCCTAACATGGACTTTTGGTCGTTAGTTGATGATGCTGGAAATGCGCGTCGGCGAGATCGGCATGCGTACCGCATCCGGACGCCAGCCGTAGAGCACTTCGGTGGCGCCGCCGCAGATGCGGCCCTGGCATGGCCCCATGCCGCAACGGGTTTGCAGCTTGGCGCTGCGCCACGCGGTATGCGTGCGCAGCTCGCCATGGCAAACGTCTTCGCAGCGGCAGACGATGGTGTCGTCGCCCGCCAGCGTGCGCAGTGCCGGCCGCAGCGCAAACGCGCGCGCCAGACGGGCGGCAAATTTCTGCCAGCCGGCGCGGTGACTGAATAACTCCTTCGCCTGTTGCTTGTCGCCGCTGGCCGCCAGGCCGGCAATGCGGCCTTCGGCCAGCGCCAGATCGACGCCGCCGATGCCGGTGCCTTCACCGGCGCAGTAAATATCTTCCACTGAAGTCCGCTGCCATTCATCGATCGCCACCGTGGTTTGGCTATCGCGCTGAGTGGTGGCGCAGCCCAGTGCCTGTGCCAGTTCCACGTTGGGCAGCAGGCCGTAGCCGCAGGCGAGATAATCGCATTGCAGGGTTTCCTGGTCGCGCGCCACGCCGCGTTGTACTTGAATCGATTGCAGCGTGCCGTCGCCGTGCGCCGAGTGCACATAGCTGTCGCGCAGGTAGGGTACGCCGCGCAGTTGCGACGCCAGTTGCAGCGCCTGCGTGATCTTGGACGGCGTGGCCAGCAGACCAAATGCAAAGCCGGCCAGCGCCAGTGTGTTTGCCTGCTCGATGATGGCGACGATGTGCGCGCCCTTGCTCTTCAACGTGGCGGCAGCGGCCAGCAGCAGCGGGCCAGTGCCCGCCACCACCACGCGCTTGCCCTGCAGCGGATAGCCGCCCTTGGACAGCGCCTGCAGGCCGCCGGCGCCGGTCACGCCGGGCAGCGTCCAGCCTGGGAAAGGCAGCAGGCGCTCGCGCGCGCCGGTGGCAAGGATCAGTTTTTTGTAGTGCAGCGTGTGCGCGGCATCCGGCGTCTGCACCAGCAGGTGCTGCGGCTGCGGCGCGTACATCACGCGGGTCTGCTGCAGGAATTCGATGTTGTCGGCGCGGCGCAAGGCTTGCCACAGTTCGGGGGCGCGAGGGTCGGTCTGCTGTTCAGGGCCGCCGCGCCAGATCTGGCCGCCGGCCAGCGGGTTGTCGTCGATGATGCCGACATGCGCGCCTTTCGCTGCCGCCGCATGCGCCGCCGCCAGGCCCGCAGGACCGGCGCCGACGATCAGTATGTCGAAGTGCTTCATGCCGCTACCTCGCCGGCGGTGACCACGTTCATGCCGTCGGCGCACAATGTCTGGCACGACAGCTGGTGCGAGCGGCCGTTGATGGTGACGCGGCACTCCTGGCACACGCCCATGCCGCACAAGGGCGCGCGCGCATGGCCGCCGACCGACAGGCGGGTGATGCCACTGCCGTTCATGGCAATGGCCGCGGCCACGGTGACGCCGGCTGGCACGCTGACATTGCGGGCGTCGATGCAGAGGTTAATCAGTTGGTCAGGCATGGAAGCGTCCCGGCAGGTACGGCGCAAACGGGATGCGCGAGGTTTCGTTCTGTATCTGTGCGGCCAGCAGTTGCGCGGTGGCCAGCGAGGTGGTGATGCCGAGTCCTTCGTGGCCGGTCGCCAGCCACAAACCGCGCCTTGCGGCGCAAGGGCCGATCAGTGGCAGGCCGTCCGGCGTGGCGGCGCGGAAGCCGGTCCAGGTGCGTACGATATTCAGTTCCCCCAGCCGCGGCGTGAAGCTGGCGGCATGGCGCAGCATACGCTGCAGCATGGCCGGCTCCGCCGCCGGATCGATTGTGTCGAACTGGCGGGAGGAGCCGATCAATATCTGCCCTGTAGGGCGGGGCTGCAAGTTGAAGGCCACCGAATCGCCGCTGGCAGCGTGCGCGCTTTTGATGTAGCCCAGCTCCACCAGCTGGTGCTTCACAAAACCGGGATAGCGGTCGGTGATGGCCAAATGTCCTTTTTTGGGCTGGATCGGCAGCCCGGGCAGCAGGGCGCTGGAACGCGCGCCGGCCGCCAGCACGATGTGCTGCGCCAGATGGCGTGTGCCGTCGCTCAGCACCACACAGTTGTCTTCGATCGCCTTGACCGTGGCGCGTTTGGTGACGGCGCCGCGGCGCATGGCGCGGTCCAGCAGGATGCGTGTGGTCTTGGGCGGATACACCAGCCCATCGCCGCGCACCAGCAGGCCGCCGGCCAGCCCGGCGCGCAGCTGCGGCTCGCGCGCGTACAGCGCGGCGGGCGTCAGCATTTCGCACAGCAGGCCGTGGCCGGACAGGGTTTGCGCCTTCTCCATCGCCGCCTGCATTTCTTCTTCATCGGCGGCGACCCAGATGGTGCCGCAGCCGCTGTATTCGTGGCGCTGCGGGCGGTCGCCCACCAGATCCTTCCATAGCGACAGCGAGTAGGCCGACAGCGCCAGTTCGGCCGCGTTGTCGTCCATGACCACCAGATGGCCCATGCCGGCCGCAGTGGCGCCGCCGCCGGGAATGTCCTGCTCAATAATCGCCACGCGCACGCCGCGCTCGCTGAGCGCATCCGCACACGCCGCGCCGACGATGCCGGCGCCGATGACGATTACTTCGGCATTCATCATCAGCGGATGCCCCACACGAACGGATCGGTTGGATCGAGGATCAACTGCGCCTGCGAATTGACCCACGCCTTGCCACGGATGCTAGGCAGCAGCTGGCCGTCACGCACACGGTAGGAAGCTTCGAACACGCTGCCGATCACGCTCTCCTGCTTCCACAACTCGCCTTCGGCCAGTTTGCCGTCGGCGGCCAGGCAGGCCAGCTTGGCGCTGGTGCCGGTGCCGCATGGCGAACGGTCGTAAGCCTTGCCGGGGCAGAGCACGAAGCTCTGGCTGTCCGCTCCGGTGCGCGAATCGGCAAACAGTTCGATGTGGTCGATCACCGCGCCGTTGTCGCCGGTGATGCCGTTGTCGGCCAGCGCCCTGGTGATGGCCACGGTGTAGCTGGTCAGCGCCTCCACATTGCGCACGCCCAGTTCCATACCGTGATCGGCCACCAGGAAGAACCAGTTGCCGCCGTAGGCGATATCGCCGGTGACAGGGCCATAGCCCGGCACCTCGACTTTGACGGCGGCGCGGCTGCGGTACGACGCCACGTTGTCCACGGTGACGCTGCCGTCGGCGTGCAGTTCCGCCTCCACCACGCCCACCGGCGTATCGATGCGATGACGGCCGGCGGAGATGCGGCCCATGAAGGCCAGCGAGGCCATCAGGCCGATGGTGCCATGGCCGCACATGCCAAGATAGCCAACGTTGTTAAAGAAGATAACGCCGGCCACGCAATCGGGGGCATGCGGTTCGCACAGCAGAGCGCCCACCAGCACGTCCGAACCGCGCGGCTCGCACACCACGGCGGAGCGGAAGTTATCGTGGGCTGCGCGCAACAGGGCAACGCGCTCGCTGAGCGGGCCATTGCCCAGTTCCGGACCGCCCGCGGTCACCAGCCGGGTAGGCTCGCCGCCTGTGTGGGAATCGATGATGGAGATGGTTTTCATGCCATAAATCTTAGGCCTGGCGCCGTCTCCTGTCTTGCACCGCCTGCGCATGATGGGTGACGAAATCTGCATAATGGTGCACAATGGCCGGATGCATGCCGATCCAATCAACAATGACAGCCTGCGCCGCTCGATAGGCGCACATATCGCCGATCCCTTCTTTGCGGAGGGGTTGTTCGACGCTTTGCCGGATGTGGTGTTCTTCGTCAAGGACCTCGAGGGGCGCTACGTGGTGGTCAACCAGACGCTGGTCCAGCGTTGCGGCCAGCGGCACAAGTCGGCGCTGATCGGGCGTACCCCGGCCGAGGTGTTTGCCCATCCGTTCGGCCAGACTTACCTGGCGCAGGACATGGCGGTGCTGGCCGGCGATGCCGATATCGAGGATCAGCTGGAACTGCACCTGTATCCCAACCGCGATCCCGGCTGGTGCCTGACGCGCAAGAGCGCGCTGCGCGATGCGCACGGCCGCATCATCGGCCTGACCGGCATCTCGCGCGATCTGGCGATGGCGGATAAAAAGAACCCCGCCTACCGCAAGGTGGCGGCGGCGGTGAGCGTGATTCATGAGCAGTACGGCCAGCCCTTGCAGCTGCCGGAGCTGGCGCGCACCGCCAACATGTCAGTGGCGCAGATCGAGCGCTACTTCCTGCGTATCTTCCACCTGACGCCGCGCCAGATGATTATCCAGACCCGCGTGGATGCCGCTTCGCGCATGCTGAACGGCGACGCCAGCGTGGCCGAAATCGCCCAGGCCTGCGGCTACGGCGACCACTCCGCCTTCACCCGCCAGTTCAAAGCCACCACCGGCCTCACGCCCAGCCAGTATCGTCAGATAGCGGCAGGGCGCAAGGCCGACGCTTAACCCTTCACCAGCGACTGGCCGACGTAGGCGCGATAGTGCCGGATGCGGCCGGTGACGCCTTCCGGCCCCTGGCGCGGCGTGTAGCGCATGCCGGCTACCACGTCTTCGCGGCCAAGGTCGATGATGATGCGATGCGGGTGCTTGCTGCCCGGCGCCACGGCAGCCTTGCCGCTGTAGGCGGTGTGCCAGTGGTCGGTGGCCTGGCCGTTGATGGCGTTGAGGGCGCCGCCGTCTTCCTTGGTCGCTTCCTCGCTGCTGGCGTAAGCGATGGTCCAGTTGGATTGGTTGAGCGGCTTGCCGTCGGTGCCCAGCAGCGCCAGTTCGGCCACGGCGGCGTACTGCTTGCCGTCGAAGGCATCCAGCGATTCGAGGCAGAACTGGCGGCCTTTTACCGGCTGCGCAAACATCACGTCCTGCACTGCCGCGCCGCGCGCAAACTCGCCTTCATGCACCGGCTTGACGCCTTCCAGCGCCGGCCTCACTTTGCTCGGTGGACGCGCGAGGTCCAGCTCCGGGCGCAGCTTGTCGAGGATAGGCGCTTTCACGCCTTCGATGCCCGCTTTGCGCGGGCCGGTCAGGTCCAGCACCACGACCTCGTTGCGGCCTTGCTTGATCCACGGGCCGGGCAGGTACATGGTCTGCGTCGGGCCGATGCTCCAGTAGCGCCCGAGGCAGCGGCCATTGATCCACACGATGCCCTGGCCCCAGCCTGACATGTCGAGGAAGGTGTCGCCGGTTTGCGCGGCGTCGAAGCCGCCGCGCCAGAATGCCGCGCCTTGGGTGCGGCCGGTCTTCCACGTCAGCGGCGGCAGCACGCCGTCGGCGTCGAAATCGATGGCGCGGATTTCCCAGTTCTCCAGCGGCTGGCCATTGAAGCGCACCGGCCCATGCAGGCCTTTACGGTCATGGATCTCAACGCCGAAGTTCACGCGGGCGATGGTGTAGAGCAGGATTTCCAGCGTCACCGGTTTGCTGCGTGCAGGCAGGTCGACGCTGAAGCGGCGATAGCGCGTGTCCATCGTGCCGACCTGTTTGCCATCAATGCTGACCCATGCCAGATCGCGTACCTTGGCCGCATCCAGCGTGCCGGCAGGACCGGCCGGCAGCGTGATGCGATACGAAACCAGGCCACGGCTGATATCGTACTGCTCGATCGGCAGCGGCGACACGGCGCGGATAACGTTCGACGGCAGCGCATCCGCCACGGCGCAGGATTCCTTCAGCGCGAATGGCTTGATGGCGATCAGTGGATTCGGCGCCGGCGCGGGCGGCAACGTTTCGCCGGCTTGCAGGAAGGGCTTGATACCGTCGCGGTAGGCGGCGAATTTTTCGCCGGTCCACCCGGCTTCGCTGATCGGCGCATCGTAATCGTAGCTGCTGGTGTCGGGACGGAAGGGGCGGTCGCAGCCGCCCCACAGGCCGAAGCTGGTGCCGCCGTGCGCCATGTACAGGCTGAAGGAGCCGTTGGCCTTTAACATGGCCTGGATATCGGCCACGGCGCCGTCGGCGGAACCGCGACGGTGCGGCGCGCCCCAGGTATCGAACCAGCCGGAGTAGTATTCGCCGCACATGCGCGGGCCTTTCTGCACCTGGTCCAGCACCTTGAAGCCGGCCATCGGATCGCTGCCGAAGTTGGCCACGTTGAACAAGCCGTCGATGTGCGACTTGACCACCGCGTTGGTCGGATTGCACTGGAATAGCGGCACGTCGAAGCCTGCGTCCTGCAGCATGCTGCGCATCTCACGCATGTACGTCAGGTCTTCGCCGAAGAAGCCGTACTCGTTCTCGACCTGCACCATCAGTATCGGACCGCCGTGCGTGATCTGCTGCGGACCGAGCACGCGTCCCACTTCCTTCATGTAGCGGCGCGCCGGTTGCACGAAGGCGGCGTCGCGCGTGCGCAGGAAGCTGTCGCCCGGCTGTTTCAGCAGCCACCACGGCAGGCCGCCCATTTCCCATTCGGCGCAAGCATATGGGCCGGGACGCAGGATGACCCACAGGCCTTCCTGCTGCGCGAGCTTGCAGAACTCCGCCGCATCGCGCTGGCCTTGCCAATCGAAGCGGCCTTCACGCCACTCGTGGTAATTCCAGAACAGGTAGGCACAAACGGTATTCAGGCCCATCGCCTTGATGGCTTTGAGGCGATGCTGCCAGTATTCGCGCGGCACGCGGGCGAAGTGCATTTCGCCGCAGCGGATTTGCAGACGCTGGCCGTCCAGCAGGAAGTCGGTTTCGCCGATGCTGAAGCGGGCGGCGGCTTGTGCGGACAGCGGCAGCATCAAACTGCCAATCGTGGCGGCGCCGGCGCCGCGCAGCATGCGGCGGCGGGATGGAGAAGTAATCGTCATTTAGTAGTTCACTGGGTAGTCTTTAGGGAAGCGGGCGCCGGCGAAGGCTTTCTTCTGTGTCCAGTCCTGCGCCGGTGCGGTCCAGTAGCTGTCGCTGGCCGGCAGGCCAAGCGGCAGCAGGCTGGCGGAGGCGATGTACATGCTGCCGTTGTTGGAGTACCAGTCACCCAGCTCCGGCTGCGCGCCGACGAAACCGATAGTCAGGTAGCCGTCCTTGTTGAAGTTGGACGGCGCTGACCACACGGCTTTGTGCACGGCGTGCATGGCGGCGCGGATCTGGCCTTCGGGCAGGCTTTGCGGCAGCTGCTTGCGCAGTGCCAGCAGCGCCAGTGGCTGGAAGGCGGCGGTGCGGTAGGTGAGCGAGCGGCCGATGGGCGGGAAGCTGCCATCGGTGGCAATGAAGCGCTCGAGATGCTCGCTGTAGCGCTGCATGCGCTTGATGGCCTGGGCGCGCAGTTCCTCCGGCTTGCCGTTCCAGAACGCGCCTTTTTTCGCATCCAGCACGTCGAGGATTTCCACCATCATCGGGTGCATGACGAAGGCGTTGTAGTAGTCGAAGTGGAAGGCTTCGCCGTCCTTGATCCAGCCGTCGCCGACATACCATTCGTTGATTTTGCGGATGGCGACGTTCATGCGCAGCGGGTCGAATTCCTCGCCGATGGACATCAGCCACGCTTCGTTCATGGCGGCGAACAGCATCCAGTTGATGTACGGCGGTTCGATGCGGCGCAGCGATTTGATTTCGGCGATGATGCGTTGCTTGGTCTTTGCGTCGAGCGGATCCCACAGCGCTTGCGGCGCGCGCAGCAGGGCGTTGGTGAAGTAGGCCGAGTCGACCAGCGTCTGACCGTGGACTTTCCATGACAGGTAGTCCGGGTTCGATGGATCGACCGAGTTGGTGTAGCTTTGCAAGGCCAGCTGGTGCAGGCGCTTGCGGGTGCGGCCTTCGGCCGTGCCGTCATCGGGCAGGGCGAGCCACGGGGCGATGCCGGCGATCAGGCGGCCGAAGCATTCAAGGTAGGCCACGCCTTTGTCGCGGCCATCCCAGGTCGGGCTGACTTCGAGGGCGAAGTTTTTTTTCAGCGTGCCGGCGGCCATGTTGGTCAGCACCGGATCGGACATTTTTTGCGCCAGCGTCACCAGCTGCGCGCGGGCTTCGGCGCCGCTGGCGCCACCCGTAGCGGCGGTGGTTGCGGCAGCAGCGCTTTGCGCCGCCGCCACGCCGCCAGCTGCGGCGCCGGCGGCGAGTGCCTGGATAAAATTACGTCGTTCCATTCAGTCTCCGTTGTTATTGACGCAGCAGGCGCACCAGCTCCGAGGACGCCAGCAGATAGGCGCCGACGCCGAACGCTGTGGTCGAATTCTGATCCACTACCTGTCCCGGAATCGCGCGGTCGCCGATCGGCTGCACGTAGCCGATCTTGCCGTCCGCTTGCAGCGCGGTGGTGTTCAGATAGCGCCAGCCCTTGCGCACCACTGGCAGATAGTCGGCACGGTCCAGTAAACCGTGATTGATGCCCCACAGGTAGCCGTACACAAAGAACGCCGTGCCGCTGGTTTCAGGGCCTGGTGCATGCTGCGGATCGAGCAGGCTGCGGGTCCAGTAGCCATCTTCGGTTTGCGCCTTCTTCAGGGCTTCCGCCATCTGCTGGTACTTGGCCACGAAATCGGTGCGGTGCGGATCGTCCATCGGCAGATCTTGCAGCACCTTGGCCAGTCCTGCGAACACCCAGCCGTCGCCGCGCGACCAGAAGTCCTTCTTGCCGTTCACGCTTTGATGTTTGGGATAGACATAGCGCGCATCGCGGTAGTACAAGTGCGCGTCGTTGTCCCACATGATGCTGTTGGAATAGTCGAAGTATTCGTACAGCTTGGACAGGTACTGCGGATTGCCGGTGGCGCGGTACATCTTGGTCATCACCGGCATCACCATGTACAAGCCGTCCGACCACCACCAGTAGTCCTTGTTCGGAGTGCTCATCTGGTACTCCATCACCTCGCGGGCGCGGGCGATCTTTTTCGGATCTTTATCGAGCTGGTACAAGTCGGCATAGGTCTGGAAGCAGATCTGCCAGTCGCCAAACAAAACGTGTTCGTCGGTCTCGCCGTACTGGTACTTCCACTTGCTCTTGTCGGTCGCCTTGGCGCCCTGCCACTGGTTGTATTCCGCCCAGTCCTGCGAGTACTTGAGCCACGCCTTGTTGCCGGTGATGCGATAGGCCTCGATATTCCCGGTGTGATAAGCGGCGATATCCCAGAACGCCCACTTCTGCGCCGGCTCGTGCTGCTGCCAGTAGTTATTGACCTTGTTCATAATGCCGACAACCTCCTGTTCGGAGGTGTCGACTGCCGGCGGCGCCGAAGCGCAGCCGGCCAGGCTAGCCACCACCAAGGTGGCGGCGTAGAGTCGTTTCATCATGGTTTAGAGTTTTCCCCGGATGCCGAATTTGATGGTACGGCCATCATACTTTGCATAGTCCATGCGCGTCTTTTTACCGCTACCGTATTTACCGCTCGCGTCTTCGAAGTAGTCGTAGGCCAGCGTGTTGCTCAGGTTGAGCGCATCGATACGCAGTTCGAGGTTCTCGCTGATCTTGTAGCTGACGTTCGCATCGAGGTAGCCACGGCCTGCGCGCCAGCGGATCAAGTCATCGCCGAGGTTGCGCGGGCTGTCCGGATGCAGCGACTTGTCCTTGTAGTTGTAGGACATGCGCGCCGCCCACGGACCCTGCTCGAAGTAGATGGTGGTGCTGTAGGCGTACTTCGGCACCGAGTTCACATCGATCACCTTGCCGGCATTGGTCACCCACGGCACGCTGTTGAAGGGGTTGATGTGGGTGTAGCTGGCCAGCGCGCCCAAGCCATTCCACGGCGCAGGCAGGAAACTGAAGGCCTGCTGGTAAGCCAGCTCGTAGCCCTTCAGCGTTTGCTCGCCGGCGTTGGTGTAGGTCTTCAGCGTCATCGCCAGGTTAGGATCGACGTGGCCGTTCGCATCCTGGAACAGTGGGCCCAGCGCGGTATCCGGCAGGCCCAGGGAGCCGAAGGTCACCACGCGGGTGTTGGCGACGGTGGCGTCGGTCAGCTTCTTCTGGAACACGGCGGCCGACAGCATGCTGCCCGGCTTGAAGTACCATTCCAGGCTGGTGTCCAGATTCTTCGACTGCTGCGGACGCAGGCTCGGATTGCCCGAAGTGGCGGTGGTGTCGAACTGGTTCGGGATCACGGTCTGCGCCGCGATGATGGACAGCGAGGCGCGGGTGATGGTCTTGCCCCACGAGGCGCGCCACATCAGGTTATCCGTCACGTCGAAGGCGCTGCTGATTGCCGGCAGCACGTTGCTGTACGAGCCTTGCTCGTGATTCGGTGAGTAGACCAGGCTCGTACCCTTCTGCTTGAAGTTGTCGATCTTGGTCTCGGTCCTGGAGTAGCGCACGCCGGCGTTGATGCGCAGCTCATGGCCGGCGATCTCGCCCTTGAAGTCCGATTGCGCGAAGGCGGTCTTCACATCTTCTTCCGCGCCGAAGCTTTGCGAAGGCTGGAAGGTCGAGGCATTGCTGTACACCTCAGGATCGAACTGCGAGTAGAAGTAATTGCTGTTCCAGGTCGCCCAGCTGTGCGGCCAGCCGGCGCCGAAATCGAGGTGGTCGATCGGCAGTTGCGAAGTCATTGCACTGCGCAAGCCGGCCGCGCCGATGCTGTTCAACTTGGCCGTGGCTGGCGCGGTGCCGTTACGCTTGTCCACGCCCTTGATGGTGGCAACGTAGGTCAGGCCGGTCTTCAGATGGCCGGTCCAGTCGCCGGGCAGGTCGTAGTCGTAATCGGCGGCCACGCGCGCCTGCTTGCCCTTGTCGGTTTCCTTGGTCTTGCCGCTGCTGATGGTGAAGCCGCTCCAGCTGTTTGGATCGGTGTAGCTGGTCGGCGAAGAGATCGACGGGTAGACGTGGTCGTCGCCATAGTCGATGGTCGAGGTGGCGCCGTAGATGTAGCCGGACAGCTGGCCGGTGGCGCTGGTGGCCGTGCTTTGATTCAGGCTGGCCTGGCCGCTCAGGGTCAGTTTCGGGCTGGCTTTCCAGCTGGCGTTCAGGGCGCCGTAGCCGAACTGGGTTTCGTCCTTGGTGTAGCCGGCGCCGGCGTTGTAGGTGGTGTTGCCGAAGGTGCCGGTCAGCAGGTTGGTGGCCGGATCGATCTTGACGTTGAGCGGAATCAGGCCGTTGTTCCCTGAAGCGCCCACCGGCGCGTTGCGGTTGGTGGTGGCGGTGCTGCGCACCAGAATCCCGAACAGCTGTTCCGCGCGGGTGTTCTCCAGCTTGGAGTACATGGTGTCCAGGCTGACGTTGAGGGTCGACGTCTTCCACTGCACCGACGACACCAGGCCGTCGCGCGTGCGCTCGTTCTGCGAACCGTAGAAGCGGTAGATACGCGGCAGGAAGGCTTTCGCTACCTGGTCTTTGGTGTAGCCGCCCAGGTTGGCCAGCGGGCTGTCGAAGTCCAGTGCCAGCGCGAAGTTGCCCTTGACCGGGCTTTGGCTGCCGTTGAAGGAGCTGTTGTAGCCGCCGGTGGCTTCAAAGCCGGAACGGGTGTTGATGCTGCCCGAGTGCGAGGCGCCGATCAGGAAGCCCAGGTTGTCCCAGGTGTTGGAGTACAGCACGAAGCCGTTCGGGTCGTTGTGCTTGGACGCGGTGTTGTAGGTGTCGGTCAGGCCGTAGCGGATGGTGCGCTTCGGATTGTCGAACGGACGCGGGGTCTGCAGGTCGACCACGCCACCGAGGCCGCCCTCGGTCAGTTCGGCCAGCGGCGATTTGTAGAAGTCGACGCGGCCGAACAGTTCGGACGCGAACACGTCGTAGTTGAAGCCGCGCGCGGCCGAGCCGATGGTGGCGGTGGAGGTGGTGTTGACCGGCGCGCCGTTCAGGGTGGTGACCGAGTACTCGGTGGGCAGGCCGCGGATCGAGATGCGCTGGCCTTCGCCGGACGATTCGTCGCGGTTGAGGATCACGCCGGGCACGCGCTGCAGCGATTCGGCCACGTTCGCCTCGGGGAATTTACCGATGTCTTCGGCCACGATCGAGTCGCGCACGCCGATTGCCTGCTGCTTCAGGTTCAGCGCTTTCTGCAGGCTGGAACGGAAGCCGGTGACCACCACCGTGTTTTCCGAGTTGGGGGCGGCTTCGGGCGCTGATGCTTGTGCGTCCGCGCTGTCCTGGGCCAGCGTCGCCGGTGCATACATGGCCGCCAGTGCGAGCGGAACCAGGGTCTCCATTATTTTCTTTTTCATGTGTTCCTCAGTGATTAGATCTGGGATAGCGCAGGTTGTCTGATGACCTGTCAAAGCCAAGACTAAAACACTTCGGGCAACGTGAGCAATACACTAAGGAAAACGTTTCACCGCGCTCCGAGGACGGCGCGATTAACGGAAACACGGGCTTTATCTATGAAAGTGGCATGCTCAATCGACAACTTGCCGATGAGGCGGACGCACAGGTATGCCGACTTCGTATAGGCCGACGCAAATTTTCTATATCGGCGTGTGGAAAAAAACCTACGTGGGCAGCGGGCGGACGTTGATGACGCGGGTGGTGGTGATGGTCTCCAGCTCATAGGGGATACGTAACGTTCAGCCCCTTGAAATCTTTCTTGTTGCGGGTAATGACAAGGAGGCGGTGCGCTTGTGCAGTTGCCATGATGATGGCGTCGGGAAGGGCAATCTTTCGTCGGTTGCGAACGCTTGCGCGCCTGAGCGCGGTTGCTAGTGTCATGATGAGATCATCGGTGTGAATTACTTCAAATCCAAAATGGGTCATGAATGCCTTGATCCTGAGCGCCTCCCGATGATTGGCGCCAGCATAGACTTCAGCAAATGTGACGACGCTAACTGCCGGAGTTTTCCAGTTTGATAACTCATCGAAAGCCTCCTGATGCGAGTGGAGAGCGTCAATGAGGATGTTGGTATCGAACAGGACTACTCCCATTCTTTCCTCAGCATGCGTTCGTATTCAAGTCCGTCTTTAGGAATATCGGTGCGATTGGACCATAAACCGAAAATCTCTTTGAGCGCAGCGATTCTGCGGGCGCGACCAGCTTCGTAGTTGGGATCTTTCTTCATATCCCATACGATCATGGTGAGGTCTTCAGGGGATATTTCGTCCTGGACTGGTTCGGGACAGCCCAATTGCTCAGGTCGGTCGTTCATGATGCACCTCCGGTTCGAAGGCACATTATCGCGCTGGCGGAGGAGAAGACGATTGATCCAAAACGAAAAAGCCGTAAATCGTTCAGGGCGATTTACGGCTTTTGATTTTGGTGGTGATAGGTGGACTTGAACCACCGACCCTAGCATTATGAATGCTATGCTCTAACCAACTGAGCTATATCACCGAAACTGGTGCTGAAACAAAATGGCCTGCGCCGTTTCCGGTGAGGCCATTTGTCATGGAATTCTGTGGTGGTGATAGGTGGACTTGAACCACCGACCCTAGCATTATGAATGCTATGCTCTAACCAACTGAGCTATATCACCTGCAACGCCCAGCATTATCGGGGCTGGAGAGCGTACTGTCAAGGAACCCACTCCATTTTTTCTCAAAAATGGCTTCAATCGTGCCCTCGTCGTCAAAACCTTGGCATCTTGGTATTCTGCGACGTGAACATTTTTTTAACGGGGGACGACATGGCCACCAACATCTTTGTGAACCTGCCGGTGCGCGACCTGCAGGCATCGATCAAGTTCTTCACCCACCTCGGCTACAGCTTCAACCAGAACTACACCGACCAGACCGCCACCTGCATGATCGTGGCCGAGAACATCTACGTGATGCTGCTGACCGAGGCCCGTTTCCAGGAGTTTACGCCGAAACCAGTGGCCGACGCGCGCGCTACGACCGAGGTGCTGGTGTGCCTGGCGCTGGAATCGCGCGCGGCGGTGCAGACGATGGTGGCCAAGGCGGTCGAAGCCGGCGGCAGCACCTACAAGGACCCGCAGGACCACGGCTTCATGTATGGCCATGGCTACCAGGACCTGGACGGCCACCTGTGGGAGCTGGTGCACATGAGCGGCGAGCCGCCCAGGCAGTGATCAGCCGAGCCGCCCGGCGATCTGTGCCAGCATGGCGCCGGCCGGATTCGGACCGAGGCAGTCGAGTACCACGCGCTCCGGCATGGAGCGCAGCCACGTCAGCTGGCGCTTGGCCAGCTGGCGCGTGGCAATGATGCCGGTTTCGCGCATCGTCGCGTAGTCGATGCTGCCGTCGAGATATTCCCACGCCTGCCGATAACCGACGCAGCGGATCGACGGCAGGCCGAGGTGCAGGTCGCCGCGCTTGCGCAGGGCTTCCACTTCGGTGATCAGGTTCCCCTGCGGGCTGTCCTGCAGCATGATGTCGAAACGGCGCGCGATGCGGTCGTGCAGCACGGCGCGGTCCGACGGTTCCAGCGCGAACGATAGCAGCTCAAACGGCAACTCGGTTTTCTCGCGCTGGGCCAGCAGTTCGGACATGGGCTTGCCGCTCAGCGTGTAGATTTCCAGCGCGCGCTGGATACGTTGCGAGTCAGCCGGCGCAAGGCGCGCTGCCGTTTCAGGATCGACGGTGGCCAGGCGCGCGTGCATGGCGGGCCAGCCGAGACGGGCCGCTTCCTCGTCCAGCGCGGCGCGCACTTCGGGATCGGCGCCGGGCAGGTCGTCCAGCCCATCGGCCAGGCCTTTGAAGTACAACATGGTGCCGCCGACCAGCAGCGGCAGTTTGCCGCGTGCGCTGATTTCGTCCACCAGGCGCAGCGTATCCTTGCGAAACTGCGCCACCGAATACGAATCCAGCGGATCGATGATATCGATCAGGTGGTGCGGCACGGCGGCCAGTTCCTCGCGCGTCGGCTTGGCGGTGCCGATATCCATGCCGCGATACACCAGTGCGGAATCGACCGAGATGATTTCAGACGGGATGCGCTCCGCAATCGCCAGGGCGGAGGCGGTTTTGCCCGACGCCGTCGGGCCCATGATGGCGACGGCCAGTGGTTTGGTGCTCATGATTATTGACCGCGCAGGAACAGCTTATCGAGCGCGCCGATTTCCACCTGCACCCAGGTCGGACGGCCGTGGTTGCACTGGTCGGCGCGTTCGGTGATTTCCATCTGGCGCAGCAGGGCGTTCATCTCCTGCAGCGACAAGATGCGGTTGGCGCGCACCGCAGTGTGGCAGGCGAGGGTGCCGAGCAGTTCGTTCTGGCGTTCGATCAGCACGCGCGAGCCGCCGAATTCGCGCACGTCGCGCAGCACGTCGCGCGCCAAGGTTTGCGCATCAGCGTTCTTCAGCAGCACCGGCACCGAGCGCACGGCCAGCGTAGTCGGCGACAGCACGGCGATGTCGAAGCCCAGTGCCTGCAGGGTTTCCTGGTGCTCTTCGGCGGTGCCCACTTCCACCGCGTCGGCATAGAAGGTGACCGGGATCAGCAGCGGCTGCACTTGCATCTCTTCGCCGGCCACGCGGCTATCGAGGGCGTTCTTCAGTTGTTCGTACAGGATGCGCTCATGCGCGGCGTGCATGTCGACCAGCACCAGGCCCTTGGCGTTCTGCGCCAGGATGTAGATGCCGTGCAGCTGCGCCAGCGCGAAGCCAAGCGGGAATTCTTCCTGCGCCATCGCTGCAGGGGAGACGGTGAAGCTGCTGGCCTGTGGCAGCGCCATGTCGGATTCGTTGCGCGCCAGGGGGACCGGGCGTTCATCGTCGCGGAACATGGCGCCGTATTTTTCCAGGCTTTGGGCGACGCCGCCTTCGGAAGTGAAGCGCGGTGTGTAGCTGGTGCTCACGGTGCCGGTGTCCGCGCTGCGCGAACCGAATGGCGATGGCGAGAAGGTCGGCGCGTAGTCGGGCGCCAGCAACGGGCCGAAAGAGGTTTGCTCGCCGCGCCAGGCCGGCGTGGCGTTCAGGCTGTCGGCCGCCGGCAGCGGCGACGGCACGCTGCCATGCGCGGTGGCCGAGGTTTGCGCCAGCGCGCGCTGCACGGCGTGGAAGACGCACTGGTGCACCGCGCGTCCATCGCGGAAGCGCACTTCGATTTTCGACGGATGGACGTTGACGTCCACCAGCGCCGGGTCCATGTCCAGCGACAGCACGTAGGACGGGAAGCGGTCGCCGTGCAGCACGTCCTGATAGGCTGCCTTCACCGCGTGCACCAGCACCTTGTCGCGCACGAAGCGGCCGTTCACGTAGAAGAACTGGCCGTCGGCGCGGGCTTTGGAAGCAGTCGGCAAACCGATGTAGCCGTGCAGGCGCAGCGGGCCGATGGTTTCATCGACCGGCAGGCGCGCCTCGGCAAAGCCGTCGCCCAGGATCTGCGCACTGCGGCGCGCGATTTCGCTGACGTTCCAGTGGTCGACCGTGCGGCCGTTGTGGGTCAGCTGGAACGACACGTCCGGCCGCGCCAGCGCGATGCGGCGCACCACTTCCGCGCAGTGGCCGTACTCGGTCTGCTCGGACTTGAGGAATTTGCGCCGCGCCGGGGTGTTGTAGTACAGGTCTTTGACGTCGATGGTGGTGCCCAGCGCGCCGGACGACGGCGTCGGCGTGGCCAGGTGCGAACCTTCGATTTCCCACGCATGCGCCACGTCGGCGGTGCGCGAGGTGATGGTCACTTGCGCCACCGAGGCGATGGAAGCCAAAGCCTCGCCGCGGAAGCCCAGCGTGCCCACGTTTTCCAGGTCCTGCAAGGAGGCGATCTTGGACGTGGCATGGCGCGCCAGGGCCAGCGGCATCTGCTCCGGCGGAATGCCGCGGCCATTGTCGGTGATGGCGATGCGTTTGACGCCGCCTTCCTCCAGCCGCACGGTGATCTGGGTCGCACCCGCGTCCAGCGCGTTTTCCAGCAGTTCCTTGACCACGGCCGACGGCCGTTCCACCACTTCGCCGGCGGCGATCTGGGAAATCAGCTGGTCAGGCAGGGCCTGGATAGGGCGTGGCGTGCGGGCGGAGTTATCTGGGGCGTTCATTCCACGATTATAACTTGGGCGCTTCCCGTACCGGGATTGTGGCGTTGCACAGCTCCACGTAGTTGGCCGCGTATTTATTCCACGGCCCGCCGCGGTTGCGCTGCGCCTCGATCACTTTCTGGTAAATCGGCGCCTCGCTGCGCATCACCTCCAGGTGGCTGCGCTCCGCCTCCGGCACCTCGGCCGCCAGCCGCACCGAGATGATCGGCGTGCGTGCCTCTTTCGGGCCGTAGAAGCCCATGGTCTCGCCGCCGCGCGGCAGGGTCGCCAGCAGCGGCATGCCCGCCACCACGCGGCCCACCACGGTGATATTGCGGTCGAGGTGGCGCGGCGCATGGCCGTTTACCGCATACAGCTCGGCGCCGCTGCCGCTGTCGGTATCGTTGTCGCGGCCCACGCCGACCATGCCATAGCAGTGCGCCAGCCAGGTGGTGCCGGCCTTGGGGTCGCGCCCCACCGGGAAACCGTTCGAGTGGCCGATCTGCGGCGCGTAGCCGTCGAAATCCTTCTGCCGCACGAAGCGCTTGTCGTTCGACATCGGCACCGAGAACTCGCCCGGCACCTTGGCCTTGGCGCTGCCCAGCGATTTCGGATTGGTCTCGTTCGGATCGCCCCACTGCGCCACGTAGTTATCCTGCGAGCGGTTGATCGCCAGCCCGTCGTAGTAGCGCTCCTTGACCAGCGTTTTGATATTGGCGATGGCCAGCGGCGCGAAATCCGGCGCCAGCTCGATCACCACGCGGCCGGTGGGCAGTTCCATGTACAAGGTATTTTGCGGGTCCAGCGGCCGCCAGTCGGACGGCCTGGATTCCTTGATGATCTCGCTGGCGCTTTTACGCACCGGCAGATCGGCGGCGTGGGCGCCCACGGCCAGCGCAGACAGGGATAAAACGCATAAGCTACGGGTTACAGTCATCCAAACTCTCCCAGGTTAGTCGAGGCATTGTAAACTACCGACGACGCACGTCAGTGGTGTATGATTCCGCCGCACACTTTATAGGAAGAATATGGATTTTATGCAATTTTTTGACATGCTCCTGCATGTCGACAAAACTCTCGAAGTGCTGATCCAACAATACGGGACGCTGATTTACGCCGTGCTGTTCGCGATTATCTTCGCCGAGACCGGCCTGGTAGTCCTGTTCTTCTTCCCTGGCGACACTCTGCTGTTCATCGCCGGCGCCCTGTGCGCGGTCGGCGAAATGAATCTGCCGCTGCTGATGCTGCTGCTGACCACGGCCGCCATCACCGGCAATACCGTCAATTACTGGATCGGCGAGAAGGTCGGGCAGAAGGTGTTCACCCACGACTACCGCTGGATCAACAAGGACGCCCTGAAGAAAACCCACGATTTCTTTGAAAAACACGGCGGCAAGACCATCGTGCTGGCGCGCTTCGTGCCGGTGGTGCGCACCTTCGCGCCGTTCGTGGCCGGCGTGTCGGACATGACGTTTGCCCGCTTCCAGCTGTACAACTTCACTGGCGCCATCCTGTGGGTGCTGCTGCTGACCACCGCCGGCTACTTCTTCGGCAATATCCCGGTGGTGCGCGACCACCTGACCGAGATCGTGCTGGTCGGCGTCGGCGTGGCCGTGGTGCCGATGGCGCTGGGGGGCGTGTACAAGTTGTCGCGCCGCCTGCAACGCCGCTGAAACCCGCATCAATCCACGCTGCGCGGCCGCCGCAGCGTGACGATTTGCAAAGAATTTTCATCCCGTGCGGCCTTCCCCTCTCAAGTTTTTCCCAAAAGCATCCGTAAACCAGAATGTACTTGTTCATTCTGGATACCCATGCGCTCTCTCGTCCTTCCCCTGATTGCCTGCTGCTGCGTCATGTCCGCAGCCAGCGGCGCAAGCGATCCGCTCATTTCGCCGTCGGCGAAATCGGCGCTGGTGGGCGGAGCGGCGGGCAAAGGCGCGTCGACGGCCGCCGGTGCCACTGCTTCCGGCCCGGCGCGCAAACTGAGCCAGCGCGAGCAGGAAGCGCAGGCCGAAGCCGACCTGTCGGCCAAGATCCAGGAACGGCTGGCCATCATGCGCGCCAACCAGGCCGCGCGCGCTGCTGCGGCGGCCAAGGCCAAGAAGGACGCCGCTGCTCATGCGGCCAGGGAGGCGGCCAAGCCCAAGGTCTACAGCAATGTGTGGTCGTATGAGGGCGAGAACGGTCCGGCCAACTGGGGCACCATCAATCCGGCGTGGGCCAAGTGCGGCAGCGGCAACCGCCAGTCGCCGATCGATATCCGCGACGGCATGAAGGTGGAGCTGGAGCAGATCGGCTTCGACTACCATCCATCCTCGTTCAATGTGACGGACAACGGCAAGACGGTGCAGGTGATGGTCGGCGGCGGCAATTTCCTCAACGTCGGCAACCGCATGTATGAGCTGGTGCAGTTCCACTTCCATCGCCCGTCGGAAGAGCGCATCAACGGCAAGGGTTACGAGATGGTGGTGCACCTGGTGCACAAGGACGCAGAAGGCCATATCGCCATGCTGGCGCTGCTGCTGGAACGCGGCAAGCCGCAGCCGGTGATCCAGGCCGTGTGGAATAATCTGCCTCTGGAAAAATACGATACCGCCGCGCCGTCGACTGTGCTCGATCCGCTTGAACTGCTGCCGGCGCGCCGCGACTACTACACCTTCATGGGTTCCATGACCACGCCGCCATGCCAGGAAGGCGTGCTGTGGATCGTGATGAAGGAACCGGTGCAGGCCTCGCCGCAGCAGATGGCGCTGTTCAGCCGCCTGTATCCGCTGAACGCGCGCCCGGTGCAGCCGAGTTCCGGCCGCATCATCAAAGAGTCGAATTAAACCGCGATCCTGTGCTTGCCGGTCCAGCTGGCGCCGGCCGCCAGCGGCTGCTGGTCGATGCGGGCCGGTTCGATGCACACGAAGCGCAGGTATTCTTCATCCGCCAAATCTACGAGTGCCTTGGCATCGTCCTGGCCTGGATTCCACACCACCCATTCGCTGAAGCCTTGCTGCTCTAAACGCAGCGTGGCGTCGGCCGTGTTCAGCGTCACTGACGGCGTCGATTGATACAGGCGGTCGTGCTTCTCGGTGAAGTGCAGCGCCGGATATTCCTGGGTGCGGGTATTGAGGTGATGGTCGGTGTACTGCTGGTGCTGCAGGCCGCTGATGCTGGTGGCATCGAGGTGGCCGACAGCGTAGTAGGTGTGCAGCGCCACGCCGAACGGGAACTCCGCCGCGCCGCTATTACGCACCGTGTAGTCCATCTCCAGCGCATCGCCGTGCAGCGTGAAGCGCAGCGCCAGTTCAAACGCGTGCGGCCATGCCTGCGCATGTTCGGCCGACAGGTCGTTCTGGTTCAAACTGAATTCGATGAAGGAGCTGCCGCCGTCGCCACCTTGGCCGGTCAGGCGCCAGGTGCTGACGCGCGCAAAGCCGTGGCGCAGACCCGGGCCGCGCACATTAAACTGCGGGAAGATCACCGGCACGCCGCCGCGGATTGCCTTGCTGCCGTCCAGCGGCGTTTGCGAACTGACGAACAAGCGCTCCTTGCCGTCGGCGGTCTTCCACGACAGCAGGTGCGCGCCAAACAGGGAAACGGTGATTTGCGCGCCATCGGCGGCGGTAAGGCTTGCGGCGGGCAGGGCGCCGTATTCGGTCGTCGTAACTACAGCCATGTGTCTCTCTTAGGTTAGCCGGTTCTTTGCCAGCGGTGGATTCTTTGCGAAGTAACGGCGGATGCCGGTGACGATGGCATCGGCCAGTTTGTTCTGGTAGGCCTCGTCCAGCAGCTTGGCTTCTTCTTCCGGATTGGAGATGAAGGCCGTCTCGATCAGGATGGACGGAATGTCCGGCGCTTTCAGCACCGCGAAGCCGGCCTGTTCGACCGAGCCTTTGTGCAGGCGGTTGATGCCGCCGATTTCGCCCAGCACCGAGCGGCCCAGCTTCATGCTGTCGTTGATCTGCGCCGTAGTGGACAGGTCGAACAGCACGCTCGCCAGTTGCTTGTCATGGTTCTTGACGTTGACGCCGCCGATGGTGTCGGCGAGATTTTCTTTATCGGCCAGCCAGCGCGCCGCCGACGAGGAGGCGCCTTTTTCCGACAGCACGAACACCGACGAGCCGCGCGCGGTCGGCTGCACGAAAGCGTCGGCGTGGATGGAGACGAACAAATCGGCCTGCACCTTGCGCGCCTTTTCCACGCGGGTGCCGAGCGGCACGAAGTAGTCGCCGTCGCGCGTGAGCATCACGCGCATGTTGGGCAGATCTTCCAGTTTGCCTTTGAGGCGCTTGGCGATGGCCAGCACGATGTCTTTTTCGCGGCTGCCGTTCTTGCCCGATGCGCCGGGGTCTTCACCGCCGTGGCCCGGATCGAGCGCGATGGTAATCATGCGCACCATCTTGCCCTGCTTGTCGACTTTGGGCAGTGCATCGGCGAGTTTCGGCTCTTCGCGCGGCTCCAGCTTGGGCGCGGTCGGCGGTTCCGGCACAGGCGCAGGATCGGTCCAGTCGCCTTTTTCGATCATGGCGGCGATCGGATCGACCGCCTTCACCGGATACAGGTCGAAAATCAAACGGTGCTTGTAGTTGCCGGCCGGCGGCAGCGTGAACACCTGCGGCGTCACTTCCTCTTTCAGGTCGAACACCAGCCGCACCACGTTCGGGCGGTTCTGGCCCACGCGCACCTGCTTGATGTACGGATCGTTCGACTGGATCTTGGCGACCAGCGATTTCAGCGTCGGGTTGAGCTCCAGCCCTTCGATATCGACCACCATGCGCTCCGGGTCCTTGACGATGAAGTGGGTGGCTTTGAGGTCGGTGTCGTTTTCCAGCGTGACGCGGGTGTAGTCGTCGGCCGGCCAGACGCGCACGGCGAGAATTTGCGCGGCATACGCGCGCAGCGGCGCAACGACGGAGAGCAGCAGCGTGGCGCCGGCCTTCAGGACGGTGCGGCGGCTCACATGTTGGGTGCGAATTTGAGGCGTTGAAGGCATGAGTTACCCAAGGCGGTCGACGCCTGCAATTCTACATCACGACCGTGTCCGGCCACAGTGAGGATCACGTTCAGGTCCGGCGGCGGCAGCACGCCGTCGGCCTTTTCCGGCCATTCGACGATGCAGATATTGTCGCCGTTGAAGTCTTCGCGGAAGCCGGCGTCGAGGAATTCCTCGGCGCTGGCCATGCGGTACAAGTCGTAATGGATCACGCTGACGGCGCGGCCGCCGAGCTGGATGCTGTACGGTTCGGACAGGGTGTAGGTCGGGCTTTTCACCGTGCCGGTATGGCCGGCGGCGTGCAGCAGGGCGCGCGTGAGGGCGGTTTTGCCGGCGCCGAGATCGCCGTGCAGGTGGATCGCCAGGCCGGGCACGAGGGCGCGCGCCAGGGCCGCACCCAGGGCGGTTGTGCCTTCTTCGTCGTGGAGATGGGCTGTGAAGTGCTGCATCGAATAAAATAACGGTTGGTTGGATCGCCAGCCATTGTACCTTCTAGCCCGCGCCCGATGTCCCTCAATCAAACCAATTTAGCCGAACTTGCCCTCAGCATCAAGCGCTGGGGCGTGGAGCTGGGCTTTGCCGAAATCCGCATCACCGACGTCGATCTCAGTCACGCCGAAGCCGGCCTGCAGGCCTGGCTGGACGCCGGCATGCACGGCGAGATGGATTACATGGCGGCCCACGGCATGAAGCGCGCCCGTCCCGCCGAGCTGGTGCCGGGCACCATCCGCGTGATCAGCGCCCGCATGGACTATCTGCCGAGGGACACGGAAAGCGGCTGGAAGGAACGTGAGCAGGCCCGCCTGACCGATCCCAACGCCGCCGTCATCTCGGTCTACGCGCGCGGCCGCGACTACCACAAGGTGCTGCGCAATCGCCTGCAGCAGCTGGCCGATAAGGTGAAGGCGCAGATCGGCGATTTCGGCTACCGCGTGTTCACCGACTCGGCGCCGGTGATGGAGCTGCCGCTGGCCGAGAAGGCCGGCCTGGGCTGGCGCGGCAAGCACACCTTGCTGCTGTCGCGTACTGCCGGCTCGATGTTCTTCATGGGCGAATTCCTGGTCGACCTGCCGCTGCCGATCGATGAGCCGACCGGCGCCCACTGTGGCCAGTGCTCGGCGTGCATCACGGCTTGTCCTACGCAAGCCATCCTCGGTCCCGGCAAGCTGGATGCGCGCCGCTGCATCTCCTACCTGACCATCGAACTGAAAAACGCCATCCCGGTCGAGTTGCGGCCGCTGATCGGCAACCGCATCTACGGCTGCGACGATTGCCAGACCGCCTGCCCGTGGAACAAGTTCGCGCAGCGCGCCGTGCTGCCGGACTTCGACGAGCGGCATGGCCTGGGCCACGCCTCGCTGGTCGAGCTGTTCGCGTGGACCGAGGAGGAATTCAATCGCAAGATGGAAGGCAGCCCGATACGCCGCATCGGCCATGAGCGCTGGCTGCGCAACCTCGCGGTCGGGCTGGGGAATGCGGCGGCGGCCGGCGCGCGCGGTGACGCGGCTATCGTATCGGCACTGTTGGCGCGGCGCGACGATCCGTCGCCGCTGGTGCGCGAACATGTGGCCTGGGCGCTGGACTGCCATTTCGTCTAGGACAGCGGCGGTATAATTGTCTGGAAATTAAGGGGAAACGCTTTGTCCAGACCAGACCTGCACATACCGCCACACCGCGAACTCTCGCCCACGCGCCTGTGGCGCCACGGCAGCCGCAGGCAGAAAATCAGCCTGTTCGGCGGCTGGCTGGTGCTGCTCGCCCTGTGCGTATGGCTGGGCATTGGCATGGTGGTATGGGGCTGGTCCGGCATCCCGTTTGAATTCGGTGGCGTCGCCGTTTACCTTACCGTCTATCCGCCGCTGCTGATTTGCCTGCTGCTGACGCTCACGCTGGGCTGGTGGTGGGGCGCCATTCCCGCCTATTGCGCCACCGTGTCGCTGGCGTTGTACTCCGGCATGCCCTTGCCCTGGGCACTGCTGTTCGGGCTGGCCAATCCGCTGGGCTTCATGGTGATGGTGATCGGCTACCGCGCCACCGCCATGCGGCGCGACTTGCGCGGCGTGGCCGATTTGCTGTTCTACGTGCAGCAGTCCTTCGTCGCCGCCGTGTTCAGCTCCAGCGGCGCCATGATCTGGAGCTACACCAACGGCTACGACCGCACCGCCTTGCTGCCGGTGTGGCAGGGCTGGTGGCTGGGCGCCTTCGTGCAGAGCGTGGTGCTGGCCGGGCCGGTGATGGCGGCGCTGTGGCCGCGCATCCGGCGCTGGCAGGACGCGCATCCGCAGCTGCTGCGCGATAACCATATCCGTTCGCGCAAAACCCTGCTTGGCATGCTCGCTTCCGTCACGCTCGGCGTGCTGACCTACGGCTACGCCACCACCGGCCTGGCCGATGCGCAGGTCAACCTCGATGCGCTGCGCCAGACCATGTGGATCTTCTACTGGGTGTTCGTGGTGATCGTGCTGTTCATCGCCTTCTTCGGCTACCAGCTGTTCCTGCACTGGCAGAAAACGCAGGACGCGCTGCTGGCCGAGGTGCAGAAGCTGGCCATCACCGACGGCCTGACCGGATTGCTGAACCGGCGCGAAGCCGACCGCCGGCTGGCGGCCGAGTGGCAGCGCACCCTGCGCTCGGGCCACAGCGCGTCGATGGTGCTGCTCGATATCGACCACTTCAAACAGATCAACGACCAATACGGCCATCCCGCCGGCGATGCGGCCTTGCGCCGACTGGCCGGCGTGATTCTGTCGGTGACGCGCACGGTGGATTTCGCGGCGCGCTACGGTGGCGAGGAATTCCTGATCGTGCTGCCGGATACCAGCTTGCGTGGGGCGCACGCTCTTGCCGAACGCCTGCGCGAGGAAGTCGAAGCGTCGGTCATCAAGCATGACGGCGTGAGCTTCCAGATGCGCGTGAGCCTGGGCGTGGCGGCGGTGCGCGACGACGAGACCAGTTGCGAACGCTGGTTCTCGCGCACCGACCAGGCGCTGTACCGCGCCAAGCAGGGCGGGCGCAATCGCACCGAGCTCGATCAGCCGGCGGTTGAGAAGCTGGCCTGAGTGGGCTACACTCGTTGGGTTCTTTCCTTACAAAGGCCCCAAGAAAATGCAAACTTCAATTAGATTCATGTCGCTGCTGGCCGGCGCATCGATGACCCTCGCTGCGCACGCCGTGTCCTTTGACGATTGGGCCGACAAGGTCGCCAACGCCAAGGTGCGCAACGATCCGGAACAAGCCACGCAGAAGCAGTACTTCGGCGCCAAAGAGCAGGATGCGCTGGACCGCAAGCTGACGCCGAACACGGTGGTGTTCCGCGCGGCGGAAGTGGCGGCGGCGAAGAAGTCGCTGGCGGAGCTGGCGAAGATCGATCAATCGAAATTGACGCCGCAGCAGCGCGCCAGCGCGGCCACCATCGCGTGGAGTTTGCAGGGCACGGTCGACGCGTATCCATACCGCGACTATAACTTCGTGTTCAACCAGTTCACCGGCTTGCATGTGCAGATCGTGAACTTCCTGTCGCAGCAGCACCCGATCCGTAATCGCCGCGATATCGAGAACTACCTGGTGCGCTTGAAGGCGGTGGCGGGCAAGATGGATACCGGCATCGTGCAGGCGCGCGGCGCCGCCGGACGCGGCATCCTGATGCCGACCTTTATCACGCAGGCTTCCATCGGCCAGCTGGATCGCTTCCTCGACGGCGCGCCGGAGAACAATGTGTTCGTGGCCTCGCTGGTGCAGCGCATGGCGAATGTGAAGGACGTGTCGGCGGAAGACCAGGCCATGTTCACCGCCGATGCGACGGCCATCGTCAAGCAATCGATTATTCCGGTGTTCCAGCGCACGCGCGCGCTGCTGCAGGAACAGCTGCCGCACACGAACAACGACGCGGGCCTGTGGCGTTTGCCGAACGGCGACAAGGCGTATGCCGTGGTGCTGCGCCAGATGACCTCCACCGACTACACGCCGCAGCAGATCCACGAGATCGGCCAGCTGGAAGTGGCGCGCATCGAGAAGGAGATGAATGGCCTGCTGGTGTCGCTCGGCTACACCGAGGGCAGCATCAAGGAGCGCATGGCCAAGCTGGAGAAGGACCAGCAGCCGAAGGAAGCCGATCCGCGTCCGCAACTGCTGGCGCGCTACGACGCCATCATGCGCGACGCCGAGGCCCGCGCCAAGACCCTGTTCGACAATGTGCCGAAAGCGCCGGTGGAAGTGCGCCGCGAGCCGCTGTTCACCGAGAAGACTGCGGCGGCCCACTACACCGGTCCGGCCAAGGATGGCACCCGTCCGGGCATCTTCTGGGCGCCGCTGCCGGGGCCTGACTTCCGCATCGTCGGCATGCGCACGCTGGTGTATCACGAGGCGGTGCCGGGCCATCACTTCCAGGTCGCGCTGCAGCAGGAGAACACCGGCCTGCCGCGCTATCGCCGCGACCGCGTGTTCGGCGTCGGCTCGGCGTATGGCGAAGGCTGGGCGCTGTATGCGGAACAACTGGCGTCGGAGAACGGCTGGTATGGCGATGATGTGGTGGGCAAGTTGGGACAGCTCGATGCGGAACTGTTCCGCGCGCGCCGCCTGGTGGTCGACACCGGCCTGCACGCGATGAAGTGGACGCGCCAGCAGGGCATCGACTACGGCATTCCGCCGGCGGAAGTGGACCGCTACGTGGTGATGCCGGGCCAGGCCTGCGCCTACAAAATCGGCATGATCCGCATCCTCGATTTGCGCGCCAAAGCACAGAAGGCGCTGGGCGACAAATTTAACATTAAAGCCTTCCACAACACCGTGCTCGAAACCGGCAACGTGCCGCTGTCGGTGCTGGAAAAAGTGGTCGATGAATGGATCGCCCAGCAGAAGGGGTGATCAATGCTATGTCCAGTGGATCATTCAGAATTACTGGTCGATAGCGTTGACGGCTATCGGGTTCACCGCTGTGCGCAATGCTTCGGCGTGGCGCTCAGCGGGAATCTGCTGCGGGAAGTGCGTGCTTATGTGGCGTTGACGCTGCATCGGGAGCGGGACGGCGGCGCAGGTATTGGGCCGTGTCCCGCTGACGCAAAGCCGATGGCGGCGCTGGAGTACAAAGGCGTTTCCCTGTGTGCTTGCCCGCAGTGCCTGGGCCTCTGGCTAAGCGGCGAACAGTGGACGCGCCTGTCGGACATCGTGGGGCCACCGCGGCAAGCGGATTTGTCAGGCGTGGTGCAAAATTTGACGACTACCGCCACGTATGGCACTTTCGGTTCAAATAGCCTCAACAACCTCAACGGCCTTGATGGTATCGGGGATATTCTTGAAGTATCTGTTGAGATCATCGAGGCCATCGGCAAGCTTGCCGATTAAATTCCTGAGCTATTTATCCTCCCTCGAGCTGTGAGGATTCAGTTTGAGAGGGTGTAGCATTGGCGGGCCTATCCCAAAGCTTTTAAGAGGTGCACATGAATCCCCCTGATTGGATGCCAGTGACGCATGAAAGTTGCGGCCGTGTGAAAGGGCCTTTCTATCATGGTACGAAATATGAGCTGGAAATAGGCGAGCTGCTGGTGCCGGGCTTTGCTTCCAATTTCGAGGCGGGGCGGATTTCGAACAATGTGTATTTCAGTGCCCTGTTGGAGCCGGCTATCTGGGGTGCGGAGTTGGCTACCTCGCTGGCCGGAGAGCAGGGACGTGGTCACATCTACATCGTTGAACCCACAGGCACGTTTGAGGATGACCCCAACCTGACCAACAAGCGCTTCCCCGGCAACCCGACACTATCCTATCGCACCCGCGAGCCCTTGAAGGTCGTGGGCAAGGTGGAGGATTGGCAGGGGCATCCGCCGGAGGTGTTGCAGATGATGCTCGACAGCCTCAAGGAAAAAATGCGCAACGGCCAGGCCCAGATCGAAGATTAGCTAGGCGTCTTTCTTCTTCAGGACCGTGATCGTACCGTCGGCTTCAAGGAAGATGCAGCGCGCTTCGTGGAGTTCGACGTCGACTTCGTGCAGTGCTTGCTGGATATCGCTTTCCGCAATCCGGCAGCGTTTGGCGACGTCGTGAAAGACTTTTCCATCACGGCCGATCAGGACACTTTCGCCGTCGATTATCTTGGCGATTTTGGGGCTGTGCGCAGACAAGGCGGCCATGGTGATGTTCAATGCCACCAGCGTGCCGGCGATCAGCAGCCCGCCGGTAATCGAATCGTCTCCGCCCGACAGCGAATTGGAGACGGACTCGCTCAGCAGCATCACGACCAATAAATCAAAGGGCGTGAATTGTCCCACCGTGCGTTTGCCTGAGACGCGCACCAGCACCAGCAAGGCGCAATACACGATTGCGCCGCGCAAGATGAATTCCCACCAAGGCAGGTCGATATCAAACATGGCCTAGCGGGTGGCGGCATCCAGTTTTTTGGCCATGGCTTCGTGGTGGGCGACGGTTGGTTCCAGTTTGCTGGCCAGGGCTTTGACGTCGGCGTCCTTGGCGTTGGCGATATCGTTTTTCAATGCGGCGTGGACTTTGACGTGGTCCTGCACGCCGGCCTTGCTGGCGTAGGCTTTATCGAAGGCCGCACCGGAAAGCTGTTTCAGTTCGGCCGCGATCTGCTTGTGGGCCTCGTCCGGCTCGGTCGGCAGAGTGACGTTCTTGGCAGCGGCCACTTTTTGGGTTTCCGCCAATCCTTTGCTGTGATCGTCGATCATCATTTGCGCGAACTGTTTGATGTCGTTGCTGGTGCTTTTCTCGACGGCCAGTTTGCCGGTGCTGATTTCGGCGAGGTTGGCCTGGGCGATGGCGATCAGGCGGTCGGAGTCGGCTTTGTTGATGGCGGTCTGGGCGAAAGCGAATTGCGCGCTGGCGGCGCACGCGAGCAATGCGGTGGCAATGTGTGCAGTCTTCATGTCGTTATCTCCAATGGGTGTAACGTGTTGAACGGAAGTCTGCATTGACTGTAAGGCCGGCGCGCCAGCAACACTGTGTGGCAGCGCACCGATTGGGAGTATGGGGGGCTCAAGCCCCAAGGGAAACTATTTGATCTCGGCATGCTCTGACGGTGTTACCAGGTGACGCTTGCCGTGAATTCTCCACAAGGGGTCTTGATGAGGATGCCCTCCAGGGAACGTGACTATGCCTCTGGACCAGTACGCGTTCACCTCTTGTTCATTGTTAGGATGGCAGGGCCAGTCGGGATCATGGACATACTCGGGGGCAGCTGCGATTGCTGCCTCCATTTCCTCTTTAGTAAAGTATGGATTTGAAATATATTTCAGTGTCATGCCGATCTCCATATCTGCAAGAAATAATGCGCGCGCCATCTTCAGCGGGAGTCCAAATCAGACGAACTACGCGGCCATGCAGCAGCCCTAAGCTGTTGATGCGCAGTTCAGCATAATTGGCCGATCTGTCTTCTTCAGAATGCATGCCACGATCAAAAATACACTCCACGTCTGCGAAGTCGATGCCGTGACGTTTTAAATTCAGAAGACGCTTCTTTTCGTCCCAGGTAATCATGGGACGATGCTGTCACTTCATCGTAGGCTGCCGCTTGAGGTGAATCAAGCGGGCACAGGTTCGATTTATTTTGAGCGGGCGCGGCGCAGCAGGAGGAGGGTCGCGGTGGCCCAGACGAGCAGCGTGGCGGCGGAGGCTTCTACGCCGTAGTGGCCGCCGCTCAGCCATTCGGGGCCGGGCATGCTGACTTGCAGCCAGCCGCGCGCCGCATGGCCGGAAACGGGCACGGCAAACACGCCGTCGAACAGGTAGTTCCAGCCGAAGTGCAGGCCGATCGGCAGCCACAGCCGGCGTGTCAACAGATAGGCTGCGCTCAAGGTGGTTCCGGCGACGCCGGTGATGACCACCGCCAGCACGCTGACGCCTTCGTTCGGCAGGTGCGCAATCGCAAACAGCACGAATGACGAGACCAGCGCCACGCGTGTGCCCCAGCGTTTTTCGGCCAGGCGGAACAGCACGGCGCGGAAGATGAGTTCTTCGAAGACGGCAACCATCACTTGCTCGGGCAAGGTCCTGAGCATGATGGTCCAGCCGTTGCTGCCGGTGACGGTGAAGGCGCCGGCCAGGGCCAGCAGGCCGGCGACGATCAGTCCCAGGCTGGCGCCGAGCACGACGCCTGCGCCGGCCTCGCGTGCCGCGCCGGGCAGCGCCAGTTCGGCCAGTGCGTGGCGCTGCTCGGTGCGGCGCACGAACCAGCGGTAGCTCAACAGGCTCATGGCTGCCGCCAGCAGGAATGGCCAGCCACCCGCACGCAGCGGCTTGGGCACGAGGATATCGGCCAGCATCATGGTGAGCATGATCGGCCCCAGCGTGGCAATCACGCCGAGCACCATGCGGCTGATGGGATGCGAAAAGAATCGGTGGCGGAAGCCTGGAACGGACGTGACGACTGGCTGCGTGGTGCTCATGTGCTCTCCGGTTGCTTTTTTGTTATTTTAGCAAACCGGCAAGCTCCACGGCGGTCTTCACCTGCATTTTGTCGAAGATGTGGGCACGGTGGACTTCCACCGTGCGCATGCTGATGCCCAGCTGGTCGGCCACCACCTTGTTCATCTTGCCGGCCAGGATCAGGTCCAGCACTTCGCGCTCGCGCACCGACAGCGTGGCCAGGCGCGCATGCACGGCCGCCGTTTCGCCGGCGCGGCGCGAAGTGGCCAGCGCTTCCTGCACGCGGTCCATCAACTGGTTGTCGTTGAACGGTTTTTCGCAGAAGTCGAAGGCGCCGCGCTTGAGCGTGTCCACCGCCATCGGCACGTCGCCGTGGCCGGTCAGGAAGATCACCGGCATGCGCTGCGCCAGCCCGCGCGACAGCAACTGGTCGAACACCGCCACGCCGTTCATGTCCGGCATGCGCACGTCGAGCAGCACGCAGTCGCCATCGGCATCGAAGACGCCGCTGCCGATCCGCGCCAAAAACGCCGGGCCCGATTCGTAGGCGTGCGCCGGGATCGCCCGTGACGTGGCCAGCCAGCTGAGCGAGTCGCGCACGACCGCTTCATCGTCGACGATATGCAGCATCTTGGTAGGTCTCCTGTGCCGTTGCCAGCAGCGGCGCCACTGGCACGAAACGTTAATCTCGGTCCCGCTGCGGCGGGCCGGCACGGAAGCCCTCCGCGCCAGTGCGCATTTTAGCGCAGTCCGGCGCGGGCGGCGGCGGGGCGCTCAGTCGCTGACTTCAAACGCGGCCGGATCGAGCTCGCTCAGCGTAACCGGGGCGCTGTCGCGGGACGGCTGCAAGGCCTGCTGGCTGAGGCGCGCGCGCAGCTGGGCCAGATAGTCGGCGCGGCAACGGCGCAACACATAGTCGCGGAAATTATCCTGCTCCAGGTCGCGCCATGCCCGTTCGCGGCCGGCGTCCGAGCGCGCCACGGCCGCCTTGCGCTGCTCGGCCGAGAGGCCGGCGTCGCCGCTGGCCAGGCGGGTGTAGCCGTAGCGGTCCATGTAGTCGCCGGTCAGGGTTTCAATCACATTGATTTCATCGGCCGACAGCTGCTGGCGGAATTTGTCGATGTTGGCCACGATCGGCGGGTAGCAGTTGGACGACCACAGCGCCGACAGCTGCGCGATCTGGCGCGCTTCCTGCGAGGCGCCGATGTCGAGCATCTGCGGCAGGAAGTCGATATCGAGGAAGCTGCACAGCGCCTCCAGCGTGGCGCGCTGCTGCGACAGGAAGTCTTCGTAGCGGATGGTCAGCACGCGCTGCGGGTAGCGCTGCATCACGTGGTCGGCGGCGCGCTGCGCGGCCAGCCAGGTTTCCGCGTTCAGGCGGGTGTCGAAGTCGTGGATGATGGCGCGGTTCATCGAGGCCACCTGGGCGCGCGGGTCGCGCACCACGTTGATGAACAGCATGTCGGGCAGCAGCTGCATCAGCTCGTCCGCGTAGTGGACATTGTCGAGCGACTTGTCCATCACCACGCGCGCGCCCTGGTGTTCGGCGGCGCGCAGCAGCAGCTCCCAGTGGATGCGGTGGATGCTGCGCGGCTGGTGGCGCAGGGCTTCGAAGATTTCCACCGGGTCGAACACCATGCCGGGCCACTTGACCATGCTGACCGCCTGCAGCCCGCACAGGTCGGTCACCAGGCGGAAGTAGTGGCGGTCGTCGCGCAGGTCGCCGTACAGCGGCAGCAGCGGCATGAAGTCGACGATGTGCAGCGGATACGGCGAATAGAATTGCGGCGCCATGTTCAGCCGCAGGCGCAGCGCGTGGCTGCCGCAGCGGCGCAGCGGAATCATCATCACGGGGCGCGGACGGGCGCCCGCAGGGGCAGTATGGGTCATGCTTGTCTCCTTAGAAAAACAGCCAGCCGCCGCATCCGGCGACCAGCACGATCAGGGCCGCGTCCAGCCGCAGGCGCAGCAGGGCGAACAGCGCGGCGGCGCAGCACAGCACCGCCAACGGGTCCAGCGGATGGGCGCTGCCGATGGTGGCGGCGGCCGCAAACACCATGCCGGCCAGGGCGGCCCGCATGCCGCTCAGCGCAGCCTGCACCGAGCCGCTGGCGCGCACCCGCTGCATGGCGCCGCTGGCGGCAATCATCAGCACGGCGCTGGGCACGAACATGCCGATGCTGGCCGCCGCCGCCCCCGCCAGGCCGGCCACCTTGAGGCCGACCAGCGCCGAACTGATCATGGCGGGACCGGGGCTCAGCTGGGTGATGGCCAGGGCGTCGACAAATTCGCGCGGCGTCAGCCAGTGGTAGGCATCGACCACGGTGTGCTGCAGCAGCGGGATGAACACATAGCCGCCGCCGAACGCCAGCAGGCTCATGCTGGAAAACACGCCCAGCAATTGCAGCAGGATGGGCGAGGCGCTGAGCACTGCCAGCGCGCCCAGCGGCAGCACCAGCAGGGCGGCCAGGCGCTGCGGCCAGCGCCGGCGGCTGGGGGGCAGGGACGCGGCCGCGGTGGCGACGGCCGGCGCAGCGGCCGCGGCGCTGCCGTAGCAGTGGTAGCCGATGGCCGCCGCCGTGGCCATCACGGCCAGCGTGGTGGCCAGTCCCGGCAGCGCTGCCATCACCACGGCGGCGCCCACGCCCAGCGCGGCCTGGCGGCGGTCGCGCACCGCGCCTTGCCACAGGCGCCAGCCGGCCGCCAGCACGATGGCCACGATGGCGGGCGCAATGCCGCGAAACACCGGCCGCAGCGCGTCCATGCTGCCGTAGCGCAGATATAAGGTGCCCAGCGCCACCATGCACAGGAAAGCCGGCAGCACGGCGCAGACGATGGCGATGGCGGCGCCGGGGATGCCGCGCAGGCGGTAGCCGGCGTAGGCGGCCACGTTCACCGCCACCGGGCCGGGCAGCACGGATGCCAGCGCCAGGCCGTCCAGCAGCTCGGCCGGCGCCAGCAGGCGGCGCCGTTCGCACAGCACCTGCTGGGTGACCGAGACCATGGCCATGAAACCGCCGACGCTGGTGCAGCCGATGCGCAGGAACAGCAGGGCCAGCACGGCGAGGCTGACCGGCGCGGCGGCCGCCTGGACGGACGGCGGCGCCTGCAGGGTAACGGGATCAGGCGGCATGGTGGCGGGGCGCGTCCGGCGCGAAATAGGCACGGAAGCGGTCAAGGAAATGCGGCAGCTCGGCGGCCGGCAGGCGGTTGATGCCGGCCGCCCCCTTGCGGCCGCCACCGCCGGGAAATTGCTGGCACAAGGTGCAGGCGCTGCGCGTCAGCGGCTGCCCGGAGCGCACGCTGATCAGGTAATCGCCGTCGCTGCGGGTCAGCACCACGGCAAACGCGGCCCGCGGCGCGGCCGCCGCCAGGCGGTTGGCCAGCACGCCGCTGCCGCGCCGCGCCCATGGCGCCGCCGGCAGCAGGTAGACCGCGTTGCCGTCCTGCTGCCAGTGCGGCTGCAGCGCCTGCAGGCGGGCGCAGTCGGCGCGGTAGGCCGCGTGCAGCTCGCGGTACAGCGCGGTCTGCATGAAGGCGAACGGGTCGGCATAGGCGTGCAGCGCCTGGTACAGCGCGGCCGGAGCGATGTGCAGGTCGGCCTCGGATTCGCCGTAGGCGTTGTAGTTGAGTGTCTGGCCCAGCGCGGCCAGGGCGGCGCTGCGCGCGGCGTCCAGGCCCAGGCTGTCCGCCAGCGCCTGCGCGGGCGCGGCCAGGTTGTCGCCAAAGGCGGCAGCCACCGCCCAGGGGCGGTAGCGTCCGCTCAGCTGGCGGTCCACCAGGATGCTGGTGCAGACGTCGGGCGCGCCGTCGCAATGCAGCTGCAGGTGCGGATGGTCGGGCGCGCAGTCGGCGGCGTGGTGGTCGAACCAGGTGATACAGGCGCCGCCGTCCAGCAGGCGCTGCAGCTCGGCAGCATTGGCGTCCAGCGAAATGTCCAGCACCAGCAGCGCGCTGGCGGCCGCGCCGGGCACGCGGCGCAGCAGCTCGATGTCGCGCTTGACGCCGGTGACCAGCGTGCGCTGCGCCGGCGTGTGCAGGCGCAGCATGTGCAGCGCGCACAGGCCGTCGGCGTCGCCGTTGAAAATGTCGTAGTCCATGGGATCAGCGCAAGCGCGGCGCCAGATGCTGCAGCAGCTCGGTACAAGCCTGTTCGATGCTCAGTTGTTCCGTGTCCAGCGCCAGCGCCGGTTCCAGCGGCACCTCATACGGCGCCGAAATGCCGGTGAATTCCGGTATCAGGCCGGCGCGTGCCTTCTGGTACAGGCCCTTGGGATCGCGCTCCTCGCACACCGCGCAGGCGGTGCTGACATAGGTTTCGATGAAGTTGGCCGGGCCGATGATGCTGCGCGCCAGTTCGCGGTCGCTGCGCAGCGGCGAGATGAAGGCGCAGATGACGATCAGGCCGGCATCGTTCAGCAGCCGCGCCACCTCGGCGCTGCGGCGGATGTTCTCGCGGCGGTCGCTGCTGGTGAAGCCGAGGTCGCTGTTCAGGTGGTGGCGCAGGTTGTCGCCGTCCAGCACGTAGGCCAGCCGGCCCGCGCTGCACAGGCGCCGCTCCAGCGCGTAGGCCAGGGTGGACTTGCCGGCGCCGCTGAGGCCGGTCAGCCAGACCGTGGCAGCCTGCTGGCCCAGCTGTTGCAGGCGCTCGTGGGCCGTGACGGCGCCGGCGTGCCAGAAGACTTGGGGGGATGTTTGGAGTTTCTCGATGCTGCCCATGTGTGCTCCCGGCTCAGGCGTGTTCCATGGCGTCGGCCGGACGGCGCGACGCGGCGCCGCCGTGCGTCAGCCGGGGCGCCGCCTTGTGGCGGCCCAGCGGCGTGACCGTGGCGGCCGGCGCGTGCTGGGTGACGTTGGCCAGGCGGAAGATGCTGACCACCTGGTTCAGGCTGTTGGCCTGGTCCTGCATCGCTTGCGCCGCGGCGGCCGCTTCCTCGACCAGCGCCGCGTTCTGCTGGGTGACGTCGTCCATCTGGGTCACGGCGTCGTTGATCTGCTCGATGCCGGCCGACTGTTCCTGGCTGGCCAGCATGATTTCCGACATGATGTCGGTCACGCGCTTGACGCTCGACACCACCTCGTTCATGGTGGCCCCGGCCTGCTCGACCAGCTTGTTGCCGGCCTGCACCTTGTCCACCGAGTCGCCGATCAGTTCCTTGATTTCCTTGGCGGCGGCGGCGCTGCGCTGGGCCAGCGTGCGCACCTCGCTGGCGACCACCGCGAAGCCGCGGCCCTGTTCGCCGGCGCGCGCCGCCTCCACGGCGGCGTTCAGCGCCAGGATGTTGGTCTGGAAGGCGATGCTGTCGATCACGGCGATGATGTCGACAATCTTGTGGGCCGAGGTGTCGATGGCGGCCATGGTGTCCACCACCTGGGCCACCACCGCGCCGCCCTTGGCGGCCACGTCGGAGGCGGAGGTGGCCAGGCCGTTGGCCTGGCGGGCGCGGTCGGTATTCAGGCGCACGGTGCTGGTCAGCTCTTCCATCGAGGACGCGGTTTCTTCCAGCGTGCTGGCCTGCTGCTCGGTGCGCGAGGACAGGTCGAGGTTGCCGTTGGCGATCTGGCCGGCGGCGCTGGCGATGGTGTCGCTGCTGGTGTAGACCTGGCCGACAATGCGGGTCAGGCCGTCGCGCATGGCCTGCATGGCGTGCAGCAGGCTGTGCTCGTCGCCGCGGCGAGTATGGATGGGCACGGTCAGGTTGCCGGCGGCGATTTCCGCCGCAATGGCAGCCGCCTGTTCCGGTTCGCAGCCGAGCTGGCGGACCACGCTGCGGGTGATCAGCCAGGCCGCCGCCACACTGCACAGCAGCGCCAGGGCGCCCACCATCAGCATCTGGTTGCGCGCGCTGTCGTAGGCGGTTTCCGCCTGCGCCACCGCTTCGGTATTCTGCTTTTCTTCCAGCGCGATCAGTTCACGGATCAGATCCCACCATTTCTTTTGCACGGGACGGAACTTATAGCGCAGCAGTTGATAGGCCTGGTCCTGCTGCTGGCTCAGGGCCAGCTCCTGCGCCTGTTTGTAGAACGGCGCCGCCAGAGCGGCCTGCTGGCCGATTTGTTCCAGCAGGGCTTTTTCTTCGGCAGTCGTGGCGCCGGCATCGGCAAACATGCGCCCCATGGCGCTCACGGCGTCGGCAAATTTCTTTTCCTGGTCGGTGATGCGTTTGATTTCAATCTGGATTTCCTTCTCTTCCTTGAGCAGGATCAGGTTGCGCAGCGCCAGCGCGCGCTCGGTGACGGTCAGGTCCATGGCCTGCGCCAGCCGGGTTTCGACATCGTTCACCTTGGTGATTTCGATCATGCGCGCCTGGATTTGCCGCATGCTGTTCAGTCCCAGCAAAATCACCACCGCCAGCAGGACCGATACCAGGCCGAAGCCCACACCCAGCCGTTTGGCCACTGTCATATTTCGCAACTTCATATTTTTCCCCTAAATTTCAAATGCGGCCGCCGCATAAGCACATGCTCAATTCGCATAAATCCATGTTAGGGAACGATTTCAGCCGAATTGTCTCCATTAATCACTTTCGGCATGGGCGCAACACGGAGAAAATGCTTGACGTTGCCGCGTGGAAATTACTAATGGGCTTTATGGGGCGTGGCGGCTAGCGGCACATTGGTATAACTTTTATCAGTGAAGTATCGGGAAAAAACCACAGTGGCCGCGTCTGGCGGCGCTGAGTGCTCAGTTTGCCGGTGCGGCCGGCAACTGGAAGGTGAAAATGGTGCCGCCTTGCGGATTGGGACGGAAGGTCAGGGCGCCGCCATGGAACTCGATGGCGGTGCGGCAGATGTTGAGGCCCATGCCCATGCCTTCCGCCTTGGTCGAGAAGAACGGCGAGAACAGGCGCTGCGCCACTTCGTCCGGGATGCCGTGGCCTTGGTCGATCACGTCCACGCTGACCTGCGCCCTGGCGTCGTCATGCGACGCCACTACCTTGAGGACGCGCCGCTGCGGCGGCACCTGCGACATGGCTTCGATGCCGTTGCGGGTGAGGTTGAGCAGCACCTGCTCGATCATCACGCGGTCCGCGCGCACCGGCGGCAGCTCGGCCGGGATCTCGGTGCGGAACGAGACGTAGCTCTGGCGCGCCTGCAGTTCGATCAGCGTGCGGATGCTGTCCAGCAGCGAGGCGATGCCCACTTCCTGCCGCAGCGGTTCGCGCTTCTTCACGAATTCATGCACGCTGCGGATGATCTGGCCGGCCCGCTGTGCCTGCGCGCTGGCTTGTTCCAGCGCCGGCTTGAGGATGGTGCAATCGACCGGGCCGGGCGCATCGCGCTCGATCACGTTCAAGGCGCCGGTGGTGTAGCTGGAGATTGCGGCCAGCGGCTGGTTCAGTTCATGCGCCAGCATCGAGGCGATTTCACCCATCGTCGCCATGCGCGCCGATGCCTGCAGCTTTTCCTGCTGCTGGCGATTCACTTCTTCGATGCGCTTGCGGTCCGAGATATCGAGGATGGAGCCCATCCAGCCGGTCTGCTTGCCGTCGTTGTCGACCAGCGGCGCTTCGAAGACCAGCACCGGCACGCGCTCGCCGTTGGGGCGCTGGAAGAAGGTTTCAAACTGCGGCGTCGCTTTGCCCGCCAGGACGTTGGCAAAGCGCGACTGGTATTCCGCCATCGCTTCCGGCGCCCAGTAAGGCATGGGCGGCAGCTTGCCGACGATTTCCTCGGCCGGATAACCGACGATCTGGCAGAACGCGGGATTCACGTAGGTGATGCGGCCTTCGAGGTCGCGCGCACGCAAGCCGGTCACCAGCGAGTTCTCCATCGCGGTGCGGAACGACATTTGCTGACGCAGCGCGCCTTCTGCCGCAAGGCGTTTCGAGATGTGGCCCCATAGCGCGAGAAGACTCCATAACAGGCCAAGCGACAATACGATCACCGAGCCGACCAGCAGGTTAGGCAGCAGCTGCGGCTCGCTCTTGACGCTATCCGTCACCAGCGTGACCGAGGCGCCGGGCAAATCGAGCGCGCGCTTGTGGGTGTAGACGCCGTGTCCCGGACCGGCCGCCGCGCGCCGCGCCAGCACCTTGTCGTCGCGGTCTACCAGCGTCACCTGGTTGTCCTGGGCGAACCACCACGGCACCAGTTCATCCAGCAGGGCGCTGGTCTGGTAGGTGGCGACCAGGTCGCCCAGATATTCGTCGCCGCGGAATACGGGGACGTGGTAATCCATCAGGACTGCTGCAGGTGCGGCCGACGGGATCTGCGTTTGTGCCTCCGGCTGGGTGTACATCGGGCGGCGCGTCTTGCGCGTGATTTCTGCGGTGGCTCTGGAGGCGGGCGACAGTTCCACCGGCGTGCCCAGCGGATCGCTGCTGCCGGCCAGCTGGCCGTCCGGCTTGAGCCACACCACGCGCAGCAGCTCGTGGCCGTTCTTCAGCACCCGCGCCATGCGCTCGTGCAGCTGCTGCGGCGACAGATGATTGGCGGCGATCTCCACGCCCAGCGCGCGCAGGCTTTCCTCGTCGCGCCCGAGCTGGAAACGGATGGTTTGTTCGACCCACAGCGTATCGGCGATCAGCTGTTCCTGGCGCTCGTTGCTCTCCATCTGGCGCGCCTGCCACGGTAGCCAGATCAGGATCGCCAGGAAAAACAACACCAGCACGATGGGCAGCAGCCAGCGCAGCGAGGTGCTGGAGTGCGGACGGCGGCGCGCGTCTGGCGCAACGGGCGCGGTAGAATGGGCAGATGTCATGGGCGATCAGGTTAGCTCGTGGCGAGGGTGCGGCCATTGTGGTTATCCACACTTGCCACCCTTGCGGCTATTTATAACAATCGTTCAGAATAGAAGAATAGTGTAACTTTAAACCCACCAGGAGACTTCATGAAACTGAAACCCGTCCTGCTCGTCCTGAGCGCGGCCCTGAGCTTCAACGCGTACGCGCAAGCGCCTATCGTCATCAAATTCAGCCACGTGGTGGCGACCGACACGCCGAAAGGCCAGGCCGCAGAGCGTTTCAAACAACTGGCGGAAAAAGCCACCAATGGCCGCGTGAAGGTCGAGGTGTATCCGAACAGCCAGCTGTACAAGGATAAGGAAGAACTGGAAGCGCTGCAGCTGGGCGCCGTGCAGATGCTGGCGCCATCGCTGGCCAAATTCGGCCCGCTGGGCGTGAAGGAGTTCGAGGCCTTCGACCTGCCGTACATCTTCCCGTCCAAGACCGCGCTGTATAACGTGACCGAAGGCGAAATCGGCAAGTCGCTGCTGAAGAAGCTGGAGCCGAAGGGCATTACCGGCCTGGCGTTCTGGGACAACGGCTTCAAGGTGATGTCGGCCAATAAGCCGCTGCACAACACGACCGACTTCAAAGGCCTGAAGATGCGTATCCAGTCGTCCAAGGTGCTGGACGCGCAGATGCGCGCACTGGGCGCGAATCCGCAGGTGCTGGCGTTCTCCGAGGTGTATCAGGCGCTGCAAACCGGCGTGGTGGACGGCACCGAGAATCCGCCGTCGAATATGTACACCCAGAAGATGCACGAAGTGCAGAAGTATGTGACCGTGTCGAACCACGGTTATTTGGGCTATGCGGTGATCGTCAACAAGAAGTTCTGGGACGGCCTGCCAGCCGATATCCGCACCGCGCTGGATAAGGCGATGCGCGATGCCACCACCTTCGAGAAGGCCATCGCGCAACGCGACAACGACATGGCGCTGGACGCGATCAAGAAGGCCGGCAAAACCGAGATCTACACGCTGAGCGTGAAAGAGCAGGCTGAGTGGCGCAAGGCGCTGCTGCCGGTGCAGCAGCAGATGGAAGGCCGGATCGGCAAAGAGCTGATTTCGGCGATTAACAAAGAAGCCGCAAAATAATTGCAGCGCAATGAAGAAGGGAGGCCGAGGCCTCCCTTTTTTTACATCAGTCCCATTGCTTTCGGCAGCCAGAGCGACAGACCCGGCCAGTAGGTCACGATCACCAGGAACACCAGCATCGTAATCAGCCACGGCATCACTGCCACGGTCAGTTCCGAGATGCTCATCTTCGAGATGCCGCTCGCCACGTACAGGTTCAGGCCCACCGGCGGGTGGCACAGGCCCACTTCCATGTTCGCATCAATCATGATGCCGAAGTGGACGGCGTCGATACCGAGACGAATCGCCGCAGGGTGCAGGATCGGCGCCATCACCAGGATGATCGACGACGGCTCCATCACGTTACCGGCCAACAGCAGCAGGATGTTGGTGAAGAACAGGAAGCCAGCCTGGCCCAGGTCTTTATTCAAAATCCAGTCCGCCATCGCCTGCGGGATATTCTCGTGCGCCATCAGGAACGAGAACAGCACGGCGTTGGTGATGATGTACAACAGCATGGCCGACAGCGCCGCCGATTTCTTCAGCACTTCCGGCGTTTTCGACAGCGGCATGTCGCGGTAGACGAACACCGAAATCACGAACGCATACACCGCGCTCATGGCCGCCGCTTCGGTCGGGGTGAAGATGCCCTTGGTGATACCGCCGATGATGATCACCACCAGCATCAGGCCCCACACGCTCTTGCGGAACGCGGTCCAGCGCTGCTTCCAGCCTGCTTTGCGCATGCGCGGGTAGTTGTTCTTCTTGGCCAGCACCCAGGTGGTCCCGCACAGCATCACGGTCAGCAGGATGCCGGGGAACAGGCCGGCCAGGAACAGCGCGCCGATCGAGGTGTTGGTCGAAATCGCGTAGATCACTTTCGGGATCGACGGCAGCATCAGGATGCCGAGCGAACCGGCGGTGATGATGACGCCCGCGCCGAAGTGTTTCGGGTAACCCTGCTTGACCATCGCCGGCAGGATGATGGAGCCGATCGCCACCACCGTCGCCACCGAGGAACCGCACACCAGCGCAAACATGGCGCAGGCGATGATGCCGGCCAGCGCCAGGCCGCCGTGCCAGTGGCCGATCAGGCTGGTGGCAAAGGCGATCATGCGCTTGGCCACGCCGCCGTGGGTCAGGAAGTTACCGGCCAGGATAAACAGCGGAATGGCCATGATCTCGAACTTCTCGATGCCGCTGAAGAGTTTCAGCGCCACGGCTTCCACCGGCACTTGCGTCAGCAGGTACATGAACATCAGTACCGTCAGGCCGAGCGCGATGGAGACCGGGATCCCGGTCAGCATCAGCAAAATCAGCAGCGCAAACACGATGCCGACCTTGCCGCCCAAGATGCACACGGCCAGCAGGATGCCGGCGATCACACCGAGGATGGTGCCGGCTTTCTTTTTGCTCCAGGGCTCGATGCCCTGCATGGTGACGGCGCCGCTCATCGTGCACCTCCATGCGCTGGTGCGGCTGCGAACAGCTCGTCGTGATCGTCGTCGTCCAGGCCTTCGACGTGGGATTCGTCATGATGCGGCAGCTCGCCGTGGCGCAGGAATTTCCAGCCCACTTGCAGGAAGCGGAAGCACATCAGGTAAGAGCCCATCGGCACGGCCGAGTAGATGAACCACGTTGGCCATTCCAGGTCCGGCGTGGTCGGGCCTTCCGGCACGTCGGAAGCGTCCATGCCCAGCAGGGTGTAGACCGCGTGGTGCATGCCGTTCTCCCACACAAAGGTCAGGCCCAGCGTGCCGACGATGCCGGTGAACAGGGTGCCGCAGCCGATCGCCAGCAGCACCGTGAAACGGCGCCATTCCGGCGGCATGCGGTTGACCAGCACGTCCACGCCGACGTGCACGCCTTTGCGCACGCCGTAGGCCGCGCCGAACTTGGCCATCCAGACGAACATGATGATGGCCAGTTCCTGCGCCCACTCGAAGTGCAGCGAGAGCAGGTAGTCCTGGACGTAGGGGATGGGCATGCCGGTGCCGTAGCGGTGCACTACGGAGAGGAAGATGATGAGCGTCGCACCGCCCATCAGGAAGGTGATAATCCACTCCTCCAGATGATCGAGAATTTTTGTGAACATGTGAGTGTCTCTGGTTTTATTGGCGCTGGGAAATCCAGCATTGGGGTAACTTAGCTTGGCGTAGTTAATGTGGCAATAAGGGGTATTACGGAGTCGTATAAAAGGGGCATACCACAACTTTTTTGGTTTGAAAATATTTGTTTTACGTCTCAAATTGTTCGACGGCCGGACGCAAAAAAATTGCGAAAAAGCGGAGGGGTTGCGTTATGATGGCGTCGCTCTCAGGGATACATGCATATCGATATGCGGCCCGGTAGCAAAGAATTGTAAGTGGGGAGTGTGTACAGAAACGGTAACTAATACCGGCACTAGATTGAGGAGACACACGTTTTACAGAATGTCGCTGTTATAGGGTCTGCAGGCCGCCACAAGCGCGCTACGGAACCAGGCAAGCGACCGGGAACGTGAAGCAGGATTTGAGAACGCACCAGACGGTGCGTTTTTTTTTGCCCGCGCCAATTACAATACAAACCATGTGGCATTTTTGCTGTAGCAGGGATGCAACATAATGGTGCATAGAGACAACTTTTTGGTGCAAGCAACTGTGAACAAAATACAACAGGGTAGTGAGCTGTTTTCCGCGATTGTCCCCCTGCCTTTCGGCATGCTAGGCGTTCGGACGGCGTCCGGGGTGATTACCGAGCTGTGCTACCTGCCGCCCCATTTTGAGGCAAAGGCGCCGCAGGACGCGACCGCCGAGCTGGCGGCCTTCCAGGTGGAGCAGTACTGCGCCGACCCCGATTACCCATTCAGCCTGCCGCTCAAGCGCGTCGGCACCGAGTTTCAGCAAAAGGTGTGGGCGGCGATCAGCTCGATCCCGCGCGGCAGCATGCGCACCTACGGCGAACTGGCCAGGCATCTCGGCTCGGCGCCGCGCGCGGTGGGGCAGGCCTGCGGCGCCAACTGGTTCCCGATCGTGGTGCCCTGCCACCGGGTGACGGCGGCCAGCGGCCTGGGCGGCTTCTCCAACAGCGACGATCCCAACGGCTACCTGCTGGGCATCAAGCGCTGGCTGCTGGCGCACGAAGGGTCGAGCGAGTACGCATGGCAGCAGACAACCTTGCTCTGATCGACGAGTTCTGCGACAGCCTGTGGCTGGAGGACGGGCTGTCCAAGAACACGCTGGAAGCCTACCGGCGCGACATGCGCCTCTTTGTCCAGTGGCTGGAGCAGAAGCGCACCCAGGTCGACGGCCTGCTGGCGGTGCAGGCGCACGATATCGAAAGTTATATCGCGGCGCGCCACGAGCAGGGCAAGGCGACGTCGTCCAACCGCCGCCTGTCGGTGATCAAGCGCTTTTACCAGATGCTGCTGCGGCAGCGCCGCATCGAGGTTGATCCGAGCCTGAAACTGGCCTCGGCCAAGCAGCCGCAGCGCTTCGTGCACACGCTGAGCGAGGCGCAGGTGGAAGCCTTGCTGGCCGCGCCGGACGTCAATACCCCATTAGGCCTGCGCGAACGGACCATGCTGGAGTTGATGTACGCCAGCGGCCTGCGGGTGTCCGAGCTGGTCGACCTGAAGCTGCTGGAACTGAGCCTGAACGACGGCGTGCTGCGCATCACCGGCAAGGGCGCCAAGACGCGGCTGGTGCCGTTCGGCCAGCAGGCACGTGCATGGATCGAGCGCTACCTGAAGGAGGCGCGTGGCGTCATCCTCAACGGCCAGCAGGACGATGCCCTGTTCGTCACCGGGCGCGGCGCCGGCATGACGCGGCAGATGTTCTGGGTCTTGATTAAAAAGCATGCTTTGAAAGCCGGCATCACGGCGCCGCTGTCGCCGCACACCCTGCGCCACGCGTTTGCCACCCATCTGCTCAACCATGGCGCCGACTTGCGTGTTGTGCAATTGCTATTGGGGCACTCCGATATTTCGACCACGCAGATTTACACCCACGTCGCGCGCGAGCGTTTGAAGCATTTGCATGCGCAACATCATCCTCGTGGTTGAGCAACTTCGGTCATAATGGGGGTAGGGCAACGCTTTTAGAGAAGGAGCCGGCAAATGGCCAAAACGAACTTCGCGTATGAAAAGCGGCAGCGGGAACTGGAAAAGAAGAAAAAGCAGGAAGAGAAAGCCCGGCGCAAGGCCGAGCTGAAGAACAATCCCGGGCTGGCCCAGGAGAATGAGGCCGATATCGCCGAGGGCGAAGCTTCCGGCCTCGCCCCCGATGATGAGGACTGATTACGCCACCTCGGCTTCCTCTTTTTTCACCTCGTGCAGCTCGTGCTCTTCTTCGTGCTTGCCCTTGAAGAAGCGCGCGCAGCGTTTGCCGAGGCTGTCCAGGTAAGTGTAGGCCACCGGCACCACCACCAGGGTCAGCAGGGTTGAGGTCAGCACGCCGCCGATCACCGCGCGGCCCATCGGCGCCTGCGTCTCGCCGCCTTCGCCCATGCCGATCGCCATCGGCAGCATGCCAAACACCATTGCCAGCGTGGTCATCAGGATAGGGCGCAGACGCACCTGGCCGGCCGTCATCAGCGCTTCGGTCTGGCTCTGGCCTTCCTTCTGCGCGTGGTTGGTGAAGTCCACCAGCAGGATGGCGTTCTTGGTCACCAGACCCATCAGCATGATGAAGCCGATCACCGAGAAGATGTTGAGCGTGCTGCCGGTCACCAGCAGCGCCACCAGCACGCCGATCAGCGACAGTGGCAGCGACATCATGATGGCCACCGGCTGCAGGAAGCTGCCGAACTGCGATGCCAGCACCAGGTAGATGAAGATCACCGCGATGCCCAGCGCGATCATGGCCGAGGTCATCGACTGCTCCATTTCCTGCGCATTGCCGCCGACGTCGAAACGCACGCCGGATGGCAGCTCGATTTCCTTCATGGCTTTCTTCACATCGCTGTCAACGTCGCCGCCCGGACGGCCTTCGGTGCTGGCGTACACCGCCACGCGGCGCTGCAGCGCCTGGCGCTTCAGCACTTGCGGGCTGAAGGCCGGTACAAAGTCCACCACCTGGCGCAGCGGCACCATCACCGGACGGCCATCTGGACCGAGTTTGCTGGAGGCCAGCGACAGGTCGGCCAGGTCGGTCACTTTCTGGCGGCTGGACTTCGGCAGCTGCACGTTGACCTCGTAGTTCTGGCCATCGGCGGCCAGGAAGTGCGAGGTGGTGTCGCCCGCCACGAACGGACGCAACGCAGTGCCGATCTGCTGCGTGGTCAAACCAAGATCGCTGGCCAGCTCGTTGTTGATCTTGATGTTGGTCGACGGATTGGCGCCTTCCTGGCTGTATTCAAGATCGACCAGGCCTTTGATCTTGCGCATCTTCTCCATCAGGCGGTGCGCGACGTCATCCAGCTTGGCCTCGTCGGTGCCGAGAATGGCGATGAAGATCGGCTTCATGCCCGCCGTCAGCGTGATGCCGGCGATCTGGTTCAGGCGGGCGCGGATCGCCGCTTCCATCAGCTGCTGCGAGCGGCGATGGTGGAACTTGCGGTCCTTGAGCTTGATGTCGATCTGCGCGGTGTTGCGGCCATCCCAGGTGCCCACCACGGCAATCACGCTGTCGATTTCCGGGAATGCCTTGAGCGCGTCTTCCACCTGGTGCACCTTGTTGTTGGTGTAGTCGAGGCTGGAGCCGACCGGGGTCTTGACCAGGAAGTTGACCCAGCCGTTGTCCTGCTCCGGCATCATCTCGCCGCCGATGCGCGGCACCAACAGGATGCTGCCGGCGAACAGCGCGAAGGCCAGCAGCAGCGTCGACTTCTTCCAGCGCAGCGCCAGCGCCAGCACTTTGCCGTACACCTTGTGCAGCCATTCCACGCCGCCTTCCAGCCAGTGCATGAAGCGGCCCAGCCACGGCAGGTATTTGAAGCGGTCCTGCACCGGGTCCGGCCACACCGACGACAGCATCGGGTCCAGCGTGAACGAGACAAACAGCGACACCAGCACCGCCACCGCCACGGTAATCCCGAACTGCAGGAAGAAGCGGCCGATGATGCCGTCCATGAAGGCCACCGGGATGAACACGGCGACGATGGCAAAGGTGGTGGCCATCACCGCCAGGCCGATCTCGTTGGTACCGTCTTCGGCCGCCTGGCGGTGGTTCTTGCCCATGCCGAGGTGGCGCACGATGTTTTCGCGCACCACGATGGCGTCGTCAATCAGCAGGCCGATGCACAGCGACAGTGCCATCAGGGTCAGGAAGTTGAGCGTGAAGCCGAACGCCTTCATGGCGATGAAGCTGGCCAGCACCGAGATCGGCAGTGTCAGGCCGGTGATGATGGTCGAGCGCCACGAGTGCAGGAAGAAGAACACGATCACCATGGTCAGCACCGCGCCTTCGATGATGGTTTTCTTGACGTTGTCCAGCTGCGCCTGCACCTTCAGCGATTCGTCGTTCAGCACTTCGACCTTGATATCGGCCGGCAGGGTTTTCTTCAGGTCGGCGGCGACTTGCTGGATGCGGCGGCCCACTTCCACCACGTTGGCGTCCTGCACCTTGGTGATATCGAGCGTGACGGCGCGGTTGCCATTGATGCGCGAGATCGACAGCTCCTCCTGTGCGCCGTCTTCCACCGTGGCCACCTGTTCCAGATAGACCGGGCCGTTGGCGCGGCGCGCGACGATGATCTTGTTGAAGTCGCGCGGGTCCTTCATCTTGCCTTCGACCCGCACCAGCCGTTCGCTGGCGCCGTAGCTGATGAAGCCGGCCGGCAGGTTGGTGTTGGTGTTCTGGATCGCGTTCAGCACTTCGTCCACGCCGACCGCCTGCGCGGTCAGGTCGTTGGGGCGCAGCTTGATCAGGATCTGGCGCGCCGTCATGCCGTTGACGCGTACCTGGCCGACGCCGGCCACGCCCTGGAAGCGTTTGGCGATGATCTGGTCGGCCAGCGTCGACAGTTCGCGCAGCGAGTGCTCGCTGGCGGTCAGGCCGATCTGCGCGATCGGACGGGCGTTCTCGCCTTCGAAGCGGATGATGAACGGATCCTTGGCTTCGCGCGGGAAGCGCGGCCGCACTTGCGCCACCTTGTCGCGCAAGTCCTGCATGGCGCGGTCCATGTCGGCCGACAGTTCGAAGTCGATGTAGACGCCGGCGCGGCCTTCCCACGAGTTCGAGCGCAGCGTCTTGATGCCGCTGACGGTGTTGACCGCTTCCTCGATGGGGCGGGTGATGTCGTTTTCCACCGCTTCCGGCGAGGCGCCCGGATACTGCACCTCGATAGCGGCGCCGGGAATCTCGACGTTGGGCATGGCTTCCAGGCCCAGGCCGCGGTACGAGAACAGGCCCAGTACCATCAGCGCCACCATCACCATGGTGGCGAATACCGGATTCTGGATACTGACTTTAGTGATCCACATAATCAGCCCTTCGACGGTTCAGCGGCTTTGGCTTGCGCCGACGCCGGCAGCTTGACCGAGGCGCCCGGCTTCAGGCTGTCCAGGCGCGAGATGATGACGTGCGCGCCTTGCTGCAGGCCTTCCTGCACTTCGGCGTAGCCTTCCTCTTCGTTGCGCAGGCCGATCCTGACCGGCTGCGCCAGCAGCTTGCCCTGTTCAACCTTGTAGACGATTTGCTGGCCGTCCTTGTCGCTGCGGATGGCGGCCAGCGGCACCACCGGCGCCACGCCCGAGCGGTCAGTGACGATGCTGCCCTTGGCGAACATGCCGGCGCGCAGCGCGCTGTCGTCGTTCTTGACGGCGATGTAGACCAGCATGGCGCGCGAGCCGGTTTCGGTGGCCGGGTTGATGCGCGCCACCTTGCCGTGGAATTCGCGCTGGGCGAAACCGTCGACGCGGAATTTCACATCCTGTCCCACTTTCACGCGCGGCACTTCGGAGGCCGGCACCTGTGCTTCCAGCGTCAGCTCGGACAGGTTGACGATGCTGTACACCGCCATGTCGGGCGCCAGCTTTTCGCCGGCCTGCACGTGACGCTTGCTGATCACGCCGTCGATCGGTGCCTTGATCACGCCGTCATTCAACGCGATGCGGGCGATCTCCACCATCGCGGCAGCCGACTTCACGGCGGCGCGCGCCAGGTCGACCGTGTTCTGGGTCGAGTCGTAGGCGTTTTGCGAGATGTATTTCTGCTTGAGCAAGGCCTGGCTGTTGGCTTCGTTCTTGGTGGCCATCGCCAGCTTGGCCTGCGCTTCGTCGAGCATGGCTTGCTGCTGTTGCAGGCGCGCGCGCAGGTCGGCCTGGTCGACGCGGGCCAGCACCTGGCCGGCGTGCACCGGCATGCCTTCCTGCAGCGTGGTGGCTTCCACCACGCCAGAGACCTTGGATTTGATGGTGGCTGAACTCAGTGGCGCCAGCGAGCCCGACAGGGGCAGGCTGACCGCCAGTGAACGGGCGTCGACGGCGGCAATGTCGCCGCTCGACAGTTCAAACACGTCTTTTTTCTCCTTGGCCGCAGGCGCAGCGGCGGCGGCCGGTGCGGCGGCTGGCGCCTGCTTGCTGTGCCAGACGGTCCAACCGCCACCGGCCAGCGCGACCACAATGAGAATAGCCACCGGTTTGCGCCAGCTTTTGCTGCGCACGGTAGGCTGGGTGTACGGGGGAAGGGTTTCAAGTTTCATATCGTTTTTCTAATGTGGTTTGCGCATGGTGTCACTTTAGGCCGATGCAAGAGCGGCAACCAGTGAAATGCGATAGGCGGTGCAAAAGCACGCCTGAAATGCAGAAAAACGAGATGGGATGAAACTTAATACATGCGCAACCTTACCAGTACCTGGCCGTGGTCGGACGCTTCCGGCAGCTGCGGCTGCAGATGGCTGTTCAGGTAGCTGACCTGCAGCACTTCACCCACGGCGCTGGATGAGGCCGGGTGGAATTCCTCCGACACCAGCACGTGGTCGATGGTCATCATGTGGCCCTCGTGGGTGATGGTGTAGCCGCCGTCGCGCTGGCCGTCGCGGCCGGACTGGATCTGGCGGCTGTCGAACAGCTGGCCGCGCAATTCCTCGCCCGGCTCGCAGGCTTTGCCCGAGCCCATCACGATGTGGGTGGTGACGGCGTCCACCGTGTCGTTGAAATCGCCCAGCACCACGCGCGGGCGGCGTTGTTCCCTGTCCATCGCGCTGAGCAGGGCGCGCAGCGCCACCGCCTCGGTGCCGCGCCGGATCAGCGAGCGCAGGTTGGCCTGGGCGTGCAGCATGGGATCGTCGCCGACGTCGCCGTTGCGGTAGTCGGGGCGCTTGGATTTGAGGTGGACCACGATCACGTCGGCAATCTGCTCATTGGGCAGCACCACCTGCGCGTGCAGCGGCGCGCGCGCGAAGCGGTCGGCGTCGCGGCTGCCTTCGGGCAGGGCTACGCCGTCGGGGAACATGATGTAGGCCTGGGCCGGCGCCGCCAGCGGCAGACGCGAGACCAGCGCCACCTCCGGCGTCAGGCGCGGCGCGCCGGTGACGGGATCGGGCGGCGGCTCGAAGCCGGCCAGGGTGGCGTCGCGGTAGCGGGTGGTTTTGGCCAGCACGTCGCGCAGGGCGGGCAGGGAGAAGATTTCCTGCAGGCCGATGACGTCGGCGTCCAGTTCGTCGAGCTGCTGCGCGGTCCAGGCGACTTTCGCTTCATACTCGGCCTCGGTCAGGGGCGCCAGATTGTCGTACAATTTCGCCCCAGGCTGGGAAAGATTGCATACATTGAAAGTAGCAAAGCGAATTTCCTGCTGCATAATGGACAACTCCCCGAACCGATCATGGCGAAAAAAGAGCACATCTCCGAAACCCCGGCCACCCAGCTGCTGCGCAAGCACAAGGTGGCCTTCACCGAGCACCCTTACGACTACGAAGAGCACGGCGGCACCGGCGTGTCCTCGCGCGAACTCGGCGTCGACGAGCACCACGTGATCAAGACGCTGGTGATGCAGGACGAAGCCGCTAAACCTTTAATTGTGCTGATGCACGGCGATTGCAAGGTCTCGACCAAGAATCTCGCCCGCAACATCGGCTGCAAGTCCGTCGAACCGTGCAAGCCGGACGTGGCGTCGCGCCACAGCGGCTACATGATCGGCGGCACCTCCCCGTTTGGAACCAGGAAGACCATGCCGGTGTATGTGGAGGATAGCATCCTTGCGCTGGAAACGATTTATATCAATGGGGGCAGGCGCGGCTACCTGGTGGGCATCAAGCCGCAGGTGCTGACCGAGCTGCTCAACGCCAAGCCGGTACACTGCGCTCTGGCCGAGTAAGGCGCGGCAGTGTATATTCTTCGGCTGCAAATTCGGGGTCAGAGCCGACAATCGGACATTTTGTGAGCGAAATGTCCGATTGTCGGCTCTGACCCCGAATTTAAACAATAATTTGAGGAAAAGATGAATACTGTTTGGATGACCGTCGCCGCCTACCTGATCGGCTCGATCTCGTTTGCCGTTGTCAGCAGCAAGCTGTTCGGCCTGGCCGATCCCCGCACCTACGGCTCGAAAAACCCGGGCGCCACTAATGTGTTGCGAAGTGGCAACAAAGGTGCAGCCATCGCCACCCTGATCGGCGATGCGGTCAAAGGCTGGCTGGCGGTGTGGCTGGCGATCCGTTTCCAGGAGCAGCTGAACATTGGCGACGCGACGATTGCACTGGTGGCGATTGCCGTGTTCCTGGGCCACCTGTGGCCGGTGTTCTTCCGCTTTGTGGGCGGCAAGGGTGTGGCGACCGCGGCCGGTGTGCTGCTGGGCTTGAATCCTTGGCTGGGCGTCGCCACCTTGGTGACTTGGCTGGCGGTCGCGTTTGCGTTCCGCTACTCGTCGCTGGCAGCGCTGGTGGCGGCAGTGTTCGCGCCGTTCTATTATGGTTTATTGTTTGGCGTTGAACCGCAGCTGTTCGCTGTGTTTGCCATGAGCGCGCTGCTGGTATTCCGTCACAGCAAAAACATCTCCAACCTGATCGCAGGTAAGGAAAGCCGCATCGGCAGCAAAGCGAAAGGCAAGTAAAAAAATGGCAACTCCTCTCAAAATCGATTTCGTCTCCGACGTGTCCTGCCCATGGTGCGCCATCGGCCTGAGCTCACTGAACAAGGCACTGGCCAACATCGGCGATGACGCCGAAGTAAGCATCCACTTCCAGCCGTTCGAGCTGAACGCGAACATGCCGCCGGAAGGCCAGGACATCGGCGAGCACCTGACCGAGAAATACGGCTCGACCGCCGAGCAGCAACAGCAGGCGCGCGAGATGATCCGCGCGCGCGGCGCCGAAGTCGGCTTCGATTTTGCGATGGACAAGCGCGGCCGCATCTACAACACCTTCGACGCCCACCGCCTGCTGCACTGGGCCGGTCTGCAGGGCAAGCAGAAGGAGCTGAAGCAGGCGCTGTTCAAGGCCTACTTCACCCAGGGCCTGGACCCGAGCGCGCATGAGGTGCTGATCTACCTGGCCGGCGAAGTGGGCCTGGACAAGGACGCGGCACGCCAGGTGCTGCATACGGGCGAGTACGGTCCGGAAGTGCGCGAGGCCGAGCAGTTCTTCCAGCGCCACGGCATCAACTCGGTGCCGGCCGTGATCATCAATGAGCGCCACCTGATTTCCGGCGGCCAGCCGGCCGAGGTGTTCGAACGGGCGCTGCGCGAGATTATGGCCAAGGCGTAAAAAGTCGCCTACTTTTCTCTTGTTTTGCTATAAACTCCTTGGGTAAAAATGATAAGACTCTTGTCAATTACTCAGGGAGGCCCATGCTGGCCGTAGAAAAAGTTCACACGCTGCACATTGCACGTCCCCAGGCGGACCAATTCCGGCTCGCCGCGCTGCACCGTTATCACATCCTCGATACCCCCGCCTGCGAAGATTTCAGCTTCCTCACCGAGCTGGCAGCCCAAGTTTGCGGCGTGCCGTACGCCTTCATTTCGCTGGTCGACGCCGAGCGCGTCTGGATCAAATCCTGCACCGGCATGCAGCTGGGCGAACTGCCGCGCGGTGAGAGCTATTGCTCGCTGGCCGTGCTGGGCGACGCCATCACGGAAATCCCCGACCTTGCCGCCGACCCGCGCACCGCGCACATGACGCTGACCGTGAGCGAGCCGCACATGCGCATGTACAGCAGCGTGGCGCTGTCGTCGTCGGACGGCCACGCCATCGGCACGTTGTGCGTGCTGGACACCAAGCCGGGCCGCCTGAGCGACGGCCAGCGCGCCACGCTGGCCAAGCTGGCGCGCCAGGTGATGGCGCTGATCGAACTGCGCGCCAACGAGCGCAGCCTGGAGGCGGCCGTGCGCGAGCTGGAACTGCTGGCCACGACCGACGATCTGACGGGTTTGCACAACCGCCGCTCGCTGCAGCACCGGCTGAAGTTTGAAGTGGCGCGCGCGCGCCGTTTCCGCTCGCCGCTGTCGGCGCTGATGATCGATGTCGATCACTTCAAGAAGGTCAACGATGAATACGGCCACATGGTGGGCGACCAGGTGCTGGCCAACATCGGCCGCATGCTGCGCGAGAGCTTGCGTGTGATCGACCTGCCTAGCCGCTACGGCGGCGAAGAGCTGTGCATCGTCCTGCCGAACACACCGATGGAAGGGGCGTGCAAGCTGGCGGAAAATCTGCGGGTTAAAATTGAAGCATTGCTGCACGAAGCCGGCCCGCGCCAGTTCCAGGTAACGGCCAGCATCGGTGTGGGGGTGTTCAATCACATGGAAATCAATGATGCGGACAGCCTGCTGCAACAGGCCGATGCCGCGTTGTACCGCGCCAAGCGCGCCGGCCGTAACCGCGTCGAGTGCGGAACCGAATAAAAAGGAGAGTGGCCATGCCTACTGCTATCTGGAATGGTGTCGTCATCGCGCAGGCGAGCGACGACCAGGTGCACATTGTGGAAAACAACGTCTACTTTCCGCCGGCCAGCGTCAAGCGGGAATACCTGCAGGCCAGCAGCCATACCTCGCGCTGTCCGTGGAAAGGCCTGGCCAGCTATTACTCGCTGAACGTGGACGGCAAGATCAACGAGAACGCCGCGTGGTACTACCCGGAGCCTTCCGAAAAAGCCGCGCAGATCAAGGACCACGTGGCCTTCTGGCGCGGCGTCGAGGTGCAGCGCTAGTTGGATAACATCACCCACAGCATTATCGGCTTTGGCGTTGGCGAGGTGGTGCACCGTAGTCTGCCTGCGGAGGCGGACTCGCTGTCGCAGCGCGTGCGGCATCGCTTGCTGCTGGTGGCGTGTGCGCTGGCCAGCAATTTCCCCGACCTCGATCTGTTCCTGACCAAGCTGCTGCCCGATCCGTTGGGCTATCTGCTCAATCATCGCGGGCATACGCATACGGTGCTGTGGGCGCTGCCGCAGGCGTTGCTGCTGGCGGCGCTGCTGTGGCTTTGCTGGCCGTCGGCGCGTGCTTTGCTGCGCGTTAGCCGCGCGGCGCGGCTTGGACTGGCGCTCAGTGTCGGCATCGGCCTCGCGCTGCATTTGCTGATGGACTTCACCAATTCGTATGGCGTGCATCCGTGGTATCCGTTCGATGGGCGCTGGCTGTATGGCGATATGGTGTTCATCATCGAGCCTTTGTTCTGGGTGGCGATCGGCGTGCCGATGGCGCTTATCATGCGCTGGCGCTGGTTGCGCATGGCCGGCTTGCTGGCCTTGTTCGCGGCGCTGGTATTCTTTGCGGCGCGTGAGTATCTCGGGTGGATGTCGTTTGTGGCGCTGTTGCTGATTGGCGTGGCGTGCGGTTTCGCGCAGTGGCGCGCTGGCGAGCAGGGCCGCGGCGGCTTGCTGCTGGCGCTGGGCGTCAGCGGGGCGTTCATTGCAGTGCAGGGCGTGGCCTCACATGCGGGCCGGGAGCGGATTGAAGCGGAGTTGATGCATGCCGATCCAGCGTCGCGCGTGCTCGATGTGGCGATGACGGCGTTTCCGTCGCAGCCGCTGTGCTGGGCCTACGTCAGCGTCCAGAGCAACGGCGTGCAGTATCGCTTGCAGCGTGGGGTGTTGTCTCTGGCGGCGGATTCGTGCCCCGCCGGCCTGCGCGAGCCGACGCAGACGGTGAGCGGCAGCCTGCAGGAGTTGCGCGCGCTGAAGACCAACAACTGCCACGTCGACGCCTGGCTGCGCTTCGGCCGCATGCCGATCCTGCTTGACGGCGTGCTGTCCGACTACCGCTTCGCCACCACGCCGCGCGGGAATTTCACTTCGCTGCGTGTCAACGAACAAGCCCCATGCCCACAAGGTGTGCCGGCATGGGGCTATCCGCGCGCCGACCTGTTTTAGGCGGCTTTCTTCAACACGTCGTCGTGGTCGGTGGAGAGGGCGACGTCCAGCCACTCGGCCATCTCTTTTTCCACGAACTGGTTTTTGGCGCGCACGCGCTGCACCGTGTCCGAACCCAGTTGCAGGCGCACCGGCGGCGTGGCGCTGTCAGCCAGTTGCAGCAGGGCGCCGGCCAGCTTGAGCGGATCGCCCGGCTGCGCGTGGTTGACGCCGGCCGCGAATTCGCGCATCGCGCCGACCGTGGCGGCGTAGGAATCGATGCGGTCACGCGTGGCCACCAGCGACGAGGTGTCGAGGAAGTCGGTGCGGAAGAAGCCTGGCTCCACCACCGTCACCTTGATGCCCAGCGGTTCCAGTTCCATCGCCATCGCCTCGCTCAAGCCCTCCACCGCAAACTTGGTCGAACCGTACACGCCCCAGCCTTGATACGCGGAGTAGCCGCCCACCGACGAGATGTTCATCACGTGGCCGCTGCCTTGCTTGCGCATCACCGGCAGCACGGCGCGGCTGACGTTGAGGAGGCCGAAGACGTTGGTTTCGTACTGCGCCCGCACTTCCTCGGCGTTGGCTTCTTCCACCGCGCCCAGCAGGCCGTAGCCGGCGTTGTTGACCAACACGTCGATGCGGCCGAAGCGCGCCACCGCTTGCTGCGCGGCGGTGATGGCTTGCGCTTCCAGCTTCACGTCGAGGCGCAGCGCCAGCAGGTTGGGATGCTCGCCCAGCGCGGCGATCACGGTTTGCGGATCGCGTGCGGTGGCCACCACGAAGTCGCCACGTTGCAGTGCTTTTTGTGCAGTCAGTACGCCGAAGCCGCGCGATGCACCGGTGATAAACCATACTTTGTTCATGATGCTTTCCTTTCGAGGTGAGTTGATGGAGCCCAGTTTAGGCTTCCGGCACCTGCTACACTAGCCATAGGAAAGCTGTTTGATTTTCACCTTTTAGTTGTAAATAACATGGATAAAGCCAGGGTCATCAGTTTGTTCATCGGCGTGGTGCGCGCCAAAAGCTTCAGCCAGGCGGCGGTGGATGCGGGGCTGACGCCGCAGGCAGTCAGCAAGGCGGTGCGGCAGCTGGAGGAGCATCTCGGCGTGCGTCTGTTCCACCGCACCACGCGCAGCCTCAGCCTCACCGACGAGGGCACGCGCCTGTTCGAACTGGCCAATCCCGGCCTGCGCCTGCTGGACGACGCGCTCGACCAGATCCAGAGCAGCCGGCTGGAAGTGGAGGGCTTGATCCGCGTGGCCGCGCCGACTTCGATCGGCAACGCCATCATCGTGCCGCTGCTGCAGGAGTTCCAGCAGCGCTATCCGGGCGCCCATTTCGACATGCAGCTGGACGACCATTTCACCGATCTGGTGGAGAGCAAGATCGACGTCGGCTTCCGCGCCGGCAATCCGCCCGAGCGCAATCTGATCTCGCGCAAGCTGGGCGAGATCACGCTGCTGACCTGTGCCGCGCCGTCCTACCTGGCGCAGCATGGCACGCCGAAGAAGGTGAGCGACTTGGCCGCGCACCGCTGCACCGGTTTTCGCCGGCCCACCACCGGCCGCCTGATGCCGTGGGAGTTCCATGTCGATGGCGCCACGGTCTATCAGGACGTGCCGGCGGTCGCCAGTTTCAATACGGTGGAAGGGGAGTTGACGGCGGTGCTGGCCGGCATTGGCATTAGTCAGATGCCAGTGTTCATGATCGAGCGGGAGCTGGCCAGCGGCGCGCTGGTGCCATTGCTGACTTCGACCATCACCGCCAACAACGGCGTGTTCATGTACTACCAGCAACGCACGCAGATGCCGCTGCGGGTGCGGCATTTCATCGATTTTGTGGCGGAACGGGCGCCATTGCGACTACAGGTGCGCGTGTGCACGGAAACGGTGCCTGATGCGTTGTAGTGTGTGGCTGCTTCACCACAAAAGCACCTAAAATCAAGCTGTATAGGCCACTTTCTGCCTAATTGGTTGGCACAACAATTGCATTGCTCTCCAGAAAGGAAGAAGATCGAACACTATGGAGGCTGTTATGAATACCGTAACTGAAAAAGACAACAAGACCGTAGTACAACACGAATCGCCGGTCGATGACCATCGCCTGCGTAGCGAACGCATTGCCGCCCAAGGCATCAGCCTGGGCAAGGGCAAGGCCAAATACCTGATCCCGCTGGTCGGCCTGGCCGTGCTCGCGGGGATGGCGTTCGCCCAGAGTTAAATGACTCTGAGCTCGTCCAGCGGCCAGCGTGGCCGTACGTTGAACGAGTAATCTTTCTTCGCCGCGTCCGGGTTGATCATCAAGCGCATGGCCCCGGCGAAGGCGATCATCGCGCCGTTATCGGTGCAGAATTCCAGTTCCGGGTAGTAGACCTTGAACTTCTTCCTGGCTGCCGCCGCGTTCAGCGAGGCGCGCAGTTGCGCGTTTGCGCCCACGCCGCCCGCAATCACCAGCCGCTTCAGGCCGGTGTGCTTGAGCGCGGACACGCATTTCGCGGTCAGCACTTCCACAATCGCGTCGACGAAGCCGCGCGCGATGTTGGCCTTGTCCTGCTCGCAGATATTGGCGATGACTTTTTCCTCGTGGTTTTTCACCACCGTCAGCACCGCCGTTTTCAGGCCGGAGAAGCTGAAGTTGAAATCCTTGGTGTGCATCATCGGGCGCGGCAGCTTGTAGGCGGCCGGATCGCCGAATTCGGCCAGGCGCGAAATGGCCGGACCGCCCGGATAGCCGAGGCCCAGCAGCTTGGCCGATTTGTCGAACGCTTCGCCGGCGGCGTCGTCCAAGGTTTCGCCCAGCAGCGTGTATTGGCCGACGCCATCCACCCGCATCAGCTGGGTGTGGCCGCCCGAGACCAGCAGGGCGATGAACGGAAATTCCGGCGGCTCCGACGCCAGCAGCGGCGACAGCAAATGGCCTTCGAGGTGGTGCACGCCCAGCACCGGTTTGTCCAGCGCGAGGCCGAGGCTGCACGCAACCGACGAGCCGACCAGCAGCGCGCCAGCCAGGCCCGGGCCTTGGGTGTAGGCGATGGCGTCGATATCGTTGAGCGATTTGCCGGCGTTTTCCAGCGTCTGCGTCAGCAGCGGGATGGCGCGGCGGATGTGGTCGCGCGAGGCCAGCTCGGGTACCACGCCACCGTATTCCTCGTGCATGGCGACCTGCGAATGCAGGGCGTGGGACAGCAGGCCGGATTGGGTGTCATACAGGGCCAGGCCGGTTTCGTCGCAGGAGGATTCAACGCCAAGAACGATCATGGAAGCAGCAGAAATCAAAAGGGGAATCCGCCATTGTAATGGAAATGGCGTGCAAGCATGCACCAGCACTGCGCCGCCGCGCACTGGCCGGGTGCGCATTTTTGCCAAATGGACAGGATTTCAGGCGGTTTTGAGTGGCATCGCTTTTGCTTCTCAGCGGGCAGGGGAGGGCATGGCCATGGACAGGCACTGGAAACTCATTTGCAAATTGAAGGATGTACCGCTGGACGGTGGCGTGCGCCTCGTGCCGCGCGGGCTGGCTTGGCAGGAGTTGCCGGGCGTGGCCTTGTACCGCACCGGCGAAGAAAGCGTGCATGCCGTGCTCGATGGCGATCGCACGCGGCGTTATTCGGTGAAGGTGGAAGGCGTGAAGGTCTATCTCGACCTGGATGAACTGAGTGCGCCCGCCAGCCAGGCCGAAGCGGCGCTGGCGGGGCAGTTTGGCGTGGCCACCAGCATGGTGGCCTACTGCTACTGAAGGATTACGGACGGTTCTTCAGTTGCTGGTGCGCTTCGCGCAGCATCTTCTCGGTGGTGTCCCAGTCGATGCAGCCGTCGGTGACCGAGCAGCCATAGACCAGCTGGCTCAGGTCGGCCGGAATCTTCTGGTTGCCGCCGACGATGTTCGATTCAATCATCACGCCCACCAGCGACTGGTTGCCCTGCACGATCTGGTGGATGACGTCGGCCATCACCAGCGGTTGCAGTTCCGGCTTCTTGTAGCTGTTGGCGTGCGAGCAGTCGACCACCAGGTTGGCCGGCAGCTTGGCCTTGGCCAGCGCCTGCTCGGCAATCGCGATCGATACCGAATCGTAGTTCGGACGGCCGTCGCCGCCGCGCAGCACCACGTGGCCGTAGGCGTTGCCGCGGGTGCGCACGATCGACACATTGCCCTGCGCGTTGATGCCGAGGAAGGAGTGCGGATGCGCCGACGACAGAATCGCGTTGATGGCGATGCCAATGTCGCCATCGGTGCCGTTCTTGAAGCCGACCGGGGTCGACAGGCCGGACGACATTTCGCGGTGGGTCTGCGACTCGGTGGTGCGGGCGCCGATGGCGGTCCAGGCGATCAGGTCGCCCAGGTATTGCGGCGAGATCGGGTCCAGCGCTTCGGTCGCAGTCGGCAGGCCCAGTTCGCACACGTCCAGCAGGAACTGGCGCGCCTTTTCCATGCCGACGTTGACGCGGAAGGAATCGTCCATGTCCGGATCGTTGATGTAGCCCTTCCAGCCGGTGGTGGTGCGCGGCTTTTCGAAGTACACGCGCATGACCAGCAGCATGGTATCGGCCACTTCGGCTTGCAGCGCCTTCAGGCGGCGGGCATAGTCCAGGCCGGCTATCGGGTCGTGGATCGAGCATGGGCCAACCACCACGAACAGGCGCTTGTCCTTGCGGTCGATGATGTTGCGCAGGGCTTCGCGGCCCTGCATCACGGTCTCGGAGGCGAGGTCGGTCAGCGGCAGCTTGCTGTGCAAGGCTTCCGGCGACGGCATCGGCGCAAACGAGGTGACGTTGACGTTTTCAATGTCTGGGGAAATCATGATCTCTACAGTGTATTCATTTCGGGGGACAGATAGTGTAGCCGAAATGCGGCCTGGTGGTTTAAGCTGACGGCATGACCACACATGAACCCTTCCCAGCCGCGCGTTTCATCAAAGAAATCGGCCGCGGCAAAAACGGCGCCCGCAGCATGAGCCGCGACGACGCCCACGATCTGTACCAGGCCATGCTGGACGGCCGCGTCTCCGACCTGGAGCTGGGCGGCATCCTGCTGTCGATGCGCATCAAGGGCGAGTCGGTGGAGGAGATTGCCGGCTTCCTGGCTGCGGCTGAAGCGTGCTTTGAAGCGTTCAACGCGCCGCCCGGCCAGTTTGCGCCGGTGGTGATCCCGACCTACAACGGCGCGCGCAAGATGGCCAACCTGACGCCGCTGCTGGCCATGCTGCTGGCGCGCGAGGGCGTGCCGGTGCTGGTGCACGGCGTTGCCACCGACCTCGGCCGCGTGGCCACGGCGGAAGTGTTTGCCGCGCTGGACGTGCCGGCGGCGCGCCACCGCTCGGAGGCGGAAGAGGCCATGTCGCAGCACAAACCGGCCTTCATCACCATCGAGACCATGGCGCCGAAGCTGGCGCACATGCTGTCGCTGCGCCGCATCCTTGGCGTGCGCAATTCGACCCACACGCTGGTCAAGATCATGCAGCCGTTTGCCGGGCCGGCGTTGCGGCTGGTGTCGTACACCCACCCGGAGTATCTGGAAATGCTGGGCGAGTACTTCACCACCGCCGCGCCGCACGAGCGTGGCGATGCTTTCCTGATGCGCGGCACCGAAGGCGAAACCGTGGCCAACGCCAACAAGGCGCAGCAGATCGACTGGTTCCACGGCGGCCTGCGCACGACGCTGGTGCCGAAGCAGACGCTGGTCGGCGAGCTGCCGCTGCTGCCGGAAAACAAGGACGCTGCCACCACCGCTGCGTGGATCAAATCGGTGCTGGACGGCGAAGTGCCGGTGCCGCCGCCGATCGCCGAACAAGTGGCGCAGTGCCTGCTCGTGGCGCGCACCGTGGCCTCGCGCCAGCATGTGAGCGAGCCGATAGCGTAAAATCTCGCCCTTTCGCGCGTCGTCCCGGCGTAGGCCGGGACCCAAGCTGAGTGTGAATGCATGCGGCCATTAGATTCCGGCCTTCGCCGGAATGACGGGCGGCGGCTAACTAACGGGAATGACATGGCAAAGTTTGATGTAGCGGTAATCGGCGCGGGCGCGGCCGGGATGATGTGCGCGGCAACCGCCGCCCAGCGCGGCCTGCGCGTGGTGCTGATCGACCACGCCGCCAAGCTGGCCGAGAAAATCCGCATCTCGGGCGGCGGCCGCTGCAACTTCACCAACATCAACGCCGGTCCGGCCAACTTCCTGTCCGAGAACCCGCACTTCTGCAAGAGCGCCTTGTCGCGCTACACGCCGCAGGACTTCCTCGCGCTGGTGAAGAAACACCGCATCGGCTACCACGAGAAGCATAAGGGCCAGCTATTCTGCGACGACTCCGCCGAACAGATCATCGAGATGCTCAAGGACGAGTGCGCCGCCGGCGACGTCCACTGGCGCATGCCGTGCAAGGTCGAATCGCTGGAGCAGGGCGCCGAAGGCTTCGTGCTGCAAACCGACAGCGGCCCCATCGAAGCTACCAGCGTGGTGATTGCCACCGGCGGCCTGTCGATTCCGAAAATCGGCGCCACCGATTTCGGCTACCGCATCGCCAAACAGTTCGGCCTGCGCATGGTCGAGCCGCGCCCCGCGCTGGTGCCGCTGACCTTCGACTCCGACCAGTGGGCGCCGTTCGTGGAAATGTCCGGCATCGCGCTGGAAGTAGACGTGGAAACCGGCTCGCTCAAAGGCCGCAACCCGACCGGCGCACGCTTCCGCGAGGACTTGCTGTTCACCCACCGCGGCCTGTCCGGCCCGGCCATCCTGCAGATTTCCTCGTACTGGCAGCCGGGCACGCCCATTACCATCAATCTGCTGCCGGAGCTGGACCTGGCTGCCACCCTGATCGAAGGCAAGGGCAGCATCAAGAAGCAGCTGGGCAATGTGCTGTCGCAGTGGCTGCCCACCCGTCTGGCGGAAGGCTTGTTGCTGGCCCACGGCTTTGCGCTGGACGCCCGCCTGGCCGACATGCCGGATGCGCAGCTGCGCAAGCTCGGCGCCGCCATCAACCAGTGGTCGCTGACGCCGAATGGCTCCGAAGGCTACCGCAAGGCCGAAGTCACGCGTGGCGGCATCGACACCCGTGAACTGTCGCAGCAAACCATGATGGCAACCAAGGTGCCCGGCCTGTATTTCATCGGAGAAACGGTCGACGTCACGGGGTGGCTGGGAGGCTACAACTTCCAGTGGGCCTGGGCTTCCGGTGTGGCGGCAGGCCAGGCAGTTTGATATACTAGCAGCCTGCACGTTGTTGTTTTTCCTATGAAAGCCGCATGGCAGGCCGTTCTGAACGGCCGCAGGGGCTTCCATTTCCCGGAAAAAGCTGCTATAGTCTCTGTCTCCCTATAACCTCCAACGGTTTGAATTTACATGACCACTATTCGCCTTAAAGAAAACGAGCCGTTCGAAGTCGCAATGCGTCGCTTCAAGCGCACCATCGAAAAAACCGGCCTGCTGACCGAACTGCGCGCACGCGAGTTCTACGAAAAGCCAACCGCAGAGCGCAAGCGCAAGCTGGCTGCTGCTGTTAAGCGTCACTACAAGCGTATCCGCAGCCAACAGCTGCCGAAAAAACTCTTCTAAGATTGCTTACGCAGACAACCTGGCACATGCCGGTTGTATTTAGCGGCATCTAAGAGAATACCCGCTCCGGCTTTCGAGCCTGTGGCGGGTTTTCGCATTTTTACTCCACTATTTTCCGAAAGAAACGTCATGGGCTTGAAAGCACAGATTACCGAAGACATGAAAACCGCGATGCGCGCCAAGGAAGCCGGCCGTCTGGCGACCATCCGCCTGATCCTGGCGGAAATCAAGCGCAAGGAAGTGGATGAGCAGATCGAAGTCAGTGATGAGCAAACCGTGGCCATCGTTGAAAAAATGATCAAGCAGCGCAAGGATTCGATCACCCAGTTCGAAGCTGGCGGCCGCGCCGACCTGGCCGATATCGAGAAAGCCGAACTGGCTGTGCTGGCTGCTTACATGCCTGCCGGCCTGTCGGACGAGGAAATCGCCGCTGAAGTGGCTGCCGCCGTGGCCGCTTCGGGTGCCGCCGGTCCGCAGGACATGGGTAAAGTCATGGGCATCGTCAAGCCAAAACTGGCTGGCCGCGCCGACATGACCGTGGTGTCCGCCCTGGTGAAAAAAGCGCTGTCCCCAGCAGCCTAAGCAAGTCCCGCCGCCGCAGTTTGATGTGCGTCAAAGCACATAGTCTGCGGCGGTATAGTCTGATCTACAACAAGACCGTTCAGCCCTGTGATCCCACAAACTTTTATCGCCGATTTGTTGAACCGTGTCGATATCGTCGACGTGGTCGGACGTTATGTGCAGCTGAAAAAAGGCGGCGCGAATTTCATGGGCTTGTGCCCGTTTCACAGTGAAAAGTCGCCCAGCTTCACGGTCAGCCCGACCAAGCAGTTCTACCACTGCTTCGGCTGCGGCGCGCACGGCACCTCGATCGGCTTCATGATCGAATACTCGGGCATGGGCTTTGTCGATGCCGTCAAAGAGCTGGCGCAAAGCGTCGGCATGGTGGTGCCTGAGCAGGACGACAAGATTCCACCGGCGCAGCGCGCCCAGATGCAGGCCCAGAGCATGGCGCTGACCGACGCCATGACCCGCGCCAGCGACTTCTTCAAGCTGCAACTGCGCAGCGCGCCGAACGCGATTGCGTATTTAAAAAACCGCGGCCTGACCGGTGAAATCGCCGCCCGCTTCGGCCTCGGCTACGCGCCGGCCGGCTGGGACAACCTGCGCTCGGTGTTTCCGGACTACGACGCCGTGGCGCTGGCCGAATCCGGCCTGGTGATCGACCGCGTGGACGAAGACGGCGGCAACAAAAAACGCTACGACCGCTTCCGCGAGCGCGTAATGTTCCCGATCAAAAACACCAAGGGGCAGGTGATCGCCTTCGGCGGCCGGGTGCTGGACCAGGGCGAGCCAAAGTACTTGAATTCCCCGGAAACGCCTTTATTTTCAAAGGGTCACGAGCTGTATGGCTTGTTCGAAGCGCGCCAGGCGATCCGCGATGCGGGTTATGTGCTGGTGACGGAAGGCTACATGGACGTGGTGGCGCTGGCGCAGATGGGTTTCCCGCAGGCGGTTGCCACGCTGGGCACGGCTTGCACCACCAACCACGTGCAAAAGCTGTTGCGCCAGACCGACACGGTGATCTTCAGTTTCGACGGCGACAAGGCCGGCCGCCGCGCCGCACGGCGCGCGCTGGAAGCCTGCCTGCCGCACGTTACGGACAACAAGACCATCAAGTTCCTGTTCCTGCCGACCGAGCACGACCCGGACAGCTACGTGCGCGCCTACGGCAAGGAAGCGTTCGAGCAAGAGATTCACGAAGCCATGCCGCTGTCGCAATTCCTGATCAAGGAAGCGATCGGCGAGCATGACATGAGCAGCCCGGAAGGCCGTGCCCGTGCCCAGTTTGACGCCAAGCCGATGCTGCAGGCAATGACGCCAACCGCGCTGCGCCTGCAAATCGTGCACGCGCTGGCGCAGGTGACGATGACCTCGACTTACGAGATCGAATCGCTGTTCGAGCTGTCGAAGCCGACCGCCCCGGCCAAGATCGCCCCGCCGAAAAGCGGGCGGCCGCAGCCGAAAGGGCTGGAACTGCAGATCGTGCGCCTGCTGGTGGCGCACCCGTCACTGGCGCTGGATGTCGACGCGGCAGCGCTGGCAGCGTTCCAGTTCTTCGGCGCCGAATCGGCCGAGCGCCTGGTGCAGCTGGTGGCTTCGGCGCAGATGCTGGGAGAAAGCGGCAATTTCGCGGCGTTTGCCCAGCATTTGAAGTCGCAGGGCGATGAGTACGACACCATCATTGGCGAAATCGTCAAGGAGCCGGAGTCGGAACGCGACACCGAGCGCCTGGTGCTGCGGGCGGCGATCCGCCAGGTCAAGCATGATGCGCTCAAGCAGGAGCTGAGCCAGTTGTTTGCATCGGGCCTGACGTCGGACGAGATCGGTGTGCGCTACCGCGAGCTGACTGCCCAGCAAGACCAGCTGTTGCGCGAGGCGCAGGCGGAGTTGCCGGGGCGCTAAAGCCGGCAGAGTTTTGTGACGTAATGTTTCTGTCACTATTCCACAGCGGGAGGCACCGGTCTTCCCTCTGGAAATTGAAAAGTGACGTGCTATAATAAAACGCTAAGTGTTGTAATTTTTGGCATCGTTTTTCTGTTCAGAATGTGTTTGTTTTCAGTGAGTTAGGCTCTTGATCGACGCGGAAGGACGGGTGTCGGCGGCCAGGGCCAGCTTTGGTTGAGCAGCGAGTCTGTTTGCTCCCTAACCAAGTCACGGTTTCTTGCCCCCACGCACGTGTCCGATGCAGTAGAATTCCTTGGAATTCTCTGTAGCCCCGGTCGGCCTGACCAAGGTGTAAGTAAGTCGTAGTATTGTCGGACTTGTGTAGTCGGCAAGTTCGAAGACGTAGTGATCCCGGAGGGATCGAAACTTTATCCGTAATCGAAAGCGCCTGTGCCAATCAAGAAACCTGAATCCCAAGCGGCTGCAAAGCCGACTAAAGTGAGCGCAAAATCCGCAAAAACTGCGGACAAGCCGGAGACGCGCGTAGCCAGCAAACCGCCTGCGGTCAGCCAGACCACGGACGCGGCTGCATTGGCAGCGATCGATACCTCGGGTTACGTGCTGCCCACGGTCAAAGTGCCGGGCCGGCGCGGGCGCAAACCGAAAGAATTCCAGCCTGAAAACGACGAAGTCGCCGCGCTGAACGCGGTCGAGCGCGCCGAGCTCAAGGCGGTCGACAAGGCCAAGGCCAAGGACCGCAAGGCCAAGGAAAAGGCCCTGCTCAAGGACGCTTTCTCGTCGGATACGGAAGCGACCGAGGAAGAGCTCGAGCGCCGCCGCCAGAAACTCAAGACCCTGATCAAGTTCGGCAAGGAACGCGGTTTCCTGACCTACGCCGAAATCAACGACCACTTGCCGGACAATATTGTTGATCCGGAAGCGATCGAAGGCATCATCGGCACCTTCAACGACATGGGCATTGCCGTGTACGAACACGCGCCCGATGCCGAAACGCTGCTGCTGTCCGACAATGTCGCCACCGTCACCAGCGATGACGAAGCCGAGGCCGCTGCCGAGGCGGCGCTGTCCACCGTCGACTCCGATTTCGGCCGCACCACCGACCCAGTCCGCATGTACATGCGCGAAATGGGCTCGGTCGAACTGCTGACCCGCGAGGGCGAAATTGAAATCGCCAAGCGCATCGAAGACGGCCTGAAAGACATGATCCAGGCGATTTCCGCCTGCCCGGTGACGATTGCTGAAATCATCGCCGCCTCCGACCGCATCCGCGCCGACGAAATCAAGATCGATGAAATCGTCGACGGCCTGGTCGACGAGAACGAAGACGCTGCGCCGGCCCCGGCCGCCGCCTCTTCCGAGGACGACGAGGAAGAAGAGGACGAGGAAGAAGAGGAAGAAGAGGAAGAGGAAGAAGCCAGCCCATCGGGCGCTGCGGCGGGCTACTCGGCCGAACAGCTGGAAGCCATGAAAGCGGCTTCGCTGGAAAAATTCGACGTCATCTCCCTGCAATTCGACAAGATGCGCCGTGCCTTCGAAAAAGAAGGCTACAACTCGAAAGCCTATGTGAAAGCGCAGGAAGCGATTTCGCAAGAGCTGCTGGGCATCCGCTTCACCGCCAAGGTGGTCGAGAAGCTGTGCGACACTCTGCGTGGCCAGGTGGACGAAGTGCGCCACATCGAGAAGCAAATCCTGGACGTGGCGGTGAACAAGTGCGGCATGCCGCGCGCCCACTTCATCAAAGTGTTCCCGGGCAATGAAACCAATCTGGAATGGGTCGATGGCGAAGTGGCTGCCGGCCACGCCTACAGCGCGATCCTGGGCCGTAACATCCCGACCATCAAGGAACTGCAGCAGCGCCTGATCGACCTGCAAGCGCGCGTGGTGCTGCCGCTGCCGGACCTGCGCAACATCAACCGCCAGATGGCGGCCGGTGAAATGAAGGCGCGCAAGGCCAAGCGCGAAATGACCGAGGCCAACTTGCGCCTGGTGATTTCGATCGCCAAGAAATACACCAACCGCGGCCTGCAATTCCTCGACCTGATCCAGGAGGGCAACATCGGCCTGATGAAGGCGGTGGACAAATTCGAATACCGTCGCGGCTACAAGTTCTCGACCTATGCAACGTGGTGGATCCGTCAGGCTATCACCCGCTCGATCGCCGACCAGGCGCGCACCATCCGTATTCCGGTGCACATGATCGAGACCATCAACAAGATGAACCGCATCTCGCGCCAGATTCTGCAAGAGACCGGTGCGGAGCCGGATCCGGCCACGCTGGCCATCAAGATGGAAATGCCAGAGGACAAGATCCGCAAGATCATGAAGATCGCCAAGGAACCGATATCGATGGAGACGCCAATCGGCGACGACGACGATTCGCATCTGGGCGACTTCATTGAGGACAACAACACCCTGGCGCCGTCCGACGCTGCGCTGCACGCCTCGATGCGCGGCGTGGTCAAAGACGTGCTCGACTCCCTGACGCCACGCGAAGCCAAAGTGCTGCGCATGCGTTTCGGTATCGAAATGTCGACCGACCACACCTTGGAAGAGGTGGGGAAACAGTTTGACGTGACGCGCGAGCGCATCCGCCAGATTGAAGCCAAAGCCCTGCGCAAGCTGCGTCACCCGAGCCGTTCGGACAAACTGAAGAGTTTCCTGGAAGGTAACTAAGGCTTGACTGAGGGTAGGGGAGCCTATATGCTCCCGTGTTCTTCGGGCCCTTAGCTCATGCTTGGTTAGAGCAGAGGACTCATAATCCTTTGGTGCGCGGTTCGACTCCGCGAGGGCCTACCAAATACAAATCAAGGACTTAGGTGAAAACCTAAGTCCTTTTTTTTTGCGTCTGGAGCGGACTAAATTTGGTGTATATTTAGTCCGACATCGTGGAGGGCGTATGGATATTTCTGAACAAATCAAGCCGATTTCTTTTTTGAAGGCGAACACCACGGAGATCGTGAAGCGTTTTGACGAAGGTCAAACTGAGCCTCTCATCATTACGCAAAATGGCGAGGCGAAGATGGTCGTGATGTCGATCAAGGCCTATCAAGCCCATCTGCAACATACCGAGGACGCCAAACAGCAATTGGCCTTCATGAAGCTTGTGGCAATGGCAAATCATGAGTTGGCGACGGGCTTAACTGTCTCCGGAGATGATTTTCTAAGCCGCCTGGATAAGGATTGAAATGACGTCCATCACTGTTCTGGAAAGCGCGCAGCTGGACTTTGATGAGATAAAAGCGGGTTTTCAGCAGACTCACACGCGGCGGGCTTTCGAGGATTTCAAAAAGGCTTTCAAGAGGCTGTTTCAAACCTTGAAGGCATATCCCGAGAGCGGACATGTTCTGGATGAAGCCCGTGCGATGGGCGTCGATTTCCGACAGGTGGTCTGCGAAAACATACGCGTGATTTATTCGTATGACAGTGCCAGGGATATGCTCGTCATCGCGATGTTCTTGCCAACGCAGAGAGATTTCCTGACACATCTTACCCGCCGCATCCTGCGCCCGCCAATCTTAAACAACAAAGCCCGATAGCGTATCGGGCTTTGTCCATGCAGCGTAAAGCTTCACTTCGGCTGCGAGGTGGTGTTACCTGCCGTGTTTTTGGGCGCGCCATTGGCAGAGCCGTTGCCCGATGCCGAACCGCTGGCGTTGAACGATGGCTGTACTGCGGTGGCTGCATCGGTGGTGCCTCGGGCGGCGCTGGTGGCGGCTTGTTTGCTGCCTTTGGCGGTGTCCGACGCAATGGCCACGCTCGACTGGGCGTAGCTGCGGGTGTTGTCGGCTTGGGCTTTGGCGCCGTCGCGGGCTGGGGCGGCGGTGCTGCGGGCGCCTTGCAAAGCGCTGCCTGCGACCTGATCGATGCCGCCGCTGTCTGCGTTGGCCGAGGCTTGGGCGTTGCCGCTGCCATTGCCGCTACCCGTAACGCCACTCAGCAAGCCGCCTTGCTTGGCCGCCGGTGCCGCTGGGGTTGGCGTGACCGATTCCGCGTTGTTGCTGCTGGCCTTGTTGGCGTTGCGCGTCGAACGCAGTTCGTCGGTGTTGATGATGTTGGAAGCGGAGCGGCTGCGGTCCATCAGCGCGCTGTTGTTGCTGAGGTTGCCCATGCCGCTCAGTTGGCCGCCGAAGTTGCCGGCGCCGCCGATCATGCCGCCGACCGCGCCGCCGCGCCCCAGCAATTGTGCGTGGGCCGAGCAGGCCACACCGATGGACAGCGCGATCAGCAGTTGTTTGGCGATGGTGACGTTTTTCATGATGTTCTCCTTGATAATCCGCCGCAGACCATCTGCAGCGCTTGTAAGGAAAACGCCTGGGCTCAACGGTTTAATCCATGGCCCTCAAAATTTTTTTAAAAAATTATCGGAAGGCCGACGGATCGTTGCGATACGCCGCTCCCAGCACGCCATAGCCGATCTCCGGATTTTGTACGCCCACCGCGCTTTTCACTGCCTCGGCAAGCGCGCGTTTGACACCATCCAGCGAAGGCTGGCGCAAGTGATCGGCCAGCAGCGCGGCGACGATGGGCGAGGCGAACGAGGTGCCGCGCACGGTGCGGTAAGGCGGATTGCCGATGGCCGCACTGACCATCTGGTTGCCCGGGGCGGCAAACATCACTTGTGGACCGCGCGCCGCTTCCGGCAGCGGCTGGCCGCGCTTGTCGACGCCGCTCACGCCGACCACGCCCGGATAACTGGCCGGATACAACGGCGGTGCTGCCGGCCCATCGTTGCCGACCGCCGCCACCAGCAAGTGGCCGCGCTTGACCATGCCAGCCACCACCCGTTCCAGGATCTGGTTGGGCGGCCCGACCAGGCTCAGGTTGATTACCGCGACTTGTTCGCGCGCCATCCAGTCCAGCGCGGCCGCGATGTTGGCGGCTGAACCGCCGGTCACGCTGTCGCAATAAATGTCGGCAGCGTACAAGGCAGCCTGCGGCGCCACGCCGCGAAAGCGATCGGAGCGCCCGACCATCAATGCCGCCACCGCCGTGCCGTGCGCGCTTGGATGGTCTTTGCCGCCGCAGCCCCACGGCACGATGCGGGCGCGCTCGAACACTTCATGCTCACGCGCGACGCCGCTGTCGACCAGTCCGATCTTCACGGCATTGGTCGCACGCGGCAGCGGCGTTTGCGTGTCTTGCTGCTCCGTCGAAGGCGCGGCGCTGCCGGTGTAGATATGGTTGTAGTCGTACACGCCATCCGGGTCGAGCTGGCGCAGGCGTTCCAGCATGGCGGCGGTATCGGTATCGCCGGGCACGCGCAGTACCACGCTGGAGGCTCCCGCTTCCGCCGCAACCACGCTCAGCCCGGCGGCGCGCGCGGCGGCCAGACCGGCCTCGCTTGGCGACCACGCCAGGATTTCATGGCGCACCACAGGCTCGCCGCGTGGATCGGGTTCCAGCACGTCGCGGTGCCGGCGCAGCAGGCCGGCGACCTGTTCCAGGCGCGATGCGGCCAGGTTGCCAACGTCGGTGCGGTCCAGCAGACGGCCGGTATCGCGCAGCAGCGGCGTGTTGAGCGGCAGCTGCGGCAACTGCAGGGGCGGCAGGCGCAACTGGGCGCTGGCATCGGCCGCGCCCAGCAGGCACAGGGCGGCAATAAGTAGCGATCGTCTATGCATGATGAGATAGTATAAGCAGGATGTATGACGAATAAACGTTTGGGACAGGGATTAAAATCCCTCGCTGTGTCGTTTACCGGATAACCATGATCCAACAAGAGATTGCCGCTTTGCTGCCGCGCCTGCGCCGTTTCGCCCGCACCATCACCTACAACCGTGAGGATGCAGACGACCTGGTACAGATTGCGCTGGAACGGGCTTTGGCCCGCAGCGAGCAATGGGAGCCAGGCACGCGCCTGGACAGCTGGCTGTTCCGCATCGTGAAGAATGCGTGGATAGACGAAGTCCGTTCGCGCATGCGCCGCGATGCGGTGTTCGCGCCGGAAGAAGCGGGCGAGCATGTGGGCGATGATTACGCCGAAGCGCACCAGCAGCGCATGGCGATCCAGCAGGCGGTCAGCCGCCTGTCGGACGAGCACCGCATGGTGGTGGCGCTGGTGCTGGTCGACGGCTTGCCGTACAAGGAAGCGGCCGAGGTGCTGGAAATCCCGATCGGCACCCTGACCAGCCGCCTGGTGCGGGCCCGCGCGGCGCTGCAGGAACTGTTATCCGATCAAGCGAGGAATGTGTGATGAAATTTTCCGATGAAACCCTGATGGCCTACGCCGACGGCGAGCTCGATGAGGCGCAGCGCGCCGAGGTCGAACGCGCGCTGGATACCGATCCGGCGCTGGCGGAACGCGTGATGCAGCATCAGGCCTTGCGGACGGATGTGTTTGCGGCCTTCGCCCCCATCCTCGATGAACCGGTGCCGCCGGCGCTGACGGCGGCCGCCTTGCCGGGCAAAGTCGCGGACCTGAGCGCGGCGCGTGCGGCGAAGGCCGCGCCGCGGCGCTGGTCGTGGCCCGAGTGGGGCGCGCTGGCGGCCACGCTGGCGGTTGGCGTGCTGGTTGGCAGCATGGTCGCGGGAACAGGTGGCACGGCGATGGTGGCGCAAGGCGCCGGTGGCAAGCTGGTGGCGCAAGGCCAGCTGGCAACGGCGCTGTCGCAGCAACTGGCCGCCAGCGATGGCGCGGTGCGCATCGGCGTCAGCTTTGCGGCCAAGGACGGCGCGCTGTGCCGCAGCTTCATCGCGGGCGGCACGGCGGGGCTGGCTTGCCGCAACGGCAAGGAATGGCAGGTGCCGGTGATGGCGGAGGCGGCCAGCGCTGCGGCCGGCGATTACCGCCAGGCCGGCAGCGCCATGCCATCGGCGGTGCTCGATGCGGTCGACGCCCGGATCGCCGGCCCGGCGCTGGACGCCAAAGCCGAGCGGGAAGCCGTGCAGCGCGGCTGGCAGGCACAATGAGTCCAGATGCATTAGAATTTCCTCACTAAACACTACAACCAAGGAGACAGGGATGTTCGATCAGAATCGGCGGGATTTTGCCATTGCTGCTGGTAGCGCTATCACGATGGCGGCTGTGGGCTTGCCTGTGCAGGCAGCAACCCCAGGGCGCAAGCTCGGCTATGCGATTGTCGGGCTGGGCGTGTACGGCCTGGGCGTGATTATTCCGCAGTTCAAAAACTGCCAGCACAGCAAGCTGGTGGCGCTGGTCAGCGGCGATCCGGTCAAGGCCAAGCGCGTGGCCGCCGAGTACGGCGTGCCGGAACGCAGCATTTACGATTACAAGAATTTCGACAGCATCAAGGACAATCCGGACATCGATATCGTCTACGTCTGCCTGCCGGTGTCGATGCACGCCGAGTACACCATCCGCGCCGCTGCCGCCGGCAAGCATGTGATGTGCGAAAAGCCGATGGCGGTATCCTCGGCCGAGTGCGAAGCCATGATCGCCGCCTGCAAAAAGGCCGGCAAGAAGCTGATGATCGGCTACCGCTGCCACTTCGAAGCCCACAACCTGGAAGCCGTGCGCCGCGCCCGCTCGGGCGAGATCGGCAAGCTGCGCTACTTCCGTTCCGAGCACGGCTTCACGGCCGGCAATCCGAACGCCTGGCGTTTGAAGAAAGCCCTGTCGGGCGGCGGCTCGCTGATGGATATCGGCATCTACGCGCTCAACGCCGCGCGCTACATGACGGGCGAAGAGCCGATCGCGGTCTACGCCAAGGAAACCACGGACCGCAACGATCCGCGCTTCCGTGAGGTGGAGGACATGATCGAGTTCCAGCTGGAGTTCCCGTCCGGTGTGATCGGTTCCTGCATGTCGATGTACAGCGCCAACCAGAACCACATCCTGCTGGTGGGCGACAAGGGCCGCATCGATATGGAGCCGGGCACCCGCTACGACGGCAACAAGATGTGGGTGGGGCAGGATCGCAGCAACCAGATCATCCCGCCGCCGGGACCAGGCGCCACGCAGTGGGCCGGCCAGCTCGACCACCTGTCGCTGTGCATCATCAACAACAAGGAGCCTATCGTGGCGGGCGAAGAAGGCTTGCGCGATATCCGCATCATCGAAGCGGTGTACCGCTCGGCGCGCGAGCAGAAGCGCATCGCGCTGGTTTAAGAGGCGCTGTCCTCGGCCAGGCGCACGTCGGCCATCGATGCGACCAGGTCCGCCACGCCGAGGAATTCCTGGTGCGGGAAGCCATCTTCCAGCGCCACCACGGCGCCGGCAGCGATGCCGTGCTCGCCCTCGGCCGGATGCGGCATGTAGGCGAATTGCGGGAAGCGCACCTGGCCGTGCCTGGCGATTTCGCCCACGGTGCGCGGCGCCGCGCGCAGCAGGCCGTTGCGCACGCGGCGCTGGCGTTCCTCGCGGCGCTGCTTGAGCTGTTCGGTCAGCTGCGGGATCTCTTCCGCCAGCCGGTCCGCTTCCGCCTGCTGGCTTTGCAGTTCCTCATCGCTCAGCGCTTCCTCCCACTGGGTCAGCTTGAGCAGGCCGCGCTTGTGCATGGCCTGGCGCTGCAGGTCGATTTCCAGCGTGGACAGGCGCGTCTTGTGCTGCTCCAGCGCCTGCAGCACGCTGGCGTCGCCGTTGGCGCGGTGCCATTTGTCGTTGAAGTCGAACACCAGTCCGTCAAAGTAAAAATACATGGGCAGCGCGTGCGGCGATTCCAGCACCTGCTGCGGGCGCATGTTCCAGCGCTCGGCCAGTTCGGCCAGCGTGAGAGTCAGTGGTTCTATGGTAGGCATGGCGATATTGTCCGATAATGGCACTCTCGCAGCAAGGAGTGACCGAAGATGATGTTTTTAAAAGTGCCGTTCGCGGAAAAAGAGGAAGCCAAGGCGCTGGGCGCGCGCTGGAACAACGAGCGCAAGTCGTGGTACGTACCGGATGGCAAGCCGGTCGAGGCCTTCGAACGCTGGCTGCCGCCGGGCGGCGCCGATTTCGTGCCGGCCATCGCCAAGCCGTCGCTCAAATCGCGCCCGGTGTTGAGCGATTCGTATGCCGGCAAGCCGGTCATCGGCCGCTACTACCTGGAGCTGCAGCACGACTGCGATCCGTTTGCGGTGTGCCCGGTGTGCGCGCCCAAGCTGGCCAGCTCCGGCTGGCAGGCACATTACGACGATGTTGCAAAGATGCTAAAGTCGTTGCAGGCCGCATAGGCTTCCTTTATCCTCGTGCAGATGGATAGCTCGACCTTGCAGCCCCCCATCTTTCGCACCGAGGATCGCCCGACAGTGGCGGTGCAGCGCTTCCGCCAGCCGGCCGATATTTTTGAGGCGCTGTTCCAGAGCGTGCAGGGCGGCGAGATGCACGCCCGTCCGACGCTGGAACTGACGCCCGATTCGCCCTTCCTGCCTTTTCTTGAGATTGGCTTCGCCCTGCGCGCCTGCCTGGAAAAACCATCGCGCCACGATGATCTGTTGCAGCGCTTGCGGCCGCATCTGAGCGTGATGATCGGCACGCTGCCGGCCAGCATCCTGCCGATGGGCATGTTGCCCAAGCTGGCGCCGCTGCCCGGTTTCCGCAAGCTGGAGGACATTGGCGACGCCGAAATCCGCGACTGGCTGGTGCAGGAGGGCGGCCTGATCTACGGCGAAATGCAGCGCTTCGAACTGGAAAACTACTTCGACGCAGTAAAGCCTTTCCTGCCTCCCGGCGGCGTCATGGTCGACCTTGGCAGCGGCCTCGGCAAGGTGGTGATGACCGCCGCGCTGACGCTGCCTTTCGTGCGCTGCATCGGTGTGGAATTGCTGAACTACCGCCACCGGCTGGCGCAGGAAAGGCTGGTGCGCCTGCTGACGCTGGCCCGCCAGGGCCTGCAATCGCTGCCCGAGCCGCTGAAGCCGGATGCCCCGCTGCGCCTGCCGTCGGGCGTGATGGCCACCGGCCGCCACTTGCTGGAACTTGGCTCGCGCATCCTGTTCCTGGAAAACGATATGTTCAAGGTCGATGTACGTGGCGCCAGCCTGGTATTCCTGTACAGCACCTGTTTCGGCCCGCTGATGGATGCCATCAGCGACAAGCTGGCGCGCGAGTTGCCGGAAGGCGCGCTGGTCAGCACCACTACCTATCCGATCAAGCACCCGGCGTTCCGGCTGCTGCAATCGCACGCGCCAGGCACCTTGTCGTGGACCAGCGTGATGATTTACCAGCGCATCGGTCCGCAGATGACGGAGCCGGCGTCGGAAGTACGCTATTTACACCAGCCGGACGCGGACGCGTGGGAAGCCCGCGCCAGGGAAGAACTGGCCGCCATGATGGGAGGGCAGGCATGAATTGGGCAATTCTGGCGTCGGCGCTGCTGGCGATTACCGGTTCGGCGCTGGGTGGCGAGGCGATCTGGCTGCACTACATCTTCAAGCCGCTGACCACCATGCTGGTGTGGGCGCTGGTGTGGCGTGCAGGTGCATCGCCGTACCGCAAGGCGATTCTGGCGGCGCTGCTGCTGTCCCTGTGCGGCGACGTGTTCCTGATGCTGCCGATGCCGTTCGGCTTCGAGGCGGGACTAGCCAGTTTCCTGATCGCCCATCTGTTCTTTTTGCGGGCGTTCACGCGTGATGCGCCCCTGTTCGGCAGGCGTTTGCCGTTGATCCTGTTATTGGCGCTCAGCCTGGCCAACCTGCTGGTGCTGTGGCCGGGAGTGGGGGCGGGCTTGCAGATCCCGGTGGTGGCTTACATGCTGTGTCTGGTGGCGATGACGGCGCAGGCGGTATCGCGCGGCCTCAGCCTCGGTACGGTGGACGGCAAGCTGGCGGCCGCCGGCGGCATCGCGTTTTTGATTTCCGACACCACGCTGGCCTACAACAAATTCCACGCCCCTGTGCCGGCCTCTGCGCTGCTGGTGCTGGGCACCTACTACGCGGCGTTATACCTGATCGCGCTGTCGGTCAGGCAGAAATCAGCCATTTACGTGCAGTAGCGATCAAGTTATCTGACAATGCGCGCGTGAACGGGGTCTGGATATCCCACATATGCCACATCAGCGGCACGTCCAGCCAGTCGCCAGGCGCGAGATCGATCAGCGTGCCTTCCTCTAATTGCCGCCCGCATTGCTGGATCGGCAACATGCCATAGCCCAGGCCCGCCTCGATAAAGCGCACATAGCCGTCTGAACTGGACAAGGCGTGGTGCGGGTAGCGTCCGGTGTAGCCGGTGCGCTGGGCGATGAAGCGGGTTTGCAGCATGTCCTTGCGGTCGAAATTCAAGGCCGGGGCCCGCTGGACAGCTTGCGCGGTGAAACCATCCGCGAACCAGCGCGCGGCAAACGCCGGGCTGGCCACGCAAAAATAGCGCATCGCGCCCAGCGCCGTGGCGGTGGTGCCGGCCACCTGGGCGGTTTCGCTGGTCACACAGCCGAACACGCGGCCTTCGCGCAGCATGCTCAGGGTGTGGTCCTGGTCGTCGAGGCGGATTTGCAGCATGCAGTCGCCGTTGGCCATCAGCGGAGTCACGGCTTCCTGCAGCCAGGTAGCGGCGCTGTCGGCGTTGACGGCAATGGCGATTTCCGGCCGCGCATCGGCGTCGCCGGGACGCCTGTCCAGCGCCGACTCCAGCAGCCGCACCTGGCGGTAATGGGCGATCAAACGCTGCCCGGCCTCGGTCGGGGAGGGCGGCTGGCTGCGCACGATCAGCAGCTCGCCGGCGCTGTTTTCCAGCATGCGGATGCGCTGCGACACCGCCGATTGGGTGATCGCCAAGGCTGCAGCAGCCTTGTCAAAACTGCCATAATCGATCACGGCGTCCAGCGCCGCCAGTCCCCGGTAGTCTACACGGCTCATTAGCTTACCTAATATTTGGCAAATAAGATTAATTATACTTATCTGTGCCGAGGCCGTAATCTGGCATTTTTTTGCACGGAGAAGGTCATGGAAGCGGCAGCTTTTTTGAAAGGCATCGGCCTCGGCGGCAGCTTGATAGTTGCCATTGGTTCACAAAATGCGTATTTGCTGCGGCAGGCGTTAAAGCGCGAGTTCGTGCTGACCTGTATTGCGATTTGTATTTTGTGCGACGTGGTTTTAATTGCCGCCGGCGTGGCCGGGATGGGGCAGTTAATTACCGAAGCGCCGGCGCTGTTATTCTGGATCAAAATTGCCGGCGCCGGATTTTTATTCTGGTACGGACTGCGCGCGGCACGCTCCGCATTTAATCCATCGGCCATGACGGCCGGCGAAAATAATACAGCGCCGGACCGCCGTACCGTGATTGCCGCCATGCTGGCCTTCAGTTTATTAAATCCCCATGTTTATCTGGATACCGTGGTGTTATTAGGTTCTATCGGCGGCCAGCAGGCCGGAAACGGGCGCCTGTATTTTGCTTTGGGCGCAATGTTGGCATCGGCGATATGGTTTAGCAGTTTGGGCCTGGGCGCGCGCTATTTGACGCCGGTATTTTCCAAACCAGCCGCGTGGCGAATTCTGGACGCGATTATCGCCGTGGTGATGTGGACGCTGGCAATCTCGCTGTTTCTGTAGCGCACAAGCTAAAAAATGGCGGGTACGTGCCAATTTTTAGCATGAAAAGCCGGGATCGCCGTACAATGAGGCCATGAACGCAGACCCCGGCTATTTCATACCGATGGTGGTGGAGTTTTCCGCCGATGCCATTTTGAGTGCCATACTGATTTTCCTTTGGCTGATGCAGCGCAAGGAAAAGCATGCGCTTTGCTGGGGCGTGGCCCAATTCTCTGTTATTGCCGGCAGCGCGATATGGCTGCTGGGCGACGGTTTATTTCCCCCGTTGGCGCAGGTTTATTTTTGCGCCTTATCGCTTTCTGTGGGTATGGCTGGTTATTGGGCTGGCACCCAATTCTTTACCGGAAAACTAAGCCTGTATCAATTACGCTGGACGGCGCCGGGTATTTTAATCGGCAGCGGCGTATTCTATTTTCTTTGGAATTGGAATAAGGCCTGGTTAATCCCTGGCAGCGCCACCTCATTAGGCCTGATCATGTTGTGGGCCGGCTGGCAACTGGTAAGAATACAAAATCATTACCGCCTGCTGGGTATGACCTTGATACTGCGCGGCGGATTTAACTTGCTGAGCGCCGCCAATCTCAGTCCGGACTGGTTCATCCTCTGGTTCGTCGTGACCAGCTTCCTGAAAGTCTTGTCGATGCTGGGCCTGGTCTACGCTGTGCTTGATGAAATCCAGCAACGTTACAGCCGCACCATCGACAGCCTCAGCCACGGATTCCTGATCCGCGACCGGCGCGGTTTCGTGCAGGTCGCTAATGAACGTTGTGCAAGGTTGCTTGGGTTTAATAATGCCCAGGAGTTAATCGGACTGCACGTCTGCGACCTGCTGCCCAACCTGACGCGCGACATGGCCGACCATTATTTCACCCGCTTCGAAGCCAAGGGCACGCAGTTCCCGCTGTCCGATACCGCCGTGGTGAAATTACGTAATGGCAACAGTCTGCCGGTCGAGTTGCTCGGTTCGCCGTATGTCGAGCGCGGCCAGCTGTTCGTCCTGGTCCAGCTGCTGGACATTAGCGAACGCAAAAAGAAGGACGATTTGCTGTACCAGGCCGCCCGCATCGACCCTGTCACCGGCTTCTTCAACCGCCATGCGCTCACGGCCCGGTTGGAGCAGGAACTGGCCAGGGCCGGCCGCGACGGCCGCGAGTGCGCCGTCCTGTTCATTGACCTGGACAAATTCAAGCGCGTCAACGAGTCCTTCGGTCATGCCGCCGGCGACGAACTGCTGCGCACCGCTGCCAGCCGCCTGCACGGCCTGCTGCGCCCGGAGGATGTGCTGGCCCGTTTCGGTGGCGACGAATTCATCGTGGTCATCCCTGACCAGCCGCCGGGCGGCGCCGCGCAGATGGCGGCCGACTGCGCCAGCGCCGTCATCGCCTCGATGGGACGGGGCTTCGAGCTGTCCTACCACGCCATCAGCGTCACGGCCAGCGTCGGCATTGCTTACTATCCACAGCACGGCAGCGATAGCGACAGCCTGGTGCGCAACGCCGACATAGCCATGTACGAGGCCAAAAAAGCCGGCCGCGGCGAGCAGCGCGTGTTCAACGACGCCATGAACGCCGCCGCCAAGGACGGCCTGGTGATCGACGGCGCCCTGCGCGGCGCCATCGAGGCGGGCGAGTTCTACCTCGTGTACCAGGCCATCACCAACGCCCACACCGGCAAGCTGACCAAGGTGGAAGCGCTGCTGCGCTGGAACAGTTCGCTGTTGGGACCGGTATCGCCGGACCGCTTCATCCCGGTGGCGGAGGACAGTGGCATGATTATTGAACTCGGCACCTGGGTGCTGGAGCAGGCGTGCCGCCAGATGGGCGAGTGGAAGCAGAGCGCGCTGGACGACGTCACCATCAGCATCAACGTCTCGGCCTGGCAGCTGGCGGCGCCGGATTTCGTCACGCTGGTGTCGCAGGCGCTGATGCGCAACAAGCTATCGCCGCACCAGCTGGAACTGGAGCTGACCGAGCGCGTGCTGATCGAGGATGCGGAAAATGTGCAGGCCGTGCTGGCCCAGTTGCGCGCGCTGGGCGTGGGCATTTCGCTGGACGACTTCGGCACCGGCTACTCATCGCTCAGCTACCTGACCCAGTTCCATCTCAACACCCTGAAGATCGACCGCGCCTTCGTGATGGATATCGAGCACAGCGAGCGCAGCAACAGCCTGGTGCACGCCATCATCGCGATGGGGCACAGCCTCGGGCTGCAGCTGGTGGCGGAGGGCGTGGAGACGGCGGGGCAGGCCGCCATCCTCGAAAAAATGGGTTGCCACTACCTGCAGGGCTACCACATCGCGCGGCCGATTGCGCCGGACGAACTGCTGCGCTTTGCCGACGAGCGCGCGCGCAACACGCCGGCGCCGCACAGCGACTTCGCTATTTAGCCGTCGGCACCTTTTGCGCCGCTTCTTCGGCGGTGAGGATCCAGATGCGGTCGATATTGCCCATGCTGTCCACGGTGTAGTTCACCACCAGGTCCTTGCCGCGCACCGAGGCCGGCATCTCGATGCGGTTATCTTCGTTGAAAATGCGCGCAGCGGGCGACAGCTGGCGTGTTTTGCCATCCAGCGTGATATCGGGGAAATAGCCGGGCGTGAACTTGCCGCGCAAGACGTTGGCGGGGAAGGGACGGTCGATCGCCAGCGCCGGCAGGGCCAGCGCGGCGGCAAGCAGCAGGGCAATCAGTCGCGGCATCGGGCCTCCTGTGGAAAGCGCCAGCTTACCCCAGCGTGGCAAACATCGCCAGCACCGCCAGCGCCATCACCGCGGTGCACAGCCAGCCGAGCACGCGCAAGCGCGGCGAAACCGGCAGCTCGCCCATCACCGCCGGCCGTGTCGCCAGCCGCATCACCACCACCATTACCGGCACCGCGATCACGCCGTTCAGCACCGCGCTCCAGTACAGCGCCCGCATCGGATCGATGCCGGTGAAGCACAGCGCGGTGCCCGCCAGCGTGGCGGCGATGATGATGGCGTAGAATTTTTTCGCGCTGCCCAGTTCAAGTTCGAGGCTGTTCTTCCAGCGCAGCGCGCCGGCGATGGCGTAGGCGGCCGAGCCGGCCAGCACCGGCACCGCCAGCAGCCCGGTGCCGATAATGCCCACGCTGAACAGCACGAAGGCATAGTCGCCGGCAATCGGCCGCAGCGCCTCGGCTGCCTGCGCGGACGAGCCGATCTGGACCGCGCCATGCGCGCCCACGGTGGCGGCCGTGGTCAGCATGATGAACATCGCCACCAGATTGGAAAAGCCCATGCCGGTCACCGTGTCGATCTTGATGCGCTGCAGCTGGGCCGGAGCCTGTTCGCGTGCCCGCTTGAGCGGCTGGGCGCCGGCGTCGGCGCGCAATTCCTCGACTTCCTGCGACGCCTGCCAGAAAAACAGGTAGGGGCTGATGGTGGTGCCGAAAATCGCCACCACCGTGGTGATGTAGCCGGGCTGCCACGACAGGGAGGGCAGCACGGCCGCCTGCAGGATCTGCAGCCACGGCAGGCGCAGCGTCAGCGCGGTCAGCACATAGGCCAGCAAGGCCAGCGTCAGCCATTTGAGCACGCGCACGTAGCTGCGGTACGGCAGCCACACTTGCAGCAGCACCGACAGCAAGCCGGCCGCGGCCGCATACCAGTGCGCGCCGCCGCCGGCCACCAGGCTGGCGGCCTGGCCCATTGCAGCGATGTCGGCGGCAATATTGATGGTGTTCGCCACCAGCAGCAGCGCCACGATGACATACAGCAGCCACGGTGGAAAGTGGCGGCGAATATTGGTGGCCAGCCCGTGCCCGCTGACCCGGCCGATGCGGGCGCTCACGGCCTGAATGCCGACCATCAGCGGGTAGGTCAGCAGCAGCGTCCACAGCATGCCGTAGCCGAACATCGCGCCGGCTTGCGCATAGGTGGCGATGCCGCTGGGGTCGTCGTCTGCGGCGCCGGTGATCAGGCCCGGGCCTAGTTTGCTGAGCCAGCTGTCCATGTTGTCTCCTTGGTGGGCTCATCTTAGAGCGGCGCCTGCCGCGCCTCCGTTCGGCGTCGTACATAGACTGGATGAACAACTGTTGCTGTGTCATCAATATGTCACGCTGGCGTCATCGCATCGTCACATGGGGTTCCTACAATCTTGCGAGTTGATATTCCACCAACCTAGCAAGAAAGAACAACGACCATGCCACAGCGTCCAATCCTTAAACCTTTGTGCCTGCTGATCCTGCAAGCACTGGCCTGCCACGCTTATGCCGCCGATCCGGCGGATGCCGTGGCCGATGACAGCGCCGCCGTCGGCGCCATGGCCGGCCCTGTTCAATCGATTGAAATCACCGGCCGCGGCCAGTCGCGCCAGGTGCAAAACATCAACAAGGCCGACCTGGCCGAATCGCTGCCGGGCACCAGCCCGCTGAAGGTGCTGGAAAAGCTGCCGGGCGTGAATTTCCAGTCGGCCGATCCGTTCGGCGCCTACGAGTGGTCGACCCGCTTCAGCATCCGCGGCTTCAACCAGAACCAGCTGGGCTTCACGCTGGACGGCATCCCGCTTGGCGATATGACCTACGGTAACAACAACGGCCTGCACATCAGCCGCGCCATTTCGTCGGAAAACATCGGCAGCGTGTCGGTGTCGCAGGGCGCGGGCGCGCTGGGCACGGCCTCGTCGAGCAACCTTGGCGGCACGGTGCAATTCTTCACGCTGGCGCCGGCCAGCGAGCGCGGCCTGACCTTCGCGCAAACCTTCGGCAGCGATTCGACCTCGCGCACCTTTGCCCGCGTCGATACCGGCCTGATCAACGGCGTCTTCAAGGCCTACCTCAGCGGCACCCGCCAGCGCACCGAGAAAACCAAGGGCGAAGGCGACCAGAACCAGGATCAGATCAACTCGCGCTTCGTGTTCAACTTTGGCGACAACAGCCTGACCGGCTTCATCAACTACTCCGACCGCCGCGAAGTCGACTACCAGGACGTGTCGCTGGAAATGGTGCGCCGCCTCGGCTACGACTGGGACAACTACCAGCGGGACTGGCAGCGCGCGGTCAACGCCGCCAAAGGCATCTTCACCGGCGGCGTCAACAGCCTGGATGACGCCTACTACTCGGCCGGCGGCCTGCGCAAGGACACCCTGGGCGGCCTGACCCTGGACTTGCGCCTGACGCCCGAGCTGGACCTGAAAACCACCATCTACCACCACGACAACGAAGGCCAGGGCCACTGGTACACGCCGTACGTGAAGACCGACGCCAACAACCCGATCTCGCTGCGCACCACCGAGTACAGCATCGGCCGCGACGGCGTCACCAGCGACGTGAGCTGGGACATCGGCGACCACACCATCGCTGCCGGCCTGTGGGGCGAGCGTAACAACCACACCGCCAGCCGCAACTACTATGGCGTGACCGGTCCGGCCGACACCATGTATTTCCTGTCGCAGCCGTTCGCCACCGACTGGAAGCAGAACTTCATCACCACCACCTCGCAGTACTACCTGCAGGACACGCTGGCGCTGATGGACGGCAAGCTGAAACTGAACGCCGGCTTCAAGTCGCTGGAAGTGGACATTCAGGCGCGCAACCTGGTCGGCACCCGCGCCGCCGGCAACCTGACCGCCAAGAAAAACTTCCTGCCGCAGGCCGGCTTCAACTACGCCATCAGCAGCGATGATGAAGTGTTCGGTTCGGCATCGAAAAACATGCGCGCCCACCAGCCTGGCGTGACCGGCCCGTTCTCGCAGACGCAAGCGGCCTACAACGCCGGCGTGGCCAACCTGAAACCGGAAACCTCAGTCAACGTCGACCTCGGTTACCGCTTCAAGCGCGACAGCCTGCAAGGCTCGCTGGCCGTGTACAGCGCGCGCTTTGATGACCGCCAGCTGAGCGTGGCTACCTGCGCCGGCATCCTCGGCTGCCCGTCGACCCTGGTCAACGTGGGCAAGGTCGACACCAAGGGCGTGGAAGCGATTGCAGTGTGGAAGTTCAACCGCGAGATCAGCTGGTTCAACTCTTACACCTTCAACGATTCCAAGTACAAGTCGAACTACATGGACGGCAACACCCTGGTGGCGGTCAGCGGCAAGACCGTGGTCGATGCGCCGCGCCAGCTGTTCAACACCGAAGTATCGTATGAAGGCGGCGCCTGGTTCGCCCGCGCCGGCGGCAAGTACACCGGCAAGCGCTACTACACCTACCTGAACGACGGCGGTGTGCCATCGTTCTGGCTGGCCAACCTGTCGGCCGGCTACAAGCTGAAATCGCTGGGCTTCGTGAAAGATTTGTCGCTGCAAGTCAACGTCACCAACCTGTTCGACAAGCAGTACATCAGCTCGATCGGCACCAACGGCTTCCAGGCCAGCGACCCGACCGGCACCGCGCAGACCCTGCTGACCGGCGCCCCGCGCCAGCTGTTCATCACCCTGAACGGCAAGCTGTAAGCGCTGTCCAGCACGCGCTGTTGCTCGAACAACACAGCAGCAGCGCCGCGCTGGCATGGCGATCCTGATAGTTGCATACTGGACGACCAGCCGCAGCTATCGGGAGATGAGCCATGAAATGGTTTTACGATCTGAAAATAGCCACCAAACTGATCGTGTCTTTCGGCGCGGTGTTGCTGTTGACCCTGCTACTGGGCATCAGCAACATGATGTCGATGAGCCGGGTCAACCAGGCCACGACCGAGCTGGCGCAGCAATGGATGCCGAGCGTGCGCACGGTGCTGGAATTGCGCACCGACCTGGGTGAGCTGCGGCGCTGGGAGTTGTCGCACTTGCTCAACGACGATCCGGCCACGGTGGAAAGCTATCAAAAGCGTATCGACGATGCGCTGGCCAGTCTCAGGAAACACCGCGAAATCTACGATAAGCTGATCTCCAGCCCGGAAGAACGGGCCATTGTTGCTCAGTTCGACCAGTCGCTGGCGGCCTTCATGGCGGACCACGTCAAGATGATCGGACTGTCGCGCGAGCACAAGAAGGTGGAAGCGCGCGAGATACTGAGCACCACCTCGGCCAAGTCGCTGGGCGTGCTGGCCGAGGACGTCAACAAGCTGGTCAAGCTTAATGTCGACGGTGGCGATGCGGCCCGCCAGTCGGCGTCCGGGGTCTATGGCAGCGCGCGCATGCTGTCGATCATCCTGCTGGCGGCCAACATCGGCATCGGCATGGTGCTGGCGATGTGGGTGGCGCGCATCGTGGCCTCGCCCTTGCAGGAAGCGGTGTCGCTGGCGCGCGACGTGGCCGGCGGCGACCTGACGCGCTCGATCGATGTGAAGAGCGCCTGTGAAACCGGCCAGCTGATGCAGGCGCTCAAGGATATGACCGGCAACCTGCAAAATCTGGTGAGCCAGGTGCGGCACGGCACGGATACGATTGCGACGGCGTCGTCGGAGATCGCCAGCGGCAACCAGGATTTGTCGTCGCGCACCGAGCAGCAGGCCTCCAGTCTGGAAGAGACGGCGTCCTCGATGGAGGAATTGACCAGCACCGTCAAGCAGAATGCCGACAATGCGCGCCAGGCCAACCAGCTGGCGCAATCGGCATCCGGCATCGCGCTCAAGGGCGGCGATGTGGTGGGGCAGGTGGTGGGCACCATGGCCTCGATCAATGAATCGTCGCGCAAGATTGTGGACATTATTTCGGTGATTGACGGGATTGCGTTCCAGACCAATATCCTGGCCTTGAACGCGGCGGTGGAAGCGGCGCGCGCCGGCGAGCAGGGCCGCGGCTTTGCGGTGGTGGCCAGCGAGGTGCGCAACCTGGCGCACCGCTCGGCGGCGGCGGCCAAGGATATCAAGCAGCTGATCAGCGATTCGGTGGAAAAGGTGGAGACGGGTTCGACGCTGGTCAATCAAGCCGGCGAGACCATGAATGAGATTGTCACCAGTATCACGCGCGTGACCGACATCATGAGCGAGATTACCTCGGCCAGCGTGGAGCAGAGCGCGGGCATCGAGCAGGTCAACACCGCGATTGTGCAGATGGATCAGGTGACGCAGCAGAATGCGGCGCTGGTGGAGGAGGCGGCTGCAGCGGCCGAGTCGATGCAGGATCAGGCGGCGCGGCTGAGCGAGGTGGTGAGCGTGTTCAAGCTGCTGGCCTCGACGCACACGCCGCCGCCGGCGCCCAAGCCGCGCAAGCCGGCGGTGCCGAAGGCGGTGGTCGCGAGCGCGCGAGCCCCAGCCCGGCGCGTCGGGGTGAAGCAAGCAGTGAAAGAGACAGTGGGCGGCGATGAGTGGGAGGCGTTCTAGCGTCATTCCGGCGAAGGCGGACGGTCCGCCGCTGCGGTCCATGCTGAGTATGCCTCGTCGCTGGCGTTCTATGGATTCCGGCCTTCGCCGGAATGACCCTGGCGGGCCTGCCAGGCCGCCAGCTCGGCGCGGTATTTGTCCAGCGCTTCCTGGTACAGGTCATCCACGCAGTAGGTGCAACCGCTGTGGCAGCAATCGTCCGGACCGGGCGGCTCCGGCGGTTGCGGTTTTGGATCGTCGTCGTTCATCACATTCTCACATCGGCGGCATGGCCAGCAGCGCCATGTTCCGCCCTTTTTCCTTGGCGCGGTACAGGGCGCGGTCGGCCAGCTGCACCAGGTCTTGCGGCGAGGTGTCCTCGGTCGGCACCAGCACCGCCACGCCGATACTGATGGTCATGATACCAAACGGCGACTGCTCATGCGGCAAAGCCCGCCGCGCCAGCTCGGCGCAGATCTCTTCCGCCACGCCAAACGCATCGGCCGCATCGGTGGCCGCCGCCAGCAGCGCAAACTCCTCGCCGCCGTAGCGCGCCACGATATCGCTGGTGCGGCGGCCGTGCGTGGTGATCAGCTCCGCCACCGTGCGCAGCGCCGCATCGCCGGCCAGATGGCCGTAATGGTCGTTGTACTTCTTGAAGTAATCCACATCCAGCATGGCCAGGGCCAGGGTCTGGCCGGTGCGCGCGGCGCGGCGCCACTCGGCTTCCAGCGCCAGGTCGAAACCGCGGCGGTTGCTGACGCCAGTCAGGCCGTCGGTGGTGCTGAGCGCGGCCAGCTTGCGGTTGGATTCTTCCAGCTCCGCCGTGCGTGCCGCCACTGTCTGTTCCAGCTCGGTCTGGTGGCGCGTCAGGCGCTTGATGCGGGTCTTGTACGCCAGTGCCAGCGAACCCACCACCAGCGCTACCACGCCGGAGCGGAACCACCAGCGCTGCCAGAACGGCGGCGTGATCGTGATGTTCAAGGTGGCCGGCTGCTCGTTCCACACGCCGAGGTGGTTGGCCGCTTTGACGCGGAAGACATACTTGCCCGGATTGAGGTTGGTGTAGCTGGCAGTGCGGTGGCTGGCGTCGGTTTCCACCCAGTCGCGGTCGAAGCCTTGCAGCTGGTAGGAATAGCGGTTGCCGGACGGCTCGGTGTAATGCAGCGCGGCGAATTCCAGCGCAAACACCGACGCCTGCGAGGACAGGGTCAGCGCGGTCGGCGCCGTCACCGGTCCTTCGGCCTTGACGTTCTCGGCCGGCTGGCCGTTTTGCAGCGAGTGGTTGAACACGGTGATGTCGGTGATCGCCACTTGCGGCGCCACCGAACTGGTCTTCACCTTGGCCGGCACCACGGCAGTCATGCCGTGCACGCCGCCGAAGTACAGCGTGCCGTCGGCGCCAAAGGCCGACGAATTGACGGTGAAGCCTTCGGTCAAACCATCGGAGGCGGTGAACAGCGTGACCTTGCCGCTGTCCGGGTCCAGCCGGTACAGGCCGGCGATGGTGGAGCACCAGACCTTGCCTTCGCTGTCGTGCTGGATGGCGAGGATCTTGGCCGCGCGCATGGCCGCCGCATAGGACTTGAAGCTGACCGCGCCATCGGCGCCGAACTGCACCAGGTTCAAGCCCTTGCTGGTGCCGACCCAGATGCGGCCTTGCGCGTCTTCATGCAGGCTGGCGATGTTGTCGTCGCTCAGGCTGTTGGGACTCTTGGTCGAATGGCGGAAGTGGCGGAACTTGCCCGTGGCCGGATCGAGCAGGTCGAGCCCGCCGCCGTTCCATTCGGAGCCGGCCCAGACGCGGCCGGCACGGTCTTCCAGCACCGCCGAGGTGCCGTTGACTGCGCGCGTGGTCGGGTCTTGCGGATCGTTGTAGTAAATCTTGCGGGCGTCGGTCTTGATCTCGTAGCGGATCAGGCTGTTGCCGGTGGCCAGCCACAGCACGCCGCCGGCGCCCGGTGCAATGGCATTGATGTAGTCGCTGGCGGTGTTGCCGAAGTGGATGGTCACAAACGGGCTGTCCGGCGTGTCGAGGCGGTTCAGGCCGTTCGAGGTGCCCAGCCACAGCGGGCCTTTGCCATCGTCGTCCTGGTACATGCTGTAGACGATGGAGTGCGACAGCTTGCCCGGCGTCTTGTCGTCGGCGCGGTAGCTGCGGATCACGGTGCTGGTGGCCGGATCGTACAAGCTCATGCCCACGTTCCCGCCCAGCCACATCTTGCCGTTGGGCGCGCGCGCCAGGCTGAGCAGGGCATTGCTGGCCGGCGCTGAACGGGTGTCGATGCGGAACGGCACGTGGCGCGTGAAGCCTTCACTGCTCAGGTTGGCCATGGCGATGCCGTCGGTGAAGGAGGCGATCCACAGCATGCCGCCGCGATCCTGCATCACCGCGCGCAGGTTATCGCCGGGCAGGCTGTACGGATCGTCGGCGGCATGGACGAACTGGTCGAATTCGCCGTTGGCCTCGTTCCAGCGCAGCAGGCCGGCCGACAGCGTGGTACACCACAGCACGCCCTTGTTGTCGATGCCGAAGTTGGTGATGCGGCTGTAGGGCGAGGGGATGGCTTTGCGCGTGTCCCAGTCGCTCTTGCCGTCCCAGCGGATCACGCCGGATTCGGTGCCGATCCACAGCGCGCCGCTGTTGTCGAACTGCAGCGCGCGCACGATGTTGACGCGGGCGTCCGGCTTGGGCGACGGATCGACCTGGTGGTGCTTGAAGACTTTCGCGCCCGGCGCCAGATAGTCCATGCCGCCCGGCCAGGTGCCGATCCACAAGCCGCCCTTGGCGTCGAGCGCCAGCGCGTTCAGGTCGTTGCTGGCCAGGCTGTCCGGGTTGGCTTCGTCGTGGGCGTAGATGGCGTCGAACTTGCCGCTGTTCGGATCGAAGTGCTGCAGACCGCCCCAGGTGCCGATCCACAGGCCGTCCTTGCCATCGCTGATGATGTTCTTGACGATGCGGTGGTTCTTGGGCGCCTTGTCGGTGGTGAAGGTGGTGAAGTTGTTGGTCTCGGGATTGAAGCGCGCCAGCCCGTTCTGGGTGGCGGCCCAGATGCGGCCCTGCTTGTCCTCGAAGATGGCCGACACGCGGTCATGCGGCAGGCTGCCCGGGTCGGCCGGATTGTTGATGTACTTGACCGACTGGTAGCCGTTGTAGCGGTACAGGCCGTTGGTGTGGGTGCCGACCCAGACAAAGCCCTTGCGGTCCTGGATCAGCGACAACATCGACGGCTCATCGCCGCCGAGGGGGCCGAGTTTCTTGAAGCGTAGCGAAGGGGCGGGGGCGGCGCTGGCGAGGTTTACCGCCAGCAGCAGGCATAGCAACAAAAAACGGCGCACGGATTCATTTGGTTTCTAATCAAAAAAACTATTATACATGCCATTGATGCAAGGGTTCCGCGATAAAAGCTGCTGGTTTTTAGCGCAGTTGCCAGAAATTAGGGTATAGTTTACGGCGCTTCACCATCCGTCCAGATTATGTCCGATACCGAGATCACCACCCCGTCCATTCCCGAGCAGGCCCCGGCCGAAGCTCCTGCCCAAGTTCGTTTCGCCGATTTCGGCCTGTCGCCGGCCATCCTGCGCGCCCTGAACGAGCAAGGCTACGAGCACCCGACGCCGATCCAGGCCCAGGCCATTCCGGTGCTGCTGCAAGGCCGCGACGTCATGGGCGCGGCGCAGACCGGTACCGGCAAGACCGCCAGCTTCGCGCTGCCGATCATCCAGATGCTGCTGCCGCACGCCAGTGCCAGCACCTCGCCGGCGCGCCACCCGGTGCGCGCGCTGATCCTGGCACCGACCCGCGAACTGGCGGTGCAGGTGGCCGAGAACGTCAAGGCCTACTGCAAGCATACGCCGCTGCGCGCCACCGAAGTGTTCGGCGGCATGGACATGAAGCCGCAGACCGTGATCCTGAAAGCCGGCGTGGAAATCGTCATCGCCACCCCGGGCCGCCTGCTGGACCACGTCGAGCAAAAGAACATCAGCCTGAGCCAGGTGCAAATGCTGGTCATGGACGAGGCCGACCGCATGCTGGACATGGGCTTCCTGCCGGACCTGCAGCGCATCATCAACCTGCTGCCGAAGAAGCGCCAGAACCTGATGTTCTCGGCCACCTTCTCGCCGGAGATCAAGAAACTGGCCAACACCTTCCTGACCGACCCGGTGACCATCGAAGTGGCGCGCGCCAACAAGACCGCCGACACCGTCACCCAGGTGGTGTACAAGATTGCCGAGAACCAGAAGCACGCACTGATCGCGCACCTGCTGCGCCAGCGCGAACTGAAGCAGGTGATCGTCTTCTCCAATACCAAGCTGGGCGCCTCGCGCCTGGCGCGCGAGCTGGAGCGCGAGGGCATGAAAGCCGTCGCCATCCACGGCGACCGCAGCCAGCAGGAACGCATGGCGGCGCTGGACGCCTTCAAGAAAAACGAGATCGACATCCTGGTGGCCACCGACGTCGCCGCGCGCGGCCTCGATATTTCCGACCTGCCGTGCGTGATCAACTACGACCTGCCGTACAACGCCGAAGACTATGTGCACCGCATCGGCCGCACCGGCCGCGCAGGCGCCTCGGGCGACGCCATCTCGATCTACTCGGACAAGGATGAACGCCTGCTGGCCGACATCGAAAAACTGATCAAGCAAACCATCAAGCGCGCGGAACCGGAAGGCTTCAACCCGGCGCCGACTTTCGCCGACGAGCGCGGCGAACGCCGTCCGCGCCGTGCCGAAGACATGGGCCGCGGCCCGGCCGGCCGCTCGGCCGACCGCGCACCGCGCACCATGGGCGCCGCGCCGCGCCGCGAAAAAGTCGATCCGTGGTTCCTCAAGCCGTACGAGCCGACCAAGGCCGCAGCGCCAGTGCAGGCCACGCCTGCCGCCAGCGGCAACATTACCAAGGCCAAGCCCAAGCTGGCCTTCCTGCTGGGCGGCGCGCCCAAGCAGTAAGACCGAACCGCCTCCGGGCGGTTTTTTTTCGTCGCATGTTGTATTATTCAATCTGTAAATCTTTATCTTTCGTAAATGAAACTGGCGCGTACCTATCTGCTGCTGGCCATCATCGCCACGCTGTTCAACATTGCTGTGCAAGACCTGTTTACGCGCGCTTATGCCGGGCCGTATCACTTGCTGCTGGCGGTGGGCGCGGGCACCGGTGCCGGCCTGCTGCTGAAGTACATGCTGGACAAGCGCTACATCTTCCGCTTCCGCGCCGACAGCCTGGGCCACGACAGCCGCGTGTTCCTGCTGTACGCCACGGCGGGCGTGGCCACCACGGTGATTTTCTGGAGCTTCGAGTTCGGCTTCAACTACCTGTTCGACAGCCGCGAAGCGCGCTACGCCGGCGCCGCGCTGGGGCTGGGCATAGGCTATCTGTGCAAGTACCAGCTGGATAAACGCTACGTCTTCCGCCCGGCGGCCGCCTGATGCGCATACAAGGCTGGGGACGCTATCCGGTGGCCGAGGCCAGCGTGCTGGCGCCGGCCACCGCCAGCGAGACCGCGCGCCTGCTGGCCGCGCATGCGGGCCAGCCGCTGATCGCCCGCGGCCTCGGGCGCAGCTATGGCGACAGTGCGCTGGCGCCGCTGGTCATCGATAACACCCGCCGTCATCTGCTGCTGGAGTTTGACGCCGGCAGCGGCATCCTGCGCTGCGAGGCCGGCGCCACACTGGCCGATGTGCTGGAGGTGCTGCTGCCGCAGGGCTGGTTCCTGCCGGTCACGCCGGGTACCCGCTTCGTCACCATGGGCGGCGCGGTTGCCAGCGACGTCCACGGCAAGAACCACCACGTCGACGGCTGCTTCAGCGAGCATGTGCTGTCGTTCGAACTGCTGCTGGCCGACGGCCGCATCGTGCAATGCTCGCGCGAGCAGCATCCGGCCTTGTTCCGCGCCACCTGCGGCGGCATGGGGCTGACCGGCATCCTGCTGACCGTCACGCTGCGCATGCGCCGCGTGCACAGCGCCTACATCGACCAGCGCACGCTGCGCGCGGGCTCGCTGGCCGAAGTGCTGGCGCTGTTCGAGCAGCACCGCGATGCCACCTACTCGGTGGCGTGGATCGATTGCGTGAGCGGCGGCGCGCGGCTGGGCCGTTCGCTGCTGATGCTGGGCGAGCACGCGCCGGAAGGCGGCCTGGCGCCACAGCGCGAGCGCAGCCGCAGCGTGCCGTTCGACCTGCCGCCGCAGCTGATGAACCGCTACAGCATCGGCGCCTTCAACACGCTGTACTACCACCGGCCTTGCGCCGGGCAGGCGCGCGTGCATTATGCGCCTTATTTCTATCCGCTCGACGGCCTGCGGCACTGGAACCGCCTGTACGGCAAGGCCGGCTTTGTGCAGTACCAGTTCGTGCTGCCGCGCGCTGCCAGCGCCGAACTGCACGCCATCCTGCAGCGCATTGCCGCCTCGGGGCGCGGCTCCTTCCTGGCGGTGCTGAAGGCGTTCGGCCCGGCCAACGCCAACTTCCTGTCCTTCCCCATGGAAGGCTACACGCTGGCGCTGGATTTCAAGCTGGAGCAGGGCCTGTTCGAACTGCTCGACGAACTCGATGCGATGGTGCTGGCCGCCGGCGGCCGTCACTACCTGGCCAAGGACGCGCGCATGAGCAGCGCCACCTTCCAGCGCAGCTATCCGCAATACACCGCTTTCCAGCAGGTGCGGCGCGACTACGGCGCCCTGGGCGCGTTCGCCTCCTGCCAATCTTTACGTCTTGGACTCTGACATGCAAAAAATCCTCATCATCGGCGCCACCTCGGCCATTGCGGAAGCGGCCGCGCGCCGCTTTGCCCAGCGCGGCGACGCCTTGTACCTGCTGGCGCGCAACAGCGAGCGCCTGGACGCGCTGCTGGCCGACCTGAAAATCCGCGGCGCCGCCATCACCGCCGGTGCGCCTTTCGACGCCAACGACTTTGGCCAGCATGCGGCCGCCATCGAGCGCGCCGCCAGCGCGCTGGGCGGCCTCGATGCGGTGCTGATCGCGCACGGCACCTTGCCCGACCAGCAGGCCGCGCAGGCGGACGTGGCGCTGACGCTGCAGGAAATCAGCACCAATGCGCTGAGCGTGATCTCGCTGCTGACGCTGATCGCCAACCGCTTCGAGGCGCAGCGCAGCGGCACCATTGCCGTCATCAGCTCGGTGGCGGGCGACCGTGGCCGCCAGTCCAACTATGTGTATGGCAGCGCCAAGGGCATGCTGTCGATCTTCCTGCAAGGCCTGCGCAACCGCCTGTGCAAAGCCGGCGTGCACGTGCTGACCGTCAAGCCGGGCTTTGTCGACACGCCGATGACGGCGGCCTTCCCCAAAGGCCCGCTGTGGGCGACGCCGGAGCAGGTCGGCGGCGCCATCGTCAGCGCCATGGACCGCAAGCGCAACGTGCTGTACACGCCGTTTTTCTGGGCCGGCATCATGGCCATCATCCGGGCGGTTCCGGAAGCCGTGTTCAAGAAGCTGAGCCTGTAATGAAACGCGTTTTGCAGAGTGCGCTGGCGGTAGTGCTGGCGTTGCTGGCGGTGGCCGGCATGACGGTGATCTATTTGCAGCAGGCGGTCGATCCGCTGATGTTCTTCAATGCCGATGCGCTGTACTTGCCGGCGCTGTACCATGACGTGGTGGTGCGCGGCAATCCGTTCAGCCTGTGGTATCTGACGCCGGCGCCGTACTTTTTCCCCGACTGGCCGCTGTACTTCGCGGCCCGCGCCCTGAGCGGCACCACCTACCACGCGCTGGCGGCGCTGATGGCGGTGCAGGCGCTGGCGCTGTGGACCCTGAGCGCCCTGATCGCGCGCCGCTACACCAGCACGTCGCGCGCGCTGGCGATCGCGACCGCCGCCACCGCCGTGGTCTGCTTTGCCGCCAGCCGCGCCATCTATCCGTTTGCGTATGTGATGCTGGGCAGCTACCACTTCGGCACCTTCCTGCTGGTGCTGGCGGGCGTGCTGCTGATGCTGCCGCAGTTGCAGCGCCAGCGCGTCGCGCCTGCCACACTGGCCGGGCTGGCGCTGCTGATGGCGGTGGCGATCCTGTCGGACCGCCTGTATGCGCTGCAGTTCCTGCTGCCGGCGATCGGCAGCGCCATCCTGCTGCGCCGGGATGTGCCGTGCTGGCGGCGTCTGAGCCTGGCGCTGCTGGCTGGCTGCGTGGCGGGCGTGCTGCTGTTCAAACTCAAGCTGCTGGTGGCAAACAGTGTCAGCATGCCGTGGAAGCTGGCGCCGGCCAACGCCGGCGTGCGGCTGCAGGAACTGGCCGCGATCTTCGGCACCATGGCCGGGCAGTGCGCGCCGCTGGCCTGGTTGTGCGCGCTGTACTACGCCGTGCTGCTGACGCTGGCGCCGGGCACCCTGCTGGGCAAAGGCCGCTGGCGCCTGACGCAGCCGGAAGCGGCCTGGCTGGGCCTGTTCAACCTGTCGGCCACGGCGGGCTTGCTGCTGGTGATGGTGCTGTCGTCGGCGCCGGCCACCACGCGCTACCTGATTCCGGCCGCGCTGCTGCCGCTGGTGCTCGGCCCGGTGCTGATATTTGCGCAATGGCGCGGCAGCCAGCCGCCAGCGCAGGAGCTGGTACGCTCGCTGCTGCTGGGCATGGCTGCGCTGGCCGGCGCCGGCATGGCGCACACCGTGTCCGCTGGCGGCGCGCTGAAAACGGAATACTATCCCGAGCAGATCGCCTGCATCGACCGCGTGCTGGCGCAGTACGATGCGCAGCATGGTTTTTCAGGCTACTGGGATGCCGGCTGGCTGGCAATGAACAGCCATCGCCAGCCCACCGTCGCCCCGGTCAAACCGGATTTGCAGCCCTTGAAATGGATTACCACCATGTCCAACTACCGCACCGGCTATGACTTTGCGCTGGCCGCGCCCGGGCAAAGCGACGGCGACCGTCCGGCACAAGCGACCGTAATCGCGCGCAATGGTGCGCCGCAAGCGGTGGCCAGCTGCGGCGCCATCAATGTGCTGATTTATCCGCGCGCCAGCGCGCGCCTGCAATGAGCGCGAAGGGCGCGCGCGGCGCGCTGGCCCCGGCCCTGGCACTGCTGTGCTTTGGCCTGATGCTGCTGGCCGCAGTGCTGTGGTACTTGCAGCTGAAAGCCGATATGGCCCTGCTGTTCCATTCGGATTCCGACTACCTGCCGGCGCTGTACCGCGACCTGGTGGAGCAGCACGGCCGCCTGTCGCAATGGAACCTGACGCCGGCGCCATCCTTCCTGCCGGACTGGCCGCTGTTCTTCCTCGTGCATTGGCTGTTCGGCGATTTCTTCCACGCGCTGCCGGCGTTCTTTGTGCTGCAAGGGCTGCTGCTGTTTGGCCTCGGCCTGTGGCTGCTGCGCATGGCGGCCGATGGCCTGCGCGCCGCCGTGATTGCCGGCTGGTCCTGCGTGCTGCTGTTCCACTGGGCCATGCAGGGGCTGACGCCATACAGCTACTTCCTGCTCAGCGCCTTCCACTGCGGCGCGTTCCTGCTGATGCTGCTGTCGCTGCGCTTGCAGCACCATCAGCTGCACTGGCTGCTGGGCGTGGTGGCGATGTTGTCGGCGCTGTCCGACCGCCTGTATATCTTGCAGTATGCGATACCGGCCCTGGGCACATTGGTTTGCATGCACTGGCGCCAGGGCCTGCCGTGGAAGCGCGCGGCGCTGGCCATCCTGGCCGGCTGCTGCGCCGGCGTGCTGTTGTACCGGCTGATCTCACGGCCGCTGCACCTGCCGTGGATGATGTCCTGGCAGGCGATACCAGCGAATCTGCCGGCATGCTACGCCATGCTGGCGGAAAGCTGGCGCGGCGCGCCGCTGTGCGTGCTGCTGCTGGGCGCCTACTATGGTGTGCTGAGCGTGCTGCTGCCGGGCACGCTGCTGGGACGTGGCTGGCGTATCGCGCATCCGGCGGCGGCGCGGCTGGCGGTGTTCAGCGGGCTGTCTGCCGCCGTGACCTTGATGGCGGTGCTGGTGTCCAGCAATGTGTTCACGGTGCGCTACTTCATTCCGCTGTACGTGCTGCCGCTGCTGATCGGTCCCGTGCTGCTGTACACCAGCGTTGCGCAGCGCTGGCACCGCTATCTGAGCGGCGTGCTGGCCGCTGCCGCAGTGTGGATGACGGCGGCCGCGCTGCTGCCGGCGCTGCGCGATATCGACCAGGTGCAGCCGGCCTATTATCCGCAGGACGTGGCCTGCATGGACCAGGTGCTGGCGCGCCATGGCGTGCACTACGGGATCGCCGCCTACTGGGACGCCAAACGGGTGGGGATGCTGAGCCGCCAGCGCCCGGTGATTGCGCCGTATGGCGCAGACCTGGTGCAGATGCACTGGATTACCAGCGAGTCGGTGTTTCAGAAGCAGTATGATTTTGCGCTGGTCAGCCATGAGCCGGACAAGGCGCTGGATCTGGCGCAGCTGATCCGGCTGAACGGCGCGCCGCTGGCGCGCGTGGACTGCGCGGTGTTCGACGTCGTGGTGTTCCCGCGCGGCGGCCTGAAAGCCGGGCTCAGGTAGCGGACCAGAAGATCAGCGCAAACAGCACGCCGACCACCAGGCTGGTGCGGTCCTTGAGGGCAAACACCACCGGGTCGTCGTGCATCTCGCCGCGGTGGGTCAGCATCCAGGTGCGGGTGACCCAGAACAGCAGCAGCGGACAGGCCAGCCAGATCAGCTGTGGCTGGCGGTACAGCGCCACAGTGGCGCGGTCCTGGGTGTACAGCGCCAGCACCAGCACCGCCAGGTAGCCGGACGCGGCGCCCAGCGAGGCAATCATCTCGAGGTCGCCGGGGAAGTAGCCGCGCCCGCGCGCCTGCGCGGTGTCGCCGCGGCGGCGCGCTGCGCGCAGTTCCGCGTAGCGCTTGACCAGCGCCAGGCTGAGGAACATGAACATCGAGAAGGCCAGCATCCAGAACGTCAGCGCCACCGCAAAGGCAGCGGCGCCGGCGATCAGGCGCAGCGTGTACAACGCCGCCAGCGTGATCGCATCCACCGCCATCACGCGTTTCAGGTACAGCGAATATGCCAGCGTCAGCGCGTAATAGGCCAGCAGTACGGCACTGAACTTCCACGGCAGCAGCCACAGCGCCAGCGCAAACGCGGCCGCCAGCAGCAGCGGGGTCAGCGCCATCCCGGCCAGCAGCGGCAAGTGGCCGGCCGCGAACGGCCGCTGGCGCTTGCTCTGGTGGTGGCGGTCGTCGGCCAGGTCGAGCAAGTCGTTGAGCAGATAGACGCTGGAAGCGCACAGGCTGAAGCAGATGAACGCCAGCAGGCCGGCCATCACGCGCGCCGGCTGGTCGGCCGCATGCGCCGCCAGCAGCGGCAGGAAGATCAGCAGATTCTTGGCCCACTGGTGCATGCGCATGGCACGCAGCGCGCTGCGCAGTTGCACCAGCGGCGCGGCGGCGGGCAGCACGGCGGCGACATTGCCGTGCGCCTCGGCGCGGCGCTGCACGCGGCCGCTGGCGCTGACCACATGAGCATGGCGCGCGGCCGCCCACACCGGCAGGTCGTCGGCGGAATTGCCGGCGTAGTCGTAGCCGCGCTGGCCGTAGCGTTGCAGCAGCGCGTCGCGCTTGCGGCCGGCCGACAAATTCAGTTCGCCCTCGGTGGCCAGCACCTCGTCGAACAGTTGCAGGTGGGCGGCGATGCGCTCGGCATACAGGCGGTGGCTGGCGGTGGCCAGCACGATGCGGCGGCCGGCGGTGCGTTCGCGCGCGATCAGGTCCAGCACACGCTGGTCGTAGGGCAGGGTGGCGACGTCGATATCGGCCGCTTGCGCCAGCCGCTGTTTCAGGCGCGCCTTGCCGCCGCCCAGCCAGGCCAGGGGCGCCAGCAGGTGCAGCGGCCGGGCGCGGGTATAGGCCAGCGCCGATTCCAGCAGCAGGTCCGAACGCAGCAGCGTGCCGTCAAGGTCGATCACCAGCGGCACGCCGTCGCTGGCGCGGTCTTGCGCCTCGCGGCTCACAGCGCCTCGTTCAGCGCGCTCAGCACGCGCTCCTGCTGCTCTTCGAGGCCAACCCACAGCGGCAGGCGCAGCAGACGGTCGGACAGCTGGTTAGTGTTGCCCATGTCGCCGTGATGGCGGCTGTTTTTGACCCCGTACGGTGCGCTGTGCAGCGGCACGTAGTGGAACACGCAGTTGACGCCCTGGCTCTTCATGTTGGCCAGCACTTTGGTACGCTGCTCCAGCGAATCGAGCAGGATGTAGTACATATGCGCATTGTGGACGCAGCCTTCCGGCAGCAGCGGGCGGCGCAGGCGGCCGGCCGCTTCCAGTGGCGCCAGCGCCGCGTGGTAGGCATCCCACAGCGCCAGGCGGCGCGCGGTGATCGCCTGCGCTTCTTCCATCTGCGCCCACAGGAAGGCGGCAATCACTTCACCGGGCAGGTAGGAGGAGCCGATGTCGACCCAGGTGTATTTGTCGACCTGGCCGCGGAAGAACTGGCTGCGGTTGGTGCCTTTTTCGCGGATGATCTCGGCGCGCTCGGCCAGCTCGGGATCGTTGACCAGCAGCGCCCCGCCTTCGCCGGCGATGATGTTCTTGGTCTCGTGGAAGGAGTAAGCGCCCATGTGGCCGATGGTGCCCAGCGGCCGGCCCTTGTAGGTCGACATGATGCCCTGCGCCGCGTCCTCGATCACGAACAGCTGGTGGCGGCGCGCGATATCCATGATGGTGTCCATCTCGCAGGCCACGCCGGCGTAGTGCACCGGCACGATGGCCCTGGTGCGCGGCGTGATGGCCGCCTCGATCTTGGTTTCGTCGAGGTTGAGCGTGTCGGCGCGGATGTCGACAAACACCGGCACCGCGCCGCGCATCACAAACGCGTTGGCGGTCGAGACGAAGGTGTAGGACGGCATGATGACTTCGTCGCCGGGCTGCAGGTCGGCCAGCAAGGCCGCCATTTCCAGCGCCGCGGTGCAGGAGTGGGTCAGCAGCGCGCGCCGGGTGCCGGTCGACTGTTCCAGCCAGGCGTGGCACTTTTTGGTGAACTGGCCGTCGCCGGACAGGTGGCCGTTGGTGTGGGCCTGGGCGATGTACCACAGCTCGCGGCCGGTCATGAAGGGTTTGTTGAATGGAATAGTTTGCATAGGGTTCCTTAGCCTTGGGCGGCGACAATGGTGCCGATGCAGATCAACGCCACCCCGGCCATGCGGGTGAGGGACATCGGTTCATGGAACAGCCAGGCGCTCAGGCCCAGCACGATGACGAAGTTAAGGCTCATGAACGGGTAAGCGTGGCTGAGCTGGAATTTGCTCATCGCCCCCATCCAGGTGACCGAGGCCAGGAAAGCGCTGGCAAAGGCGGCGATGATCCACGGGTTGAGCAGCAGCTTGAACAGGAACAGCAGCTTGTCGCCGGCGTCGACCGGCAGCGCGCCGGCCTTGGCCACCTGCATTTTGATGGCGATCTGGCCGAACACGGTCAGCACAATGGTGGCAACGATGTACAGGTAATTCATGCGGACGCTCCAAACCACTGGTGGAAGGTGTAATAACTGGACGAGGGCTCAAAGCCGAGCCGGCACCAGACTTTCTGCACCGCCAGGTTGACCACCTGGGTCGACACGGTCATGGCGCTGAAGCCGTGTCCATGGCCCCAGTGCTGCGACTGCTGCATCAGGGCTTGGTACAGGCGGCGGCCCTGGTGCTGCGGATGCACGCCGAACAGCACGCCTTCGAGCAGCGCGGCGCCGCGGTCCTTGAGGGTGGCAAACGCCACCAGCTGGCCTTCATGTTCGATCAGCAGCACGGCGTCGGCCACGGACGTATGGCGGCACGAGTTGGCGGCCCAGTCGGCATACACCGCGTCGGCGGCGGCCTGGTCGAGGCGGGCGTCGGCGTGGTAGTGGCCGGCATAGCCGGTGAAGGTCAGCGCCGCCAGCGCAGCCACCGCGCCGGCGTCGGCCGGCGTAGCCAGGCGCCACTGATAGCCGTCCGGCAGCGCGGCCGCCTGCGCGTCAAGCTGCTTGCGGCTGTAGTACAGCAGGGTGTCGGTCAGGAAGGCGCCGTGCTGTTCCAGCTGCTGCACCAGCGCCACCGCGCTGGTCGGCACGCGCGCGATCAGCATCTGCACCGCGTGGGCCTCGCACCAGGCCGCCACGGCAGGGGCTTGGTCATCGGCTGTCAGCGCGGCCTTGGCGGTCACCACGCCAAAGCGGTCGCGGTCCATTGGCGAGAGCGAAATATCCATGGCTTAGTCCTCGCGCAATACGGTGTTGGGGGTGGCGCGGCGCACGATGTACAGCGGCCGCTTCTTGGTTTCGTCAAACGCCTTGCCCAGGTAAATGCCGAGGATGCCGAGGATGCCGATGATCAGGCCGCCGATGAAGTAGAGCGAGACGATCAGGCTGCTCCAGCCCGGCACTGCCGCATCCTGGTGCCAGGCGCGCAGCAGCAGGAACAGGCCGAACAGGAAGGACAGCGTGGCCATGCTCAGGCCCAGTTGGGCGGCCATGCGCAGCGGCTTGTCCGAGTAGGCCAGGATGGTGTCCATGGCCAGCCGCCACAGCTTGGCGAAGGTGTAGGTCGATTTGCCCTCGGCGCGGGCGGCGTGCTGCACCTGGATGCCGGTGGTGGGGAAGCCCATCCACTGCACATGGCCGCCAAAGAAGCGCAGCTGCTCGCGCATGCGCACGAAGTTCTTCACCACCTGGCGCGACATGATGCGGAAGTTGCCGCTGTCGCCGTCGATGTCGATGTCGGCCAGGTAGCTGAAGGTGCGGTAGTACAGCCACGACACGGCGCGCTTGAGCAGCGGGTCCTGGCGCTTGCCGCGCAGCGCCAGCACCACGTCGTAGCCTTCCTGGGCCTTGGCGTACAGGCGCGGGATTTCTTCGGGCGCATCCTGCAGGTCGCAGTCCATCACCACCACCCAGTCGCCGCGGCACTGGTCCATGCCGGCAGTGATGCCGTAGTGCTGGCCGAAGTTGCGCGAAAACTGCAGGCCGATCACGCGCGGGTCGGCCTGCGCCAGGCGCTCGATCACTTCCCACGAGCGGTCGCCGCCGCAGTCTTCGACCAGCACGATTTCAAACGCCGGGCTGACCGTTTCCAGCGCGTCGCGCAGGCGGGTGTAGAGCTCGTCGAGCATCTTCTCGGCCTTGTAGACCGGGATGACGACTGAAATTACGGGTGTTGCAGACATTACTGTTTCTCCAGATCGGTAGGGATGCGCTCGACGTCGATGCCGCTCAGCGTAAAGCGGCCGCGGCCGGTGCTGAAGGCGCGGAACTCTACCATGTCCAGCGGACGGCGGGTCTCGAAGCGCAAGGTCAGGCGTTGCTTGCCGGCGGCGGTCACGGCCTGGCGCGCGTGGATGGTGTTGCCGGCGTCGGTGGCCACGTCGACCATGCCGTAGTCGCCGGCGCTGCCGCCTTCGGTGTCGAGGTCGAAGCTGACCGCGTAGGCGCCGCGCGCCAGCATGCGCATCGGGCCGAAGTGCACATTGCCTTGCTCGCCCGGCGCGGCAGTGACCACGCCGTCGCGGACGCTGCCTTGCATGTGCAGCGTGGCGGCATTCATCGCGTAGTGCTGGCGCTGCTGCACTTCAATGTCCCAGCCCGGTACCGCGGCCGCCAGATTGCCCGGATACACCAGGATGGTGACGTTCTGGTAGTGCAGCACACGCGGCTGGCCGGCGTAGCTGTCGAGCATGGCGCGGTCCAGGTGCGCCAGTTCGTCGTTGCGCAGCATCAAGAAGGTCTCGCCCTGCCATGCCGCCGGCATGTACCAGCGGTTGGAGCTGAGCTTGCGGTTGGGCTGCGGCAGGCCGCGGTCCAGCGCCACCGGGCGCACCCGCGCTGCGCCGGCGCTAAGCACGCTGAGCTTGCCCGCGTTCCAGAACGTGGCGTAGCCGTAGCGCAGCCCCTGCTGCTTGAGGTAGTCGGCCAGCTGCTGGTCCGGCGTCAGCATGATCAGGCCGCGGTGCGCCAGATGCTGCGCTTCGTTGAACGGGTACAGGTACGAAGTCGGCGCGCTGGTGGCCAGCAGCACGACGGCGCCCAGGGCGGCGCTGCGCAGCGGCAGCTGCAGCGGCTGGTGGTCGACCAGCAGGCCGACCAGGATCAGCAGCATGTACAGCAGCGACGGCACCAGGTAGCGCACCGAGGCGTCGGGCGAACTCATGTCGGCCAGCGAGGTGGTCACCATCACGAACAGATTGGCGGCAAACGAGACGGCGGCAAACACCACCACCAGCTGGCGCGGGCCGCGCTGCAGCTGCAGCGCGCGCACCAGGCCCCATGGCAGCAGGCCGACCAGCAGCAGCGCGCCCAGCAGGCGCAGCGCCGCGTAGGCGCCGGCCAGCGACGCCACTTTGCCCTGGCCGTTGGGAATGCCGTCGAACAGGCTCATCAGGCCGCTGACCACGGCCAGCAGATTGTGCGCCATGCCGTTGAAGTCGAGCCAGCGGATCTGCGTCAGGCCGAGGTTGTTGTTGACCTTGGACAGCGTATAGCCATTGAGCACGGCGCCGGCCACCAGGCCCAGCACCACCACTGCCATGGCCTGGGCGTGGCGCCAGTCGCGGCGCGGCGCGGCGGCGCGCCATGCCAGCCATTGCTGCACGGCGCCCGCGGTCAGCAGCGGCAAGCCGTAGAACAGCAGCGCGCGCTGCGGATTGGTCCAGAACACCAGCGTGGTCAGCACGGCGGTGGCGCCGCCCCACAGCAGCCGGCTGCGGCCGTGCGCCTCGGTAAACGACCAGTAGGCCAGCAGCAGGAAGCAGGCCATGTAGTAGAGCGAACCATAGGCGGCCTGGCCGTAGATGTGCTCGGCCATGATCAGCGACATGCCGGCCGACAGCACCAGCATGCCGAGCAGGCGCGCCAGCCGGCTTTGTTCCAGCAGGCCGGTCAGGCGCCAGCTGCCGTACAGGATCAGCGCGGCCGACAGCAGGTCGGAAGCGGCATGGGCCAGGAAACCATTGTGCAGGAAGGGCAGCAGCAGCAGGATGAAGGTGTGGGTGTTGAAGACCCATACGTCACCGTTCACATAGTTCCAGTCGTGCGGAAAATATTGTCCGGTATCGACAATTTCCTGCGCCAGCAGGTTTTTTACCGCGGCGTCGGAGTGGAACACCAGCTGGTAATCGAATACCAGATAGAAGGCCAGCAGCAGGATGTTGATTGAAAGCAGTACCGGTAGCCAGCGGGTCAGCCTACCAGATTGCATCAGGCGCGCGCGCATAAGCAAATGTAAAAGCAAGTTAAAGACCCGCCAGTATATCCGCTTATTATGAAATAGGTAATGTTCTCACGGACGCCGGGTGCCCGTTCCGGCGCCTTCAATTGTGATAATTTGTAACTTCAGGGCAATTTTATCGGGGCCTGGCGGTGCCACTGGCCGTGCAGCAGGCAGGCCAGCACCTGGCGGCTGCTGGCGGCCCAGTCGAGGTAGGGCATGCCGCCCGAAGCCGGCGCCTGTCCGGCCGCGTGCAGCGCCAGCCAGCGCCGCAGCGCGGCCGCGAGCTCGCCGGCGTCGGCGGCCTCGAAGTACCAGGCGTGCGCGCCGCCCACCTCGCGGAACACCGGCAGGTCGCGCGCGATCACCGGCAGGCCGTGCTGCGCCGCCTCGATCAGGGGCAGGCCGAAGCCCTCGGCGCGCGAGGCGGCCAGCAGGGCGCTGCTGTGCTGGTACAGGCGCAGCAGCACTTCATCGCTGGCCTGTTCGAGCCAGAACAGGCGCTGCTGGCGCTGCGGGTGCTGGCGCAAGCGTGTTGCCAGCTGCTCGACGCGCCAGCCCGGCTTGCCGGCGATGACCAGCTTGACGTCGGCCCCGTCCTGCCACAGCTGTTCGAGCGCCTGCAAGGCTTGCGCGTGCATCTTGCGCGGCTCCAGCGTGCCGACCATCAGCAGCGTCGGGCCGCCGGCCAGCTGGGCCAGCAGTGCCTCCTCGGCCGCGCTGATACCGCCGCTGGGCTGGCTGGCGGCAATGTCGGCGCCGAGGTGGGCGTAGCCGATGTGCAGCGGCCGCGTGCGCACCGGCGGCTGCTGCTCCAGCCAGTCCAGCAGATCGTCGGCGGTGGCTTGCGAGTTGGCGACCAGGCCGTCCGCCAGCGCGCCGATGGTGTGCAGCCAGGCGCCGTACGCCTGCACCACACCGTCGACAAACCATTCCGGATGACGCAGCGGCAGCAGGTCGTGCACAAAGAAGTACAGCTGCACGCCGTGCTGCCGCAGGCCGGCCAGCACGGCGCGGTTGCGCACCACCGCTTCCAGCGCCAGGTCGAGGCCGAAGAACAGGTCGCCGGCCGCCACTTGCAGCGGCTGTTCGCTGCCGGCGGCGGCGGGGCGCCAGACGGCGCCGCTGTCAGCGGCGGGTTCGGCGTAGGCATAGTAGCCGCCGGCGTCGTACACCGGGCGTACGCGGTAGCCGGCCGGCGGCGCCGCCAGCAGCGCCTGCAGCAGGGCGCGGGTGACGCGCTGCACGCCGGAGCGGGCGTCATGCCGCACCAGTTCCGACAGGTCCAGCAGCAGCTGCGGGGCGGTATCAGGCGGCATCCAGGCTTCCTTGCGGCACGATGGTTGCGCCGCGCTGGATCAGGGCGGCTTCGCTGCCGCCCTGGCCCAGCACCAGCAGGCGGTCGCGCGGGCCGACCGCAGCCACGGCATCGCTCAGCGCCAGGTCGTCGCGGCCGATCAGCGCCAGCGTGTACTGGCGCGCGTAACGGTAGTGGCCGGCGTCGTGGCGTACCGGCTCGACGCGGTAGCCGTCCGGTGGCGAGTTGATCAGTTGCAGCACCGTGTTGCGGGTGGCCTCCTCGTGCTCGACGCCGCTGATGTCGACCAGCAGTTGCGGCAGGCCGCGCGCCGGCGTGTTGGCGGCCAGGCTGGCCGCCACTTGCACCCAGTCCTGCTCGCTTGGTTCGGCGGCCGTGCCGATCTGGTCCAGCGCCCGCAGCACTTGCTGGTACTGGGCGCGCGGGCTGCTGTGGGCAAAGCCCTCGATGGCCTGGTGATAGGCGGCGCCCACGGCGGCCGGGTGGTGCACACGCTGCATGTACTCGACCGCGCGCCCGACCAGCTGGCGGCCCAGGCCGGCATCATCGCGCAGGCGCAGGATGGCATCGCTCAGTTCGCTGTCGCTGAAGTCGTCGGGCAGCTTGATGACCACCTGGTCCGGGATCTCGGCGGCCGAGCCGTGGGCGTTGATGATGGTCGGCAGGCGGTAGGCCAGGCTGTCGAGGATGGTGCCCGAGGTTTCGCCGCGCGAGCGGCTGCGCAGCTGCACCGCGCAATCGGCCGCCGCCAGGTAGGTGCGGAACAGTTCCATCGACACGAAGCCGGTGATCTTCACGTTGGGGTGGCCGGCCATGCGCGCCGCCAGTGCGTTGCCGAACGGGCCGACGTGGTTTTCGCCGACAAACACCAGCTGGCATTGCTTGTCCTGCGCCAGCGCCGAGTTGAGCCAGGCTTCGAGGATTTTCTCGTTGCACTTGGTGATCGCGATCAGGCCGAACGAGCACACCAGGAAATCGTCGTCGTTCAAGCCCAGCGCGGCGCGCGCGGCCGCGCGGTCCAGCGGGCCGGGCAGGGCGCGCAGCAATGGGATGTATTGCCAGTCGTCGGCCGCGCCGGCGCCGTACCAGCGCTGGGCCAGCTGCTGCGAGTAGCTCGAATGCACAATGATGCCGGCCGCGTGGTCCAGCACCTGCCGGTTGACCGGGTAGTGGTAGTAGGACGCTTCGCGGCCTTCGGCCAGCTCGTGCGCCAGCGCGCCGTAGCCGTGCGACTGGTACAGCAGGCGCGCGTAGTCGTTGCGTTCGCGGTTGAGCGAGGACAGGTAGTGCACCGCGCCGCTCAGGTAAAAGTCGTGCAGCACCACTACGCCCGGGTGGCGCGCCACCAGATCGAACATGTGGGCGTGGAAGCCGGAATTGCCGAAGTGGTAGAGCACGCGGTCGTAGCGGTCGGCGTGGGCGTCGAACCAGTCCGCGCTGCGCACCGGGAAGTTGGCCTCGACCCAGCGTTCCTTGACCTCGGCCTGGTTGACCACCACTTCGATGTCGTAATAGCGCGCCAGTTCCGGCAACAGTTCCACGCTCTGGTCGGCCACGCCGGTGCGCTCCGGCGGCAGCGGCGACACATAGGCCAGGCGCGGCCGGCGCGTGCCCGGCGCCTGCAGCGCGGCGGCCACCGGCACGCTGGTGCGCTGCGCCTGCTGGCGGCGCTCATGCACTTGCTCGAAGGCGGCGATGGTGGTCTTGGCGCTGGCGTCCCACGAGAACAGCTTGGCCTGCTGCAGGCCGTGGGCGCGCAAGTCGTCGGCAAAGGCCGGGGTGGTCAGCACCTCGTGCATCTTGGCGCTGATCTGGCTCACCTGGTTGGGATCGAACAGGGCGTCGGCACGGCCGATCACCTCGGGGATGCTGCTGTTGTTGGAGCCGATCACCGGCACGCCGCACGACATCGCTTCCAGCGCCGGCAGGCCGAAGCCTTCCTGCAGCGACGGGAACACGAACAGCGCGGTCAGGTTGTACAGCGACACCAGTTCGTCGTCCGAGACGAAGCCGGTCAGCACCACGTCGCCCTGCGGCAGGTTGAACTTGTCGGCCAGCGCCAGCAGGCGCAGCTTGTCTTCCTGGCGGATGCTGCACACCACGGCCAGCTGGTATTGCTGGCGCAGCGCGGCCGGCAGCTGGGCGTAGGCTTCGATCAGGCCTTCGATATTCTTGCGGTAGTCGATGCCGCCGGTGTACATGATGAACGGGCGCTGCAGGCCGAACTTCTCGCGCAGCGCGCGCTCGTCCCCGGCCGCCAGCGTGCGCGGCACGAAGATGGTGTCGACCGCCGACGAAATATTGACCACCTGGTGCGCCGGCAGTTGCAGCGCATCCATCGCTTCCTGGCGCGAGTGGCCGGAAATGGCCAGCAGCAGCTCGGCGTTCTTCAGGCTTTGCAGCTTGCGGTAGTACCAGTTGGCGACGTTGGGGTCGGTCAGGTAGGTTTCCTTGCGCACCAGCGGGATCAGGTCGTACAGGGTGATGGCGGTATCGAACTGGCCGCGCCCGTGCAGCACCGAGGTGCAGGCGTCCTCGCCCAGGCCTTCGAACAGGCTCGACAGGTGAACCACGTCCGGCTTGAGGCCGGCCAGATAGTGCTCGCGCAACTGCTCGGCCGCGCGCAGGCGCCAGTGGTTGAGCGGCTGGTGTTCCCAGATCTGCGCCGGCAGCGTGTAGGCGCTGATCTGGCTGGCCGGCATCAGCTGGCCCAGGGTCTGGCGCAGATGGGCCACGCTGTCCGGGAAGTGGTGGTTGACGGCCACATGCAGTTCATGGCCGCCAGCCTGGCGCAGCATGCCTTGCAGCAGGGCCATCGAGTAACGGCCGATGCCGCGGTTGGTGCTGGAGCCCTGGCAGGCTTGCAGGTCGATTACGATACGCATAGTGGTCGGTCAGGAATGTGGGGACTGGCGGCGGGCGCGGCGCAGGTCGTCGAAGATCTGGCGCGCGGCGTCGGGCAGGCTGTCGAGGTCGGCAGGCACGGGCACGCTGGCCGCCGTCTGGTTGTGCTGCAGTTGCAGGCGCAGCTTGAGCTGGCGCATCAGCGGCACCATGAACGGCAGGCGCGCGATGTTACGGCGCAGGAAGAACGACAGCTTGGGCCGGGCGTTGACGTAGCGCAGCGCGTAGCCGGCCACGCCTTTCAGGCGGCGCAGCACGGCGCCCACGGCGCGGCGCGGGAAGGCGCGCAGCCAGGCGCGCAACTGGCCCAGCTTGTATTTGCCTTCGCGCAGCGGGCGGGTGATGCGCCACGACAGGCTGGCGTACACCGCGCCCAGCGTCTGCTCGGCAACATCGGCGGCGGCCGAACGTGCGTTCAGGTGCGGCAGCTGGCCTTCGGCGCGATGAGCGCGCTCGCTCATCACGGCCAGCTGCTGTTCGGCGCGGTCGGCGCGCTTGCGCTCGGCGTCCATGCGCTCGAATTTTTCGCGCCACTCGCGCACGTGGGCCTGGGCCCAGGTGCGCGACTCGCGGGCTTGCTCCTCGGCGGCGGCGGTGCGCTGGCGCCATTCGGCCAGCGGGTGGCTGTAGTGGTGGTCTTCGGCCAGCACGAAGCCGTCGGCCGGATGCGGCGGCAGCGCCAGCGCGGCGGCCAGCGCGGCCTGCTCGGCGGCCAGGTAGTACTGGTTGTAGCCGTCGGCGTAGGCCAGGCTGTAGCGCGCCGCCAGCAGGGCGTCGAGCGGCGTCACGCCCTCGCTGCGCAGCACGATGATCCATGGGCGCCAGCGTTGCAGGTCGAGCCCGGCCAGCGCGGCGCTGTCGGCCAGGCGCAGGAAGTGCAGCTCGCCGCTCAGGTGCTGCTCGCAGATCGCGTTCAGCGTCTGCAGTTCGACCTGATGCTGTACCACGGTGCGGCCGGCCTCGCGCTGCTGTTGCGCCAGCGCGGCGTCGAAGGTGGAGGCGCCGGCCTGGTCGACTTCGTACCAGGCGCGCTGGCCGGCTGCGGCGCCGGCCGCCAGCGCCAGATTGACGTCGGCCGGGCGCGCAATGCGCAGCCGGCGCAGCAGCGTCGGCGAGGCTTCCAGATTGATGCCGTGCCAGCCGCGTTCATAGAAGGCCTGGGTGGCGTTGCTGTGCAGCGGGTCGCCGGCGGCGCTGTCGAGGTAGCAGCCGCGTTCGAGGTGGCCCAGCGCGCGCATCAGCAGCACGTCTTCGAAATGGTGGGCGTAGGAGGTCAGGCTCATGGTTGTGCAGCTCCGTGTTCAATGACAACGTCGGGATTGAGCCAGGTGCAGCCCTCGAAGTAGCTGTGCTGGAGGTTCATCACCTCGAACACCAGCGCCAGGTCGCGCCATTCGTAATTCTGGCCCAGGTGGTTGTCGCTGCTGTGCAGGGCGGTGGCCACCGAGTAGCTGCCCGGTCCCAGGATCAGCGGGAAGCGCCAGTTGGCGCGGAAGCGGTCGCCGGCCTTCATGCCGTTCAGCGGCGCCAGCTTGTGGAAGGTGTTGGTGCCAAAGATGTTCTGGCCCAGCCGGTCCTTGATGCGGAAGCCCAGCGTCAGCTCCGGGATGTCGGCGTGCACGGCCACGTCGATGCACAGGTTGACCTGGCTGCCGGTGCCGTGCACCTCGGCCGGCGTGCCGTCGTCCTTGAGCAGGGCGATCGCCTGCACGGTGGCGGCGCCGGTGCCGGAAATGGTTTGCACCTTGCCGTTGTCGAGCGTTTCCTGGCGCACGTCGCCGTTGACGCCTTCGCGCTCGGCCAGCATGGCGTTGTACAGGTCCATGATTTCCTCGGGCGAGCCTTCCTTGCTGACGCGGCCCTTGTCGAGCAGGATGGCGCGGTCACAGATCGACTGGATCGCGCCCTTGTCGTGCGAGACGATCAGCAGCGTGGTGCCCTCGGCGCGGAAGGCGCGGATGCGTTCAAAGCTCTTGTGCTGGAAATAGGCGTCGCCCACCGACAGCGCTTCGTCGACGATCAGCACGTCCGGGCGGCGCGCCGTGGCCACCGCAAACGCCAGCCGCATCTGCATGCCGCTCGAATACACGCGCACCGGCTGATCGATGTATTCGCCGATCTCGGCAAACGCCTCGATCTCGGGCAGCAGGCGGGTGACGTCGTCGGCGCTCAGGCCGATCAGCTGGCCGGCCATGTAGGCGTTCTGGCGGCCGCTGAAGTCGGGATGGAAGCCCATGCCCAGTTCCAGCATGGCGGCCACGCGGCCCTGCATGGTGACGCTGCCGGTGCTCGGCGCGGCGGTGCCGGTGATCAGCTTGAGCAGGGTGCTCTTGCCGGCGCCGTTGATGCCGATGATGCCCAGCGCCTGGCCGGGCTGGACGCTGAAGCTGATGTCCTGCAGCACCCAGATATCCTGGTGGCGCGGCCTGGACGGCAGCAGCCATTCCAGCAGGCGCGCACGGTGGCTAGGGTAGCGCTTGTAGGCCTTGCCCAGGTTCGATACTTGTATGCTGCCGTTCACAGTTCATCCACCATTTCTCCCGCGCGGCGGCGGAACAGTTGCATGCCGAGCAGGCACAGGACCAGCGCCAGCACCAGGCACGGCAGCAGGGTCGACCATTGCGGCAGGCGGCCGCTGACCAGGATGGACTGATAGCCCTGGATCAGCGGCGCCATCGGGTTGTAGGCCAGCAGCGGGCGCACGTCCTCGGGCAGCACGCTGGCCGGGTACACCACCGGCGTGAACCAGAACCAGAATTGCAGGCTGATCGAGAAGAACTGGCCGACGTCGCGGAAAAACACGTTGAGCACGCCAAGGATCATGCCGAGGCCGATGGCCAGCAGCACCTGCAGCGCCAGCAGCGGGAATACCGCCAGGAACACCCAGCCCGGGAAATTGCCGGACAGCAGCAGGAAGGCGGTAAACAGGCCGAAGATGATGGCGAAGTTGACGCCGGCGTTGCACACCACGATGATCGGCAGGCACAGGCGCGGGAAATTGATTTTCTTGATCAGGCCGGCGTTGTCGAGGAACACCGACTGCGCCTTGGTGGTGATTTCGGCAAACAGGTTCCAGGTCAGCACGCCGGCGCACAGATAGATGCTGTAGGCGAAGGTCGAGCTCACGCCCGGCAGGCGGTTGTGCATGACCTGCGAGAAGATCACCGTGTAGACCACGATCATGGCCAGCGGGTTGAGCACGGTCCAGGCTGCGCCGAGGATGGAGTTGCGGTACTTGGACTGGAATTCGCGCTGCACGCTGCCGAGGATGAAACCGCGGTAGTTGGCGATGTTGTGGAGGCGGCCCAGCACGATCATGGCTGGCCTCCGGGGCGCGCGGTTGGCGGAAAGGTCATGGTGATATCACAGGAAAAAAACGGGCCAGCGGCCCGTGGAAAAAAACGCGCGCCATTATAGCGCGCCGCGCCCGCCCTCATGGCTGGCCTTCGACCAGCTTTTGCAGGGCCTGCGGCTTGACGATAACGATGCGGTGGGTTTCTTTTTGGATAATGCCCTGCTGCACCAGCGTCAGCAACGCGCGCGTGACCGTTTCGCGGCTGGTGTTGATCATGTTGGCAATATCCTGGTGGGTCGGCAGGTTTTCCACCACGTCGGTGCCGCCGGCGTCGGTTTTCTTCATCTGCACCAGGTAGGTGTAGATGCGGCGCGCGGTGTTGTTGATGCTCAGCAGCGAGCGGAACTGCGAGTCGCGCTGGATCTTCTCGGCCAGGTGGCGCAGCATCAGGTTGGCCACCGACGGCGAGTGCGAGAACAGGTGCAGCGCTGCCGGCGCCGGCAGGAACGCCACCAGCACCGGGGTCATGGCCACCACCGAGGCGGTGCGCTGGCTGCCGCTGATGACGGCGATCTCGCCAAAGAAGTCGCCCGGCTCGAGCATGCGCAGGCCGATGGCGCGGCCGTCCTCGGTCACGTCCATGACTTGCAGCTGGCCGGCCAGCAAGAACAGCAGGCCGTCGCCGGCGCCGCCCTTTTGCAGCACCACGTCGCGCTTGTTGTACTGACGGAAACGCAGGTGCGCCTTGATGTCGCGCATTTCCTCGTCGCCGAGGCCGGCCAGCAGCGGGATCTTGCGCAGGTGCACCTGCACATTGTGGCTGGCCGCCGGCTCGGTGCCCAGTGCGGTCGGGCTGACCGCTGCGGCGGCCGGCGGACTGTCCTGGTGTTCCTGCTTGCTTTGAGTATTCATCGGTGTATTGTACAAAAACCTGTGGTCCACGGGGAAAACGTACCCGTCGCGACCGGCGGGTGAACCTTATCATTTCCGCCCGCGCCAGCTAAAGCGCCGCGTGGTAACCATTTGTAATTGCCGCTATTGGCCGTACCAGCGCCACGTCAGCTGCAGCTGGCGGCTGTCGTACTGGAAGATCGAGATGTTCTCGCGGTTGCGCACCCAGCGCCCTTCCAGCTGCAGCGCCTGGGTAGCCGACAGCGCGTAGATCAGCGTGGTGCGCACGGTGTTGGTGTTCTGGCGGCGCGTGATGTCGATCAGCCCCGGCGAGTAGTCGGCTTGTCCGCGCCAGTGCTGGTAGCTCCAGTCCACTTCGCCCTGCAGCTTGGTGGTCAGCACGGTGCGCGCCAGCAGCCGCAGCGACCAGCCGCTGCGGTCGCCGCCGGGGCGCTGGCGGTCGCCCTGGTCGTACAGCGCGCCGGCGCTGGCCTGGGCCAGGCTGTGGTCGTCGTGGTAGCCGAGCGTGGCGCGCACCTCCAGCGTGGTGGCGTCGAAGTTGCTGAGGGTCCGGTAGTGGGTGCGCGACAGGCTGCCCTGCACGCTGAAGTCATACGGCTCCGGCAGCACCAGCGGCGGCGTCGCGCGCAGCTGGGCCTGCACTTGCTGCTGGTACAGCGCGCCGCCCAGCGTGAGCACGCCGAGCAGGCCCGAGCTGCGCAGCTTCCAGCGGCCCCAGCGCCACGGGTGCTCGGCGCCGGCAAACAGCGCGGCGGTGTTGTAGTCGGCCACGCGGTCGTTCTGCCGCAGGTGCACCTGCACGTAGCCGATGTCGCCATTCTGGCCCAGCTCGCGCGTGTAGTCGCCGGCCAGCACGCTGAACTGGTCGGCGCGCGGCTGGTACTCGGGCAGCAGCTCGAGCGGCACCCCGTTGCCGCTGGAAAAATACGGGTTGCTGGCGCCCTGGTTGACATTGTTGTCGTAGCCGCGCGCCGCGCTCAGCGACCACTGGCTCAGCGGCTTGGCGCTGTGGCAGCCCTGGGCGCGCTGCTGGGCGATGATGTTGAGGATGCCCGGCTGCGGCGAGAAGCGCCGCTCGATGTCGGCAAACAGCGCCTCGGCCTCGGCGCTGTGGCCGACCGCGCACTGGATCATGGCCAGGTCCAGCCACTCGCCGGCATTGCTGGGGCCGCGCGCGATCATGCGCGCCACGATGGCGCTGGCGTCGCCGTGGCGTCCTTCGGCCACTGCCTGCAGGGCGCTCAGGTACAGGTCTTCCTCCGGCGCCGGCTCGGTGCCGCGGGCGGCACCGGCCAGCGCCAGCAGGAACAGGGTGGCAAGCAAGCGATTCTTCAAGGAGGTCCCTCTGCCGGCGCGACGCCGGCCAGTGTGTACAGTGCGGTTTCATGCTGGTGCCCGCGCAGCGTGGCCTGGCCGATGTGCTGCAGCCGGTGGTGCCGGCTGAGCGCGGCCGTGCCGGGGCCGATGATCACGTCGTACGGCAGGTCGCGCGCGGCCGTCTCCAGCCGCGACGCCACGTTGACGCTGTCGCCGACGGCGGTGTAGATGCTGCGCGCCGACGAGCCGAAGTCGCCGGCCATGGCGCGCCCGCTTTCAATGCCGATGCGGGCCCGCACCGGCGCCAGTCCGCGGCGCGCGCGCTCCTGGTTGAAGCGGCGCAGGTTGGCCAGGATGGCGGCGGCGGCGTCCAGCGCCTGGTCGGCATGGCCGGCCACCGGCAGCGGCGCGCCCCAGAACGCCACCAGGCCGTCGCCGGTGAACTTGTCCAGGGTGCCGTGCGCGGCCAGCACCGGCGCGGTCAGGCACTCGAGGAAGCCGCGGGTCAGCTCGGCCGCCTGCTCCAGCGGCAGGCCGGCCACGTGCTGGGTATAACCTTGCATGTCGGCAATCAGGGTGGTGACCTCGCAGTGGGTGGGCGCCAGCGGGTCGGCCAGGTTGCTTCTTAATAGTTCATCCACCACGGCGTCGGCCACGTACTGGCGCAGCGTGCCGAGCAGGCGGCGCGAGTGGCGCTGCGATTGCTGCCAGGCGTGCGGCACGCCGGCCGCCAGCAGCAGCAGGTTGGCCTGCAGCGGGCCGGTGATGGCAAACAGGCTGTCGTGCGGCACCAGCAGGTAGGCCAGGCCCAGCCACAGCGCGGTGGCGGCCAGCAGCAGCGCCACGTTGAGCAGGGCGGTCAGGCGCGGCAGCGTGTGGGCCAGCAGCAGCGCGCTGGCCAGCGCAAACAGCACGGCGATGGCGCGCCCCGGCCACGGCGCCGGCGCGCGGCCGCTGCGGATGTCGAGCTGGGCGGTGAGGGCGGCCGCGTGCACCAGCAGGCCGCTGGTCGAGGCCGACAGCGGGGTGGCCACCCGGTCCGACAGGCCCAGCGACGAGGAGCCGACCAGCACCAGCTTGTTGTGCAGCAGTTCGGGCGGGGCGCTCTGGTCCAGCACGGCTGCGGCCGGAATCACGGTGTAGGCGTCCCAGCTGCGGCTGTACGGCAGGCGCCGCAGGCCGTCGCCGTCCATGCCGCCCACCGGGCCGCGGGCGGCCGCGGCCGGCGCCGGGCCGCCGCAGCAGTCGAGCAGCGCCAGCGACAGGGTCGGGTAGCGGCGGCCGTCAAACCAGGTGTGCATCGGCAGCCGGCGGATCACGCCGTCCTGCTCGGGAATGAAGCCGATGTTGCCGATGTGGCGCGCCCGCGCCAGGCCGGCGTGGTTGGCAATGTAGCCGCTGGCCGCCAGCGCGCCGGCCGGGGCGGCGGCGGCGGTGCCGCCGGCCAGCTGGCCGACCCGCAGCGGCAGGTTGCCGTTGAAATCGAAGGCGTGCGGCAGCACCAGCGGGCCGTGCTGGGCCAGCATGGCCAGCCGCGTGTCGCCGCCGGCGTCGGCCGGCTCGGGCAGCACCAGGTCGAGCGCCACGCCGCGCGCGCCATACGGCCCCAGCAGCTGCTCGACCAGGCTGGCCAGGCGCTCGCGCGGCCACGGCCACGGCCCCAGCGCCGCCAGGCTGCGCTCGTCGACGTCGACCATGGCCAGCCGGGTCTCGGCCTCGGTGCTGGCCTGCCAGCGCAGGAAACGGTCGCGCAGCCATTCATCGGCCACGGTCGCGCCCTGCCATTGCGACCAGGCTGCCAGCAGCACGGCCATCGCAACGATCAGCGCCCGCGACCGGGCAGCAGGCAAGGCAAACGCGTTGAGCGCAACCGGAAACTTCATACCGTGTGAAATAGCGCGCCGGGCTCGGGCGGCAAGGTTGTGAATAACCGACGAGTATAACGCCATATGGCGGCCAAACCCAAGAAAGTATTGCATTATCAGTAATGTATCTCTCAGGTAAATGCGTGACGAAACGTAACATCGGTGGGCAGGACGGCGGGGCGGCGCTACATTGTCACTCTGTCCGCCGTGCGGGGCGAGCTGGTGCACAGTGTGACGGAGGTCACAGACGGCGTGCCGCCGGGCAAGGGACAATGCTGAAAAAAGGAGTATCACCATGGCGTATTTCAAACCACTGTCGCGCAATGCGCATGCCGGGCTGGCGCTGGCCGCCGCCGGCTGGATGCTGTGTGCCGGGCTGGCCCAGGCCGCCGAGGCCGGCCGCATCGTGTTTGCCAGCGGCGAAGTGCGCAATGGCGCGCGCACGCTGGCCGTGGGCGACGCGGTGCAGGAGGGCGAGCAGCTGCTGACCGGCGCCGACGGCTATGTCTACATGAAAACGGTGGACGACGGCCTGCTGATCCTGCGTCCCAACAGCCATGCCCGCATCGTCACCTACCACGTCGACCGTGCGCAGCCGGCCAACACCCGCGTCAAGCTGGAGCTGGTGTCGGGCGTGGCGCGCAGTGTGTCCGGCAGCGCCGTCAAGCAGGCGCGCCAGAATTTCCGCTTTAACACGCCGGTGGCGGCGATTGGCGTGCGCGGCACCGATTTCAGTGTCTCGACCAGCCAGGAAACCTCGAACGTGACGGTGCTGTCGGGCGCGATCGTGGTCAGCGGCTTTGGCGGCGTGTGCACGCCTGGCGGCACCGGCCCGTGCGAGCACGCGGCCAGCCGCGAGCTTGGCGCCGGCCAGCCGGGCCAGATGCTGCAAGTGCGGCGCGGCCTGACCACGCCGCAATTGCTGACGGCGAACGGCCAAGCCCCGGACAATGTGGCGCCACCGCGCAGCGACGAGCCGGGCCGCAATAGCGGCAGCGCCGGCCAGCCGCTGTCGTCCACCGAGCCCAGCCTCGACGCCCAGAAGACTGCCGCGCTGTTGCAGCAAGCCCTGGTGCGCAACAACGTGACGCCGCCGGTCACCGTGCCGCCAGTGACGCTGCCGCCGACCGAGACGGTGGTGTCGACCGATCCGGCGACGCCGGCCTCGCAGCTGGTGTGGGGGCGCTGGGCCGCCGTGCTGAACCAGCCGGCCACCATCGATACGGCCAAGCAGGTCGGCGACAAGGCCACGCGCGTGGCCATGGATTCCTACTACGCGCTGTTCCGCACCCAGGGGGCGGACTGGCAGGTGCCGCAGGCCGGCAGCGCCGGCTTCTCGCTGGCGCAGAGCGAGGCGGTGCTGTCCAACGACGGCCGCGCCTACGCCATGGGCAAGCTGGAGAACGGCACCCTGAATGTCGATTTCGGCAAGGCCACCTTCCGCACCGCGTTCGACCTGCTGGCCGATACCGAGCGGTTTAAATTGCAGGCCGAGGGAGTGGTGGGCAGCGATGGCGGCTTGATCGGGAATAATCCGCTGTTCAATCCGACCACCACGAATATGACGGTAAATGGCGCGCTGGGTCCGGCCAATAATGCGGCATATATATTCTCCAGCAAACTCGACGCGCATCGCAGCGTGAATGGCGTCACCTACTGGCAGAAATAAGGCTGCCGCCGCCAGCCCGCAGCGCCGCATAGTTTGCGGCGCTTTTTTTTATCCGCGTTTTTGTTCTAAGCATATATAAATGGCAGGCCGCGATTATTACAATTGGTGAGATTTTAATAAACGTTGGCAGCTTATTCTTATTACCGAGACGGCACTGTTACGAATCACGCACACTTACTTGATTTCCACAGTTTCTTCTCCGATAATGTGCCGCGGACTTGAGTTTGTGGTCGGTTTTCCACAAAAAAAGTAGGTTTTTGCTGTTCCGTGTGACGACCGTCACACGGAACAGCAGGGGCTTCTGCCATGATGGCGCCGTAGCACTGCAACCCAAGCAATTTATCTCTGCGTTCGCAGATCTGAATCTTTATAATGATTTTCTAGGAGTTTTTAATGGCTACTACTGATGCCCAAATCCAAGCGCTGTACGTTGCATACTTCAACCGCCCTGCAGACGTTCTGGGCCTGGCATTCTGGAAAGCTAAAGCCGACGCAGCTGGCAGCACCGCCGCTGTAGCCGATGCTTTCGCTAATTCGGACGAATACCGTACCGCCTACGCTAACAAGAGCCCAGCTCAAATCGTTGACCAGATCTACCTGAACCTGTTCGGCCGTCACGCTGAAACCGCAGGCCTGGTGTACTGGGCAAACAAACTGGTGAGCGGCACCCAGACCATCGGTCAGATCGCCTACACCATCCTGTCCGCTGCGCAAAACGCCGACAAAGTATCGGTTGACAGCAAAGTTGCAGCTGCCACCGCTTTCACCGCTTCGCTGACCGACGCTTCGGAAATCATTGGTTACGACGGCGCCGCCGCTAACCAGGTTGCCAAAGACTGGCTGACCACCGTGACCGACGATGCTACCCTGAAGGCAGCTATCACCGCTGACGCGCTGGCTGCTGTGAGCACCAACGTTGTCGCTGCGCACGATGCCAACACCAACGTGGGCACCACCTACACCCTGACCGCTGTGACCGACACCCTGGTCGGCACCGGCGCCAACGACACCTTCAACGCCAGCACCGGTCTGTCGGCTGACGGCACCACTGCCATCACCACCACCAACGCCCTGGATTCGATCGACGGCGGCGTGGGCGTAGACACCCTGAACGTTGAAAACACCGGCGGCCTGAACGTCCTGCCAACCAACGTGAAAAACGTTGAAATCATCAACTTCATCGGCGCAGGCAACGTGAACGCCAACGGCGCGATCACCGCAACCACCGGCGCGACCAACATCAACCTGGTATCGACCGATGACGCCGCTGTGACCATCAACGGCGTGACCTCGCAAAACCTGGGCCTGAACAAAGTTGCTGACGGCACCACCCTGACCGCTGCTTACGCTGCTGCTGGCACCGCTGCTAACCTGACCGCCAAAGGCGTGCTGGGCGACGCAACTTTCAGCATCTCGGGCACCAAGCTGGTTTCGGCTTCGGTTGCTGTTGACGGCACCGCCGCTGGCAAGAAAGTGACCGTTGCTGACACCGGCGCGACCGTTGTTTCGGCAACCGTGGCTGCTTCGGCTGACTCGGCTGTTGCTGTGACCGGCACCAAAGTGACCGCCCTGACCGTGACCGGCGCTGGCGCAGTTGACCTGACCGGCACCACCGTGGACCTGAAAACCCTGACCGCTACCGCCAACACCGGCGGCGTTACCTACGACAACACCACCTCGGCCACCAATTCGCTGGTTGCTACCACCGGCGCTGGCGACGACAGCCTGACCGTGGTTGGCGCGAAACTGACCTCGGCTTCGACCGGTCTGGGCGACGACACCGTGACCCTGGTAACCTCGGCTCTGGCTTCGGGCAAGACCGTGGATCTGGGCGCCGGCGACGACACCCTGAACGCCAACTTCCTGTTCGCAGCTGGCGCTGTGCTGACCGGCGGCGACGGCACCGACACCCTGGGCCTGTCGGCAGCTGACTACGCTACCGTTTCGGCTTACACCTCGGCTAACCTGGCCAAGATCACCGGCTTCGAAGTGCTGTCGATCACCGGCGCTGCGCTGGCTGACACCACCAGCCTGACCCTGGGCAAACTGGCCGGCGTGAGCTCGGCTCAGATCCTGGGCGTGGCTACCGGCGGCACCGCTACCGTGACCGACGTAGGCGCGAACTCGTCGATCATCATCAAGGGCGACATGCAAGCTGCTGCCGACGACGGCGCACTGGTTGTGACCCTGAAAGATGCTACCGGCTCGAGCGACGTTCTGAACCTGACCCTGGACCAGGCGATCACCCAGAACAACGACACCACCGTTGACACCTTCACCTCGGCTGTGACTTCGATCACCGCTAACGGCGTTGAAACCGTCAACTTCACCAGCACCGGCACCCTGAGCACCGCTGTGACCTCGGGCAACGAAACCGACGTGGCAGTCAACGGTCTGAACCTGATCGACGACGCACTGGTAACCCTGAACATCAAGGGCGACCAAGGCTACACCTTCACCGCCGATGCTGGCAGCGAAGCACTGGTAACCGTGAACGCCTCGGCTGCAACCGCCGCTGGCACCATCAACGTGTCGGCAGCAACCGAAGCCGTGACCGTGACCGGTTCGACTACCGCAGCTACCACCATCGTTGGCTCGGCTCAGGCTGACACCATCGTTGGCGGCGCAGGCAAAGACGTGATCACCGGCGGCGTTGGCGCCGACAAGCTGACCGGCGGCGCCGGCAACGACATCTTCCACTACGCAGCGTTCGGCGACTCGACCCTGGCGAAGATGGACGTGATCAGCGACTTCAGCGCTAACACCTACGGCAACGGCACCTCCGGCGCCGCTGGCACCGGTGCTGGCACCGACGCTACCAAGTGGACCGGCGACGTGATCGAACTGGACGTGGACACCGGCGTGTTCACCAAGGTTTCGGTTTCGGTACAGAGCAACGCCACCGACGCGCAAGTGTCGATCCAGAATACCGCTGCTGCAACGGCTGACACCATCGTTGCCGCACTGGATTCGAGCACCGGCAAGCTGTACATCGACTGGACCTCGGACGGCACCATTGATTCCGTGATCACCCTGACCGGCGTGACCACCATCACCGCTGCTGCTTTCCAACTGGTATAAGCATCACAGTCAAGGAGGCCGCGTCAGCGGTCTTCTTCAAAAAGCCAGGCTTCGGCCTGGCTTTTTTGCATTTGTCCCCCGGCCGCCGGCAACCTTTCCTATCGGTCATCGCATTCTTGCATCTCGCAACAATTTGTCGATAGTAATTCCCTTGCGCCTATGCTAAGCTTCAAAAATGTGATCTACGTCACATTTAACTGCTGTTTTCTTGCTTAGTGCAAATTCCAATGAAAAACAAACTACTCGATTCCAAAAATGAAATCGCCCAGGCACTGGCCGGTTTCAAAAGCACCTTCCTGACGGTGGGCGCGTTCAGTGCAGTCAGCAATCTGCTGATGCTGACGCCCTCGCTGTACATGCTGCAGGTGTACGACCGCGTGCTGGGCAGCCGGAATGAAATCACGCTGTTGATGCTGACCCTGATGATGCTCGGCTGCTATCTGTTCATGGGCATGCTGGAACTGGTGCGCAGCTTCGTGCTGGTGCGCGTGGGCGCGCGCTTCGACATGCAGATGAACAAGCGCGTCTACACCGCCGCCTTCGAACAAAACCTGAAGGCGGCCGGCGGCAATGCCGGCCAGGCCCTGCAAGACCTGACCGTGATCCGCCAGTTCCTGACCGGCAATGCGCTGTTTGCCTTCTTTGACGCGCCGTGGTTCCCGATCTACCTGATCGTGATCTTCTTCTTCGAGCCGTCGCTGGGCGTGTTTGCGCTGTGCGGCACGGCCGTGCTGGTGCTGCTGGCCTACATCAACGAAAAGGTGTCGCACAAGCCGCTGGCCGATGCCAATGCGATGGCGATCGCGTCGAATACGCTGGCCACCAACAACCTGCGCAATGCCGAAGTCATCGAGTCGATGGGCATGCTGCCCAACCTGATGGGCCGCTGGTTCAAGCTGCATGGCCGCTTCCTCAACCTGCAGGCCAGCGCCAGCGAAAAGGCCGGCACCGTCAGCGCCATTACCAAGTTCGTGCAGGTCTCGCTGCAATCGCTGGTGCTGGGCTTTGGCGCGCTGCTGGTGCTGGAGGGCAAGATTACCTCGGGCATGATGATTGCCGCCTCCATCCTGGTGGGGCGCGCGCTGCAGCCGGTGCAGCAGGTGATCGGTGTGTGGAAGTCGTGGGCAACCACGCGCAGCGCCTATGAGCGCCTGACCAAGCTGCTGGAAAACAACCCGGCGCGCGAGGCTGGCATGGAATTGCCCAAGCCGCAGGGCGCGGTCACGGTCGAGAATGTGACGGCAGCGCCGCCGGGCGTGACCGTGCCGGTGCTGCGCGGCCTGAGCTTCAGTGTCGCGCCGGGCGACGTGGTCGGCGTCATCGGCCCCAGCGGTTCCGGCAAGTCGACGCTGGCACGCCTGCTGGTGGGCGTGTGGTCTTCGCTGGTGGGCAAGGTGCGCCTCGATGGCGCCGACATCTTCCAGTGGAACAAGGGCGAACTGGGGCCGTATATCGGCTATCTGCCGCAGGATATCGAACTGTTTGCCGGCACGGTCAGCGAAAACATCGCGCGCTTCGGCGAGATCGATGCCGATGCCGTGGTCACCGCCGCCAAGCGCGCCGGTGTGCACGACCTGATCCTGCGCTTCCCGCAAGGCTATGACACCCAGCTGGGCGATGGCGGCGCCGGCTTGTCCGGCGGCCAGAAACAGCGCCTGGGCCTGGCCCGCGCCATGTATGGCGATCCGTCGCTGATCGTGCTCGATGAGCCGAACTCCAACCTCGACGATGTCGGCGAGCAGGCGCTGCTGCAGGCAGTCAACGATCTGCGCCAGCGCGGCAAGACCATTGTGCTGATCACTCACCGCACCAGCATCATCGGCGTCACCAACAAGCTGTTGATGCTGCGCGATGGCATTGCCGCTGCCTACGGCCCGACCCGCGACGTGCTGGCGGCGCTGCAGAACGCCGGCCAGCAGGCCCAGCAGAAAGCCGCTCCGACGGCGGTCGCTGCCGACCCCGCCGCTGCCGGCGCTGCCACTACCTAACAGGAATTGACATGAAAGCATTACCAAGTAACAAGGACGTAAGCGAGGTGATCGCCCACGATGTGGCGCCGCTGACGGTGAATACCGATGCCAAGGCCTACGCGCGCCTGGGCTGGATCATTGTCCTGATCGGCGTGTGCGGCTTCCTGCTGTGGGCCACGCTGGCGCCCCTCGACAAGGGCGTGCCGATGTCCGGCACCATTGCGGTTGCCAGCAACCGCAAGGCGATCCAGCACCAGACCGGCGGCACCGTGGCCGACATCCTGGTCAAGGACGGCGACGTGGTCAAGGCCGGCCAGGTGCTGGTGCGCATGAATACCGTGCAGGCCAGCTCGGCGCTGGAATTCTCGCGCGCCCAGTATTACGCGGCGCGCGCGGTCGAGGCCCGCCTGCTGGCCGAGCGCGACGGCAAATCGGTGATCACCTTCCCGGCCTCGCTCACCGCGGTCAAGGACGACCCGCGGGTGCAGACCAATATGCAGTTGCAGGAGCAGCTGATGGCCGCGCGCCAGTCGTCGCTGGCTGGTGAGCTGGCCGCCGCCGACGCCAGCATCGCCGGGATCCAGGTGCAGACCGACGGCCTGCAGGAATCGATGAAGAGCAAGCGCGAACAGCTGGTCATCGTCAAGGAGCAGCTGGAGAACCTGCGCGACCTGGCCAAGGATGGCTATGTGGCGCGCACCCGCCTGCTCGACGTCGAGCGCAACTACGCCCAGCTGGTCGGCGCCGTGGCCGAAGATACCGGCAACCTGGCCAAGGGCCGCCGCAACGTGGTCGAGCTGACGCTGCGCCGCAACCAGCGCCAGCTGGACTACCAGAAGGAAGTGCGCACCCAGCTGAGCGACGTGCAGAAGGAAGCGACCGCGCTGGAAAGCCGCATCACCGGCCAGGAATATGAACTGGCCAATACCGAGGTGAAAGCGCCGGTCGACGGCACCGTGGTCGGCCTGAATATCTTCACCCGCGGCGGCGTGGTCGGTCCCGGCGCCCACCTGATGGACCTGGTGCCGTCGGACGACCCGCTGGTGGTCGAGGGCCAGTTGCCGGTACACCTGATCGACAAGGTGCACGTGGGCCTGGAAACGGAAATGGTGCTGTCGGCGTTTAACGCCAACAAGACCCCGCACGTGCCGGGCGAGGTGATTGCGGTGGCTGCCGACCGCACGGTCGACGAGAAAACCGGCCAGGGCTACTACAAGGTGCGGGCCAAGGTCACGCCGGCCGGCATGAAGATGGTGAAACACCTGCAGCTGCGTCCCGGCATGCCGGTCGAGCTGTTCGTCAAGACCGGCGAGCGCACCATGATGAGCTACCTGTTGAAACCGGTGTTTGACCGCGCCAAGACCTCGATGACGGAGGAGTAAGCATGGCTGTGATTACCTCCCGCGCGCCGGCCCTGTTGCAGAAGGCCGCCGCCGCCGCGGTGGCGGCCATCGGCCTGCTGCATGGCGGCCCGGCCTCGGCCATCGGCCTGCTGCAAGCCTACCAGGCCGCGCTGCAGAACGACCCGACCTACCGCATGGCCGGCTATGACTACGAGGTCGGCCAGGAGTATGCCAAGATTGGCCGCTCCGGCCTGCTGCCCAATATCTCGGGCAACTATTCGGCCAGCAAGGTGCGCGCCGACGTGACCGCCACCAACATCCTGAACCAGGAACAGACCACGCACCCGCAGTACATCAGCCGCGTGGCCAGCGTCACCGTGCGCCAGACGGTGCTCAACCTGGATGCCGTGGCGCGCTACAAGCAGGGCAAGGCCCAGACCGGCATGAGCGAGGCGATCTTCGATTCGCAGGCCCAGGACCTGGCGCTGCGCCTGACCAGCGCCTACATCGATGCGCTGTTTGCCAACGAGCAGCTGAAGCTGGCGCTGGCCCAGCGCGAGGCCTTGCGCGAGCAGCGCAAGGTCAACGACCGCCTGTTTGAAAAAGGCGAGGGCACCCGCACCGACATGCTGGAAACCCAGGCCAAGCTCGATTCGGCCGAAGCCGATGTGCTGGAAGCGCAGGACAGCCTGACCACCAATCTCGCGGCGCTGTCCGGCATCGTGGGCGCGGAGGTGACGGCGCTCGACGAGCTGGCGCCAAGCTTCCGCCTGATGCCGCTGTCGCCGGCCGGTTTTGACGAGTGGAAGGCGCTGGCGATGCAGCATAACCCGGACCTGTCGGCCGCCACGCAGGCGGTGGAGGTGGCCCGCTACGAAGTCAGCAAATCGCGCGCCGGCCACGCCCCGCGGCTGGACTTTGTGGCCAGCTACAGCAAGAACGCCTCCGACACCCTGAACACCTACAACCAGGACTCGACCCAGCGTGCGGTCGGCATCCAGCTGACGGTGCCGCTGTACGCCGGCGGCTATGTCAGCGCGGTGACGCGCCAGGCTGTGGCGTCGCAGGAAAAGGCGCGCGCCGACTTGCAGGGCAAGACCGACAAGGTGCTGGTCGACCTGCGCAAGCAATACAGCTTGGTGGTGAGCAGCGTGGCCCGTATTCAGGCGCTGGACAAGGCGGTGGAGTCGGGGCAGTTGCTGGTCAAGGCCACCGAGCAAAGCATCAAGGGCGGGGTACGCATCAACCTCGACTTGCTCAACGCCCGCCAGCAGCTTTATGCGAGCCAGCGCGACCTGGCCCGCAGCCGCTATGCCTATCTGCTGGGGATGCTGCGGCTGCGCGCCGATGCCGGGATGCTGGGCATGGATGACGTGCGTGAAATGGCCACCTATTTCCGCTAACGGGGGTTAAGCCTGCGGCAGCGCCGCAGGCCGGTCCTGGCGGCGCGGCAACGCGTCCGCCAGGCGCCGTCCCAGCAGGTTGGTGGGCTGTTCCACCAGCTTATGCAGCAGCCAGGCCAGCGCGATGGCCGCTGCCAGCGTGCACAGTACGGCAAAGCCATAGCGCATGCCGCAATCGATCAGCACCTTCATCAGGCAGTAGCCAAACAGGCTGTGGACGCAGTACAGCGGATAGCTGATGTCGGCAAAAAAATCCAGCAGCTTGAGCGGGCGGAAGCGCGCGCGCAATGCGTAGCACAGGCCGAACACGGCCAGTGCGCAGTAGTACCACACGGTCACGCCGGGGAATTGTCCCTGCTGCGGCCCCATGGCCCAGCTGGCGCTGAACACGGCCAGCGACAGCAGGCTGCGGATCACCAGCGCACGGCTGCTGATGCGTTGCGTGACGTGCTGATAAAACAGTACGCCGATCAGCATGAACAGGATGTAATTGAGTTCCATGCGCAGCAGCACGTACTGCGGCGTTTGCGCGTAAGACCAGATGAAACCCAGCGCCAGCACCTGAAAGCCGGCCAGCCACCACCAGCGGCCGCTGAAGAAGGCGGCCGTACCGAGCGCAGCCAGCAGATAGAACTTCACTTCAATCGACAGCGTCCAGTTGACAGCGTCCATCGACGGCAGGTTCAGCAGGTTGTGCACCAGCAGCGCGTTGGCCGCCAGCACCTTGGTGTCGTAGCTATAGCTCTGGCCCCAGTAGCGGGCGCTCAGGTAGATGGCCAGGGTGCCGAGCGCCAGGCTGGCCGCGTAAGTGGGGAAGATGCGCAGCGCGCGGTGCAGCAGGAAGCCGGCCTTGCTGTTTTTCTGCAGGCTGTAGGGAATCACGAAACCGCTGATCAGGAAGAAGATGGCCACGCCAAACGGGCCTTGGTATTCCAGTTCAAACAGGTGCACCCAGGCGCCCTTGACCAGTTGCAGGTTGGGCGAGAAGGTGCGTTCCGCCAGCAGTGCCTGTTCGGCGAAAAATGTGCCGAAATAATGGGTCATGACGACCAGGATGGCGGCGATGCCGCGCAGCTGGTTGGCAAAGATGTACTTATTATTCATATTGGCAGTTATTTGGTACATTAGCGGGCTATTATAAATGAGGCGCTTTGCGCGCCCTTACCGCCCCAGGGTTCCGATGCAGTCACTTAATCTTCCCTACAGTCCCCGTATCGACCAGTTGCGCTGGCTTGCTGCCGCCATTGTGTTCCTGTTTCACTTTCAGCTGGAGTACCGTGCCGCCGGCGGCGCCGCGCTGGCAGGCCAATGGTGGGGCATCGTAACCGAGGGGCATACCGGCGTGGCCTTGTTCTTCACGCTGTCCGGTTTCCTGTTCATGCAGATCGCCCAGCACCAGCAGCAGATTGTCTACCGCGACTTCGTACTCAACCGGGTGCTGCGCATCATGCCGCTGTACCTGACGGTCTTTATGATTGCGCTGTCGATCACGCGCGACAAGTTCCAGCCGCAGGATATCTTTTACCTGCTGGCGACCAATCTCGGCAACGCGCCCACCTCCGCCAGCGTGGTGACCGGTGCGGCGTGGTGCATTTCGCTCGAATTTGCTTTTTACCTGGTGTTTCCCTTCATCAGCCGCTTTGCCATCGAGCGCGGGGCTGGCTACCTGCTGAAGCTGCTGGGGCTGATGGTGCTGTTCAAGCTGATGGTCTACGGCGAAAACGAACGCAGCACGGCCATGTACTTCAGCACGCTGGTTGGCCGCTTCGACCAGTTCCTGATCGGCATGCTGCTGGCCATGCTGTACCGCGCCAACCCGGCCGCCTGGGGGCGCCGCAGCCGCTGGCTGTTGCCGTTGTCGCTGCTGCTGGTGCTGGCCAATAGTGCCCTGCAGGCCAGGGTGGCGCCGCTGGGCGGGACGCCGCACCAAGCGTTCTGGATCGGGTGGTCGATGCTGGAAAGCGCCGGCTGGGCGCTGTTCATCGTGTCGTGGGTCAGCTGGCCGGCGCAGCTGCCAGCCTTGCTGGAGCGCGTGCTCAACCGTGGAGGCCAGATCAGCTTTTCTTTTTACCTGCTGCACATGGGCGTTATCCATGCGCTGTTCCGTAAAACCGGCATGCTGGCGCCGAGTGGCGTGGCATGGCTGGATGCTGTGCTGATGCTGGCGCTGGTGTATGGCCTTACGTGGCTGGCTGCCACCATCAGCTACGAGAGCATCGAAGCGCCGTTCCTGGCCATGCGCCGCAAGTACGGCGCGGCGGCCAGGGGGTAAGCCGGCTTACTGCTTGCCGTAGCAGTGCGGGCAGGATTTTTCGTAGACGTATTCCGGCGACAGCTGCTGGCGCGGGGTGACCACGGCGCGGCAGTTGAAGCATTGCACGGTCTCGGTCGGCTCCAGTTTCGGGTTGAGCGCGGTACGGTAGTCGAACACGAAGCAGTCGCCGGTGTAGTGGTCGCCGCCGACTTCCTCGAAGTACTTGAGGATGCCGCCTTCGAGCTGGTAGACGTTGTCGTAGCCGATGTTCTGCATGTGGATCGCGGCTTTTTCGCAGCGGATGCCGCCGGTGCAGAAGGTGACCACGGTCTTGCCGGCGAAATCGTCCTTGTGGGCGGCAATCACTTCCGGGAATTCGGTGAACTTCTTGATGCGGTAGTCGACCGTGTTGTTGAAGGTGCCGACGTCCACTTCGAAATCGTTGCGGGTGTCGACCATCACCACCGGCTTGCCGTTGTCGTCGACGCCGTTGTCGAGCCAGCGCTTGAGGGTGTGGGCTTCGACGAACGGGGCGCGGCCTTCTTCCGGCTTGATCAGCGGCATGCGCATGGTGATGATTTCTTTTTTGATCTTGACCAGCATGCGCTTGTGCGACTGTTCGGCCGAGTAGCTTTCCTTCACTTCCAGGTCGGCAAAGCGGGCGTCGCTGCGCACCCAGGCCAGGAACTCGTCAATATTACCGCGCGGACCGGACAGGAACATATTGATACCTTCCGGGGTCAGCAGGATGGTGCCTTTCAGGCCCAGGCGGGTGCAGATGTCCTGGTACTGCGGACGCATCTCTTCCGTGTTATCGAAAGTGACGAATTTGTAGGCGGCGATGTTGACGTGCTGTGCTGCAGCGCCAGCATGCGCTTCAGCTTGTAAAGCGGTATTAGCTTGCATGATGGTTAAGTAATCAAAAAAAGGGGAAGGCGACATTATACGCTGATCCACAGCACCGGCCCCGCCCGCCGCACGGTAAAATAGGGGGTTATCGAACCTGTATTGAACCCGCCTATGAACATCGTAGCAAACGAACAAGAAATGACCAGCACTGCAGTGGTACCGGCGGGACCGTCTTTTGTCCATTTGCGGGTGCATTCGGAGTATTCCATCGTCGACGGCCTGGTGCGCATCGACGACCTGGTCAAACAGGCCGCCAAGGACAAGCAGGGCGCGCTGGCGGTGACTGACCTGGCCAATATGTTCGGCATGGTGAAGTTCTACAAGTCGGCGCGCGGCAAGGGCATCAAGCCGGTGGTGGGCGTCGATTGCTGGATCACCAACGATGAAAATCGCGACAAGCCGTCGCGGCTGATGTTGTTCGCCAAGAACCGCATGGGCTATCTGCAGCTGTGCGAGCTGCTGTCGCAAGCCTGGCTGACCAATCAATACAAGGGCCGCGCCGAGATCCGCACCGAGTGGCTGCAGGAACTGACCAGCAAAACCTATCCGCTGCTGCCCGACGATAATCCGGCCAACGGCCTGATCGCCCTGTCCGGCGCCCACTTCGGCGACGTCGGCATCGCGATTGAAAACGGCAACCCGGCGCTGGCCGAAGCCAACGCGCAAAAGTGGGCGCAGATTTTCCCCGGCCATTTCTACATCGAGATCCAGCGCGCCGGCCAGCCCAACCAGGAGATGCAGGTGCGCCACTCGGTGGCGCTGGCGTCGAAGCTGGGCCTGCCGGTGGTGGCCACCCATCCGGTGCAATTCATCTCCAAGGACGAGTACATCGCCCACGAAGCGCGCGTGTGTATTGCCGAGGGCGAAATGCTGGCCAACGCCAAGCGCGTCAAGCGCTTCAACGAGCAGATGCGCTTCCTGACGCAGCAGGAGATGGGGGAGCTGTTCCATGACCTGCCAGCCGCGCTGCAAAACTCGGTGGAAATTGCCAAGCGCTGCAACCTGACCCTGACGCTGGGCAAGCCGCAGCTGCCGAACTTCCCGACTCCGGGCATGACCATCGACGAGTTCCTGGTCGCGGAAACCAAAAAGGGTCTGGAAGAACGCCTGATCCAGCTGTACCCCGATCCGGAAAAGCGCGAAGCCAACCGCAAGCGCTACGAAGACCGCCTCGAGTTCGAGAACAACACCATCATCAAGATGAAGTTCCCGGGCTACTTCCTGATCGTTGCGGAGTTTATCCAGTGGGGCAAGAACAACGGCGTGCCGATCGGTCCGGGCCGTGGTTCCGGTGCGGGCTCGCTGGTGGCGTACGCGCTGAAGATTACCGATCTGGATCCGCTCAAATACAACCTGCTGTTCGAACGTTTCCTGAATCCTGAGCGCGTATCGATGCCCGACTTCGATATTGACTTCTGCCAGGAGAAGCGAGAGCTGGTGATCCAGCACGTGAAGGATCTGTACGGCCGCGACGCTGTATCGCAGATCGCCACCTTCGGTACCATGGCGGCGAAAGGCGCGATCCGCGACGTCGGCCGCGTGATGGACTTCGGCTATAACTTCTGCGACGGCGTCTCGAAGCTGATTCCGTTCAAGCCGGGCAAGCCGGTCTCGATTGCCGAGGCGATCGAAGAAGAACCGATGCTGAAGGAGCGCCAGCAAAACGAGGAAGAAGTGGCGCAGCTGCTGGACCTGGCGCAGCAGGTGGAAGGCATCACCCGTAACATCGGCATGCACGCCGGTGGCGTGCTGATCGCGCCGGGCAAGCTGACCGACTTCTGTCCGCTGTACACCCAGTCCGGCGATTCGGGCGTGGTGTCGCAGTACGACAAGGACGACGTCGAAGCCGTCGGCCTGGTGAAGTTCGACTTTTTGGGTCTGACCACCCTGACCATTCTTGACCGCGCGGTGCGCTACATCAAGGCGCTCGATCCGGCCGAGTCGGAATTCGACCTGGCCAAGCTGCCGCTGACCGACCGTCCCTCGTACGACCTGCTGACCAAGGCCAAGACCGTGGCCGTGTTCCAGCTGGAGTCGCGCGGCATGCAGGGCATGCTGAAAGACGCGCGTCCCGACCGCTTCGAAGACATTATCGCGCTGGTGGCGCTGTACCGTCCGGGCCCGATGGACCTGATCCCGGACTTCTGCAAACGTAAGCACGGCGAAAAATTCGACTACCCCGATCCGCGCACCGAATCGATTCTGTCCGAAACCTACGGCATCATGGTGTATCAGGAGCAGGTGATGCAGATGGCGCAGATCGTCGGCGGCTACTCGCTGGGCGGCGCCGACATGCTGCGCCGCGCGATGGGTAAGAAGAAAGCCGAGGAGATGGCCGAGCATCGCGCCATCTTCCGTGCCGGCGCCGCCAAGGACGGCCTGTCGGAGGAAAAGGCCGACGAGATTTTCGACTTGATGGAGAAGTTCGCGGGCTACGGCTTCAACAAGTCGCACGCCGCCGCGTATGCGCTGCTGTCGTATCACACCGCGTATCTGAAGGCGCACCATCCGGCCGCGTTCATGGCAGCCAATATGTCGCTGGCGATGGAAGACACCGAGAAGGTGAAAATCCTGGTCGAGGACGCGATCGATATCTGCGGCCTGACCATCCTGCCGCCGGACATCAACAAGTCCGACTTCCGCTTCGTGCCGGACGGTCCGCCGCCGTCGGTCACCGGCAAGAAGGTGACGCAGATCCGCTACGGCCTCGGTGCGTGCAAGGGCGCGGGCCAGAACGCGATCGAGGCCATCATCACCGCGCGCAATGCCGACGGTCCGTTCACCAGCCTGTTCGATTTCTGCAAGCGCGTGGACAAGAAGCAGATCAATCGCCGCACGATTGAATCGCTGATCCGCGCCGGCGCTTTCGATGGCTTCGGCGTCGACCGCGCGGTGCTGCTGGCGTCGGTCGGCTTTGCGATGGAGTATGCGGACCAGCAGGCCAAGTCGGCCAACCAGGTCAGCCTGTTTGGCGGCGATGACAGCGACCTGGAGCCGCCGCCGGATTACGTCAAGGCGGCGCCGTTCACCGACCGCCAGAAGCTGGCGGAAGAAAAAATCGCGCTGGGCTTCTACCTGTCCGGCCACATGTTCGATTCGTTCGCGCCGGAAGCGCGGCGCTTTGCGCGCACCAAGCTGGCCGACCTCGAACCGTCGCGCGATCCGCGCATGCTGTGCGGCGTGATCACCGGCATTCGTCCGCAGATGACCCAGCGCGGCAAGATCCTGATTGTCACGCTGGACGACAAGAGCGCGGTGGTGGAAGTGACGGTCTACTCCGAGGTGTTCGAAGAGAACAAGCACATGTTCAAGGAAGATGAATTCCTGGCGGTGATCGGCAAGGTGTCGGAAGACCGCTTCTCGGGCGGCCTGCGGATTTCAGCGGAGAAGGTGTTCGACATCATCAGCTCGCGCGTCAAGCACGGCAAGCAGCTGGGCATGGCGCTGCCGACCACGGTCGATGCGAAGAAAGTGGCCGAAGTGCTGGCGCCGTACCGCCAGGCCGATGGCTTGCCGATCTCGGCGCGCATCCAGCCGCAGGGCGTGAGCTGCGTGCTGCAGTTCGGCGAAGGGTGGCGCGTGGCGCCATCGGACGAACTGCAACTGGCGCTCAAGCAAATGCTGGGCGCCAGCGAAGTCGCAGTCGAGTATTAAAACTGCTGGGTTACGCCAGTGATGGCGTAGCCTTTCACCCCGATCTGCTGCAGTGGATGTTCTATGTGGTAGCGGGGGAGGTCGTCGTGGTCGTCGCTGACTTCCACGTGGCGCGCTTCGGGATGCCAGTCGGTGTTGGTGGCTTCCTGCGGAATGGGTTTGCCTTCCGGTACAGCCAGATAGCTGTGTTTGCCCTGTGCTTCATCTCGGCAATAAATATCCACGTGCATGGTATTTCTCCTCGGACGAAAAGCTCATGTTACCGGATTTCTTTACGCTAGTGCGTACTTATCCTCATCCTCTGCCATTGGCATGAAGGCCGGCTCGGCCAGCGTGGGCACCGCCTCCATGCGCGGTGCGTGCAGGCTGATTGCCATCGCCTGCGCCAGCTCGCACAGGGTCTCGTGGCGCTTGCGCGCTTCCGAACGCTTCTTCGAGGCGATCGCTGCCAGATCGGGCTCGCAGATGGCCTCGCTGGCCAGCTGGTAATCGCCGTCGGCGCGCGCCACCGCGCCCAGTTCTTGCCACAGAGCATCGTAATCCGCATGCACCTTGCCCTGGCGGGTGGCGCTGCACACCACGCGATTGGCGTTGCTGACCAGGCGCAGGGTGGCGCACCCGTGGTCGTGGGCGAACTGGCTGAGCAGCTTGAGCATCAGGTTTTTCGGACGCAGGCCGTGCAGCTCGCGGGTGGCGTCCTTGATCAGTTGCAGGCCGTGCTCGCCGCGCGGGCCTTGCATGCAGCCGATGCCCAGCGTCATGCCGGCGTCGCTGCGGACGAAGGCAAACGCGCAGCTGTAAACCAGCTCGCCTTCCTGCAGTAGTTGCAGCACCAGCTCGCCCTCGCGCTCCATCGGCTCGATGGCGCGCAATTGCAGCTGGTAGCGCAGGCCGCTCTTGCCGTCGATGCGGGCCAGCGTCACCGCGCCGCGCGCCGCCTGCACCGTCAGCGGGCCGAGACCGTGGCGGAAGATGTGGCGGTAGTGCGCGCGCAACAGCTCGAGGCGGTCGCCGATCGGCATGGTGTTGCTCAGGTAGGGACGGTAAATCTTGTACAGCAGGCGCGGACGCACCTTGACCATGTCGGCAAACAGCGGATGCGAGTTCAGCAGTTCCAGCCAGCCACAGGTGGCGCGGCGATGCACGGCAGCGCGGACGGACAGCTTGAGGGTTTCCCGCAACTGCTTGAGGCCGGTGAAGCCTGCGGCGCCGGAGCGGACGGTGATGGACTGCGGCATTGGAACTCTTCCAAAAGGGAGCCTTGTGAGCGACTCGCGAGTGTAGTGTTCATGTAACGCAATGTAAATTGGGGTAAAGAACTACGGATTTCCCGTAATAATTGCTGCTTAGTTAATCGAAGTGTTGTATAGAGGAGAGCGTGCCGTGCTAAGGGTTCCGCGTACTCGCAAAAAGCAATGCAAGATGTGCTGAGGCAACGCATAATGATACATTGTGATACAAACCGGCCCGTATGACCGTCTCGTCCCCGCCCCGTTACCTGGTATTCCCGGCGTTCATCGCCTGTTACCTGCTGTTCGACTGGGCTACCTATCTCGATCCGCTGTATGGGCTCAACATCACGCCGTGGAATCCCGACCCGGCGCTGGGTATGGTGCTGTGGCTGGTGTACGGCTGGCGCGCGGCGCTGCCGTGGTGGATCGCGCTGGTGCTGGGCGAGGTGGTGGTGCGCGGCATGCCGGCGGGGCTGGTGCTGACCTTGCTGCTGTCACTGTGGCTGACCATAGGCTACGGCGCCATCGGGATGGTGTTGCAGCGGACCTTCGGCAACAGCGGCGTGTTCGACAGCCGCAACCGGCTGTTCCAGTGGGTGCTGATCGTGGTGCTGGGGACGCTGCTGAACGACATGGTGTACATGTCGCTGCTGTCGCTGGCCGGCTTGATTCCGCCGGGCGAGTGGGGCGCGGTGGTGCTGCGCTTTGGCATCGGCGACATGGTGGGAGTGCTGGTATCGATGCCGCTGGTGTGGATGCTGTCCAGCGCGCAGGGGCGGGCGCGCTTGCGCGCCACCGTGTGGCACTACGAAACGCTGGGCTACCTGGCGCTGGCGATCGGCGTGCTGGTGCTGGTGTTTGGCACCATCCTGACCTCGGAGTTCACCCACTTCTACTTCCTGTTCCTGCCGGTGATCTGGGCGGCTTCGCGCCAGGGCTTGTACGGCACGGCGCTGATGGTGTTCGTGCTGCAGCTGGGCATCGGTGCTTTGGTGAAGTGGAACCACGCCATCAACATCGAGGTGCCGGAGTTGCAGATGCTGGACGCGATGCTGGCGCTGGTCGGCTTCTCCCTTGGCATTGTGGTGGACGAGCTGCGCCGGGTGTCGAACGATTTGAAGCAGTCGCTGCGGCTGGCGGCGGCGGGCGAGATGGCGGCCGCGCTGGCGCATGAACTGAACCAGCCGCTGACGGCGCTGAGCGCCTATGGCAAGGCCTGCGAATTCCTGCTCGAGCGCAACGACAACGAACATGGCGGCGAGATGCTGAAAAACGCCATCCAGCGCATGATCGCCGAGTCGGGACGGGCGGCGGACGTGGTGCGGCGCCTGCGCGACTTCTTCCGCACCGGCGCCATGAAGCTGGAGCCGGTCGATGCGGCGCAGCTGGTGTCTGCCGTCAGCCAGCAATTCGTCGCCCAGCTGCGCGAGCACGCGGTGCAACTGGTGGTGGAAGACATGCCGTCGCTGGCGATGCTGGCCGACCGCCTGCAGATCGAGCTGGTGCTGCGCAACCTGCTGGCCAATGCGCTGGACGCGGTGGTCGAGCAGGCGGCCGGCGGACGGCGCATCAGGGTGTCGCTGCAACTGCTCGACAGCAAGCGTCACGGCAAGGCCAGCTGTCTGCAGCTGACGGTGGAAGACAGCGGCAAGGGCGTGTCGGAAGAACTGGCGGCGCGTTTGTTTGAACCTTTTGTATCGTCCAAGGCCAGCGGCATGGGACTGGGTCTGGTATTGAGCCGGGCCATTATGGAAGCGCACGGCGGCTCGCTCTGGGCCGAGGTGGGCGATCACGGCATATTCAAGATGGCGCTGCCGCTGGCGCGCCGTGGAGTGGAAGGGCAGGACAACTATGTTGCAGCATGATTTGACCGTATTCATTGTCGATGACGACCCGGCCGTGCGCGATGCGCTGGGCCTGCTGCTGGGCGTGCGCGGTTACCGCACCGCGGTGTTTGCCAGCGCCGAAGCCTTCCTGCAGGGCTGGCAGGCGGCCTGGCGCGGCTGCCTGCTGGTCGACATCCGCATGTCGGGCATGGACGGGCTGGCCTTGCAGCGCGAGCTGCGCGAACGCGACAGCGGCATGCCGGTGGTGGTGATGAGCGGCCATGGCGACGTCAGCACGGCGCGCGCGGCGTTCAAGGCGGACGCCGTGGATTTCCTGGAAAAGCCGTTCGACGACGCCAAGCTGATTGCGGCCATCGACGAAGCGCTGGCGCGGGCGCGCGCCAACCACAGCGAGCAGGCGCGCCGCAGCCGCAGCGCCAGCCTGCTGAGCGAGCTGACGCCGCGCGAACGCGAAGTGATGCAGCTGGTAGTACTGGGCCGCCACAACCGCGACATCGGCCCGGCGCTGGGCATCAGCGTGCGCACGGTGGAAGTGCACAAAGCGCGCCTGATGAGCAAGCTTGGCGTGGACAACGTGGCCGACCTGGTGCGCATCTCCATGCTGGAAAGCGAGTAGCGTCATCCCCGCCTGTGCGGGAGCGGCGACCGGCTAGCGCTGCGCGGCGCGGGTGCGCTCCAGCCGCTGCCACAGCTTGAACTTGCGCACTGCGGTCTGCTGCAGGTGGAACCAGCGGCTGCCGTCCAGCGCGCGCTGTACCTGGCGCGCGGTGTGGGCCGCTTGCTTGCCGGCGCCGGCCATGCCGGCCAGCACTTGCTGTGGTGGCCCGAACAGGCTGTCGAGGAAGATGCCGCGCACTTTGCCGCGCACCGCGTTGCCGGCCGCCGCCGGCAGCTGGTAGGAATTCTTCACCATGCCGATGTAGAAGTGGCACACCGCCACGTCAAACTGCGCGCGCACCGCCGCGCTCACGCCGGCCCGCTCGAAGTGCGGCTTGACCGCCGCCAGCGCCGACACGAAATCCACACACCACTGCTCGCTGATCACGCGCGTGATGCTGACCGGGTGCTGCCGGTACGCCAGCAGCACGTGCGGCAGGTACACCAGGCTGCGGCAGCGCTGCAGCAGGCGCGGCACCACCGCCACGTCCTCGAACAGGCGGCGCGACGGGAACAGCGGCATCGCTTCCTGCGCGTAGATCTCGCGCCGGAACACCTTGCACCACACGTACATGTGGCGGTCGTGGAAGAAGGAGGTCAGGATCGTGTCCTGGCAGGTGATGGTCTGCTCCGGCGCATAGCTCATGAAGACGTCGCGGTCTTTTTCCGGCGCGTCCGGGTGCCACATGCGCAGCGCGGTGGCGATCACGTCCGGTTGCTTGGACGCGATCACCCGCTCCAGCGCTTCCAGCGAACGCGGCATCAGGCGGTCGTCGCTGTCGATGAACAGGATGTACTCGCCGCGCGCTTCCATCAGGGCGCGGTTGCGGGCATCGGAAATGCCCTGGTTGGGCTGCACCACCAGCCGGATCTGCAGGCGCGGATGGGCATCCTGCACCGCCTGCACACGCACCACGGTGTCGTCGGTGGAGCCGTCGTCCACCACGATCAGCTCGTGGCGCTGGTGCATCTGCGCGACGATGTGTTCCAGACAGTCGCTGATGAAGCGCCCGACGTTGTAGCCGGGCACCAGGATGCTCAGCAGCGGGCCATCGGCGTGCAGCGGTTTCATGCACGCAGTCCTTTGACTGCCAGCACGGTGCGGTCGGCCGCGCGCTGCAGGACGGTGGCGCGGTTGCTGGTTTCCTGGTCGCGCGCGGCTTCCCGGTGCCACAGGTGGATCACTTCGGTGGCGTAGGCGCCATCCTTGCGCATCACCCCGGCATTGAACAGGCGCACCACCAGGTCGGAATCTTCATGGCCCCAGCCGAGGAAGCTTTCATCGAAGCCGTTGACCAGCTCCAGATCGCTGCGCCACACGGCCAGGTTGCAGCTCTTGATGCGGCGCCAGGTGAAACGCTTGCTGGTGCGCGCCACGTCGGGCAGGGTGAACAGCAGCGGCAGCACTTTGTTCAGCTCGCCCCGGCGGCGCCACGCCAGCTTGTCGGCCGCGCCCAGCGCGGTCAGGTCGAGGTGCTGGCTCAGCACGCGCGCCGTGGCTTGCTCGTTGAGCAAGATGCGGCTGCCCTGCACCAGGTAGCCGCGCTGTGCCAGCTTGCGGTGCTGGCTGATAAAATTGCGCTGCGGGACGCAGTCGCCGTCAAGGAAGATGATGTAGTCGCCACGGGCGTCGAGCGTGCCGAGGTTGCGCGCGCGTGCCGCCCGGAAGCCGAGGTCTTCCTGCCAGACATGGCGCAGCGGCACCGGCGAACGCGCCTGCAGCGCGGCCACGGCCTGCTGTGTGTTGTGGCCCGAGCCGTCATCAGCGATAATGATTTCGAACCCGAGGTCGTCCTGGGCGAAGCAGGCTTCGACCACGGCGGTGAGCGCATCCGGCCGGTTGTAAGTGGTAATGACGACGGAAATAAGGACGGATGACATAGGAAGCTGTAGCAATTGCTTTCTTGCAATAAACGATAATATGAATGAATAATACCTCAGCCCAGTCCACTGCCAGCACTGTCTTTATCCACAGCCTGATTTTCCTGTTTCCGTTCTTGCTGCTGATCACCCGCTTCGGGGTCGGCCTGTGCAGTTTCGCCTTCCTGATTACGGCGCTGGTGACCTGGCGTCGCGGCTGGCCCGGGCTGCAGCGCCATCTTACTGAGGTTCGCCCGGTATTGGTAGCGTTTGCCGCGACGCTGCTGCTGGCGCTGCTGTTGGGCGTGCTGAGCGGCGACGGCCGCCTGCGCGACCTGGAAAAACCGTTCCGCATGCTGGCCGCGTCGACCGTGATGCTGACCGTGCTGGCCAGCCGCCCCAGCCGCAAGGCGCTGTGGTGGGGCCTGATCGCCGGTTCCGTGGCCGGGGCTGCCTTTATCGCTTACCAGCGCTGGGGCCTGGGGCTGGAGCGGCCGGGCGGCTTGATCAACTCGATTACCTTTGGCGACATCATGCTGTGCATGGCGCTGATGTGCCTGGCCGGCACGCTGGACTTCGCCGGCCGCAGCGCCATCTGGCCCGGCCTCGGCGCCCTGGCCGGCCTGATCGGCTCGATTGCCAGCGGCACCCGCGGTGGCTGGGTCGCCATCATCTTTGCGGCGGTGCTGCTGGTGCGCTACGGCCACGTGCTGCGCGGCCGCCTGCGCAAGGGCCTGGCGCTGCTGGCGCTGGCGCTGGTGGTGAGCACCTACTTCATTCCGCAGACCGGCGCCCGCGAGCGCATCGACGAGGGCATCAGCGACGTCCAGCATTATTTCAACGGCGGCCCGAGCTACACCAGCGTCGGCATCCGCCTCGAACTGTGGCGCAGCGCGCTGCAGCTGATCGAGCGCCACCCGCTGCTGGGCGCGTCCATCCCCACCGTCAAGCGCGAGATGGAGGAGCTGGTCAGCAGCGGCCGCGTGCATCCGTACGTGCTGGAGTTCGAGCACTTCCACAATGACATCCTGCAGGCGCTGGTGTTCGGCGGCGTGGCCGGGCTGCTGGCCTGGGGCGCGACGCTGGTGGTGCCGTTCCTGTTCTTCCGCCGCCAGCTGCACCACAGCGCCGAGCTGAACGCGCCGGCGCTGGCCGGCATGCTGCTGGTGCTCAGTTACTTTAGCTTCGGCCTGACGGAAGTGATCTTCTGGTCGGTGCGCAGCAATATGTTTTACGCGATGATGCTGTTCCTGCTGGCAGGACTGAGCTTGAACGCGAAGGAGAAAGCCCGGTGAGCGAATTGCGTACCCTGATTATTTCCCCCAACTGGATCGGCGACGCCGTGATGGCGCAGCCGCTGCTGCAGCTGCTGCGCGCGGCCCATCCGGAGCGGCCGATCGATGTGCTGGCGCCGCCGGCGGTGTCGGCCGTGTGGCGGCAGTGTGCCGAGGTGGACGAGGTGCTGGAAACGCCGTTCCGCCACGGCGCCTTGCAGCTGAAGCAGCGCTGGCAGTTCGCCCGCCTGCTGCGCAAGCGCGGCTACGCCGACGCCTACATCCTGCCCAACACCATCAAGTACGCGCTGATCCCGTGGCTGGCTGGTATCCGCAAGCGGGTCGGCTACAAGGGTGAAAGCCGCTACGGCATGATCAATGTGATGCACCACGATGAAGTGCCGCCGCGTCCGATGGTGGCGTTTTACGCGGCGCTGGCCAGGCCGCCGGTGACGGTGCAAGGCCCGGGCCTGCGCGCCGCCTTGCCGCGCCCGCGCCTGGTGGTGAGCGAGGCGCAGGCCGCCGCCGTGTTCGCGCGCCACGGCCTCGACCCGGCGCGGCCGGTGGTGGCGATGGCGCCCGGCGCGGAGTTCGGCGGCGCCAAGCGCTGGCCGGCGCGCCACTTCGCCGGCCTGGCGCAAGAAGTGCTCAAGCGCGATCCGGCCACCCAGATCGCGCTGCTCGGTTCGCCCAAGGACCAGGAAGCTTGCGCCGAAGTGGCGGCCGGCTTGCCGGCCGAGGCCAAGGTGTTCAACCTGGCCGGCGCCACCAGCCTGCCGGAAGCCATCGCGCTGATTTCACGCGCGGCCGCCGTGGTGGCCAACGATTCGGGCCTGCTGCACATCGCGTCGGCGCTCAACCGCCCGGTGCTGGCGCTGTACGGCCCCACCGACCCCGATCACGCGCCACCGTTTTCGGATCTGGCCGCCTCACTGTCGCTGCGCCTCGATTGCGCGCCGTGCAAGCAGCGCGAGTGCCCGCTCGGCCACCAGGACTGCATGGTCAAGCTGACGCCGGACCTGGCATGGCAGAAGTTACAACCAATGCTGGCGCGCTGAACGGCACTGCGGTATAACAGCGGGAGTGCCACCTGCCGCGCTCCAATATGTCCAAGCGCTATTCCATCACCTTCTGGGCCACGGTGTTTGTCAGCGTGGTCTGCCTGTCGCTGGTCGGCATCGACGTCTGGCGCAGCCTGAACGCGCGCAGCCTGCTGCTGCAGGATATGGAACGGCTCGGCGCCAACGTGGCGCGCGCCATGGCGCAGCAGGCCGACGACACCATCAAGGCGGCCGACACCGCGCTGGCCGACTTGGTCGAGCGCCTCGAAACCGAAGGCCAGGGCACGCCGGCGCTGGCGCGGCTGCAACGGCAGATGCAGGCGCAGGTGGCCAATTTGCCACAGCTGGTGGGCTTGTTCGTGTACGACGAAAACGGCCGCTGGCTGGTCAATTCGCGCGGCCAGCTGAGCCAGGCCTACAACAATGCCGACCGCGAGTACTTCATCTACCATCGCACCCACGCCGGGCGCGCGCCGCATGTGGGCGAGCCGGTGATCAGCCGTTCCAGCGGCAAGTGGATCATCCCGGTGTCGCGCCGGCTGGACAAGCCGGACGGCAGCTTCGGCGGCGTGGTGCTGGCCACGCTGGACATCGACTACTTCCGCCGTTTTTACCAGGGCTTCGATGTCGGCGCGCGCGGCGCGGTGGCGCTGATCGCCAATACCGGCGTGCTGATGCTGCGCCAGCCGTTCGACAACGACCGCGTGGGCGCCAGCATGCGCGACAGCGAGCTGTATCGCTACTACGCGCTGCAGCACGGCGCAGCGCGCACCGGCAGCCGGGTGTTCCGCTCGCTGCACGACGGCGAGTTGCGCCTGAACAGCTTCCGCCCGCTCGAGCACTATCCCTTGTTTGTCACCGCCGCCTTGTCGCGCGAGGAAATGCTGGAGCGCTGGCGGCGCGACACCTTCACGCGCACGATTGGCGTGGTGGTGCTGGCGGCGCTGATCGGTTTTTTCGGCAAGCGGCTGGTGGACCAGATCAAGCGGCGCGAGCAGGCCGAGGCCGAGCTGCGCAAGGCGCGTGACGCGCTGGAACACGTCAACCGCACGCTCGAGCGGCAAGCCATGCAGGACGGCCTGACCGGGCTGGCCAACCGGCGCCAGTTCGACGTCACGCTGGGTAATGAGTTCAGCCGCGCCACCCGCCATGCGACCTCGCTGGCGTTCATCATGATCGACGTCGATTACTTCAAGCAGTACAACGATGTGTACGGCCACAGCGCCGGCGATGAAGTGCTGCGCGCGGTCAGCAAGTTGATCCGGGCGCTGACACCCAAGCGGCCCGGCGATCTAAGCGCGCGCTACGGCGGCGAGGAAATCGGCATCCTGCTGCCCAACACCGACCTGCGCGGCGCGGTGGCGGTGGCCGAGCGCATCCGCGACGCGGTGGCGGCGTTGCAGTTGCCGCACAGTGGCAGTGACTTCGGCCATGTCACCTTGTCGGCCGGCGTGGCCACCATCACGCCCAAGCGCGGCGTGCACCTGAGCAGCATGCTGGTGGAGGCGGCCGACAAGGCGCTGTACGTGGCCAAGTCGGAAGGGCGCAACCGGGTGTGCGTGGCGCAGCCTGAGACGTAGTCGTCATTCCGGCGCAGGCCGGAATCCAAGTGGAGCGGGCATGCCAGCGGCCTATGGGGTTCCGGCCTCCGCCGGAACGACGCTATTCCTCCAGCCGGTGCAGCGCGGCGCGCGCGATGGCCGGCGAGACGATGTGGGCGCCGTCGAATTCTTCGTACGCCACGTCGTAGCCTTCCTGCGCCAGCCGCTGGGCGATGGCGGCGGCGCGCGCCACCGGCAGCACCTTGTCTTCCGTGCCGTGCGAGACGAACACGCGCGGCACGCCCTCGCGCCGCAGCGGCGCCATGAAGCCGGGCGAAAACGCCAGGATGTCGCTGAACATCAGTCCATTCATCAAGCCCACGGAAAGCGCGTAGGAGGCGCCATCGGAAAAGCCGGCGATCGCCATCGCCTGTTCGTCCACCTGGTAGCGCTGCATGGTCCACAGCAGCAGGCGGTCGATGAAGGCCAGGTCGTCGCCGAAGCCGCCGCGCAGGAAGTCCCAGCTGCTGCCATGGGCGTCGGGAATCAGCAGCAGTGCGCCGTGGCGGATCGCATGCGCCAGCGCGATGTGATCGCCGCCGCCGTGCTGGCCGCCGGCGCCGTGCAGCAACAACAGCAGGTGCAGCAGGCGGTCTTTTTCATTAGCGTGCGCCGGCACGTGCAGCACCGCCTTGCGGCCGTCGGCAAACGCCAGCTGGTGGGTGCCGGCCGCTAACGGCTGCTGGCGCTGGTGCGCCATCTGCCGCAGCACTTCGGGCCGCGCATGCAGGCGGCCATCGGCGTAGGGGGCGGGCGACTGGTCCATGTGGCTAGTGTAGCGAAAATTTCCGCGCGGCGCGGGTCGCCAGCGATTATTACTTGCGCACGTAGGCGGTCAGTTCCCAGCTGTCGCGGTTGTACAACCGGCCTTGCCAGTCGGTGTCGCGGTAGTCGAGCTTGACGAAGTTATTGATCTCGGGGACGAACCACACCGTTTCGGTCAGCTGGCCGCTGCCGTTTTTGGTGAAGGTATCCTCGGCGCTGTAGGTGGCTTCCACCACGATTTTCAGCGCTTCAAACTCGCCGGCCGGCACGCGGACTTTTTCCCAGTCCAGCACTTTGCCCTTGATGTGGTAGCGCCAGTTCTTGCCCTGCTTGGGATTGTTGCCGGTAACGTCGCTGCTCCATTCCTTGCCCGGCGCCAGCGGGAAGGCATAGCGCGCGAACGAGGGCGCGAAGTGCATGCTGCCGCGGTCGACCGGATTCATCTCCGGGCTGAACAGCTGCCTGGTGAGCAGGGCGCCGCTGGCGGCGCGCTTGATATCGACATGGATGCCGGCCTCGTCGATGGCGGCCACCTCGATGCGGTTGATATTGCCCTTGGCGCCTTTCCACACATCGGTATATTGATAAGTCCAGGAATCGCCGATGGCCGGCGCCGGCAGCGGCACCGCGTCATGGGTGGCCGCCTGCGCCAGCGCGCACGGCAGGATGAAACAGAGCACTGCAAACTTCCGTTTGATGGTCATGCTGTCTCCATTGTTGTGATTTGTGCATTGACTATATCGCCAACATTGAAGGATTACTAGCGGCAGTGCAGCAATTTACCAACGCATGGCCTGGATAAAGTCGACGAAGGCCCGCAGCGGCGCCGGCAGGTAGCGCCGGCCCGGGTAGTACAGCAACGGCCCCTCGAACGTCGGCCACCAGTGTTCCAGTACTGGCGTCAGCTCGCCGCGCGCGAAGTAGGGCTGCAGCCAGTCTTCAAACAGGTACACCAGCCCGGCGCCGCCCACGGCGGCATCGACCTTCAGGTCCGCTCCCGCGCCGAGGTTGACGATCAGCGGGCCATTCGGCTCGATCACCACCTGCTTGCCCTTGTGCTCAAACTCCCATGGCGGCATGGCGCCGCTGTCGAAGCGGCCGCGCAGGCAAACGTGGTGCAGCAGGTCTTGCGGTTGGTCCGGCACGCCGTGCCGCCGCAGATAGTCGGGCGAGGCGGCCAGGGCAAAGCGCTGCTTGCGCGGACCGATGGGCGTGGCCACCATGTCCTGCTCCATGCGCTCGCCGTAGCGGATGCCGGCGTCGCAGCCGCTGCGCAGCAGGTCGACGAAACTGTCGTCGACCGTCACTTCCACCGTGATATCGGGGTAGGCCTGATGGAAGGGCGGCAGGATGCGCGGCAGTACCGCCTTGGCCGCGCTGGTCGGCACATTCAGCCGCAACCGCCCGGCGGGACGGTCGCGAAAGCCGTTGACCACGTCCAGCGCCGTCTCCACCGCGTCGAGCGCAGGTGTCAGCTGTTCCAGCAGACGCTGGCCGGCATCGGTGGCAGCCACGGTGCGCGTGGTCCGGTGCAGCAGGCGCACCCCCAGTCCGGCCTCCAGCCGCCGCACCGCCTCGCTCAGTTGCGACGCGCTGCTGCCGGTCTTGCGCGCCGCTTCGCGAAAGCCGCCATGTCTGGCCACGGCGACGAATGCGCCCACGTCCTGTAAGTCCGCCATTTTTGATTGTCCTGAATTCAGCACAAGCTGTGCCATTGCCATGTATTGTCGCACAGCGCCAAGACTCCTAGACTGTGTCCATCAACCCATCTACAGGAGAAATAAATGAGTACCTTCCAACTTGGTGACCTGACTGTCAAGCGCATGGGCTATGGCGCCATGCAACTGGCTGGACCGCACGTGTTCGGCCCGCCCAAGAACCGCGAGGAAGCGCTGGCCGTGCTGCGCGAGGCCGTGGAGAGCGGCGTCAACCACATCGATACCAGCGACTTCTACGGCCCGCACATCACCAACCAGCTGATCCGCGAAGCGCTGCATCCGTACCGTGATGATCTGACCATCGTCACCAAGGTCGGCGCGCTGCGTGGCGCCGATGCTTCGTGGCTGCCGGCGCAGTCGCCCAAGGAACTGGAGGCCGCCGTGCACGACAACCTGCGCAACCTCGGTCTCGACGTGCTGGACGTGGTCAATATGCGCCTGATGTTTGATGTGATGGGCCCAGCCGAAGGCGATATCGAGCCGCACATCACCGCGCTGGCCGAACTGCAGCAGCGAGGCCTGATCCGCCACATCGGCCTCAGCAACGCGACCGCGCGCCAGGTGCAGCAGGCGCGCGGCATTGCCGGCATCGTCTGCGTGCAGAACCAGTACAACCTGGTGCACCGCGCCGACGATGCCTTCATCGACGAACTGGCCGGGCAGGGCATCGCCTACGTGCCGTTCTTCCCGCTCGGTGGCTTCTCGCCGCTGCAATCGTCGATCCTGGCCGAGGTGGCAGCCGAGCTGGACGCGACGCCGATGCAGACCGCGCTGGCCTGGCTGCTGCAGCGCGCGCCCAACATCCTGCTGATTCCGGGCACCTCGTCGCGGGTCCACCTGCGCCAGAACCTTGCAGCGGGCAAGCTGGTGCTGCCGGCGGAGGCGGTGCGGCGCTTGAATAGTGTGGTTACCTCAGTATAAGAAAAACCGTTTCATATCGTGAGATTGGGCATGGTGGACCGCCGCATAGATTTTTCCATTTTTTGAAAAGGCGTTTCGTATAACGAAAAATACTATCTATCTATTTGAAAAATAACGAATAAATTTAAGTTATATGTCTTATATAAGACTTTGTGCGATGCATCAGTATGGCCTACTATTTAGTCATGCAGTTCGCATGCAGTTCCGGCACTCGAAGACTTACTTATTTGCTTTTTCTTTTAGGAGATACACCATGTCCCAGTACCAAGACGATATCAAGGCAGTTGCAGCTTTGAAGGCAGAACAAGGCTCCGCATGGGATGCCATCAATCCGGAATCCGCCGCCCGCATGCGCGCCCAGAACAAGTTCAAGACGGGTCTGGACATTGCCAAGTACACCGCCAAGATCATGCGCGCCGACATGGCTGCCTATGACAAGGACCCATCGAAATACACCCAGTCGCTGGGCTGCTGGCACGGTTTCATCGGCCAGCAAAAAATGATCTCGATCAAAAAGCACTTCAACAGCACCGACCGCCGCTACCTCTACCTGTCGGGCTGGATGGTTGCCGCGCTGCGTTCGGAATTCGGCCCGCTGCCAGACCAGTCGATGCACGAAAAAACCGCCGTCTCGGCGCTGATCAAAGAGCTGTACACCTTCCTGCGGCAGGCCGATGCGCGCGAACTGGGCGGCCTGTTCCGCCAGCTCGACGACGCCACCAGCGCTGATGAGAAAGCTGCGATCCAGTCCAAGATCGACAACCACATCACCCACGTCGTGCCTATCATCGCCGACATCGACGCCGGTTTCGGCAACGCGGAAGCGACCTACCTGCTGGCCAAGCAATTCATCGAAGCCGGCGCCTGCTGCATCCAGATCGAAAACCAGGTGTCGGACGAGAAGCAGTGCGGCCACCAGGATGGTAAAGTCACCGTGCCGCACGAAGACTTCCTGGCCAAGATCCGCGCCATCCGCTACGCCTTCCTGGAACTGGGCGTGGACGACGGCATCATCGTCGCCCGTACCGACTCGCTGGGCGCCGGCCTGACCAAGCAGATCGCCGTCACCAAAGAACCGGGCGACCTGGGCGACCAGTACAACGCCTTCCTGGACTGCGACGAAGTCTCGGCCGACGCGCTGGGCAACGGCGACGTCATCATCAAGCGCGACGGCAAGCTGCTGCGTCCTAAGCGCCTGCCAAGCAATCTGTTCCAGTTCCGTCCTGGCACCGGCGAAGCGCGCTGCGTGCTGGACTGCATCACCTCGCTGCAAAACGGCGCCGACCTGCTGTGGATCGAAACCGAGAAACCGCATATCGCCCAGATCGGCGGCATGGTCAGCGAAATCCGCAAGGTCATCCCGAACGCCAAGCTGGTGTACAACAACAGCCCGTCGTTCAACTGGACCCTGAACTTCCGCCAGCAGGCTTACGATGCGATGAAAGCCGCCGGCCAGGACGTCTCGAACTACGAGCGTTCGCAGCTGATGAGCGTTGAGTACGACGACACCGTGCTGGCCAAGGTGGCCGACGAGAAGATCCGCACCTTCCAGGCTGACGCAGCCCGCGAAGCCGGCATCTTCCACCATCTGATCACGCTGCCGACCTACCACACCGCCGCGCTGTCGACCGACAACCTGGCCAAGGAATACTTCGGCGACCAGGGCATGCTGGGTTACGTGGCTGGCGTGCAGCGCAAGGAGATCCGTCAAGGCATCGCTTGCGTCAAGCACCAGAACATGTCCGGCTCGGACATCGGCGACGACCACAAGGACTACTTCAGCGGCGAAGCAGCGCTGAAGGCCGGCGGCAAAGACAACACCATGAACCAGTTCCACTAATCAGGTTCAGCCCCTCCCCCGAAGCCCGCCTCGTGCGGGCTTTTTTCATCTGAGCTGTGGCTGCAGTTCTTCGTAAAGGAAGCTGGTCAGCGCTTTGATGCGGGCGGTGTCTTTGAGGTCGCGGTGGGTGAGCAGCCACAGGCCGGTGTCAAAGCGCGGGTCGGGTTCGGCCACGCGCTGCAGGCGGCGGTCGCTGTCGGCCAGGTGGCACAGCAGGGGCGCCATGCCGATGCCTTCCCGGACTGCGTCGACCATCGCCAGCAGGCTGTCGACGCGCATGCGCACTTGCGACGTGGGCACGGCGCGCGCCAGCCAGCGCGCCTGCTCCAGATGGCTGAGCGTGTCATCCAGTCCGATCCAGTCGTGGTCAGCCCAGGCATCGTTAGCGATGCCGCGTTTGGCGGCGGCTTTCAGATAGCTGTGCGAGGCGTAGATGGCGCTGGGCAGCATGCCCAGCTTGCGTCCCACCAGCGTATCCGGCGGCGTGTTGGACGGGCGCAGCGCGACGTCGGCCTCGCGCCGGTTGAGGTTCAAGAACGCGTTGTTCATCACCAGCTGCAGGCGCACGCCGGGATGCTGGTGCTGGAAGCGCGCCAGGGCCGGCATCAGCATGCTGCGCGCCAGCGTGTCGGTGGTGGTGATCCGGATCTCGCCGCTGAGTTCCTGATCGTGCCCGGCGACCGCGCTTTGCGCCGCCGCGATCTGTTCATCCACGCCGGCCAGCCGCGCCTGCAAGGTCTCGCCCGCAGCCGTCATCACATACCCGGACTGGAAGCGCTCGAACAAACGCGTGCCGAGCGTGCGTTCCAGGCTGTCGAGACGGCGCAATACCGTCGAGTGATTCACGCCCAGTTCGCGCGCAGCCGCGGATACGCTGCCAGTCCGTGCCATCGCCACAAAACAACGTAAATCCTGCCAATCCATGTTGTGCATATTTGCAGAATTGTTAGGTGAATTTTGCTAATTTTAATGCGTTTTCGCGGAGTTCATACTGGCTTCATTACATCACCAAGGAGCTACGAACATGATGACCCTGTACACCGCCAACACGCCCAACGGACAAAAGATCACGATCGCCCTGCAAGAGCTGGAGCTGGCCTGCGACATCCAACTGCTGAACCTCAGCGCCGGCCAGCAGCACGCGCCGGATTTTGTCGCCATGAGTCCGAACCACAAGATCCCGCTGCTGGTCGATGACGGCCAGGCGATTTTTGAATCCGGCGCCATCCTGATCCACCTCGCCGACAAGGCGGGACGGCTGCTGCCCAAGGACGGCGCGGCGCGCAGCACGGTGCTGCAATGGCTGTTCATGCAGGTCGGCAGCGTGGGGCCGATGCTGGGCCAGCTGTGGTGGTTCCGCCACACCGGCGCCGGGCGCAATGAGCAGGCGCTGGAACGCTACGGTAACGAGGTGCGCCGCCTGTATGGCGTCTACGAGCAGCGCCTTGCCGCCAGCACGTATCTGGCCGGCGACGATTACAGCATCGCCGACGTCGCCACCTGGCCGTGGCTGGCGTCGCACGCCGAGCTGGGACTGGACATGATGCAGTATCCGGCGGTATCGGCATGGATGGAGCGGATCGCGCGCCGCCCGGCCACTGTGCGCGGCATGGCGATCGCGAAAGGGCAGTGAGATGGCCTGGCTGATCCTGCTGGCCGCCGCGCTGGTCGACATTGCCATGGCGGTGGCCCTCAAGTATGCCGAAGGCTGGACGCGCTTCTGGCCCAGCCTCGCCGGCCTGGTCTGCGCCAACGGCGCCATCGCGCTGCTGACCATCGCCTTGAAGCAGCTGCCGGTCGGCACCGCGTTTGCGATCTTCACTGGGTTGGGTGCGGCGGGAGTGGCCTTTATCGGCATCACCGCCTTCGGCGAAAGCGCCAGCCCGCTGCGGCTGTTGCTGATTGCCGCCATCATTGTTTGCATCGCCGGCCTGAAATGGACAGCAGGAGTAAGATAGCGCAGCCGCGCGAGTGCGCGGACAACAATCAAGAAAGGTCCGATCCATGAAATCAGTATTGTTCTTGAAGTCAGCGCTGGCCATCGTGGCTGCCGCGCCGTTGCTGCTGGCCGTGCCAGCGCAGGCGCAATCGCCGTCTCCCGCCATCCTCGCGGCGGTCGCCGATAAAACCCGCCCGGACAAAGACGTGCAGCAGGACGCCATCCGCCGTCCGGCCGAGCTGATCGCCTTCGCCAAAATCAAACCGGGCGATGTGGTGATGGATGTGTGGCCGGGTGGCGGCTACTGGTCGCGCGTGTTCTCCACGCTGGTTGGCCCGAAAGGCAAAGTCTACGCCTACGTGCCGGCTGAGATCACCAGCTTCAAATCCGACCCGCTGGCGCTGGCCAAGGCCATTCCCGGCGAGGCTGGCCACAGCAACGTGGAGGCGCTTTCCTACCCGGCGGCGGAACAGCCGCAGGCCGATCTGCACAACAAAGTGGATGTGGTCTGGACCTTCGAGAACTACCACGACCTGTACGACAGCTTCATGAAAGGCGCCGACGTCAACGCCTTCAACCAGGCCGTCTTCAAGCGCCTGAAGCCGGGCGGCTACTACATCATCGTGGACCACGCCGCCGTCGCCGGCACAGGCCTCAAGCACACCGAAGACCTGCACCGCATCGACCCGGCCACCGTCAAGGCGGAAGTAGAGAAAGCCGGCTTCGTGCTGGACGGCGAATCCACCGTCCTCGCCATCCCCGGCGACGACCGCCAGCTGAAAGTATTTGATCCCGCAGTCCGCGGCAAAACCGACCGCTTCGTAATGCGTTTCAAAAAGCCGTCACGTTAGGAAACGGTGGTTTTTGATGGTTGGTTGATGTGCGTCTATTGCTGGGGATTTCTGCGCTTTTTGAGCGGAATAAATGGCTTACCATCGCCCTAATCTTAGGCGGCGATGGGGCTGAATATGAGCGTGGAAGATCAACTGGGGCGGCTGGGCGAGGGTATCGTCGCCCGGCTATTTCTCTTGGAAACCTCCGGTGCTTATCGGTTCTCCTGCTGCTTTCTTGGGGCAAAAGCCCAGCTTGATTTTCTCGTTAATTTACTAGACGAGAATGGCACCGAGTGCGGGCCATTTTTCTTTGTGCAGGTCAAAACGACTACCTGCGTTGCAGCGAGTGGCAATGGAATTCCCGTCAGGCTCCGTGCGGGGCAAGTGAGAGCGGCTCAGGCGCGCAAGGTGCCTGTCTATCTGGCTGCTGTCAGTAGTGTGGATGGCGATCTGGAAGAAGTCTATGCTATCGCCATAGATACTGCGCTACAGCGTGGCGTGTCTGTTGTGCCTCGTCTTTTCTCTTTGCGACAAGAGGAAACCCGTCTGATGATATACAACGAAGTACACGATTATTTCCAGTCAGGCTTGAAAGTGTTTAAGTCGAAGCTAACGCGGTAGGAGGCAAATGATGGATCCCCCTAAGCAATTTGCCATTTCAGTAGTAATGGTGGCTTTGTCGAGAAATGGCTATTACACGTACAAAGATGCACCGATGGGTGCCGGTTTGTTGGCGGATGTTTTTGCGGCTAAAAAAATTGGCGCAGCAGAGGAAAGAATTGTCGTAGAAGTGAAAACCTTGCGTAGTCGTCTCGCAATTCCTGCAAGGCTGGAAAATCAACGCCGCCAACTCCGGGCAAGATTTAAGCATGAGGTTTATTTTGCTTTCTTCGTTGAAAGCGAAGACCTGCTAATCGTCGACGAGGAACTGTGCAAGCGCATGCAGTTCCGCGAAGACAAAATCCGTCTTGAAGAGTTGCCGGCAGCAGTTACATCAGGATAACGTCGTACTGCTCCTGGTGGTAGCTGTTCTCGACTTGCAGCGAGATTTTCTTGCCGATGAAATCGCCCAGCATGGCAAGGTGCTGGGATTCTTCTTCGAGGAACAGGTCCACCACTTCCTGCGAGGCGAGGATGCGGAATTCGCGCGGGTTGAACTGCTTGGCTTCGCGCAGCAGTTCGCGCAGGATTTCGTAGCAGATGGTGCGCGAGGTTTTTACCTGGCCGCGGCCGTTGCAGGCCGGGCAGGGTTCGCACAGGATGTGGGCCAGCGATTCGCGCGTGCGCTTGCGTGTCATCTCCACCAGTCCCAGTGCCGAGAAGCCGCTCACCGATACTTTGGTGCGGTCGCGCGCCAGCGCTTTCTTCAACTCCGACAGCACCGCGTTGCGGTGCTCGGTGTTTTCCATGTCGATGAAGTCGAGGATGATGATGCCGCCCAGATTACGCAGCCGCAGCTGGCGCGCAATCGCGTGCGCCGCTTCCAGGTTGGTCTTGAAGATGGTATCGGCAAAATTGCGCCCGCCGACAAAGCCGCCGGTGTTGACGTCGATGGTGGTCATGGCCTCGGTCTGGTCGACGATCAGATAGCCGCCTGACTTCAGGTCCACGCGCCGCCCCAGCGCGCGCAGGATTTCCTCTTCCACGCCATACAGGTCGAACAGCGGCCGCTCGCCGGTGTAGTGGTGAAGACGCGGCAGCACACCCGGCGTGTACGCTTTGCCGAACTCCTGCAAGTTCACGTAATTCTCGCGCGAGTCGACCTGGATGGTGGCCGTCTCGTCGTGCACGAAGTCGCGCAGCACGCGCTGGGCCAGGCTCAAGTCCTGGTGCAGCAGGGTGGTGGCCGGCTTGGTGCGCGCGCCATGCGTAATTGCGGCCCAGGTTTTGCGCAAGTATTCCACGTCCGCCGCGATATCCGAATCCGATGCGTCCTCGGCCTGGGTGCGCACGATGTAGCCGCCTTTTTCGTCTGCCGGCAGCAGGCTTTGCAGGCGCGCCCGCAGCGCTTCGCGGTCGGCTTCCTTTTCAATTTTCTGCGAGATGCCAATATGCCCGTCCTGCGGCAGGTAGACCAGCATGCGTCCGGCGATGGAAATCTGGGTCGACAGGCGCGCGCCCTTGGTCCCGATCGGGTCCTTGATCACCTGCACCGTCAGCACCTGGCCGTCGAACAGGATCTTCTCGATCGGCGTCGGCGCGGCGTTGCTGCCGCCGTCGTGCGGCCGAGCTTCCCAGATATCGGCCACGTGCAGGAACGCCGCGCGTTCCAGCCCAATGTCGATAAAGGCCGACTGCATGCCGGGCAGCACCCGCACCACCTTGCCGGAATAGACGTTGCCGGCCAGGCCGCGCGTGAGCGTGCGTTCGATGTGGAGTTCCTGCACGGCGCCCTGCACGATGAGGGCGACCCGGGTCTCTTGAGGTGTGATGTTGATCAGGATATCTTCGTTCATGGCCCGATCATACACGGGCATTACGGCAGCGGCAAACCGGCCTGGCGCAGCAGTTGTACGGTTTCGTAGACGGGCAGGCCCATGATGCCGGAATGGCTGCCGGAGATGTGCTCGATGAAGATGGCAGCCGGACCCTGGATGCCGTAGGCGCCGGCCTTGTCGTAAGGCTCGGAGGTAGCGCAGTAGGCGGCGATGGCGGCCGGCGACAGCACGCCAAAGCGCACGTCCGACACTTGCGTGACCTGGCCGGTGAAATCGGGCGAGGCGACCGCGATCGAGGTCAAAACTTGATGGGTGCGGCCCGACAGCTGTTGCAGCATGGCCGTGGCTTCGGCCGGATTGGCCGGTTTGCCGAGGATATCGCCATCGATGGTGACGGTGGTGTCGGCCGACAGCACGGCGCGCGGCGCCATGCGGCGCTGGACGACCAGATTGGCCGCGAACTTGGCTTTTTCCAGCGCCACGCGCGCCACGTAATCGAGCGGCGCTTCGCCGGGCAGCACCTCTTCGGTCACGTCCGGGCCGCGCGGGCCGTCGCTGCGCAGCAGCAGCAGTTCAAAGTCGATCCCGACCTGGCGCAGCAGTTCGCGCCGGCGCGGGCTTTTGGAAGCAAGGTAAATCTTCTTGTCGACCGGTTTCATATCGTTGTTGTTAGACGCGGTGATAAGGGTGGTTCTGCGTAATGGTCCAGGCACGGTACAGCTGCTCGGCCAGCATCACCCGCACCATACCATGCGGCAGGGTCATACTGGAAATCCGAATCAAACCTTCGGCGCGCGCCTTCAGCGCCGGATCGAGGCCGTCGGCGCCGCCAATCAGGAAAGCGGTGTCGCGGCCGTCCTGCTGCCATGCCTCCAGCTGCTGCGACAAGCCCACCGAAGTGAGGTCCTTGCCGCGTTCGTCGAGGGCGATGATGCGCACCGACTTCGGCAGCGCCGCCTCGATGCGCTCGCGTTCTAGCGCCATCGCGGTGGCGGCTGTCTTGCTGCCCGAACGTTCGACCGGCTTGATTTCCTTCAGCACGATCTTCAGTTCCGGCGGCATGCGCTTCACATACTCGGCGTAGCCGGTTTCGATCCAGGCCGGCATCTTGTGGCCGACCGCAGCGATGATCAGCTGCATACAGAATTACTCAGCCGCTTTTTTGATACGCTTGATGACGGTCTTGACCGGCGCTTCTTCGGCCTTCGGCTTGGCGGCGCGTGGCTTCGGTGCGGCTTTCAGTGCCTTCACAGCGGCGACGGTGGCCTTCGGCGCGCCAACTTTCACCTTCTTGCCGGCTGGGACAGCGGCTGCCGGCTTGGCGGCGGCTTTCTTGGTCGCGCTGGTGGCGGTGGTCTTGGCGGCGGCCGGCTTGCGCACGGCGGCTTTTTTCTCGACCACTGGCGTAGCGGCGACAGCTTTTTTGCCGGCGGCCAGGTGGCTGCTGATCTTCTTCGGTTCCGCTTCTTCGGCTTCCTTGGTACCTTTGCGCTTGGCGGCGCCCAGTTTCACCGGCTTGTCGCCCCAGATCTCTTCCAGGCGGTAGTAGGCGCGGATCGGCGCTTGCATGATGTGGACGATGATGTCACCCAGGTCGACCAGCACCCATTCACCGGTGTCCTCGCCTTCCATGCCATAGACTTCGCCGCCGGCTTCTTTTACCTTGTCGCGCACCGAGGCGGCCAGCGCCTTGGTCTGGCGGTTGGAGGTACCGGAAGCGATGGCGATGCGGTCGAACAGGCTGGTGAGGTGAGTCGTGTCGAACAGGACGATATCTTGGGCCTTAACGTCTTCGAGGGCGTCAACGACCAGGGTTTGCAGTTTTTTGATGTCCATTAGCTTTTGTATAGATGGTGTTGTTCAATATAGTCTAGCACTAGCGGCGGGATAAGCGAGTTTGCCGCTTCCCCCCGTTGTAATGCCGCACGTATCCGGGTTGCGGAGATATCCACCGCGAAGTCCTGTGCCAGATACGTCAGACCATGCGGCGTGCTACGGATTTGTTCCGGCGTTCCCAAACGGCTGGAAAACGCCTGTGCCACGGCCGGCGGCAGGCCGGCGGTGGCGATGTCATAACCTGGGCGGGCCGCTACGCAGATATGCGCGTAGTCGAACAGCTCCTGCCATTGGTGCCAGGTGTCGAGCCGCTGCAGCTGGTCGGCGCCCATTAAAAAGGCCACCGAGGCTTGCGGCCCCAATTCGTCGCGCACATTGCGCAGCGTATCGATAGTGTACGTCGGCAGCCCCTGGGCGCCGCGCGCGATTTCCTGCATGTCGACCGCCACGCTGAACGGCTGGCCGGCAAAGGCCAGTGCCACCATGTCGGCGCGCTGCTGCGACGAGGCTTTCAGCGTGGATTTTTGCCACGGCAGTCCGGTCGGGATCACGCGCAACTGGTCGACCTGCAGCAGATTGGCGAAGTATTCGCCCAGCGCGACGTGACCTAGATGCACCGGATCGTAGCTGCCTCCCAGCAGTGCGATGCGGTAGGCCATCGTCACGCAGCGAGCCAGTCGCGGTGTGGCAGGAAGTCGGTGTACAGCGCCGCTTCCGGCGATCCGGCTTCAGGTTCCCAGCGATAGCGCCATTTGACGATCGGCGGCATCGACATCAGGATCGCTTCGGTGCGGCCGCCCGATTGCAGGCCAAACAGCGTGCCGCGGTCGAATACCAGATTGAATTCGACATAGCGGCCGCGCCGGTACGCCTGGAAATCGCGTTCGCGTTCGCCGTACGGCGTGTCCTTGCGCGCTTCCAGGATCGGCAGGTAAGCCTTGAGGAAGGCGTCGCCGACGCTTTGCGTCATGGCGAAGCTTTGCTCGAAGCCCCCGGCGTTGTGGTCATCGAAGAAGATGCCGCCCACGCCGCGCGCTTCCTGGCGGTGTTTCAGGTAGAAGTACTCGTCGCACCATTTTTTGAACTTGCCGTGCAGGTCCGCGCCGAATGGGGCGAGGGCGTCATGGCAGGTTTGGTGGAAGTGCTTCGCGTCTTGCTTGTTGCCGTAGTACGGCGTCAGATCCATGCCGCCGCCGAACCACCATACCGGCTCGCCGTTGGCATTGGTGGTGCTGAAGAAGCGCACGTTCATGTGCACGGTCGGTGCATACGGATTGCGCGGATGGATCACCAGCGACACGCCCATGGCTTCCCACGGATTGCCGCCGATATCCGGGCGGTGCGCCGACGCCGATGGCGGCAGCTTGGCGCCCAGCACGTGCGAGAAATTCACCCCGCCGCGCTCGATCACATTGCCTTCTTCCACCAGGCGCGAAATCCCGCCGCCGCCTTCGGCGCGCTGCCACTCATCGCGCAGGAAGGCGTGGCCGTCAACGGCCTCCAACGCTTGCACGATGCGGTTTTGCAGGTCGAGCAGCCAGGCTTTGACTGCTGCGGGATTCGGGCCGGTCATCTTAGTGTTTCAGGCCACGCCAGCCGATATCGCGGCGGCACTGCATGCCTTCGAAGCTGATCTGGTCGACCACTTCGTAAGCCGCTTTCTGCGCCAGCTTGATGCTGTCGGCCAGGCCGACTACGCACAGCACGCGGCCACCGGTCACTTGCAGCTGGCCGTTCACGTCGGCGGTGCCGGCGTGGAAGGTCACCGATTCCGAAGTCTCGGCCGGGATGCCTTCAATGACGGCGCCTTTCAGCGGCGCGTCCGGGTAGCCGGCGGCGGCCAGCACCACGCCCACGGCGGTGCGGCGGTCCCATTCCAGTTCCACCTGGTCCAGCGTGCCGTTGACGGCGTGTTCCATCACCGTCACCAGGTCGGTCTTCAGGCGCGACATGATCGGCTGGGTTTCAGGATCGCCCATGCGGCAGTTGAATTCCAGCGTGCGCGGATTGCCCTGGGCATCGATCATCAGGCCGGCGTACAGGAAGCCGGTGAACACGATGCCGTCCTTCGCCATGCCGGCGATGGTCGGGTTGATGATCTCGCGCATGACGCGGGCGTGCATGGCCGGCGTCACGATCGGGGCCGGGGAGTAGGCGCCCATGCCGCCGGTGTTCGGGCCTTCGTCGTTGTCCTTCAGGCGCTTGTGATCCTGGCTGGTGGCCAGCGGCAGCACGTTTTTGCCGTCGCACATGACGATGAAGCTGGCTTCTTCGCCGGCCAGGAATTCTTCGATCACGATGCGCGCGCCTGCGTCGCCAAAGGCGTTATCGGACAGCATATGGTCAACGGCCGCATGCGCTTCTTCCAGCGTCATCGCCACTACCACGCCCTTGCCGGCGGCCAGGCCGTCGGCTTTGATGACGATCGGTGCGCCGTTGGCGTCGATGTAGGCGTGGGCTTGCGCCACGTCCGAGAAGGTCTGGTATTTGGCAGTCGGGATACCGTGGCGCTGCATGAAGGCCTTGGCGAAGTCCTTCGACGACTCCAGCTGCGCCGCTTCCCTGGTCGGGCCGAAGACCTTGAGACCACGGGCGCGGAACAGGTTGACGATGCCGCCGGCCAGCGGGGTCTCCGGACCAACCACGGTCAGGCTGATGCCTTCGCTCTCGACGAAGTTCGCCAGTTCGTGCAGGTCGGTGATGTTGACGTTGACCAGGCGCGCGTCGCGCGCGGTGCCGCCGTTACCCGGGGCCACGTACACCATCTGGATGCGCTCGGATTGCGCCAGTTTCCATGCCAGCGCGTGCTCACGGCCGCCGGAGCCGACTACCAAAATTTTCATAAGTCCTCAGTCCTGGATTTCAACGTTCGAATACACTTCCTGCACATCGTCCAGCGCTTCCAGCGCGTCCAGCAGTTTTTGCATCTTGATCGCGTTGTCGCCGGTGACTTCGCTGACCGCGTCCGGCTTCATGATGATCTCGGCCACTTCGGCCTTGAAGCCCTTGGCTTCCAGCGCATCCTTCACGCCGGCGAAATCGTGCGGGCCGCACAGCACTTCAATGCCGCCTTCCTCGTCGGTGACCACGTCTTCGGCGCCGGCTTCCAGCGCGGCTTCCATCAGCGCGTCTTCATTGGTGCCCGGCGCGAACAGGAACTGGCCGACGTGCTTGAACATGAAGGCCACCGAACCCTCGGTGCCCATGTTGCCGCCGTTTTTGTTGAAGGCGTTACGCACTTCAGCCACGGTACGCACACGGTTATCCGTCATGCAGTCAACGATGACGGCCGCGCCGCCGATGCCGTAGCCCTCGTAGCGAACCTCTTCGTAGTTGGCGCCGTCCTCGCCGCCGGTGCCGCGGGTGATCGCGCGCTGCACGTTATCCTTCGGCATATTGGCGTCGGCTGCCTTGTCCATCGCCAGGCGCAAGCGCGGATTGGCGGTCGGATCGCCGCCGCCCATGCGCGCAGCCACGGTGATCTCCTTGATCAGACGTGTCCAGATCTTGCCGCGTTTCGCGTCGGTTGCAGCTTTTTTGTGCTTAATGTTGGCCCATTTGCTGTGTCCAGCCATGTTTGGTCTTCCTTCGGCGGTGTTCGGTAATTTAAGCGTTGGTGCTTCGGTGAGGGCGGTATTCTAGCATAAGAGGCTACCCGCTCCCCGGCTAGAGGCCTTGCTCCACTTTTTGTAGCGAGGCTGTCATATCCTGCTGCCAGGCTTTACCTTTTTGACACTATTACAGCAGGGGGGAGACATGGATCGTCGGCAGTTTCTGAAGTACGGTAGTTTTATCACGGTATCGGTGGCGTCGGGCGCAGGCCTGAGCGCGTGCGGTGGCAGCAGTGGCGCGGGCGGCAGCCTGCCGCCGGCCAGCGGCGCGTGGAAGTTCCCGCAAAGCGTGGCCTCGGGCGATCCGCGCGCCGACAGCATCCTGCTGTGGACCCGCGCCGTGCCGGCATCTGCCGACAACGTGGCCGCCGTGGCTTCCGGCGCCGATGCGTCGATCCGGCTGGTGGTGACGTCGGCCGACAACAGCAAGGCGCTGGGCAGCAATGCGGCGCTGAACGGCGCCACCGTGGCCGACGTTGTGCTGCCGCTACAGTCGCAGTACGACAACACCGTACGCCACAAGCTGACCGGCCTGACCGCGTCCACCACTTACTACTACCAGTTCGTCGCCGGCGACAACCGCTCCAACGTCGGCCGCTTCAAGACCGCGCCGGCGGCCGATGCCGACGTCTCGCAACTGCAATTCGTCTACATGACCTGCCAGGACTGGAGCGTCAACCACTGGGGCGCGATGACGTCCATCGCCGCCGAGAACCTCGACTTCATCGTCCACCTGGGCGACTACATCTACGAGACCGTGGGCGAAGACTTCCAGCTGGGCGCAGTGGAAAGCCGCCACGATGCGCTGGTGCTGCCGGATGGCGTGTACAAGAACGGCAGCTCGGGCGCCAAGTACGCCAACTCGCTGGCCGACTACCGCTACCTGTACAAGAAGTACCGCACCGATACGCGCCTGCAGGCGCTACACGAGCGCTTCGCCTTCATCGCCATCTGGGACGACCACGAATTCACCGACGACGCATGGCAAGACGCGCAAACCTACGACGGCTCCTTCAACGCCGACGGCTCGGACCTGCACCAGTCGACGCGCCGCCGCAACGCCAACCAGGCGTGGTTTGAATTCATGCCGGCCGACGTCACGTTCGACGCCGCCAACCCGAGCTTCCAGAACATCAAGATCTACCGCGATTTCCAGTTCGGGAAGCTGATGCAGCTGGTGATGACCGATGAACGACTGTACCGCTCGGACCACGTGATTCCGGAATCGGCGGTGAATCCTGCCACCGGCAAGCCGTTGGGCCGCATCGGTTCGCGCTACCTGGTGCCGCAGGATTTGTTCGACAGCGTGGAAGCGCAGAAGATGGCCGGCGCCAAAACCATCGGCCTCGATCCGCTGACCACCGCCACTATCCTCGGCAACACGCAGCGCCAGTGGTGGATGGACAAGATGAAGTCCGCCACCACGACCTGGAAATTGTGGGGCAATGAAGTATCGCTGCTGCGCATGGGCCTTAACGGCACGGACGCGGTGGCGACCTTGCTGGCATTGAATGCCGTGTCCACGCTGGCGGCGTCGGTCGCCAGCACGGCGTCGGCGGCGGGCGGCAACTTCGCCGTGGCCGGCGCGATTGTGGCGGCGGTGACCGCTGGCGCATCGAGCGCAGTCGCGCAGGCCGGTGCGGGCGCCATCGCGGCGACTGCGGCGAGCGGCGCTGCAGCAGAGGCGCAAGCCGCAGCCGGCGTGAAAGCCGGCCTGACGACGGCGCAGGCATCGATTGCGGTAGCGACTTACGGCAAGACCATCCTCGCCGGCAGCGGCATCGTGGCGGCCACGCCGGCGCAACTGGCGGCAGCAGCGGCGCAGACCATCGCCTTCGGCTACATCAAGCCTGACGTGCAAGCGAAGAAAGCTGAATCGGCCTTCGTCGCGGCATCAGGCAAGAAGGAAGCGCTGGCGGCGTTCTTCACGCGCTTCCTGCTCAACTGCGACCAGTGGGATGGCTACAACAGCGAGCGCAAGGCGCTGATGGCGCACCTGAAGACCAACAACATCGGCAACGTGGTGGCGCTGACCGGCGACATTCACTCCTTCTTCGCCGGCACCGTCAACGATGATTTCGATGCGAGCGGTGGCGGCACGCCGGTGATGGTGGACCTGGTATCAGCGGGCATCAGCTCGGATTCGTTCTTCAGCTACCTGCGCGATGCGGCATCGACTTTGGGTGATATCGGCACGCTGGTGTCCTACCCGCTGGCGGTGCCGGTGCCGGGCCTGGGCACGGTCAACCTGAGCTTCAACCTGCTGGACTACACGATGGGTAAGGCCGCGCCGACGGTGGCGTCGCTGCTGGAGCAAACCCGCGTCCAGCTGCGCGGCGGACTGGCGGCGAAAGGCGTGCCGGAGGCGCAACTGGAAGCGACCGTCACGGCCGTGCTGGCCGGCCTGCAAGCCAACAGCGACTTCAACACCAGCCTGCTGGCGCTGGCGCAGCAGCTGTCCGGCCTGGGCAACAACCCGTGGCTCAAGCACCTGAACACCGATGCCCAAGGCTACACCCTGGTGACGCTCACCGCAGGCAAGCTGACGGCGCAGTTCAAGCAGGTGAACAAACTGGTAGCCACCGCCGCTCCCGCAACTCTGATCGCCCGCACCGCCACTGCGACCGTCACGGCCGGCTCACCGGCCGTGACCATCAGTTAGTAGCAACCCCTAACGCCAACTTGAGCGCTTTTGCTATCGCGCCCAAGTTGGCGGTGTCAATATCTGCATCATGCGCAAGCGATTTTTGGAGAGCCATAGTTATCATGGATAGCTGATGGGCTAAGGAGTCAAAACCCACTGTACCCACAACCAACACGCGCAACATGCCTTGTGCTGGTGAGCTATCTTTCTCCATAAGGACTTCATTCACTTCGTCAAGAAGCGCAATGGCAAAGAGCGGATCTTGTCGAATCTGTTCAATCACGCCGGTCTCAAAGTCTACAGTTGGCTCCGTAGCGGGCCTCCGTCTTTTGCCTTTTTCCGAAGTTTGAATTCATCATATAGATTTTTCGCGTGCGTTATGTCGATCTGTTGGCGCTTCTTGGTTCCCCCACCGAACAATATGATCACAGTGTCCCCGTCCTTTGCCAGATAGATGCGGTAGCCGGGCCCCCAATCAATCACATATTCACCTATCCCCGAGAACCATTTAACTTAGGAAAAATCAGGGCTGCCGAGCGAGGTTTGGGTTTAGGCCTTACAATTTGCCTATGGACAAAAGCACCACACCCGGCGCGCTGACGCGTGCCGCTTTTCTCAGCGGGCTCGGCATCGCCATCGGCGGTTCGGTCCTGTTTTCCACCAAGGCCATCGTCGCCAAGCTGCTGTACCGCTACCACATCGATGCGGTCACTCTGATCGCGTTCCGCATGCTGTTTTCGCTGCCGGTGTTTGCCGCCATCGCCATCTGGAAGATGCGCACCGAAGCGCCGCTGTCGTCCGGCGACCGCTGGCGCATCGTCGGCCTCGGGCTGGTCGGCTACTACCTGTCCAGCTTTCTCGATTTCCTCGGCCTGCAATACATCTCGGTCGGGCTGGAACGCCTGATCTTGTTCCTCACGCCGACCTTCGTGCTGCTGATTAGTTCCACCATCCTCAAGCACCAGATCGGCCGCAAGCAGTGGATGGCGCTGGCGATTTCCTACTGCGGCATCGTGCTGGTGTTCCTGCATGACCTGCGCGGCGGCGGCAACGTCGCCCTTGGTGCGGCGCTGGTCACCGGTTCGGCTGCGGCCTATGCCGCCTACCTGCTGCTGTCCGGCGAAATGGTCAGGCGGCTTGGCTCGATCAGGCTGGTGTCGTACGCCATGTGCGTCTCCACCGTCGCCTGCGTGGGCCAGTTCTTCCTGCTGCGGCCCGTCTCCGCCTTGCTGCAGCCGCTGCCGGTGTATGGCCTGTCCCTGGTCAACGGCATGCTGTGCACGGTCGCGCCGGTGTTCATGACCATGATCGCGGTCGAACGCATTGGCGCCGGCACCGCCTCGCAGGCTGGTATGATCGGCCCCGTTTCAACGCTGTTTCTGGGCGCGCTGCTGCTGGGCGAGCCTGTCACCTCCTGGCAGCTGGGCGGAACTGCGCTCGTGCTGTCCGGGATTTATCTGCTGTCCAAAAAATAAATAGGATCAAGACATGAAGACCCGCATTGCCCTGATTGCTCACGACAAGAAAAAAGACGACATGATCGCCCTGGCCAGCGAATACAAGGCCTATCTCTCGACCTGCCAGCTGGTCGCCACCGGCACCACCGGCGGCCGCCTGGCCAATGAAGTCGGCCTGACGGTGGACCGCAAGCACTCGGGCCCGTTCGGCGGCGACTTGCAGATCGGCTCGCTGCTGGTGGAAGGCATGATCGACGCCGTGATCTTCCTGCGCGATCCAATGACGCCGCAGCCGCACGAACCGGACATCAACGCCCTGGTGCGCGCCTGCGACGTGCACAATACGCCGTGCGCGACCAACATGGCGTCGGCACATCTGGTACTGTCGCAACTCCAGCAAATCCAGCAAGCTACAGCGAAATAAAGGAGCACGATCATGGTCAAGGCAATCCGCATGAACCGCGTGGGCGGTCCCGAAGTGATGGAACTGGTGGAGGTCGACCTGCCGCCGCCCGGCCCGGGCGAAGTGCGGATGCGCCATGAAGCCATCGGCCTCAATTACATCGACGTCTACCACCGCACCGGCCTGTATCCGCAGCCGCTGCCCGGCGCGCTGGGCGTGGAAGGCGCCGGCGTGGTGGAAGAGGTGGGCGAGGGCGTGGAAGACCTGAAGGTGGGCGACCGCGTGGCCTACGGCGGCCGCCCGCTTGGCGCCTACTCCGAGGCGCGCAACATCCCGGCCTCGCAACTGCTGGTGCTGCCGAAAAACATCGATTTTGAAACCGCCGCCGCCATGATGCTGCAAGGCTTGACGGTGCAGTACCTGTTCCATCGCACTGTGCCGCTGAAAGCCGGCGATACGGTGCTGTTCCATGCCGCCGCCGGCGGCGTCGGCCTGATCGCCTGCCAGTGGGCGCGCGTGATGGGCATTAACCTGATCGGCACGGTCGGCTCGGAAGAGAAGGCCGCGCTGGCGATCGAAAATGGCGCCACCCACGTCATCAACTACAACCAGGAAAACTTCACCGAGCGCGTGAAGGAGCTCACCGGCGGCAAGGGCGTGTCGGTGGTGTATGACTCGATCGGGAAAGACACCTTCACCGGCTCGCTGGACTGCCTGCAGCCGCTGGGCATGATGGTCAGCTTCGGCAATGCCTCCGGGCCGGTGCCGCCGTTCGGCTTGAATGAACTGGCCAGCCGCGGCTCGCTGTTCATCACCCGTCCGTCGCTGATGGCCTACATGGCCAAGCGGGAAGACCTGGAGGCCTCGGCCAAATCGCTGTTCGGTGTGGTGGGCAGCGGCGAAGTCAAGATCGACATTCGCCAGCGTTATGCCTTGGCCGACGTGCGCCAGGCACACATCGACCTCGAAGCCCGCAAGACCACCGGCTCCAGCATCCTGCTGCCATGAGCGGGCGCCAGGAAGAGCCGGGCCACGAGCCCGGCGACGACGGCGACTTTACCGACCTGCTGAGCGAAACGCGCATCCTGCTGCCAGGGGCGCAGATGCTGTCGGCGTTCCTCACTATCTTGCCGTTCAACACGGGCTTCTCGCAGATTGTGCACTGGGAGAAGCTGTTGTTCCTGGCGACCTACCTGTTCTCGCTGGCCAGCCTGGTGCTGCTCAGCGCGCCAGCCATCCAGCACCGCCTGATGCGGCCCTTGAAAGACCGCGCCGGCTTCAAGCGCGTGGCGACGCGCCAGGTCGTGGCCGGCGCATTCGCGCTGGCCATCGCCCTGGTGCTGGGAACGACTCTGGTGATGTCGGAAGTGTTTGGACTCGCCATCGGGCTGATCGTGTCAGCCGTGATGGCGGTATTGATACTGTGCGCCTGGTGGCTGCTGCCACTGTGGCTCAAGCGCAGGATCTAGGTCTTCGGTTCCAGCGTGATGTCGATGGTGCGCGGCACGCCGTTCTGGCCGGGGAAACCGGTGAACGCGCTTTGCACCAGTGCCGGCATCACTTGCGGCGTGGCTTGCACGCTGCTGGTGTTTTGCACCGTCACGTCATACAGCTTGGCGCCGCTGACGTTGTTGATGGTCACGCGCAGCTGGCGCTGGTACTGGTGCTTGATGCGCTCTTCCACGTACACCGGCGGACCGAAGCGGTACGGATCATAGAAGAACGGGCGATACGCCCAGCGCGAATAACCCCAGTACGGGTAGCGGCCCCAGCCCGGACCCCAGTACGGTCCCATGAACGGATCGTCGGCTTGCAGCACGCGTACCGGATGGTCGACCGTGAAGAATTTCATGCCGACGAGTAACTTCGGTTGTTGGCTGTCCTGCACTTGCTGGAAGCCCAGCTTGCCCAGCTCCTTGGCCACCAGCACCTGGTAGCTGCGGTATTCGAGCGTGTCGTCCGCACCCTGCGGCGCTTCGAACGCATAGGATTTGTCGGCCAGATCAGCCGGCCAGGCGTTGAAGGCCGTGACATTGCTGCTGATGGTGGTGGCGCAGCCGCTGAGCAGCATGACGGCGGCAGTCGCCAGGATGGCGAGATGTTTCATGATGATGCCCCTCACATTAATACGGTATTTTCCAGAACTTAGTGTATGTCGCGGGTCTGGAGCTTGCATGAATATTACAGAATGTTACCGCATCGTGGAAAGCCGCAACTTACAGTTAGGTTAGTTTTAGCGGACTGGTATTGGTAAAATAAGCTTTTGCCTCCGTCCATCCTCAGAGCCCCCATGCGCACAGACAGCAGCCCAACGACGATTTTCCGCAAAGACTACACTCCGCCCGCCTACCTGGTTGATACCGTGGAGCTGGGTTTCGACCTGGCGCCAGCGCGCACCGTGGTCGCCAACCGCATCACCCTGCGCCAGAACCCGGCATCCAAGAGCCACGATATCGTGCTGCATGGCGAGGAAATCGAACTGGTGCAAATCCGCCTGAACGGCAAGCTGCTGGACGCCGGCGACTACGAACTGAACGCTTCCTCGCTGACCATCCGCAGCGCCCCGGCTGAGGTGGTGCTGGAAATTGAAACCATCTGCGCGCCGGTGGAAAACACCACGCTGTCCGGCCTGTACGTCTCGAATGGCAACTTCTTCACCCAGTGCGAGGCCGAAGGCTTCCGCCGCATCACCTTCTTCCCGGACCGTCCGGATGTGATGGCCAAGTACACCGTGATGCTGCGCGCCGACAAGGCCGCGTATCCGGTGCTGCTGTCCAACGGTAACCTGGTGGAAGAGGGCGACCTCGGCGACGGCCGCCACTACGCCAAGTGGGAAGACCCGTTCAAGAAACCATCGTATCTGTTTGCGCTGGTCGCGGCCAAACTGGTCTGTCAGGAAGAAAAATTCAAGCTGGCCGATGGCCGCGAGGTGCTGCTGCAGGTGTGGGTGGAAGAGGGCAACCTCGACAAGACCGACTACGCCATGCAGTCGTTGAAGAACTCGATCCGCTGGGACGAACAGCGCTTCAATCTGGAACTGGACCTGGACCGCTTCATGATCGTCGCCGTCGGCGACTTCAACATGGGCGCAATGGAAAACAAGGGCCTGAACATCTTCAACACCAAGTTCGTGCTGGCCAACCCGCGTACCGCCACCGACGTCGACTACGCCGGCATCGAGGCCGTGGTCGGCCACGAATACTTCCACAACTGGACCGGCAACCGCGTCACCTGCCGCGACTGGTTCCAGCTGTCGCTGAAAGAAGGCCTGACCGTGTTCCGCGACCAGGAATTCAGCGCCGACATGATCGGCACCGACACAGGCCGCGCCGTCACCCGCATCGACCAGGTGCGCACGCTGCGCCAGGCCCAGTTCCCGGAGGACGCCGGCCCAATGTCGCACCCGGTGCGCCCGGATTCCTTCGTCGAGATCAATAACTTCTACACCGTCACCGTGTACGAAAAAGGCGCGGAAGTGGTGCGCATGTACCAGACCTTGCTGGGCCGCGACGGCTTCCGCAAAGGCATGGACCTGTACTTCGACCGCCACGACGGCCAGGCCGTCACCTGCGACGACTTCCGCGCCGCCATGGCCGACGCCAATGGCCGCGACCTGACCCAGTTCGAACGCTGGTACTCGCAGGCGGGCACGCCGGTGGTCACGGCGCGCACGCGCTACGATGCGGTCAAGCGCAACTTCGACGTCATCCTGTCGCAGCGCGGCCAGGCCGACCAGTTGCCGTTCCACATCCCGGTGGCGGTGGGCCTGCTGGGCGCCGACGGCAAGGACCTGCCGCTGACGCTGGAAAACGGCAAGCACGCTAAGAATGCCACCACGGTGGTGCTGGAACTGACCGAGCAAGAGCAGATCTTCCGCTTCCGCAATGTCGACGAGCGTCCGATCCCATCCATCCTGCGCGACTTCTCGGCGCCGGTGATTCTCGAGTACGACTACACCGACGACGAACTGCTGCACCTGTTCAGCCACGACAGCGATCCGGTCAACCGCTGGGAAGCCGGCCAGCGCCTGGCGATGGAACGCCTGCTGAAACTGACCAAGCAAGTGGCCACCGGCGGCGCGGCCAACCTGAAACTGGACAGCACCTTCATCAACGCCATGCGGGCCGTGTTGACCGACGAATCGCTGGACCCGGCCTTCCGCGAACTGGCGCTGATCCTGCCATCGGAAACCATCATCGCCGAGCAGATGGACGTGGTCGATCCGCACGCCATCCACGCGGCGCGCCAGTTCATGCGCCGTACCATCGGCGCAGCGCTGAAAGCAGAGCTGCTGGCGCAGTACCATGCCAACCAGACGCCTGGCGATTACAGCCCGGACGCCACCTCGGCCGGCAAGCGCGCGCTGAAAAACCTGTGCCTGTCCTACCTGATGGTAGCGCCGCAAGCGGAAGAGATCAAGCTCGCGCAGCAGCAGTTTGAAAGCGCCTCCAACATGACCGACCGTTCGGCCGCGCTGGTCGCCTTGATTCACAGCGGTGTGGAAGCGAGCCCGTACCTGAAGGCGTTCTACGGCGACTTCGAAAACGAAGCGCTGGTGATCGACAAGTGGTTTGCCATGCAGGCCTCCGCCCCGACCACCAACGTGGCGGCCGTGCGCAAGCTGATGGAGCATCGGGCCTTCACGCTGAAAACGCCGAATCGGGCGCGGGCGCTGATCTTCAACTTCGTCAGCGGCAACCCGTCGCAATTCCACGCGGCCGATGGCAGCGCATATGAATTCTGGGCCGAGTTCGTGATCAAGCTCGATGCGATCAACCCGCAAGTGGCGGCACGCCTGGCGCGCGGCATGGACCGCTGGCGCCGCTACGTGCCGGCGCTGCAGGCCAAGATGAAACAGGCGCTGGAAAAAGTCGCCAAGCGCAAGCTGTCGAATGACGTGTCCGAGGTCGTCACCAAGGCGCTGGCCAACTAATTACAATCAACGAGGGTACACAATGAAACGAGTCAGTCTTACGCAATACCTGGTGGAAGAGCAGCGCCTCCACAACACCATCCCGGCCGAACTGCGCCTGCTGATCGAAGTGGTGGCACGCGCGTGCAAAACCATCAGCCACTCGGTAGGTAAAGGCGCGCTGGGCGAAGTGCTCGGCTCGGCTGACACCGAAAACGTGCAGGGCGAAGTGCAGAAGAAGCTGGACATCATCTCCAACGAAATCCTGCTCGAAGCGAACGAATGGGGCGGCCACCTGGCGGCGATGGCATCGGAAGAAATGGAGTCGATCCACCCGATTCCGAACCGCTATCCAAAAGGCGAATACATGCTGCTGTTCGATCCACTGGACGGCTCGTCGAACATCGACGTCAACGTCTCGATCGGCACCATCTTCTCGGTGCTGAAGGCGCCGGAAGGCATGGGCCAGCCGAGCGAAGCGGACTTCATGCAGGCTGGCTCGAAACAAGTGGCCGCCGGCTATGCCGTGTACGGCCCGCAGACCATGCTGGTACTCACCACCGGCAACGGCGTGAACTGCTTCACCCTGGACCGCGAGATGGGTTCGTGGGTGCTGACCCAGCGCGGCATGCAGATCCCGGCCAAGACCAAGGAATTCGCGATCAACATGTCGAACCAGCGTCACTGGCACCCGCCGGTGCAGCGCTACATCAGCGAACTGTTGGCCGGCGATACCGGCCCGCGCGGCACCAACTTCAACATGCGCTGGATCGCCTCGATGGTGGCGGACGTGCACCGCATCCTGAACCGCGGCGGCATCTTCATGTACCCGGCCGACCTGCGCGACACCTCGGTGCCGGGCAAGCTGCGTCTGATGTATGAAGCCAACCCGATGGCCTTCATTGTCGAACAGGCGGGCGGCGCGGCCACCGATGGCAAGCAGCGCATCATGGACATCCAGCCGACCAAGCTGCACCAGCGCGTGCCGGTGTTCCTCGGCTCGCGCGACGAGGTGGCGGTGGTGACCAGCTACCACCAGCAAGCCTGATCCGCATAAAGCAATGTGAAAATTGCAACCAGACCCAAAAATTATCGTTTTAGGACTGGTTGCAGTGAAGGTTCTTTGTTAGAATGCGGGTCGTCGCCGCTTTAGCTCAGTCGGTAGAGCAGTTCATTCGTAATGAAAAGGTCGCCAGTTCGATTCCGGCAAGCGGCACCAGGAACAATCAGAAAACCCGCTTTCTCCTCGGAGGAAGCGGGTTTTTTGTTATCTTAAGCGTATGAATAAAACAATCGCTGCTTTGTACGGGATATTTTTCGGGCTTCTGACCGCTGCCGCGTTTGGCTTGCTGGACTACGGAACCAGTTTGCTCTATCCATCTGCCACCAAGGCTGTGGTATTCGATCAGCAGGATAAAATCGCCTACATGTTTGGTGCAGTTTTGTTTGCGCCATTATTCGAAACACTCATTTTTCAGATGGGCATCATCGAACTGGCCAATCACTGGTTCAAGGAGCGGCGGAGACTTTCTTTAGTATTGAGCACGCTACTTTTCTCTGCGCTGCATCTCTTCAATAGCGCGACTCAAGCCAGAAACATGATTTTCTTTGGTGCGGTTATGGCCATGATCTATGGCGCGTTCAGGAAGCACTCCGTGGCGCATGCCTTTGTCGCCACATTTGCAACCCATACTACTCACAACTTACTTTTGGTGCTGGCCGCAATTCTTTTTCCTCAACTCGCGTAATATCGTCAGGCATTTGCTAATTTCAGCCTCACTCAGGGCTGGAATTCGGTCAGCGCACCAGGAGGAATCAAAACCCCGCTTTCTCCATGGAGGAAGCGGGGTTTTTATTGTCCGGTCATTCCTGCTATCGCATCATGATTTGATTTCCCTCAGTCACAGAAATGCAAATTTTGGTTCTAATCACGTTCGGTGTGCGTTGATTAAAGATCTGCAAAGAACTACGCTTTAGATGTCCTCTGAATACTGCGAGGTGTGAAATGGCCAAGGTATCTGCGAAAGGAACAGGGCGGTCAGTCAAAACCGGGCAGTATGCTGCGCACCCGAGAACGGTGCCTATGCGCACGGTGAAGCCTGCACCCTCTACCGGCTCGTTTAGCCGGGAAGAAGCGAGAGCAGCCGTGCTGGCTGTGATGCGCGAAGACTCCAAAAAGGCGCCTTGATGGCGCAAGACAGCGTCTTTATCAATTGCCCCTTCGATGCGGAGTTCGATGGACTGCGTAACGCAATGGTATTCGCAGTGTACGATTGCGGCTTCAGACCTCGATGTGCGCTTGAGTCTGCAAATGCCCATGAATACCGCTTCGAAAAAATCAAGAAAATGATCAAGGAATCCAGATTCGGGATTCACGACATTTCTCGCACCGAACTAGATGCGACAAACAACCTTCCACGTTTCAACATGCCTCTTGAGCTTGGGCTCTTTATTGGTGCGATGTCGTATGGCTCACGCAGTGTGAAGGATAAGAGTTTGCTTATCCTCGATAGAGAGCAGTATAGATATCAGAAGTACATTTCGGATATTTCAGGGCAGGATATTCGCGCTCACCTCAACTGTGAGCGGACTTTGATTAAGTGCGTACGCGATTGGCTGCATAGCGAATGCAAGGGGACAGTACGACTGCCCGGCGGCACTTACATCGCTGATCGCTATGAACAATTCAAGGCGCGTTTGCCTGCGTTGTGTGCCAAAGTGCGATGCCAAGTGCACGAGCTTACTTTTGTTGACTACAGCAACCTGGCTTCGGAGTGGGCTGCGTCGCATCCGTTGAATTGAGCTGGGTTGAAGTCTCGGCGCCGGCTGGATCGAGCCACTCTGAGGTCATGTTGCGCAAAGTGACGGAGACGACCTGACCGGTTCGCCTCTACGCCGGTTTGGCCCGGCGGCTCAGCAGCGTAGCCGCCGCCAGCGCGCCGACGATGCCCAGTGTCCACGCGGCGGTGCTGCCGGAGAAGCCGACGGCGGTGTCGAGCGCCAGCTTGCCCGCTTTCGGGCCGGCCAGTTCCAGGCGGCGTTTGGTCATGTCCGCGCCCAGCTCGCTCAGCCGGTCCTTGCTCAGCAAACGTTCCGCGTGCGGCAGCAGCACGGTTTCTTCGTCGGCGACGTGGTGGATGACGTCGCGCATCAGTTGTTGCAGCAGTTGGTCGTGGCGGACGTCGGTGGACGGCGTGCCGCGCAGCTCACCGATGAGGCGGCGCATTTCGTTGTGCTCGGGAACGCTCTTGAGCAGCACCGGCTCGTCGATGTCGATGCCGCGCATGGCCGGGTAGAAGATTTCCTCCTCCAGCGTGGCGTGGATTTCCAGCGCGCTGGCGATGGTTTCGGCCAGCGCTTTTTTTACCTTGGGCGTGGCGTCGGCCGTGTATTGGTGGAAGCTGACCAGCACGTGCGAGTGGTCGAAGCGGATCATGTCGGTAATGGTCGGGCTGAGTTTTTTGAGCGAAAACATGGCGATGCTCCTGGCGGTTGGCTGCTGGGAGTTTTATCTTATCGGCCGCTGCCGATGGCCCGCGTAGGAGGACGCCGATTTGTTTGTCAGACCGCGGCCCGCGTGTCGTTCGCCAGTCCCGCCAGCTCGCGGGCGCGCAGGCATTGTTCGGAACCGGCTTCGCATTCGCGGCAGGTAGTGGAGCGCAGCGGGTAGATGTCGCAGCTGACGGATTTGCCAACCTCGCCGCGCAAGCTCACGCAGCGCGACGGCCGTTGCAGTGTACCGTTCATCGCCACGTAATGCGGCGAGACCGGCGTGACCAATTCACGCGGCACGCTGCCCTCGGGATGCAGCGTGGACTCGCTCCAGTAGAAGCTGACACGGAAGGCGGCGCAGCAGGCGCCACAGGACTGGCAGTCTAGGGACATGAATCAAACAGGAGTGCATTCGACCCCTGCGATTCTACCGTTATTTGCGCAGGCGATCCATCAGCGGCCACAGTGTCAGCGTCGCGGCCACGGCGATGGCGCTGCCCAGCAGGTTGGTCTCCATGCGCAGCAGGGCGTAGTTGTAGTCGAGAGCCGGCATCGCGTAGTCGGCGACCAGCACGAAGGACGGCGTGAGGAAGGCCACAAACACGCTGTAACCCACTGGACGCAAGGCCATCGCCAATCCGATCAGCGGGAACACGGCCAGTGCAATCGCCAGCGGCGTTTGCGCCAGTGCGCCGATAGCGATCGCGATCAGCGTGCCGATCACAGTGCCTACCGCGCGCTCGACGCTGCGCGGCAGGGTGCCTGCGGCGGAGGGCTGCAGGATCAGCAGCACGGCCATGGTCGCCCAGTAGCCGCACGGCAGCTGCAGCATGTGCACGGTCAGGTAGGCGGCAGTGGTGGCAATGCCGAGCCGCAGCGCGAAGTGCACGCCGTCGCTCGACAGCGAGGCATGGCCGCGCAGCTGCAGCAGGGCGTCGCGCGCGGTTTGCGCTGCGGCTTCATGCCAGCGGTTGCTGTGCTGTTCAGGCGCGAACGGGCGAATCTGCCACAGCACCATGCTCAATGCCGCAGCGAACAGGCAGCCCAGCAGATACAAGCCCAGATACGACAGGCCGCCCGCTCCGCCGGCCGCCGGATGATCGACCATCACCACGCAGGCGGTGGCGGCAAGGATGGCCACTTGATATGGCTGGTCGCCCCAGATGCGCGTCAGGCCGGCGATGGTGACGAAAGCGAGGATGGTCAGCGCGGCAGCGGCGGCGCCGAAGCTGGCGGCGTAGATGGTCACGCCGCCGCCCAGCGTGGACAGCACGGCAAACGACAGCATCGACGCCAGCCGGCTGCGCGCGGTTTGCGGCGCGGTGGCCAGCGAGGTCCAGAAGGCGCCGATGGCGGCCCACGAGAAATCCGGCGCGTGCAGCGCGCAGCCCACCAGCAGCATGATGGCGGAGGCGGAAGCTGCGCGCACGCCATCCATCAGGTTGGCTTTGGCAGCGGCGGTGGTGAGCATGGATTTCAGCATGATGTATACAGCTTAAAAGAGCAGAGCTCGCGAATCCAATATTTCGTGGTAGTCTCTTCAAGACGAAAAAGATATCGCAAAGCGTTTGTGCAATGCATTTTGAGATGAGAGGATGACGATGGAATTTCGTCAGCTACGCTATTTCCTGGCGGTGGCAGAGCATCTGCACTTCACGGTGGCGGCGGAGCGCCTGGGCATCGCGCAGCCGCCATTGAGCCAGCAGATCATCAAGCTGGAACGGGAGATCGGCACCAAGCTGTTCATCCGCCATCCGCGCCGGGTGGAGCTGACCGAGGCCGGCATGATCTTCCGCGAACGCGCGCAGCGCGTGCTGGACGACGCCAGCGATGCGCTGGAACACGTGAAGATGGCGGCACGCGGCGAGAGCGGTAACCTGTCAATCGGCTTTGCCGGATCGACCGTGTTCCATCCGACCGTGGCGCGGCTGCTGCGGCGCTTTCGCGAGGAGTATCCGGGCGTGAAAATCCGCACCGAGGAGAGCAACAGCGTGGCGCTGCTCGGCAAGCTGGCCGACGCGCAGGTCGATTGCGCGATGGTGCGGCTGCCGCTCGATTGCGGCGACTTGAAGGTGACGCCGCTGGTCCAGGAAAAGATGATCGCGGTGCTGCCGAGCGGCCATGCGCTGGGGCGGCGCCGCAGCATCGACTTGAAGCAGTTGGCCGGCGATCCGTTTATCCTGTACCCGCGCGCCATCAATCCCGAGCTGCACGACGCCATCATCAGCGCCTGCCGCGCGGCTGGTTTTTCGCCGCGCATCGAGATGGAGTCGCCGCAGATTTCGTCCAGCGTGAACATGGCGGCGGCGGGCTTCGGCGTGGCCATCATCCCTGAATCGATCGCGCAATTCCGCGCCGAGGGCGTGACCTACCAAAATATCAGCAACAAGGACCTCGGCACCGCCATCGCCCTCATCAGCCGCCCGCGCGACAAATCCGTCACCGTCAAAAACTTCACCCAGCTGATGAGTGCGCGGCGTAATTTCTAGATGATGTAAATTGTCTTTATTGCATCACTCAAGGGGATATGCCGATGAAATATCACACCACTGCCGCGCTCGTGTCGCTGGCTGTTCTGGTTTCTGCTTGCCACAAGAAGGCGGAGGAGACGCCGGCCGCGCCGGCTGCGGCACCTGCTGCACCTGCTGCGGCCGCCGCGCCGGCAGTGGCAGACGCGGTGCCGAGCGCCGAGGACGAAGCGCTGGCCAAGAAAAAAGTGCTGCTCGATTACGCGGTCATGGAAGACAAGTATCTGAACGACGCGCGCGGGCAGTGGGCCACGGACGCCAAGGCCAGCTCGGTGTTCGGCGACGACAATGGCCGCATACCGAGCGAATCCAATATGCCCGCCCGCGCCACCGGCCCCGCCGACGACCGCCAGTGGAACAACAATAGCATCGACAAGGGCTTCGACTGGCTGGAGCTCGGCTACGCCACGCCGGTCAACGCCACCGAGGTGCGCGTGGTGATTGGCAGCGGCAAAGGTGTGGAGGCCATCAGCAAGGTCGAGCTGCAGGACACCGACGGCAGCTGGCACGCGGTATGGGAAGGCATCAGCGACGTCAAGCGCGACCAGCGCGGCAGCCGCACCTGGTTCGTGCGCAGCTTCGACAAGACGCCGTACAAGGCCAAGGGCGTTAAGCTCACCTTTGCCAACAATCTGCAGCATGAGTACAAGGTGGTTGATGCGGTGCAGCTGGTCGGGGACAAATAGCCGCGCTATCATCGCGGCATGAACAAGAAACTGCTTGCCGTTGCTGCCGTCGCCGTCTCCATCGCCGCACTCAACCTGATTCCGCGCTCGGCCCAGTCCGGGCCGCAGCGGGCGCCCTTGCAGGCGCTGGCCGGCGACGCTGGCTGCATCAAGCCGCAATGGCCGGCCGAGGCGCGCCGTTATGAGATCGAAGGCGTGTCCACGGTACGGTTTGAAATTGGCGCCGATGGCGCGGTGCTGCGCCCGGCCATCACCCGCAGCAGCGGCTGGCAGATTCTCGATGAGGCCGCGCTGCACAGCATCGCCCAATGCCGCTTCCAGCCCAACCTGCCCGCCGCGCGCGATGGCACGGTGTTCCCGCTGCAGTACGTGTGGAAGTTCGATGACGCGCCGGCCGCGCGGCCCTTGCTGGTGCAGGGCAGCTGCCGTCCATCGCAACAATTTTCAGCCTTCCACGAGGCCGACCCGCGCCCCAGCGGCAAGGACGGCATCCTGCTGCGTTTCCTGGTGAATGCGGACGGTGCGCCGGTGCGCATCGTGGCCGAGGACGGCGGCCAGGCGCCGGAGCTGGCCGCGCAGGCGGTGGCATATCTGCAAAGCTGCCGCTTCGCCCACGACCCCAAGGCCAATGGCGAACGCACCGACACCGGCTTCGGCCGGGTGGTGCTGCGGCACTGAACGCTGCTACGAGGCGCTGGCCGCCATCAGCTGCGCGCGCTTGTCGATGGCGTGGCGCACGGCCGACAGGATGCGGTCCAGGTTGGCGGGCTTGATCACATGCTCGTCAAAGCCGGTGGAGATGACCCGCTGCCGGGTTACCACGTCGCCCCAGGCGGTGAAGGCGATCAGCGCCACCTGGTCGAAATCGGGCACGGCGCGCAGGGCTTCGGCCACCTGATAGCCGTCCATGCCCGGCATGCCGAGGTCGAGCAGGATGGCGTCCGGCTTGAAGGTGCGTGCCGCTTCCAGCCCTGGCAGGCCGGCGTAGGCTACCGCAGTTTGATAACCGTGGAGTTCGAGTAGTTCGGCCGAGATATCGGCGGAATCGCTGTTGTCGTCGACAACGAGAATGCGCTTGGTGGTGGTCTGGTCCATAATATTGAACGAATCGAAAACGTGACGTTCGGCTGGGTCCAGGCCGGAGAAATGAGATGCGGCGGTAAAGGGCGCACTCAGCAATTATAGTTGGATTTTGGCAGCTTGCTTGAAGAAATCAACATCTGTCTCCAAATTGCCCACAGACACTTATCGAAAGGATGTGATGATGACAAGCAACACGGAAAAGGCCATTCTGGCCGGCGGCTGTTTCTGGGGCATGCAGGATTTGATCCGCAAGATGCCGGGCGTGCAACATACGCGGGTCGGCTACAGCGGCGGCGACGTGGCCAATGCCACCTACCGCAACCATGGCAGCCACGCCGAGGCGATTGAAATCATCTACGATCCTGCCGTGCTCAGCTACCGCAAGATCCTGGAATTTTTCTTCCAGATCCACGACCCGACGACCCGCAACCGCCAGGGCAACGATATCGGCACGAGCTACCGTTCAGCAATCTTCTATGCCGATGAGCAACAGAAGGTGACCGCCGAGGACACCATTGCGGACGTCAACGCTTCCGGCCTTTGGCCCGGCAAGGTGGCCACCGAACTGGCCCCGGCCGGCCCGTTCTGGGAGGCGGAACCGGAACACCAGGATTACCTGGAGCGCATTCCCAACGGCTACACCTGCCATTACGTGCGTCCGGGCTGGGTCTTGCCGAAGCGCTGAAAAGCTTTCATAAACAATCACTTATGGCGCGGAAGGTATTCGGAAGGTAAGTTTGGCCATAGCCTCCTACAGTGAAGCCCTGTTTCACTTCTTCACGTTAGGAATTGCCATGAGTCAGTTATTTGCCGCCGTCTATGAAGTTGCCAGCGCCGCCACCGGCCGCCCGTCGCTGCGCCTGAACCTGGTGGTCAACCGGGAAAACGCCAGCGTGGTCGGCACTGCCACCCTGAGCACGGTCACCGGCGAAATCCATGAAATGCCGGTGCGCGGCCAGCACATGCAAATCGATGGCGAGGAACCGCTGGATGCCATCGTGCTGGCCGGCACGCCGCCGGTTTTTTCCGTGCTGGACGATGAGCCGGCCTCGTTCCAGATGCTGATGGTTTTGCCATCCGCCTGGAAAGAAGGCCAGGCTTGCTACAAGATGACTCTCGGCAAGTTGTACCCGCGCGTGATCGATGTGCGCGACGGCAAGGTCAGCGCGGTGTTGCCGGAGACGGTGTACTAGCACATCCTGTTACACTTGAGCTTACCCGCCAAGTGTTAAAAGGATAACGAGACAATGAGTCAGTCACATGCCGCGCCGCCCAACGACATCAACGATGCCTGGCGCGGCTGGATCGCCGAAAACCTGATCCTCGGCGCTCAACCGCAAGCATTGCTCGGCGTCATGATCCAGTCCGGGATTGCGGAGCACAGCGCGCGCGTGGAACTCGATGCGGCCATGCGCAGCCCCTACCTGCGCGGTGCGGCGCGCATGCACAACCGCGTGGCCAAGCGCGACTGGGTGCTGGGCATTCAATCGCGCCTGAACCAGCTGGCGCCACAGCAAGTGCCACGCCGCGAGCGCCTTTCGGGCCAGGACTTCTTCGACCAGCACTATCGCCGCAACCAGCCGGTCATCATCACCGGCATGCTGGACGACTGCGCGGCGCGCAGCAAGTGGAGCTTCGACTACCTGGCGGCACATTTGGGCGGGCGAGAAGTGGAAGTGCAGTTCGGCCGCGACGCCGATCCCAATTACGAGATGAACAGCGTGCAGCACAAGCGCCGCATGCCGTTCGGCGACTATGTGGCGATGGTGCGCGACGCCGGCGTCACCAACGATTTCTACATGACCGCCAATAACGACGGCCAGAATCGCGACGCGCTGCGCGAGTTGATGAGCGACCTGCCGCCGCTGGACGATTACCTGCAGCCGGGCAGCAGCGGCTTTTTCTGGTTTGGACCGGCCGGCACCATCACACCGTTTCATCACGACCTGACCAACAACTTCATGATCCAGGTGGCGGGCCGCAAGCGGGTGCGCCTGATCGCGCCGTGCGACACGCCCAAGCTGTACAACCAGCGCCACTGCTACACGCCGGTGGACGGCCGCAATATCGACCTGCAGCGCTTCCCGCTGATGGCCGGGGTGCCGGTGATCGACTGCGTGCTGGAACCGGGCGAAATCCTGTTCCTGCCGGTGGGCTGGTGGCACTTCGTCGAGGCGCTGGACGTCAGCATCACCATCTCCACCACCCACTTCAAGTGGGACAACGACTTCTATACCTGGTATCCGGCCAATCAGGATTTCTAGACCCGCCATGCCACTCCACTACCTGCGTAGCTACACCAGCCTTCAGCGCACCGATATCAGCAACCGGCGCCTCGGGCGCTCACTGGCCTTTGTCGCGGGGGCGGTGAATGCCGGCGGGTTTTTCGCGGTGGGGCAGTACACCTCGCATATGTCGGGCATCGTGTCGGCGCTGGCCGACAATCTGGTGCTGGGCAAGACAGCATTGCTGTGGGGCGGGCTGGCTTCGCTGCTCGCATTTTTCTGCGGCGCGGCCACGTCGGCGGTGCTGATCAACTGGGGACGGCGGCGCGAAGCGCACAGCCGCTATGCCTTGCCCTTGCTGCTGGAGGCCGCGCTGCTGCTGGTCTTCGGCCTGCTGGGCGCGCGCGCGGCGCAACTGGGATATATCGAAGCGATCGTGGCGCTGCTGTGCTTCATCATGGGGCTGCAGAACGCCATCGTCACCAAGGCCTCGCGCGCCGAGATCCGGACCACGCACGTTACGGGACTGGTGACCGATATCGGCATCGAGTTGGGCAAGCTGTTTTACTGGAACCGCAGCGCGTCCGCCGGCGGACGCGTGGTGGCGGACCGCCAGCGGCTTGCCTTGCTTGCCTCGCTGCTGGCGATGTTCTTCATCGGCGGCGTGGCCGGCGCGTTCGGCTACCAGTGTCTCGGCTTCGTCGCCACGGTGCCGCTGGCGCTGGCCGTGCTGCTGCTGGCGATCGTGCCGCTGCTGGACGACCTGCGCGCCGCGCGCTAGCCTCTGGTTAGTAGCTGGTCAGCGCCGAAGGCTGGCCGCCTTTGAAGGTGAAGATGGTTACGGGCGACTGCTTCATGTCGCCTTTGGCGTCAAACGTATAGGTGCCGGCCACGCCCTGGTACGAACCGGCGCTGATCACTGGCTGCACTTTTTGCGCATCGATCGAATTCGCCTTCTGCATCGCCTGTGCGTACATCATCACGGCGTCGTAGTAGGCGGCCGCATAGACGTCGGCGTCCTGCTTGTAGCGGGCCTTGAACTTGGCCTTGAAGGCAGGACCGGCCGAAGCCTTCTCCAGGATCGCGCCACCTTGCGAGCACAGGACGTTGTCGCCGACGGCATCGCCACCGAGCTTGCCCATTTCTGCGGTGCAGATGGTGTCGCCGCCCAGCAGCTTGGCGTTGATGCCCAGCTGTTTCATCTGGCGCGCCATCGGCGCGGCCTGCGGTGCATAGCCGCCGAAGAAGATCGCTTCCACCTTCTTGGTTTTCAGCTTGGTCAGGATGGCGGTGAAGTCGAACGCTTTATCGTTGGTGAACTCGTGGCCGGCCACGGTCATGCCGGCGGCTTTGGCCTGCTTCTTGAATTCTTCCGCCACGCCCTGGCCGAAGGCGGTGCGGTCGTCGATCACGGCGACGTTCTTCAGCTTCAGCTCATTGGCCGCGTACAGCGCCATCTTGGAGCCCAGCTGGGTGTCGCTGGCGTTCACGCGGAAGATGCCTTTATAGCCTTGCTGGGTGATTTTAGGATTGGTGGCCACGGTGGCGATCAGCGCGCCGGCGTCGTTGTAGGCACGCGAGGCGGGAATCGCCACGCCCGAGTTGTACGGGCCGACCACGTAGCGCACGCCGTTGTCGATCAATTTCTGTGCGGCGGCGACGCCGGCTTTCGGGTCGCCCTGGTCGTCTTCCGACAGCAGTTCGAATTTCAGCTTCTTGCCGGCCACGGTGATCGGCTTGGCGTTCAGCTCTTCCACCGCCAGGCGCGCGCCGCTTTCGTTGTCCTTGCCCGAGAAGGACTGGGAGCCGGACAGCGGGCCGCTATGACCGATCTTGACGACGGTGTCTTGCGCGTGGGCGCCGAAGGCGGCCAGCAGGGCCAGGGCGGCGGCGGTGTGCTTCAGTTTCATGCGATCTCCTGATTCGAACTGCGGTTTTGAATGGTGCGGTGATTATCGCCAAAATCGCAGAATATTATCGTGCGAATTGGGGGCGGGTACTCAAAACTTAATTTGGCGCGCGCTGCTGGATACGGGCCAGCGCGGCGTTGATGCGGTCAATGATGCCATCGTCCTTGTTGCGGGCGATGGCGAAAAAGACGCCGTCGTCGACCGACAGAGGCTTGGGCAGCACGCTGAAGCTGGCGTTGGCGGCGGCGCCGATGCTGCGCAGGCGCGGCGCCATGAAGGTGTTGACCTCAGCCTCGACGTCGCGCGCGGTTTGCTGGCTGGGCTGGTACAGCAGCACGGCGTCGATCCGCTTGAGCATCAGCCGCGTCAGGCGGGTGCCGCGCGAGGCGATATCTTCGTCGGTGCGGAATAATTTGTTGGCGCGGGCCCGTTCCACCTCTGCACCGTAGTTATAGCCGCGCACCACGCCGATCGATTTGCCGCGCAGGTCTTCGATGGCATTGAAGCGGAAAGTGGCGTCGCTGCGGGTGACGATCCACAGCTTGTTGTAGGCGGCGACCTCGGAGTAGTGCAGCGCGTGCAGGCGGTCGGCGTTTTTCGGCAGGCCGAAGATCAGGCCTGTGCCGTCGATGGCATAGCGTTCGGCGCGCGCCCAGGGGTACATGCGCAGTTCAAACACGACGCCCAGTTCGCGCTCCACCGCGTCCAGCAGCTTGCGCTTGAATGGGCTGAGAGGTTTGGGCTTGCCTTGTTCGTCCAGCGTGTCGCCAATGATCAGCGGGACGGTTGGCGGACCGGCGATAGCGTGCGGCGCGAGCGCGCAGCCTAGCAGCGCGGCGAGCAGGAAACCCGTGATGAGGTGGCGCAGTGGCGGCATGGTCATTGGCATGCCCCCGATTATTGCAGAAAAACGCCGGCATGCAGAAAAAGCGCTGCATCGCCCCGCGGCCGCCAGTCATGCGGCCGGTCGGGGCTGGCTTTATGGTGTGGTGCCGATGGTGCGGGTTGGGGCAGGGCCGTTCACGGCGCCGACTGCCGGGATGGCAGCGCTGGCGGTTTGGGCGGCGCGCGAAGTGGTGCCGGCGACGTCGTTGATGTTGTAGGCGGCGATCGCGGCGGCCAGTGCCGGGTTGGCGCGCAATGGATCGGTCGGCGCGTTGGCGGCGTTGCGCGCGGCGGCGGCTTGGGCGGCGCTGACCTGTTCGGCCGTCGCGGCCTGTTGTGCGGCGGCAGCCTGCTGGGCGGCGTTGGCTGCCGCCGCAGCCTGTTGTGCCGCGTTGGCCGCTGCGGCGTTGGCGGCGGCCAGGCTGGATGCGGTCTCGCGCGCGGCTGCGGCTTGCTGGGCCGCGACGGTGGCCGCGGTGGTGGCGGCATCGGCGGTACCGGCGTTGTTCTGCGCGGCGCGAGCCTGTGCGGCAGCGGCATTGGCGGCGGCGTTCTGGGCCGCCATCGCATCGGCGGCGTTTTGCGCCGCTTGCGCCTGCACCGCTGCGGCCTGCGCGGCGGCGTTGGCGATCGCCACTTGCGCGGCAGCGTTTTGCGCCGCCCCGGCTTGTTGCGCGGCGGTGGCGTTGGCCGGGATGACGACACTTTGCGCGGCATTCTGCGCGGCGACGGCCTGCTGCTGCGCCACCTGGGCGGCGACATTGGCCGCGTTCACGGTGCTGGTGGCTTGTTGACGTGCGGTCTGGGCCTGGGTGGCAGCTCGCGCCTGCTCGGTCGCCGACTGCGCGTTGTTGGCCTGCGGCGTCTCGGCGTTGGCGTCCTGCTGTTCTGCGTTGGCTTGCTGCGCCTGCTGAGCGTTCTGCAATTGGCCCGCAGCCGCCTGAAGCTGCGCTTGCTGCGCCGCCTGCGCCTGCTCAAACTGCGTTTGCTGATTCAGCGCGGCCTGCGTCTGCTGGGCGGTCTGTGCCTGTTGCGCGGCCTGTGCCTGCAATGCGGCTCTGGCCTGCTGGGCGGTCAACGTTTGCTGCGCTTGCTGCGCACTCTGCAGATTTTGTGCTTGCAGCGCGGCCTGCAACTGCTGCGCATTGAGCGGCTGCTGGAAATTGCCGCGCTGGAGTTGCTGGTTCAGCGCCGCCTGATTCTGCTGCGCCACTTGCTGGTTCCCTTGCTGCGCCAGCTGCTGATTCACGATCGGCGACGGTATCTGCTGTTGCTGCGCATTATTGGCCTGTTCCAGCTGCGCGCGCTGCGCCGCCAGCCGGTCCGCAGCGGTCGCTGGCAGCGGATTCTGCGCCAGATTATCCAGCGCCGCCCGCGCCAGATCGAGCCGCGCGTTGGCGACCAGGTCTTCCTGCGTCAAGGCCGGCTGCTGCTCCGGATTCAGCCCCGGAATCTGCGAACTCCCTGCGGAACTCAAGCGCTCCGCAAAATCCGTCGCAATCTGCCGGAACGTATTCAAGGTGTTCTGCAACGTCGACGTGGTCTGCTCATTGTTCGCATTGACCGCCGCGCGCAGCACCTCCGGCTCCAGCGACAGCCCGCCCGTCAGATCCGACAGTAGCGGCGGCTGCAAAGTCACGCCCAGTTGCGCCAGATTTTGCGCCTGCGAATTGCCGCCATCATTGTTTCTTTGATTTAAACTGCTGACCAGATTATTCAGCAAGGACGCCTGCTGCTGCGCCCCTTGATCGAAATCCACCGACGGCAAAAGATTAAACGCATCCACCACATCCTGCACCGCCGCATTCACCGTATCTGCCCGCTGCGCCGCCGTCCCTTGCGTACCGGACAACTGCTGCTGCGCATTGCTTACTGACAGCAGGAAACTCGCGACCGGAGACAGGTCCACTTCCACCGACCCCGCCAATGGCGCATCGGTCGCCGTGCCCACCGCGTTGATGCCAACGTTGCTGACCGCAGAAGTCTCGCTTGTGCGCGACACCGGCTGTAGTTCCGACGAAGTTAAGGATGAGATGGGAAACATGCCGTTCTCCAAAAGTAAGCTACGCATAGCATGCGCCGCCAGGACTGCCCCGTCCGTGTGCCATTTCACATAGCAGGGCGCATTCTGCTCATTGTTAGCTCCCGCACGGTAAAGCGCGCCTGACGGGCCTATCGTCGCAGTTCCTACCCTGTACACACAACGAGAGGATCCCATCATGGAAAACAGTACCGAGACCAAAATCAACAACACCCGCGACGGTGTCACCCAGATCGGCAAGGACCTGCGGGCCGACGCTCACGCCACCATCGATAAAGTGGCCGACCAGGTGCCGCCGACCGCCGAGCGCCTGCGCGCACAAGCCCACAGCGGCGTCGATAAAGTCGCCGACGGCGTGGAAAGCACCTCCGAGCGTCTGGCAGCGCGCGGCAAGCAGCTGGCTGCCAGCTGCCGCACCCTGACCGAATCGAGCCGCGAACATGTGCGCGCCAGCCCGGTGATCTCGGTGCTGGTGGCCGCTGCCGCCGGCTATGGCATTTCCAAACTGCTGGGTTCCCGCAGCAGCAAATAAATCTGTCCGCCCGGCCGATAGCGCTTCCGGGCGAACGGCAGCACGCAGGCCGGGCGCCGTTCGTCGAAAGCGTTTAGAGGATATCCATGGCCACCAAAAAGAAAACACCGGCCTCCGTGATGGGGGCCGGTTCCGTATTGAGCAGCGTTTCGGGACCATCGACGGCCACGCCGCCGGACAGTCTGGGCGGCGCCAGCCCGCAAGAGCAAGTCTTGCTCGACAAGGTAGCCGGCGGCCAGCAACTGGCGGCCGGCATGCCGTTCAACGCCAACAAGGAAGGCGAGCATGGCGACGCCGCGCGCACGCCGCAGCCGGGGGCCACTTGTCCGGTGCCGCATCCTGCCGCCACCGGCAGCACGGCCAGTGAGCACAATGCTTCGCCCAAGGTCGGCAACGGCAGGCCGCCAGCCGGCGTTTGCCCCACCGGCCATCTGGACCGGGTGCGCGCCGATGGCGGCGAACAGCGCCTGACCACCAATCAGGGCGTGCCCGTCGCGGATAATCAGAACTCGCTAAAGGTCGGCCTGCGCGGGCCGACCGCGATGGAAGACTTCATCCTGCGCGAGAAGCTCACGCATTTCGATCACGAGCGCATACCGGAACGCGTGGTGCATGCGCGCGGCTCGGCGGCGCATGGCTACTTTGAAAGCTATCAGGACCTGAGCGCCATCACGCGCGCCGCGCCCTTTGCGGCGGCGGGCAAACGCACGCCGGTATTCGTGCGTTTCTCCACCGTTGCCGGCGAGCGCGGTTCGGCCGACACCGTGCGCGATGTGCGCGGCTTTGCCGTCAAGTTCTACACCGACGAAGGCAACTGGGATTTGGTCGGCAATAACATGCCGGTGTTCTTCATCCAGGACGCGATGAAATTCCCGGACCTGGTGCATGCGGTGAAGCCGGAACCGCACCACGCCATGCCGCAGGCATCGAGCGCGCACGACACCTTCTGGGACTTTGTCTCGCTGATGCCGGAATCGACCCACATGCTGATGTGGCAAATGTCCGACCGCGCCATCCCGCGCAGCTACCGCAGCATGCAGGGCTTTGGCGTGCACACCTTCCGGCTGGTTAACGCGCAGGGCGAATCGGTGTTCTGCAAATTCCACTGGAACCCGGTGGCCGGCACGCACTCGCTGGTGTGGGACGAAGCGGCGCGCATCGTCGGCGCCGATCCGGATTTCCATCGGCGCGATTTGTGGGAGGCCATCGAGGCAGGCGCGTATCCCGAATGGGAACTGGGCGTGCAGATCTTCACCGAGGAGGAAGCGGCCGCATTCCCGTTCGACGTGCTCGATCCGACCAAGATCGTGCCGGAAGAACTGGCGCCGGTGCGCGCGGTCGGCAAGATGACGCTGAACCGCAATCCGGATAACTTCTTTGCCGAGACCGAGCAGGTGGCGTTCTGCACCGCGCACATCGTGCCCGGCATCGACTTCACCAACGACCCGCTGCTGCAGGGGCGCATCCACTCCTACCTGGATACGCAGATCAGCCGCCTCGGTGGACCGAACTTCCACGAGATTCCGGTCAACGCGCCGCTGGCGCCGGTGCACAACAACCAGCGCGACGGCATGCACCGCCAGGCCGTGCATCGCGGGCGCGTGGCGTATGAACCGAATTCGCTGGGCGGCGGCTGTCCGTTCCAAGCCGGCATGGCCGGCTTCACCACCACGTTCCATCAGCATCCGCAGCCGCCGGAAGACAAGGTACGCGGCAAGCCGGAACTGTTTGCCGAACACTATGCGCAGGCGCGCCTGTTCTGGATCAGCCAGACCCCGGCCGAGCAGGCGCACATCGTCAACGCCTTCCGCTTTGAACTGAGCCGGGTGCAGACGCCGGCCGTGCGGGTGCGGCTGCTGGCTATGCTGGCCAATGTCGATCCGATATTGGTCGAAGGCGTGGCGCAGGGCCTGGGACTGGAAGTGCCGCCAGCGATGCCGCCGGCGACCGATGCGCCGTCGCCGCATTACCAGCCGTCGCCGGCATTGTCGCTGCTGGCGCGGCCGGGCGAGATCGGCATCAAGACGCGCAAGGTGGCCATTCTCGCTGCGCATGGCGTGGACGCGCTTAGCCTGCAGGCGGTCTACGCCGACCTGCTGGCCGCCGGCGCCGCGCCGCGCGTGGTGGCTCCGCAACTGGGTCAACTGGTGGCGGCCGATGGCAGCAGGGTGGATGTCGAGATCCCCATCGATGCCGGACCGTCGGTGCTGTACGATGCGTTGATCATCGCCGACGGCGCCGACAGCGCAAAGATGTTGAGCGGCGACTCCGATGCGCGTGAATTCGTGCGCCTGCAATACCGTCACTGCAAGCCGATACTGGCGCTGGGCGCGGGCAAGGATCTGCTGACGGCAGCCGGCGTGCCGGCGGCGCTGCAGGACGGTTCGCCCGATCCAGCCCTGTGGCAGGCCGCGACCGGAGCGCTGGACGGCGCGCTGGCTGAATTCAAGCAGGCTTTGGCCAGCCATCGCGACTTCCGGCGCGAAACCGACGCCGTCCCGCTGTAAATCCACCCTATACCAACGAAATATTCAACTCCGGCGAGCATAGTGATATGCTCGCCTTACCGCCTTTTCTCCTACCCATGACGCATGGACGTTTACGCCCCTCAAGCCTGGCAGCCGCACGAGCGACCTATCTTGCCAGGGTCGCCGTCCACGCCGCACCACGTTTTTGAAAAGCGCGTCGCCTTCCTGCTGGTCGGCTTCATTGTCGCGATTACCGGCGGCTTGGGGAATGCGCTGGTGTCGGTCAATTTACCTTACTTGCAAGGCTCGCTGGGCGTGTACTCGGCCGAGATCCAGTGGCTGCCGGCCGCCTATGTGATGGCGAATGTCTCCATGAACCTGTTGCTGGTCAAATTCCGCCAGCAGTATGGCCTGCGCCTGTTCACCGAATTATTCCTGGTCCTGTATGCAATCGCCACCGTGGCCCACTTGTTCGTGCACGGACTGGCATCGGCCATCGCGGTGCGCGCGGCGCACGGCATGAGCGGCGCGGCGCTGACCACGCTGGGTCTCTACTACACGCTGCAAGCCTTTCCGGCCGAGCACCGGCTCAAGGGCGTGGTGCTGGGGATCGGCTTCTCGCAGCTGGCGACGCCGATGGCGCGCCTGTTTTCATCGGAGCTGATGGAGATCGCCGAATGGCGCGGGCTGTATTTCTTCGAGCTGGGACTGGCGCTGCTGTCGCTGGCCTGCGTGCTGTTCCTCAAGCTGCCGTCGGGCGACCGTATCAAGGCGTTCGAGAAAATGGACTTCGTCACCTTCGGCCTGTTCGCGCCCGGCGTGGCGCTGCTGTCGGCGGTGCTGGCGCTGGGCCGCACGGTGTGGTGGCTGGAGTCGCGCTGGCTCGGTTATTCCCTGGTGGGCGCGATTGTGCTGATTACGGCGGCGCTGGCGGTGGAGCATAACCGCGCGCGTCCGCTGCTCAATACGCGCTGGCTGACCAATGCGAATATTGCGCGGCTGGCGTTGTCGGTGCTGCTGATCCGCGTGGTGCAGTCGGAGGCCAGCGGCACGGTGGGCTTCCTGCAGGCGCTGGGCCTGAACAACGACCAGATGCTGGAGCTGTGGTGGATCGTGATGTTCGGCGCGATCGCGGGCATGGTGGTCAGCGCGCTGACCATGACGCCGGCGCGCATCCAGCCGCAGATGATTTTTTCCTTGGCGGTGATGGCGCTCGGCGCCTACATGGATTCGGATGCGACCAATCTGACGCGGCCTTCGGACCTGTACATCTCGCAGTTCCTGCTCGGCTTTGGCGGCGCGATGTTTGTCGGTCCGACCTTTGTCTCAGGCTTTGGCGCGGTGATTGCGGCGCCGAATAACCTGGTGAGTTTCTCGGTCATGTTCAGCATCACGCAGACGCTGGGGAGTTTGCTTGGCACGACGTTGACCGGCACCTTCCAGGTGTGGCGCGAGAAGTACCATTCCAGCATCCTGGTCGATCATCTTACTTTGCTCGATCCGCAGGTGGCGGCGCGCATCCAGTCGGGCGGCGTCGCTTCGCTGGGCGCGGCGGCCACGCGCGAGGCCAACATCCTCGCCTACAACGATGTGTTCCTCGCGATTACCGTGCTGGCGCTGTTGACGATGTCCTGGCTGCTGGCGCGCTATCTGTGGTCGGTGTGCGTGGTGTGCCAGCCGAAGGCGGCGCACAACGCGCAGACCGGCATGGCGAATGTCTCTCTCAATAACTCCGGGGCCCGTTGAATCACATGGATAAAAATAATACGCCAGACAATGCATCCTCTTCCGAAACCCGCGTCGCGGCGGTGGCTGCTGCTGCGGCGGCAGCTGCGGTAGCGGCAGCGGCGCCTACCGCGCCGGCGCCGGACCGGCGGGCGCAGATTATCTCCGCCGTCCTGTTCTCGCTGGTGGCGCTGGTCGGCGTGCTGATTGTGCTGTATGCGTGGCGTTTGCCGCCGTTCAGCAGCGCGGTGGTATCGACCGAGAATGCGCTGGTGCGCGGACAGGTGACCTTGATCGGCACGCAGTTGCCGGGCTATGTGGTGGATGTGAAGGTACAGGACTTCCAGTACGTGAAGCAGGGCGATTTGCTGGCGCAGATCGACGACCGCACCTACCAGCAGCGTTATGCGCAAGCGGTGGCGCAACTGGCGGCGCAGAAGGCGGCGCTGGATAACTGGGCGCAGTCGCATCGCACGGCGGAAGCGGGGGTGCTGCTGAACCAGGCCGCGCTGGCCAATGCAGAAGCGCAGGCGGCGAAGTCGGTGGCGGATCTGAAGCGGGTCGATTCGCTGGCGGCGGATGGTTCGCTTTCCTTGCGCGAGCAGGATTCGTCGAAAGCGGCGAAGGCGCAAACGGCAGCTGCGGTGGCGCAGGCGCGCGCCAGCCTGGAGATCGCCAAAGAGCAGGTGCGCACCGTAGCGGTGAACAAGCAGTCGCTGGAAGCGGCGGTGGCTTCGGCGGAGGCGGCGCTCAAGGCAGCCAAGGTGGATCTGGATAACACGCGCATCGTGGCGCCGGAGGATGGTCAACTGGGGCAGGTCACAGTGCGCAAGGGTGCCTACGTGAATACCGGCGCGCAGCTGATGGGATTGGTGCCGAAGCAGTTGTGGGTGATCGCCAATCTCAAAGAGACGCAGATGAACAATGTGCAGGTGGGGCAGCCAGCCACCTTCAAGGTCGATGCGCTCAATGGCGCGCAGCTGACCGGCGTGGTGGAGCGGATCTCGCCGGCCACCGGTTCGGAGTTCAGCGTGCTGCCAGCCGATAATGCGACCGGAAATTATGTGAAGATCGCGCAGCGTATTCCGGTGCGCATCCGCATCGATCCGGGCCAGGCCAAAGCGCGCCGCCTGGCGCCGGGCATGTCGGTCATCGTCAGCATCGACACCTCGGTACAGGTGCGCGAGACCAGCCAATCGTCCGCCGTCGCCGGAGCCAAGCCATGATGCGGCAAGCCGCAATCGCTGCCGCCTGCCTGCTGGCCGGATGCGCGGCGACGGTGGCGCCACCGCCTGCTTCAACTTTGCAGGCGCCTGCCACATGGCGCAGCGCGGTCGAAGGGCAGGGCAGCGGGCCGGTGGCGCGCGAGTGGTGGCAAGGCTTCGGCGATCCCGCCTTGACCGCGCTGGTGTCCAGGGCGCTGGAGAACAACGGCGACCTGCGCATCGCCCGCGCCCGCGTGGCGCAGTATCGCGCACTGGTCGGCGTCACGGCAGCGGGGCAGAAGGCCAACGTCATCGTCGACAGCGCACCAACCCGCACGCGCCAGCTGGCCTACAACGGCGTGCCTTACGTGACGAACGTCTATCAGGCGGAATTCCAGGCCAGCTATGAAGTCGACCTGTGGGGCCGCCTCGCCGCGCTGACCGACGCTGCCACCGCTACCTGGCAATCCGAACAAGCCAACGCCGACGCGGCTGCGCTCTCCATCGCCGCCACTGTCGCCTCGGGCTACCTCAACCTGCGCGGCCTCGATGCGCAGCTGGCGCTGACCGAAGCTACCCTCAAGCTGCGCGAAGAATCCGCGCGGCTGGCGAAGAAGCAGTTCGACGTCGGCTACAGCTCGCGGCTCGAATGGCTGCAGGCGCAAGCCGAATACCAGACCACCGCCGAACAGGTGCCGCAACTGAAGCGCTCCATCTTCGAACAGGAAAACGCGCTGTCCATCCTCACCGGCGGCAACCCCGGCCCGATCGCGCGTGGTGTCGAACTGGCGCAGCTGGAAGCGCCGTCTGTGCCGGCTGGCCTGCCGTCCGAACTGCTGCGCCGCCGGCCCGACATTGCACGCGCTGAATACAATCTGGTCGCCATCAACGCCAACCTGCAAGCGACGCGCGACCAACTGCTGCCATCGTTCAAACTGACGGCAGTGGGCGGCGTGCAAAACCTGAAGTGGCACGACTTTGTGAACGCGCCGACGGCGCTGTGGCGATTAACGGGAGCAGTGGCCGCGCCGGTGTTCGAGGGCGGCCGCGTGCAGAGCCAGACTGACGCTGTGGCGGCGCAGCGCGATCAAGCCATCTATGCATATGAAAATGCGGTGCGCACCGCGTTCGCGGAAACCGACAACAGCCTCGGGGCCATTGTGCGCTTGAAAGAACAGGCCATCCAGAACGACGCACGCCGCGCCACCGCAGCCGAAACACTGCGCATCGCGCACAACCGCTACAGCAACGGCTACGCTTCGTATCTGGAAGAGCTGGACGCCCAACGCACGCTGTACAACGCGGACGTCGGACGCTTGCAGTTGAAGACGCGGATACTGGTGGCCTCGGTGGACCTGTACCGCGTCATGGGAGGCGGCTGGACTAAGCCTTGACCGGGATGCAGAGTTCCGATTCGAACACGCCGGTGGCGGGATCCATCGCGTAGTCGGCCGGATAGCGTTCGAAGCACACGCCTGCATCGGCCTTGCCTTCGGCGTGCAGCTGGCCGAAGAATTCGCCCCATACCGCCGGCACTTCCGCGCCGGTGCCTTTGAACTTTGCCACGGCATAGCGGCCGGCCGGAATCACGGCGTCTTTGGCCGGCGGCTTGACCTGATACTCGGCCGATACTTCCACGCAGGCGTCGTAGCGGCACTCTTCGGCAGGCGTGGTGCTCGGGTCATCCTGCGCCACGCCGTAGGTTACTTTGCCGGTCAGGCCGTAGGCTTGCTGCCACGGCGTGAATACCTCTTTCCAGAATTCGCCGATGGCGGCGCCGAACGGGCCTTTGTAGCGCAGGTAGGCTACGCGGACTTCAGGCAGTTCTTTTATTTCGTACTTCATGCAGGTCTCCATGTTTGGCCGGCGGTTCCTTGCGCAGCTTGCGCATCACGCGCTTCATCCAGTGTTCGAGATCGTCGACGTAGGTGAACACCGCGGGCACCACCAGCAAACTCAAAAGCGTCGAGGTAATCAGGCCGCCGATCACGGTGATCGCCATCGGCGAACGGAAGCTCGGGTCGGCGCCCCAGCCCAAGGCCAGCGGCATCATGCCCGCGCCCATCGCGATGGTGGTCATCAGAATCGGACGGCTACGTTTGTGGCAGGCATCGACCAGCGCTTCGAAACGCCCCATGCCCGCCTGACGTGCCAGAATAGCATAGTCAACTAACAAGATTGAGTTTTTTGTCACGATCCCCATCAGCATGATCAAGCCGATCATGGACGGCATCGACAAGGCACTGTGCGTGATCAGCAGCGCCACGAACGCGCCGCCGATCGACAGTGGCAGCGCCGCCAGAATCGTCGCCGGTTGCATGAAGTCTTTGAACAGCAACACCAGCACGCAGTAGATGCACAACACGCCGATCAGCATGGCGATGCCGAAGCTGGCGAACAGCGCGGCCATTTCCTGGGTGTCGCCCAGTTCCGCGATCTTCACCGACGGCGGCAGGTTTTTCAGCGACGGCAGCGCGCGTGCTTCCGTGTTGACTTCACCGAGCGCGCGCTTGCCCAGCTCCACTTCCAGCGTGACGTTGCGGCTGCGGTTCAGGCGATTGATTTGCGCCGGGCCGCTTTCCATCGTGATCTCGGCCACGGTGGCCAGCAGTACCGGACCGTTCTTGCCCGGCACGGTGAGGCGGCCGATGGCGTCAAGGTCGGCGCGCACGGCGTCCGGCAGCTTGACGCGGATCGGCACCTGGCGCTCCGGCAGGTTCATTTTGGTCAGGTCGGTGTCGTAGTCGCCGGCGGTGGCCACGCGCACGGTCTGGCCGATGGAGGCGGCGGTGACGCCGAGGTCCGCCGCTTTGGCGAAGTCCGGCTTGACGATGATTTCAGGGCGCACCAGCGAGGCGGTCGAGCGCACATTGCCCACGCCTTTCAGCGTGCGCAGTTCGCGTTCGGCCTTTTGCGCCGCTTCCTTCAGCGCCACCGGATCTTCGGAGCGTAGCACCAGTTGCATCTTGACGCCGTTGTCCGGCGGGCCGACCTTGAAGCGGGCGCCGGGAATGGCGTCCAGCTTGTGGCGGATCTCGGCTTCGATGTCGGCCATCGATTCCTTGCGTTCGGTGCGGTGCACGGTGGTCAGCGTCAGCACGGCGCTGCGCGCCTCGGCTGCGGCACCCGGTGCGAACGCATCGCCGCTGGAGCCGCCACCGATGGAGCTGAATACCGACTTCACTTGTTTGACTTCCATCGCGGCCTGGCGCGCACGTTCGGCGACAACGCGGGTTTCGGCCAGCGTGGAGCCGGGCGGCAGTTCCAGGTTGATCTGCGTTTGTGCGCGGTCGGCTGCCGGCACGAAGCCGGTCGGCAGCAGGCCGACGAGCATGATCGAGCTAACAAAAAATGCACCCGCCGCGCTGGCGGTCACGAGGCGGTGGCTCAGGCACCACTTCATCACGCGCATGTAGCGCGACATCAGCCAGCCGTCCTGTTCTTCCTTGTGGATCGCAGGCTTGAGCAGGTAGGCCGCCATCATTGGCGTCAGCAGACGGGCGACCACCAGCGATGCCAGCACCGCGATCACGGCGGTCCAGCCGAACTGCTTGAAGAACAGGCCAGGAATACCGCTCATGAAGGCGGTCGGCAGGAACACGGCGACCAGCGCGAAGGTGGTGGCGATGACCGCCATGCCGATTTCGTCGGCCGCTTCCATCGCCGCTTCCATCGGGGTTTTACCCATGCGCAGGTGGCGCTCGATGTTTTCGATTTCGACGATGGCGTCGTCCACCAGCACGCCGACCACCAGGGCCAGCGACAGCAGGGTCACGGTGTTGAGCGTGTAGCCGAACAGGTAGATGCCGAGGAAGGCCGGCAGCACCGACAGCGGCAGCGCGGCTGCAGCGACCAGCGTGGCGCGCCAGTCGCGCAGGAACCACCACACCACCAGCACGGCGAGGATGGCGCCTTCGTACAGCAGTTCCATCGAGCCTTCGAAGTTTTCTTCGACCGGATGGGCGTTGTCGATGACCTGTTTCAGTACGATTTTCGGATTGGCTTTCTGCAGTTCGGCGACGGCTTCGCGAGCGCCCTTGGCGACTTCGGTTTCGCTGGCGCCCTTGGTGCGGAACACTTCGAAGCCGATCACCGGTTTGCCGTCTTGCAGAGCGACGGCGCGTGGTTCGGAAACGGTGTCGGTGACATTGGCTACCTGGTCGAGCCGCACGCGGCGGCCGTCCGGCAGCGGCAGGTCGATGGCGGCCAGTTCGGCCGCGGTCTTGACGGTGGCGATGGTGCGCACCGATTGCTCGGCGCCGCTGACGTCACCACGGCCGCCCGGTGCTTCTTTCTGCACCTGGCGCAGCTGGCGCGACACGTCGAGCGCGGAGACGCGCAGTGCGGCCATGCGGGCGTCGTCCAGCTCCACGCGGATTTCTCGGTACACGCCACCCACCCGCTTGACTGCACCTACGCCGCGCACGGCCAGCAGGCGCTTGGCGACGGTGTTGTCGACGAACCAGCTGATTTCCTGCTCGTCCATTTTCTCGCCGGGGCCTTCGGCCGCCGAGGCGGTGAAGGTTTGCACCACGCGGCCGGCGGTGGAGGCTTTGGTCACGCTCGGATCGCGCAGTTCGGCCGGCATGTCGGCTTTGACGCGGGCCACGGCGTCGCGCACGTCGTTCACCGCGTCCGAAATGTTCTTCTCGAGGATGAATTCAACGGTGGTGGTGGAGACGCCATCGAGCACGGTGGTGTAGATGTTTTTCACGCCTTGCAGGGTGGCCACCGAATCCTCGATCTTGCGCGAGACTTCGGTTTCCAGCTGCGCCGGCGCGCTGCCGTCCAGCGTGGCGGTGATGGTCACGATGGGCAGTTCGATATCCGGGAAGTCCTGTACCGGATTGGCTTTGTAGGCCATGAAGCCCGCCAGCGACAGCAGTGCAAACAGCATGATCGCCGGTATGGGGTTTTTGATGGATAGCGCGGAGAAGTTCATGGTGCTTCCTTATTTCGCTGCCAGCGTGTCGGTGACGACGCTGACCAGGTCACCGTCGTTGAGGAAGCCGGCGCCGCGCACCACGACTTGCGTGTCGGCGTTCAGGCCGCCCAGCACTTCGATGCGGTCGCCGAGGCGGCGGCCTGGCTGCACTTTGATCTGGCTGACGTGTTTATCGGCGTTGAGGCGGAACACGAAGCTGAAGCCGTCGCGCACCACAATCGCTTGCTGCGGCACGGTCATGGCGGATGAGGCGCCCAGTTCGAACTGGCCGCTGGCGAACATGCCGGCCTTGAACGGCGCATCTTTGGTGCCGGCGTTTTGCGGCAGGTCGACGTAGACCAGTGCGGAGCGGGTCTGCGGATCGACGGTCGGTGCGATCATGCGCACTTTGCCGGTGACTTCGCTGCCGTTGGCGGCTTTGACGATGGCGCTGACGCCGGGCTTGAGGTTGCGCAGGTCGGCGGCCACCACTTCGGCGCGCCATTCGAGGCGGCCCTGGCGGATCATGCGGAACAGTTCCGTGCCGGCGTTGGACACTGCGCCCACGGTGGCGCTGCGCGCGGAGATGACGCCGCTGTCCGGCGCCACCACCTTGGTGTATTTCAGGCGCAGCTGCTGGCTTGCCAGCGCTGCCTTGGCGGAGGCGATGCGGGCGTTGGCGGTTTGTTCGGCAGTGTTGTATTGACTGATTTGCTGCGCGCTCAATGCGCCGGAGTTTTGCAGCGTGCGGGCACGGGCGGCGTTGGCGGCGGCATCGGCGGCGTTGGCTTCGGCTTCGTGCACGGCGGCTTGGGCTTGTGCGAGATCGGCGTTGACGGTTTCGCTGGAGAAGACGGCCAGCACGTCGCCGGCTTTCACTACGTCGCCGACGTTGACGCGCACTTCGGTCAGGCGCAAGCCGTTCGATTCGCTACTCACGCTGGCTTCCTGCCATGCGGCCACGTTGCCGTTGGCGGCCAGTTTGATCGGCAGGCTGGCGGCGGAGGGCTTGGTGGTGGTGACGGTGAGGGCGGCTTTCGGCGCGTCCTGTTTTTTCTCGTCGGCCGCTTGCGTGGCCGGGGCGTAGGCTGCGATGCCGGCGGCTGCCAAGGCAAAAGCGGCTGCCAGGATGTAGGCGACTGGTTTAAGTTTGGTTTTCATAGTTGGTTTTAGCGATTAGTTGGCGGCGATGGCGGGTGCGGACGGATTCCATCCGCCGCCGGCAGCGCGGTACAGGGCGACCCACGCGGCGCTGCGTTCGCGCTGCAGGTTGATGACGGTTTGCTCGGCGGCCAGGCGCGTGCGGCGCGCGTCTTCGAGTTCGAACAGGCTGGCCATGCCGTTCTTGTAGCGGTCTTCGACGGCGCTGTAGTTGGCGCGGTAGCCTTCCAGCGCGGTTTGCGCGTCGCCGGCGCGGGCGGCGGTGGCGTCGAGGTTAACCAGTGCCTGTTCTACTTCGCTGACGGCGTTGCGCACGGTGGCGCGATAGCTGCTCACGGCGCTGTCGTAGCGCGCGCTCGCGGCGTCGACGTTGGCGGCGCGGCGGCCGGCGTCGAACACTGGCACGGAGATGGCGAGCGGGCCGATGGTCCAGGTGTCGGTCCTGGTGTTCTCGCCGCCGGTGCGGAAGTTGGCGACGCCGACGGAACCCGACAGCGACAGGCGCGGATAGCGCTGCGCCTGCGCGTTGCCGACGTCCGCACTGGCCGCCGCCACTTCGCGTTCAGCCGTGAACACGTCAGGGCGCTGGCTCAACGTTCGCGCAGGGAGTTCGGCGATAGCGATCGATGGAGCAGCGTATGCGGCATAGCCGGCCACCACCCCGCCCGCAGCGGAGGTGCGCGAGCCAGTGCCGCCGCTGGCCGGCGAACCGGCACTCGGCGCGGCGGCAGGGGCGACGGCGAGTTTTTGGCGCAGTTGCGGCTCGCTGATCGCGGTGAGGGCGGACAGCACTTTCACGTCGACGTCGCAGGCGGCGCGCTGGGCGATGTAGCGGCTGTTGCCATCGGCGGCGCTGGCGCGGGCCAGGGCCAGGCTGGCGGGCGACTGGAAGCCTGCTTTGGCGCTTAACTCCGTCAACTTGGCCGTGTCGGCGCGCGACAGGGCGTCCTGCTGCGCCACCGCCAGCAGCTGCTGGCAAGCGCGCAAGCCGTAGTACTGGTTCGCCACTTCTGCCGCGACGGAGACGCGCGCGTCATGCCATCCTGCGTGCGCGCTTTCGAGGCGCGCCTGCGCCGCATCACGCGCCGCGCGGTTGGCGCCAAACAAATCGATCTCCCACGACGCATTCAAGGCCGCCTGCGAGGTGGTCCCCATCGGCAGCGCCGATTGCTGGTTGGCGCGATTCACGCTGGCCGCCGCATCCACATTCGGCGCCAGCGCGGCGCCCGCCGCCACGCGCTCGGAACGCGACTGCGCAATGCGCGACGCCGCCGACGCCACGGTCGGACTGGCCGCCTGCGCCGATTCGATCAATTCCACCAGCAGGCCGTCTGACTGCGCGCGCCACCAGGTGGCGAGATCGGTCTGGCTGCCGTTGTGCGGCAACGGCGCCTGCCACTGCTGGGGCGCCAATGCATCCACCTGCTTCGCCGGCCCTTGCACAGCGCAGCCGCCGAGCGTCATCGCGACGGCCAATGCCGTCGCGCGTAAAAAGATACTCATGCTTTCCCTTGTTGAAGTTTGGTTTTTTCCGCATTGACCAAGGCCTCGGCAAACACCGTCAGGTGCTGCACCCATTCCGCAATCGCCTGCGGTGACGCCATCATCTGCGGTGTGATCGCTGCCACCACCTCGCGACCGATCATCATCTGCAGGCACATGGAGGCAATCGCATAACCGAGGCGGTGCACGCTGTCGTCCGGCTTCTTCTTGCCCAGATGACGGCACAGCACCTTCACCAGCGCCATGTGCTCCGGCTTGATGTTGGTCTCGATCTCGCGCTGCCACATGCCGGTCGGCTCGAGCATTTCGCGATAGAACAGGCGCAGCATCACGTCGGCGTCTTCGCCGGCCATCAGCGGCGCGACCATCTGCTGGTAGTAGCCCTGCAGCGATTCGCGCAGCGTGAAATGCGGCTGGTCGAACATGGCGATGTTGTTTTCCACCGGCGTGCAGATGGCGGTGAAACAGGCCTGGTACAAACCGGCCTTGTCGCCGAAGTAGTAGCTGATCGCCGCGACGTTGGCGTTGGCTGCCTGCGCAATCTCGCGCGTCGAAGTCTTGGAGAAGCCCTGTTCGCCGAACAGGCGCATGGCCGCCTGCAGCAGGCGCTCGCGCGACTGCTCTCCGTCCGAACGTGGCTTGCGGGCGTCGTCGGCTGGCTGGCTGGAATCGTGTTGGAGTGGTTTAGCGTTCATGGCCGGCATTACATCACATAATTCAAACAATTGATATAACTAAATCGATTGTTTAATTTATTGTTGAAAGGTCTTGCCTGAAGGTAGACGTGGGCCGGCCGCCAATATTGCAGCAATTGAAAAATTTTTAGCGCAGAGGGAGGGAGCTAGGCGAGCAGGGCGGAAGGCGGCGCGACGTCGTCGCCGTAGACACTGAGGCGATTGCGGCCGTGGCGCTTGGCGTGGTACAGCGCCTGGTCGGCGCGGCGCAGGGCATCGTCCCAGTCGAGGTCGCCCGGCTGGCAGCCGGCCGCGCCCAGGCTGACCGTCAGCGTCAGGCGCTGGCCGTCGATCAGCAGCGGACTGTTTTCAATCTGCAGGCGCAGGCGCTCGCCGATGTGGCGGACCTGGGCGTCGCCTTCGCCGCTGACCAGCACCGCGAACTCTTCGCCGCCGATGCGGAAGCGCGCGTCGTAGCCGCGCAGCGCCTGCGCCGACACCGTGGTCACGTGGCGGATGGCGGCGTCGCCCACGGCGTGGCCGTGCTGGTCGTTGATGGCCTTGAAGTGGTCGATGTCGAAGGTGAGGAAGTGCAGCGCGTCGCCGCTGCGGCGGTGGCGCTGGAATTCGCGCTCGGCCATGTCGAGCAGGGCGCGGCGGTTGAGCCAGCCGGTCAGGCTGTCGGTCAGCGAGGCGCTGCGCAGCGCCAGTTCCTGGTGGCGGATCACGATCAGCGCGCAGCACATGTTGGCCAGCGACAGGAAGGCCAGCACCGCCAGCGAACCGGCGGTCTGCCACAACTGGCTGCCCATGAAGGTCAGCTGCATCGGCTGGCCCAGCGCCAGGAACAGGGCGCGCACCGCCATCTGCAGCATGAAGACCGCTTCCACCACCATCAGCGGCAGATAGGAGCCGCGCGCGGCCGGATCGGGCTGGCGGTGCAAGGTCCACACCACGGCGGCGTTGATGGCGACCACGAGCGGCGTCAGCAGCATCAGCCGGTGGCCGACCGTGCCATGGGCAAACCCGGTGGCGTGCAGCAGCAGGACGGTGGCCGCCAGCGCGGCCAGCCAGTCGTAGCGCGGGCGCAGGCCGAGGTGGCGGCGCACGCCGGCCAGGATCAGGTAGTGGCCGCTGAGATAGCACACATTGGCCAGGCCCGGCGCTACCACGAACGGCAGCTGGCCCTGCATGGCCAGCAGGGCCAGCGCGTTGGAGGACAGGAAGCACAGGCCGGCGGCCGACCAGTCGAGCAGGCAGGGCGTGCGCCGGCTGGCACGATGCAGCAGGTACATCGTGGCCGCCATGATGGTGCTCGCCAGTGCGGAAACGATGACCAGGGTGAAGGAATCCATCCGAACCAGTATAAATGTTTGCATTGGGGAAAAGCTCTCCAATTCTCACATTGCTGCCGCTGGCGCCGGGGCAAAAAAAAACCCGCACACGGTGCGGGTTGAATTCCAATGTTCAGCGAACGGTTGGAGGAGACAGTTCCCAATATACTCCTCTTTATGTTGCGCCGCAATACCGTAAAACTACGTTGTTCATCCCTCTATGGGGGTGGATTTTTTAGCAATATTTGTTGCGATGCAAACTAAGAGGTCGTTTCAAAAAGCCCGCAGCTTCGTTGCAGCTCCTCGCCGTGCAGGTGCACTGTCTTCGTCGCCGCGCCTTGCTGCGTGCATTTTGAAACAACCTCTCAAGCGGGGCGCGGCAGGGCCAGGGTGAAGGTGCTGCCGTGGCCGAAATCGCTCTTGAAGAACAGCGAACCGCCGATCAGGTTGGCCAGGTTCTGGCACAGGTACAGGCCCAGGCCGGCCCCTTCGGCGTGCCGGGTCGAGGTGGAGTCCAGCTGCGAGAAGGCCTGGAACAGCTTGGCCTGGTCTTCCTCGCGGATGCCGGCGCCGCTGTCGGCCACCGAGAATTCGATGATGCCCTTGCCGCTGTCGGCCACGCGTTCGCTCAGGGTGACGCGCACGGTGCCGGTTTCGGTGAACTTGATGGCGTTGTTGCCAAGGTTGAGCAAGATCTGCGTCAGCGCGCGGCGGTCGGTTTCCAGCACGATGGCCGGCGCGGCCAGGTCCATTTCCAGCACCAGGTTTTTTTGCAGCGCCAGCGGGCGCAGCGTGTCGACCACGTCCTTGACCATCTCCTGGCACTGCACGGTTTCCAGTTCCAGCGTGACCTTGCCGGCTTCGATCTTGGCGACGTCGAGAATGTCGTTGATCAGCGAGAGCAGGTGGCGCGCGCTGGTGCGGATGGTGTTGAGCTGCTTGTCCTGCTCGTCGGTCAGCGGGCCGGGCAGCTTCATCAGCAAGGCGCCGGTGAAGCCGATGATGGCGTTGAGCGGCGTGCGCAGTTCGTGCGACATATTGGCAATGAAGGCCGACTTCATGCGGCTCGCTTCTGCCAGTTCCAGGTTCTTCAGCGCGATTTCGCGGTTGATGGTTTCCAGCTCGCCGGCGTGGTGGGCGAGGCGCATGTTCAGCTCGATCACCTGGCGCTCGCGCGCCTGCAGCTCGGCGTTGACCTGTACCGCCTGCTCGTACGTTGAGATGAGCAGATCCAGGATTTGCTGGCGGTCGGCGTTGATGAAGTGCTTCTGCTCGCCCAGATACAGGGCGATGCCGATCTCCATGTTCTGGTTCTTGCGCAGCTTCTGGTTCATCAGCATGTGGCCGATGCGGTTGAGCAGGTAGTCTTCGGCGTAGGGCTTGCGGATGAAGTTGTCGGCGCCGCATTCGATGCCGCGGATGATGTCCTTGGGGTCCATCAGCGAGGTCACCAGGATCACCGGGATGTCGCGCAGTTGCTCGTCGCTCTTGATGGCGCGGCACAGCGCGTAGCCGTCCATTTCCGGCATCACGATGTCGGACAGCACCAGGTGCGGCTTGCGTTCGCGGATCGCCTCCAGCGCCAGCCTGCCATTGGGCGCCACGCGCGCGACGTAGCGCATCGACTGGATCAGGCGGCGCAGGCGTTCAGCCTGGGTGGGGCTGTCCTCGACGATCAGGATCTCAATTTCATCGGGCTGTATTTCGTAAGTGGTGTCCACAGACCACCCTCCGTGCATAGTTAGCTGTACAGACTATATCGGATTAGCCCCCGCAGTGGAACCCTCGGGGGAAGTTTCCTCGCCCTGGAAGGCGCCGGCGCGCCAGGTCAGCACCAGCGTGTCGCGATGGCCCGAGCTGGCCGGCCCGCCCAGCGGCTGGATCGGCGTCGATTCATGGATGACAGTCGCATCGTCGAGCAGCAGCAGGGTCCACGGCGCGGTCATGGTGAAGCGCTTGCCGTTGGGGCCGTCGGCCTCGAACACGCGCGTCTCGCCGCCCTTGATGCCGTCGCGCGCCACCAGCAGCACCGCCACGAAGTCGACGCCGTCGCGGTGGGCGCCTTCCGGGGTCGGGCGGCCGATGCCGTCGGTGGTGTCGATGCGGAACTGGTGCGCTTCCACGTACCACGGCGCCGGGGTGTCACCCTTGCCGCGCGCCGCGCTGCACAGCTGGCCGATGGCGGTGATCAGCGCCGTCCAGCCGGGCTGGGAGACGGTGGCCGGCAGTACCGGCTCGAACAGCCGATGCATGCCGCCGTGCAGGGCGTTGTATTCAAGCGGCTGCCAGTGGGCGCGGTGCGCGGTCTGGCGCAGCTGCGCGCCATCCTGCACGAAGCACGAGTGGCGGCGGCGGCGGTAGCGGCCGCCGTCTTTCAGGTAGTTGTCCAGGGCCAGCGTGTCCCAGCTGGGGATCAGGGCGTTGAGGGCGTCCAGCGGCACGCGGGCCAGCGCGGCCACGTCCTGCGGCTGCAGCAGCGCGTAGCCGTCGTTGCGCAGCGCGGCAGCCGCATCGGCCAGCGGCGTGTAGAGTGGTGTGGTCATGGTGTGCTCAGGCAGAGGCGTTCATCAGGCTGGAACGCAATTGGTCCAGCTGCTGCTTCATGCCGACCACCTGGTCCAGTGTGCACTGGGTGGCCTGCAGGATGGACGGTGGCAGCTTGGCCGCTTCGTGGCGCAGCGCGTCGCCATGCGGCGTCAGCTTGATGATGACCTGGCGCTCGTCGTTGGCGGCGCGGGTGCGGGTGATCAGCTCGGCCGCCTCCATGCGTTTGAGCAGCGGGGTCAGGGTGGCCGAATCGAGGAACAGCCGTTCGCCGACCTCCGACACGGTCAGTTCGTTTTTCTCCCACAGCACCATCATCACGAGGTACTGGGAATAGGTGAGGCCGAGGCCGCGCAACAGCTTGCGGTAGAGCTTGCTCATGGCCAGCGAGGTCGAATACAGGGCAAAGCACAGCTGCGCATCGAGCTGCGGCACGCCGGCGGCGGGGTGGTTAGTGGTTTCCATGTTCCCAGTATAGGTAGTGCGCTATATAATTGCAAGCAAGAGCCAAGAAAATAGTTTTGGCGAGCAATTCCGCTCGGTTATGATGGTGGGGAGAACACACGGGGAGTGGCGACAGATGAATGTCAAAAAGGCCATCGTACTGATCGTCGATGAAGCTACGGACCAACTGATCCAGATGAACGGCATGCTGGAGGATCAGTACGAAGTCCGGCTGGCCAACAGCGGCCGCGCGGCGCTGGACATCATGCAGCACATCCCGCGCCCGCACCTGGTGGTGGTCGACTGCGGCCTGCCCGGCATCGACGGCTACAGCGTGTGCCAGCAGCTCAAGTCCAGCCCCGACACCGCCGCCATCCCGGTCATCATCCTGCAGCGCGAGGCCGACGAGGCGCGCGCCTTCGAGGCCGGGGCCGCCGAGGTGGTGGCCAAGCCGGTGCAGGCCGCGGTGTTGCGCGCACGCGTCGACACCCACCTGCAGCTGCGCCATTCACGCGAGCTGCTCAAGCAGCAGCGCAACCTGCTGGAAGACGTGGTGGAAGAGGTCACGCTGGAACTGAGCCAGATGCTCGACGCCATGATCTGGGCCATGGCCTCGCTGGCCGAGATGCGCGAGTACGAAACCGCCAACCACCTGCGCCGCGTGCAGCACTACATGGTGGCGCTGGCGCGGCAGCTGCAGCATCACAAGCGCTTCGAGGAAGAGCTGAGCGACGCCAATATCAAGGCGCTGTTCAAGGCGGCGCCGCTGCACGACATCGGCAAGGTGCAGATTCCGGACGCCATCCTGCTCAAGCCGGAGCGCCTGACCGACGACGAATTCGAGATCATGAAGCAGCACACGGTGCATGGCCGCGACGCCATCGTCAACGTCGAAACGGCCCTGGGCTACACCAACACCTTCCTGCGCTATGCGCGCGAGATCACGTACTCGCACCAGGAAAAGTACGACGGCTCCGGTTATCCGCAAGGGCTGGCGGGCGACGCCATCCCGATGTCGGCGCGCCTGATGGCGGTGGCCGACGTGTACGACGCGCTGATTTCCAAGCGCGTCTACAAGCCGGCCTTTACCCACGAAACCGCAATGGAGATGATACGGCAGGGAAGCGGCGAGCATTTCGACCCGGACGTGGTCGACGCCATGCTGACGGTGGAAGAGGAATTCATGTCCATCGCCGAACGTTACAGCGATCCGGCCTGATCATGGTCCGCGGGCGTGGCTACCTGGCTTTCTTTGTCGGGATCTGCCTGACAGCCTGGACCTGCTACTTTGTGCTGGAAGAGCAGCAGAAGCTGCAAGTGCGCGCCGGCTTCCAGCGCGACGCCGAAAAAGTGGCGCGCGACACCCAGAACCGCATGCAGATTTACTTCGACACGCTGCACGGCATGAAGGGGGTGTACGCGGTCAATGACCGCATCGACCGCCAGCACTTCCACCGTTTCGTCACCGAGCTGAAAATCGAGCGGCGCTATCCTGGTTTCCAGGCATTGCAGTTCGTGCGGCCGGTGCCCGATGCCGGGCTGCCGGCGTTTGTCGAGCGCGTCAAGCGCGACACCAGCGTCGATCCGGCCGGCTATCCGGACTTCCATGTGCACCCGGCCAGTGTGCGCTCGCAGCACTATATCATCGAATACACCGAACCGCTGAAGGGCAACGAGAATGCTTTTGGCCTCGACCTGTCGGCGCTGCCGCAACACCTGAAGGCGCTGGAACTGGGGCGCGACAGCGGCGAGATCGTCGCCACCGAGCGCATTACGCTGGTTCAGGACGTCACCGGCGAACCGGGCTTCGTGGCGCGCGCCCCGTTATACCGCAAGGACCTGCCGCTCGACACCACGGCGCAGCGGCGCGAGGCGCTGGTGGGCTTTGTGGCCATCGTGTTCCGCATGAATACCCTGATGCGCGAGATCGTCGAGCCCTCGCTGCTGGAACACCTGCATGTGCGCATCGAGGACGCCGGCCTGCAGACCGGCCAGCCGCCGGCGCCCGGCGCCGACACGCTGCTGTACGACAGCGATGGCCGGGTCGAGTCCAACCAGGAGCACGCCGAGCTGGTGCCGGGCCTGACCACCAGCACCGTGCTGCCGGTCGGCCAGCGCAACTGGATCATCAAGTTTGAAGGACGTTCCGGCACCCGCTACGGCCGCTCGCGATTGCCGGTGGTGCTGATCGGGATCGCCGGGGTGGTGATCAGCGCCCTGATTGCAGCGCTGCTGGTGGTCAACCGGCGCGAGTCGGATGCGCGGCATGGACTGGAGTACAGCCTCAAAGAGCTGGAACACCAGAAGAGCAAAGTGGAGGAAGCGCGCAATGATCTGTCGCGCGTGGTGGCGACGCTGAAGCAGGCGCAGACCAATCTGCAAACCTCGGAGAAGATGGCGTCGCTGGGCGCGCTGGTGGCCGGGGTGGCGCATGAATTGAACACGCCGATCGGCAACAGCCTGCTCACCGCCAGCGCGCTGGGCGACATGGTGCGCGATTTCGAGCGCCGCCTGAAAGACGACGGCGGCCTGAAACGCTCGGCGCTGGAAGCGCACATGAACGATGCCCGCAAGGCTTGCGACATCATGACCAGCTCACTGACGCGGGCGGCCGATTTGATTACCTCCTTCAAGCAGGTGGCGGTGGACCAGGCCAGCGGCCACCGGCGCCGCTTCCGGCTGGACGAAGTGCTGCACGATACGCTGGCCACTTACGCGGCGCAGCTGCGGCGCGCCGGCTGCGTGGTGTCGGTGGATGTGCCGGCCGACCTGGTGTTCGATTCCTATCCGGGCAGCTTGAGCCAGGTGTTCAGCAATTTGATCGGCAACGCGCTGCTGCACGGCTTCGACGGACGCGAGAGCGGCACCTTGATGATCAGCGCGCACCGCGAGGGGGCGGACCTGGTGACGCTGCAATTCAAGGACAACGGTGTCGGCATGAGCGACGTGGTGCTGCATAAAATCTTCGATCCCTTCTTCACCACCAAGATGGGGCAGGGCGGCTCGGGGCTGGGGATGAATATCGTTTATAACATTGTCACCAGTGTCTTGAAGGGCACCATCCGGGTGGAGTCGGTGCCGGCACAAGGCACCAGCGTGACGCTGGTGCTGCCGGTCTGGCTGGAAGAAGAAAAGCTTCAGGCGTAGCGCTGGCGCAGCAGGTCCAGCATGGCCACGTTCAGTTCCCACGCGTTCGACACTTCCTTTTGCGTGTAGGGCAGGGTTTGCGTGTACGGCACCGGGCCGAATTCCGGCGTCAGCGTCATGCGCTCTGCGCCCGCCGCGCGGCGCAGGCGGATCGCTTCATCCCACCACGACAGGTGCGCTTCCAGTGCAGCCTGCGATTCCGGCGCGCGGAAGTCGGCCACTTGCGGACCTTGGGCGTGGCCCACGCGGGCATGGATGTGGCGTACATGCGGCAGGGTTTTGGCCAGCGTTTCGGGCTGGTCTTCCAGCAGCGTCTCGCATACGCAGCACCAGTGCGACAGGTCGGCGGTCAGGTGCAGGCCGGGCATCTGCTGCAGGTACGGCAGCAACAGCATCGGATGGCCGCTGAAACGGCTGCGGTGGATCTCGTGGTAAATCGGCACGCCGTGCTGGCGCGAGATGGCGTCGGCGAGTTCCAGCAGCTCGCGGTTCTGTTCTTGCGTGAAGAAGTCCTTGCCGGTCTGCGAGTTGATGTGCAGCGGCCTGGCGGCGCAGGCGTTGTGCAGCAGCTCGGCCAGCGCCTCCTTGTGCGGTGCGAAATCCTTGTGGAATACCGTCTCCCACTGGCCGACGATCAGCGCCAGGCCGGCATCGGCGATGCGGCGGGTCCAGTCGTCGCGGGCGGCGGCGTCCAGCGGCAGCGACATCTCGATGCCATCAAAGCCGGCGGCCTTGGCGCGGTCGATGAAGACTTGCGGTTCCAGTTCGTGATGGCCCCAGTGGGCGGCGAAGATTTGAATCTGCATTACAGGAAGCCTCGCACCGGCAGTTTGTCGTCGCGCTGGATCCAGTTCTGCGGCGAGTATTGGGTGGCGCCGTCGGTCACGTGCAGCGTGTAGGCGTGGCGCGACACCGGCGAGCGGTTCGGCGCGCTGTAGTGCGGCAGCAGGCCGTGGAAGCAAACCAGGCTGCCGGCCTTGCATTCGAGCGGCACGGCGGTACTGTTGTCGGGCCACGGCATATCGCTGAGTTTTTCCATGCGCACGTTGTCGCCGTTGCGCAGGAAGCGCTCGCGCATCGGGCCGCGATGGCCGCCCGGTTCGGCCCACATGCAGCCGTTGTCCAGCGTGGCGTCTTCCAGTGCGAACCAGAAGGTGGTGACGCTGACCGGATCGGTGTCGAAGTAGGTGGCGTCCTGGTGCCAGCGTACTTCGCCGCCGATGCCGGGCTGCTTGAAGATGTACATCGATTGCCACACCTTCGGATCGGACAGGCCGATTTCACGCGCCAGTTGTTCGAGGCGGGCGTCGGCGGTGAAGGCGCGGAAGGCCGGGTCGAGATCGTGCATGGCGTGGCCGATCTTGTTGATCGACAGTTCCTTGGCCTGTTTCAGCTGGCCGTCCGGGCCAAAGGCTTCTTCCTCGAAGAAGCAGCGGATGGTGTTGTCGGAGCCGAGGAAGTAGTCGTCGGTGGTCTTTTCCTGCTCGATGGTGCTGAAGATGCCGGATTGGGTGGCAGGATCGAAATCGTTGACAATCTGCGCAGCGCGGGCGCGCAGGGCGGCGATTTCTTCCGGGCTCTTGAAACTGGGGATGACGATGAAGCCATCGCGTTGATATTGTTGTTTTTGTGCTTCTGTCAGCATTTTCAGCTCCATCAGAGATATTCAATGGGAGCCATTTTACAGGGGCTGGCGCTGGAAAAAGGTTGACACATTGTCGCCAGAATGAAGACAATCGCGGTATGGACCAGTTACGGGCGATGGAGATTTTTGTCGAGGTGGCACGGCTGCGCAGCTTCAGCGAGGCCGGGCGCCGCCTCGGGCTGACGCGGGCGATGGTCAGCAAGCATATCCTGCAGCTGGAAGAAAAACTGCAGGCGCGCCTGCTGCACCGCTCGACGCGGGAAGTGAGCCTGACCGATGTTGGGCAAGCCTACCTGGCGCCATGCATGGCGACCGTGGCGCAGGCGCAGGAAGCGGCGCGGGTGGTGGCGCAGGCCGGCGACGATCTGGCCGGGCCGCTGCGGATACAGGCGCCGTCCAGCTTTGGCAGCGAATGGCTGGCGGACGCGGTGGCGCGTTTCGCCTTGCTGCATCCGAAGCTGGAACCGCTGCTGTACGTGGATGACGCGCTGCTCGATCCGATCGAGCATGGCTTTGATCTGACGATACGGGTGGGCGGCATTCCGGACGTGCATGCGCTGGCGATACGGCCGCTGGCGCCATGCCGCGCCGTGTTGTGCGCATCGCCGGATTACCTGGCGCGGCACGGTGTGCCGGTTACGCCGCAGGACCTGCAGCAGCACCGCTGCCTGCACTTCAGCCACCTGACCGACGGCACGCAGTGGCATTTCACGCGCGGCGGCGAGCAGCAAACGGTGCGCGTCCCCGCCGCCTTCACTGCCAACAATGGACTGGTGTTGCAGCAGGCCGCTGAGCGCGGACTGGGCATCGTCTACAACACCACCTTCCTGGCCTGGCGCAGCCTGAAAGAAGGCACGCTGGTGCCGGTGCTGACAGACTGGGAACTGCCGCTGAACCACCTGAGCGCCCTCTATCCCGCCAGCCGCCAGCCATCCCCCAAAGTCCGCGCCCTGATCGACTTTCTCATCGCAGAGTACCAGCCAGTCCCGCCGTGGGATCGAGAAAATGAGAAATGGGAGGCATTTGGCTAGACCTCAAATAAACGGCATTGTCGCGAGGATCAAGGAAAACGATGCGATTGAAGCTGTGCTTGATTGTCGGCATGACTTCTGTTCGGAAGACTATCCGGTCTTCTTCATCCATCGCGTAATCGATGTAATCTGTCAGAATGAGCCACCACTCCTCGTAACGTTGTCGATACTGTGCAATCTTTGCTTCCTTTTGAGCGATACAAAGACGGAGATTCCTTTCGACCTCTGACAACACCCAGCCGCCAGAATCATTATCGCTGCAGACTCCGAAAACGAAGAAGAAGCCATGATCAATGCCAGCCTGGAATAGTTCTAGCTCAAAATTCGGTGCGATCAGAATGCTTATCCGACTCCGCGCAGGTAGCCTCATAAAAGCGTTTAACTCACTTCTAATGCGCGTTTCGAGATGCCTCCAATCTGGCAGGACGCGCATAGTTCACGCCTACGTACCAACACTCTCCCATGACAGAAGGCCCCAGAGAGCGGAGAATGGACTTCATTCGCTGCCACAGTGGAATTGAGACCTCCTCCAATCCGTGAGCGATTCCAGATGCATCAATATAGTTTTGATTTAAACGGCGCACCTCCACACCGATTTTGTCGCCAACCGAAAAATCAGGTGGTATGTTCCCGTCGGGTTCGTAAATGACTGGGTCCAAGCCGAGGCCATGAAGATACTTTTCCGCGAGTCGCTCAGAGCTATCCATATTCAGGGTCATGCTGGGACTAGTTCTATCTTGATTTTTTTACCTAATGCCGCAGCGGCGCTGGTTAATGTCGTGAGTGTGAGGCTAGCATCGTTTTCGTCCAACAGGCGGTTTAGTGACGCCCGGCTGGTGCGCATCTTTTCTGCCAAACTTGTTTTGGTCATCTTTTGTCCTTTCATCTCTTGGGCAATTTGCCATGCGATCACGCGTTTGACGGCGACTGCCGCTGCCTCTTCAAGCATGCCTTCTTCCATCAGGAAGTCGTCGAAATTACTGCCGATGTTTTGTTTTTTCATTTGGAACTCCAGACCTATTTCATGCGCTGCTTGGCCATGCGTATGTCAGTTGACGGTGTTTTCTGTGACTTTTTGATGAAGCCGTGAAGCAGCACCATGCTCTCTCCTTCAAGCGTGAATAACACGCGTGCTATGCGCCCGGCTAATGGCACTCTTACTTCCCATAAGTTTGGCTCCATTTTGCGCACGAGCGGCATGCCCAAAGGCCAGCCATACTGAACAGTTTTAATGTGTTCGCCGATTCGCTTTTTATCCGTTGTTGGTAGCGACTTCAGCCAGTCACGAACGGGTTCGGTACCGGCATCAGTTGTGTAGAAGTGGACACTGAGCGTCGTCGGCGACATACACCCAGTGTATCAAATTAGGTACGTTTTACAAGCTGATTTGCCACGCGCCGTTGCGGTAGATCAAATCGTCGTCGAGGTAGACGCCTTCGGTGACGGCGAAGACGTCGATGTGGTAGCGGGCGTCTTTGCGTTTGAGTTGCGGCTTGGTGTAGACGCCGTGCTTGGCGCCCAACGACAAGTGGATGCCGCACATGCGTTCATAGGTGCCGATATCGTCCACCATGCACTCGCGCGAAAACGCGCGGTTCATGCCGAAGCCCAGTTCGCGCAGCCACACTTCACCTTCATGCTCGCGGATGATGGACAGCATCTGGTCGAATTCCGGCGTGCTGTTTTCCGCGCCCACCACGCGGCCTTTTTCGACGATGATGGTGATCGGCGTCTGCGGGCGGTTCACCAGGAATTTGGTGTCGCCAAAGACGAAGATGCGCGCCCGTCCGCTTACTGCTTCCAGGTCCTGCGCTTCAGTAAATACTTCGCCCAGCGGGAACTGGCCGCCGACATTGTTCATGCCGCTGTAATCGCCGATATTCAGCTTGGCCGATTCAAACGGCGAGGCAAACACCAGCCGCTCGCCATTGCCGCTATCGACCACGCCTTGCTGCGCGCTGTCGATGCGCGCCTTCAGCGCATGGCCCACGCCGCGGTAGTAGGCAGGATCGTAGGCCAGCGAATCGATGTAGTGCAAGCCCTGCTCGCCCGGCATGCGCGACAGGTGCACGTGCTCGATCACCTTCAGCCCGCGCTTGAACAACTCGATGCGGATGCGGTAGGCGTCCATGCGGAAGCTGGTCGACTGCACCAGCACCACCAGGTCCCCGGCCGACATGCGCTCGAAGATTGCCAGGATCGCCGCCGGCTCCACGCTGTCGAAATCGATGAACTGCGCCTCCGGCACCACCCGGCGATAAGCCTCGGTCAGCGCGCGATTGAGTTCGGTGCGGGTGTCGTACACGATCAGCGCCGTATGCGGAGCGCGGTGTTCGATGGCGTGGGTCAGCGTGTCGCGCAGGTTGCGTTCGGCGGTATCGACGGCGGATGGGGGCAGGGTGGACGTCATGATGCGTGGTTCAGATGGCTCAGCCCGCATTATACGGGCTGGCCCGCCTGCGCTTTCTCCTTGTAATGCCGTTGGGAGCGATATAGAATTAAAAAATAGCCTAACAGCAACTTCGGGCAATAACAACAGGAAGCAAGATGACCGTACTCATGGGACAGGATTTGCCGCTGGAGCGACCGGATGCCACCGGGCGCGCCGCGTTGTTTGTGCCGACTGCGGCGATCAAGACCGATGTGCTGGAAGCGGTGCGCATGGGCGCGGCGATTGTCGGCTACGGCAATCATGACAGAAGCTTAACCATCTACTACGAGAGCAACCGCTTCAACGAAACCAATCTGGTCAAGTGGGAGCAGAAAGCGCGCAAGGCGTTTGAACGCTTGTCGGAAAACCTGCCGACCGTGTCCAAGATGGTCAGCAAGGCGGAAAACTTCGAGCAGGTGGGCTACATCAGCAACAAGGGCATCCTGATCCGCCGCATGGAAAAGCTGATGAACTGGCTGGAAAAATCCGACGCCCTCGACGGCGCCCCCCAATCCGAAGTCATCGACTTCGCCCCGCCTCCGCCACCGAAGAAAATCGTCGCCGAGTAAGCCGTGCGCTGCTTTCGGGCGCGGCGTTATATGCTCTCGGAAAGAACCCATTCTTTCAGGAGATGACCATGCGCTACTTGATCACGATGATGGCCGCACTGGCGCTGCTGGGCGGTTGCCAGAAAAAGGATGATCCCAGTGAAGCAGGGCCGGCGGAACGCGCGGGCCGCAAGCTCGACCAGGCCACCGAGCAGGCCGGTCAGAAGATGGACAACGCGGTCCAGCAGGCCAGCCAGCAATTGAACGAGGCGGCCAAGGAAACCAGCCAGAAGCTTGATCAGGCCGGCGACAAGGCCAGCGAAAAGCTCAATGACGCCACGCGCGAGGCCGGGCGCAAGCTGGAGCAGGCCGGCGAAAAGATGCAGTCCGCCGCCGACGAGCGCGAAGCCAAGAAGTAGTTAGCTGTATTAGCTCGGACTTGATCTGTCACGCTATTCTGGCATATCAGCAAGTCCAGTGATTGCATCCTCCGATGCATTGTAGTTATTCCTCGGTTTTAGGTAGGGGACGTGCGCGAGGCTTGCCAACTCGCAGCAGCGGTGTGATTGCTCTGAGCGCCACGCCGCTCATGGGATAGCGGTGCGCGCGGAACTCGTGCAGCCGACGCAGCGTATCCATGGCGGCATCTAGATCGATGGCCGCGTGCCGCAGGGCGTCGCTCAAAGCGGATGCGTCCAATTGGTTCTGCATGCAGGCGTGTAAAAACAATAACAGGTCGTTTGGCTCCGCCTGAAGAAAATCCATGAAGTCTAGGACGGTCGGCTCCTGCTGGCTGGAGAATAGCGGGAACTCAAGTTCTTTGCGGAATGCTCTATCCCAGAACGCACGCCGCACCGCCAACTGATGCAGGTAGATCTTCCATCTGTCCCGGTTAATGGTGTCATCAATGTGCAGCACTTCCATGGCCGCCGAGGACAGTGCTGCATGCAGTACAACAATCTCTTCGGGGGCGCCTGGTGCGGCCACATGCCGGCCCGCCATCTGGTCAAAACAGGCTAAGCCGAGGCCCGCCAATTGCAGCAGCAGGCGGCTGGCGTCCAATTGATCTGCATAGGGCTCAGCGCCGGCCGCTGCGCCACCAAATTCCAGCGCTTCGCGCAGGTAGCAGGCATTTCCCCAGAGCTGTCGCCAGCGCGTTGCGTAGTCTATTGACGATGCCAGCGGTACCGCCAGCAGATGAGCCAGCAAATCGGGGATGTTATTTCTACTCGACTGATGCGGACTGGCATACTCCAGCAAGGCCCGTCCTTCGGGTCCATGCCAGTTATCGGGTGTGATCTGCCATTGATCTGCAAATTCGTCGAAAGAGGGTGGAGTCATGTGTCCGTCGTGGGCCCATGACGCCCTGACGCAGCGGTAGCACCACTTTTCCCACGGCGCGGCATCACGAGGCAACTGGACGGGTAGCGTTTTTCCGGTGAACGTTTTCCCGATCGCTTTCAGAAGTGCCATATCGACGAACGAGGGGGCACGAGCATCGTCAAACTCGCTGTCACCTTGTCCCAGCCATATTTGCATCAGCCAGTTTGCCCAACGAACGAACATGGGCATGGCGTCGCTGCGTGCGGCCAGTGCAGTCACCACTGTATCCGCCAGCTGCTCGATCTCGTTGGTCAGTGCAGCAACTTGGTCAGGGGCGGGATCAACTCGTGGGAGCTGCTGGACTGGAGCCAGCAGCTCGGCCTTGGCCGCGACCAGCAACAGCGGCAGCAGCACGGCGCCTGTCCAGCGGCCATCTTGCTCAAACGCGGGCGGTGCAATATGCACTACAGCCCTCCACTTTGCAAAGCGCGATTTGTAGCCTGTCACGCGGGCGTCCTGTAACGCTGCATCCACAAGATAGGGATTGCTGGACTGTGCAACTAGGCGATGAAATTCGTTGGGCGCAAGATCATACAGCAGGCCGAAAAAACGCATTTCATCCTCGTAGTTCATGAAATCGGAGCCGCGCAATCCCCACCATAGGTCTTCGAGTTGCTTGGTGGACGATTTCCAGTAACCCCAGGCGTCTGCGCGTTGCGTGTTTCTGCGCTCCGATTCCGACGCTAGGCAATTGTCTTCCAGCTGCTCGAACAACATGACCGCCAGACCGACATAGGCGTTGGCTGCATAGCTATTGCGCTGGGTCTCGGCTACCATGGCTGAACGCAGCCAATACTGGGTCTGCCACGATTGATAGGTGATTTTGCGAACTTTGCGCCACGTTTCGAGTTGCGGATATTTGGCGAGCGCTGCTGCGCAGGCCGCTGTCAGTAGCATATCGACATCGAGTGCCGGGGACACCTGTCCGGCATACTCGCGCAGCGCGTCGATCCTGGTCTCGTGTTCTTGAGCCATAAGATACTCTGTCAGACTGTCGATTGGACTGGGTGCAGTGGCACCTATCATCGCGTGCAGCATTTCAAAATCCTTGGGCGTCTTGAACGGGTCGTCTTGCTGAACTCGTTCAGGTGCCGCTTCGCTCTCGCTGATCCATTGCGTCATCATGTTCCCTTGCATTTTTTCCATACCAGCTCAAAAAAATCGACCGCGCCCGTGGCATGCGCGTTCCAGCCGCGGCTGGCCGCATTGACGCTGGCGTGAAAGCCACCGACGGTCGCGCCGAAGTGCCACAGCTCATCGTCAATGATGGCAAAGCGGTCATGGACGTCAATCGGACTATCGCTGAGGCCGGTATTGATTTGTATCCGACACTTATTGCCACGCCGTCCTGACTGTTCATTGATGAGTGACTCCTTCAACTCGAACAGCTGCAACAATTCCCTCGACACGTCCTCATGCGCAGCAGTCAGGATGCGGATGTCGCTGGCGGCGAGGCCGCTATGCAACCAATCCAAGACCGCCTGAATACGATCGTCATGCTTGCTTTCTTTTTCTGGCGCTAGAAAATACTTATCCATGACCCATATCCGATGTTCCGCGCGCATCATCGCGTCCCGGAAGACATAAATAGGCTGCGGTGAGTGGGCCTTTCTACGTGCGATGATTTCATCGATATGCTGCGGGAAATGTGGACTGCCCCCTTGTTCGCAACCCCACATGATTTCCGCTTGCTGCGACGGGAATTCGGCTGAGGACTTAGAGGAAGGGGCAGCAACCCGCTTAGGTGCAGAGCCAAAATTTTTCATGACTGGCCCGATCGCGCGGAATCTCGATTTACTTTGCGGATATATCGATCCAGTTTCTCTCCCGAGGCGATAAGCTTTTGCAACTGCTCCGTGACCGGTAGCGGATCGGGCAGCCTGACGATCATAGAGGCTTTTTCGCCCAGGCCGTTCAACGAGTTACCAACAAACCACACATCATCGTCAACCACCAGGAAACGGTCATGCAGCTGCTTGTCTGAGATGACCACCACACGGGGATCCAGTTGGCGATGCTCTTTGAGCTGTTCGAGGCTCTTCTGGAACGACGTTAGCACGGCCTGCTTGGTTTCGCCCTCTCCGGGCTTGAAGGCAAGTGCTGTAGTTAGCAGAGTGACTTGGACCTGTCTGGCGGATACGGCATAGAGAAACTGTCCAAGCTGCAAGGTGCCGAGGTATGGGTCGGCAACTATGACTCTAGAACGGGCGGGGCGCAGCAGGTCCTGAATAAACTCCATCGCTTCCGTACGGGAACCGGCCGAGAACCACCGCTGCCCAAGGAGTTCGGCATTGGCCTGCCGCTCTCGTTTTCTTGCCTCCATCGCCACGCGCGTGCCGGCTTCGACGTCAATCGCGTCTCCCAACTGTGAGCTGGACTCCCACTCATTGTTAACTTCCGCCTGATATTCCACGCGTGGGGCGTCCGGCGCGTTCCCTGTTGGAACTTGTACATTCAGGACGCGTCTGCTAGGGATTTGAATGCTGAGATTCATCTGCCGCAAGAAGCTTGCCGGCGGGCTATAGGCGAGCACCCCGAGCTCCTCATGGGTCAATACAAAACCGTACTCGCCGTAGCACGTGCCCTTATCCAATACGACGATGCCATCCGTGGGAACCGTGTGCGTTTCAAAGCGAGTGAGCAGGTGGACTTCCTTGTCGAATGTGGTCAGACTCAATCCATCCAGCCGCTGCCCAGGGCGAGGCACTAGGCGATAAAATATCCGCTCTCCCTTGCCCTTCTGGGCCGGCACCATAAAATGGTCGATCTGGCGAACTATCTGGTCTGGTGCGATGTAGACTGCGCTACCGAGATATTCTTGGAAGTCCGACAGATCGATGTGCATGCGGCGCGCCAGGAACAGTACGGCTTCGGGATTGTCAAGAAAGGCGTCCAAGCCCGCGCGGTTGCCGAATTTTTGGTGCAGCCTGGCAGGCACGCTCCCGATAAAAGGAGCTTGCTTGATGCTGGCCCGATGGGATTGGAAGAGCCCCCCCTCCGAAAAAGGTAGGCCGAGTACCGGCCACGGTTGCGGAACTTTCAGCCGCGGTACACTGAACGACCATCGATTGGCATTGGTCTGATTGGGGCTGAGGGGAATGGGGACGTCTTTTTCACCTTCAGCAAGCTCTATGTACCAGTCGACTGCCGCGTCTTTGGGCAGAGCGATACGGCGAAACCTCAAACGGTCTGGGCTGCCTTTGAGTGGGAAGTCCTCAGGCTGTTCAAGATCCGGAAGCGGAGGTCGACCTGCCGCCAGTTCGGTGACTGTGGTGAATAGCAGTCGGTCTTTATCCCCCTTTTTTTGTAGCGTTGCCAGCCGAATGATGGCCCACGGTTGCTGCTTGTTCGCTGTTGTCACTATCGTACTCCTGTGCTGCAGATACTAGCCTTCCGGGCTGTTCCGTGTTGACGGGGAGAGGTGTAGCCTGGCGACTCCTCCTTCACATATGATGCGCATGAAAGAGCATAGCATGTTGCCAGAATGAAAAAAATGACAAATGTTAGGTGCTAGCAAACTTCTGTTTGTGTTGCGGGATCTGATGGTAAGCGAGCGTGGAGTATAGATGCACCCGCTGATCAGGCATATCAGCCATACGCGGCGATGCCGCGCATGGGTAGGACAAGCACGGCTACAACATCTCACTGAACTGGCATGCCGACGGATTACTCTGGTCAAGTCTGAGCTACCAGAAGTCAGTGCTTTTGCGTGGCCTGCTTGATCGAGACCACGTTGGTGTGCTCGGTCGGCGTGGTGGGATGGGTGCCCGGATCGCCGCCCAGCACCACGCTCAGATCGACGAAGCCGGAGCGCCAGGCGCGCTCCAGATCCTGCTCGATCACTTCCATCGAGGTCAGATGGAAGTTCTCGAAGCCGCGCACGCCGTAGGCGCGATTACGGCCGTGGGCCTTGGCCAGATACAGCGCCATGTCGACCAGGTTCACCGCGCGCTCCCACGGTAGCGGCACGCCGCCCGGCATCAGCGGGAACGGCGAGAAGCCCACCGAGACATTCACTGAAATCTCGTGCTCCTGGTACTTCAGCGTCTGCGACGAAATGCCCAGCAAAATCCGGCGCGCCACTTCGTCCACGCCATGGCGCGGAATGGCCGGCAGGAAGGCGAGGAATTCTTCGCCGCCCCAGCGCACGATCATGTCGGTCTCGCGCAGCGCGATGCGCAGGTTCTCGGCGATCATCTTCAGCACCGCGTCGCCGGCCGCATGACCGTAGTTGTCGTTGATATGCTTGAAGTGGTCGACGTCCAGCAGGAACAGCGCGCCGACGATATCGTCGCCGCGCTCCCTGGTGTTCAGGCTGCGCATGAAGTCCTGGAAGTGGCGGCGGTTGTACAGCGAGGTCAGTGGATCGAGCGTGGACTGCGCTTTCAGCTCCAGGTTCTTCACCTCCAGCTGCGCATTGGTGTGCCGCACCTTGCGGTACAACAGGCCGACCACTGCGGCGGCCAGCGCAAACACCAGTGCCAGCAGCCACCACACGCGCTGCTGCAGGCGGCGGTTGTCGATCTCCGCGCCTTTCACCTGGTTCTCGCGGCTCAGGAGTTCGATCTGGCGCTGCTTCTTCTCGGTCTCGTATTTTTCCTGCAGCTCCAGCATGGCTTGCTGGCGGCGCTTTTCAAACAGCTCGTCGGAAATGGCGCGCTCGCGGTGATAGGCCGATACCGCACCGGGCAGATCGCCGGCCCGTTCCAGCGCTTCGCCATATTCGCGCAGGGCCGCTTGCAGGTCCGGCTTGTTGTTCTCCTGCTCGTAGCGCTTCATGCCGGCTTCATAATGCTTCTTGCCTTCGGCCAGGCGGCCCATGCCGAGGTAGGCCTGGCCCAGATTGACGCGCGCCGTCGCTTCGGTCGATTTGTCGTTGGTCTGCTGCGTGGAGCGCAGCGACTCCTGCGCGTACTGGGCGGCGCGCGCGTAGTCGTGTTCCTTGAGGTAGCTGTCCGACAGGTTGACCAGCGTGATGCCGACCATGCGTTCGGCACCCAGCTTGCGTTCGATGTCCAGGCTTTGCAGCAGCGCGCGCAAGGCGCGCTTGGGCTGGCCGGAGTCGATGGCCAGGCCGTACTCGGTATTCTTCGCCATCGACATGCGTCCCGGCGACTTGAGCTTCTCGGTTTCGGTCAGCAGCTCGTCCAGCGTTTCGGAAGCGTTATCGTATTGCTTCATCTGCGTATGCAGCTTGGCCAGCGCATTCAGCGCCGCCACCAGGCTGAGGGCATCGCCGGCCGGCGGCCGCGCGATCTCCACCGCATGCTGCAGCTTGAGCAGCGCGGCGGGGAAGTTGCCCTGTTCGGCGTAGCTTTGCCCGGCGGTGATGGTGGCTTGCACCTTGAGCGGATTGTCGCCGGTGGCGAGCGCCAGCTTTTCGGCGTCAAAGGCGAACCGGTGCGCGCCATCGAGATCGGCTTGCGCCGACAGCACGTACGCCTTGGCCAGCAGGCCCTTGGCGATGATGGCGTTGTCGTGCAGCGATTTGCCGAAGGCGATGACTTGTTCGGCCGTCTCCAGCGCCACGTCGTTCTGGCCGAGGCGCATGCGCGCGGCGCTCATCTGGCTGAGGAATTCGGCGCGGGTGCTGGAAGGGGCGGCGGCAAGTTCCGGCTGCAGCTTGAGCAGCTGCGCCAGTGCCTTGTCAGGGACGAAACGGCTTTGTTCGCGGATCTCGAGGATGCGTTCATCGAGCGTGGCCTGGGCGTGCGCCAGGCCAGGCGCCAAGGCAGGCGCCAGCGCCAACGCCACGGCGACAACCAGGGCCCGCCGTTTCGTTTGCCACCATCCGCCTGTTCTCATTCCTGCCAACTTGATGCCCCCGGGATTGCACCGCAATGTCTAGACAATTATATGCTTGTTGCAGGCGAGAAAGCCGTAAAAAATGCGAATTTTTCCCCTGTATCGCACAGTTTTTCGTCCCTCAGGCAGCCAATTGTTGCAAAAGATATAGGCGTTGATACAAGCCGCCGTCGATTTGCATCAGCTGCTCGTGGGCGCCGGTTTCGGCGATGCGGCCGTGATTGAGCACGATGATGCGGTCGGCGTCGCGGATGGTCGACAGGCGGTGGGCGATGGCGATCACCGTCACCTTGCCGCGCAGTTCATCGAGCGCCTGCTGCACGATTTGCTCGGTCTGCGAATCGATGTGCGAGGTCGCTTCGTCCAGCAGCAAAATGCGCGGCGTGCCGGCCAGGGCGCGGGCGATGGCGATCAGCTGCTTCTGGCCGACCGACAACCGCGAACCGCCTTCGCCCAGCGGCGTGTCGTAGCCTCGCTCCAGCGCCACGATGAAATCGTGCGCATGGGCGGCGCGGGCGGCGGCTTCGATCTGCGCTTGCGTCAGGCCGCGGCCCATATCGATGTTCTCGCGCGCGGAGGCGGCCAGCAGGAACGGGTCTTGCGGCACCAGTCCCACCTCGGCGCGGAAGCGTTCATTGCCGATCGCATCGAGCGGCATGCCGTGCACCAAGATGCTGCCATGCTGCGCCGGATAGAAGCGCAGCAGCAGCGACAGCAGGGTCGATTTGCCGCTGCCGGTGTGGCCGACGATGCCGACAAAATCGCCCTGCGCGATATCGAGCGACAGATCGTGCAGCACCGGCTGGCCTTCGTTGTAGGCGAAGTTGAGGTGGCGGATGGCGACCGCCGGCGCGTTGCTGTCGTTGGCTGCTTCGGCGTGCGCGGCGTGGTCCGTGTGCTCGTTGGCCGCGCCTTCGTCGAGCAGCGTTGCCACGCGCGCGGTGGCCACGACCGCTTGCTGCAATTGGCTGAACTGCATGGTGATCTGGATCAGCGGTTCGATCACGCGCGCGAGGTAGCTGATGAAGGCATACAGCACGCCGACTTCTGTGGCCGTCATCTCGCGGTGGCCGAACATGAAAATCACCGCCGCCAGCAGGATGATGTTGAACAGGTCCAGCGCGGGCCGCAGCAGCCAGGCATTGGCGCGCAGCTCGGACAGGCGCGCGGTGTAATGATCCCGGTTGGTGGTGGCGAAGCGCGCGCCGAAACGCTGCTCGGCGTTGCTGGCTTGCAGAACGCTCATGCCGCCGATCGATTCCGCCATCTGGCCATTGATCTCGCTGCGCAGCGCGCGGGCGCGGGTGACGGCCGGCGCGCTCCAGCGCTGGTACAGCCAGACGATCAGCAGCACCGCCGGCAGCAGCGCCAGCACGATCAGCATCAAACGCCAGTCCAGCCACGCCATCGCGCACATGGTGCCGACCAGCACGATGGTCGAATCGAGCATCACGAACAGCACCTGGATGTACAGGTTTTTCACCGCCTCGGTATCGTTGGTCACGCGCGACACCAGCTGGCCGGTGATGGCGCGGTCGAAGAAGGCCATCGGCAGCAGCAGCACGTGGGTGTAGACCATCTCGCGCAAGCGCATCACCGAGCGCATGGCGAGGCCGGACAGGCGCACCAGCTGCAGGTAGCGCAGGCCGCTGGCGATCCAGCCGGTCAGCACCACGCCGGCCAGCAGGCCGGCCATGCGCGGCCAGTCGAGATGATGCGGCAGCAGGTGTTCATCGATCAGCGCCTTGCCCATGATGGGCCCCAGTACTTCCAGCAGCGCGGCGGCGGCCAGCCACAGGATGGCCCAGCCGAGATGATGCTGGTCGGGGCGGGCGGCGCGGCGCAGCAGGGCAATCGCCTGCCGCATCTGGCCGGCGGTGGATTGGTGTTCAGGCTTCATCGAGACTTGCTTCCAGTTGTTGATAGCGCCACTGGCTGGCATACCAGCCGTCCAGTGCGAGCAGTTGTTCGTGATTGCCGGTTTCGGTGATGCGGCCGTCGCGCAGCACGATGATCACATCGGCACTGACCACGGAACTGAGGCGGTGGCTGGCGATGACCGCGCTGCGGCCCTGGCGCTGTGCGCGCAGCTGTTCGAGGTGCTGCAGGATGCGCGTTTCGGTGCCGGTATCGACGGCGGAGAGGGCGTCATCGAGCAGCAGCAAATCGTTATCGGCCAACAGCGCGCGGGCGATGGCGACGCGCTGGCGCTGGCCGCCGGACAGCGTGATGCCTTTCTCGCCGACCTGTGTGTCGTAGCCATCGGCGAACAGCAGGATATCGTCATGGATGGCGGCCAGCGTGGCCGCGTGCTCCACCTGCGCGCGCGTGGCCTCGGGGCGGGCCAGCGCGATGTTGTCGGCAATCGAAGCGGAGAACAGGAAGGACTCCTGCGGCACCCAACTGATGGCTGCACGCAGCGCGTGCAGCTTGTACTGGTCGAGCGCATGGCCGCTCCACTGCACGCTGCCGTGTTGCGGCGTCAGTTGGCGCAGCAGCACGCGCAGCAGGGTCGACTTGCCGCTGCCGGTGGGGCCGACCAGGCCGAGCGTCTGGCCCGGCTGCAGCGTCAGCGTGATGTCGCTGATGGCCGGCGCGGTTTGCTCCGCGTACGCGTAGCTGACGCCAGCCAGCGACAACGGGCCGGCCGGCACATTGGTGAGCGTGCCGTGATCGTCGACCGCCAGCGGCGCGTCGAGCATCGGCTGCAGGCGCTGCCAGGCGGCGCGTCCGCGCTCGATCAGCGACAGCACCCAGCCGGCGGCGAACATCGGCCAGATCAGCTGGCCGAGGTACATGGTGAACGCGGTCAGCGCGCCGATGGTCAGCTGGTTGTGCCAGACCAGATAGCCGCCGAGGCCCAGCGTCAGGCCGCTGGCGGCGGTCAGCGTCAGGCCGACGGCTGGTTCGTAGGCCGCTTCCCATACTTGCGCGCGCAGGCTGGCGTCGGAGGCTTTGCCGGCCAGCTCGGAGAATTGTCTGGCGCTGCGCTGCTCAAGACCGAGTGCGCGCAGCGTGCGCACGCCGGACAAGGTCTCCTGCACGTGATCATTGAGCGCGCTAAAGCGCTTGAGCGAATCGGTGGAGGCGGTGTGGATATGGCCCGAGATATACCAGAATGCCCACGCCATCAGCGGGAACGGCAGCAGCGCGATGCAAGCCAGGCGCCAGTCGACGCCGAGCAGCATCACGCCCAGCACCATCACCAGCGTGAGGGCGCCGTCGAAACCGGCCAGCATGGCCTCGCCGGCGGCCATTTCGATGGCGTCGATATCGTTGGTGGCCAGCGCCATCAGATCGCCGGTGCGCTGGCGCTGGTAGAAGGCCGGGCCCTGTAGCGTCATGCGGGTGTAGAGCCGGGTGCGCAGCGAGACGCCGAGCTGATAGGCGGCGCCATACAGAATCTGGCGCCAGCCGACGCGCAGGAAATAAATGCCGATACCAATCAACAGCAGCGCGCCGATGTCCATCAGCAGGGCATTGCCGGACAGCGTGTGGTTGGCCAGCCCGTCGATCATGGCGCCGACCTTGCGCGGCACCATAATCGTGAGAACGGCGACGCCGGTCAGCATGGCGCCGGACAAGAGATAAGCGCGGCTGTGCTCGCGGACAAATCCGCCGATCAGCCGGGAGAGTTTAGACATGTTGCCTCGGGTAAGCGTGTAGCCCGTTAGGATACAACATGCGGAGAGAGTCAGCATGGGTTCCCGCCTGCGCGGGAACGACGGCTGATAACGTCATTCCCGCGCAGGCGGGAACCCATAGGCAGCTTATTTTTTGGCTTTAGGCGCGGCTTTGGCTGGCTTTTCTTCCGGCGCCAGCGCGATTGGCTTTGGTGGCACCGATGGGAACAGCGGCTTGGTCTCGGCCTTGACTTCGACGAAGGTGTCTTCTTCCGGAATCGGCGCGGCGGCCGCTTTTGGCGTTTTCGGGGCTTTGGGCGTCGGCGCGGCGACCGGCTCGTTGGCAGCTACGCTTTCCACTGCGGCGCTCACGGCGGCGGCCAGGGCCGGCGGAGTTTTGACCGGGGTGGTGGCTTTGGTGGCAGCCAGGTCGGTCACTTGCTTCAGGGTGGTCTGAGCGGTCTTGATCAGTTCGTTCTGGGCGCTGGTTGCAATGCTGTACAGCTCGCGGCCGTAGGCCAGCAGGCCGTCGAAGCTTGGCGGCTGCGCCGAGCTCAGGCTGAAGAATTCTTTCGGATCGGTGGCGGTCAGCAGCTTTTTGGCGGCCGCCGAGGATTTTTCCACCGAGGCTTTGGTGGTGCTCAGGTTCAGCGCGATGACTTTCTCGGCGCTGCCCACGGCCGTGCTGGCCAGGGTGCTGAGAATCTGGAACTGCGCTTCAAGTTGCGATTTCGTGGCTGCGGAAAACTGTTCGGTGATCGAAGACATGGTTTCTCCTGAAATTTATGATGCAACGCAATAAGTCCATTCTAGCGACGATTTTATGGCTTGGAAAGTTATTTTTTCTACCATGACGCTGGGTGTGCACGCATCCTAATTAATGCAATGCAACAATTGGTGTATTTTGGTGAAAATGCCTACAATGGTTTTACTTTAAATCAAGAGGAGTGCTTGATGGATGTCGTGATTCGCAACGCCAATCTGGCCGACGGGCAGCACGGCGTCGACGTTGCCATCGAAGGCGGACGCATTGCCGCGGTCGGCCCGCGCCTGCCGCTGATGGCGGCGCAGGAGATCGACGCCGGCGGCGATTTGCTGACCGCGCCGTTTGTCGACGCCCACTTCCACATGGACGCCACGCTCAGCTACGGCCTGCCGCGCGTCAACGCCTCCGGCACGCTGCTGGAAGGGATTGCGCTGTGGGGCGAGCTCAAGCCGCACCTGACCCAGCAGGCGCTGATCGAACGCGCGCTGCAGTATTGCGACTGGGCGGCGGCGCGCGGCCTGCTGGCGATCCGCTCTCATGTCGATATCTGCGATGACCGTTTGCTGGCGGTGGAAGCGCTGCTGGAGGTCAGGCGCCTGGCTGCGCCTTACATCGACCTGCAACTGGTGGCCTTCCCGCAGGACGGCGTGCTGCGCGCGCCCAACGCGCTCATCAACCTCAAGCGCGCGATTGCGATGGGCGTCGATGTGGTGGGCGGTATCCCGCACTTCGAGCGCACCATGGCGGAGGGGGCGGAATCGGTGCGCATTCTGTGCGAGTACGCCGCCGATCAGGGCCTGATGGTGGACATGCATTGTGACGAGTCCGACGATCCGCTGTCGCGCCACATCGAAACGCTGGCTTACCAGGCCAACCGCCTCGGCCTGCACGGCCGCGTGGCCGGCTCGCACCTGACCGCGATGCATTCGATGGACAACTACTACGTCAGCAAGCTGCTGCCGCTGATGCGCGAGGCGGGCGTGGCAGCCATCGCCAATCCGCTCATCAATATCACGCTGCAAGGCCGCCACGACACCTACCCGAAACGGCGCGGCATGACGCGCGTGCCGGAATTGCTGGCGGCCGGCATCCCGGTTGCCTTCGGCCACGATTGCGTGATGGACCCGTGGTACAGCCTGGGCTCGGGCGACATGCTGGAAGTGGCGCACATGGGCCTGCACGTGGCGCAGATGACCGGACAGGACGCCATGCGCGAATGCTTCCGCGCCGTCACCGCCACCCCGGCCGCCATCCTCGGGCTGGACGGCTACGGCGTCGCGCCCGGCTGCCACGCCGACCTGGTGCTGCTGGACGCGGCCGATCCGGTGGAAGCGATCCGCCTGCGCGCGGCCCGCCGCATGGTGATGCGGCGCGGGAAAATCATTGCCGAGTCGCCGCGCGCGCAAGCCCGCCTCGATTTGCCGGGCCGCCCCGAGCAGGTGAATTTCCGCTTGGGCCGCTAACTGGACTTGCTCCCGGAAATACATGACAATTGAACACTGTTTAAAGCGCGTGGAGTTATCTTGAAAGAAATCGCCATCCGTCCCGCAACCGAAGCCGATTTCGGCACGATGTGGGAAATATTTCAGGAGCTGATCGCCAGCGGCGACACGTATTATTTTGCCGCCGACACCAGCCGTGAGGATTGCCACGCCTACTGGTTCGGCCCTGGCGTGCAGAGCTACGTCGCCATCCTCAACGGTGAGCGCCTGGTCGGCATGTACCGCCTGATGCCCAACCAGCGCGACCGCGGTTCGCACGTGGCCAATGCGTCCTTCATGGTCAGTCCGGCTGCGCAGGGCGTCGGCGTCGGCAAGCTGCTGGGCGCCGACTGCATCGAGCGCGCGCGCACTGAAGGCTACCTGGCGATGCAGTTCAACTACGTGGTCAGCTCCAACATGCCGGCCGTGCTGCTGTGGAAGAAGCTGGGCTTCTCCATCGTCGGCACCTTGCCGCGCGCTTACCGTCATCAATATCTCGGCTATGTGGACGTCTACGTGATGTACCAATTGCTGGCAGACCCCACCCACTGGCCGGAAGCATGAAAATACTGGAAACCCAACGCCTCACCCTGCGCACCATCAACGCTGACGACGCCCTGTTCTACTACGAACTGGTCAACGACCCCACCTGGCTGGAACACATTGGCGACAAGGGCATCCGCACCGTGGCCGAGGCACGCACCGCCATCCTGGACGGCCCGTGCGTGATGCAGCAGCGCCTCGGCCATTCGCTGTACGTGATGGAGCGCAAGAGCGACGGCCTGCCGCTCGGCTTGTGCGGCCTGATCAAGCGCGACAGCCTGCCCGAGGTCGATATCGGCTACGCCATCCGTCCGGCCTATTTCGGCCAGGGCTACACCTACGAAGCGGCGTCGGCGGTCGTGGCGTATGCGCGCGACGTGCTGCGCCTGCCGCGCCTGATGGGCATTACCAATCCGGCCAACACGGTGTCGATCAATCTGCTGGCCAAGCTGGGCCTGACTTTTGTCGAGTTCAAGGTGCTGCCGCCGGATGGCCGTCCTACCAATATTTACTGCCGCGAGCTGTTGTAGCCGTGGGAATTCGATAGAATTTTCGCGCCTCCGTATTGGCATTTGCGCGGCATGCGTGCATGATGGATAACAGTCCTTACCAAGGAGGTAACGATGAAACTCGCCAATCTCAAGATCGGCGTGCGTCTGGGTCTGCTGGGGGCGTTCTTCTTTGTAGCGCTGGCGGTGGTGGCTACCGCTGGCTGGCGCGCCCTCGATCGCAGCAACCAGCGCGCCGCCGAGGCCATGGCCCGCTCGGTCGCCATGAGCCAGGCCATCGACACGGCGCGCAGCGCGCAGGTGGAATTCAAGACCCAGGTGCAGGAGTGGAAGAACATCCTGGTCCGCGGTAACGATCCGGCCCAGCTGGACAAATACAGCAAGGCCTTCGTCAAGGGCGGCGAGACCACCCGGGCCGAACTGCAGAAACTCGATGCGCTGCTCGACCAGCTCCAGCTCAGCACGCCGCTGGTGGATGAGGCCATCAAGACCCAGAACGAGCTGGTCACGCGCTACATGGAAGCGCTGAAGAAATACGATGCCGCCAATCCCGAGAGCGCGCACGTGGTCGATGCGCTGGTCAAGGGCATGGACCGCGAACCGACCAAGAAGATCGACGACATTGTCGAGTTCATCGGCAAGGAAGCGCAGCGGCTGGCCGCGCGGATGGCCGAGGAAAACGCCGCCGCCCACCGCGCCGCGCTGCTGGCGATGGGCATCACCGTGCTGGTGACGCTGGTGGTCGGCGTGGTAACGGTGCTGTGGCTGATCAAGAGCATCACCCGGCCGCTGGACGAGGCGGTCAGCGTGGCGCAGACGGTGGCCGGCGGCGATCTCAGCAGCGAAGTGCGGGTCAGCAGCACCGATGAAATCGGCGACCTGCTGGGCGCGCTCAAGCTGATGCAGCAAAACCTCAGCAACATTGTCGGCAAGGTGCGCACCGGTACCGAGACCATCCACGGCGCCACGGTGCAAATCGCGGCCGGCAATCTGGATCTGTCGGGCCGCACCGAGGAGCAGGCCAGCTCGCTGGAACAGACCGCTGCCGCGATGGTCGAGCTGACCACCACCGTCAAGCAGAACAACGAGAACGCCGCCGAGGCCTGCCGCCTGGCCGACAACGCCAGCACGGTGGCGGTCAAGGGCGGCGACGCGGTGGCGCAGATGGTGCGCACCATGGGCGAGATCAACGACAGCTCGCGCAAGATTGTCGACATCATTGGCGTGATCGACGGCATCGCCTTCCAGACCAATATCCTGGCGCTGAACGCAGCGGTGGAAGCTGCCCGCGCAGGCGAGCAGGGCCGTGGCTTTGCGGTGGTGGCGTCCGAGGTGCGCAACCTGGCGCAACGTTCGGCGGCGGCGGCCAAGGAAATCAAGGAGCTGATCGGCACTTCGGTCGGCCGGGTGGAAGAGGGCAGCCGGCTGGTCGGACAAGCGGGCGAGACCATGGACGAGGTGGTGGCCAGCGTGCAGCGCGTGACCTCCATCATCGGCGAAATCTCGATCGCCAGCGGCGAGCAGCGCGACGGCATCGAGCAGATCAACACCGCCATCAGCCAGATGGACAGCGTGACCCAGCAGAATGCCGCGCTGGTGGAAGAGGCGGCAGCTGCGGCCGACGCGCTGCAGCAGCAGGCAGCCAACCTGTCGGAAGCGGTCAGCATCTTCAAGCTGCAGGGACAGCCGGCCACCTTGCCGCCCTCGCGCGGCCGGGCCTTGCAACTGGCAGGGTGAGTTTTTGCCACAGGCCGTTTGATGCGCCTCAAGCGGGCGCGTGAACGGCCTGTAGGCTGACGTGCGATCTTCTATCATTCCTTCTTCCGCAGTCCGACGAAGAGGGACAGCATGAACAGCTTATGGCCGATAGCGGCCGGTGTAGCGCCATGTCTGCTGGCGCTGGCAGCCGGTCAATGGCAGGTGCGTGGCTTGCGCGCGCGCTGCCTGCAATTGCAGGCAGCGCTGGCGGCACAGCGCGACACCGAAATGCGGCTCGATTTCATCGCCCATCACGACAGCCTGACCGGCCTGCCCAACCGGCTGCAGTTCCAGCTGCAGCTGGAGCACGGCGTGGCCTACGCACGCCGCCACGACAGCCGGCTGGCGGTGCTGTTTGTCGATATCGATCACTTCAAGGCCATCAACGACACGCTCGGCCACGACGCCGGCGACCAGGTGCTGGTGCAGTTTGCCCAGCGCCTGCGCCAGTGCGTGCGCGAGGTCGACACGGTGGCGCGCCAGGGCGGCGATGAATTCATCGTGCTGCTGACCGAGCTGCGCACCGGCGCCGATGCACAGCAGGTGGCGGAAAAGATCATGAAGGCGGTCGCCGAGCCGTTCGTCATCAACGGTCAGCTGTTGCCGGTGGCGGCCAGCATCGGCGTGGCGGTCTATCCGGACGATGACGCCGATATCGAAACGCTGATCGAGAAGGCCGACCTGGCGATGTACGCGGCCAAGCAGCGCGGCAAGGGCGCCAGCCTGCGCTTCCTGCCCAGCATGCAGGCCAGGGCGTATTCCAGCCTGATTCTCGAAACGGCGCTGCGCCACGCGCAGGCACACAATGAATTCATCCTGACCTACCAGCCCAAGCTTGATGTGCGCGAGCGGCGCATCACCGGTGCCAAGGCGCTGCTGCGCTGGAAGCATCCGGAGCTGGGCGTGGTGATGCCGCTCGATTTCCTGCCGGTGCTGGAGCAGAGCGCCCTGATCCTGCCGGTAGGCGAGTGGGTGATGGCGACGGCGGTGGCGCAGGTGGCGCAGTGGATGGAGCAGGGCCATATGCTGACGGTGGCGGTGCACCTGTCGCCGCGTCAGTTCTTCAACAAGGACATCGCGCAGGTGCTGGCCGATATCCTGGAAAAGGCGCGCGTGCCGGGCCGCTGCATCGAGCTTGAAATCACCGAGGCGATGCTGATCGATAAAACGCAGAACACGGAAGAGATCCTGCGCCAGTTCAAGCAGTTGGGCGTGCGGATTGCGATCAGTGATTTCGGCACCGGCTATGCCTCGCTCAACTACCTGCGCCGCTTCCCGGTGGATGTGGTGAAGATCGACAAATCGTTTGTCGATGATTTGTCGCGCGGCGGGGCGATGGTGCAGGCCATCATCGAGATGGCGCACACGCTGAACATGAAGGTGATTGCGGCCGGCGTGGAAACCGGCGAACAGCTGGCGCAGCTGGCGGCGATGGGATGCGACGAGGCGTTCGGCTTTTTCCTCAGTGCCGCCGTCTCGCCGCAGGAAGTGGAGGCGCTGCTGGCGGGACGCCGGCAGCGCACGATGGCGCTTACTGCTTCCTGAAGAACCAGGTCAGCGGCAGGTGCACGCGCGCCGACCACGATTTTTCGTTGTGGGTGCCGCCTTCCGCTTCGTAGTAGTACAGGTCTTCATCGAGCTTGTAGCCCTGCGCCAGCATGGCGTCGCGCATCTTGCGTGTGTTTTCGAGGCCGTCGCCGCCGGTGCCTGCGTCGATGTAGAACTTCACCGGCTGGCGCGGCGGCACGTCCTTGATGAACATCTGGTCGTTCCACCAGAACGAGCTCGAAACACCGCCCGCTTTCGAGAACACCTGCGGGTATTTCTGCCCGATGTAGACCGAGGCGATGCCGCCCAGCGAAGAGCCCATGATTGCCGTATGCTCGCGGTCCTTGAGCGTGCGCAGGTTGGCGTCGGCCCACGGCTTGACGGTATCGACGATGAAGGATGCGTAGGCATCGATCTTGCCGCCGCCGTTCTCCTTGTCGCAGCACGGCGTGTACTCGGCGATGCGGTCCGGCGTGTTGTCGATGCCGACCACGATGGCCGGCTGGATAATGCCGGCGGCAATCAGCTTGTCCATCGCCGTGCCGATTTCCCATGCGGCGCCGAAGGCGGCGGTCTTGGGATCGAACAGGTTCTGGCCGTCGTGCATGTACAGCACCGGGTAGCGCTGCTGCGGATTGCTGTCGTAACCAGGCGGCAGGTAGATGCGCAGCTTGCGGCTGTTGCCCAGTTGCGGCGAGGCGAAGTTGTCGATGATGCGCAGCGTGCCGGTGGCGACGGCCTTGGTTGGCGCATCACTGTCCGGCACCGGCATCACGCGCACGCCGTGGATATCGAGCTTGTTGGACGGGCCTTTGACGCCGCCCGCATCGCTGTAGGTGGCGTTGTTCTTCATGTAGCTCATGTTATAGAAGTCATGCAGCTGCAGGGTGTAACTGCCGGCTTGTAATCTGGCGCGCAGTGGCGTTGAATACTTGGCGCCTTCGTCGGCAGGGGAGTGAGGCAGCTGTATCACGCCGTTGGCGACGATGTTGCCGTCGCCGTCTTTCAGTGCCGCCCATTTGACGCCGCCGCTGACGCCGAGGTTGATCTGGTGCGCGCTGTTGCGGTATTTGATTTGTACGGCGTAGCTGCCCTTGCGCTCGATCTTGATCTGCTGCGTGAAAGTGTCAAACGGCGCTGCGCCGAAGTCGACGCGGCCGGCCTGGATCTCTTCACCGGTGTTCAGGCACACCGGCATGCTGTGGTGGCTGCGGTTGCCGGATTTGGCGTACACCGCTTCCACCGCGTAGCACAAGTTGGCCTCGGCCCCGGCGCGGCGGTCGGCCCACTTGGCGGCGCTGATGCGCGGCCCTACCAGTTGGCCGTTGCGATAGATGTTGTAGACGATACCCGCGCCGCCGGCCGCCGCACCGCGCTCAATCTGCAGCGTTGGATAGCCATACGCGCCGCGCTCCAGCCTCGCAATGCGCGGCTCGGCCGGCGCGTAGACGCTGGCATCCTGCGCCAGCGGCTTGGCGGTCACGCTACGCTTGGCCTGCTGCCCCGGCAGCAGCTTGCCGAGGCGGACTTCGATCATGTTGTCCGCACCCAGCGCATCCCACGCCAGCGCGTTGCCTGCCGGCTTTCCATTCAGCGTGATGCCATCGACAGCATAGTAGCCGTTGCCGTGTACAGCGGCCGGCAGCGTTACGCGCACTTGCAGGCGCTTGCCGCGTAGCGACAGGTTATTCAGCGTAATCGCATCGCTGCCGGCAAACGCTTCGCGCCGCAGCTTGGCCGTGATGAATGGCTTGACCGTGATGCCGTCATTGGTGGTCTGCACGCCGAACACGCTGCCGACCACCATGCCGAGATAACCGCCGACAGACCACAGCTGGCGGCGCGAGTTGACCACCGGGCCACCGAGCTTGCCGTCATCCAGCATCGGCTGGCCGGACAGCCATTCGACGTTCTCCATGTTGGACAGGTTGGTGGCCGCGCCGCGCATCAAGGTATCGTAAGCCGCATCGGCCACGGCGACGTTGCCGCCGATGGCTGCGGCCTTCAAGCCGTAAGCCGTCACGAACGGCCACATGGCGCGGTTGTGATACACGGCGGTATCAGACTGCTGCGGCCAGATCACTGGCGCGCCGAGCGGGCCATGCGGATAGTGCGCCAGGATGCTCTGCGCCTGCTGCTGGTCGGCGATGCCGGTGACGATGGCCAGCGATTGCCCCAGCCAGTCGTACTTGTACAAGGCCGCGCCATCGAAGTGGCCGGCGGTGACGCTGCTGTACATGCCGCTGTCGGCCTGCCAGAAGCGCTTGTTGATGGCGGCCTTCAGGTCTGCGGCCCAGCTGCTGTAGCGTGCGGCCAGCGCAGCGTCGCCTTGTTCCTTGGCCAGTTGCGCGGCCAGCGTCAGCGCCTTGTAGTGGGCTGCGTTGGTGGACAGCGCTTTCGAGGTAGCCATGAACGACAGCTCATTCGGTATCCACTTGGCGTAGGTCTGGTCGCGCCAGTCGAGGAACGATTCTTCGCCGTTGTACAAACCATCGGCAGCATCCCAGATGGCGATGCGGTCGTTTTCCAGCGTGTTGCGCAACGCGTGCAGGGACTTGGCCGCGAAAGCGGCGCGCTGGTCAGCCGGCAGTGCTTTCAATGCTTCGTCGGCGCCGAAGGCCCAGCTCACGCGGTCGGTGCTGACCGGCCAGCTGCCGCCGCTGCCGGTATCCTGTACGATCTGGTAGCCATCGCCGATGGCGTGCAGGCCCGGCGTGACGCCTTCACGGTAGCCGGCCAGCTTGAATTCCAGCGAGTTGCGGGTACGCTGCGGATCCAGCATGCCTAGGCCCAGCGAGGCAGCGTAGGACAGGTCGCGGGTCCAGACGTAGTGCCATAACTCGCCGGTTTCAAAACATTCGCAAGGGATGGCGTTGCCACCGTTGTAGCTGCCGTCGCGGATTTCGCTGACCGAGTCCAGCTTCATCTCGTTGCCGGCCAGCGCGAACAGCGCGTCGAAGGCGAGGTTGCCGCTGCGGACCGTTGGCAGGGCGGATGATTCGGCGTAGCTGACTTCCTGCTTGCCGCCCTCGCGCACGCGCATGGTGGTCGATTGGGTGTAGCTGCGCAGCGCCGCGCTGGCATCCGGCGTGGCGTAGTGCACCGTCTCCTGCTTGCCGTCCCAGGTTGGATAGGTCGCGGTGGCCGTGCCGGTGGCCGCGAGCGTAGGCAGAGCGGGAAGCGCTACGAGCAGCGCGGTGAGTTTCTTCTTCATTCGATCTCCAATATCAACGCGGAACGCGCTGGCAGTTTAACTTGTCCGTCCAGCGACACCCGCTGGCCGCTGATCACATCCACCCCGCTGCGCGCAGTGCCAAGCATCTCATGGAAGCGCGCGGTCGACAGTGTGGTTGCAGTTTTGTTTTTGTTCAGCGCCACCATCACCTTCTTGCCGCCGCCGTAGCGGAAGTAGACGTAGGTGTGCTGCTCCGGCCCGTAGTGCATCAGCTTCCCGTGATGAATGACGCTGGCGGTCTTGCGCCAGTTGAACAGCTTGCGCACATAGGCTTGCGCGTCGGCCTGCTGCTGCGTGAGGCCTGCGCCGGTGAAGGCGTTCACTTTGTCGCCCGCCCAGCCGCCGGGGAAATCGCGGCGATACGAGGCGTCGTCGCGGCCCTTGACGGTGCTGGGCATCTGGATCTCGGTGCCGCTGTAGAACTGCGGAATGCGCGGCATGGTCGCGACAAACGCCAGCGCCATGCGGAACAAGTCCTGATCCTCATCCAGTGCGCTGAAAAGGCGCGACAGATCGTGATTGCCCTCGAACAGAACCAGGTTGCCCGGGTTCGGATACAGGTAATCCTGCGATACCGTTTCATACAGCGTGTTCAGGCCTTGCTCGCTGTCGTCGCTTGCCACCAGCGCGCGTCGCAGTGCGTCGTTGAGCGGGAAGTCCATCATGCTCGGCATGTGCGACACATAACCGTCAAAATTCTGCTTGCCCTGCTGCCAGTGTGCGACCACCGGAATCAGCGGACTCCATTCCTCGCCCACCAGATTCAGTTTTGGGTACTCGGCCATCACCGCGCCCGACCAGCGGCTCAGGAAGGGCGTATTCGAATAGCCGTAGGTATCCACGCGCAGGCCGGACAGACCAGCATACTCAATCCACCAGATGCTGTTCTGGATCAGGTAATTGGCGACGAAGGGATTGGCCTGGTTCAGGTCCGGCATGTGCGGCGAGAACCAGCCCTGCGTGAAATTGCGCTTGTCCTCTTCCGACGCATACGGGTCTTGCACCGCCACGCGGTGATGCACCGTCAGCACCGGCTTGCCCTGGTAGCTGAGCCAGTCCGGCATCGGCATGTCCTGCATCCACCAGTGCTTGCTGCCGATGTGGTTCAGCACCACGTCCTGAATCACGCCGATGCCGCGCGCCCGCGCCTGCGCCGACAGCTTGCGATACGTCTCGTTGCTGCCGTAGCGCGGGTCGATGCGGTAATGGTCGGTGGTGGCGTAGCCGTGGTAGGAGTAGGCCGGCATGTTCGACTCCAGCAGCGGCGTCGGCCACAGCTGGGTGAAGCCGAGGCCCGCCACGTAATCGAGATGATCGATCATGCCCTGAATGTCGCCGCCGTGACGGCCGCCGCCCTCGGCGCGATTCAGCTTGTCCGCGTAGCCGGCCACGCTGTCGTTGGTGGGATCGCCGTTGGCAAAGCGGTCCGGCATCACCTGATAAATCGCATCGCTGCTGGTGAAGCCGATGCGTTGCGCCGAGCCTTTTTCGCGTGCCAGCAAATCGTAGCTGTAGCGCAGGCTCTGTGCGCCGCGCTTGAATGCCAGTTCCAGCTTGCCCGGCGCTGCTTCCGGTGCGATCTCCAGGTCGATGAACAGATAGTTACGGTTCTCCACCCGCGATACCGAGGCGATGCGCACGCCGGGATAGCTCAGCGCCGGTTCCAGGTCGGCAATCTGCGGCCCGTGCACCATCAATTGCAGCCTGCTGTTGTGCATGCCGGTCCACCACAACGGCGGGTCCATGTGATCGATGCGGTAGTTTTGAGACGCGGCGCCGGCGATGGCGGGCAGGAGGGCGGCAAGCAGTGCAGCCAACAGGGATTTGTTCATGAAGTCTCCGGATAGGTAGTCGTACTACACGCCCGTATTTTTTGTGTCGTCGGGCTTAGTGCTTTGATTCTACGAGAGAATACTCTCAAAGCCCACCATTTCAAACGGCAGTGAGCAGGCCGAATTTAGTCGGGATACAGAAATCTTGTCATTTTCCTCCAATTTGCGTTTCAGCACGGAAAGTTGCGCAAAACGGCGGGCCGCGACGCGTCTGGCTGCCGGTATTTCGCTTCAAAAAAGCGGGTTTAAAGCGCCGAATATGTAGTTCTACTACAAGTTAGCCTCCCGAGTCGTGTAGCCGAAATACAACGTGAACATACACATCGTGGGGCGTAGCGCCAATATAGCGCCTTTGAATCCGTAGTGGCAGGGAAGTTTGATTGACACAGAATCTAGTTTTAGTACAAAATTCTTTCTAGAACGTCTTTAGAACGTTGTAATTCCTTGGATCCCGTGTAGTTAAGCTGTTTGCGGGACTTATATTTGTGTCATGAGAGGGGACATTAATGAATATCTTCGCAAGCAAGCGCAGCCACACTGCATTCCCATTGAAACCAGTTGCTGCAGGCTGCGCCCTGCTGATCGCGACCGCCGTGGCCCCAGCCCACGCGCAAACCGCCACCGCGCCAAGCGCGGAAGATGCGAAACTGATGTCGGTGACCGTGTCCGGCATCCGCCGCGGTATCGAAGACGCGATCTCGGTGAAGAAAGATTCGAGCTCCATCGTTGAAGCCATCTCGGCTGAAGACATCGGCAAGCTGCCGGACGTATCGATCGCTGAATCGATCTCGCGCCTGCCAGGCCTGGCTGCCCAGCGTGTTGGCGGCCGTGCCCAGGTGATCTCGGTCCGCGGCCTGTCGCCGGACTTCTCCACCACCCTGCTGAACGGCCGCGAGCAAGTCTCGACCGGCGACAACCGCAGCGTGGAATTCGACCAGTACCCATCGGAACTGATCAGCGGCGTCACCATCTACAAAACCCCGGATGCCGGCCTGATCGGCCAGGGCCTGTCGGGCACCATCGACATGCAAACCGTGCGTCCGCTGGCCTTCCAGACCCGCACCGTGGCGCTGAACGCCCGTGGCGAAAAGAACTCGCTGGGCTCGATCGCCAACGCCAAGTCGACCGGCAACCGCTTCAGCGCCAGCTACATCGACCAGTTCGCCAACCGCACCATCGGTATCGCGCTGGGCTTCGCTCACCTGGAATCGCCAGTGCTGGATAACGAAACCGGCCTGTATGAGCCATGGAAGAAAGATGGCCGCCCAGGCGTGCCAGCCGGCACCTACATCATGGACGGCATCAAGGCCGTGGCCCGCAGCGGCAAGAACGAGCGCGACGGCTTCATGGGCGTGCTGCAATACCGTCCGAACAAGCAGTGGACCAGCATGATCGACGTGTACGCGTCGGAGTTCCGCCGTGAAGAAACCGCCAACCAGATCGAGATCAATCTGGGCGGCTGGAACGGCAACAACACCCCGGCCTTCGGCTACACCAACGTCAACGTCGCCGGCGGCGCGCTGGCCAGCGCCACTGCCAACGGCGTGTACCCGCTGGTACGCGGCATGTACAACGACCGCAAGGACAAGATCCGCGCCATCGGCTGGAACAACACCGTCAAGCTGGACGACTGGACCGTGGTTGGCGATATCAGCTTCTCGAAAGCCAAGCGTAACGAACTGAGCCTGGAAAACAATGCGCAGCTGGGCAACGGTCGCGGCACCAACGACGGCGCCGGCAATGCCTACCTGGACACCGCCAAGCTGACCTTCAACACCGGCACCTACTCGAACATCGGCCTGGGCCGCGACTACAGCAACCCGGCCACCCTGTTCATCGGCCCGACCATCTACGGTTCCGGCTACGGCAAGGTACCGCGCGTGGAAGACGAGCTGAAGAGCTACAAGCTGGTGGCAAGCGCTCCGATCCCGGCCGCGCTGGAAAAATACGTGACCGGCATCGACTTCGGCATCAACTACTCCGACCGCAGCAAGAAGAAGCGTCAGCCTGAAGGCAACATCAACCTGGCCGGCACCGACCCAGTTAGCCTGAACAGCGGCTTCCTGTACGGCTCGGCCGACCTGGGCTTCGCCGGCGTTGGCAGCATCCCTACCTGGAACGTGCCTGCGATGGTGTCGAAGTTCATGACCTTCAAGCCGACCGATACCGAGAGCTACCTGATCTCGAAGGCATGGGACGTGAACGAAAAGATCACTACCGCCTTCATCAAGACCAGCTTTGAGTCGGACTTCGGCGCCGTGACCATGCGTGGTAACGCTGGTGTCCAGGCCCAGCACACCGACCAGTCGTCGGATGCCAACTACTACGACGGCACCGCGCCAGCCGGTTCGCAAGTCAAGCCTGTCCACGACGGCAAGACCTACACCGACTACCTGCCGAGCATGAACGTATCGTTCCAGTTTGACGGCGGCCAGACCCTGCGCTTCGCAGCGGCCAAGCAGATCGCTCGTCCACGCGTTGACCAGCTGCGCTCCGCACTGGACTTCGGCGTGTCTGACACCACCTTCAAACCAGGTGGCAGCGGCGGTAACGCCCAGCTGGACCCATGGCGCGCCAACGCCTTCGACGTGTCGTATGAAAAATACTTCGACAAGAAGGCCTACTTCGCGGTTGCCGGCTTCTACAAAAAGCTGAACACCTACATCTTCACCCAGACCAAGGATTACGATTTCTCGAAATTCATCCCTGGCACCAAGGCGAAGTACGCGATCGGCGACTACTCGGCTCCGTACAACGGCCAGGGCGGCATCCTGAAAGGTGCTGAGCTGTCGGCATCGGCGCCACTGAACCTGATCTCGAAATCGCTGGACGGCTTCGGCGTGCAAGCCAGCCACACCTACAGCGACAGCTCGATCGCGATTGATGACCCAAGCGGCAGCATCGGTAAGAACATTCCGCTGCCAGGTCTGTCGAAGCACACCACCAACCTGACCGTGTACTTCGAGAAGAACGGCTTTGAAACCCGTATCAACCAGCGCAAGCGTTCGGACTTCGTGGGTGAGATCGGCAACTTCAACGGTGAGCGCAGCCTGCGTTACGTGGTTGGCGAGAACGTGGTCGACTTCCAGATCGGCTACACCTTCAACGAAGGTTCGATGAAGGGTCTGGGCCTGGTGCTGCAGGTGAACAACCTGAGCAACGCCGCCTACGAAACCTACACCGGCACCAAGAACCAGCAGCTGGAATACCAGAAGTATGGCCGTACCTTCCTGGCTGGCCTGAACTACAAGTTCTAAGCTGATTCTGCTTCAAACAAAAATGGCGTCCTTCGGGACGCCATTTTTTTTACTACTGCTTGCTGATTACTTCTTCTCGGCGGCGGCGAGGGCGGCGTTCTGCTGGTCCAGCCAGGCCTTCAGCGGCGCGAAGTATTCGAGCAGCGCGTTGCCGTCGATTTTGTCTTCACCCGAAATGGCCTTCAGTGCTTCCGGCCATGGTTTGCTGGCGCCCAGTGCCAGCATCTGTTGCAGCTTGGCGCCGGCCTTGGCGTTGCCGTACACCGAGCAGCGGTTCAGCGGGCCGGTGTAGCCGGCTTCGCGGCACAGCGCGCGGTGGAACTGGAACTGCAGCAGGTCGGCCAGGAAGTAGCGCGCGTATGGCACGTCGGCCGCCACGTGATACTTGGCGCCGGCGTCGAAGCCGGTGCTGTCGTTGCCCGGCACCGGACGCTTCATGCCCATGTACTGCTCGCGCAGCTGCCACCAGCTCTTGTCGTAGTCGGCCGGCTTGGTCTTGCCCGAGTAGACGTCCCAGCGCCATTTGTCGACCGTGTAGGCGAACGGCAGGATGGTGACCTTGCTCAGCGCGCGCTCCAGCAGTTGCGGGATATCGGCGGTGACGTCAGGTTCCTGGTCCATCAGGCCGATCTGCTTCAGGTAGGCCGGCGTGATCGACAGCGCCACGGTGTCGCCGATGGCTTCGTGGAAGCCGTCGTTGGCGCCGTTGCGGAACAGGAAGGGCTGCTTGCCGTAGCCGAGGAAGTAGTAGACGTGGCCCAGCTCATGGTGGATCACGGTGAACTCTTCGGCGGTCGGCTTGATGCACATCTTGATGCGCACATCGTCCTTCTCATCGATCGGCCAGGCGGAGGCGTGGCACACCACTTCGCGGTCGCGCGGCTTGGTCAGCAGCGAGCGCTCCCAGAACGTGGCCGGCAGCTTCTGCATGCCCAGCGAAGTGTAGAAACCTTCGGCGTACTTGGTCATCTGCACGGCGTCGGTCTTGCGCTCTTCCAGTACCTTGGTCAGGTCGTAGCTCTTGGTTTCGGTGGCCGGCTTGAGGATCGGATACAGGTTGGTCCAGGTCTGGCTCCACATATTGCCGAACAGGTGGGACGGGACAGGGCCGTTCAGCGGCACCACATCCGCGCCGTAGGTGGCGCGCAGCTTGTAGCGGGTGTAGGTATGCAGCGAATCGTACAGCGGCTTCACTTGCTGCCACAGGCGTTCCATCTCGGCGGAGAAGGCTTCCGGCGGCATGTCGTACTGCGAGCGCCACATCACGCCGGTGTCGGCAAAGCCCATCTGCTTGGCGCCCTTGTTGGACAGGGCGACGTATTCGACGTATTTGTCCTTGTAGGCCGGGGATTGCGCGTGCCAGCCGGTCCACATCTCTTTCAGTTTGGCTTCGTCGCGGCTGGTGGCCAGCACTTGTTCCATTTCGCCGAGCGGCATGCAGTCGCCGGTTTTGGGGCAGTACTTGGCTTTGCCGTAGGCGCCGTTCAGGGCGGCCTGCAGCGACGCGTATTGTTCGCGTTCCTTCGGATCGGCGAAGACCACGGTTTGCTGCAGCAGCTTGATCTTGCGCGCGTTCTCGGGCGACAGCTTCATGCCGTTGAAGCGGCGGGCGCCGATGGCGGCTTCACCGGAAGCGGCCAGGAAGCGTTCGGCGAAGTAGGCGGCGATGGCTTCGGTGTCGTCGGTGATGAAATTGGAACCGACCCAGGCGGCGCGGGCTTGTTCGTTGTTCAGTTTATTCAGCTTGGCCTCGGTGTCGGCCAGGAAGCGGTCGGCTTCGGCGGCAGTCGGCTTGGCGGTGGGGGCGGCCAGCACGGTGGTGCTGGCGGCTGTCATGGCGGTAGCCGCCAGCAGCGTGCTGATAATTTTTGGTGTCACAGGCATCTCCCTTGTTATGACCGGATCGGCCGATCCGGGCGGCGATAATCATACACTAGGGCGCAGGCGCTCAAATGCGGCATCGCCGTGTGGGTCGATTCCTGTGAACGTCCATCCGGTGGCGGCGTAGAAGCCTTGCGCGCGGGTGTTGGCGCCGGTGGTGAGGTGGATGCGATCGAGGCCTTGGGCGAAAAGCCATTCGATCATTGGTTCTTGCACCTTGCTGCCGTAGCCTTTGCCTTCGTGATCCTCGTGAACGAAGAGGGCCCAGATATTTCCCGTCTGGTGCTCGCCGATCGCGAAGGCGACGATGACTCCATCCTCCTCAAGCACCCATCCGCGGCCGATGGTTTCGAGGTAGGGAACGTAAGTCTCTTCGTGGATCTTGGTATTGAGGGACAGCTTGTTTTCACGCACCGCCTTGCGCACCCGGTGCATGGCGGGGATATCCTCGCGTACTGCCTGACGAACGACTAGTGCCATAGACCGAGCACCAGGCCGAAGATGAGGAATTGGGCGGTATGGTAGCCGCCGTCGATCAGCCAGAGTTTGAAGGAGCGCTGGGCGAATTGGTAGTTGATGCCGAAGCTGGCGGCGACGAAGCAGAAGCCTGCAGTGAGGCCGGCTTTCAATGCGACGTCCAGTTGCGGCGCGGCGCCGAGCCAGCAGGCAAAGGCGAATGCCGCGATCAGGGAAAACAGAAAGCTGATGCCGAACACTTTGGCCGGATGGCCGGCTTGCTTTTCACCGCCATTCTCGGTGCTCCATGTTTTGCCAAACAACGCCAGCGAGTACCAAAGTCCACCGAGCATGAAGCTCGAAACTGCTGCGAGTAGTACGGCCCAGATATTCATGTAGTCTCTCTCTGAAATTAAGACACGGGATCGAAGTAGAACACGCGCAGTTCCTGCTCGCAGCGGCAGGCTTTGGCGATGCGTGCGGCCCAGGCCACGGCATCTTCGCGCGTCGGCAGTTCGAGCACGGTAAAGCCGCCGTTCAATGGCGGCGCCCATTCGTAGCCGCCTTCCTTGAACGAGCCATCGGCCGCAACCAGCACCGGCGGCACGCTTTCGTCGATGCCGCCGGCGAAGACGTAGACGCCAGCCGCTTTCGCCTCGATGATCACGGCGCGTGCGTCTTCGCCCACCTGCGCGAATTCATCATCCGGCACGACCATCGCCACGCTGGGAAAGGAGATGAGGTATTTGGCCACGGTCAGGTTCCGCAGTTGATTTTCCACGGCACGCCGAAGCGGTCGATCACGATGGCGTAGCAGGGCGACCAGAAGGTGCGCTGCGGCGCCAGCACGACCTGGCCATCTTGTTGCAGGGCGCCGAAGCAGGCCTTGACCTTCTCCTCCGAGTTCACGCCCAGCAGCACGTAAAAACCCTGCGGCTTTGAATAGCGGCTTGCATCCACATCGGCGCCGGCCAGCTCAACGCCGTCAATGCTGATATTGGCGTGCACGATGGTCTGGCCGTGCGCTTCGGACAAGGCCGGGACCGGGGAGTCCTTCACGCGCAACATCGTACCAATCTTGCCGCCGAGGTGCTGGGCATAGAACGAGAAGGCCTCTTCACACTGGCCGTTGAAGTCGATATGGAATGATAGGCTCATAGTGATATCAATTTATCACACCGCTTCACCGCCGGGGAATATTCATGCTCGCCATGACGCGGGCGGCGTTGTCTTTGCAGTCCACGTCGTCCGGCTTGGCGCCGATCAGCTGGATCAGGGCCTGCAGGTGGGCCTTGTTCTGGGCGAGTTTCACTTCCAGCGATTCGATATCGCTCACTTTTTTGTTCAGCGCCGATATCAGTTCGTCGTGTCGCCAGGAAGAGAAGTCGTCGGGCAGCACCTGTTTGATCTCGTCCAGCGAGAAGCCCGCCTGCTGCGCGCCGCTGATGAGGGACAGCGCGGCGACCGCCTCCAGCGGATAGTCGCGGTAGCCGTTGGACTGCCGGTTCCCGAGCTTTAACAAGCCCTTGGCTTCGTAAAACCGTATGGTGGATGCGGCCATCCCGCTGCGCTTGGCCAATTCGCCGATCTTCATGTGAACCTCCGATGCACAACCATAAGCTTGAACCGCACTTGAAGGTCAAGAGCTCCATTTTACCGCTTGACCTTCAACTGAGCTTCAAGCTTATCGTGCCCTCATTGCGATAACAGGAGCGATGAAATGGATGTGAATATTAACGTTGGTGGCTATGAGGTGCCGGTCGTCGCCGGTGGCTTGTATGAGCGCTTCCATTCCAATCCGCCGCTGACGGTGATTGCGGCGGAGCGGCCGGAGATAGATCTGGACTGGTTTAAAAATTTGAAGAAGGAGAAGGTCGATATCGGTTTTGAGTCGTACTCGCCCAACTTCTACTACCAGAACAGCAAGATCACCGCCGTCTACACGGCCGATATCGACCGCCTGCGCGAGCTGATGCCGGAGCAAGTGCGCAATGAGGTGCAGCCCTTGCAGGTCTGGCCGGGACGCGGCGTGGTCGCGTTGACAGCCTACACCTACAAGTACTGCGACAACGACAGCTATAACGAAATCTCGCTGTCGATCGTCACCAGCAAACCGGGCAAGTCCAGCTTCGGGCCGTTCACGCTGATGACGCAATCGTCGTCGGGCGATTTCTGGGGTTATGTGCTGAAGCTTCCGGTGAATACGGAGCTGGCGCGTGTGCGCGGTGTGGTGGGCTACAACCTGCCGAAGTGGCTGACCCGGATTGACTACAAGGAGACCGAGACCTCCATCGTCGTGACAGTCGCAGACGGCGATACGGATATTGTCTTTGAAGGGAAAAAGCTCGGCGACGTATCGCACAAGCCGGAGGTGGTGAAGAGCAGCTTTACGAGCCTGGATCTCGCCGGCAAACTCACCTACGGCTACGCGCTGTGGCGCCAGACCAGCTACGCGTCCAGCACCAGTGCGGACGCGGTGGAATTAAAACTCGGAGACGGCAGCTTTTCCACTTACATCAAATCGCTCAAGCTGGGCAAAATGATGAAGTACGAATACGTCCCCGAGTTCCAAAGCGCGCGGTATGCGCCGACAGGCTCTCGGCCTGAGTGAATTACAGCGCGATGTCGACGCTGCGTGCGGCGGCGTCGCTGGCCGGCAGTTCGACCGTCAGCTGGAAGGTCTTGTCATCCCAGCCGAAGACGGCGACCTTGCCATCGACGCGTACCGACGAAGGCGGCGCCGTCACGGTGTGCACCTTCAGTGTGATGCTGCGCTCCGGACGCTGATACTGCTTGCCCACCTCCGATTCGACGCGCAGCGACAGGGCTTTGCCTTGCAGCTTGCTGGTGAAGTTCAGCAGTTCGTACTTGCCTTGTTCGTAGGCTTGCGCGGTCAGGCCGTCGTCGTCATACAGCTTGCCGGAGCCTGCGCGCACCGAGGCGTCGTGCCAGTAATGCAGCTCGATGTTTTTGGTGTTGTAGTCGCGCGTGGTCTGCACCACTTTCGCCATCGGCACAAACGCGCCGGCGCGGACGTACACCGGCACGTGATCCGGCGACAGTTCGATCGAACGCGTCGCGCCGCCGGCCTGGCGTTCGCCGGTGTAGAAGTCAAACCATGCGCTGCGGGCAGGGAAGTACACATCGACTTTCGACGCACCTTGCTTCAGCACTGGCGTGACGAGGAAGTCCTTGCCCCACAAGTAGGTCGACGACATGGCGCGTACCTTGGCGTTGCCCGGCTCCTCGTAAATCATCGGACGCATCAGCGGCAGGCCGCGCTGGTTGTTGTCGAAGCCCAGCGTGTAGTTATATGGCAGCATGCGATAGCGCAGACGGATCGCTTCACGCGCCAGCGCCTTGGTTTTCTCTTCGCGGTAGACCGGCTCTGACGGTACTTCTTCCTGCGCGTGCGGACGGAACACCGGCTGGAACACGCCGTACTGCAGCCAGCGCGTGTACAGCTCATTGTCCAGCACCGGGTTGGCGAAGCCGCCCAGATCCGAGTGCATATAGCCCACGCCCTGCATGCCCATTTGCAGCGCGATCTCCGGCTGCGATTGCAGTCCGCCCCAGCCGCGATCCACATCGCCCGACCACGGGATGATGCCGTAGCGCTGTGTGCCCGAATAACCGGAACGCATCAGGATAAACGGGCGCTCGGTCGGGAAGTCCTGCTGGTAGCCTTCCGCGACGAGGCGCGCCCACTGGTGGCCGTAGATGTTGTGCACCTGGTCGGCCGTGCCGGTGGCGTGGCGCACTTCGGTCGGATGCATCTCCGGTTCGCCCAGATCGCCCCATACGCCGGTCACGCCTTGCTGGCGCAGGCCTTTGTAGATATCCCACAGCCAGTTTTTGCCCTGCGGGCTGAAGATGTCGATGATGCCGGTGTGACCGAAGAAGAAGTCATACGTGGCCGGCTTGCCATCGGCGCCGGTGGCAAGCACTTTCTTGTCGACCGCTTCCTGCCAGCGCTTGGAGGTGTCGACTACAAACGGTTCTGTAATCACCACGGTCTGCACGCCCTTGGCCTTGAAGTCCGCGATCATGCCTTCCGGGTTGGGGAAGGCATCCTTGTCCCAGGCCAGATTGCCCATCGTGTCTTTGACTTCCTTGCCGAACCAGTACAGGTCAAACACGATGCCGTCGAGCGGAATATCCTCGGCGATGAATTTGTCGACAACGTCGCGCGCTTCCTTCTCGTTGTGATAGCCGAAGCGCATGGCGAAGTTACCGAAGGCCCAGCGCGGCGGCAGCGGTTGTTTGCCGGTCAGGCTGGTGTAGTTGCCCACCACGTCTTCCCAGGTATCGCCGGCGATGACCTGATAGGTCTTGCGGCCGCCGATCGCTTCGTAGGTCAGGCTGTTGTTCTTCTTGCTGTCGAAATCGAGGTAGCCGGTTTGCGGATTGTCGAAGTGGATGGCGTACATCTTGGACGACAGCGCGACCGGCATGGTGTAGCCCATCAGCTCCGAGCGGTCGCCGTAGCCGTAGTTGGCCTTGTTGTACAAGGTGAAGCGATGGCCGCGACGGTCCATGCCCACGGCACGGGAACCCGCGCCGTACAAGGCTTCGTTCTTATCGAGCGCGAATTCGATGGCTTCCAGTTCGCGTGCTTCGCCCTTGTTGATATCCTTGCTGCCTTTCGCTACATCGTCTTTCACATGGATGTAGCCGCGCTTCTCCGCCACCAGCTGCTTGCCCTTGTAGGCGTAGGCGATTTTAAAAGGCGCTTTGGTAATGGTGACCACGATGCCGGATGTGGCATATTCATAGCTGCCGCCTTTTTGCTTCAAGGTGGTTTTCACCTCGGCCGGCGCCAGCACCACGGCGTGCGACGCTGGATCCGCCGTTTCGCCTTTTGGTACAAAGGTGGTTTCAACGATGCCGGCGGAGTAGGGCTTGATCAGGTACTGGCCGTCGCTGGTGCGCACTTCGAGGTGGCCGTCGCGCTGGGTGATGCCGTCGAACTTGCGGTCAGTGTTCTGGGCGGTGGCGTGGCCGGCCAGCAGGGTCAGGGCGGCCAGTGTTGCAAAGGAATTAATGGTCATGAACTTGGTCTCAGTGGTCGTCTTGGATTTTGTTGTTTGGCTACATTTGACACCATAGCCCGGCCTCTGAATAGGCTTTTTATCGTTATTTTACAAGGAAGTTCTTGTGATTGACACGTCCATAGGGGCGTGTTATTTTCCTACAAATTTTAAAATCGGGACGCGCAGCATGCATTCTTCCAGTAACAAGCCCATCCTGTCGTTCTGGCAGCTGTGGAACATGAGCCTCGGCTTCTTCGGCATCCAATTCGGTTTCGCGCTGCAAAACGCCAACGTCAGCCGCATTTTCTCCACGCTGGGCGCCAATCCCGACGACCTGTCCTTGTTCTGGCTGGCCGCGCCGGTCACCGGCCTGCTGGTGCAGCCCATCATCGGCTACCTGAGCGACAACACCTGGCATCCGAAATGGGGCCGCCGCCGTCCATTCTTCTTCATCGGCGCGCTGCTGGCGTCCATCGCCCTGTTCCTGATGCCGAATTCCACTTCGCTGTGGATGGCGGTGATCGTCCTGTGGCTGCTGGACGGCGCGATTAACGTCTCGATGGAACCGTTCCGTGCCTTCGTCGGCGACAAGCTTGGCCCGTCGCAGCAGACCGCCGGTTTCGCGATGCAGACCTTCTTCATCGGCTGGGGCGCGGTGATCGCGTCGCTGCTGCCGACTATCTTTACCCACCTCGGCGTCAGCAACGTGCCGGTGGATGGCGGCATTCCGGACACCGTGCGCTACGCCTTCTACGCCGGTGGCGCCGTGTACTTCTTCTCGGTGCTGTGGACCGTGCTGGCGGCGAGCGAACTGCCGCCGGATGATCTGGAAGCCTTCCGCGCCGAGCAAAAACGCGCCAAGGGCCTGGGCCACGCGCTGGCTGAAATCTTCAGCGGCTTCACCAAGATGCCGAAGACCATGGTGCAGCTGGCGGTAGTACAGTTCTTCACCTGGATCGCGCTGTTCGCGATGTGGATCTACACCACCAACGCGGTTGCCGAAAACGTGTTCGGCACCACCGATGCGCTGTCGGCTGCCTTCCAGGAAGCCGGCAACCACGTGGGCGTGATGTTCGCGGTGTATGGCGGCGTGTCGGCATTGGCGGCGTTCATCCTGCCAGTGTTTGCGCGCTACACCAGCCGCAAGATCGTGCACCTGACCTGCCTGGTGATCGGCGGCATGAGCCTGTTCAGCATCTACGGCATCCGCGACCTGAACACGCTGTTCGTGCCGATGATCGGCGTGGGTATTGCGTGGGCCAGCATCCTGACCATGCCGTATGCGATCCTGGCCGGTGCGCTGCCTGCAAAACGCATGGGCTACTTTATGGGCCTGTTCAATTTCTTCATCGTGATTCCGCAGATCGTCAGCGGCCTGCTGCTGGGCTTTGTGACCAAGTACTGGTTCGCCGGCCACGCCGTCAAGACCCTGATGCTGGGCGGCGTCTGCATGGTGGTGGCGGGCGTATTGACCCTCATAGTGCGCGACGAGGCGTAACCCCTCTGATGTAATATTGTTCGCGAGACAAGAACTCGTTATCTATCTTTGTGGAGCGAACATGAGTATCAATACTGTCGGCACTACTCCCTTCCCCGGCCAGCGGCCGGGCACTTCCGGCCTGCGCAAAAAAGTCACTGTCTTCCAACAGGTCCACTACCTCGAGAATTTTGTACAAAGCGTGTTCGACACGCTTGGCGATTGCAGCGGCAAGACGCTGGTGCTGGGCGGCGATGGCCGCTATCACAACCGCGTCGCCGTGCAGACCATCCTGCGCATGGCGGCCGCGCATGGCTTTGCGCGTGTGCTGGTGGGGCAGGGCGGCATTTTGTCGACGCCTGCAGTCAGCTGCGTGATCCGCAAGCACGCGGCGCTAGGCGGTATCGTGCTGTCGGCCAGCCATAACCCCGGCGGTCCCGATGGCGACTTCGGTATCAAGTACAACATCGCCAACGGCGGTCCCGCGCCGGAAAGCGTTACCGAGGCGATCTACCACCACACGGAAAACATCAGGCAGTACCGCATCAGCGACGCGGCGGATATCGACCTGAATCGCCTCGGTGCGGCGCGCATCGAGGGCATGGAAGTGCTGGTCATCGATCCGGTGGCAGACTACGCGGAACTGATGCAGCAGCTGTTCGATTTCGACGCCATCCGCGAACTGTTCGCGAGCGGCTTCCGCATGTGCTTTGACGGCATGCACGCCGTCTCCGGCCCATACGCCAAGGCGATCCTCGAAGGCGTGCTTGGCGCGCCGGCCGGCACCGTGATCAACGCCGTGCCGCTGGAAGATTTCGGCGGCCATCACCCGGACCCGAATCCGGTCAACGCCGCGCAGCTGATCGAGATCATGGCCGCCGATAACGCACCCGACTTCGGCGCCGCCTCCGATGGCGATGGAGACCGCAACATGATCCTCGGCCGCAAATTCGATGTCACGCCATCCGACAGCCTGGCCGTGCTGGCCGCGCATGCGACGCTGGCGCCGGGCTACCGCGCCGGCCTGAAAGGCATCGCCCGTTCGATGCCGACTTCGCAGGCCGCCGATCGCGTGGCCGCAGCGCTGGGCATTCCCGCATTCGAAACGCCGACCGGCTGGAAGTTCTTCGGCAACCTGCTCGATGCCGGCAAGGCCACGCTGTGCGGCGAAGAGAGCTACGGCACCGGCTCGGACCACATCCGCGAAAAGGACGGCGTGTGGGCCGTGCTGTTCTGGCTTAACCTGCTGGCCGCGACCGGCAAATCGGTCGAGCAGCTGGTCGGCGAACACTGGGCGCGCTTCGGCCGCAACTACTACTCGCGCCACGATTACGAGGCAGTGGAAACCAAGGCCGCCAACGAACTCATGGCTTCCCTGCGCATCAAGCTGGCCACACTGGCGGGGCAGGACCTGGGCCATTACGTTGTGTCGTTTGCCGACGATTTTGAATACACCGATCCGATTGATGGTTCGGTGTCGAAGCAGCAGGGCGTGCGCATCGTGATGACCAACGGCTCGCGCATCGTATTCCGCCTGTCGGGCACCGGCACCGAGGGCGCGACCCTGCGCGTTTATCTGGAGCGTTACGAAGCAGATCTGAAGTACCACCACCTGCCCACCCAGCAGGCTCTCTCGGCGTTGATACTGATCGCCGAACAAGTAGCGGGCATCGCCGACTGGACCGGCCGTGCCCATCCCACAGTCACAACATAAAACCATAAGGACGACAGCATGAAATTGACCACACTCGCATTAGCTCTTGCACTGGGCAGCAGCGCCGCCGTGGCGGCGGAAAAGCCCAAGCCATTCCTGTGGGAGAACGCGACAGTCTATTTCCTGCTGACGGACCGCTTCAGCAACGCCTTCACCGGCAACGATCTGGCCTATGACCGCCGTGCGGACGCAGCGCCGCTGCGCGGCTACATGGGCGGCGACCTGGCCGGCGTGATCAACAAAATCAATGAAGGCTATTTCGATTCGCTTGGTGTGAACGCCATCTGGGTCACGCCGCCGGTGGAGCAGATCCACGACGGCACCGATGAAGGCACCGGCCGCTCCTATGGCTTCCACGGCTACTGGGCTTCCGACTTCACCACCGTCGACGCCAACATCGGCACCGAGAACGACTTCCGCAACCTGGTGGACGCAGCGCACGCACGCGGCATCCGCGTGCTGCTGGATGTGGTGATGAACCAGACCGGCCCGGTGACGGATATCGATCCGGTGTGGCCGAAGGACTGGGTCCGCACCGAGCCACAGTGCACCTACAAGAACGCCAAGACCTTCATTGAATGCACGCTGGTGAAAAACCTGCCGGACTTCCGCACCGACAGCGACACGCCGGTTGAACTGCCGGAGCGCCTGATGGCGAAGTGGCAGCGCGAAGGGCGCTTCGAGCAGGAAGTGAAAAGCCTGGACGAATTCTTCGCCCGCACCGGCTACCCGCGCGCGCCGCGCTACTACCTGATCAAGTGGCATACCGACTGGATCCGCAAGTACGGCGTGGATGGCTTCCGTGCCGACACGGTCAAGCATGTGGAAGCCAAGGTGTGGCAAGAGCTGCTGAAGGAGTCGGCCATCGCCTTCGAGGATTGGAAGAAGGCCAATCCGGACAAGAAGATCAGCGACGACAAGTTCTATTCGGTGGCGGAAGTCTACAACTACAACATCGCCGAAGGCCTGGCGCACCATCTGGGCGGCGGTGACCGCATCAACTATTATCAGTCCGGCTTTAGCGGCATGATCAACTTCGGTCTGGTGCACGATGCGACCAAGGATTACGAGACCATCTTCAGCAGCTACTCCAAGGCGCTGCGTGGCGGCCCGCTGGAAGGCTACACGACGCTGAACTATCTCGATTCGCATGATGACGGTACGCCGTTCGACGCCTCGCGCAAGAAGCCGTTCGAAAGCGCGACCAAGCTGCTGCTGGCGCCCGGCGCAGCGCAGATCTACTACGGCGATGAAACCGCGCGCAAGCTTGATATCGCCGAAGCCGTGGGCGACGCCAAGCTGCGCTCCTTCATGAACTGGGATGAACTGGAGCAGAACGTTGCGCGCGACGGCTACAAGATCGCCGACGTGCGCGCGCACTGGACGAAGCTGGGCCAGTTCCGCAAAGCCCACGTCGCGGTGGGGGCGGGCGTGCACCAGCAGCTGTCGGCCAAACCGTACGTTTTTAAGCGCACCTACGACAAGAATGGATTGCGCGACAAGGTGGTCGTGGCGTTGGACCTTCCGACCAATAAGTCCACCAGCATCAAGCTGGGCGGCGTGTTTGCCAATGGCCAGAAGGTGAAGGACTACTACAGCGGCAAGACCGCTGTAGTGAAAGGCGGCAGCGTCAACTTCGGCACGAAGAATGCCGTGGTGCTGATCGGCCAGGAGTAAGCAGCGCGATTACGGGGTGCGGTCGGTCGATAGCGAGTACGGAGCGTCGGCGCTTCCCACCCCGCGTTGCGTGTTTGGCGTGGCGCGCATGTCGAAGTCCAGCACCGCGCCTTGCATCAGCGCCTTGTGGTCCAACCAGTTGTGCGTGTACGGCTTGCCGTTCACTTTCAGCGCGCCGGCATAGCGCTTGCTGTCGCTATTGGCAGGCGCGTTGATAACGATCTGTTTTCCGTTCTCCAGCGTCAGTGTCGCCTTCTTGAACAGCGGCGCGCCTAGCACATACTGCGGCACGGCCGGCGTCACCGGGTAGAAGCCCAGCGCAGAGAATACATACCACGCCGAGGTCTGGCCGTTGTCCTCATCGCCGCAGTAGCCGTCCGGTGTCGGCTTGTACAGGCGGTTCATGGTTTCGCGCACCCAGTACTGCGTCTTCCACGGCGCACCAGCGTAGCCGTACAGGTAGATCATGTGCTGGATCGGCTGGTTGCCGTGCGCGTACTGGCCCATGTTCGCAATCTGCATTTCGCGGATTTCGTGGATCACTTCCCCGTAGTAGCTTTCGTCAAACACCGGCGGCAGCGTGAAGACCTGATCGAGCTTGGCGACGAATTTCTCGCGGCCGCCCATCAGTTCTATCAGGCCGTGCACGTCCTGAAAGACGGACCAGGTGTAATGCCAGCTATTCCCCTCGGTGAAGGCATCACCCCACTTGAAGGGATTGAACGGCGACTGGAAGCTGCCGTCCTTGTTCTTGCCGCGCATGAGGCCTGTCTCGGGATCGAATAGCTGCTTGTAGTTCATGGCCCGCTGCTTGTAGATGGCGATTTCCGGCTCCGGCTTGCCGAGCGCCTTACCCAGCTGGTAGATGGCGAAATCGTCGTAGGCGTATTCCAGCGTGCGCGCGGCGTTCTCATTGATCTTGACGTCGTACGGCACGTAACCCAGCTCGTTGTAATATTTGACGCCCTTGCGACCGACGGCATCCATCGGCCCCTCGTTATCGGCGCCGTGCTTGAGCGCTTGCCACAGCGTTTCAATATCGTAGCCGCGCAGGCCTTTGATGTAGGCTTCCGCTACCACGGACGCCGAGTTATTCCCGATCATGACGTTGGCGAGGCCGGGACTGGACCACTCGGGCAGCCAGCCGCCTTCCTTGTAGTCATTGGCCAGGCCGGCCTGCATCTCGCGGTTGATCGACGGGTACATCAGGTTCAGGAACGGATACAGCGCGCGGAAGGTGTCCCAGAAACCGGTGCCGGCAAACATATAGCCGGGCAGGATCTCGCCGTTGTAGGGGCTCCAGTGGACGATCTGGTTGTTCGCATTAATCTCGTACAGCTTATTCGGGAAGAACAGCATGCGGTACAAGCTGGAATACAAGGTGCGGGTCTGCTCGTCGCTGCCGCCTTCCACGCTGATGCGGCTCAGCGTTTTGTTCCACGTATCCTTTGCTTTTTGCGCGGTGGCGTCGAAGCTGTCGTTGGCCAGTTCGCGCTTGAGGTTCAACTCCGCCTGCTCTTCGCTGATGAAGGAGGAGGCCACGCGCATGCCGACCTTCTCGCCTTTTTCAGTCTTGAAGCCAACCACCGCACCGCTATGGTTGCTGGCTAATTCCGTCACACCTTCCACCAGCTTGTCGCCGTTCCAGATGTGGGTGGAAGTGAACGGCTTGTCGAAGTAGATGACGAAGTAGTTCTTGAAATTCTTCGGCAGCGGACCGCGCGCGTAGCGCGTGCTGTAGCCGACGATCTTGCGCTGTTCGGGCAGCACCCTGATGTAGGAGCCTTTATCGTAGGCGTCCACCACCACGTAGGCTTCATCGGTTTTCGGCCAGGTGAAGCGGAACTGCGCGGCGCGTTCGGTCGGCGTGATTTCAGTAGTGACGTCGGCGTCGGCCAAGTACACGCTGTAGTAGTAAGGCTTGGCCGTTTCGGCCTTGTGCGAGAACCAGCTGGCGCGGTCATCCTGCGTGAAGCGTAGTTTTCCCGTCACCGGCATGATGGCGAACTGGCCGTAGTCGTTCATCCACGGCGACGGCTGGTGCGTTTGCTTGAAGCCGCGGATTTTGTCGGCGTCGTAGGTGTAGGTCCAGCCGTGGCCCATCTTGCCGGTTTGCGGCGTCCAGAAATTCATCCCCCAAGGCAGGGCGATGGTCGGGTAGGTGTTGCCGTTGGAGAGTTCAGGCTTGCTCGCTGTGCCCATCAGGGGATTGATCCATTCGACTGGATCCTTGACCGGAGCCGCCGAGGCGGTGAGCGCTATCAACAGGGTAGGCAGTGCGAGCGTGTGCAGTTTCATGTCCTAGTTGGCTGTGATGGTGACGGAAGAAGGCGCGCTATCGAGCTTTCCGTCATTGACAACCAAGGTGGCGACATAGGTTCCCGGCAGGTCTGCGAAAAAGGTCGGCGTAGCGACGTGGTAGTTTAGCAGGGTGGCGTTGCTGCCGGCGGGTTTGGACAGCGTCCAGGAGTACAGTACGATATCCTGGTCGGCATCCGTGCCGCTGCCGGCCAGCTTGATCGAGGTGCCAGCGGCCACGGTTTGCGCCGGGCCGGCATTGGCTACCGGCGCGTGGTTGGCTTGCGGCTCGTAGTTGCCGCCGCCGCACGCGCTCAATAGAAGCAGGATGGAAGCAAGGGATTTTCGCATCCATTAATTTTCAACGAAAACGACCGCGCTGCGTGCAGGGAGGGTGTAGGTTCCGGTGGTTTTGTCGTACTTGGCTTCCGAGGCCACGCGTTTGTCCCCTGCGGTCATGCGGGTGTGGACAGGATGCAGCTGGTAGTTGCGGCCTTTTTCTTCTGCCACGGTGATCTGCTGCGCGACCTTGTCGACGTTGACCAGGTAGGTGATGGATTTGAAGCGCGCGCCGGCATAGCCTTTGCCGTCGATGTGAGCTGCGATCACGGTCGGCACTTGCGATGGACCGGTATTGAAGAAGCGCAGGCGCTGCTTGATATCTTCCGCCGTGCGCAGGCGGAACAAGGTGCTGCTCGAGCGGATGGCCAGCAGGTCGCGGAAGGTGTCGCGTGCGTAGGCGATATCGGCGGGTGCAGGCTTGATGTTTGCGTTGCGCAGCAGGGGCTTGATCAGCGCGTAGTCCTTGCCGTTGTCGGCGGCCGGCGGCAGGCCGGTGCCGTAGTAGTTATCCTGGTAGCTCCAGTCCAGCCGATTGAACCAGTCGCCGGATTCGAAGCTGTTGCGGTCCAGCGATTTGGAACGCAGGATGTCGAAGCCCGCGTGGAAGTACGCCGCGCCCTGGCTGAAGGCGTTGACGGCGGCACCCAGCATTTGCACTTGTGCGCGTTCGCGCGCGGTCGTCGCTTGCGGCAGCTTGAAGACGTTGATGTCGTACAGGGTCTGGTTGTCGTGGTTCTCGACATAGTTGACGGTTTCACCCGGTTCGCTGGCATAGCCGGCCGGCTGGTTGCCGCCGTAGACGATATCCTGCAGCGCGACGGTGCGGCCGTCGGCGGTGGTGAGCGGGTAGCTGCGGATGGTGCCGGCCAAGCCGGCCTTCACCATGTCGGAGGCATGCAGCAGGTCGGCCAATGGGCGCTGGCCTGCCTGTTCATTGGCGTCGTAGACCAGACCATTGATGTAGCCTTGCTGCGTGATGAGCTGCGCGCCGCTGTCACCCGCGCCGCCGCCACGCAGGGCGTCGCGCGCGCGGTCGCTGAAGGTGCCGATGCCGCTGCCGTTCAGCGATAGCTGCGAGGCTTGTACGAAGCGCGCGCCGTCGGCCACTTCGCCGAAGTTCCAGCCTTCGCCGATCAGGTTAATGTGCTTGCTGATGCGGGCCTGGATTTTTTCCATCGCCGCGCGCGGCTGGTGGCCCATCAGGTCGAAGCGGAAGGAGTCGATCTTGTACTGTTTGGCCCACAGCGCGACCGAGTCCACCATCAGCTTGCCCATCATGAGGTTTTCGGTGGCGGTGTTGTCGCAGCAGGTGGAGCGCTCGATTGCGCCCTTGGCGTTGAGGCGGTGGTAGTAGCCGGGCACCACGCGGTCTAGCACCGACTTCTCGTTCTGGCCGGCGATGTAGGTGTGGTTGTAGACCACGTCCATGCCGACGCGCAGGCCGGCCTTGTGCAGCGCCTGCACCATCTGGCGGAATTCGATGATGCGCTTGGCGCCGTCGGCGGGATCGGTGCTGTAGCTGCCTTCCGGCGCGTTGTAGTGGAATGGATCGTAGCCCCAGTTGTAGCAATCCTGGAACTTGCTGCGCTCCACGGTGGCTTGCTGCTCTTCGCTGTCCGGCGCGGCGGCCGGGATGCGCGGCGCGATGCAGCCTTGCTCCGGCACGCTGCCGATATCGTAGACCGGCAGCAGGTGGATATCGGTCATGCCGGCCTTGCTCAGGGCGGCGAGGTGCTTCATGCCGTTCGATGCGGTTTCGGTGAAGGCTGTGTATTTGCCGCGATGCGCTGCGCTGACGGTGCTGTCATTGATCGAGAAATCGCGCACGTGCAGCTCGTAGACCGTCATATCGGTTTGTGCGGTGACCTTCTTCGGCGACGGCGTCTTGTCCCAGCCTGCCGGCTTGAATTTTGCCGCGCCGAGATCCGCAATGTAGCTGCGTTTCGAATCGGTGGTCAGGCTGATGGAATATGGGTCCGTGACCAGGTTGCGCACCAGGCCCGCGCTGGGCGCTACCACGTCGACAAGGTATCGGTAGTACTGCCCATCGCGTCCCGCCTGTGCGTACCAGATGCCGGTGGCGTCGTCGCGCTGCATCGGCGTGATGGCTGATGCCTTGCTGCTGCCGGTGGCATAAGTGCAGACAGCCACATTCTGCGCAGTCGGCGCCCACAGCTTGAAGCCCGCGTCGCGCGCGCCGACGGTGACGCCGAGATCATCGGCCTTGGCGGCGCTGGCGTAGAGGTCATCAAGCGCGCCGGCGAGCTGCAGCGAAGTGGCGTCGCGTACCGTGCCGTCTTCATTTTCGAGCACCAGAAGCACTTGCTGTTGCAGTATTGCCGACACACGCGCCGCTTCAGCGACGGCCACCACCGGACCACTGCCGACAAACTTGAAGCGCTCCGGCGTGCCGCCATCAAAGCGCTTCAACGCGATCGCTCCATCCGCTCCGCTGACGTGTGCACCCGGCGTCGCGCGCAGTTGCGCGGTAGCGGAGTAATAAAGCTTGAATGTGCCGCCGTCGGTATCGATGCCCGGCCACTTGATCAGCTGACGATTTAGCCAGTAAGCACGCGCATCGACAGCCGGCGCAGCATTGAGCGTGGTCGCAAACGCGCCATCGCAATCGGCAAGCGTGGGAGCCGCCGACGCCGTGAAACAACCAAGCGCCAGCGCGCCTCCCAAGCCCACCATCGCCACGCGCTTACCACTCATATCTTTGTCTCCAGAACTGTCGAATGAGGTAGTGCAGTTACAGAACATGCAAATTACCCCAGAATTTGGCGGATATGGTACTTCAGAATCTGTAGTTTTGATACTTTCTGCTATGCGCTCTTGCGGTAGTTGTCGACCATCTTGTAGCGCAAGGCGTACAGCGCGAACAGGGCGGCGACGGCTGCGGCGAAGGCGGCGAAGAAGAACATCTGGAAGGCGATCGGGCTTAAGCCGCTGCCGGCGATCCAGCCGCCCACGACGTCGTTTTTCACGCCCGCGTTCACGATCAGCACCCACAGGTTGCCCACCGTGACGGCAAGGTACCAGAAGCTGAGGATGATGCCTTTCATCGAGGCCGGCGCCTGGCTGTACGCGAATTCCAGGCCGGTTGCGGACACCAGTACTTCGCCCAAAGTCAGCAGCGCATATGGCAGCAGCTGCCACAGGATGGAGACATGGTCGCCGCCATCCATCCAAAGCTGGATCATGCCGATCACCACCCACGACGACGCCGACAGCGCGATGCCCAGGCCCATGCGGCGCAGGGGCGTCGGCGTGATGCCGGCCATGCGCATCAGCGGGAACAAGGCGAAGTTATTGAATGGGATGAGCAGCATCACGAGGATCGGATTCACTGCCTGCATCTGTGCCGGCAGCAGTTTGAATTCCCAGCCGAAGATCGACAGCAGCGGGCTGTCCATCGAGTTGGCCTGCACGATCCAGGTCGATGCCTTCTGGTCGAACAGGGACCAGAATGGCGTGATCATCGCGAACACGATCAGAATGCGCAGCACGGCGCGCACGCCTTCCACTGCTTCATCGGTGTGGATGCCGCGCGCGCGTTCCAGCTGCATCGACACGCCGATGCCGCCAAAGGCCAGCACCAGCACCAGCGCCGTGCAGGCCGCAATCACGAAGCCCCACGATGGTGTCATGCACAGCGAGATCACCGCTGCCACAGCGCCGGCGCCGGCCACCATCAGGCCGGGACGCGATTGGCCGCCAGCGCGCGCCAGCAGGGCTGTGCGCGCCACGCTGCTGAACGAATCGGGATTCGGTGCGGCCGGCGGCACGTGGACATACTTCTTGCGGCCGGCCCAGAACACCAGCGTGGCAATCGCCATCAGAATGCCCGGAATGCCGAAGGCCACGGCCGGGCCGTAGTCGCGCAGGAACACCGGCATCAGCAGCGAGGCAAAGAAGGAGCCGAAGTTGATGATCCAGTAGAAGGCGTCAAACACCACTTTGGCGCGGTTCTTGTTGGTCTGGTCGAACTGGTCGCCGACAAAGGCCACCACCAGCGGCTTGATGCCGCCCGAGCCAAACGCGATCAGCGCCAGGCCGAGGTAGAACCCTTCCAGATTGTGCTCGAAGATCGCCAGGCAGGCATGGCCCGCCACGTAGATCAGGCTGAACCAGAACACGGTCTTGTACTTGCCCCAGAAGCGGTCCGCGATCCAGCCGCCCAGCAGCGGGAAGAAGTACACGCCGATCACAAAGGTGTGGAACACGTGCTTGGCTTCGGCCGTGCGGTCGCCAACCGGAATGAACAGCAGCAGGGTACTGAGCAGGAATGGCGTCAGGATATTGCGCATGCCGTAGAAGCTGAAACGCTCGCAGCCCTCGTTGGCGATGATGTAGGGAATTTGCCGGGGCATTGGCCCGTTGCCGGTATTGCTCACTATATTTGCTCCTGTAGTGTGTAGTTTGACTACTATTTTTTATCTCAAGTATTTCTGTGAAAATGCATAAGATATTGTTTTTTAACGATTATTTGTGATATTCGTTAAGCTCGTCGCTGATTGAAAAATCTGTTTTCGTGATGTATATTCTCTACAAAACCAATCCCACCCGCCAGCCAACCCCGGATTCTCTTATGACTAAGCAACTTACTCAAGTCTCTCCACACGCCCAAGACTGGTATCGCGACGCGATCATCTACCAGGTTTATCCGCGCAGTTACATGGACAGCAACGGCGACGGCGTGGGTGACCTGCCGGGGATTACGGCAAAGCTGGACTATATCGCATCGCTGGGCGTGGACATTGTCTGGATCTCCCCGTTCTTCAAATCGCCGATGAAAGACTTCGGCTACGATATTTCCGATTACTGCGACGTCGACCCGCTGTTCGGCACCCTGGCCGACTTCGACGCGCTGATCGCCAAGGCGCACAGCCTCGGCATCAAGATCATGATTGACCAGGTGATGGCCCACACGGCCGAAGACCACGCATGGTTCAAGGAGAGCCGTTCCAGCCGCGACAATCCTAAAGCCGACTGGTACGTCTGGTCCGATCCGGCGCCGGACGGCAACCCGCCTAACAACTGGATGTCGGTGTTTGGTGGTTCGGCATGGCAGTGGGACACGCGCCGCCGCCAGTACTACATGCACAACTTCCTCGTGAGCCAGCCGCAGCTCAACTTCCACCATCCGGAAGTGCAGCAGGCCCACCTTGACGCCCTGCGTTTCTGGCTGAAGCGCGGCGTGGACGGCATCCGCCTCGACGCCTGCAACTTCCACTTCCACGACAAGGAACTGCGAAGCAATCCGCCGGCCACCGTGCGCGATACCGCCACCGTGTCGGACGTGAACCCGTACGGCATGCAGGCCCACATCTACGACAAGACCCGTCCGGAAAACCTGCCGTTCCTGCAAAAGCTGCGCGCGCTGCTGGATGAATACAAAGCCGTGTCGATCGGCGAAGTCGGCGCCGACGACTCGCTGGCCGTGATGGCCGAATACACCGCCGGCGGCGACAAGCTGCAAATGGCGTACAGCTTCAACCTGCTGGTGCCGCAGTGCTCCTCGCACTACATCCGCAAGCAGGTGGAAGCGTTCGAAGCGCGCGTGAAGGGCGGCTGGGCCTCGTGGTCGGTTGGTAATCACGACGTGCAGCGCGTGGCGTCGCGCTGGGGCGGCGCGGAAGCGCCAAAAGCGTTCGCCAAGCTGGTGCTGGCGATGCAGCTGTCGCTGAAAGGCACGCCGTGCCTGTACCAGGGCGACGAGCTGGCGTTTGCCGAAGCCGACGTGCCGTTCGAACTGCTGCAAGACCCATACGGCATCACCTTCTGGCCGGAGTTCAAGGGCCGCGATGGTTGCCGTACGCCGATCGCCTGGTCGAACGAAGCCAATGGCGGCTTCACCACCGGCAAGCCGTGGCTGCCGGTGTCCCCGGACCACCTGGCCAAGGCGGCCTCGCTGCAGGAGCAGGACAAGGAATCGTCGCTGGCCTTCACCCGCGCCTTCATCGCCTGGCGCCGCAAGCACCCGCAGCTGCTGCGCGGCGATATCGCCTTCTTCGATACGCAGGACCAGGTGCTGGCGCTGCGCCGCGATCTGGAAGGTGAGCGCAGCATCCTCGCCGTCTTCAACCTGAGTGGCGAGGCTCAAACCGTGGATCTGCCGCAGAGCGCCGGCGCCGAACAGCTGGAGGGCTACGGCCTGCCAGGCAGTGCGGCGGACGGCAAAATCACACTGCCGGCCTACGGTGCGTGGTTCGGTTACGTGGGCTAAGCGGCGGGAATGCCTTCTTAACATCACGTATTTCAGGTATGCTTCCGCCAACTGTTTTGACTGAACCGACGATGAAACAAGCAGAAGTGGATCAAAAACTCAATCGCACCGCCTTTGCGGACGGCCCGCGCCTGCTGGCCGACATTGGCGCAACCCATGCCCGATTCGCCCTGCAGACCGCGCCGGGCGAATTCCGCGCGGTGCGCGTCCTGAAGTGCGACGATTATCCCGATATCGTGGCGATGCTGCGGTCCTACCTGGCCGACCACACTGGCGTCAACCTGAACCACGCCGCGCTGGCGGTGGCCAATCCGGTGAGCGGCGACTACATCCGCATGACCAACCGCGATTGGGAGTTCTCCACCGACGAAGTGCGCCGCGCGCTCGGCCTGCACACGCTGCTGGTGGTGAATGACTTTACCGCGCTGGCGATGTCGCTGCCTGGCCTCAAGCCGGCGGACCTGATGCAGGTGGGCGGCGGCAAGCCTGCCTCCAATTCCGTGATCGGCGTGCTGGGGCCGGGCACCGGCCTTGGCGTGTCGGGCGTGATCCCCACCGTCGACGGTTTCGTCACCCTCGGTTCCGAAGGCGGCCACACCAACTTCGCCCCGGCCGACGAGCGCGAATACGCCATCCTGCAATACGCATGGCAGACCTGGTCGCACGTGTCGACCGAACGCCTGATCTCCGGCCCCGGCATGGAAATCATCTACCGCGCCATCGCCAAGCGCAATGGCCGGCAAGTGCGCGACCTGACGTCGCAAGAAATCATCTCCGGCGCGCTGACCGATAAAGACCCGCTGTGCCTGGAAGTGCTGGAATGCTTCTGCGCCATGCTGGGCGGCGCCACCGCCAACCTGGCCGTGACGCTGGGCGCGTTCGGCGGCATGTTCATCGGCGGCGGCATCGTGCCGCGCCTGGGCGACTGGTTCGCCAGCTCGCCGTTCCGCGCGCGCTTTGAAGCCAAGGGCCGTTTCACCAGCTATCTGGCCGAGATTCCAACCTACGTCATCACCACCCCGAACCCGGCGTTCTACGGCGTGGCGACGATTTTGTCCGAACACCTGCGCGGCCGCAGCGGCGCTAACACGCTGATGGAACGCGTGCAGCATCTGCAGCACGAGCTGACCCCGGCCGAGCAGCGCGTCGCTCAGCTGGTGCTGGAGCAGCCGCGCCTCGTATTGAACGAGCCGATTGCCGATATCGCGCGCCTGGCCGAAGTGAGCCAGCCAACCGTGATCCGCTTCTGCCGTTCGCTCGGCTTCCTCGGCCTGGCCGATTTCAAATTGAAGTTTGCCAGCAGCCTGACCGGTGCGATTCCGGTGCGTCACAGCCAGGTGCGCGTGAGCGACAGCACGCATGATTTGAGCGCCAAGGTGATCGACAACACGGTTTCCGCCATCCTCAAATTCCGTGACCAACTGGACGTGCGTTCGCTGGACAAGGCCATCGCACTGGTGGCCAAGGCCAAGCGCGTCGAGTTCTACGCCATGGGTAATTCGCGCGTGGTGGCGCTGGACGGCCAGCACAAGTTCTTCCGCTTCCGCATTCCGACCTCGGCCTACGGCGATTCGCACCTGCTGACGCTGGCCGCCGAGCTGTTGAAACCGGGCGATGTGGTGATTGCCATCTCCAACTCGGGCAAGCTGCCGGACCTGCTGGCGGCCGTCGATGCGGCGCGCGCGGCAGGGGCGGACGTTATCGCCATCACTTCCAGCAATTCGCCGCTGGCGAAGAAGGCCAGCGTGTGCCTGACGGTGGATCACACCGAGGACAGCACCACTTTCCTGTCGATGATCTCGCGCATCCTGCAGCTGCTGCTGATCGACATTTTGTCGGTGGGCATCTCGCTGGATGCGCAGAATTCGCGCCTGGTGGTCGAACACAAGGCCGGCGATTCGGCTGAGAATCGCCGCCTGCTGATCTCCCACCTGGACGGCTGATTACAGCTTGTAGCGCAGCGTCAGGGCGATGCTGCGCGGTGCGCCCGGCAGGCTCAGGTTCGGATTGGAGCCGTGGCCGGAAACGATGTAGCGCTGGTCGCCGATGTTGTTCAGGTTGAGCTGCACTTCGTATTTGGCCTGCTGGTACGCCAGCAGCGCATCGGCCGTCACATAGCCCGGCAGCGTGACCGTGTTGCCGGGATTGGCAAAGCGGCTGCCGACCGCGTTGATCCCACCACCCACTTTGAATCCATATCCCAGCTCCTTGGTCAGCCACAGGTTGCCGCTGTTGCGCGCGGTCAGCGTGGCGCGTTTGCCGAGCACGGGAATCTGCGCCGCAACGGTGCTGCCCGGCTGGTTGACGGTGGTGTCGACGGCCAGCGATTCAATCACACTGGCGTCGGTGTAGGCGTAGCCGGCCAGGACTTTCCAGGCATCGCCCAGGTCGGCGCTGAAAGTCAGCTCCAAGCCGTCCGAACGCTGCTTGCCGATCGGGACGATGCGGTTGGTCAGCGGATCGGTGACCTTGATGTTGGCGCGCTCCAATCGGTACAGCGATATGGTCGCGTTGGCGCGGCCGCCCCACAACTCATATTTGCCGCCCACCTCGGCGTTGCGGGTGATTTCCGGCGCCAGGTCGGCGTTGTTGGCGGCCAGCGCGAAGTTCTCGCCGCTCGGCTGGAATGAGCGGCTCCACGAAGCGTAGTAGGACTGCTGCTGATCCGGCTGCCACACCAGGCCGGCGCGCGGGCTCCAGTTGTTGTCGGTGCGGGCCAGGCTGGTGACCGCGCCAGCCGGGCTGACGATGCGCGACTCTTGCTTGAAGCCGTCGTAGCGCAGGCCGGCCAGCGCCTTCCATTCATCGCTGAACACCAGCGCGTCCTGCACGTAGGCGGCCGAGGTTTTGTAGGTGCCGAAAGTATCGGTGCGCGGCCCCAGCTTGGCTGGATCGACCTGCGGCAGCACCGGGTTGAAGATCGACATGCCGGTCGTCACCACCACGGCGGCGTTGCTGAACGCATCCTTGCTTTGTTGGCCGAATTCCACGCCGTACAGCAGTTCGTGCTGGATGCCGCCGGTGGCCAGTTTCTGCGTCAGCTCGGTCTGGTTGAACCAGCCGTGTTCCTTGCGCGCCAGCTTCGAGTGCCCCAGCGACATGGTGCCTGCCACTTCGTTGATGTTGCCGGAGATGTTGGTGTTGTTGCGGTCCAGCGAGTAGTTGTAGTAGCGGAAGCCGTTGCGTAGCGACAGACTGGCGTCGAACTTGTGCGTCAGGGTGGTGGCGCCGGAGACGACGCGCGCCTGGCTGTAGTCGGCCAGGCGTGCGTCGGCGGCGCCGAAGTATGTGGCTGGGTCGACGCTGACCGGGCGGCCGTTGTAGGCAGGGATGCCGAAGTCGGTCAGGCGGCGGTCTTCCAGATAGTCGGCTTGCAGCAGCAGTTTGGTATCGGCCGACAAGCGCAGCGCCAGCGATGGGGCGAGGGCGGTGCGGTCGAGGAACTGCTGCTCGCGGAAACTGTCGGCTTTTTCGCGCGCGCCGGTCAGGCGCCAGGAAGCGGTGTCGCCGGCGCGGCCGAAGTCGATTTCGCCGCGGCGGCCGGCATGGTCGCTCAGGCTGAGAGAGATGTCATTAACGTCGGACCCCGGCTGCTTGGTCACGCGGTTGACCAGGCCGCCCGAGGAGCCACGGCCGTACAGCACCGCCGCCGGGCCTTTAACCACTTCCAGCCGTTCGATGTTGGACAGGTCGCGGAAGTACAGTGCGTCGTCCCGGAAGCCGTCGACAAACTGGTCGCCGATGGCGGTGAAGCCGCGGATGAAGACCTGGTCGCGCTGGCCGTCGCCGGTGGACAGGCCGACACCCGGCACGGTTTTCAGCACATCCTGCAGCGAGGTGGCGTGCAGATCCTTGATGACGGCGGCAGGGATGACGTTGACGGTTTGCGGTACGTCTTTCAGGTCCATGTCGGTTTTGGTGGCGCCGCCCGAGCTGCGCGTCACGTAGTTGCTGCCGTCGTCGCGCGCGCCCACCACTTTGATGACTTGCAGCTGCTGGTCTTCCTCCGCATGCACCGCCGGCGCCAGTGCTAACAGTACTGCCAAACTTTTCAAGCGCATTTCCAATCCTCGTTGCATGTAAAACGCGGATGGTAAAGAAAATATCAAGAATTGTAAATGATAATCAATCTCATTCAATGTTGTGGTGTGCGGCAAAATAGGTTAAGATATATCGTAATAAGTTATATCTTAAGGAGTTCATCATGCGTGGACCTAAAATGTTCGACGCCGGCGCCATGCGCTACGTCGTGTTGCAGCTGATCGCGGAAAAGCCGCGTCACGGCTACGACATCATCAAGGAACTGGAGCAGCGTTCGGGCGGCGGCTATACGCCCAGCCCGGGTGCGATCTATCCGCTGCTGTCGCTGCTGGCGGACATGGGCCACGTGCTGGCCTCCACCGACGGCAATAAGAAACTGCACACCATCACGCCGGAAGGCGAGGCCTTCCTGGCCGAGAACCGCCAGTTCGTGGACGCCATCCTGGCCCGCATGGCCGATCCGGACGAGCACCGCGAAGGCCTGCGCAACGCCATGCACGAGCTGAAACACGCGGCCATCGAGCAGGCCCGCGCTTCCAATCACCATCCAGAAAAAATCGAGCAAATCCGGGCCATCCTGCGCCAGGCGGTAGCCGATATCAACGCCTTATGAATACCGCACTGACCCCGGCGCGCGAGCGCCTCGTGCTGTGGCTGCTGGCGCTGACGCAGTTCACCGTCATCATGGACTTCATGGTGATGATGCCGCTGGCGCCGCAGCTGATGCAGGCTTTCCACATCGAACCTGCGGCCGTGTCGGGCGCGGTGTCGGCCTATGCCTGGTGCGCCGGTATTTCCGGCCTGGCCGCCGCCATGTACATCGACCGCTTCGACCGCCGCAAGCTGCTGCTGACGGTGTTTGCGCTGTTCACGCTGTCCAATCTCGCTTGCGCGGCTGCGCCCAACTTCCACGTGCTGGTGCTGTCGCGCGCCTTTGCCGGCTTGACCGGCGGCATCCTCGGCGCCATCGTCATGGCCATCATCGGCGACCTGATTCCTGCCGACCGGCGCGGCGCCGCCACTGGTGTGGTGATGACTTCGTTCGGCATGGCCTCGGTGGCCGGGGTGCCGACCGGCGTGATGCTGGCTGCGCACTATGGCTGGGCTTCGCCGTTCTACATTTTGGTGGTGTGCTCGCTGCCGATCCTGCTGCTGGCCGCGCGCGTGCTGCCGCCGCTGGATGGTCACCTCGCGCATCGCGCGCCGCTGTCGGCCATGCTGCCCAATCTGCTCGCGCTGTACAAGGAGCCGGCGCACCTGAAGGCTTTCCTGCTCTCGGCCGTCAACATGATGACGGGCATGATGGTGATTCCGTTCATTTCGCCGGTGCTGGTGAATAACGTCGGCCTGAAGCCGGCGGAAATCACCTACGTCTACCTGGCCGGCGGGCTGGCCACCTTCTTCACCGCGCGCCGCATCGGCAGGTGGGCGGACCGTTATGGCGCGCAGAAGGTGTACCGCGCCGTGTCGCTGCTGTTCATCCTGCCGGTGCTGTTCATCACCCACATGCCGGTGCTGCCGCTGGTGGGCGTGGTGCTGTTCTTCCCGTTCTTCATGGTGCTGGCCTCGGGCCGCAATATCCCGATGCAGGCGCTGATGACCACGGTGCCGGAGCCGACCCGGCGTGGTGCTTTCCTCAGCGCGAACGCGGCCATCCAGCAGGTGGGTACCGGGCTGGGCGCCTTGCTGGGCGGGCTGACCTTGCATACGGCGGCGTCCGGCCACATCGCCGGCTACGGCCTGAATGGCTGGATCGCTGCCGGCATGGCGGTGTTGACAGTGCTGTGGGTAGGGCAGGTACGCGGCGCCGCGGTGAACGCGGCGCCGGAGCAGAAAGCGGCTTAATTATTCAGGCTGGTGCGCTTGGAGGGGTGCTTCTCGCGCCGCCAGCGTGCCAGGCTGATAACTTCGTCGCTGGTAGCGTCTTCCACCAGGATTTCATCGTCGTTGGACGACACCAGGAAGCTTTCCCAGCGCAGCGCCGACTCGGCGCTGTTTTCCACGTAGCTGAACTGCCAGTAGCTCTTGCCGTTGAGCTTGCGCGGCACCGGATCGTACTCGAGCAGGCCGCCGTGGGCCTTGCCGCCCGAATTCTTCTCGATCAAAGCCGACCAGGCCTGCAGTTCCGGCAGCGCCATCAGGGCGGCGGCGCCTTGTTCCTTGGTGCGGATGGGTTTTGGTTCGGCCGGCGGGGCCGGGTCCTTGAACTCGACCGGACGCTGCTGCGCGACAGCCGGTGCGGCTTTGGCGGCCGATGCTGCTTTGCTGGCGCTGGCCGACGCCGATGCCGACATGGACGCCTTGAGCGTCACCTGCGACTCCGCCGGCTTGGACCCAATAAAATAGGCGGCCAGACCCAGTGCCACCGCGGCCGTCGCGGCGCCGGCGACGATCAGTTTGCGGGAGGGCTGCTTGCGTAATTCCATGAGGGGGCGTGACGAAACATTTTTATTGTCGGCCATACTAAACCAAAGGCATCTCAGGGGCAACTTTTTGGTACGGCGCGGCAGCGGGAAATTCGGCTGTACTTTGCATTTTGTCATACACCGGGGCGTACTCAGACTGCAGACTGGGCAGATGCCGAAGACCACGCCGCCTGCCCGCTACGATCTGCGCTGGAAAGCTGTGATCACGCACGCTTTCCATCCGTTCATGGACTTCTACTTCCCTGATCTCAGTGCCCGCATTGACTGGCGCCAGCGGCCGCGTTTCCTTGACAAGGAGTTGGCCGGGTTTGGCATCGGCAGCGCGGGGGACGTCATGGTGGCCGATACATTGATCAAGGTTTTTTTGCGGGATGCTCCAGCGCGTAGCGTACTGGTTCATATCGAAGTGCAGGCGCAGCGCGATGCCACGCTGGCGCGTCGCGTGCATGACTATAATTACCGCATCGGCAAGGCCTATGACCTGCCAGTGGTCAGCCTGGTGCTGCTGGCTGACGTGGATCCTGATTGGCGTCCGGACAGCTTTCGCCAAGGTGTCGAGGGCAGCGCCAGGACGTTTACTTTCACTACTGCCAAGCTACTTGATTACGTCGCCGATACCGCTGTGCTGGAAGCCTCAGGCAATCCGGTTGCCTGGCTCACGCTGGCTCATTGGCGCACGCAGCAGACTCATCATGCCCCAGCCAAACGCTACTACGCCAAGCTGTGCCAGACCAAGCTACTGTTCCGACACCGCTGGAAGCCAAGGCGCATAATTATATTATTTAACGCGATGAACTGGATGATGGCACTGCCTGAGCCGCGCCAGCGACGCTTCTGGCAGACCATCCTTCGATTGGAAAAGGAGCACGAAATGAAATTGCTCAACCCATTGGAACAAATGTTCTTTGATGACGGTATCAAGAAAGGCCTGGATCAAGGCCTGAAGCAAGGCAGGCAAGAAGGCAGGCAAGAAGGCAGGCAAGAAGGCAGGCAAGAAGGGTTGGAGCAAGGACTGGAGCTGGGGCGCACGGAAGGGGCGGCCGCGCTACTGGAGCGCCAACTGGAACAGCGTTTTGGCCCTTTGCCGAAAACTGCCCGCAGCAAGCTGGCCAAGGCGAGTGTGATGGAAGTGGAGGCTTGGAGCGATGCGCTGTGGACGGCGCAATCACTGAGGCAAGTCTTTGGCCCGTCTCGATGAGCCCACCCCTATACCATTTTGGTATTCATCCCGCGCGATAATTCATTGGCTGCGGCGGGAGCTTTTTCGTACCATCGGTACAGCTCAGTAAAGGATACGCTTGGTGAATAAGAACATTTTGGGGATAGATTGGGGCACGAGCAATCGTCGCGCCTATCTGATAGATCAATCCGGCGCTTGCCTGGCCGAGCATGAAGACGGCCAGGGCATGCTGGCCGTGGGCGGGCGCGACAAGTTCGGCGCCTCGCTCGCCGGTCTGCTGGACGCGATGCAGCTGCCGCCGGACGTGCCGGTGATTATGTCCGGCATGGTTGGCAGCGCCTCGGGCTGGCAAGAAGTCAACTATCTCGACGCCTCGGTGCCGCTGGAGCAACTGCCGCGGCACTTGGCCGCAGTCACCGATCCTGCCTGGGCCGGCCGCAGCACCATCGTCCCCGGCTATGTCTACCGCAACGACGCGTCCGCCGATGTGATGCGCGGCGAAGAAACCCAGCTGTTGGGCGCGGTCGCGCTCGGCCATCGCGATGGCTGGATCGTGCTGCCCGGCACCCACAGCAAGTGGGTGCTGCTGCGCGACGGCGTGATCCAGTCGTTTGCCACCTACATGACCGGCGAACTGTTCGCCATGCTGTCCAAGGGCGGCACGCTGTCGGCCATGATGGACGGTGATACGTCCGATGCCGAAGGCTTTGCCACCGGCCTGAACCAGGCGGCCCGCAACGAGCCGCTGTCCAATTCGCTGTTCCGCGTGCGCGCGGGCGTGGTGTCGCGTTCGGCGCCGCCACAGCAGGCGGCGGCCACCGTCAGCGGCTTGCTGATCGGCGCCGAGTTTGCCGCCGCCGCGCGCGCGGCCGAAGGGCAGGGCATTACCGTGATCGGTTCGCCGGCGCTGGCCGCGCGCTACGGCGTCGCGGCCACGCACTTCGGCTTGAAGTGCACCGTACTCGACCCACATCAGGTGTATTGCACCGCGATTTCCCAATTCCTCAAGGCTTAACCATGACCACCCCATCCCATCCGACCACACCGCTGGTCGCCATCCTGCGCGGCCTCGATCCTGCCGAGGCGGTTGATGTTGCCAAAGTACTGCACGGCGCCGGCTTCCGCGCGCTGGAAGTGCCGCTCAACCGTCCGGGCGCGATCGAGGCGATTGCTTCCATCGTCAAGCTGAACCTGTCCGATACGCTGGTCGGCGGCGGCACCATGCTCAACGTCGAGCACGTGGAAGCCGTGCATGCGGCCGGCGGCCGCCTGCTGGTGTCGCCGAACTGTGTGCCGGCCGTGATCCGCCGCGCCGCCGACCTTGGCATGTACTGCGCGCCGGGCGTAGCCACACCGACCGAAGCGTTTGCCGCGCTGGACGCCGGCGCCCACGCGCTGAAGATTTTCCCGGCCGAGTCGGTCGGCCACGGCGGCATCAAGGCACTGAAGAGCGTGCTGCCTGCCGGCACCCCGGTATGGCCGGTGGGCGGCGTCTCGCCTGAAACGATGGCGGCATGGGTAAAAGCCGGCGCCACCGGTTTCGGCATCGGCGGCAACCTGTACACTCCCGGCGTCACGCTGGAACAGCTGGCCGAACGCGCGGCCGCCTTCGTCAGCACCTGGCGCACTCTGGCCGTATAAGGGAATCGAAAACGATGAGCAAACACGACGTGCAATGCCTGTGGGAAGTGGGCGCGCAACTGGGCGAAGGCCCGCTGTGGGTGGCGGAGCAAAACCGCCTGTATTTTGTCGACCTGAAAAACCAGACCTTGCACGCGCAGGACGTGGTCACGGGCCAGCGCCGCAGCTGGGCCATGCCGGACTACATCTGCTGGCTGATCGCACGCCGCGACGGCGACGGCTTCATGGCCGGCCTGCGCGACGGCATCGCCCGCGTCTGGCTGGAGCCGGAGCTGCGCATCGAATACCTGCACCGGCCATTCCCGGCCGATAGCGGCCTGCGCATGAACGACGCCAAGGTCGACAGCGTCGGCCGCATCTGGGCCGGTTCGATGCACAACACCGATTATGCGCAAGCCATCGGCACCTTGTTCCGTCTCGACACCGACCACCAGCTGCACGCGCTCGACAACGACTACCACATCTGCAACGGCCCGGCCTTCAGCCTGGACGGCGCCACCATGTACCACACTGACAGCTACGAAGGCCGCACCTACGCCTATCCGCTGGCCGCCGACGGCACGCTGGGCGCGCCGTGCGTGTGGCGCGAGTTCGGCGAAGGCGAAGGCTCGCCGGACGGCATGACGGTCGACAGCGAAGGCTGCGTCTGGATTGCGCAATGGGGTGGCAGCCGCGTCTGCCGTTATTCACCCGAGGGCGAATTGCTGGAGACGATCGCCGTGCCGGTGCGCAATCCTGCCTCGTGCACCTTCGGCGGCGCCGATCTGAAAACCCTGTACATCACCACCGCACGTGAGGACAACACGCCCGAGCAGCTGGCAGCGCATCCGCTGACCGGCGCCGTGTTTGCCGTGCGGGTCGACGTGGCCGGCGTGCCTGCCGGGCGCTTCGGCTAACCCTACATCTCTGCTGTAACCCGCTGTCTGCAAGATGCCGCGTGAAGCGGCAGGGATGTGTTCATCCCTTTAAAACTAAAAACACTGGAGACAATATGAAACTGAAAGCATGGCTGCTCGCAGCCTGCGGACTGGCGTTCGCCCTGTCCGCGCGCAGCGCCACCTTTGCCAACGGGGCTGATGTAAGCTGGGTCAGCCAGCAGGAATCGAGCGGCTACTCGTTCTACAACAGCAGCGGCGTCAAGATCGATCCGTTCGTGCTGCTGAAGAATCTGCAGGTGAACGCGATCCGCCTGCGCGTGTGGGTCAACCCGAGCGGCGGCTGGAACGATGGCGCCGACGTGCTGTACAAAGCCAAGCGCGCGGCCGCGCAAGGCCAGCGCATCCTGATCGACTTCCACTACAGCGACAGCTGGGCCGATCCGGGCCAGCAGACCAAGCCGGCCGCCTGGTCCAGCCACACGCTGGCGCAGCTGAACACTGATGTGTACTCGCACACCTACGGCATTCTCAACTACCTGAAGAGCAACGGCATCACGGTCGAGTGGGTACAGGTGGGCAACGAGATCAACAGCGGCATGCTGTGGCCGGAAGGGAAGACCACCAGCTTCAGCAACCTGGCCGGCCTGATCAACAACGGCTACAACGCGGCCAAGGCGGTGTACCCGAATGCCAAGGTAATCCTGCATCTGGCGAACGGCTACGACAACGCTGTGTTCCGCTGGTTCTTCGACGGCGTGAAAGCGGCCGGCGCCAAGTGGGACGTGATCGGCATGTCGCACTATCCGCCGGCGTCGGACTGGGCCAACTACAACAACAAGATCTCGACCAATATGTGGGACATGGTGTCGCGCTACGCCAAGCCCGTCATGGTGACGGAAGTGGGCATGGACTGGACCCAGGCGGCCACCTCCAAATCCATGCTGGCCGATCTGCTGACCAAGACCAAGGCGCTGGGCGCGAACGGTCTCGGCGTGTTCTACTGGGAGCCGCAAGCCTATCCGGGCTGGCAGGGCTACACCATGGGCGCGCTGGACGCCAGCGGTAAATTCACCGTGGCGCTGGATCCGTTTTAAGCCTGAGAATTGCGGTTTTCGTCGAATACGCTCAGAATGCGTGGTGTAGGTAACGCAGAGGAGTTTCGATGAAAACCGCAACGATCCCATCCTTGAAGGTAGACCCCGAGCTGCGTCTGGCTGCAGAGGAAAGTCTGCAAGAAGGCGAGACGCTCTCTGGCTTTGTAGAACAGTCCATCCGTGAGGCTGTTGAGCGCCGGCGGAATCGGCGAGAGTTCATTGCACGCGGCTTGGCTGCGCGCGAAGATGCGCAAGCCAGCGGCGTTTATATCAGTTCGGATTCCGTTATGGCCAAACTTGAGGCCATGCTCGCTGCCGCGAAGGCTGGAAAATGAGTTTTACGATCCGCTTCACCGAGCATGCTGAAGCGGATCTAATTCGGTTGTACGAATTTATTCTTCAAAGAGACTCCGCCGATTGGCTGCTGGCGGAGCGCGCACTTGACGCCATCAAGAATAGTCTCCGCACGCTTGAATTTACCCCTTTCAGCTGTCGCAAGGCGAGTCTGGAAAGCCCGTTCTTTCGCGAACTGGTTATTCCCTTTGGCGGCTCCGGCTATGTGGCATTGTTTGAGATCGAGGATAATCACACGATTACTATCCTCGCTGTGCGTCACCAGCGTGAAGACGATTACCATTTATAAGCCATGCTGAATCAAACCATTAAATACCTTCATCTTTCCCCTTCCAGTGCGCTGCCTGCGCTGGAAGGCCTGCGCCAGTTCAAAGCCGTTGTCGTGGTCGAAGCCGATGTGGACGAGAGCATGATGTGGGATGCCGCCCGCTGGCTGATCGAATCCGGCTGCCTGTACGCGCTGGCGTGGGGCAAGGACTGCGATCAGTGGCGCGAAGCGATCGACGACGCCGCGCAGGAAGCGGTCAACTACGAAGACGTGCCGGAAGCGAAGCGCGTCTACGTCACTTCGCACGAAGATGAAGAACTGGAAGAAGCCTTCTGGTTCGCCCAGCACCGCGCCATCCACCCGGCGCACGACCTCAACACCACCCTGATCCTCCACCTGGCCGATACCCCGCGCCGCGAAGAGCTCGAAGCGGCTTACAACGACGCTTGAGCGCTTAGCCGTTCTGCGGCCTGCCGACGCTCAAGGCCCAGTTGGTGCCGAAGCGGTCGGTCAGCATGCCGAACAGCGGCGTCCACTGTGCTGGCGCCAGTGGAACGGTGATGGTGGCGCCGTTGGCGATCTTGTCCCAGTAGGCGCTCACTTGTTCCGGCGTTTGGGTCTCCAGCGCAACCAGGAAAGCGTTCTGGCCCGGATGGTAAGGCGTTGCCGAAGGCACGTCGTAAGCCATGATGCGGAAGCCGTTGTCGGCGCCGACCTGCCCCCAGATCAGCTGATCTGCCTCCGCCTCGTTGGTGACCTGGCCAAAATCCTTGTACGTCATTGCCATGACTTCGCCGCCAAACACGGATTGGTAGAAGTTGAGCGCATCACGCGCCTGGCCACGGAAGTTGAGATGGGCTACTGCGCTGACAGTATTTGATTTCATTGGGATTCTCCTGAAAGAAAAAGTGAAGCTCATTCTATTCAGTAGCCCTGTCAGTTTCTGTCAGTAGTCAGCGGCTCTAAAAGGTGATCTTCACCGACGCTGCGCTGCGTTTGGCGTCGCCGTGGAAGACGGCTTCGATGTTGTTGCCGTCCGGGTCGAGTACGAAGGCGGCGTAGTAGCCCGGGTGGTAGGGACGTTCGCCCGGACCGCCGTTGTCCTTGCCGCCGTTGGCCAGCGCGGCTTGGTAGAAGGCATCTACCGTTGCGCGGTCTTTGGCCTGGAAGGCGAGGTGGTGGCGTCCGGTCAGCGCGCCTTGTGCCGCACGACTGTCTGCGGTGGAGACGAATAGCTCGTCAGCCCAGAAATAATCGTCGGCCTTGCCGCCGAGCGGAATATCCAGCACTTCAAAAACAGCCGTGTAAAACTTTTGCGATGCGGGCAGGTCGCGCACCACCAGCTGAATATGATCGATCAAACGGCCGCGATGCAGTTCTTGCGTTTCCATAGCGTCACTCCTCGGATGTGTGCCGCCAATTCTAGCTCAGAGCGATTTTTGGACGCGCCACGATAGCGGCAGGGTAAGCAGCAGGATGGCAGCCAGTGACAGCAGCGCTACCGGCACGCCCATCACGTCGCCCACGCGGCCGAACAGTACCGGCGATAGCGCACCGGCGCCGATGGTGCCGGTGTAGAACAGCGCAAACGCTTGCTCGCGCTTGCCCGGCGCGGCCAGTTCGGGCACTGCGCCGTACAGCACCGAGGAGGTGCCGTTCAGTGCAAGTCCCAGCAGTGGCAACATGGCCATGACCGCCGCCAGCGGCAGGAACACCGCGGCGACGATGCACAGAGAAGTTGCGGACTCGGTCAGCCACACCGTCTTCATCATGCCGATGCGCGCTCCGAGGTAGCCGCACAGCAGCTTGCCAAACGCGCCGCCGATAAACAGCAGCGATAGTGCAACGCCGATGCCGGCCGTGCCCGCCCCTTTGCTCTTCAACAGGAAGGGCAGGAAGGTGAGGAAGCCCATGCGCACGGTGCTGTCCAGCGTGCCGGTTGCCAGCAGTGCGCGCAGGCCGCCGGCCGAGCCTTTGCCGGTGCTCGTCTTTGCCGCGCGCTCGGCATGCGTGGCGAGTGCGGCTTGCGATGGAATCAGCCACCATAGCAGCAACGCCGTAGCCAGTCCCAGCAAGCCGATCATGGTCACGCTGACCTGCCAGCTGACCACCACCAGCAACAAGCCGACCGCGCCCGGTATCAACGTCTTGCCGATATCGCCGGCAAAGTTGTACTGCGACAGCGCTTCTTTCACGCCGCCACCCGCTTCATGGGTATCGGTCACCAGCGAGGAAGCCAGAGGATGCTGGGTGCTGGCGCCGAGGCCGCCCAGCATCAGCGCCAGCAGCAAAGTGGCGAGGCCGCCGGCCTGGCCGGCAATCAGGTAGGCCACACCAGCCAGCGCGGTGCCGCCGATCAGCATGCGTTCGCGCCCCCAGCGCTTCGCCAGGCGGCTGGCCAGCAACTGGAAGCTCGCCATCACGCCCGAATACGAGGCGCGCAGCAGGCCGATCATGGCGTAGCTGATGGCGAATTGGGCCTGCCAGATCGGCAGCAGAACATAAATGAGATCAGTGAAGCCGTCATGCACGGCGTGTGCGGTGCTGGCGGCGATGAGGGAGCGGCGGCGGGCGTTGGGCATTCCGCCAGTGTAGCAGACGAAAAAAAAGCCAGCTTCCGAAGAAGCTGGCTTTGCTGGCTTAGTGAGCCGGCCGGCAGAATTACATCATGCCGTCCATGCCACCCATGCCGCCCATGCCACCCATACCGCCCATGCCGCCGGCTGGTTTGTCTTCGGTGACTTCAGCGATCATGCAGTCGGTGGTCAGCATCAGGCCAGCGATCGACGCTGCGTTTTGCAGGGCCGAACGGGTTACTTTGGCTGGGTCCAGAACGCCCATTTCAACCATGTCGCCGTAGGTGCCGTTCGAAGCGTTGTAGCCGAAGTTGCCTTCGCCTGCCAGCACCGCGTTCACCACCACCGACGATTCTTCGCCGGCGTTCTGCACGATCATGCGCAGTGGCTCTTCCATCGCGCGCAGCACGATCTTGATACCTGCGTCCTGGTCGGCGTTGTCGCCTTTCAGGTCCTTGATCTTGGCGCGGGCGCGCAGCAGGGCAACCCCGCCGCCTGGCACAATGCCTTCTTCCACAGCAGCGCGGGTTGCGTGCAGGGCGTCTTCAACACGTGCTTTCTTCTCTTTCATTTCAACTTCGGTTGCAGCACCAACCTTGATCACTGCCACGCCGCCGGCCAGCTTGGCCACGCGCTCTTGCAGTTTTTCGCGGTCGTAGTCCGAGGTCGCTTCTTCGATTTGCACGCGGATTTGCTTGACGCGGGCTTCAATCGCAGCGGCTTGGCCAGCACCGTCGATAACGATGGTGTTTTCTTTGCCGACTTCGATACGCTTGGCTTGGCCCAGCTCTTCCAGCGATACTTTTTCCAGGGTCAGGCCGACTTCCTCAGCTACAACCTGGCCGCCGGTCAGGATAGCGATGTCTTCCAGCATGGCTTTACGACGGTCGCCGAAGCCAGGAGCCTTGACAGCAACGGTTTTCAGGATGCCGCGGATGTTGTTGACCACCAGGGTAGCCAGCGCTTCGCCTTCGATGTCTTCAGCGATGATCAGCAGTGGACGGCCCGACTTGGCGATCTGTTCCAGGATAGGCAGCAGGTCGCGGATGTTCGAGATTTTCTTGTCGCACAGCAGAACGAATGGGTTGTCCAGAGCGGCAACTTGCTTGTCCTGGTTGTTGATGAAGTATGGCGACAGGTAGCCGCGGTCGAACTGCATACCTTCAACGATATCCAGCTCGTCGTTCAGCGACTTGCCGTCTTCCACGGTGATGACGCCTTCCTTGCCGACTTTTTCCATCGCTTCAGCGATGCGCTCGCCGATCGACGAATCCGAGTTGGCCGAGATCGCGCCAACCTGGGCGATTTCTTTCGAGGTGGTGGTTGGCTTGGCGATTTTCTTCAGTTCTTCAACCGAAGCGGAAACAGCCTTGTCGATACCGCGTTTCAGGTCCATTGGGTTCATGCCGGCGGCAACGAACTTCATGCCTTCGCGAACCAGTGCTTGTGCCAGCACGGTTGCGGTGGTGGTGCCGTCACCGGCGTTGTCCGAGGTTTTGGAAGCGACTTCCTTGACCATCTGGGCGCCCATGTTCTGCAGCTTGTCTTTCAGTTCGACTTCTTTAGCAACCGACACACCGTCCTTGGTCACGGTTGGGGCGCCGAACGAGCGCTCCAGCACCACGTTGCGGCCTTTCGGGCCCAGGGTGACTTTTACTGCGTTAGCCAGAATGTTAACGCCTTCAACCATTTTGGCGCGCGCTGCGTCGCCGAAGATTACTTCTTTAGCTGCCATGTTATTTGCTCCTGTGAGGTATTAAGTGGGATCGGTGCGACCAAGAATTACTTGGTGACGATCGCCATGATGTCTTCTTCGCGCATGACCATCAGTTCCTGGCCGTCGATCTTGACGGTCTGGCCGGCGTATTTGCCGAACAGGACGCGGTCGCCTACTTTGACATCCAGAGGACGCACTTTGCCGTCGTCCAGGATCTTGCCGTTGCCAACTGCCAGGACTTCACCTTGATCTGGTTTCTCGGCAGCCGCATCAGGGATGATCAGGCCGGACGCAGTTTTGGTCTCTTGGTCCAGACGTTTGACGATAACGCGATCGTTCAAAGGGCGAAGGTTCATACAAAACTCCTTAATTTTTTAACAATGGTGCGAAATGTTGGTAGTTGGGAAAGGCTGTTAGCACTCCTCCCTAACGAGTGCCAATTATAGGGACGACTATGCCCCATTTCAAGGCAAACACTTTGCGGAAGGGCAAAAAAAGCACGCCGCAAGGCAAAAAAACTACCTTCGGCGTGGTCAGAAGGGAAATATTACTCGTGGTAAAGCTGGGAGCGGCCGCCGTCGATCAGGATATCGGTGGCGTTGATGAAGGGGGCTTCGTCGCTGGCCAGGAACAGGGCGGTGGCCGCCACTTCTTCCGGTTTGCCGAGGCGCTTGCACGGCAGCAGGGCGGCCTGGCGGGCGCGTTCGGCTTCCGGATCGGGTTGGGCGGCGAAGTGGCGCTCGATCATGTCGGTGACGATCAGGCCTGGCGAGATGGAGTTGACGCGGATGCCGCGCGCCGCGTATTCGAGGCCCAGCGCGCGCGTCATGCCGATCAGCGCGTGCTTGGCGACCGGGTAGGGGAAGCAGCCGGGGATGATTTTGTGGCCGTGCACGGAGGCGATGTTGACGATGCTGCCCGCGCCTTGCGCCAGCATCGAGGGCAGCACGGCGCGCGCGCCGTTCCAGGCGCCTTCCAGGTCGACGGCGAAGCAGCGCTTCCAGTCTTCCTCGCTCAGCGCCAGCGGATCGTCGAACACGTTCATGCCGGCGTTGTTGATGAGGATATCGACTTTGCCGAAGCGTTCAATGGTGCGCGCGGCCAGGGCTTCCATGGCTGCGCGGTCGGCCACGTCGGCGTGCACGAACAGGCTGCGCTCCGGGCCCAGCTCTGCGGTGATGGCGCGGGCGGCGTCGTCCTCGCGGTGGCTGTTGAGGGTGACCATCGCACCTTCGGCCGCAAAGCGGCGGGCGATGGCCAGCCCGATGCCTTGCGTTGAGCCGGTGACGATGGCGACTTTGCCTTTCAGGCGTTCAGACATGCTTGCTCCTTAGGGCGTGATGCGCAGTTGATAGACCGGGATGACGGTGACGCTGCGCACTTTCGCCATCTGCTGTTCGCCGCCGAAATTGGGGCGGGCTTCTTTCGGCAGGTAGACCGGTGCGTCGGCGCGCAGTGGCAGCACGGAGACGGTCAGCGGCTGGTCGAGCAGGGCGGCTTGCTGTCGCAGGCCGAATTGCCATTGGTAGCCGCTGTAGTACCAGTCGTCCAGCAGGCGGGTGCGGGAGTATAGGCGGCCGATGTCGCCGACGAAGTCGATTTGCAGCAGGGCGTCGTCGAGGCCTTTCAATTGCTCGCGTGGGACGTTGATCTGCCACGCGGCTGCGGCCTTGAAGTTTTCAGGCAGCGGCTGGATTGCCGCCTTCGCGGTGCCGCCGATGACGATCGGCGCGGCTTCCTGTGCAGCGCGCGTTTGCGTGACGCTGGCTTTGACTTCGCGGGCAGGAAGCGATGCTTCGAAGGCCTGGAAGATGCCATCGTTACCGGCTGCGCGCACGGCGACCGTCGCGGTCGGGCCGTCGCCGGCGGCGTTGGCGCCGGCGTTGCTCGGCGCGGCGGCATGCGCGGCGCGGGGCTGGGTGGTCCATGCGGCTGCGGTGGTCGTCGCCTTCGGCGCGGTGGTCAGCGCCGGGTAGATGGCGAAGCGGAATTTGCTGTCGCCGACCGAGCGCATTTGCAGCGCGTTGCCATCGACGTAGGCCTGGTCTGCGGACAGCAGCAGGCGTCGCTGGCCAGCCAGTTGAATCACGCTCAGTTGCTGCGATTGTTCAGCCGTCAGCACGACGATGGTCAGCGGACGCTTGCCGTCGCGCTGCACGGTCACTGCCGCGCCGGCGCCGGGCTGCACGCCGGTGACGAGCGTCTTGCCAGCCGCCGTGGCGATTTGCGCGCCCGGGGCGCTGATCTTCGCGCTGGCGTCGAACGACAGTTCAACCGGCACGCCGGCGCTGGCGGCGAATACTGCCACCACGCCTGCCTTGCCTTGATCCAGCAGCGTCAATGGCTGCGCAGTGGCGTAGTGCAGATTGGTGCCATCGAGATCGAGGTTCAGTGGCCAGATAAAGTACGCACCATTGGCGATATCAACCGGCTTGCTTGGCAGCGTAATGCTCTGGCCTTGCAGCTTGACCGCAAACTGCGTGGCCTTCTGCGCCGCCATCGGATACTGGCGCACATGGTTATTCACGAACAGGAAACCGCGATCGCCTTCGCTGCGCACCGCAAAGCGTGCAGTCGACAAATCATCCGGCTTGGCCGGCGACACTTCCGGCTTCCTCACCGTCATCGGCGCGAGACGCGAACCGAAATCGTGAAGGAACAAATGGAAGGGACGCAGCTTCTCCAGCACCTTGCGCTGCTGGCCATCCGGCCCAAGCGGTGCCTGGAAGTCGTAGCTGATCATGGTGGTGTCGTTGTAGCCGCCACTGAGGGTGCTTTCCTCCATGCCCGTACCGCCAAGGCTCAACGGATTACGGCCGCCGTGGAACATGTAATAGCCCATCAGATTCACACCGGAGCCCAGCTGCACCGGCAGCATGGACGCGATATCGTCCGCCGACACTACGGTGCGGCGGCGATACATGAACGGCAGGCCGGCGCCGTATTCCGCGCCGAGGAATGGCGTCACATCCTTATCGGTTTCCGCAGTGCCCGGCGCATGCGCCGCAGTCTGCGCGCCAAGGTCGCCGCTCACACGCGTATCGAAGCGGAAGGCGTAAGTCTCTTTCGGCGGCAGCTCTTTGGTGCTCACGCCCCAGGGTTCATCGGGGTAGCCGCCGAATACCGGCGTCACTTCGCCGGTAGGATAAATTGTGCCGTCCCAGCCGGTGACGGTGTAGTAAGGCACATCCATGCCCGCCTTCAGCGCCAGCTTTTTCAGCGCGGCGATGTGGGCGATGCCTTTGCCTTCACCATCAATGTTGTATTCATTTTCAAGCTGAATGCCGATCACACGGCCGCCATCCTTCCACAGCTGGCCCTTGATCTGCTGGCCGATCTGCTGATAGAGGCGTTCCACAAACACCATGTACTGCGGATCGTTGGAGCGTGTCGGCATGGCGTTGACCACCCAATCCGGAATGCCGCCGTAGCGCACTTCCGCGTGCGCCCACGGGCCGACGCGCACCACCACATCCAGCCCGGCCTTGGTGGCCAGCTGCACGAAGCGGCGCAGGTCGCGGTTGCCCGACCAGTCGAATTTTCCTTCCACTTCCTCGTGGTGATTCCACATGACGTAGCTGGCCACGATATCGATGCCGGCCGCCTTCATCTTGCGCAGCTCCGCTTCCCATTGCGAAGCGGGCGTGCGGCTGTAGTGGAATTCGCCCATCACCGGCAGCCACGGGGCGCCGTTGCGGGTCAGGTAGCGCGCGTTGGCGCCGAGGGTATCGCCGTTGGGGGCGATGGCGCTGCCGAGACGGAGCGCCGCTTTGAGAGGAGCGGGATTGGGAGCGCTGGCGTCGATGGCGAGCGTGGCGGCACCAGCAGCGCTAGCCGCCAGCACACCCGCAACCAAAGCCGCGCAGGTGCGCAGGCGGAATGTCATCAGATTACCACTCCGCGACGCTGCCGTCTTCGTGGCGCCAGACCGGATTGCGCCAGTCAGGGGCGTTCTTGCTCGCTTCGATGACGCGCGCTTCGTCCACTTCCACGCCCAGGCCAGGCTTCGGCAGCGGCTTGCAATAGCCGTCGACGATCTTGAAGTCGTCCTTGTTGATGACGTAGTCGAGCAGCTCGCCGCCCTTGTTGTAGTGGATGCCCATGCTCTGTTCCTGCAGCACGGCGTTGTACGACACGAAGTCCACCTGCAGGCAGGAAGCCAGCGCCACAGGACCCAGCGGGCAGTGCGGCGCCAGCGTGATGTCGTAGGCTTCGGCCATCGAGGCGATCTTCAGGCATTCGGTGATACCGCCGGCGTGCGACAGGTCCGGCTGCACGATCGACAGGCCGCCGGCCGCGAACACGTTCTTGAATTCGAAGCGCGAGTACATGCGCTCACCGGCCGCCAGCGGGATGGAGGTCATCTCGGCCAGGCGCGGGTAGTATTCGGCCTGCTCGGCCAGCACCGGTTCTTCCACGAACAGCGGGCGGAATTGTTCCAGTTCGCGCAGCAGGGTCTTGGCCATCGGCGCGGCCACGCGGCCGTGGAAGTCCAGGCCGAATTCGATGGTGGTGCCGAACGCTTCGCGGATCTCGGCGACGCGGCGCACCGCTTCATCGACCTTGGCCGAGGTGTCCAGCATGCCCAGTTCCTCGGTGCCGTTCATCTTGAAGGTATTGAAGCCGCCTTTTTGCAGCGTGCGGATTTGTTCGATGATGTCGGACGGACGGTCGCCGCCCACCCAGCTGTACATCTTCATGCGGTCGCGCACCAGGCCGCCCAGCAGTTCGTACACCGGCTTGCCCAGTACCTTGCCCTTGATATCCCACAGCGCCTGGTCGATGCCGGCGATGGCGCTCATCAGGATGGCGCCGCCGCGGTAGAAGCCGGCGCGGTACATGGTTTGCCACAGGTCGTTGATGCGCGATGGGTCCTGGCCGATCAGGTAGGGTTCCATTTCCTGCACCGCCGTCTCCACGGTGCGGGCGCGGCCTTCGATGACCGGCTCGCCCCAGCCGACGACGCCTTCATCGGTTTCGATTTTGAGCAGCATCCAGCGCGGTGGAACACGGTAGGTCGTCAGTTTGATGATTTTCATAGGATCGGATCAAGGTGAGGATGGTTCAGGGAACAGCGCTCAGTCTAAGGCCGGTCGCTAGACTGGAAATATGATTAATTCGCAGGGAGCCATATCATTATCGGATAGCTGCTGCTATGCGATATCGTCATGGGTGGAAGCGGTTTATTCATAGCAGCGCCGCTGGGGGCTCGCTTAGACTGGAATCCGTCAAAAACCGCCTTGCAGGAGCCGTATGAATTCCCCCAGCGCCGCCATTGCCTCCACTCCCGGTGCCATGTTAATCCGGGTCGGGCAAGCCGGTAGCGCGTTACGCTGGGACGCGGCGCGTCAGTGCTGGCGCTGGGCCGATCCGCTCGGCAGCCAGCTGTACGCCTGGCCGGCGCCGCCCGCCAGGCCGAGTGGCGTGCGCATGCTGGAGAGCGCCTGCGCCATGGCGTGCTGCAGCTCGGGCCGCGTGCTACTGGGACTGGGCAAGCGCCTCGGCATCGTCGAGCTGCCGGAGCCGGGGCAGCCCAGCCGCCCGTTGCAGGCGCAGGTACTGGTCACCATTGACGCGGCAGAGCCGCGCACCAGCATCAGCGATGGCTGCGCCGACCGCCACGGCAATTTTGTGTTCGGCACTGCCAACACAGGGCAAGACAAGCGCCCGATCGGCAGCTTTTACCAATACTCGCAGCGCTACGGCGTGCGCCGCCTGGCGCTGCCGGCGGTGGCGGCAGCGGCCAGCATCGCCTTCAGTCCGGACGGCCGCCGCATGGTGTTTGCCGACGCCGCGCGCGGCCCCATCATGCAATGCGAGTACGAGCCGGAACGCGCCAGAGTCAGCAACGTAAAACAGTATTCGGAACTGCTGGAGCAGGGCGCCGGCGCAGCTATTTTTGACCGCGACGGCAATCTGTGGAGCGTGCAAGGCGGCGTGCTGGTGCAGTCCGGCGGCGATGGGCGGGCGCTGCAGCGGATTGTGCTGGCGCGCGAGGCAGCGGCCAGCGTGGCTTTCGGCGGCGAGACATTAAACCAGCTGCTGGTGCTGGGCGCCCACGGCGGCCTGTACGGCTTGTTGCCCGATGTGCAAAAGGGGCTGGCGCCTGGCGTGGCCGATACCCTGTTTATTGATAGCGGGAGCGCTTCCACAGCCAGTTCGCGGGCCTGACGGTGATTGACGCTGCTGCGCCCCCCATTTATGATGGGCAATCAAACTGAACACCAATATGACTGACTCCCGCTCGGACCGATTTGTTCGTTCCCACCTGAAAACCCGTCACCTCGTCTTGCTGGTTGAACTTGGCCGGCATGGTTCGATTGCCCACGCAGCGCAAGCCGCCAACCTGACGCAGCCCGGTGCATCCAAGCTGTTGGGTGAGCTGGAGCACGCGCTCGGGGTGCAGCTGTTCGAGCGCCTGTCGCGCGGCGTGTCGCCGACCTGGTACGGCAAGGTGCTGATCCGCCGTGCCGGCGCGGCGCTGGCGGAGATGGACGCGGCGCACCAGGAAGTGATGGAGCTGCTGTCCGGCCTGCGCGGCCGGGTGGGCATCGGCACCGTGCTGGCCCCGGCCACCGGGCTGGTGCCGAAGGCCATCAACCTGTTGAAGGAACGCCACGCGCGCGTGCATGTGGCGGTGAATATGTCGACCAGCAAAGTGCTGGTCGAACGCCTGCGCAGCGGCGAGCTGGATCTGGTGGTGGGCCGTATCCTCGATACCGAGGCGGCCGACGAACTGAATTTCGAGCCGCTGACGGACGAACCGCATTTACTGATTGCGCGCGCCAGCCATCCGCTGATGGACCGCACGGCCCTGAAGCTGGAAGACCTGATGGACCAGTGCTGGGTGCTGCCGCCGGCCGGCTCCATCCTGCGTGATCGCCTCACCGCGCTGTTCCTGTCGCATGGCCTGGAGCAGCCTGCGGAGACTGTCGAAACGCTGGACATGCCCGTGGTTGCTAGTCTCCTGCTGAATAACGACATGATCGTGGCGCTGCCGGCGGAAGCCGTGCAGCCATATCTGGATGCAGGCCTGTTGAAGGTGCTGCCGTTCGATCTGGGTGTGAGCATGGATTCCTTCGGCATTGTGACGCGCAAGCGACACCAGCTCTCGCCTGGCGCCGATGCGATGCTGACCGCGCTGCGCGACGCCGCGGCCAGCATCTATCCTCACTATCGCAAGCCATAACAAGTCTGATCAAGTTCGTGATATACGAACTTGGTATGGCCCAAACTAAAATAGCTATTGGTTTGTAAATTCGTGTTTCGTTAGCATCCGGTTATCCGTCCACATCCTCATCAGAGACGGGACAAATACAAACACTGGAGATGCACAATGAAGCATAAAAAAATGAGCTGGCTGATTGCTACGCTCTTCACTTCCCCTCTGCTGGTCCAAGACGTTCTCGCACAAGAAGCTGCCGCCGATAGCATCCAGCAGGTCAATGTCACCGGTATCCGCGCTTCGGTGCGCAATGCGCTGGCGGCCAAGGAAGCCTCGAACAGCATCGTTGAAGTCATCGCATCGGAAGATATCGGCAAGCTGCCGGATACCACCATCGCTGAATCGCTGGCGCGTTTGCCTGGCCTGTCTTCGGGTCTGGACCGCGGCAACGCTTCGCAAATCGTAGCGCGCGGCATGGGCCCGCGCTTTATCGGCGCGACCCTGAACGGCCGCGAACTGGCATCGTCGGAGCCTAACCGCGCCGTGCGTTTCGAGCAGTTCCCGTCGGAGTCGCTGAGCGGTGCAACCGTCTACAAAACGCAGCAAGCCGATTTGGCCGAAGGCGGCATCGCTACGACGATTGATCTGCAAACGGTTTCACCTCTGAAGATGAGCGGCCGCCAGGTGGTGCTGCGCGCCGACGCGCTGTACTACCCGCTGGGCAAGGACATTCAAGGCGCGGACAAGAGCGCACCGCGTATCGGCGGCGTGTTCCTCGATCAATTCGCCAACAAGACCATCGGCGCGGCGCTGGCCTTCAGCTACCAGGACCAGCCGGCGATCCAGAAGAACAAGCGCCACTGGGGCTTTAACGAAACCAACTCGGTCGACGTGACCGGCGACGGCAAGATCGACAAGCTGCCGTGGGGCTTCCAGGACGAAGCGCGCCAGGGCAAGGACAAGCGCGGCAGCGTGCTGGGTAAAGTCGAATGGAAACCGAACAACGACGTGCTGATCACCGCCGACACCTACTACGCGGAAGCGAAGATCAAGGAGCGTGGCCTGCAGCACTGGGTGGACGGCGTCGGCAACTGGGATGGCGGCAATTCGGCCAACTACAGCAACCTCGATGTGCGCGACGGCTACGTGGTCGGCGGCACCATCAAGAATGCCACGCTGCTCAATAACGATTTCATCTACGTACAGGACACCAGCGTTGCCGCCTCGGGCCTGAACGGCAAGTTCAACGCCGGCGAGTGGAAGATCGACGCCGACCTGTCGACCTCGCACGCACGCCGCGGCAGCGCATGGCGCGACCTGCGCCAGAGCGCCTTCAACGTACCGGTCACCTGGTCGTTCCCTGGCGACGAAGTGCAGAACTACAGCGTGGGCATCGACAGCGGCAAGGTCTCCAACTTCGGCGACCCTAGCCTGTACATCGACACCGATGGCCACGTGAAGGACAAGCTGAATGCCGCAGCCCTGAGCGCATCGCGCGCCATTGACGGCAGCATCATCAACCGCATCAAGTTCGGCGTGCGCGCCACCGATCGCGAGAAGAGCTACCACCAGACCACCTGGACCCTGGCCGGCAAATCGATTCCGGCGTCGGCCTACGAGACCATCAACGTCGACGGCTATCCATCGTTCATCGGCCTGAAAGACTGGGACAGCACCATCGCTTCGGTCTACGGCGCCAACGCCTTCAATCCGAATGGCCAGAAGCAGGAAGACTGGCAGATCCAGAACGACAAGCTGGCTGGCTGGAAGGTCAAGGAGCGCAGCACCTCGGCCTTCGTGCAGGGCGACCTGGATGGCGAAGCTTTCGGTAAAACCTACCGTGGCAATGTCGGTCTGCGCCTGGTGCATACCAAGCAGACCGGCTACGGTGCGGAGTCGATCAACGGCGCCAAGGCAACGCCTACCGAAGGCGGCACCTCGTACACCGAAGTCCTGCCTAGCCTGAACCTGATCTTCAACATGGATGAAGCACAGGAACGCCAGGTTCGCTTCAGCGTGGCCCGCGCCATGTCGCGCGCACCGCTGGACGAAATGCGCGCCTCGCGCAACCTGAGCCTGAGCACCACCGACACCAGCCAGCCGATCACCGGCAGCGCCGGCAATCCTGATCTGAAGCCGATGATGGCCAACCAGGTGGACCTGTCCTACCAGTGGTACTTCGGCAAAGGCTCGCTGCTGTCGGCCGGTGGCTTCTACAAGAAGGTATCGCGCTACATCGCGATCGAAAGCGACACCACCACCATCAATGGCCGCACTGCGACCATCACCCGTTCGGTGAACGGCGAGGGCGGTGACATTCGCGGCCTGGAACTGGTGTACCAGCAGGCCTTCACCTCGCTGCCTGCGCCGTGGGATGGCCTGGGTATCTTCAGCAGCTACTCCTACACCACCAGCAACATCAAGGAGCAGACCCCGGTCGGCAATCCGTATCCGATCGAAGGCCTGATGAAGTCCAACGGCGGCGTGACCCTGTGGTACGAGAAAGCCGGCTACGAAGCCCGCCTGTCGGCCAACTATCACAGCAAGTTCGCGCGCAACCCAACCTGGGGCGCCGGCCAGCTTATCATGAACGAAGCCGAGACTTACCTGACGTTGAACCTGTCGAAGCAGCTGACGCCTAACCTGCAACTGCGCTTCGGCATCGATAACCTGACCAACCAGAAAGCGGTCTACACTAGCGCCAACATTCCGGGGCAGCAGGAAGTCACTGAGTTCGGCCGCCGCTACAACCTGGGCCTGACTTTCAAGCTGTAAGCACGCGTTAATCCTTTTTATCGTGGTTTTTGCGGAGTGGTGCGTGATGGCGCTACTCCGTTTTTTTTATCTGGAGCTCGATTGTGAAAACAAGACTGATAGCTACCTTCCTGTTGATGCTGGCCTGCGTGACTGCCGGCGCCCACGCTGCCCCGCGCGAGCGCTTGTCGCTCGACCGTGGCTGGCTGTTCCACCAGGGCGACATCGTCCAGCCGCCCATCGTTGGACATGAAGAATCCTACGGCAACGCCAAGGCCGGCAGCGCCGGCGGCGCGGCCGGCAATGAATACGACGACTCGGACTGGCGCCGCCTCGACTTGCCGCATGACTGGGCGGTGGAAGGCCCGTTCGATCCCAAGGCCAATGTGGCGCAAGGCTATCGTCCGCGCGGCATCGGCTGGTATCGCCGTTATTTGAAAGTCGATGCGGCCGATCGCGGCAAGCATTTTGAATTGCAGTTCGACGCCATCGCCACCCACGCCACGGTCTGGGTGAACGGCAATGTGGTCAACCGCAACTGGTCCGGCTACAACGCCAGCTACATCGATATCACGCCTTTCCTGCGTTACGGCGATGCGCTGAACACCATCGCCATCCGCGTCGATGCGGAAGCGATGGAAGGCTGGTGGTACGAGGGCGCGGGCATATACCGCCATAGCTGGCTGGTGAAACGCAGTCCTGTGCACGTGACGACGGACGGCGTGCATGCCACCCCGCGTCTCGTCAAGGACAAGCAGTGGAGCATCCCGGTTGCGGTCACGCTGAACAACAGCGGCAAGACCGCCGGCGATGTGATCGTCGAAGTGACGGTGTACGACCCGTCCGGCAAACAGGTGGCACAGCGCACCGCGCCTGCTACGGTGGGCGTGCTGGCCAACAGCGTGGTGCAGCTGCCGGTGACGATCAACAATCCGGCCCTGTGGTCGATTGAGAAAACCAATCTGTATCGCGTCACCACGCGCGTTCTGCAAGCCGGCAAGGCGGTGGATGAAACCTCGCTGCACACCGGCTTCCGCACCATCCGCTTCGATGCGGCGCAAGGCTTCTTCCTGAACGGCGTGCACGTCAAGCTGCAAGGTGTTTGCATCCACCAGGACCACGCCGGCGTTGGCGTGGCGGTGCCGGATTCGGTGTGGGAATATCGCCTGCGCCGCCTGAAGGAGCTGGGCGTGAACGCGATCCGCTTCTCGCACAACGCCCCGGCGGCGGAAGTGCTGGACATGGTGGACCGCATGGGCTTCGTGGTGATGGACGAGAACCGCAACTTCAATCCATCGCCGGACTACATGAAGCAGCTGGAATGGATGGTCAAGCGTGACCGCCATCATCCGGGCGTGATCTTGTGGTCGGTGTTCAATGAAGAACCGGTGCAGGCGACCGAAGTCGGTTACGAAATGGTGCGCCGCATGTCGGCCGCAGTGAAGGCGCTCGACGATACGCGTCCTGTCACCGCCGCCATGAACGGCGGCTTCCTCACCGAGCTGAATGTGTCTCACGCGGTGGACGTGGTGGGCGCCAACTACCAGGTGCCGGACTACGACAAGTATCACAAGGCCTATCCGAACAAGCCGTTCACCAGTTCCGAAGATACTTCCGCCTTCATGACGCGCGGCGAGTACAAGACGGTGAAAGAGAAAAACCTCATCGCCAGCTACGACGACGATGCGGCACCGTGGGGCAACACCCACCGCGATGCATGGCAGGCCATCGATACGCGCCCTTACGTGGCGGGCGGTTTCGTCTGGACCGGTTTCGATTATCGCGGCGAGCCAACGCCAAACGAGTGGCCGTCGGTCAGCTCGGTGTTCGGCATCATGGACCTGAACGGCTTTGCCAAGACTGCCTACTACATCCACCAGGTGCAGTGGATCAAGGACAAGCCGCTGATCCACATCGCACCGCACTGGAACTGGAAGCAGGGCGAGAACGTGCGCGTGATGGTGATGGCGAACGTCGAAACCATCAAGCTGCTGCTCAACGGCCGCACGCTGGGCGAGCAGAAGGCCGACCCATACCGCATGAATAACTTCAACGTCGCCTTCGAGCCGGGCAAGCTGGAAGCCATCGGCTACAAGGGCGGCAAGGAAGTGGTGCGCACGGCGGTGGAAACCACTGGCGCGCCTGTGAAGCTGGAACTGGTGCCGGATCGCGCGCAACTGGCGGGCGACGGCTACGACGCCATGCCGATCACCGTGCGCGCGCTGGATGCGCAAGGCCGCGCCGTGCCGCTGGCCGATAACGAAGTGACCTTCGCTGTCAGCGGCGGCGGGCGCTCCATCGGCCACGGCAACGGCGATCCAAACTCGCACGAGAACGAGAAAGGGGCCACGCGCCGCCTGTTCAACGGCCTGGCGCAGCTGATCGTGCAGACCAGCTACGGCAGCAAGGACGCCATCACCATCAACGCCAGCGCCGCCGGCCTGCAAGCCGCCAGCGTGACGATCCCGGTGAAGCAGGCCGCGGCCATCCCGTACGTTGAACCGGCCGACGCGCCGCTGACCTTCGTGCGCGGCTGGCGCATCGCGCCGGACAGCGATGCACGTCCAGACCCGAACCAGCAACTGGCCAGCTTCGACATGAACACCTGGGGCTGGGGCTCGCCGCCGATGCGCGCCGCTGCGGGCAGCAAGTACCACCTGTACCGCGCCAGCTTCACGCCGCGCAAGAACCTGTCCGATGGCACCGGCCGCATCCGCTTCGCCGCCATCAAGGGCAAGGCGGAGATCTGGCTCAACGGCCAGCTGATCGGCAAGAAGGACAGCTACGCCACGCAAGGGCTGGACGTCACGCTGCCGGCTGGCGTCGGCAAGCGCGAGCTCAACGTACTGATCGAGGCCGAGCCGGGGCAGGGCAGCGGTATTGAAGGCTATGTCACGATTGAGCCCGGATTGTTGGTAAGCAGTAAATAAATCGCGTGCTTTTGTTGGCAAACACGCGATTCGGTTGACGGCATCCCGCCTGCTCCCTATAGTGGCGGGATGATTTCCGAATTCCAAGACCTCTCCGATAAAATCGACCAGCTGGCTGAAATGACTGCCGCGCTGCGTCGCGAAAACGCCCAGCTGCGCCAGGCCAATGCCGCTCTTGTGGCGGAGAACATGGGCTATCAGCGCCGCCTGGGCGAAGCCTCCGGCCGACTCGAAGCCCTGCTGGGATCCATCCCGGGGCTCGAGAGCGCCGATACCGATGACAAGCTTCCAGAAAACGAGGATGCGCAATGATTCAGCTGGACGTCACCATCATGGGCCAGCCCTACAAGCTGGCTTGCAAGGAGGATGAGGAAGCGGCGCTGCGCAAGGCGGTCGCCTTCGTGGACCGCAAAATGTGCGCGATCCGCGACGCCGGTAAAGTCAAGGGCACCGACCGTATCGCAGTAATGGCGGCACTGAGCATGGCTGGTGAATTCCTCGCTGTGAAAGCGCCACAAGGTCCGTTGTCTGACATGTCGATGCTGGAAGTGCAGACCAAGATGGCAGCCATGCATAAAGTGCTGGACGCCGCCCTGACCCCGCAGGAAGCGCTGTTTTAATCGATTTTTAAATCGAACAGGCCTTCCTTTGCGGCGCACAAGAGAGTAAACTCCTTTTCACCCTGCGGTGTTCGAGACTTGTCATATATTCCTTGAACCATTTGTTTGCACCGGTCGTGGAAATTTGTTCGATGGGCGAGAGCGTCGCTAGTCCGATGAACCCGAAATTGAACTAACCGTGACCACCTGAGCCTTTTAGGTTCGGGATGCCGGCAAGACGGCACAGGCGGGGCCTTATATCCAAAGAAGCGGTTGTTAGCATGTGAATGCGCAGCCGCTTTTTTTCGTCTGGAGAATCCTGATGCAATACTGGCTGATGAAGTCCGAACCGGATGAAGTAAGTATCGATGACGTGATGGCGTCACCCAAGCAGACCACCGCGTGGTTCGGCGTGCGCAATTACCAGGCGCGCAATTTCATGCGCGATCAGATGCAGGTCGGCGATGGGGTGCTGTTCTACCACTCTAGTTGCCCGGAGCCCGGCATTGCAGGCCTGGCGGAGATAGTGAGCACTCCTTATCCGGACGCCTCGCAGTTCGACAGCAAGAGCAAATACTATGATCCGAAGGCAACGCAGGAAACGCCGCGCTGGATTTCGATTGATGTGAAGGGCACGCAGAAAACGCGTCTGCTGTCGCTGGCGGAGATGCGCACCATCCCCGCGCTGGAAGAGATGGTGGTGCTGCAGAAGGGCAGCCGCCTGTCCATCACGCCGGTCACGCCGGCGCAATGGAAAGCCATCGTCAAGCTTTTGAAGTGAGGATAGGGGCGCGGCCTTGCTGGCGCGCCTTGTAGGCCCACAGCAGCATCACAATCGCGCCGACAATCATCGGCAGCGACAGCACTTGGCCGGAGGTAATCGGCATGCCCAGCACCGTGGTTTCCCAGTCCGGCGTGCGGAAGTACTCGGTGAAGAATCGCGCGCAGCCATACAGCAGGGTGTAGAACGCGCCTACCGCCAGGCGTGGACGCTCCTTGCGCGCATACAGCCACAAAATCACGAACACGATCAGGCCGTCGACCAGCAGCTGGTACAGCGGCGACGGATGGCGCAGGCCTTGCAGGAACACCGGGTCCGGATGCAGCGGGTAGCGAATGTCCGGCCACAGCATGGCCCATGGCAGCGATTGATCGCTCACCACGCGGCCCGGCAGTTCGGCATTGATGAAGTTGCCGAGGCGGCCCGCCGCATAACCGAGCGGCACCAGCGGCGCGATGAAGTCATACACGTCCAGCAGGTTGCGGCCGGCCTTGCGCGCCCAGATCGACATGGCAATCAGCACGCCGATAAAACCGCCGTGGAAGGACATGCCGCCGTGCCAGACCTTGAAGATTTCAATCGGGTCGGCGAAGTATTTGGCCGGTTCGTAGAACAGCACTTCGCCCATGCGGCCGCCGATAATCACGCCCATCATGCCGTAGAAAAGCATGTCGTCCAGGTCTTCTTTCTTCCACTGCTGCGCGGCGATGTGCGGCTGCTTGATGCGCACGCGGCCCAGCGCGATGAACAGTGCGAAAGCCAGCACGTACATCAGGCCATACCAGTGGATGGCGACTGGCCCCAGTTGCAGGGCGATCGGATCGGGCATCGGGTGTATCAGCATAGAGTGTTCTTCCTTAGTAATTCCAAAAAGCCGTGCAGCACCGGAGAGCTGTTATCGCGCCGCCATGCGAGGCCGGTTTCGACCAGGGGCGTGGCGTCGGCCAGCGCCCGGTATTCTACCCCGGTCCGCATCAGGTTGGAGACGGACTGCGGGACCAGCGCCATGCCGATGCCCGCCGAGACCAGGCTGACGATGGTTTGCATCTGGATCGCTTCCTGCCCGATCTGCGGCGTGATGCCGGCATCGCGGAACACGGACAGGATGGCATCGTGCAGCGCCGGCGCAATCGCGCGCGGGAAGATGATCAGCGGGAGCTGTGGCAAGGCTGAGAGTTTCAGCTTGCCCTTCTTCTTCAACGCAGGCAGGCCGGAGGGCAGGGCCAGCACCAGCGCTTCGTTCAGCACCGGCAGGTAGTCGAGTTCCTGCTTTGCCTTGTCGGGCAAGGGCGGGATCAGCAGGCCAGCGTCGATGCGGTTGTGCAGCAGGTCGTCGAGCTGCAAATCCGAGGTGGCTTCCTGCAGCGTGATCTGCACTTGCGGATAAGCCGCGCGGTAGGCGCGCAGGAAGGGCGGCAGCACGCTGTAATCGGCCGAGGAGACGAAGGCCAGCGTCAGCCGCCCCACCTCGCCGGCGGCGGCGCGCTGTACCAGCTGCGGCAGTTCCTGCGCCTGCGCCAGCATGCGGCGCGCTTCGGGCAGCAGGGCGATGCCGGCCGGCGTCAGCGCCACGCCGCGCCGGTTGCGCTCGAACAGCACGGCACCCAGCTCTTCCTCCAGCGCCTGGATGGTCTGCGACAGCGGCGGCTGCGTCATGTGCAGACGCAGCGCGGCCTTGCCGAAGTGGAGTTCTTCGGCCACGGTGACGAAGTAGCGGAGCTGGCGCAGTTCCATATGGTTAACTATGTAATTTAATCTCTGTGATATTTTATACGACTCACAGCAGCGGAAATCATATATTTGACAGGGTGGCAGGGTAGTCGCACACTCTTAGGCTAGCCTTACCATTGGAGAAACATCATGCCGCAATACCGTTCCCGTACCACCACCCATGGCCGCAACATGGCCGGCGCCCGCGCGCTCTGGCGCGCCACCGGCATGAAGGATGGCGACTTCGATAAGCCGATCGTCGCCGTGGTCAACTCCTTCACGCAGTTCGTGCCGGGCCACGTGCACCTGAAGGATCTGGGCCAGCTGGTCGCGCGCGAGATTGAAAAAGCGGGCGGTGTGGCAAAAGAATTCAACACCATCGCCGTCGATGACGGTATCGCCATGGGCCACGGCGGCATGCTGTATTCGCTGCCGTCGCGCGACCTGATCGCCGACTCGGTCGAGTACATGGTCAACGCCCACTGCGCCGATGCGATGGTCTGCATCTCCAACTGCGACAAGATCACGCCGGGCATGCTGATGGCTGCCATGCGCCTCAACATCCCGGTGGTGTTCGTGTCGGGTGGTCCGATGGAAGCGGGTAAAGTGGTCAAGGTGGTCAACGGCGGCCAGAAGGTCATCAAGCTGGATCTGGTGGACGCCATGATCAAGGCCGGCGACACCACCGTCAGCGACGCCGACGTGGCCGAGATCGAGCGCTCCGCCTGCCCGACCTGCGGTTCGTGCTCCGGCATGTTCACCGCCAACTCGATGAACTGCCTGACCGAGGCACTGGGCCTGTCGCTGCCGGGTAACGGCACCATCGTAGCAACCCACGCCGACCGCGAACAGCTGTTCCTGCGCGCCGGCCGCCTGATCGTGGAACTGGCCAAGCGCCACTACGAGCAGGACGACTACTCCATCCTGCCGCGCTCCATCGCCACCAAGGCGACCTGGGAAAACGCGATGGCGCTGGACGTGTCGATGGGCGGTTCGACCAACACCGTGCTGCACCTGCTGGCGGCGGCGCAGGAAGCGGGCGTGGACTTCACCATGGCCGATATCGACCGCATTTCGCGCAAGGTGCCATGCCTGTGCAAGGTCGCGCCGATGACGGACAAGTTCCACATCGAAGACGTGCACCGCGCCGGCGGCATCATCTCGATTCTGGGCGAACTGGCGCGCGCCGGTTTGCTGGATACGTCGCGTCCAACCATCCATGCGCCGACCATGGGCGAGGCGATTGAGCGCAACGACATCAAGCGCAGCGACGATCCTGCCGTGCACCAGTTGTTCCGCGCCGCGCCTGGCGGCGTGCCGACCCAGGTGGCGTTCTCGCAATCGGAGCGTTATGAATCGCTGGACCTGGACCGCGCTGCGGGCTGCATCCGCGACCTGGAGCACGCCTACTCCAAGGACGGCGGCCTGGCGGTCTTGTACGGCAATCTGGCGCAGAACGGCTGCATCGTGAAGACGGCAGGCGTGGATGAAAGCATCCTGAAGTTCAGCGGCAAGGCGCGTGTGTTTGAATCGCAGGACGCGGCGGTGGAAGCCATCCTTGGCGACACCGTGCATGCAGGCGATGTGGTCATCATCCGCTACGAAGGTCCTAAGGGCGGTCCGGGCATGCAGGAGATGCTGTATCCGACTTCGTACATCAAGTCCAAGGGCCTGGGCAAGGCGTGCGCACTGTTCACGGATGGCCGCTTCTCGGGCGGTTCGTCGGGCCTGGTGATTGGCCACGCTTCGCCGGAAGCGGCGGAAGGCGGCGCGATTGGTCTGGTGGAAGAGGGCGATATGATCGATATCGATATTCCGAACCGCACCATCAATCTGCGCATCAGCGATGAGACGCTGGCGGCGCGCCGTGTGGCGATGGAAGCCAAGGGCGCCGATGCATGGAAGCCGGTCAACCGCGAGCGCTATGTCTCGCAAGCGCTGCAAGCCTATGCCGCGCTGACCACCTCCGCCGACCGCGGCGCAGTGCGCGACTTGTCGCAGCTGCGGAAGTAAGGTACGTCATCCCGGCGCAGGCCGGGATCCAATTGGGTTCCGGCCTGCGCCGGAACGACATTACTTCTTGTCGAAGGTTTTGCTGACGCGGGCTTTGCGGCGCTTTTCGTCCTCGTTGTGCGCTTTGCGCTTGTCGAAGCCCAGCATCGGTTCCAGGAATTCAAACCACAGGAATGCGACCACCATCAGGGCGCCTATCGCCCACCAGGATAATTCGGCAAACTTCCACACTTCAAAGTAGCGCAACGCAACCAGAGCGACGATCAATAGGATCAGTGGCATGATTTCCTCCTTTGCCTCCATCTTACAAGTAATACGGCAAAACGCGGTAGAATGACCAGTGAATTTTAGTAGTCCTCACTTGGAGAATACAATGAAACGTTATGTGATGATGGTTGGGGTAGCAATGGCATCGGCCTTCGCGTCGCAAGCTGCCATGGCGGATGCGGGCCTGGATCTGGCCAAGTCCAAGAACTGCATGGCTTGCCACGCAGTCGCCACCAAGCTGGTTGGTCCTGCCTACAAGGACGTCGCCGCCAAATACGCGGGCCAGAAAGACGCGGAAGCCAAGCTGGCCGCCAAAGTGATCAAGGGCGGCTCTGGCGTGTGGGGCGCGATCCCGATGCCGGCCAATCCGCAAGTGAATGAAGCGGAAGCCAAGACCCTGGTGAAATGGGTCCTGTCCCAGAAATGATGAGAGCGCCCTTCAGGGCGCTTTTTTTTACTTGATGACTTCCTGCTTGGTCTTCTTGCCGTCGTTGTAGTTGAACAGCGTCAGCGAGCCATCCTTGATGTCGCCCTTGCTGTCGAAGGAAATCAGGCCGGTTACGCCCTGGTATTTGATCTTCTGCAGCACCGGCAAATACTTGGCCGGCTGCGCCGAGTTAGCCTGCTGCATGGCGGCGGCCATCGTCATCACCGCGTCGTAGACATACGGCGCGTACAGCTTGACGCTGTCGTTGTACTTCTTCTGGTAGCGGGCCGAGAAGTCATCCATCGCTTTCTGTTCTTCGCCGGTCACGCCGCCTGCTTCGGCACAGGTCACTGTACCCGTCACGGCAGCGGCACCGGCCAGCTTCGGCAGCGATTCCGTACACACGCCGTCGCCGCCCATGAACTTGGCGTTGATGCCCAGCGACTTCATCTGGCGCAGCAGCGGACCGCCCACCGAGTCCATGCCGCCGAAGAACACCAGGTCTGGATTCTTGGCTTTGATGGTGGTGAGGATGGCGTTGAAATCGGTGGCTTTGTCGGTGGTGAATTCCTTGGCGACGATCTGCACGCCGGGCAGCGCTTTCCTGGCGCCTTTGACGAATTCCTCCGCTACGCCCTGGCCGTAAGCGGTGCGGTCGTCGACCACGGCGATTTTCTTGGCGCCCATCTTGCCGACAGCGTAGGCGCCCAGCGACCCGCCCAGCTTGCCGTCGTTGGCGACCACGCGGAAGGTCGAGTTGAAGCCCTGCTGGGTGTATTTGGTCTGGGTGGTGGCCGGCGAAATTTGCGGGATGCCGGCGTCGTAGTAAATCTTGGAGGCGGGGATGGAGGTGCCGGAGTTCAGGTGGCCGATCACGCCGTTCACTTTGGCGTCGACCAGCTTCTGCGCGACCGCGGTGCCCTGTTTGGGATCGCCGCCGTCGTCCTCCAGCTGCAGCACGAACTTGACTGGCTTGCCATCGATCTTGATGCCTTTCGCATTCAATTCCTCAATCGCCATTTTGGCGCCGTTTTCATTGTCTTTGCCGAGGTGTGCCGATGGACCGGAGACTGGGGCAACGTGGCCGATCTTGATCACTTCTTGCGCACCCGCGCTGCCAGCGAAGGCCAGGGTGATGGCGAGAGGAATGAATTTGAACTGCATGTGACAATCTCCAAAGTTGTATGCCAGGCACCAAGGTACAACATTTTTTTGACAGCGCAAAGCGTCAAACCGGAGGTTTTGTACTTTTTTGGAGCGTTTCCCTGATTTGATGCAACGCTGCTTCAGGGAGGTGCGGTCCGCGCACCACGATGGGTGCGCGGACGCAGGGAAAGGGCTTACTTTTTCTGCGCTTGCAGGTGGGTCAGTTCCTGGGTGACGGCGCGCGACACGATCTTTTCGATGGTGTCGTGCAGGCCGATGCGGATTTCGTTGGTCAGGTCATGCAAGGCATGGCTCAGCACGTCGGCCATGCTGTCCTTGATGCGCTGCTCCAGCACAAAGTCCACACGTGACTGCAACTGGTGCATGATGCGCACCGACAAGCGATGTTCCATCATCGCCCATTCGGCTTCGGTCCAGCCGTCGATGGCGGCGGCTTCCAGTTGTGCGGCAGCTGAGGGCTGTGGCGGCGCGGCCACCTCGTCGCTCAGCGGTTCCGCTTTCAATACTTCCGTCAGTACAGGGATGCTTGCGTCAAACGATGCTTGGCTCATGATTTTCCTGCGACAAAGTGAGTAAGTGGATAGTCTTGCTGCTTGTATGCGACATAACGCTTGCGGCCAGCGGCCGCATCATCCTCCTGCGAGGAAATCACTTCGATCATGCGCGCGAATTGCGTCACATTGCGTGGCGCGCGGCGCGACAAATTGACCAATAATTCTTTGTGCGTGTGTGGTAATTCCGCCTCATCCGAGTCCGTCAACAGGATCGGCGTCTGCGCCGCCAGCGCATCGTCCGCCAATACGTGCGGCAGATAGTCTATGGCGGAAAATGTCCACATCGCCGTGTTAAGTTCTGTCAGTTGCGCAGCATCGTCGGTCAACAGCACCACGCGGTTGTTGGCAGCCCAGGCCTTGCGCACGAGGCGGCAGGCGTAGGCTACTTTATCCGGTACATTGGTGTGGAAGTCGATGCGTGTCATGGTGAATCCAGTGTATGCGAAAACGCCGCAGGCCGCTGGCACCGAGTTTGCTACCGTGCGGCCTGGGAGGAGCGGAGATTGTTAATTGTTACGCGGCCATGCCGCTGTGACGCAGCAGTGCGTCGATGCTCGGCTCGCGGCCGCGGAAGGCGGTGAACGATTCGAGCGCCGGACGCGAACCGCCGACCGACAGGATTTCAGCCAGGTAGCGCTTGCCGGTTTCCGACACGGCGGCCGGACCCAGCTTCTGCGCTTCTTCAAACGCGGCGTAGGCGTCGGCCGACAGCACTTCCGCCCACTTGTAGCTGTAGTAGCCGGCCGCGTAACCGCCGGCGAAGATGTGGCCGAACGAGTTCTGGAAGCGGTTGAACGATGGCGGAATCACCAGCGAGAATTTGGCGCGCACTTCGTCGATCAGCTGCTGCACGCTCTTGCCGCCGTTGGCGTCGTAGTCGAAGTGCAGGTGCATGTCGAGCAGTGAGAACTCCACCTGGCGCAGCGTCTGCAAGCCGGACTGGAAGTTCTTCGCGGCCAGCATTTTGTCGTACAGCGCGCGCGGCAGCGGTTCGCCGTTGACGGCGTGCGCGGTCATGTGTTCCAGCACCTCCCATTCCCAGCAGAAGTTTTCCATGAATTGCGATGGCAGCTCGACCGCATCCCACTCCACGCCGGAGATGCCGGATACGCCCAGCTCATCCACTTGCGTCAGCATGTGGTGCAGGCCGTGGCCGAATTCGTGGAACAGCGTGGTCACTTCATCGTGGGTGAACAGCGATGGCTTGGTGACGCCATCCACCACGGCTGGCTCGGTGAAGTTGCAGGTCAGGTAGGCGACTGGCGTTTGTACGTTGGCAGCATCGGCGCGGCGGCCGCGTGCGTCGTCCATCCAGGCGCCGCCGCTCTTGCCGGCGCGCGCGTACAGGTCGAGGTAGAACTGGCCGATCAGCTTGCCGTTGCGCTCGATGCGGAAGAAGCGCACGTCCTTGTGCCATACCGGCGCCTGGTCGGTTTTAATTTCTACGTTGAACAGGTTCTGGATCAGGCGGAACAAACCGTCGACCACTTTGTGTTCAGGGAAGTACTGCTTCACTTCCTGCGCCGAGAAAGCGTAGCGGCGTTCCTGAAGTTTTTCGGAAGCGTAAGGAATGTCCCACGCTTTCAGGTCGTCGATGCCCAGTTCATCTTTGGCGAAGGTGCGCAGTTCGGCCAGGTCTTTTTCCGCGAACGGACGCGCGCGCTTGGCGAGGTCTTCGAGGAAGGCGATCACTTCGTCCGGCGACTTGGCCATCTTCGGCACCAGCGACACTTCGGCGAAGTTTTGGTAGCCGAGCAGCTTGGCTTCTTCATCGCGCAGCTTGAGCAGGGTGACGATGTTCTGGGTGTTGTCCCATTCGTCCTTCTTGCTGAACACGTCGCCTTGCTCGGAGGCTTTGGTGGCGTTGGCGCGATAGATGGTTTCGCGCAGTTCGCGCTTGTCGGCGAATTGCAGGATAGGGTAGTAGGATGGGAAGTGCAGCGAGAATTCCCAGCCTTGTTTTTCGGCTTTCTCGGCGGCGGCGCGGGCGGCCGCTTTCACGTCTTCCGGCAGGCCGGCCAGGTCGGCTTCGTCAGTGACCAGCAGCTTGTAGTCGTTGGTGGCGTCCAGCACGTTTTCCGAGAAGCGCGTGGAGGTCATCGCGTGCTCTTCCTGGATGGCGGCGAAGCGGGCTTTTTTATCTTCCGGCAGTTCGGCGCCGCCCATGCGGAAATCGCGGATGGCGTTTTCAATGATGCGCTTGCGGGCCGGCGACAGGGTGTCGAATTCGGCCGAGGCGCGCAGCGCCTTGTATTTGGCGAACAGCGCTTCGTTCTGGCCCAGTTCGGTCCAGAACTCGGTGACCTTCGGTTGGTTCTCGTTGTAGACGGCGCGCAGCTCCGGCGTGTCCACCACGTTGTTGAGATGACTGACGATGCCCCATGCACGGCCCAGCAGTTCGGTGGCGTTTTCCAGCGGCGTGACGAAGCTGTCCCAGCTGACGCTGTCGGACGGCGCTTGCAACTGCTCCACCACGGCGCGGCTCTTGGACAGCAGTTCGTCAATGGCCGGCGTGACGTGCTCCGGTTTGATGGCGTCAAAACGCGGCAGGCCGCTGAAGTCGAGCAGGGGATTGGTTACATCAGTCATATTCATTCCTCGTTGCAGCGTCGTCCCGGCGAAGGCGGGCGGTCCGCCGCTGCGGTCCATGCTGAGCATGCATTTTATGGGGCACCGGCCTTCGCCGGTGCGACGGTTAGGTACGCTCGGCCGCTTCCACCGTGTTCATCAACAGCATGGTGATGGTCATCGGGCCCACGCCGCCTGGTACTGGCGTGATGTGCGATGCCACTTCCTTGATGCCGTCGAAATCAACGTCGCCGCACAGCTTGCCTTCATCATTACGGTTGATGCCGACGTCGATCACGATCGCGCCCGGCTTCACCATATCAGCAGTCAAAGTGTTGCGGCGGCCGGTTGCGGCCACGACCACGTCAGCCTGGCGGGTATACACGCCAATATCCGGGGTCGCGCTATGGCAGATGGTGACGGTGGCGTTGGCTTGCAAGAGCAGCAGCGCCATCGGCTTGCCGACGGTGTTGGAGCGGCCGATCACCACCGCATGCTTGCCGCGCAGGTCGACACCGGTGCTTTCGATCAGCTTCATGCAGCCGTACGGGGTGCATGGACGGAAGCCGTCCAGGCCGGTCATCAGCTCACCGGCGCTCAGCACGGCGTAGCCGTCCACGTCCTTCTTAACGGAGATTGCCTCGATGACCTTGTGCGGATCAATATGCTTAGGCAGCGGCATTTGCACCAGGATGCCGTGGATCTTCGGATCGTTGTTCAGCTCGGCGATGCGGGCCAGCAGCGCGGCTTCGGTCAGGTCGGCCGGGTACTGGTCCTTCAGCGAATAGAAGCCGGCGTCTTCGCAGGCCTTGACCTTGTTGCGCACGTACACGTGGCTGGCCGGATCATCGCCCACAATAATCACCGCCAGGCCCGGTTGTTTGCCTTGGGCGGTGAGGGTGGCAGCACGTGCAGCAATTTCAGCACGCAGTTTTTTGGAGAGGGCGACGCCGTCGATCAGTTGAGCAGACATGATTTACACAGGTTGGTAGAGGAAAGCAGGATTATAAGGCCGCAGGGCGCATCCCGCCTCGTTTTTGGCGTTTGGCGCATGTTGCGCTGCACAAGATTTTCATAGGGAAATTTCATAATATAAAATGGCTTATCGTAATTTGAAAAAGCCAAAAATCGCTGATAGAATCCCCACACGTCATCGAAGTATTAGTAAATAATCAGCGAACTCTCAACTCAGGAGACTTAATACATGTCAGCTCAACTTGACCAGGTAACGGCATACACCGACCCTGATTCGCAAGAAACCAAAGAATGGTTGGACGCACTGGCCGCAGTGCTGGAACAAGAGGGCCCGGAACGTGCTCACTACCTGATGGAGCGCCTGATTGATTTGGCTCGCCAAAGCGGTTCCGACATTCCGTTCTCCGCCAACACCGCCTACGTCAACACCATTCCGACCGAGCAGGAACAGCGCTGCCCAGGCAACCTGGAGTATGAAGAGAAGCTGCGCTCGTGGATGCGCTGGAACGCCATGGCAATGGTGGTCAAGGCCAACCGCTTCGATGGCGACCTCGGTGGCCACCTGTCCTCGTTCGCCTCGCTGGCGAACATGCTGGGCATCGGCTTTAACCACTTCTGGAAAGCGCCGAGCGAAAACCACGGCGGCGACCTGCTGTACATCCAAGGCCACTCGTCGCCTGGCGTCTACGCGCGCGCCTTCCTGGAAGGCCGCCTGACCGAAGACCAACTGCTGCACTTCCGCCGCGAAGTGGACGGCAAGGGTCTGTCGTCGTACCCGCACCCGAAACTGATGCCGAACTTCTGGCAGTTCCCGACCGTGTCGATGGGCCTGGGCCCGCTGATGGCCATCTACCAAGCGCGCTTCCTGAAGTACCTGCACGCGCGCTCGATCGCCGACACCACCGACCGTAAAGTCTGGGCATTCTGCGGCGACGGCGAGATGGACGAGCCGGAATCGCTGGGCGCGATCGGCATGGCCGCACGCGAAAAGCTGGACAACCTGGTCATCGTGGTCAACTGCAACCTGCAGCGCCTGGACGGCCCTGTGCGCGGCAACGGCAAGATCATCCAGGAACTGGAAGGCGAATTCCGCGGCGCCGGCTGGAACGTGGTCAAAGTCATCTGGGGCCCGGGCTGGGACGCGCTGCTGAAGAAGGACAAGGACGGCATCCTGCGCAAAGTGATGATGGAAACCGTCGACGGCGAATACCAGAACTACAAAGCGAAAGACGGCGCCTACGTGCGCAAGCACTTCTTCGGCAAGCACCCTAAGCTGCTGGAGATGGTTGCCAACATGACCGACGACGATATCTGGCGCCTGACCCGCGGCGGCCACGATCCGCACAAGATCTACGCTGCGTTCAAGGTCGCGCAAGAACACAAAGGCCAACCGACCGTCCTGCTGGTGAAAACCATCAAGGGCTTCGGCATGGGCAAGCACGGCGAAGCACGCAACACCGCGCACAATACCAAGAAGCTGACCGACGAAGCTGTGCGCGAAATGCGCGACCGCTACTCGATCCCTATCCCGGATGACAAGCTGGCCGATATCCCGTTCTACAAGCCGTCCGATGACGCGCCTGAGATCAAGTACCTGCACGAGCGCCGCGCTGCGCTGGGCGGCTACCTGCCGGCCCGTCGCCAGCAAGCCGACGAAAAACTGACCGTACCGCCGCTGAGCGCATTCCAGAACGTGCTGGACGCCACTGCGGAAGGCCGCGAAGTATCGTCGACCCAGGCTTACGTGCGTATCCTGACCACGCTGCTGAAAGATCAAAGCGTTGGTCCGCGTATCGTGCCGGTGCTGGTTGATGAATCGCGTACCTTCGGTATGGAAGGCCTGTTCCGCCAGGTTGGTATCTTCAACCAGCAAGGCCAGTTGTACGAGCCAGTCGATAAAGACCAGGTGATGTACTACCGCGAAGACAAAGCCGGCCAGATCCTGCAAGAGGGTATCAACGAAGCCGGTGGTATGAGCTCGTGGATCGCTGCGGCGACTTCGTACTCGACCAACAACCGCGTGATGATCCCGTTCTATACCTACTACTCGATGTTTGGTATGCAGCGTATCGGCGACCTGGTATGGGCCGCTGCCGACATGCGCGCCCGCGGCTTCCTGATGGGCGGCACCGCCGGCCGTACCACGCTGAACGGCGAAGGCCTGCAGCACGAAGACGGCCATAGCCACCTGTTCGCAGCCGCTGTGCCGAACTGCATGCCGTACGACCCGACCTTCGGTCACGAGCTGGCTGTGATTATCCAGGACGGTATGCGCCGCATGGTGGAAGAACAGGAAGACGTGTTCTACTACATCACCATCATGAACGAGAACTACGCTCACCCAGGCATCAAGCCAGGCCAGGAAGAGGGCATCCTGAAGGGGATGTACCTGCTGCAGGAAGGCGCGGCAGCCGAAGCTGACAAGTCTGGAAAAGGTTTGCGCGTACAGCTGATCGGCTCGGGCACCATCCTGCGTGAATCGATCTTCGCGGCTGAACTGCTGAAGAATGACTGGAATATCGCTGCCGACGTGTGGTCCGCTCCTTCGCTGACTCTGGTGGCGCGCGATGGCCAGGACGCAGAGCGCTGGAACCTGGTCAACCCAAGCAAAGAGCAACGCGTGCCTTACGTGACGCAGCTGCTGAAGGACACCAGCGGTCCGATCGTGGCGACCACCGACTACATGCGTGCATTCGCTGAGCAGATCCGTGCCTTCATTCCTAAGGACCGCACCTACCGCGTGCTGGGCACCGATGGTTTCGGCCGTTCGGACAGCCGCGCCAAGCTGCGTGAATTCTTCGAAGTGAACCGCTACTACATCGTGGTCGCTGCGCTGAAGTCGCTGGCTGAAGAAGGCAAAGTTGACGTGAAAGTGGTTGAGCAGGCCATCGCCAAGTACAACCTCGATCCGAACAAACCAAATCCGGTGACCCAATAATTAGAACGGAGCAAACGCTATGAGCATTGTGGAAGTTAAAGTCCCGGATATCGGTGATTTCAAGGAAGTTGAGATCATCGAAGTGATGATCAAGGTCGGTGACACGATCAAAGTAGACCAGTCGTTGATTACGGTGGAATCGGATAAGGCCTCGATGGAAATTCCATCGTCGGCCGCCGGTGTGGTGAAAGAAATCAAAGTGAAGGTCGGCGACAAGGTGGCAATGGGTTCGCTGGTACTGCTGCTGGAAGGTGACGGCGCTGGCGCTGCTCCTGTTCCCGCCGCGGCCCCTGCTGCCGCAGCAGCGGCGCCTGCCGCTGCTGCTCCGGCCCCTGCGCCTGCCGCAGCGCCGGCTGCCGCCGCTGGCCCGGTCGAAGTCAAAGTGCCGGATATCGGCGACTTCAAGGAAGTGGAAGTCATCGAAGTGATGGTCAAGGTTGGCGACACCATCAAGGTAGACCAGTCGCTGCTGACCGTTGAATCGGACAAGGCTTCGATGGAAATCCCATCGTCGCACGCTGGCCTGGTCAAAGAAGTGAAGGTCAAGGTTGGCGACAAGGTTGCCATGGGTTCGATCGTGCTGGTGGTGGAAGCCACCGGCGGTCCGGTCGGCGCGGCTGCCGCGCCGACCAGCGCAGCACCATCGCCTGCGACCGCTGCTGCTCCGGCGCCTGCACCGGCCGCAGCGCCTGCACCGGCGCCTGCTGCCGCAGCCCCTGCATCGCAAGGCTCCGTGCAGACCGGTAAACTGGCTCACGCATCGCCATCGATCCGCAAGTTCGCCCGCGAACTGGGCGTGGATCTGGGCAAAGTGCCAGGCACCGGTCCTAAAGGCCGCATCACCCAGCTGGACGTGCAGAACTTCGTCAAAGGCGTGATGGCGGGCACCGTGGCTGCACCTTCGGGCGCTGCTGGTGGTTCGGTTGGCGGTGGTGGCAACTTCAGCGTGCTACCATGGCCGTCGCTGGACTTCAGCAAATTCGGCGAAACCGAACTGCTGCCGCTGTCGCGCATCAAGAAGATCTCCGGTCCTAACCTGCACCGCAACTGGGTGCAGATCCCGCACGTCACGCAGTTCGACGACGCGGACATCACCGACCTGGAAGCCTTCCGCGTTGAATCGAACAACGCCAATGCCAAGAACAAGGACGCCACCAAGCTCACCATGCTGGCATTCGTGATCAAGGCATCGGTCGCTGCGCTGAAGAAATTCCCGACCTTTAACTCGTCGCTGGACGAGAAGGGCGAGAACCTGATCCTGAAGAAGTACTACAACATCGGCTTCGCTGCCGATACGCCTAACGGCCTGGTAGTACCGGTGATTAAAAACGCCGACCAGAAATCGGTCACGCAGATCGCCAAAGAGATGACCGAACTGTCGGCACAAGCGCGCGAAGGCAAGCTGAAACCGACCGACATGCAAGGCGCGACCTTCACCATCTCGTCGCTGGGCGGTATCGGCGGCACGCACTTCACGCCGATCGTGAATGCGCCGGAAGTGGCGATCCTGGGCCTGTCCAAGGCATCGACCAAGCCGGTGTGGGATGGCAAAGCGTTCCAGCCACGCCTGATGATGGGCACCTCGCTGTCCTACGATCACCGCGTGATCGACGGCGCGATGGGCGCGCGCTTCTCCGTGTACCTGAGCGAAGTGCTCGGCGACATGCGTAAAATTCTGCTGTAAGGAGCCATGATGAGCACAGAAGTAAAAGTGCCGAATATCGGCGACTTCGCAGAGGTAGAAGTTATTGAAGTGATGGTCAAGGTTGGCGACACCATCAAGGTAGACCAGTCGCTGATTACCGTGGAATCGGACAAGGCCAGCATGGAAGTGCCTTCGTCGCACGCCGGCGTAGTGAAAGAACTGCGCGTCAAAGTGGGCGACAAGGTCAAGGAAGGCTCGATCATGCTGGTGGTGGAAGCTTCCGCTGGTGCTGCGGCTCCTGCACCAGCCGCCGCCGCTCCGGCACCAGCTGCTGCGGCGCCTGCCGCTGCACCTGCGCCGGCCGCACCGATCGTCGCACCAGCCGGTAGCAGCTACACCGGCCAGGTCGATATCGACTGCGACATGATGGTGCTGGGCGGCGGCCCTGGCGGCTACTCGGCTGCTTTCCGCGCTGCGGACCTGGGCATGAATACCGTGATCGTCGAGCGTTACGAAACGCTGGGCGGCGTGTGCCTGAACGTGGGTTGCATCCCATCGAAAGCACTGCTGCACGTGGCGTCCGTGATCGACGAAACCGCGCACATGTCCAACACCGGCGTGACCTTCGCCAAGCCAACCATCGACATCGACCAGGTACGCAAGTACAAGGAAGGCGTCATCAAGAACATGACCGGCGGCCTGGCCGGCATGGCCAAGGCACGCAAGACGCAGATCGTCACCGGCGTTGGCCAGTTCCTGAGCGCTAACCACATCGAAGTCACCGCCAAAGACGGCACCAAGAAAGTGGTGCAGTTCAAGCAGGCCATCATCGCTGCCGGTTCGTCGGTAGTGAAGCTGCCGTTCGTGCCGGAAGATCCGCGCATCGTCGATTCGACCGGCGCGCTGGAACTGCGTCAGATCCCGAAACGCATGCTGGTTATCGGCGGCGGCATCATCGGCCTGGAAATGGCGACCGTGTACTCGACCTTCGGTGCACGCATCGACGTGGTCGAAATGATGGACGGCTTGATGCAGGGCGCCGACCGCGATGCAGTCAAAGTCTGGCAGAAGTACAACGAAGCCCGCTTCGACAACATCATGACCAAGACCAAAACCGTTGGCGTTGAAGCGCTGCCGGAAGGGATCAAAGTCACGTTCGAAGCAGCGGAAGCTGGTGCTGCCGCGCCTGCGCCACAAGTCTACGACCTGGTGCTGGTGGCAGTGGGCCGCAGCCCGAACGGCAAGAAGATCGCTGCCGACAAGGCAGGCGTCGCAGTGACCGATCGCGGCTTCATCCCGGTCGACAGCCAGATGCGCACCAACGTGCCGAACATCTTCGCCATCGGCGACCTGGTGGGCCAGCCTATGCTGGCGCACAAGGCGGTGCACGAAGGCCACGTGGCGGCGGAAGCTGCGGCGGGCCAGAAGTCGCACTTCGACGTGAAGGTGATTCCATCGGTGGCCTACACCGATCCGGAAGTGGCATGGGCCGGCGTGACCGAAGACGAAGCGAAAGCCAAGGGCATCAAGGTCGAGAAGGGCCACTTCCCTTGGGCAGCGAGCGGCCGCGCCGTGGCCAATGGCCGCGCCGAAGGCTTCACCAAGCTGCTGTTCGACGCTGAGACCCACCGCATCATCGGCGGCACCATCGTCGGCACGCACGCGGGCGACATGATCGGCGAGATCGCGCTGGCGATCGAGATGGGCTGCGATGGCACCGACATCGGCAAGACCATCCACCCGCACCCAACGCTGGGCGAATCGATCGGCATGGCGGCGGAAGTGTACGAGGGCGTCTGCACCGACCTGCCACCACCGCGCAAGCGCTAAGCGAAGCAGTATCACAAAAGCCGGGACTTGTTCCCGGCTTTTTTCATTTGCTTGAGCTATATCGAGGCGATGCAGAATTAGCCAGCCTACACTGGCACCTCCTTACCTGCGAGGAGGCCTCAAATGAAGCAACTGATCCAGCGCTATCCAATCACCAGCGAGGTAGCGAGCTTTTTCTTTTTGCTGTTAATGATGGTGCTCACCGGGATGGTGGCCGAACGATTGGTGGGCCCACATGAAGCGGAGCGCATGCGCCGCGAAATTGTGGAGCTGTTCGGCAGATACCATCCGTTCTTTATCATTGTGTTTTTCCCTTGGATAGAGACGCTGTTATTCCAGGCGCTGCCCGCTGTCATTGGCCAGATCAATGAACTTAAGCCAGTGCGGCGCTGGCTGATCATTGTTGTCCCATTTGGACTTGCCCATTACGATTCCGGGGCAGTGACAGGTATGCTGTTTAATGGGTTGAGTGCTGGCGTGATCCTTGGCTATACCTACCTCAAATACATGCCGCGTTCGCACTACCGGGCAATGCTAGTAACATGGATGTTGCACGCAGCAGGCAATGCCTGCGCCTATTTGACTTAACCATTCATTTGGAGGGAGCATGGCCGCGAATGCGGAATTTGTCAGCTACATTAAAGAGCAGCTTGCGCCGCTTGGCTTCCTGAGTTCCGGCCGCTTCTTCGGCGGCCACTCTATCAACTATCACGGCCGCCAGTTCGCTTGGATCATCGGCACCACGCTCTACCTGCGCGTTGACGACGCGAGCCGCCCCGAGTTCGAGGCGGCGGGCGCGCAGCCCTTCAGCTACATGACCAAGAAGGGTGAAATCACCGTCCGCAAGTTCTACACCGCCCCAGAATTCCTGCTCGACGATCCCGAACAACTCCTAACCTGGTCCCGCCGCGCCATTGCAGCAGTAGAAGTTCAAGCGTAAGTTACCAATGAATATCAAATGCAGCGGAAAGCGCGTAAATAAGCAGAGCGGCGAAACTGGCTAGTTGGCAGATCTTACCAGTGAACGTCGTTGGATATGATCCAGATAAATTCTCAAAAAAACTTTTTAGAGATATTTTTTTCTGAAAAGGGATGTCAGATTCCAATATATAAACCAATCCAGTTGATGCCGAGATGAATAAAAAAAATAGCTTTGGATCAGTGCCGAATATCATCAAAAAGCTGGAAACTGCGAAGATCGCTGATAAAATTTTCAAATGGATTTTCATTTTTCTTCCTAAATAAAAAGCAGGGCGAAAAATGCCCTGCCAGTTATTCTTAGTAACCGTAGATTTGTCGATATGTAGCGTAGCCTAAGGTCCCTATTGTGTATCCGACACTAAATGCAAATAGCAGTGGGGATAGGGAGGCCGTATCTAAAAGAGCCGCGCGTGCCGCCATTGTATAAGGGATACCTCCTGAAACCTCTTCTTGTTCAGTAATGCCGAGCGGAACCAGGTTGTTTGAAGTGGAAATGACGCTATTCATTTTTATCTCCATTGAAGTGATTGACGGTAGGCAAATGGTTTTGACTTTTAATGAAGTCTGTATTTATGTTAATTTAATTATAAATTGCTGTAATAATAATTATCAACTAAATGCCTTTTGATTGGTTTCGCGGAATGTGGTGGCCGGAAGTGGCTTAATGTCCTGATGTACTTTTCCATTAAGCAGAAATATGACACGGCTTGCACTAGCAATAGTTTCTGGACGATGTGCAACAATCACTCGAGTGATGTTCAGATTTCGTACACCATCGTTAACGATTCGCTCTTTTTCGACATCCAGATGGCTTGTCGCCTCATCGAGAAAAAGGATTTTGGGGTGCTTGTACAGAGCGCGAGCAAGCAGTACGCGCTGTTTTTGTCCTCCTGACAGTACGGTCCCCATGTCTCCGACCAAGGTTTGATAGCCCATCGGCATCGCACGTATCTCATCTGAGATGGCCGCCATTTCTGCACACTGCTCAACCCATGCCGGATCTGCCTGCGGATCGAAGAAATGGATGTTGTCGGCTATTGATCCGGCGAACAAAACGTCGTCTTGCAGCACCGTGCCGATCATGGAGCGTAGAACGTCTATGCCGCAAAGGTTAATGTCGATGCCGCCTATCAATACTGTGCCGGTTGTTGCGGGCAGGATGCCCAATAGCACATTCATCAGCGTGGTTTTGCCGCAGCCCGATGGGCCAACGATTGCCACCGATTCTCCTGCCTCGATAGTGAAACTGATGTTGTCCAACACGAGCGGCTCGCGCTCTGCGTAGCGATAGCTCAATTGGCTGACCGAGAGACTTGGAGCGACATGACTTGTCTCCATACCCAGCCTGGAAGACGTCTGCTCCGGCTCCGACAGGATGATATCGGCGAGACGTATGCCTTGTAGCCGCAGCATCTTCAGTTCGTAGAACTTGTCGACCAGTGCGCCGGCGCGCGTATCAAACTGAGTTTTGTAGGCGACGAACGCCATCAGGGCCCCAGCAGTGAAATTGCCATCGAGGACCAGGCGCGCACCCAGCCAGATAATGAGCACATGCTCAACACCGAACAGAACTCCATTGAGCAGTTTGTAAGCTAGTTGCAGTTTTTGCGTGCGTAGATCAGCATTGATTTGTTCCACCAGCAGAGCCAGCCAGCTACTACGCCGATGCTCTTGCCGTTGGAAGAGCTTGATGGTCTTGATGCCGCGCACCGTCTCCAAAAAGTGGCTTTGCTGTTTGGCAGCGTGGATGATTTGCTCGTCGGTTGCATTGCGCAGCGGGCCGTACCAGGCCCAGCGGCTGATCGCGTATATCAGCATGGTGCAGGTAGCGATGGCGCCCAGCTTGAGACTGTATAGAAACATCATTCCCAACGTAATGATGGTCATCAGGCCGTCAAGTATCGCCTCCATGAACGAGGTCGTTAAGGTGTGCTGGATCGTATCGATTGTGCCAAAGCGTGATACGACGTCGCCCAGATGGCGTTTCTCGAAGTACTGGACCGGCAACTTGGTCAGGTGAGTGAAGACATTGGCACGCCACTGCAAATTCAAGGTGGTGCCCATGTACAGGATGACCCAACTGCGGATCGCGGTCAGTGATTGTTGCATCAGCATGAGCAAGCCAAAGCCCAGTGCCAGCGTGGTGAGCAGATCGCGATCAGCGGCTATTAGTACGTTATCGATGACCCATTGCAGAAAGAATGGCGATATCAGCCCGAACACTTCCAGCACCATCGCCAATATCAGGATCTGGAGCAGCGAGCGCTGGATGCCGGAGACTCTTCCCATCAGCTTTCGCAGTCCGATGCCTGGTTGTTGTTTTGCTGGTTTGAAGTTTGCGTCTGGCCAGATTTCCAATGCCACGCCTGTAAAGGAGGCGGATACCTCACTCCATGAGAGCGAGCGTGTTCCCATTGCAGGATCGTGAATCACAACCGCTTTCGTGCTGACTTCCTTCAGAACGACAAAGTGGTTGAAGTTCCAGTGGAGTATGCACGGTAGTTTGAGTGGGCCCAAGTCTTCCAGATCGAGCTTGAGAGGGCGTACTCCCATATCTAATCTCTGGGCTATTTGTATCAGGTCGCTCAGCGTGGCGCCTTTCAAGGAAATGGGAAAGCGCCGGCGCAATGTCATCAGATCGGTATGATGGCTGTGAAAGCCCGCGATCATTGCCAAGCAGGCGAGGCCGCATTCAGTAGCCTCGGTTTGCAATATCATGGGTAATTTCCGGCCCAAGCCGAGTGCTAGTTCATGCAAGATGGACATGTGATATCCCTGTGGGATGGCTATAGTTTTCCGGTCAGGCTGTAGAGTGGTTCCAGCACCCACTCGTAGAGCTTGCGTTTTTCCTGCAGTACATCAGCCTCTACCAGCATGCCGGCTTGCAGTGGTAGCGGCTTGCCGTATGCGGTCATGGTCTGGCGCTCTAATTTCACGGTGATGCGATAGAGCGGCGTACTGTTTGTGCTGACGCCCGGCGATCCCGTGAATTCGCTTGCAGGCAGAGGAAAGCGTGAGACCGAAACGACAGTGCCGTGCGCATGTCCGAATTTTTGGAATGGAAAAGCCTGATAGCGCAACAGCACTGCATCATCCTTGCGAAGAAAGCCGATCGCGCTGCTCGGGGCATACAGGTGTGCTTGTAGCTGAGCGCCTAGAGGGAGAATGCTGATCACGGGTTTGCTGCCATCGATTGTCTGCCCAATCTCGGCGGTAATGGACGTGGCGATGCCGCTTGCAGGCGCGGTGACGGCAATCCGCCGTTTTGCCTCGCTTTCGGTCCACTCCTGAACCGTGCTTGCCAACAGTCGTTCGATTTGCGCAAGCTGGTTATGCTGACGTAGTGGCTGACTGGCCAGGTCATCGCGTGCACTCAATAAGTCGCGGCCGATATTGAGTTGATCACGCTCCAAGGCTTGAAGGCGCATGCGCTGATCCAGCAAGTCAGCCTGCTTTTGCTGCATCCCTTCCTTGGAAATATAACCTTGCTCAAGCAGCTTCTGACTACGTTTCGCCGCATCTTCCGCCAGCTCAATGCGCTTGTGCTGGGATGTTAGCTGGAGCACTACATTGGCCTGTTCTGCCTGTAGCGCGTCGATTTTCTTATGCAGGGTTGTTTGCTCATCTTGTTGCAGGCGCTGGGTCTTGGCGAGTTCGTCGCGCAAGGATTGCTGACGCAACGCCACCTGCCGGCTGATCGATTCCTGAATGTCGCTATGGTTGGTAGCCTGTCGTTCGCTCGAGATGATGTACAGGACGTCGCCTTGGCGGACCGCTTGGCCTTCACTCACCATTTTGTGTGTCACGATGCCCGCCTGCGGCGGGTAGACTTTGACGACGCCCGAATCAGACATGAGTTGGCCATTGACGTTGCTACGCTTGGTGTAGCTACCCCAGAAAAATAGCGCGATGATTAAAAAAGAAAAAGCCAGAGCGAGCGTCGTGAGCACCGAAAACGTCAGCGGGCGGATCAGAATGATTTCGCCCAACCAAGGGACGTGGGATGCCGACAAGGCTTCTTCCCGGAATAGCGATCTCCGCTTCATATTGCCTCCAGCACGTAGGAAAACTATGTGCTGTAATAATGCATTCGGCGGGACGATCAGGATTTGTAGAAGCGCAAGAGAAAGTTGATTTGTATAAACTTGATCAACGCGGAACGGTTACTGGCGGATGCAGTTTCAACCTCGCGACGCGACGCCCGAATTTGCGGTCATCGAAAGAAGCAATACCTCCACAAGACTGGTAGCTGGCGTGATGGAAAGCGTCGGCAAAAGCGAGCCCATGTTTATAATTTGTGAGCGCAAGAATGAAGGATGGCCGATCCTCTATCGTCAAATTCGTCAAATTAAGCATGTGTTGAAATGTCGCGATAATTGTTGCGCTGTTGATCTTGTAATGCCTGCGCATCAGCCACTCCAGTTCGATAATGACAGTCTTGCAGACCAAAAGTGGTTGTGCTGAGTCGATCAGTGCCTGTGCGAAGGGACGTTGGCGTAGCGCTTCCGCGTCGGTTGCGTCGTAAATGTAGTAACGCGCAAGGATGTTGGTATCGAGCCCTGTCATTCAATGGGATCTCCGATGTTTAAATCCACCGGGGCAGCAGGGCGGTTGGTTTTTATCATGCCGAACCCGCTGACTGGCTTGGTTTTCGGCTTGGGCAGCCTGGTGCCGATGATGCGCATTTCGAGCTGGTAGCCGTTCATGACACAGTGGACTTTGGTACCAGCCTCGATGCCGTAGCGTTCCCGGATGTCGGCGGGGATGGTGACGGTGCCGTCGTCGTTGACTACTGTCGTGGTTTCCATGACGTCCTCCTTGGGGAATTCAGTCATGGTAGCACTCACTATTCAGGCAGAGTTTGATCTAACTGTGTTAACGCGTCAGGCGATACAGCAGGACCGCGGTGCGGATGGTGGCGCGTTCGATCGAGGCGATCTCCAGGTCTTCGTCCGGCGAGTGGGCGCCGTTGCCGACCGCGCCCAGACCATCGAGGCTGTCCAGCAGCGGCGCGACGAACTGCACGTCGCCCGCGCCGCGCTGGCCCGCCGGCAGGGGAGGGATCTCGCCCAGTCCCGCATCCTGGCTGGCCTGCGAATAGACCTTCAGCAGCGCCAGATTGCCGTCGGTCGGCGACATAGGCGGATACGCATCGTGGAAGGTGATGCTGGCGCTTGTGCCCGGCAGGTTCTGCGCGACGATGGACTTCATCTTGGCGTGCGCGCGGTCGCGCTGCTCGTAGCTCAGGTAGCGCAAGTCGCCTTCCACTGTCGCGGTGCGCGCAATCACATTGCTCTTGCCTGCCGCCTGGCCGGTGGTGCCGAGTGCATTGGTGCTGGCGTCGGTGCCGCCAACGATCAGGCCCGGGCTGTAGGTCAGGTCAGGCTCGCGCAGTTGCTGGCGGAAGGCGTCGAGGATGCGCGCTGTTTCGTAGATCGCGCCGTAGCCGGCGTTGTCGGTGAAGATGCCGCTCGAGTGGCCCTGCTTGCCGCTTACCTTCAGCTCCCACGACGACGAGGCGCGGCGGCCGATGGTGCCGGTGTCCTTGCCTTCCTTGTTGCGCACCGTGCCTTCAAAGGCGAGGGCAATGACGCTGCGTTTGGCGGCGTTCACCATGTCGGCGCGCGAGACTTCGATCGGATCGCCGGCGTTTTCCTCATCGCCGCTGAACACCACCGTGATGGTGGTGTTATCCAGCGCGCCAACGCGATGCAGGGCGCGCAGCGCTTCGATGATGATCACGTCGCCGCCCTTCATGTCATTGACGCCCTGGCCGCGCACGCGGTCGCCGTTGCGCTGCCACAGCTGCACCGGGCTGTCCTTTTCAAACACGGTATCGAGATGGCCGATCAGCAGCAGGCGCTTGCCTTGCTTGCCTTCGCGCGTGGCGATCAAATGGCCGGCGCGCTGCATGGAGGCCGGCATGGAAGACCAGCGGGTGTTAAAGCCCAGCGACCGGAACTCCGCGTCAAACAGCTTGCCCACCGCGCGCACGCCGTCGTGGTTCATGGTGCCGCTGTTGATATTGACCGAGCGTTCCAGCAGCTGCAGGCCTTGCGCCGAATGCGCCTTCACTTCGGCGACGATTTTCTGCTCGGTGGGCGACAGGCCCTCAGCGCGGGCTGCGCCCAACATCAACGCCAGCACTGCAAATGCGAACGGTTTCAATTTCATGCGACATTCCTCCGGTGGATGGTATGCCGCCGATTGTAGCTTACCCCTGCGCCGATGCGGGCAGGCCGAACACGCGGTCGAAGGCGAGGCTGAAGATGTAGGTGTAGACCATGAAGAACGTCAGCAGGCCGATATCGAGCACCAGCGCTTCCCACAGCGAGATATCGAGCCACCACGCGAACAGCGGCACCAGCACCAGCACCAAACCGCCTTCGAAGCCGATGGCGTGCGCGGCGCGGCGTTTCCAGCTGCGGCCGCGCGTGGACTGGCGTGCTTCCCATGCTTCAAACAGCGAATTGAAGACGAAGTTCCAGATCACGGCGAGGGCTGACGACGCAACCGCCGCCGTGCCCGCATGACCCGCGTCATGGCCGCCGAACACCAGAATGCTGCTGGTCAGGCCAATGGCGATCAGTTCGAACAGGGTGACGTAGACAACTTTGCGTTTCAGGCCTTGCATGGCATTTCCTTTCTTCAAAACGACGAGCGGCATGATAAAGAAGTTTTCCTGATAACCAAAGTCAGCAGCTTTCAGTTTTTCTGATAGAGTGAGTCATATGGCCTTTTCTTCAGACAATGTGGCGATCTTCCTGGCGGTGCTGGACCACGGCTCGTTCTCGGCCGCGGCGCGCGCGCTGGGCCGGGTGCCGTCGGCGGTCAGCATGGCGGTGGCGCAGCTGGAGGCGGAGCTGGACCTCACGCTGTTCGAGCGCAGCTCGCGCGAGGTGCGGCCCACGGAATCGGCGCGCGCGCTGGAAGCGGAAGCGCGCCAGCTGGCGGGACAGCTGCGCCGCTTGCAGGCGCACGCGCTGTCGCTGCATCAGGGACTGGAACAGCGCCTGACGCTGGCGATTGCACCGCAGCTGCTGTCGGCGCAGTGGAGCGATCCGCTGGCGCGGCTGGCGGATGAATTCCCGTCGCTGGAAGTGGAGGTAGTGTCGGCGCCGCAGGATGATGCGCTGCGTATGCTGCACAACGGCGATGCGCAACTGGCGCTGGTCTACGAGCGCACTGCCGTCAATGACCGCGAGAGCTTCCAGGAGCTGGGCAGCGAAGCGCTGGTGCCGGTGATCTCGCCGCGCCACAAGCTGGCGCTGGAACGCAAGGACGGCATTCGCCTTGAGGACCTGGTGGACCTGCGCCAGATCGCCATCTTCAGCCGCGATATGAAGGCCGACCAGCGCGTGCTCATCTCGCGCAAGCTATGGCGCACCGACAGCCATCTGGCGACACTGAGCCTGGTGCGTGCCGGCGTGGGCTGGGCCTATCTGCCGCTGCGTCAAGTGGCGCCGCTGCTCGAACGCGGTGAACTGCTGCATGTCGGCCTGGCGCACATGAGCAACGAGTTGCGGCTGTGGGTGGACGTGGTGTGGTTGAACGACCGTCCGCTGGGCCTTGGCGCCAAGCGCCTGATCGCGCTGATGCAGGACATCGCCGGCCTTGAGGCGCATCCCCAATAGAAGTGATACCCTGTTATTTTTCGCTCCGTCAAAGGATCACCATGCGTTTGCTGAAGACTGCCCTGATGGTGGCCGGCCTGTGCGCCGCCACTGCGTTTGCCTCGCCCACCGCGCCGCGCAATGGCGCCGAGTACACCACCCTGAAAACCCCGCAACCGGTGCAGGCGCAGGGCAATAAGGTGGAGGTGATCGAATTCTTCATGTATCACTGCCCGGCGTGCTACGCGCTGGAACCGGCCATGCTGGAGTGGGTGAAAAAGCAGGGCGACAACATCAACTTCCGCCGCATTCACCTGCCGCTGACCGGCGAGAACGATCCGGAAGCGCACATGTTCATCACGCTGGAAGCGATGAAGCTGGAAGAGCAACTGCATGCCAAAATCCTGCAAACCTGGCACGTCGAACGCCGCCGCCTGAAGTCGGATGCGGACAATATCGACTGGGCCGTGAAGAATGGCGTCGATAAAGAGAAGTTCACCGCCACCTACAACTCGTTCGCGGTGATGACGCGTCTGAAGGGCGCCGGCCGCGTGGCCACAGCCTATGAGGTGAACAGCACGCCGACCCTGGTGGTGGCTGGCCGTTACGTGACCAATCCGACGATGGTGGACGCCAGCAATCCCGGCATCCCGCGTCCGCAACTGGGCGCGGCCACGCTGCAGGTGCTGGATGCGCTGGTCGCGCAGGCGCGCGGCAAGTAAGGCCTTACAAGCGGCATTGATACAGGTGCGATACGTGTGCAACGCCGTGCACCTGCACCACTTGCGGCGGCACCAGCGCGTCGCGGGTGAAGCCGCATTTATCCATCACGCGTTTCGATCCTGCGTTGTGGTCCGAGATCCAGGCGTTCAACAAGCGCAGACCGTACTGCGTGCGCGCCAGCTCCTGCAAGTGCGTCAGCGCCTGGCTGGCCAAGCCCTTGCGTGCTTGATCATGCGCGATGCGGTAGCCCACCTCGCCGCTGCCGGCCACACGGTCGATGTGGCGCAGGTTGGCGCGGCCGATGATGGCCGCGCCGTCATCGCTGGTCAGCACGCACGGATGCATGGCGCCAGCTGCGTAGCTGTCCAGATAATCGGCGATGTGCGCGGCCACGCCGGCCGGGGAATAGAACGCCGGATCGCGCGCTTCCACGTGCTGCTCGAACCACGCGCGGTTGTCCGTCTCAAACGCCAGCAGGCGTTCGGCGTCGTCGGCTTGCAGGGTGCGGATGATCATGGATGGGCCTCGAGATAGGCCAGCACACGCTGGTTGAACAGGGCCGTCTGCTCCATCTGCGGCAAGTGGCCCGACTGGTCGATTTCAGTATAGACCGTCGATGGAATAGCGTTGCGGATGTGGGCCGACTGCGCCACCGGAATCACCGGATCCTGCTTGCCCCATACCAGATGCACTGGTGTGCCGTTCTTTGCAATCGCGGCGTAGATGGCGTCGAAGTTTTCACGCGACAGGCTCAGTCGCGACCGATACAGCGCGCGGCCAAAACCGTAGAACGCCATCTGCGGGCGATAGCGCTCGGCCCAGCCGGGGAATTGTTCGGGATGCAGGAAGTCGCTGCTTTGGTTGTCCGCCATGGTCGGCACGGCCTGGGTCTGGAACAGGTAAGGGCCGAGCCACGGTGTGGCCAGTTGCCACGGAATGACCGGTGCGCTGTTGGACGGATCGACCAGATTCAAAGTGCGGATGCGCTGCGGATGCGTGGACGCGTAATGCGCCGTCACGTAGCCGCCGAACGACAGGCCGAACAAATCAATTTTGCCTTCGACCTTGAGGGCCTTGAGCAGGTCATCCAACTGGCGGTCGTAGAAAGCGCCGTCGTAGGCGGCGTCCGGCCGGTCGGACAGGCCGCGGCCGAACAGATCGTAGCGGATCACGCGGTAGCCGGCGTCGCGCAGCGCGGCAAAGGTTGGGTCCCAGATGTAGGACGGTACCGAGAAGCCGTGCACCAGCACTGCCACCCGGCCATTATCCGGGCCGGCTGCTTCGTAGTAGGTGACGCCGTCGCTCAGCGTGGCGTAGGCGCCGGGCGCGCCGTTGTGCTCGCGCACCGAGGCGGTCAGCGCGCGCCGTTCGGGATTGCGGTCGTGATGGTAAGCCGCGAGGCCGGCGATGGCCAGCACCACGGCCAGCAGCAGCCAGCGCAGCCGGTTCATGATCAGTTGACGGTGAAGCGGGCCGGGATTTCGATGCCGCCGCTGCGCGCCGCCTCGGCGTACGCCTGCAGTTCAGCGATCACCGCATCCAGCTGTTCCTGGCCGGGATTGGCCTGGAAGTGCTTGATGCGCTCATTCATGAGCGTGATTTGTTGACTCCAGTTGAGACGATTCGTTTTGCTCATGTGTTCTCCGATTTACAAAAAAACAGTATAGAACAAATAACAAAAATGTGGGTGCTTTAGCGTTTCAGCACGCCGCGCAGGAACAGATCGAGGCCCTCGGCCGCGCGCGCGCGCAGCTCGTCCATGGTTGGCGTTTGCTCGGCGGGGAACAGCATCCGGGTGATCGGGTCGCCCATGATGCAATTGGTCAGGAACACCGGCAGCAGCTCCGGCCGGAGGTCGTTGCGCAGCTGGGCGCGGATGTCGGGGCGGGCGAAGAAACGGCCAAGCTGTTCGCGTGTGCGCAGCGGGCCGGCCTGATAGAAGGTCTCGGCCAGCTCCGGCGTGGTGCGCGCCTCGGCCACCACCATCCGGTGCAGGCTGCAGAAGGTGGGCAGGGAGATCAGTTCAAGGAAGCGCAGCGCGAAATCGTGGAGGATTTCTTCCATCGGGCGCGGATCGGTTTCCATGCTTTCCATGCCGCCGAAGAAGCGCGCGCGGCCGTCGGTGATCACGGCGTTCAGCAGGCCAGCCTTGCCGCCGAACTTGACGTAGATGGTGCGCACCGCGACGTGGGCTTCGCGCGCAATCATCTCCAGGCTGACCTTGCTGTAGCCTTTTTCCAGGAACAGCTGGCCGGCCGTGTGCAGCAGGGCGGCGCGGCGGGCGGCTTTGTCGGCGGCGCGCGGGCGGCCGGCGGCCTTGCCGAAGCAATGTTCAGGAGGCGTGCCTTCTGGACAATCTTGCTCGTCCAGCACGGCGTCGTCAGTCAGGTCAGAGGTATTCATGGCGGAGAATGATAACGAATGCCGACATGCTAGTCCAAAAAAAAATGAAATGCAATCGTTTCATTTCTTGACTTCGGCCAAAAACTGGCGATAATGCTCCTATCTCATTTCATTTTCTGGAGCTCCCTCATGTCCACCCAAGAACAAAAACTCAGTGCCGTGCCTGCTGCTCCAGCTGCTGCCCCTGCAGCGCCGGCTCAGCCACCGAACCGCCGTGTGCTGGTGGTGGCCGCTGTCATCGCGCTGGCCGCCCTGGCCGCGGGCGGCCGCATGTGGTACCGCAGTCATTACTACGTCGAGACCGAGAATGCCTACGTGGCCGGCCACGTGCACCCGGTATCGACCCGCATCGCCGGCGTCGTCACCAAAGTGCTGATCGACGATAACCAGCTGGTCAAGGAAGGCGACGTGATCGCTGAGCTGGATCCGTTCGACCAGGGCGTGAAAGTGGAACAGATCCAGGCGCAGATCGCCTCGGCCCAGCAGCAAGTGGTGCAGGCCGACGCGCAGATCGCGCAAGTGCAGGCCCAGGCCAGCGCCGCCGCGGCCCAGGTGGCGCAGTCGGAAGCGCAACTGGTGCGCGCCAAGCAGGACGCCGAGCGTTTCGGCCAGCTGTATAACAGCCAGATGAAAGCCGTGTCGAAAGCCGAACTGGATGCCGCCGTCGCCACGCGCGCCAGCGCCACCGCTGACGTGGCAGCGCGCAAGGACAGCGCCGCTGCCGCCAAGGCGCAAATCGCCTCGGCCAAATCGGCGCGCGAAGTGCTGAACGCGCAGATCGCCGTGCTGCAGGTGCAGCTGAAGGACGCCAAGCAGCAACTGGCTTACAACAAAATCCTGGCGCCGGTATCGGGCCGCATCGGCAAGCGCACCATCGAGGTGGGCCAGCGCGTGCAGCCGGGCCAGCAGCTGACCGCTATCGTGCAAGAGAATGTGTGGCTGACCGCGAACTTCAAGGAAACCCAACTGGCGGACATGAAGGTCGGCCAGGAAGTCAAAGTGACCATCGACGCGATTCCGGGCAAGGAACTGATCGGCAAAGTGGACAGCTTCTCGCCAGCGTCGGGCGCGCAGTTCGCGCTGCTGCCGGCTGATAACGCCACCGGTAACTTCACCAAGATCGTGCAGCGTGTGCCGGTCAAGGTGGTGTTCAAGCCGGAAGACGTGAAAGCCCTGAGCGGCCGCCTGGTGCCGGGCATGTCGGCGATCGCTGAAGTAGCGATTAACCAGAAAGAAGCCAAGTAACCAGGGAGCCTCTGATGGCTAATGCAACTTTTGTCCCGCCTTCGCCAGGCGAGAAGGTCTCCGCACGCACCTGGATGGCGGTTGCCGCCGGCATGCTGGGCGCCTTCATGGCGGTGCTGGATATCCAGATCACCAACTCGTCGCTGAAGGACATTCTCGGCACGCTGTCGGCGACGCAGGAAGAGGGCTCGTGGATCGCCACCGCCTACCTGGTGGCCGAGATCATCGTGATCCCGATGACCGGCCTGTTCGTGCGCGTGTTCGGCATGCGCGGCTACATGATGGGCACCACCTCGCTGTTCCTGGTGTTCTCCACGCTGTGCGGCTTCGCTTGGAATTTGCCCAGCATGATCGCCTTCCGCATGCTGCAGGGCTTTACCGGCGGCGCGCTGATTCCGATGGCGATGACGCTGGTGATGGCCAAGCTGCCTGCATCGAAACGCGCCACCGGCATGGCCATCTTCGGCCTGACCGCCACGCTGGCGCCGTCGATGGGCCCAACGCTGGGCGGTTACCTGAGCGAACTGTATGGCTGGCCGTCGATCTTCTACATCAACTGGGTGCCTGGCCTGCTGCTGATCGGCGGTATCGCCATCGGCCTCGATAAGGAAAAGTCGAATCTGTCGGCGCTGTTGAATGCCGACTGGCTGGGCATCGCCTTCATGGCGATGGGCCTGGGCAGCCTGACCATCTTCCTGGAAGAGGGGAATACCAAGGACTGGTTCGATTCGTCCTTCATCAACACCTTTGCCGCGCTGGCGATTGTCGGCTTGCTGGGCTGGGTGGTGACCGGCGCCACGCGCAAGCAGCCGTTTGTGAATCTGGGCTTGTACGGCCAGCGCAACTTCGCCGCCGCCACCGCGCTGTCGATGGCGATGGGCATGGGCCTGTATGGTTCGGCCTTCATCCTGCCGCTGTTCCTGGCGCAGATTCCGGGCTACTCGCCGATGCAGATCGGTGAAGTGATCATGTGGGCCGGTTTGCCGCAGCTGTTCATCATGCCGTTCGTGGCCAAGCTGTCGTCCAAGATCGACAACCGCATCCTGTGTTCGTTCGGCCTGCTGCTGTTCGGCGGCTCCTGCCTGATGAACGCCTACATGGACGCCACCACCGGCTACGACCAGCTGCTGCTGTCGCAGATCGTGCGCGCGCTGGGCCAGCCGTTCGTGATGCTGACGCTGTCGAACTTCGCCATGAACGGCATCCAGCCGAAAGACATGCCGTCGGCTTCGAGCCTGATCAACATGACCCGTAACCTGGGCGGTTCGATCGGCATCGCGCTGCTGGCCACTGCGCTGACCAACCGCGAGCACTTCCACTCGGTGCGCATCGGCGAATCGGTCAGCAACTTCGCACTGGCCACGCAGGAGCGCCTGAGCGCACTGACGTCGACGTTCATCGCCAAGGGCTTCGATAGCGCCACGGCGTCGGACATGGCGCTGAAGGCAGTCGATGGCGTGGTCCGCCGCGAGGCGTTTGTCATGGCCTACAACGACGGCTTCTTCCTCGTTGCGATGGTGCTGTTTGCCTGCATCGGCGTGCTGTGGTTCTCGGACAAAGTCAAAGCCCCCTCGGGTGGCGGTGGCGGCGGCGCTCACTAACAAAAATATTGAAGAGGTAAATCATGTTGAATTCAGCTTTGAAGCGCCTGACGCTCGCTGTTTCCGTCACTTTGGCAGTCACCGGCTGCGCCACCGTCGGCACCGATTTCAAGGCGCCGGCCAACGTCGCCGATGCGTCGTTCCGTCACCTGCCGCAGGCGGGTAGCAGCGAGGCGCACCTGCCGGCACAATGGTGGACCGTGTTTAACGACGTCACCCTGAATCGCCTGGAAGAAACCGCACTGCGCGACAATCCAAGCGTGAAGGCCGCCGCGCAGCGTCTGGTGCAGGCGCTGGAACAAGCCGGCGTGGCGCGCGCCAACGAGCAGCCGCAATTGAGCGTCAACGCCGGCATCTCGAACTCGCGCACTTCGGCCGAAACGTCGCAAGGCCTGGCGCTGGGCCATCGCTCTATCAAGGGCAATAACTATTCGGTGGGTTCGAGCTTCTCGTATGAAGTGGACCTGCTGGGCCGCGTGCGCCGCCTGGTGGAAGCATCGGACGCGCAAGCGCTGGTGGCTGAAGCTGACCGCGACGGCGTGCTGCTGGTGTTGTCGTCGCAACTGGCGACCACCTACTGGCAACTGCGCGGCCTCGACGCCGAAATCGCCACGCTGAAGACCGCGCTGGATACCCGCCGCGAATCGGAAGAACTGGTCACCGCGCGCTTCGACGCCGGCCTGTCGAATGAGCTGGACGTGTCGCGTGCCCGCATCGAGCGCGCCAATGCGCAGGCGGATCTGCACGAAGTCCAACGCCAGCGCAACCTGCTGGAACACAGCTTGGCCACGCTGGTGGGCGCATCGCCATCGGCCATGCTGACCGCAGCGAATACCAGCGCCGAGCTGCCGCTGCCGCCGGCGATTCCGGTCGGCCTGCCGGCCAGCCTGCTGGCGCAGCGTCCTGACCTTGCGGGCAGCGTGGCGACCCTGCGCGCTGCCAACGCGCAGATCGGCGTGGCCGAAGGCGCGTTCTATCCTTCGTTCTCGCTGACCGGTAACTTCGGCTTCGCTTCTGAAAGCCTGAGCAACCTGGCCAAGGGCGATGCGCGCCAGTTCAGCGTTGGTCCGCTGGCGCTGTCGCTGCCGATCTTAGACGGTGGCCGCAACAAAGCCAACCTGGCGATCGCCAAAGCGCGCTACGAAGAAGCCATCGCCAACCATCAGACCAAACTGCTGACCGCACTGCGCGAAGTGGAAGATGCGCTGTCGGACGTGCAGCAACGCCAGCTGCAAGGCGAAGCGCAGAAGGCCTCGCAAGTGGCGGCGGCGCGCGGCTACCTGGTGGCGAAAGCACGTTATGAACGCGGCGTGTCGACCTACCTCGATGTAACCGACGCCCAGCGCAGCGCGCTGGCCGCCGACCGCGCCGCGGTGCAGATCAACACCCAGCGCATGTTGGCTGCTGTTGCGGTGGCGCGTTCGCTGGGCGCGGGCTGGCAGCCCTCGGCGCAGCTGTCGCAAGTGGCGCAGAACGGCGCGATCAAAGCGCAGTAACCCTCTACGCGGAAGAGGCCAGCGGCAGATGTGCCGCTGGTCCGAAGCGTTCCACTACAAAGTCAACAAAGGTCGTCAGCTTGGGCGTGGCCCGGCGGTCGCGCGGATACACCAGATGCATGGGGCGCGGTGCGGGCAGGTACTCGCTCAGCAGCGGCACCAGCCTGCCGGCCGCGATCTCCTGCGCCACCAGTATCTCGGCCTGCATCACGATTCCGAAGCCCTTGAGCGCGGCCATGCGCAGCGCCAGTCCATTGTTGGCGCGGAAGCGGCACTCAGGCTGCTGCTTGCCGCGCTTGTCGCGCAGGTTCTGCATGCGCCAATGCACACCCACTGTCCCCACCATGAAGTCCAGGCATTCGTGCTGCGCCAGATCGGCCGGCGTGCGCGGCGTGCCATGCCTGCGCAGATAATCCGGCGAGGCGCAGATGGTCATGCCATAGTGGCGCAGCGGCCGAGCGATCATGCTTGAATCTTCCAGCGGCGCGATGCGGATCGCGGCGTCGTAGCCTTCCTCCACCAGATCCACCGTGCGGTCATTCAGGTTCAGGTCCACGCTCACTTCCGGATGCTGTTGCAGGTAGTCGGCAATGGCAGGCGCCAGCCATTCGCTGCCAAAGGAGGTCGGAGCGGTGATGCGCAGGCGTCCGCGCGGCACGCTGCGCATGGCTTCCGCACCGCGTTCGGCGGCGGCGATCTGCGCCAGGATGGCGCGGCATTGTTCGGCGTACTGGATGCCGATTTCGGTCAGGCTTTGCCGTCGCGTGGTGCGCGTGAGCAGGCGCGCGCCCAGCGTGGCCTCCAGCTGCGCAATGTGCTTGCCCACCATGACCGGCGAAATGTTGAAGCGCGCGGCGGCGGCCGTGAAATTCCCGGCGTCGACCACCGCGACGAAGATTTCCATACTGCGCAGCTTGTCCATGGATTGCTAACCAGAGGTTGGTAATGTTGTTCATGTTAGCGCATTTATTCATTTGCGGAAGGAGAACATACTGCGGTTTTCCAACGGAGGACTGTATGAAAGTAATCGTGATCGGCGCCACGGGCGCGGTGGGCAAGGCAGTGGTCGAGGAACTGGGCCAGCGCCACGAGGTGATAACGGTGGGCGCGCGCGGCGGCCAGCATCAGGTGGACTTTGCCGATATCGCGCAGGTGCGCGGCCTGTTCGCCAAGGTGGGCAAGGTGGACGCGGTGGTGGTGACAGCCGGCGTGCTGCACTTCGCGCCGCTGGCCAGCTTTACGCCGGAGCAGTTCTACGTCGGCTTGAACAGCAAGTTGATGGGGCAGGTGAACGTGGTGCTGGTGGCGCAGGAGTATCTCAACGACGGCGGCTCCATCACGCTCACCAGCGGCATCGTGGCCGATGAACCGATCCGTAACGGCGTCAGCGCCACCATGGTGAATTCGGCGATCGAAGGCTTTGTGCGTGGCGCGGCGATTGAGCTGCCGCGCGGCTTGCGCATCAACGTGGTCAGCCCGACGGTACTCAAGGAATCGATGGACAGCTATGGCCCGTTCTTCGTTGGCTTCGAGCCGATTGCGGCCAGCCGCGCCGCGCTGTCGTATGCGCGCAGCGTCGACGGCGCGCAGACCGGCCAGGTCTACAAGGCCTGGTAGGTCGATTACAATGTGGTCCTCACTCCACAAGAGGACCACATGAAAAAAATCCTGCTCCCGCTGTCGCTCGCAATCGCGTGCGCCACTGCCTATGCCGCACCTGCCGGCGTCAATGACCTGAACAAGATGAGCAAGCGTTTCGCGCCGATCGCGCTGACCGCCGATACCGCGCATCTGTCGGCAGGCGACAAGAAAGCCATCGCCAAGTTGATCGAAGCGGCCAAGATCATCGACGTGCTGCAACTGCGCCAGCGCTGGTCCGGCAACGAAGCCCTGTGGGCCGCGCTGCAAAAGGACTCCACGCCGCTGGGCAAGGCGCGCCTCAACTATTTCTGGCTCAACAAAGGCCCCTGGTCCATTCTCGATGACCACCAGTCCTTCCTGCCGGCCGAAGTGGGCGGCGTGAAGGTGCCGGCCAAGAAGCCGGAAGGCGGCAACTTCTATCCGGAAGGCGCCAGCAAGGCGGAGCTGGAAAACTGGATGAACGCCTTGCCGGCCGCCGACAAGGAACAGGCACAGTGGTTCTTTACCACCATCCGCAAGAACAAGGACGGCCAGTTCGCCATCGTGAAGTATTCGGATGAATACAAGGCCGATCTGGAAAAAGCCGCCGCGCTGCTCAAGCAGGCCGCCGCCGATACCGACAACGCCTCGCTGAAAAAATTCCTCGACCTGCGCGCCGATGCCTTCCTCAGCAACGACTACCTGCCTTCCGATTTCGCGTGGATGGACCTGGACTCGCCGGTCGACATCACCATCGGCCCGTACGAGACCTACAACGACGAACTGTTTGGCTACAAGGCCGCGTTTGAGGCGTACGTGAGCATCCGCGACCAGAAGGAAACGCAGAAGCTGGACTTCTTCGCCAAGCATATGCAGGAGCTGGAAGACAACCTGCCGCTGGATGCGCAGTACCGCAATCCGAAAGTTGGCGCCCTCGCGCCGATGGTGGTGGTGAACCAGGTCTACGGCGCCGGCGACGGCAATATGGGTGTGCAAACCGCCGCCTACAACCTGCCGAACGACGAGCGCATCATCAGCCAGCGCGGCTCCAAGCGCATCATGCTGAAGAACGTGCAGCAGGCGAAATTCAAATCGACGCTGACGCCGATTTCCAGGCTGGTGCTGCGCAAGGCCGACCAGAAGGATGTGGACTTCGACTCCTTCTTCACCCACATCCTCGCGCACGAGATCACCCACGGCCTCGGCCCGCACATCACCAAGAACGGCGGCAAGGAATCGACCCCGCGCCAGGATCTGAAGGAAGCCTATTCCACCATCGAGGAAGCCAAGGCCGACATCACCGGCCTGTACGCGCTGGCCTATATGATGGACAAGGGCCAGCTGCAGGGCACGCTGGGGCAGGGCGCGGCGGCTGAGCGCAAGCTGTACACCACCTTCCTCGCCTCGGCCTTCCGCACGCTGCACTTCGGCCTGACCGATTCGCACGCGCGCGGCATGGCGATCCAGATGAACTACCTGCTCGACAAGGGCGGCTTCGTGTCGCACGGCGACGGCACCTTCGCGGTGGACTTCAGCAAGATCAAGCAGGCGGTGATCGATCTCGACCGCGAGTTCCTCACCATCGAAGCCACCGGCGACTATGCGCGCGCCAAGGACATGATGACCAAATACGTGGTCATCCGTCCGGACGTGCAAAAGGCGCTGGACAAGATGAAGGCGGTGCCGAACGATATCCGTCCGGAATTCAAGACGGCCAACACCTTGCTCGGCAAGTAATCGTTCAAGTTTTTCTACGTAGTAATATACCTGCCACCGGGCAATTTTTCTTGCCCGGTGCATGCTACAGTTTGATCACCATGATCAAACGCACCTTACTCCCCCTGCTGTTGCTGGCTTCCAGCCTGGCCTCCGCCGCTGAACTGACCGAGATGGAAGTCCGCTGGCTCAAGGCGGGCTCGGCTGTGCTGGCCTACGCCAAGCAGGAGCTCAAGCTGCCGCTGGATATCACCGTCCAGCCGCAGGCGCGCGCCAACGATGTGCCGCTGGCGCTGGGCTACGACAACGGCCGCTGCAAGCTGGTGCTCTCGATGCGCGGCAATCCGGCTGCCGAAGATATCCTCAACAACGTCCCGCCTGAACAACGCCCGCTGATGATAGAGGCGATGGTGGCGCACGAGATCGGCCATTGCTGGCGTTATGTGCAGGGCGAGTGGCACGTGGTGCCGTCCGGCTTTGAAGAAAGCCAGCAGCAGCCTGCCGCGCTGCGCGATACGCGGCGCGAGGAAGGCTATGCCGATTTGGTGGCGCTGGCGTGGGTGCAGCAGCGCCATCCCGATCAATACGCAACAGTGGCCAGCTGGATGCAGCAGGTGCGCGCGCCGTCGCCCGCGGCCGGGTCGCACAGCACGCTGGTGTGGCTGCAGCAGGCGCCGACCGGTGCGGCGTTCGACCCCAGCCTGCCGCTGTTCGGACAGGCCGACCGCCTGTGGCGGCAAGGCTTGCTGCTGGATCACTAATTTCCTCTCTGTGTACGTTTCCGCACGGAGCCTGGCGCTGTGCGGGCGTTTAATGGTGTCCACCAACCACCACAAGAGGGAAACATCATGAACAAACTGCTTTGCTTCGTGCTGGCCTCCGCCGCCAGCGCCGCTTTTGCCGCCTCGCCGAATAACGATACGGTGGCTTACAAAGCGGCGATCAACAAATCCGACGCCGACTACAAAACCGCCAAGGCGGCTTGCGATGCGCAATCCGGCAACGCCAAGGACGTCTGCGTCGAGCAGGCCAAGGTCAACCGCGCCAATGCGGAATCGACCGCCGCCCTGCAGTACAAGAACGATAAAAAGTCCATCGAAAAAGCCCAGATCAATGTTGCTGACGCCAACTACGATCTTGCCAAGGCCCAGTGCGCCACCAGGAGCGGCGCCGACAAGGACAGCTGCCTGAGCGGCGCCAAGTCGCAGCACACGGCCTGGGTGCAGGACGCCAAGGCCGGCAAGCAGGCGGCCGATACGGCCCAGACCGGCATCGACTGCAGCGCCATGACCGGCACCGACAAGGCTGGCTGCGAAGCGCGTTCGAAAACCGCGCTGGCCAAGGATGCGCTGGCCGACTCCGCCATCACCACCAAGGTGAAGACCGAGTTGCTGGCCGAGCCGTCGCTGAAGTCGCTGGACGTGCACGTGGAAACCACCAACGGCACCGTGATGCTGAGCGGCTTCGTGCCGTCGCAGGCGGAGGTCGACAAGGCCGTGGACGTGGCGCGCAATGTGAAAGGCGTAAACAAAGTGCAAAGTTCGCTGCGCATCAAATAAGGCGTAAAGGGGCAGGCGGGCCTCCCCCAACCGCGCTCGCCCCGGCGCCCGGCTGCGTACCCCTGCGCAGCCGGGCGCCACCTTTTTTGCTTGTATTCATGATGATCGTAATCTAAAATGGGCGCAAGCGTGCCTTCGGCGCGCATGGCTATCGTGAGGATGTTCATGTTTGCACAATCTTTATCCAACTGGCTGCAGCGGCGCGGCCTGCATTTTTCCTGGGTCATCGTGGCCCTGACCTTCCTGACCGGGCTGTCGTCGTCCGCCGCGCTCGGTCTGCCTGGCGCCTTGCTGCAGCCGCTGTCGAAGGAATTCGGCTGGGACGTGGAGCAGATCTCGTCCGCGCTGGCGGTGCGCTTCGCGCTGTTCGGCCTGATGGGGCCGTTTGCAGCCATCCTGATGGAGCGCTTCGGCCTGCGCAATGTGGTGGTGACGGCGCTGACGCTGGTGGCCGCCGGCATGGCGCTGGCGACGCAAATGACGCAGTTCTGGCATCTGGTGCTGTTCTGGGGCGTGATGCTGGGCGTCGGCTCGGGCATGACGGCGCTGGTACTGAGCGCGGTGGTGTCGAACCGCTGGTTTGATAGCCACCGCGGGCTGGTGGTCGGCATCCTGACGGCGGCCTCGGCCACCGGCCAGCTGATTTTCCTGCCGGTCGCAGCATGGATGATCGAGCACTACGGCTGGCGCCTGGCCGTGCTGCCGGTGCTGGTGTCGTGCGCGGTGATGGCAGTGGCGGTCTACCTGTTCATGCGCAACCGGCCGGGCGATGTCGGCCTTGCACCATATGGCGCGGTTGCGGGGGCACCGGTCGCGGCCGCGCCGGCCATGCGCATCACCTTTGCCACGCCGTTCAAGATTCTGGCGCAAGCTTCGCGCAGCAGCGTGTTCTGGATTCTGGCCGGCACCTTTTTCATCTGCGGCCTCAGTACCAACGGCCTGATCCAGACCCATTTCATTTCGCTGTGCGGCGATGCCGGCCTGGGCCCGGTGCCGGCGGCCTCGGTGCTGGCGATGATGGGCGCGTTCGACCTGGTCGGCACCATCGCGTCGGGCTGGCTGTCGGACCGCTATGACAACCGCAAGCTGCTGTTCATGTACTACGGCTTGCGCGGCTTGTCGCTGCTGTGGCTGCCGTATTCGGAATTCACGCTGTATGGCTTGTCGATGTTCGCCATGTTCTACGGGCTGGACTGGATTGCCACGGTGCCGCCGACGGTGCGTCTGGCGGGCGCGACCTTCGGCAAGGAAAAGGCGGGGATGGTGTTCGGCTGGATCTTCGCGGCGCACCAGCTGGGCGCGGCGGTGGCGGCGTACGGCGCCGGCCGTGTGCGCACGCTGTTGCTGACTTACGATCCGGCGCTGTTTGCCGCCGGTGCGGCTTGCCTGGTGGCGGCGGCGATCATCCTGCTGGTCCGCAAACCGGCGGTGGCCGCTGCCGCCGCACCGGTCCCGGCCAAGGCGGCATAAAAAACTGGGAGCGCTTCCAAAATGTAATCAGGCTGTCACGCGCCGGTGCAACAATGCGCCGACTTTTCACCAGCCTGATGGAGTTTTGTATGCGTTTAGTCTTCTCTGCGGCGGCTTTGACGGCCGCCGCTGTTGCCGCCTTGCTGGCCGCCTGCGGCAGCGATGGCTTGCCGGTCACTGAAACCAATCCGGGCGACGGTTTCAATTCCACCGCCGTCGCCTTCATGAGCGACGTCCACTTCGAGAACATCTACGGCGACCTGAAGAGCAGCCAGTTCGCCGGCATTCCGACCAAGGATGGCAAGAACGCCACCATCCGCACCATGTACGCCGAGCTGACCTCGACGCGCCTGTTCAACGAAAACTACTTCGCCTTCCGTGCCGCGCTCGACGATGCGTATGGCAAGGGCATCCGCCTGGTCGCCATGCCCGGTGATATTTCGGACGATGCGCAGCCGATCAACATCGACGGCCTGGCTGACATCCTGCACGAGTATCAGGCCAAAGGCATGCGCTTCTTCATCGCGCCCGGCAACCACGATCCCAACGAGCCGTATGACGATGACGAGGCCGGCAAGAACGACTTTCTGACCAAGGATGGCAAGGAGCAGAAAATCTACGCCGTCAACAACGCCGCCTGCAAGGCCAAGGACCCCGCCGTGGTGTGCACCAACCAGCTGATGGAGCAGGGCTACGAAAAGCTGATGAGCAAGCTCGGTGAATTCGGCTACGCGCCCAACAAAAACGACATTTATTGGGAGACGCCTTTCAGCAGCTATGCCGACGGCAAGTACAGCTATGAAGCGGCCAGCGCCGCAGCCGGCCTGGGCAAGCGTCAGTTCGAGATCTGCACCGAAGGCGAGGGCGGCAAGTACAAGGTGGCGGGCAAGAGCTACAGCCGCTGCGTCAACATGGTCGACGCCAGCTATCTGGTGGAGCCGGTGAAAGGTATCTGGCTGCTGGCGCTGGATGGCAATGTGCACGCGCCCAACGCCAACTTCGATCCGGCCAATCCGACCTACTTCAAAGGCTACGACAACGCCGGCGATGCAGGCTGGAACAAGATGCTGACCCACAAGATCCACCAGATCGAGTGGATCAAGTCGGTGGCGGCGCGCGCCAAGGCGCAGGGCAAGCAGTTGATGGCGTTCTCGCATTACCCGACGATGGACTTCTACGCCAACCAGACCGATGCGATGAAAGCGGTGTTCAAGCCGGGCGCGTTCCAGGTGTCGCGCATGCCGGCTGCCGCCACCACGGCGGCGCTGGCAGCCACCGGCCTGCCGCTGCACGTGGGCGGCCATATGCACTTCAACGGCACCAACGATTACAAGGACAGTGCCGGCAATTACCTGGTCAACGTGCAGTCGCCTTCGCTGGCGGTGTTTGGTGCGGCGTACAAAATCGTCAGCTACCAGAGCAAGGATGTGATCGACGTGCAGACCGTTGGCCTGGGCAATGTGCCGCGCCACAACGAGCTGTTCCCGCTGTACCAGGTCGAGTATGACTACCTGCAGGGCAGCAGCGCGGCGGGCGATATCGCCAAGCGCTGGAACCGCAGCATCCTCGACAGCAAATCGTACGGCGAGTTCACGCGCACCTACTTTGGCGAACTGTCGCGCCTGCGTTTCATGAGCGATTACTGGCCATGCGAAATGAAGGAAGCGGCGATGTCGCTGGATGCGCGCCAGATGCTGATCCTGTCGCAGTTGCAAACCAAGGTGACGTTGGCGCAGCTGAAGGACAACCCGTCGGTGCTGCCGCTGACGGCGGCGTGTGCAGCCAGGGGCACGGTGGCCGATGGCGGCGTGGCCGCCAGCCAGCTGACGACGGACTGGGCGGCGGCGACTGCCAAAGCGGAACAGCTGGCTGCCGCCGCCAACCTGAAGCTGGCCGACTTCGCCAAGATCAGTGCGTATGAATTCTACGGCGACTTCCACCGCACCGTGTACGCCGGCGAGCTGGCGCTGCGCGACATGGGCGCCGAGCGCGTGGCGCAGTACAAAGTGCTGATGAGCGCGTTCCCGGCAGCGCCGGCGGCCATCGTCAAAGTGGGCGACCAACTGTCCGACCAGAACCCGGTGCACGTGGCGTTCCAGTCGCAGTTCAAGCAGGTGTTCGCGATCTTCAAAGGGCTGGGCTCGGGCAAGCCCAGCGACCATTTCACGATCGACCTCAAGGCGCAAAAGCTGAACAACGCCAGCAACAGCGGCCTGAGCTTCAACTAAGAAAAAAGGCCGCGCTGTTGATTGAGCGCGGCCTTTATCATCACATCACTTCAGGTATTTCGCCAGCCAGCCGTGGACTTCGTTGTAGAAGTAGCGGCTGTTTTCACCTTTGAGAATCCAGTGGTTCTCGTCCGGGAAGACCAGCAGCTTGCTTGGCACGTTCAGGCGCTGCTGGGTGGCGAAGTTCATCAGCGCGTTATTGGCCGGCACGCGATAGTCGAGCTCGCCCACCGAGATCAGGATCGGCGTGCTGAAGCCGGTGCCCTTGGCGTGGTTGCCGCCTTGCAGAACCGGGCTCTGCTCGCGCCACACGGCCTTGTCGCTCCACACCGGGCCGCCGCTGTTGACCTCGCGGCCCCAGACGCTGTCGCTGGTGCCCCACTGCATGATGAGGTCCATCTCGCCCGCGTGCGAGACGATGGCCTTGTAGCGCGTGGTGGTGGCCTGCAGCCAGTTGGCCAGGTGGCCGCCGTAGCTGGCGCCGCCTGCTGCCAGCTTGCTGCCGTCGACGTAGCTGTATTTTTTGACGGCTTCATCGACGGCTTCGTTGACTTCATCGCCCGGACCTTTCAATGGATCGCCTTGAATCGCGCGGGCGAATTCTTCGCCGTAGCCGGTCGAGCCCTTGTAGTCGGTCAGCAGCACCACGTAGCCGGGCTGGGCCAGCAGGTGGTAGTTCCAGCGGATCACGAACTGGTCGCGCCACATATTGGCCGCGCCGCCGTGGATCACCGCGAACAGCGGGTATTTCTTGTTCGGGTCGAAGTTGGCCGGCTTGACGATCATGTTGTGGATCATGCGGCCGTCGCTGGCCTTGAACCAGAAGTGTTCCGGCGCTTGCCAGTCAATCGTTGCCGCGCGCTCGGTGTTGAACGAGGTCAGGCGCTTCGGTGCGCCGTTGCCGAAGGCGTACACCTCCGGCGGATTGATGGACGATTCCCACACGCCCACCAGCGCCTTGCCGCCCGCGTTCAGCGCGTTGATGCTGCCGGTCGGCAGCGAGGGCTCGTCGCGCAGGTCGCCGCCGTTGTAGCTGATCGAGTGCAGCTGCTCGAGGCCTGCGTGCTCGTAGCTGAACACGACGCGGTTGCTGCCGGCCGGCAGCGCGTAGCGCGAGATCGAGCGGTCCAGCGATGCGGTCAGGATCTTTGGCGCCGGGTTGGTCACCGGCCAGGCCAGGCTGGCCAGGCGGCTGACGTCGTAGACCTTGCCTTCTTCTTCGGCCTCAGTCAGCGTGAACAGGGTCTTGCCGTCGGCGCTGAATTTCAGGCTGCCGTAGCTGTGCTTGTCGGCGGTCAGCTGGGTGGCTTCGCCGCCGGCTGCCGGCAGGCTGTAGATTTGCGTGTAGGCCGAGTTGCGCGCCAACTGGTCGCGGTTGGTCGAGGCCGCGAACACCACGGCCTTGCCGTCCGGCGACCAGATCGCATCGAGCGACTGGCCTTCATCGCCCTGGCCGCCGCCGAAGCCCGGCAGCGCCGCCAGTTTGGTGCCGCTCAGCAGGTCGCGCGGCTTGGCGCCGATGTCCGCATCCATCACGAACAGGCGGACTTTTTTATCGTCCAGCCATTTGTCGAAGAAGCGCGGCGGGAAGCTTTCGTAAGCGCGTGCAGTGTACTTGCGGTCCTTGCGTTCCTTGGCGGTTTTCTTTACGTCCTCTTCGTTGGCGTTGCCAGGGAAGATGTCGCTGACGAACAGGATCTGCCTGCCGTCCTGGCTGAACTTCGGCTGGCGCGCGCCCAGCGTGAGCGTGGTCAGGCGCTGGGCTTCGCCGCCGCCGGCCACGTCGATGCGGTAGATCTGGCCGGCGTCATCGCCGTCGCGCTTGGCGATGAAGATCAGTTGCTTGCTGTCCGGCGACCAGTTGACCGAACCTTCGCCGCCTTTGCTGAAGGTCAGGCGGCGGGCAGGGCTGTCATCGCTCAGCGATTTGATCCACAGGTCGGACCATTGCTCCTTGCTGTCGTAGGCGGGATCGGTGACGGAGAATACGGCCCACTTGCCGTCCGGGCTCGGCTGTGGTGCGCCGACGCGCTTCATCAGCCATACATCCTCGTGCGTGATGGCGTGTTTGGCCGGTGCAGGATCGGCTGCAAAAGCCTGGCCCGTCAACTGGGCCGAAATGATGAAGGCAACAAGAGAAAGTCGCGGTATAGTCATGGCGAGTTCGCTTAAAAGTCAGTGAAACAACGATAGTGGCCATTCCCGTCATTGCTGTCAATCAAGTTTTCCACCTTACCGATTTCGGAGACAACATGCAGACCATTACCAAAGTTCACAAGGTTGCCGCCTTCACCAAAGGGGAGGAGGGCGGCAATCCCGCCGGCGTGATGATCCGCGCCGCGTTGCCGGAAGAGCCGGCCATGCAGCGCATCGCTGCCGAGATGGGCTACTCGGAAACCGTGTTTGCCGCGCCGCAGGGCGATGGCTGGCGCGTGCGCTATTTTTCGCCCGATGGCGAGGTGGCGTTCTGCGGCCATGCCACCATCGCGCTGGGTGCGGTGCTGGCGCAGCAGCATGGCGATGGCATTTTCCCGCTGACCACCAACCATGCGAAGGTGACGGTCGAAGGCCGCGCCCACGGCAACGGCGCCACCGCCGCGCTGCAATCGCCGGCCACCTCCAGCGCACCGGCCGCACCGGCGCTGGTGCAGGAGGCGTTGAAGCTGTTCGGCTATGCGCTGTCCGACCTGGATGACCGCATTCCGCCGGCGATCGCCAACGGCGGCGTGCCGCATCTGGTGCTGGCGCTGGCCAGCCGCGACAAGCTGCGCGCGATGCGCTACGACCTCGGTGCGGGCCGCAGCCTGATGCAGCGCCATGGCCTGACCACCATCGCGCTGGTGCATGCGGAAACGCCGCAGCGCTTCCACGCGCGCAATGCGTTTGCCTCGAGCGGCGTGTACGAGGATCCGGCTACCGGTGCGGCAGCGGCGGCGCTGGCCGGCTATCTGCGCGACCTTGACTGGCCGCACGGCGGCGCGATCGACATCGTCCAGGGCGAAGACATGGGGGCGCCGTGCCATCTGCAGGTGCAGATTCCGGACGAGGCCGGCAGTTCGATCCGGGTGTCGGGCAAGGCCCGCATGATCGGCGAATAATCAGTCCCACTTCTTCAGCAAACGCGCCATCTCGCCGGATTTTTCCAGCTGTTCGATAGCGTGCTGCACGCGCTGGCGCACGGCCGGATCGACGTGGGTGCCCATGGCCATGTAGACGTCGGTAGTCATCATCACGGTGGGCAGCACCCGCACCTTGTGGGTGGCGCCGGCACGCTCGATAAAGCCTTGCATGCCCGGGGCGCGGTGCAGGAAAAAGCGGCCGCGTCCGGCGATCAGCTTGTGCAGATTCATGGCCGGGCTGGTGGCGCTGGGATCGACCTGCAGGCCGCCGATGCGGGCCAGCAGGTCCGGCGTGACGTAGCCGCGGTTGGTCAGGATGATGCCACGCGGGCCGAGCTTGCGTACATCGTCCCAGCTATTGATCACGACCGGATCGTCGGCGCGCGCAATCAGCTGATAGCGCAGCTGGAACAAGGGCGGTTCGAGGAAGACATACTGGCGCGCGCGCTCGTCGGTGCGCTGCACGGCGCACAGGGCGTCGTGCTGGTGGGTGGCCAGTTCGGAGTGGGCGCGCAGCAGCGGCAGCCATTGCTGGTCGCCGACGAACTGCACGCCGGGCTCCAGCTTTTCAATGGCGCGGAACAGATCGACGCACACCCCCACCACGCGGCCGATGCCGGCCGGGATGAACTTGGGCTCGGTGCCTTCCTGCGCCACCACTTTCAGCACGGTGGGGGCGGCCAAGACGGGCGCGCCCAGCAACGCACACAGCAGCGTCAGCCCGCAGCGCAATCCCCTCGCCATTGTCTCCCCCGAATTTGTTCGCAAAGGGAAAGTATAGAGCAGGGCGGGCTCGGCAGGAGGGGATTATTGCTTGAGCAGGCGCGGCACGCCCTCGGTGACGGCCTGGCGCATCAGGCGGTCGAGGTACTCGGTTTTTTCCTTGGCAGTCAGGGCTTGCCAGGTGCGGACCGCGCGCTCCTCGCCCAGGGCATAGGTCGCCATCTCGCCTTCCTTGAGACGGACTTCGCGGACCACGTCCAGCGTCTCGGCGTTGATCAGGCGCAGCTTGACGTAAGCGAACGGCATCAGCACGCCCTGGCTGCTCTCGTGCTTGTTTTGCTTGTCATTGTGCGTGACCACTTCGGTGCGGTTGTCCATGTAAAAGCCGAGGCCTTCGATCTTGCCAGTGCCGCCGGATTCATTCATGTACTTCAGTTCCGCATCGGCGCGGTACTTGGTGACCAGGATCAGGTGGGTCAGGTCTTTGCCCTTCCACAGGCTTTTCAGGTAGTCGCGGTTGGCCTGGTTGGCGGCGGGATCGTCGAACATGCTGTTCTGAACTTTATGCAGCTCGGCGTCGGTACTGAGCATCAGGAAGCGGCCGGCCTCGGGCTGGAGGCGCTCGATGGCGGCACTGGCCGCGCGGATGGCGGCCTCGTCGAAGACGGTGTTGTCGCCGAGCTGGTAGACCTGCTTGTCGTTGACGTCGATGCGGGTGCCGACTTCGGGCACGTAGGTGACCACGGAGATGGCGTCGCCGGCCAGCGACAGGATGCCGTATTTGCGCGGGGTATCGGCGGCATGGACGGCGGTGGCCAGCAGCAGGGGCGCGAGGGCAAGCAGGGAAATTTTCATGGCACGCGGTCGGTTAGGAGAGGCGTGGCGATTCTAGCATTGTTGATTGCAGGGAATATTCACCAATTCTCACCCGGTGGCCTCAGTCCCACTTCCGGGTCATGCGTTCCAGATCGCCCTTTTTTTCAAGGGTGAACAGGGCATTGGCGATGCGTTCGACGATCTTGCCGTCCAGATGCTTGCTGGTCGCGAAATAGAGCTTGGCGCTGTACATCACCTGCGGCAGGATTTTCACCTTGTCGGTGTTGCCGGTCCGCTCCAGCAGCTTTTGCAGGCCGGGGCCGCGGTGGAAATACAGGCGGCCGCGCCCGGCAAGCAGTTTTTGCAGGTTCAGCTCCGGGCTGGTGGAGCGGGCGTCGACCTCGATCCCGCCCATCGCCGCCAGGATATCGCCAGCGGCAAAGCCGCGGTTGACCAGCACCACGCCGTTGGGCGCCAGTTGGCGCACATCGTCCCAGGAATGGATGTCAATCGGGTCGTTGCTGCGCACGAGGAAATGGTATTCGATGGCGTACAGCGCCGGGCCGATGAAGGTAAAGCGCTTCTCGCGGTCGGCGGTGCGCTGGACCGCGCACTGTACGTCTTCGATGCCGGCTTCGAGTTCGGAGTAGGCGCGGATCAGCGGCTTCCAGTGCTGGTCGCCGACGAAGCGCAGGCCGGGATCGAGCTGTTCGACCGCGCGGAAGATATCGATGCACAGGCCGACGATGCGGTCCTTGCCTGCGGCCAGAAATTTCGGTTCGGTGCCTTCCTGCGCGGCGGTGCGCAGCACTGTGGGCGAAGCGGATGGCTCGGCGGCGGCCAGTAAAGGAAGCCAGCAGACTGCCTGCAGCAGCCTTTTCCACATGCCATGCCCAGCCGTCATATCGTCCCCAGAGAATCCGGCGCCTCGCGCTCTTTGCGCCTAGCTTACACCAGTGCACGCTTTAGGGGTATTGCTGTCGTGCATGAAGCACAGAGTGGACGCGGATTTCGGTGCTGCGGATCCCGTAGACGAGGATGGCTTTCAGGTCTGCCCTAGCTGCGGGGCTCCAGATCACCGGAAGCATCTGCAGCTTTCCGCTGGGCTTCTATCTGCGCATTGATGATCGCCAGCACTTCGGCCATGACTACCTCGTGCGGGATGCCGGGACGTGGATCGTCCATTGAAGCCTGCACCTTGGCGCGCAACCAGCGGTCATAGGCCTCGGCTTCTTCAGCTGAGGCGAATCCATCGTGATCTGGTGTTGGGAGCGTAGACATAATGCCGGATTATACGCCGCATGTAGCGGCACGCTTTGCGCGACGACAAGGCGAAAAAAAAGCTTCCGGTTGGAAGCTTTTTTAGGAATTCGGTGGTAGGCCGTGCGGGATTCGAACCTGCGACCAACGGATTAAAAGTCCGCTGCTCTACCAGCTGAGCTAACGACCCCCGAAAGAGGCCGTATTATAGACCGATGTGCGGCAATTGCAAAGTGCTTTTTTATTTAATTCCGAGCGCGGCTGTCACTTTCAGCACTTCGTCGGCGGTGGTCACGCCTTCTTCGATCTTCAGTGCGCCGGCGATGCGCAGCGGTTTCATGCCGTCGGCCACGCTCTGGCGGCGCAGGGCCTGGATATCGGTTTCTTCGCGCACTTGCGAGCTGAAGGCTTCGGTCACGGTCAGCAGTTCGTACAGGCCGGTGCGGCCGCGATAGCCGGTCTGGCGGCATTCGGGGCAGCCAACCGGCTTGTAGATGGTGGCCGGCTTGGGCAGCTTCCATTCGCCCGCCAGGCTGTGCCAGATTTCGTCGCTCAGTTCACCGCCTGCGGCCTTGCAGTCTTCGCACAGCGTGCGCACCAGGCGCTGCGCCATGATGCCGATCAGGGTCGCTTCCAGCAGGTAGTAGGGCACGCCCAGTTCCAGCAGGCGCATCACGGCCGACGGCGCGTCGTTGGTGTGCAGGGTGGACAGTACCAGGTGGCCGGTCAGCGCGGCCTGGATCGCCATCTCGGCGGTGGCCAGGTCGCGGATTTCGCCGACCATGATGATGTCCGGGTCTTGCCGCATCAGCGCGCGCACGCCGTCGGCAAACGACAGGTCGATGCCGGGCTGCACCTGCATCTGGTTGAAGGCCGGCTCCACCATCTCGATCGGGTCTTCCACGGTGCAGACGTTGACCTCGGAGGTGGCCAGCGCCTTGAGCGTGGTGTACAGGGTGGTGGTCTTGCCCGAGCCGGTCGGCCCGGTCACCAGGATGATGCCGTGCGGGCGCTGGGTCAGCGCATCCCAGCGCTGCGCGTCGTCCAGCGGGAAGCCCAGTTCCGGCAAAGTCTTCACCACCACGTCGGGATCGAAAATCCGCATCACCAGTTTTTCGCCGAACGCGGTCGGCAGGGTCGACAGGCGCAGCTCGACTTCCTGGCCGCCGGCAGTGCGGGTCTTGATGCGGCCGTCCTGCGGACGGCGTTTTTCGATCACGTCCATGCGCCCCAGCAGCTTGATGCGCGCGGTCATGGCAATCATCACCACCGCCGGCACCTGGTACACCTGGTGCAGCACGCCGTCGATGCGGAAGCGGATCGCCGCCATGTCGCGCTTGGGCTCGAGGTGGATGTCGGAGGCGCGCTGTTCAAACGCGTACTGCCACAGCCAGTCGACGATGTTGATGACGTGCTGGTCGTTGGCGTCGACCTGCTTGTTGCTCTTGCCCAGTTCGACCAGCTGCTCGAAGTTGTTGCGCAGCGCCAGGTCGTTGCCGTTGGATTTGTTGGCCTTCTTGATCGACTTGGCCAGGCTGAAGAACTGCGTGATGTATTGCGCGATATCGAGCGGGTTGGCAATCACGCGGCGCACCACGCGGCGCGAGACCTTGGCGATCTCGGCTTCCCATTCCAGCGAATACGGATCGGCCACTGCCACCACCAGCGTGTCGGCGGTCAGCTCCACCGGCAGGATGTTGAAGCGCGCCGCGTAGGCGGCCGACATCACGTCCGCCACCTTGGTGAAATCAATCTTCAGCGGATCGATGCGGATGAAGGGCAGGTTGACGCGCTGCGCCAGCCACTCGCACAGCGCATCGAGCGTGAGCAGCTTGTGCGGCGGCTGCGCCGACAGCAGCTTGGCGTGCGCCACTGCGCACAAGGGATGCATATAGCCGCTGGTGTTCTTGAGGATGCCCTGGCTTTGCGCGTACAGCTCCTTGACCTGGGTCTTGCGCACCATGCCGTCGGCCAGCAGCCAGGAGTAGATTTGCTGCAGATCGAGCGGGGCCGCTTTGCTCGCCGTGGTTGGAACTGAGTTCATCGGTGCGGCCGCCTTTCAGGAAGATTACTGGATGCCCTTGACCCAGCTCTTGGCCGGCAGCCTGGTCGCGGCGACGATCTCTGCCGCCCGTGCCGCCAGCGCTGTGAGGTCGATCTCGCGCTTGCGCTTGAAGGCGATCGCAACTACGTTACCATCATGTACCTGCGGCAGGCAAATTACCTGGGCAAAGGCAAACTTGATGGCCTTGATGTTGCGCGCGTAGCTCGGGTGGTCGCCGAACAGGTTGACGGTCATGATGCCGTCCTCGCTCAGGCAAGCATTGCAGGACTGGTAGAACTCCGGCGTGTCGAGCACCGGGCCGCGCGCGGTGGCGTCGTACAGGTCGACCTGCAGCGCGTCGAGGGTGTTGACGTTGGCCTTGTCGTTGACGAAGTCCAGCGCATCCTGCTCCAGCACCTGCAGGCGCTCGTCGTTGGGCGGCAGCTTGAACATGGTTTCGCAGATGGCAATCACCGATGGGTTCAGCTCGATGGCGGTGATCTGCGCTTCGGGGAAGGTCACGTAGCAGAACTTGGTCAGCGCTGCCGTGCCCAGGCCCAGCTGGGCGATGCGGCGCGGTTGTTGCTGCCACAGCATCCACGCCATCATCTGTTGCGCGTATTCGAGCTCGGGCCAGTTGGGCTTGCGGATGCGCATCGCGCCCTGGACCCATTCGGTGCCGAAATGCAGGTAGCGCACGCCATCGAATTCCGACAAGGTGACGGGCGCATACTTCGGCTTGCGCACCTTGGCCGGCGCCGGCGTCGAGGCCGGGCGCGAGGATTCTGTTTTTTCGATGGATTTACGTTTGATTAACATTGGGGCGCGCGGCGGCTGGAGGTGAACCGGCATTATCTGAAAACAACAATGCCGGCGCAAGGCCGGCATTGCAAGGGAGCTGCGTCAGATCAACGCTGCATCGGTTCCACCACCACGCGCAGGCGCACGCGCTCGCCCGGATCGTAGGACATGATGCTGGTGTAGTTGCGGCCACGGTAGTCGTAGGTCACTTCGTAGCCCGAGGTGCGCGATTCCCAGTGGTCGACGGTGCGGCACTGTTTGACGGCCTGTTCCTGCACGCCGCCCTGGTTCGGGGTGTTGGCGTTGTCGACGCGGTCGCCCACCAGCGCGCCGGCGATGGCGCCCGCTGCGGTGGCCACCGAACGGCCGGAGCCGCCGCCGATCTGGTTACCGGCCAGGCCGCCGACCAGGCCGCCCAGGATGGCGCCGCCCACGCCGCGCTCAGGCGCCGGCTGCTGGACTTGCACGTATTCAGTGCGGCATTCCTGGCGCGGACGGTTGATCTGTTCCACTTGCGGGTTGACGCGCACCACGCGGCCGTAGTCTTCAAAATCGGCAGCCTGGGCGAACGGCAGGGCGCTCAGGCACAGGGCCGAGGCGATCAGTTTTGCTTGCAAGTTCATGGAGTACCTCGTTTTCGTTCAGGGTGGCTATCAGGCACATGCTGATAGTGCATGCTTAGTATGGTAATCCGGCGGCGGCACCCCGGCTAGTAGGCCGTTGGTATCTGTGGCAACAAATTGTAACAAGGGGTACTGAGCGAATTGTGCTGAATTCACCCTTAAAACCGGCAAAAATCTTCTGTTTTTAACAAATATTGCGTTAGGCATCACATACGTGTTGATCTGGAAGGAACAACACGTTACCCTAATACGCGTATGGGATTGATGGCTGGCGCCGACCTGCTGGCCATGTTTAGTGGACAGGTGCTCAAATTATTTACTCTTTAATACACAAGTTAGGCACTCCCGACAGTAATAAAGTGGACACTCCGTACATACCAGGTCAAATTGAGGGAAACACGAGCTTGCTGATGAGCGTGCCGCCCAACCTCGTGCAATCGATCCGCGCCTTCCGCGTGGCCGAGCTGCAAGAGGAGGCGGCCCGGCTGGGCCAGCACTTCCTGTATGCGCATCCGAATACCGGGGTGACCAAGCAGCAAGTACTGAGCCTGATTGCAGAAGCGTTCCAGTTTCCCAAAGGGGTGGGCAAGAATTTCGACGGCTTGCGTGAAACGCTGACCGAAACCATGGCCAAGGCTGGCACGCAAACTGGTTTCCTGATCGTGCTGGAGCAATTGCCAAACGCCCAAAAATTTGACAAGGAAGCAAGGGAAACCCTGCTGGACGTCTTCCGCGACGCTGCCGATTACTGGGCCGATAGAAAAGTGCCATTCCGGGTCTTTTACTCGTTCGAGTAGGCCCGTCCCCGCGCTGGACCGGGCTCGTTTCGGCCGCCCGCTCCCTGCTGCATCGCAACAATTCTTGCCTGAAAAGTGGCTCTGTGCCTGTGGACAAGGTACAATGCCGGGTTATGAAAAACATCGTCATCCTTATTTCCGGTCGCGGCAGCAACATGGAAGCGATCGTGCGCGCGCTTGCCACCGAGCGCTGGCCGGCGCGCATTGCGGCCGTCATCAGCAACCGCGCGGACGCGGCCGGCCTGGCGTTTGCCGCCGAGCACGGGATTGCCACTGCGGTGGTGGCCAATAAGGATTACGCCAGCCGCGCCGAGTTTGATGCCGCCCTGCAAGCGGTGATCGATGGCTACGCGCCCGATCTGGTGGTGCTGGCCGGTTTCATGCGCATCCTGACCGAGCCGTTCGTCACGCATTACGCCGGACGCATGCTCAATATCCACCCGTCGCTGCTGCCGCTGTTCCCGGGCCTGGCGACGCACGCGCAGGCGCTGGCCGCCGGCGTGCAGGAACATGGCGCCACGGTGCATTTCGTAACGGCCGAACTCGATCACGGGCCGATGGTGCTGCAGGCGTCCGTGCCTGTGCTGCCGGATGATACGGTCGAAACCCTGTCGGCCCGCGTGCTGGAACAGGAACATGTCATTTACCCGCGCGCGGTGCGCTGGTTCGTAGAAGACAGGTTGTCACTGGCGCAGGGCACGGTCCAGGTGGACCACAGCAAGTAAAAACTAACCAAGGAATTCCATGAGATTGCCTCCAGCGATACTCGCCAACGCCGAAGAAGTGTTGCGCGAGATTTTGCGCTTTGCCGCGCCGGCCGACACCACCCTGTCGCGCTACTTCAAAGATCACCCGCGTTTGGGCGGCCGCGAGCGCGGTGCCATTGCCGAGTCCGTGTACAACGTACTGCGCAATAAGAACTTCTACACCGATTTCTCCGAAGCGGGCGGCGGCGCCACCATGCGTCGTCTGACGCTGCTGGGCATGGCCGATGCCGTGGGCCTGGAGTCGCTGGGCGGCGTGTCGGAAGAGGAAGCCGAATGGGTCACCCGCATCATGGGGATTGACCGCCAGTTGATGCACAAGTCGAGCCGCTCGAATATGCCGAAGTGGCTGTTCGACAAGCTGGTCGAGCAGATGGGCGAGGAAGAAACGCTGGCGCTGGCCGACGGCATGAACCGTCCTGCGCCGCTGGACCTGCGCGTCAACACCCTGAAAGCTAACCGCGAAGAAGTGATCGCCAAGCTGGCCGAAGCGCCGATCAAGGCCGAGCCGACCCCGTTCGCGCCGCAGGGCCTGCGCATCCAGACCAAGCCGCAGCTGCAAAACCTGCCGCTGTTCAAGGATGGCCATATCGAGGTGCAGGACGAGGGCAGCCAGATTCTGTCGGCCCTGGTGGCCGCCAAGCGCGGCGAGATGGTGGTGGACTTCTGCGCCGGCGCCGGTGGCAAGACCCTGTCGCTGGGCGCGGCCATGCGCAACACCGGCCGCCTGTACGCGTTTGACGTCTCGGAAAAACGCCTGACCAAGCTCAAGCCGCGCCTGGCGCGCAGCGGCCTGTCGAACGTGCATCCGGTGGTGATCGCGCACGAGCGCGATGCCAAGATCAAGCGCCTGGCCGGCAAGATCGACCGCGTGCTGGTCGACGCGCCGTGCTCGGGCCTGGGCACCCTGCGCCGCAACCCGGACGTGAAGTGGCGTCAGCAGCCGGGCGCCATCGCCGAGCTGCAAGCCAAGCAGGCGGCCATCCTCGACGGCGCCGCGCGCCTGGTCAAGGGCGGCGGCCGTCTGGTGTACGCCACCTGCTCGGTGCTGGACGACGAGAACGACTTCATCGCCAAACAATTCCTCGAGACCCACCCGGACTTCGAGCTGATCCCGATGAGCAAGGCGCTGGCCGAGCAAAAGATCGAGCTGGAGATGGGTGATTATCTGAAGCTGCTGCCGCACAAGCATCAGACCGACGGCTTCTTCGCCGCCGTGTTCGAGCGCAAGCCGATGCCGAAAAAGGCCAAGGAAGAAGCAGACGAAGCGTAATCCAACAGGCCGGCGATCCCGGCCTGTTTTACGTTAAGCTACTCATCTCAACCACTCATCCGGAAACACGATGCCGCAACAACAGCCCCTGCTCAACCTGATCGAAGACCTGACCGGCGACCTGCACGACCCCAGTCTGCTGTGGCAGCTGGCCGCCATTGTCATTTCGGTGGTGATCGGCTTCGGGCTGGCGCGGCTGCTGAAGAAGCGCTTTGGCCGGCAGGAAGCGCATACGGGCGTGCTGGGCTTTGGCGTCGAGAGTTTTGGCCGCGTGATGGCGCCGCTGGCGGTGATCGGCCTGCTGGCGCTGTCGCGCGTGGTGCTGGCCAAGTTCCACTACACCCACCTCAACTGGATCAAGATCGCGATGCCGATCTTCGGTTCGCTGGCGGTGATCCGCTTTACCTTCTATCTGTTGCGCCGCGTGTTCGCGCGCGACGGCCGCAGCATCAGCGCCACCATGCTGGCGTTCGAGAAAGTGTTCCAGCTGCTGGTGTGGCTGGCCTTCGTGCTGTACATCACCGGCCTGTGGGTGGACGTGATTGGCTTCCTGGATGACACCGTGCTGCCGATTGGTAAGTACAAGGTCTCGATCGCCGATATCCTGCAAGCGAGCGCTTCGGTGGTGGTGCTGCTGATGCTGGCGCTGTGGGCTGGCGCCGCGCTGGAAGAGTGGCTGATGAAAATGCAGGGCATGCACACCAATCTGCGGGTGGTGGTGGCGCGCACTGCGCGCGCGGTGCTGATCCTGGTGGCTGTGCTGATGAGCTTGTCGCTGGTGGGGATCGACCTGACCGTGCTGTCGGTGTTCGGCGGCGCGCTGGGCGTGGGCCTCGGCCTGGGCTTGCAGAAGATCGCCAGCAACTACGTGTCCGGCTTTGTGATTCTGCTGGACCGCTCGCTGACCATTGGCGACATGATCACGGTCGACAAGTACAGCGGCCGCGTCACGCAGATCAATACCCGCTACACGGTGCTGCAAAGCCTGGATGGCATGGAATCCATCGTGCCGAACGAGATGCTGGTGTCGGGCGCGGTGCAGAATTCCTCGCTCTCGAACAGCAACGTCAACATTTCGACCAAGGTCTCGGTTGCCTACGATACCGATGTCGATTTCGTGATCCAGCTGCTGACCGATGCTGTACTGACGGTCGAGCGGGTGCTGAAGGACAAGCCGCCGTCGGTGAACCTGACCAGCTTTGGCGCCGATGGCCTGGACTTGACGGTCAACTTCTGGATCGGCGATCCGGAGAATGGCCGCGGCGGCGTCACCTCGGACGTCAACCGCGCGATCTGGCGCGCGCTCAAGGACAACAACATCTCTGTGCCATTCCCGCAACGGGAAATGCGCATCCTCGGTCCGGTGCCCGCGCCCTTGGCGGCGCAAGAAAGTACGACCGTGCCTAAGGAATAATCAGTGATTTGAGGAAAACCGTCGTACAATGTCGTCCAAAAGTCGGACACATGGATGTGTTGCGCCTGTTAAAAATACAATCTTGGTTGGAGTAGTAATGAGTTTATACGCAGTATTGGATTTCCTGTCGAACGGTATTACCCGTTTCAGCGCCTGGGAAGTTTTCTTCTACACGATGATCGTGACTCACATCACCATCGCCAGTGTGACGATTTACCTGCACCGTTGCCAGGCGCACCGCGCGCTGGACCTGCATCCTGTCGTCAGCCATTTCTTCCGCTTCTGGCTGTGGCTGACCACCGGCCAGGTGACCAAGGAGTGGGCGTCGATCCACCGCAAGCACCACGCCAAGTGCGACACCGAGGAAGATCCGCACAGCCCGGTTACGCGCGGCATCAAGAAAGTGTTCTGGGAAGGCGCCGAGCTGTACCGCGCTGAATCGAAGAACAAGGAAACCATGGAAAAGTACGGTCACGGCACGCCCGATGACTGGATGGAGCGCAACGTCTACACCCGCCACAGCGCGCTGGGCGTGTCGTCGCTGCTGGTGATCAACTTCGCGTTGTTCGGCGTGATCGGCATTACCGTGTGGGCGGTGCAGATGCTGTGGATTCCGGTGACTGCTGCCGGCATCATCAACGGTATCGGCCACTACTGGGGCTACCGCAACTACGACTGCGCCGACGCGGCCACCAACATCATCCCGCTGGGCCTGCTGATCGGCGGCGAAGAACTGCACAACAACCACCACACCTTTGCCACCTCGGCCAAGCTGTCGTCGAAGTGGTACGAGTTCGATATCGGCTGGGGCTACATCCGCGCGCTGGAAATGGTCGGCCTGGCCAAGGTGAAGAAACGCGCACCGGAGCCGAAGTTCGCCAAGGGCAAGCTGGAAGCCGACTTCGACACCCTGCAATCGGTGATCGCCAACCGCTACGACGTGATGGCCAAGTACGCCAAGTCGGTCAAGCAAGCCTGGAAAGAAGAGCTGGAACACCTGAAGCACAAGGCCGAGCTGGAATCGCGCTTCCTGAAGACCTCGCGCAAGCTGCTGCAGCGCGAGCCGGGCAAGCTGGAAGCGCCGCAACAGCAGCAGCTGTCGGAACTGTTCCAGCACAGCAAAGCGCTGGAAACCATGCACAATATGCGCGTGGAACTGGGCGTGATCTGGGAGCGTTCACACTTCACCCGCGACCAGCTGCTGCACAAGCTGCAAGACTGGTGCAACCGTGCGGAGGCGTCGGGCATCAAGTCGCTGCAAGACTTCTCGCTGCGCCTGCGCAGCTACGCATAACGCGGCAACGCGAAGAGAAAATGGCCCTGCGGGGCCATTTTTATTTTCAGGGCATTCCTAAAGCATGGCATGGCGCCCGCCTACAACGCGCTGGTGTCGTCGCCTGCACTGGTCCTTCACTTATTCATCTGGCAGCGGCGCCGGCAATGCCGAGTCGGGCGCCACGGGCGGGACGGCGGCCCAGCCGGGCGGCAATCCCAGCGCAACCGGCCCGCCGGCGACGCCACCACCCGACGGCAAGACCAACACCACGCGCTAAGGACGAAAAAAAAGCCACTCGATGAGTGGCTTTTTCATAGAAGCGAAGACCGGATTACTTGATCTTGGTTTCTTTGTAGATCACGTGCTTACGAGCTTTAGGATCAAACTTGGTGATCTCCATTTTCGCAGGCATGGTGCGCTTGTTTTTGGTCGTGGTGTAGAAGTGACCAGTACCTGCGGTCGATTCCAGCTTGATTTTGTCGCGGCCAGTTTTTGCCATGATAGCTCCCTATTTAGACTTTTTCGCCACGGGCGCGCATATCGGCCAGTACGGCATCGATGCCGACTTTGTCGATTACACGCAGACCAGCGTTGGACAGACGCAGGGAGACCCAGCGGTTTTCAGATTCAACAAAAATACGACGGTTCTGCAGGTTAGGCAGGAAACGACGTTTGGTTTTGTTGTTTGCGTGGGAAACGTTGTTGCCGACCATCGGCTTCTTCCCAGTAACTTGGCAAACACGTGCCATAACGCACTCCTTAAAAGACATTCCAAAATTGGAAAAACAAGAGTATATCCAAAAAAATCAGCTTTTTCAATCACTTACGAAAAACAATTGTGTCTCAATAATGCCGAAAAATTTAACAATTGTGGATTCGCTCGTAAACCCTTGAGCGCATAGGGGTAAACCTACAGTTGCCCATGCTCGGCAAAGGAGTGGATCTGGTGTCCGGCCACCACAAAATGGTCGAGGATGCGGATATCAACCAGGGCCAGCGCCTGCATCAGCGCGCGCGTCAGCAGCATGTCGGACTCGCTGGGCTCAGGCGTGCCGGACGGGTGGTTGTGGGCCAGCATCACGCTGGCGGCGTTGCGCGCCAGCGCTTCCTTCACCACCTCGCGCGGGTAGACCGAGGTGTGGGTGAGGGTGCCGCGAAACATTTCCTTGGCATCAATCAGGCGGTTTTTCACGTCGAGGAACAACACGTGGAACGATTCAAACGGCTTGCCGGCAAAGGTGGTGCGCAGGTATTCCTTCACCGCCCGAGGCGAACTGAGCATGGAGCCGGCCTGCAATTCTTCCAGGATGGCGCGCCGGGCCAGTTCCATCACCGCCTGCAGCTGGGTGAACTTGGCCGGCCCCAGCCCTTTGACTGCGGCGAATTCCGGCAGGCTGGCGGCAAACAGTTTTTGCAGCGAGCCAAAATGATGCACCATGTCGCGCCCCAGCTGGACCGCATCCTTGCCGCTGACGCCGGTACGCAGGAAGATGGCCAGCAGCTCGGCATCCGACAGCGCGTGCGCGCCTTCACGGATCAGCCGCTCGCGTGGACGTTTTTCTTGCGGCCAATTCTGGATGGTCATGGCGTTCTCCCTGAAACCATCCATTGTCGGCATGTGGCGACCGCCACGGCTTGATTAAAGTCGCAGGAAACGCTTTTTCCGGTACAGCTGCCATAGGGCGGTGCCCAGTAGCGCTACCAGCGCAACCGAGTAGGTGACCGAGGCCAGCCGTGCATCGGGCAATGTGCTGCCCAGCAGACCGGCGTAATAGTCGTGGTAGCTGGCGGGTTCGCCGCTACGCAGCGGCAGTTGCAGCAGACAGTCCATCAGGCTGATGCCGATGAAGGCCAGGGTAGCGTTGGCGCCAAAGGCCAGCACTGCCGTGCCGCTGCGTAGCGGCCACAGCGCCAGCATGGCCAGCAGCGAGAAGCCGGAGGACATGAGCGCAAAGCTTGGCGTCCAGAGCTTCTTCACCAGCGGCAGCAGCGGATCGAGGGCGAAGCCGGCCAGCAGCAAGGCCGCGCCCGCGGCGGCCAGCTTGAGCAGTGTGGAGCGCGAGGCGTCGGCGCGCAGCATGAGGCCGGTGGTCAGGCCTGCCAGCACGTTGATCAGTGCGCCGAGCGTGGAGAGCAGGCCTTCGGGCTCGTAGGTCACCACGCCGCCGGTCAGGCCGTAGGGCCACATATGGTTCAGGCCGAGCACGGCGCGGTCAATGACGGCGGGCAGGGAATGCCGGGAGTCAAAGCAGGCGTGGCCGCAGTTGGGCGCGTTCCAGGCCAGCAGCAAGGTAGCGTAGCCTGCCGCCAGCACCGCCGCCGCCGCGATTACGCGGGCTGGGCGCAGTTCGAAGCCGCTGGCCGAGCGCCGGCCGAGGGCCAGCACCAGCACGCCGGCGGCAAAGTAGCACAAGCCGATGCGCTGCAGGATGCCCATCACGCGCACGTGGGCGAAGTCGAAGTAGGGCAGCAGGTTGAGCAGCAGGCCGAGCAGGAACAGCGCGGCGGCACGGCGCGCCAGGTAGGCCAGCGCGGACGCGGGCGGGTGGCTGGCAGCGCGGCGCAGCAGGGAGAACGGCATCGCGGCGCCGGCGCAGAACAGGAAGCTGGGAAAAATCATGTCGGCCAGCGCAAAACCGCGCCAGCTGGCGTGGTTGAGTACGCCGAAGCGATGTTCCCAGTCTCCGGCGTAGGCCACCAATATCATGCCGATCACCGCCACCCCGCGCAGCAGATCGATCGCCGTGATGCGGCTGGCGCTGGCAGATGGCGTGGGCGTGCCCGCTTGCGGTGAGATACGCATGCGCAATGTCTCCTTTTTATTTGGCTTGGGATCGATTCCATGCTGCGCTTGAAAACGTTTTCAGTCAACCTTTCTTTGCTGTTGGCGAGCGCAAATCGCTGGGTGGCTTACAATATGGCCTTTGTCAGCCCAACGAAGCTTAAGTCATGTCTAACGAGCAACCTGTCGTCACCGCGTCGTCGTATCTCACCCTGAATTACCGCCTGGCCTCGCTGGACGGGACCGATATCGTCACCACCTTCAGCACCACCCCGGCCACGCTGCTGATGGGCCAGGGCCAGCTGGCGCCGGTGCTGGAAGAATTGCTGATCGGCCTGCCCGAAGGCACGCACAAGACATTCGAGCTGGAGCCGGGTGTCGGCTTCGGCCCGCGCAACCCTGAGCTGATCCGCCCGGTCAGCCGCGCCACGCTGGACGCCAACTCGGCGCCGGACGCCGACTACAAGATCGGCGATCTGGTCGATTTCGCCGCGCCGGGCGGTGGCCGTTTTGCCGGCATCCTGCGCGAGCTGGGCGAAGAAACCTGCTTGTTCGACTTCAACCATCCACTGGCCGGCCAGCCGTTGAAGTTTGAAGTCCAACTGATCTCGGTGCTGTAATGAGCGACAAAGAACTCCTGTTGGCCCAGCCGCGCGGCTTCTGCGCCGGCGTCGACCGCGCGATTGAAATCGTTGAGCGCGCGCTGCAGCAGTTTGGCGCGCCGATCTACGTGCGCCACGAAATCGTCCACAATGCCTACGTGGTGGCCGACCTGCGCGCCAAGGGCGCCATCTTCATCGAAGAGCTGAGCGAAGTGCCGGCCGGCCAGACGCTGGTGTTCTCGGCCCACGGCGTGTCCAAGGCGGTGCGCGCGGAAGCCGACGCGCGCGGCTTCAGCATCTTTGACGCCACTTGCCCGCTGGTCACCAAAGTGCACGTGGAAGTGGCCAAGATGCGCAAGCAGGGCTGCGAAATCATCATGATCGGCCACGACGGCCACCCGGAAGTGGAAGGCACGATGGGCCAGACCGACGAGGGCATGTATCTGGTGGAAACCGTGGCCGACGTGGAAAAGCTGCAGGTGACCAAGCCGGACCAGCTGGCGTACGTGTCGCAGACCACGCTGTCGGTGGACGACACCGCCGACATCATCGACGCGCTGAAACGCAAGTTCCCTTCCATCATCGAGCCGAAGAAGGGCGATATCTGCTACGCCACCACCAACCGCCAGGAAGCCGTGAAGTTCATGGCGCCGCAAGTGGAAGTGGTGATTGTGGTCGGCAGCCCGAACAGCTCCAACTCCAACCGCCTGCGCGAAGTGGCGGAAAAGAAGGGCACGCCGGCCTACATGGTCGACAACGCCAGCCAGATCCAGCCGCAATGGCTGGATGGCAAGCTGCGCGTGGGCGTGACGGCCGGCGCCTCGGCGCCGGAAGTGCTGGTGCAGGCCGTGATCGATCGCCTGAAGGAACTGGGCGTGCGCAGCGTGCGTCCGCTGGAAGGCGTGGAGGAAAACGTCACCTTCCCGTTGCCGAAGGGCCTGGACGGCGTCTCAAAAGTCGCACCAGTCGAGGGCAGTATCTAACTATTGTTTGGACGGCGCGGAATATAATTCAGCGCCGTTGATATTATTCCACGATTAGTTTTTCGTAATTGTGGCTATCATTTGGATCGCTCTAAAAGAGCAGTGAGACACCGATCGGGCATGGAACTTGCATCGTGAACGTGTAGTCAACGGCGGCACTACGGGGACACCCGGGTGCCGTTTTTGTTACATGGTCGCAATAACAATAGTAAAGGCAGAAATGGATACCTTTATCCAACAAATCATAAACGGGCTGGTGCTGGGCAGCATGTATGCACTGGTCGCGCTGGGCTACACCATGGTGTACGGCGTGCTGAACCTGATTAACTTCGCCCACGGCGATGTGCTGATGATTGGCGCCATGACCGGCCTCACCATCCTCAACATCCTCAACCAGCACTTCCCCGACTTGCCCGGCTACATCAAGCTGGCGATTGCCATCGGCGGTGCGATTCCGGTCTGCATGATCGTCAACGTCATCATCGAGCGCGTGGCCTACCGCAGCCTGCGCAACGCGCCGCGCCTGGCGCCGCTGATCACCGCGATCGGCGTCTCGACCCTGCTCAACACCTTTGCCATGATGATCTGGGGCCGCAACCCGCTGCCGTTCCCGCAGCTGCTGCCGGCTGATCCGATCGCCATCGGCGGCGCGCTGATTTCGCCAACCCAGATTCTGCTGCTGGCGCTGGCGCTGATTTCGATGGCCGGCCTGGTGCTGCTGGTCGAGAAGACCCGCATGGGCCGCGCCATGCGCGCCACGGCGGAAAACCCGCGCGTGGCCGGCCTGATGGGCGTGGATTCGAACAAGGTCATCATCGCCACCTTCGCGCTGGGCGCGGCACTGGCGGCGGTGGCCGGGGTGATGTGGGGCGCCAATTACGCCTCGATCCAGTTCTCGATGGGTTTCCTGCCGGGCTTGAAAGCCTTCTGCGCGGCGGTGCTGGGCGGTATCGGCAATATCTACGGCGCCATGCTGGGCGGTATCGTGCTGGGCATTATTGAAAGCCTGGGCGCCGGCTACATCGGCGACCTGACCGGTGGCTTCCTCGGCAGCCACTACCAAGATATCTTCGCGTTCGTCGTGCTGATCCTGGTGCTGACGGTGCGTCCGTCCGGCATCATGGGCGAGCGCGTGGCGGACCGCGCGTAAGGAGGCGGGACTATGGGCATTATGAATTTCGATACCACCCGCAATCCGCGCAAGGCGTACGCCAGCATGGCCGTGCTGGCCATCCTGCTGGTGGCTTTCCCGTTCTTCGCGCAGAACTACGGTAACTCCTGGGTGCGCATTGCCGACATGGCACTGCTGTACATCATGCTGGCGCTGGGCCTGAACATCGTGGTCGGCTTTGCCGGCCTGCTGGACCTGGGCTACATCGCGTTTTATGCGGTGGGCGCCTATCTGGCCGGCCTGCTGTCGTCGCCGCAGTTTGCCACCCTGCTGGAATCCGTCATTTCCCAGTACCCTGCGCTTGGCGAGTCGCTGGTGGCCATCCTCGGCCCCGAGATTCAGCAGAACGGCATCCACCTGTCGGTGTGGGTGATCGTGCCGCTGGCGGCAGCGCTGGCGGGCTTCTTCGGCGCGCTGCTGGGCGCGCCGACGCTCAAACTGCGCGGCGATTACCTGGCGATCGTGACCCTGGGCTTCGGCGAGATCATCCGCATCTTCATGAACAACCTGAACGAGCCGATCAACTTCACCAATGGCCCGCAAGGCATCAACCTGATCGATCCGATCAAGGTGTTTGGCGTCAACCTGGCCGGCGAGGCCGGTTCGCGCGCCACTGTATTTGTCGGCAGCTACGGCATGCCGTCGGTGAATGCCTACTACTTCCTGTTCCTGTTCCTGTGCGTGGCGGTGGTGTTCGTGACCTCGCGCCTGCAGCACTCGCGCCTGGGCCGCGCCTGGGTGGCGATCCGCGAAGACGAGATTGCCGCCAAGGCCATGGGCATCAACACCCGCAACGTCAAGCTGCTGGCGTTCTCGATGGGCGCCTCGTTTGGCGGCATCGCCGGTGCCATGTTCGGCGCCTTCCAGGGCTTTGTGTCGCCGGAATCGTTCTCGCTGACCGAATCGATCGCCGTGCTGGCGATGGTGGTGCTGGGCGGTATTGGCCACATTCCGGGCGTCATCATGGGCGGCGCGCTGCTGGCGGCCTTGCCTGAGGTGCTGCGCCACGTGGTGGAGCCGCTGCAGGAAAAGCTGTTCGGCCACGTGCTGATTGAGGCGGAAGTGCTGCGCCAGCTGCTGTACGGCCTGGCCATGGTGCTGATCATGCTGAACCGCCCGGCCGGCTTGTGGCCCGCGCCCAAGCATGAAGATCGCCCGGATGGCGACTCCGACACCAAGAATCAATCGTCCGGCGTGATGGCGGCTTGAGGAAGAGACAATAATGACTGAACAGGTAATTCTCCAGATCGCCGGCGTCAACAAGCGCTTCGGCGGCTTGCAGGCGCTGACCGATGTTGGCATCAAGATCATGAAAGGCCAGATTTATGGCCTGATCGGCCCCAATGGCGCCGGTAAGACGACATTCTTCAATGTGATTACCGGCCTGTACCAGCCGGACACCGGCACTTTCGAGCTGGCCGGCAAGCCGTATTCGCCGTCGGCGCCGCATGAGGTGGCCAAGGCCGGTATCGCCCGTACTTTCCAGAACATCCGCCTGTTCGGCGAGATGACGGCGCTGGAGAACGTGATGGTGGGCCGCCACGTGCGCTCGAAGCAGGGCGTGTTTGGCGCGATTTTCCGCCACAAGGCCGCGCGTGAAGAGGAGGCGGATATCCGCCGCCGCGCGCAGGAACTGCTGGACTTCGTCGGCATCGGCCAGTTTGCCAAGCGTACGGCCAAATTCCTGTCCTATGGCGACCAGCGCCGGCTGGAAATCGCCCGCGCGCTGGCGACCGATCCGCAACTGCTGGCGCTGGACGAACCCGCGGCCGGCATGAACGCCACCGAAAAACTGGCCCTGCGCGAACTGTTGATCAAGATCAAAGAGCAGGGGCGGACGGTGTTGTTAATCGAACACGATGTCAAGATGATGATGAGCTTGTGCGACCGCCTGATGGTGCTGGAATACGGCAAACCGATCGCGGAAGGTTTGCCGGCGGAAATACAAAGTAATCAGGCGGTGATTGACGCCTACCTCGGAGGATCGCACTAATGAGCGACAACGTTCTAAAAGTATCGGGACTGAAAGTCGCATACGGCGGCATTAAAGCCGTCAAGGGTATCGACCTCGAAGTAAATAAAGGCGAATTAATCGCCCTGATTGGCGCCAATGGCGCCGGTAAAACCACCACCCTGAAAGCCATTACCGGCACGCTGCCGCCGTGCAAAGTCGAAGGCACGATTACTTATCAGGGCGAGCATTTAAAAGGTTCTAAATCTTTCCATTTGGTGGAAAAGAAACTGGCGATGGTGCCGGAAGGTCGTGGCGTATTTACCCGCATGACGATTCAAGAGAATCTGATGATGGGTGCATATACCCGCAACGATAAAGCCGGTATTGAAGCCGATATTGCCAAATGGTTTGATGTATTCCCGCGTTTAAAAGAACGCTCGCAGCAATTGGCGGGCACTTTATCCGGTGGTGAGCAACAAATGCTGGCAATGGCACGCGCATTAATGTCGCATCCAAAACTGCTGTTATTGGATGAGCCGTCGATGGGCCTGTCGCCGATTATGGTGGAAAAGATTTTCGAGGTTATTCGTAATGTCTCGAAAGAGGGCATTACCATTTTGCTGGTGGAGCAAAATGCGAAACTTGCACTGCAAGCTGCGCACCGTGGTTATGTCATGGACTCCGGCAATATCACCATGACCGGCAATGCCAGGGACATGCTGGACGATCCACGCGTCAAAGCGGCCTACCTCGGCGAGTAATCGCGTCTCTCCTATGAAAAGCCGCCTTTGCGCGGCTTTTTTATCGCCCGGAGTATGCTAAAAATTGGCGTGAACGAGCTGTTTATTGGCATGCAATGGGTAAAAAAAAGCCCCGATATTAACCGGGGCTTTTAAATGTTGGCGCCCTACCGCGCCAGCATTTTTATTTACTTCTTGGCTGGAGCAGCTTTAGCGGCAGCAGCGGTGAATTGGCCAACTGCGGCATTCAGGTTGCTTTCCAGCGATTCAACCGCTTGCTTAGCGGTTTTGGTGAACTGCTCGTAACCGGCGCTGGCATTGCCGATAGCCGATTTAAACAGAGCCACGGCGTTTTCGGTGCCGGCTGGGGCATTTTTGCTCACTTCTTCAACCAGCGAAATAACTTTGCGGTTGGTTTCGGCGATTTGGGTTTCAGCAGCTTTGCTGAATTCAGCGCCGGTGCTCGAAGCGATGGTTGCCAGGTGACGGCCGTAGGCGATGGTTTTTTCAGCGCTTGGTTGAGCCTGGGCAGCAGCCAGCGAGAAGAATTCTTGTGGATCTTTAGCAGCCAGCAATTGCTTGGTGGCGCTCGACGATTCTTCCAGCGATGCTTTAGCAGCGGTCAGGTTCAGGTCGACAAATTTCTCCACGCCTTCGAAGGCTTTATTGGTCAGGGTCGAGAAAATAGCGAATTGGGCTTCGAAATTGGCTTTGGTCGCATTCGAGAATTGCTCAGGGATCGAAAACATGTAGTTCTCCAGGAAAAATAGTCGTTGATAAATACTGCTGGTGTTTCTACCGTCGGTGAGAAACAGGCAAAACAACGTTTCAGACCGAGCCATGAATTGTGCAACGCAACAAACCCGATTTTACGGCCTTCAAAAATTAAGTCAAGCGATTTTTTGTGCATTGCATCAAAGCACGGAATGTTGTCAAAACTAGTATGTTTATCACGGGAACTATTCCTTGAGAATGAGGCAAACAGCGGCTTCGGATGAGGAAAGCGTGACCGTGGTAGACTTGCAGTCATCCCGAGTCGGCGCCGCATCCCGGCGCCGATTGCCTTTTAGATCACAAGTTGACTTGATGCCCGAGACCTCCAGCGCCGCGTCCAGCACCCCGCACGCCAGTTTTTTGTCGCCGTTGCCGTTGTTTTTCGTGCTGTTGTGGAGCAGCGGGTTCATCGTCGCCAAGTTCGGCCTGCCGTACGCGCCGCCGCTGACGTTCCTGTTGATGCGCTTTCTTGGCGTGCTGCTGTTCCTGGTCCCGGCCGTCATTCTGCTGAAGGCCCCTTGGCCGCGCGGCAAGATGGGCCATATCGCCGTGGCCGGGTTGCTGGTGCAGGCCGGTTACCTGATCGGCGTCTGGTGCGCCATCAAGCAGGGCATGCCGGCCGGCTTGTCGGCCCTGATCGTCGGCATGCAGCCGATTCTGACCGCCTTTGCCGCGCCGCTGATCGGCGAGAAGGTCCGCCCGCGCCAATGGTTGGGGTTGCTGTTCGGCATCGTCGGGGTCGGGCTGGTGATGGCGGCCAAGATCCAGCTGGTGGGATTGTCGCTGGCCGCCATCTTGTTGTGCGTGCTTGCACTGTTAAGCATCACGGCGGGCACTTTGTATCAGAAGCATTACTGCCCGCAGTTTGACCTGCGCGTCGGCACGGTGATCCAGTTCGCTGCTTCCGCAGTGCTTATATTGCCGCTGGCTATCGTTTTTGAAGGCCTGGGCCCGGATTTTGCTGCGGTGCATTGGACACCGCGCTTTATTGGTGCGCTGCTGTGGTCGGTGCTGGGCTTGTCGATCGGCGCGATTTTCCTGTTGTTTGCCTTGATCCGCAGAAATGACGCCACTCAGGTGACCAGCTTGATGTACCTGACGCCGCCAACCACCGCTATCATGGCCTGGCTGATGTTTGACGAAGCGTTCAACGCCCTCGGCATGGCTGGCATGGCGCTGGCGGTGACGGGCGTGATTTTTGTGGTCAAGAAACCCAAGTAAAAGCGAGTACGCATGATTTCCAATCCAGCCCAGCAAGCCGTTGACGCCGCAATTACTTCGCGCCGCTCGATCCGCGCCTTCCTGCCGACGCCGGTGGCGCACGAGGATATCGCCGCCATCCTGCAGGTGGCCGCGCGCGCGCCGTCCGGCACCAACACGCAGCCGTGGAAAGTCTACGTGCTGCAGGGCGAGCGTAAGCGGCAGCTGTCGGCCGCCATCCTGGCCGCGCACAACGATCCGGCGCTGGCGGCGCAGCACACGGAAGAATATGCCTACTACCCGCGCGAGTGGGTCTCCCCCTACATCGACCGCCGCCGCAAGGTGGGCTGGGACCTGTACGCGCTGCTGGGCCTGGGGCGCGACAACAAGGCTGGCATGTCTGCCCAGCACGGCCGCAATTATGAATTCTTCGATGCGCCGGTCGGCCTGATCTTCACCATCGACCGCATCATGGAGCAGGGCTCGTGGCTGGACTACGGCATGTTCCTGCAAAACATCATGGTGGCGGCGCGTGCGCGCGGGCTCGATACTTGCCCGCAAGCAGCCTTCACCCAGTACCACCGCATCATCGCCGAGCAGCTGGCGTTGCCGGAAAGCGAAACCGTGGTGTGCGGCATGGCCTTAGGTGTTGCGGATTTGAGCAAGATCGAAAACTCTTTGATCACTGAGCGCATGGCGCTCAGCGAATTTGTTAAATTTGTCGAATAAGACTAGCTTGTTTTTTCCTATATTGCGCCGGCACAACCATTGGTGCCGGGAAGGTTAAATTTGCTTGCGCTCGCTCAGGGTTTTGCTACACTGCAACGAGTATTGGAATCTATTTTTTGGGGAAGTCGAATGATTAAACTCGCACTAAGCGCGCTCATCTCGCTGATGTTTGCATCCGCTGCCATCGCCGCACCGGCAAGCGACGCTGCGCCCAAAAAACAACTGGTGAAAAAGAAGCGCCAAGCGATGCACGTGGCCGCCGCTGACGCAGGCGAGCGCGTGGTCAAGCGCGTGATCAAGGTCAACGGCAAGCGCAAGGTGGTGTACCAGCGCGTGCTGGCTGCTGCCCCGGCGGTGCCGACCATGGGCGACCTTGCCGGCCTGAACCGGACCAGCGATCCGCTGGATCTGAAATCGAATGTGGCGCTGGTGCTGGACCAGGCCAATTCGGAAGTGCTGTTTGAAAAGAATTCCAATATCGCCTTGCCGATTGCCTCGATCACCAAGATGATGACCGGCCTGGTGGTGGTCGAAGCCAGGCAGGACATGGACGAAGTGCTGACCGTGACCGAAGAAGACGTCGACCGCGAAAAATTCAGCAGCTCGCGCCTGAAGGTGGGTACGCAGATGACGCGCGCCAACATGCTGCATATCGCCCTGATGAGTTCGGAAAACCGCGCTGCCTCGGCGCTGGGCCGCAACTACCCGGGCGGCAAGCCGGCCTTCGTCGAAGCGATGAACGCCAAGGCGCGCGAGCTGGGCATGACCGACACCCACTACGTCGATTCCAGCGGCCTGTCGAAGATGAATGTGGCCAGCGCGCGCGACCTTGCCAAGCTGGCGATGGCGGCCTACCAGCAGCCGGTACTGCGCCAGTATTCGACCGATCCGAAAGCGGTGGTGGAAACCAATAACGGCCGTCCGATGGCGTTTGGCACCACCAACCATCTGGTGGCCAGCCCGGACTGGGCAATTGGCTTGCAGAAAACCGGCTTCATCAACGAAGCAGGGCGCTGCCTGATGATGCAGGCGGTGATTGAAGGCCGCTCGGTGATCATGGTGTTCCTCGATTCCAAGGGCAAGCAGTCGCGGACGGCCGATGCCGGCCGCATGCGCAAGTGGCTGGAAGCGCTGAAACCGGCCGGCCTCAGCGGTTCCTCGTCTTATTCGACCGGGATGTAACCGAGGGTGACGGAGATCTGGCGGGCAGTTACCACCAGGTCTTCCAGCCATTCTTCCTGCAGACGGTCGGCCGGCGCCGAGATCGACAGCCCGGCAATCAGCTTGCCGCTGTCGTCGTAGATGCCGGCGGCCATGCAGCGCACCCCCAGTTCCAGTTCCTCATTGTCGCGCGAGTAGCCGCGCGACTTCACCAGGCTCAGTTCGCGCTCGAGCTTGCCCAGATCCGTGATCGAATTCTTGTTGTGTCCGGCCAGCCCGGTGCGCGTGGCGTAGGCGCGGATGGCTTTCGGCTCGTCCACCGACAGGAACAGCTTGCCGGTCGAGGTCAGGTGCAGCGGGCCGCGGCCGCCGATGGCGCGTACCACCTGCATGCCCGAACGCTCCGAGAAGGCGCGGTCGATGTAGACGATCTCGTCGCCCTGGCGCACCGACAGGTTGATGGTCTGCTGGGTTTTTTTGTGCAGTGCACGCATGAAATCCAGCGCCGCCTCGCGCACCGACAGCCGGCTCTTGACCACATTGCCCAGTTCCAGCAGGCGCATGCCGAGCCGGTAGGTGCCCGGCTCGACCCGGTCGACAAAGCGGGTGACCACCATGTCGTTCAAAATCCGGTGGGCGGTCGAAGGGTGTAGCCCCGAGACCTTGGACAATTCCTTGAGGCTGACGGGGTCGGGATATTTGGCCAGCGCATCGAGTAGCGCCATCATGCGTTCGATCACCTGAATGGTGGTCTTCTGCTCTGGGACGGATTCGATTTTCATGATGTGGTTGGTGCGATGCAGTATTCGATACTAAAGTTTATACCATAATGTGGAAAAAAACGAAAATGCTGCATAATGTGACATTATTTCTTTTTGCATCGTCATGGATCCAGTCAGCGAGTTCAAAAGCAAAAGCGGCCTCAAGCGCATCGTTACCGCATTTTTCTATTCAATCGACGGCTTCAAGGCTGCATGGAAGGGCGAACACGCCTTCCGCCAGGAGGTCAGCGTGTTTGTGGTGGGCGCCATCGTCGCGCTGCTGCTGCGCGTGTCGGCGTTTGAAAAGCTGGTGCTGATCGGCGTGCTGCTGCTGATCCTGATTGTCGAACTGATCAATTCCTCGATTGAAGCGGTGGTGGACCGGGTGTCGCTGGAACGCCACCCCTTGTCCAAGAACGCCAAGGATTTCGGCAGCGCCGCCGTGCTGCTGACCTGCCTGCTGGCAGTCGCCACCTGGGCGGTGGTGCTGTACAACCGCTTCTTATGATTTTCTTATATAACGAACTGCTAAAGTCTTCGTTCTAATTTATAAGGGACGGCAGTAATCTGGAGACCTTCACTACTAGGGGAATCTAATGCTGTCCAAAAAAATTATTGCCGCCGCCATTCTTGCAATCTCTGCTGTTGCGCCTGCAATGGCTGCAGAAATCTCGCTGTTGAATGTGTCGTACGACCCAACCCGCGAGCTGTACCAGGACGTCAACACCGCGTTCGCCAAAGAGTGGAAAGCCAAGACCGGCGACACGGTCAAAATCAAACAGTCGCACGGCGGTTCGGGCAAGCAAGGCCGCGCCGTGATCGACGGCCTGGAAGCCGACGTGGTCTCGCTGGCGCTGGCCTACGACATCGACGCCATCGCCGAACACAAGCTGCTGACCCCGGACTGGCAGAAAAAACTGCCGCACAACAGCACCCCGTACACCTCGACCATCGTGTTCCTGGTGCGCAAGGGTAATCCGAAAGGCATCAAGGACTGGAACGACCTGGTGAAACCGGGCGTGGCCGTCATCACTCCGAATCCGAAAACCTCGGGCGGCGCCCGCTGGAACCACCTGGCCGCCTACGGCTACGCCCTGCGCCAGCCGGGCGGCAGCGAAGCCAGCGCCAAGGAATTCCTGAGCAAGCTGTACAAGAACGTGCCGGTGCTCGATTCCGGCGCGCGCGGCGCCACCACCACCTTCGTGGAACGCGGCATCGGCGACGTGCTGATCGCCTGGGAAAACGAAGCCCTGCTGGCGATCAAGGAACTGGGCCCGACCAAGTTCGACATCATCGCGCCGTCGGTGTCCATCCTGGCCGAGCCACCAGTGGCGGTGGTCGATAAAGTGGTCGACAAGCGCGGCACCCGCAAAGTGTCGGAAGCCTACCTGAACTTCCTGTACACCGACGAAGCGCAAGACATCATCGCCCAGAACTACTACCGTCCAGGCACCGACAAGGCGGCCAAGAAATACGCCGCCCAGTTCCCGAACGTGAAGCTGTTCACCCTGGCGCAAGTGGCCGGCGACTGGACCAAGGCGCAGAAGACCCACTTCGCCGACGGCGGCCTGTTCGACCAGATCTACCAGCCGACCGGCAAGTAAGGGCAAGTAAGCAAATGGCCGGCACCTTTGAACAGTTACGCGTGCTGATCGCGCCCGGCCTGCACAACAGCGGACCGGACCACTGGCAAAGCCGCTGGCAGCGCCTGTTCCCCGCCTTCGAGTGGGTGCAGCAGGATGACTGGGAAACGCCGGACCTGCCGCGCTGGTCGGCCCGTGTCGACGCGGTGCGGCAACGTGACCCGCGTCCCACGCTGATCGTCGCGCACAGCTTCGGCGCGCTGGCCACCGTGCACAGCGTGGCGCGCGATCCAGATGGCGTGCTGGGCGTGCTGCTGGTGGCGCCGGCCGATCCCGACAAATTCAAGGTGGCGGCGCTGCTGCCGCAGCAAGCCCTGCCGGTGCCTTCCATCATGGTGGGCAGCACCAACGATCCGTGGATGGCGGCGCCGCGCGCCGAGCTGTGGGCCCGGCGCTGGCACAGCCGCTTCATCAATGGCGGCGCGCTCGGCCACATCAACGCCGAGTCCGGCCTGGGCGATTGGCCCGAGGGGCTGGAAACCTTGTACTTTTTAGCACGACAGGCGCACAATAGCGTATTGTCCGCGTGACCATTTTTCTACCCAGGAGACCACTATGACCATTCGCCTCGGCGATACCGCGCCCGACTTCGAACAAGACTCGTCCATCGGCAAACTGAAGTTCCATGAATGGGCGGGCAACTCGTGGGTGGTGCTGTTCTCGCACCCGGCCGACTTCACGCCAGTGTGCACCACCGAGCTGGGCCTGACCGCCAAGCTGAAGCCTGAATTCGACAAGCGCAATGTGAAAGCGATCGCGCTGTCGGTGGACCCGGCTGAATCGCATACCGCCTGGATCAAGGATATCGAAGAAACGCAGAACACCGTGGTCGGCTTCCCGATTATCGCCGATGCGGACCGCAAGGTTGCCACCCTGTACGACATGATCCACCCGGAAGCGTCGGCCACCGCCACCGTGCGCACCCTGTTTGTGATCGACCCGAACAAGAAAGTCCGCCTGAGCATCACCTATCCGATGAGCACCGGCCGCAACTTCGACGAAGTGCTGCGCGTGATCGATGCGCTGCAACTGACCGACGGCTACACCGTGGCGACCCCGGGCAACTGGAAAGATGGCGACGACGTCATCATCCCGCTGACCGTGCAAGACCCGGAAGTGCTGAAGCAGAAATACCCGAAAGGCTTCAAGTCGCCACGCCCATACCTGCGCGTCACGCCACAGCCAAACAAATAAGCTTATAAGTTTTCCGTTGTTTGGGATTTTCCCCTGAGTAGGTAACCTTCGAGCCTACTTTGGGGAAAATCTATGGATTTGCAGTTTGTTGCATCAGGATTTGCAGTTGGCTTGCTGGTCGGCATGACCGGCGTAGGCGGTGGTTCGTTGATGACGCCGCTGCTGACCTTGCTCTTCGGCGTGACCCCGGCTGTGGCCGTCGGCACTGACCTTGCATTTGCCTCCCTGACCAAGGGCGTCGGCACCTTCACCCATCGTTTGCGCGGCACCGTCCATTGGGACATTGTGCGCCGCCTGTGCATCGGCGCGCTACCGGCTGCCCTGGTGGCCAGTCTCGGCCTCAAATACTTCGGCACCCTGAGCAAGGAAATGGGCCAGATCATCCGCTACAGCATCGCCGGCTCGGTGCTGCTGACCGTGACCGCATTGCTGTTCAAGCACAAGATGCTGGCCTGGATCACCGCCCATCCCGAGCGTCAATTGCAGGGCAAGGCACTGCGCAACGCGACCATCCTCACTGGCGCCATATTGGGCACGCTGGTGACGGTTTCCTCGATCGGCGCCGGCGCCATTGGCGCCACCGTGCTGGTGATGCTGTACCCGCGCCTGACCGCCGCCGAAGTGGCCGGCACTGATATCGCCTACGCCGTGCCGCTGACCGCCATTGCCGCCGTCGGCCACTGGTGGCTGGGCTCGATCAACTGGACCTTGCTGCTGACCTTGCTGGTCGGTTCCGTGCCCGGCATCACCCTGGGCGCCTATGCTGCCCGTGCCGTGCCCGAGCGCCTGCTGCGCACCATCCTGGCCTTCACTCTCGTGGCAGTGGCTGTCAAGCTGGTATATAGCTGAATCTCATAAAGACATGAGAAATGCTTCGTTTGTAATATGAAGCATTGATGAGAACATGCAGCCCTTATAGAAGGAATTGTAATAAGGGAGCAACCATGTCAGCAGTTCTTGCAGCGTCCGGCGCCACCCCAGCGGTGGCCACGCGGGGCGCACCATTCCGCGTCATGCCGGGCTTCCGGCTGTCGCTGGGCTTCACCATTTTCTACCTGACGCTGATCGTCCTGATCCCGCTGTCGGCCGTGTTCCTCAAGACCTCGACCATGACGTGGGAGCATTTCGTGAGCACCGTCACCTCGGCCCGCGTGGTCGCCTCCTACAAGCTGACCTTTGGCGCCTCGCTGATCGGCGCCTTCATCAACGTCATCTTCGGCGGCATCGTGGCATGGGTGCTGGTGCGCTACGAATTTCCCGGCAAGCGCGTCGTCGACGCGCTGGTCGACCTGCCGTTCGCGCTCCCGACCGCCGTGGCCGGCATCACCCTGACCGCGCTGTACTCGGCCAACGGCTGGCTGGGCCGCTTCATTGAAGGCAGCCTCGGCATCAAAGTGGCGTTCACGCCGCTGGGCGTGGTGATTGCGCTGACCTTCATCGGCCTGCCGTTCGTGGTCCGTACCGTACAGCCGGTGCTGGAAGACGCCGAGCGTGAACTGGAAGAAGCCGCCGCCAGCCTCGGCGCCAACGCCTGGCAAACCTTCTCGCGCGTGGTGTTCCCAACCATCCTGCCGTCGCTGATGACCGGCTTCGCGCTGGCCTTCGCGCGTGCCACCGGCGAATACGGCTCGGTGATTTTCATCGCCGGCAACATGCCGATGGTGTCAGAAATCACGCCGCTGTTCATCATCACCAAGCTGGAGCAGTACGACTACACGGGCGCCACCGCGATTGCGGTGGTGATGCTGGTGGTGTCCTTCATCCTGCTGCTGACCATCAACCTGTTGCAAGCCTGGGCTCGCGGAAAGTCGGGGAAATAATATGAGCCGAGCTCCAACCACCAACGTGCGCCGCGGCGAACTGCCGTCCGCGCCGCAAATCCTGGAACCGCGCTGGGTGCGCGCCACGCTGATTATCGTCGCGCTGCTGTTCCTGACGCTGTTCCTGTTCGTGCCACTGGTGTCGGTGTTTTACGAAGCGCTGAAAAAAGGCTGGGACGCCTACGCCGCCGCCATCGTGGAAGACGACGCCATCTCGGCCATCAAGCTGACCTTGATTACTGCCGTGATCGCGGTGCCGCTGAACCTGGTGTTCGGCGTGGCCGCTTCGTGGGCCATCGCCAAGTTCGAGTTCCGTGGCAAGAGCGTGCTGCTGACGCTGATCGACCTGCCGTTCTCGGTGTCGCCGGTGATCTCGGGCCTGATCTACGTGCTGCTGTTCGGCGCGCAGGGCTGGTTCGGTCCGTGGCTTCAAGAGCACGACATCAAGATCCTGTTCGCGGTGCCGGGCATTGTGCTGGCCACCATCTTCGTTACCTTCCCGTTCGTGGCGCGCGAGCTGATCCCGCTGATGCAGGCGCAGGGCAGCGAAGAGGAAGAGGCCGCCATCGTGCTGGGCGCGTCGGGCTGGGATACCTTCCGCCGCGTGACGCTGCCCAACATCAAATGGGGCCTGCTGTACGGCGTGATCCTGTGTAACGCCCGTGCGATGGGCGAGTTCGGCGCGGTGTCGGTGGTGTCCGGCCACATCCGTGGTGAGACCAACACCATGCCGCTGCAAGTCGAGATCCTCTACAACGAATACAACTTTGCCGCCGCCTTTGCCGTGGCGTCCCTGCTGGCGCTGCTGGCCCTGGTGACGCTGGTCGTGAAAACCTTTATCGCCTGGCGCCTGAACGAATCCATCGCCGACGACGTGCGCACTACGGAGTAATACCATGACGATCCAAGTTAAAAACATCAACAAGCGTTTCGGCGATTTCGTCGCCCTCAACAACATCTCACTGGACTTCCCGCAGGGCGAGCTGACCGCGCTGCTGGGCCCGTCGGGCTGCGGCAAGACCACGCTGCTGCGCTGTATCGCCGGCCTCGAACATCCGGACTCGGGCCAGGTGCTGCTGGACGGCCAGGACGCATCGGACCGCCACGTGCGCGAGCGCCAGGTGGGCTTCGTGTTCCAGCACTACGCGCTGTTCAAGCACATGACCGTGTTTGAAAACGTCGCCTTCGGCCTGCGCGTCAAGAAGCGTTCGGAGCGTCCGTCCGAAGACCAGATCCGCCGCAAGGTCAAAGACCTGCTGGAACTGGTGCAGCTGGACTGGCTGGCCGACCGCTACCCACCGCAACTGTCGGGCGGCCAACGCCAGCGTATCGCTTTGGCGCGCGCACTGGCGGTGGAACCGCGCGTGCTGCTGCTGGACGAACCGTTCGGCGCGCTGGATGCGAAAGTGCGCAAGGAACTGCGCCGCTGGCTGCGCCGCCTGCACGACGAGCTGCACGTCACGTCCATCTTCGTTACCCACGATCAGGAAGAAGCGCTGGAAGTGGCCGATCAGGTGGTGCTGATGAACAAGGGTAACGTCGAACAGATCGGCGCGCCGGACGAGGTGTACAACCACCCGGCCTCGCCATTCGTTTACGGCTTCCTCGGCAACGTGAACGTGTTCCACGGCCGCGTTCAGGACGGCGTGCTGGCCAGCGGCGAAGCCAGCTTCGACGTGCCGGGCCAGCCGGAAGCGGCAGGCAAGGGCACCGCCTACGTGCGTCCGCACGAACTCGACGTCGACCGCTACACGCCGGGCGCGGAAGGCATCGTGGTCAAGCTGCGCCGCGCGCATGCGATCGGCCCGCTGGCCCAGCTCGACCTCGAGCGCGGCGACAACGCCGAACTGATTGAAGCAGTCATCCCTAACGAGCGCTTCAGCAGCCTCGGCCTGAAAGAAGGCGAGACGCTGGTAGTGCGACCAAAACGTCTGCGCGTGTTCGTGGACGAAGGAGCCTCCATATGAATTTTCAACAGCTGCGGTCCATCCGCGAAGCCGCCCGCCGCGGCTACAACCTGACGGAAGTGGCGAATGCCCTGTTCACCTCGCAGCCGGGCGTGTCGCGCCAGATCCGCGAACTGGAAGACGAACTGGGCGTCGTCATCTTCGAACGCAATGGCAAGCGCCTGACGGGCATGACCGAGCCGGGCAAAGGCATCCTGAAGATCATCGACCGTCTGCTGATCGAGGCCGAGAACCTGCAGCAAGCCAGCCTGGAATACACCGGCCAGCAAAGCGGCACGCTGAGCGTGGCGGCGACGCACACGCAGGCGCGCTACGCGCTGCCGAAGGTGGTGCAGAGCTTCCGCAGTGCTTACCCTGACGTGCGCATCGCCTTGCAGCAAAGCGCGCCCGAGCACATCGCCGAGTGGATCCTGTCCGGCAAGACCGACATCGGCATCGCGACGGAAGGCCTGTCGCAGTTCCCGGACCTGGTGTCGTTCCCTTGCTACCGCTGGAGCCACCTGATCGTGGTGCCGGACGGCCACCCGTTGCTGACGCGCTCGCCGATCAAGCTGGAAGACCTGGCCGAGTTCCCGCTGATTACCTACGACGTTGGCTTCACCGGCCGCGGCCATATCGATGCGGCCTTCGAGCAAGCCGGCGTGCGCCCGGACATCGTGCTGACGGCGATGGATTCGGACGTGATCAAGCAGTACGTGTCGCTCGGCCTGGGCGTGGGCATCGTCGCTTCGATGGCGTTTGACCACGGCCGCGACAAGGGCATGCGCGCGGTGGAAGCGTCGCACCTGTTCGCGCAAAACACCACCCGTCTTGCAGTGCGCAAGGGTGCTTACCTGCGCTCGTACGCCTACCATTTCATCCAGCAATTCGCGCCGGAACTGAGCCGCGCCGATATCGATGCCGCCCTCAACGGCGGGGATCTGAACTGATCCAGTGCCGCCGCCACACGACTGTGGCGGCGGCAAAACACTTCTTAAATTTTTCCTATTTGCATGTCGGATTGACCATATACTGATTCAAAAGCTTTTATGTTGCAGTAACCAAAACAGGGGAGCACATAATGAGTATCGGTAATTGGAAAATCGGCTACCGGCTGGCAGCCGGTCTTGGTGTCGCCATCACTTTCATGATCGGCATATCGGTTGTAGGTATAGGCAATCTTGGCAAGTTGAATAACAACACCAAGGACCTCGCCGCCGACAAAGTCCCCAAGGTCATACTGGCTTACGAAACGATAGGCGGCTTGAACGATATCGCGCGGGCCATGCGCAATGCCATGCTGTCCAACGACCCGGCGGTGGTCAAGGCCGAGCTGGAGCGCGTCACCAAGCGCAAGGCGGAAATCAACGAGAAGCTTGAGAAGCTGGGCGTGCTGATCTCCGACGACGAAGACCCACAAAGCAAGGCCAAGCTGCAGGCGGTGCTCGACGCGCGTGAAAAATACACGGTGGTGCAGACCGCCTTCGTTGCCATGTCGGCCGACGACAGCAAGCACGACGAATCGGTCAAATACCTGCTGACCACAGTGCGCAAGGAGCAGACCGCGTACCTGAATGCCTTGGGCGATCTGGTCAAGTTCCAGAATGCGGCGGTGGAAGATGCGGCGGCGGTGGCCGAGCAGTCGTACACCAGCTCGCGCACTATGATGATCCTGCTGACAGTGGCGGCAGAGGCACTGGCAGCGTGGGTGTTGTACGTGATCACGCGCAGCATTACGCAGCCTCTGAACCAGGCGGTCGGCATGGCGCAGGCGGTGGCCGGCGGCGACCTCACCATGCGCATGGAGTGCAACACCACCGATGAAACCGGCCAGCTGCTGCGTGCGCTGATCGACATGAATGATTCGCTGGCGCGCACGGTGGGACAGGTGCGCTCGGGCACGGACACCATCACCAACGCCTCCAATGAAATTGCGAACGGCAACCTGGATTTGTCGTCGCGCACCGAGCAGCAGGCGTCCAGCCTGGAAGAGACGGCGTCTTCGATGGAAGAGCTGACCTCGACCGTGTCGCAGAATGCAGCCAATGCGCGCGAAGCAACCAAGCTGGTGGTGGCCGCTTCCGATTACGCCACCAAGGGCGGGCAGGTGGTGGGCGAGGTGGTAAGCACCATGGGCGCCATCAAGGAAAGCTCGAGCAAGATTGTCGACATCATCAGCGTGATCGACGGCATCGCGTTCCAGACCAATATCCTGGCACTGAATGCGGCGGTGGAAGCGGCGCGTGCCGGTGAACAGGGACGCGGCTTTGCGGTGGTGGCGTCGGAAGTACGCACGCTGGCGCAACGCTCGGCTGCGGCAGCCAAAGAAATCAAGGAACTGATCGGGCGTTCGGTGGAGACGGTGGATGCCGGCGCTTCGCTGGTGGATCAGGCTGGCGCCACCATGCAGAACATCGTGCAATCGGTGCAGCAGGTGGCCGATATCATGCAGCAGATCAGCGCGGCCAGCAGCGAACAGAGCACGGGCATCGAGCAAGTCAATCAAGCGATTGTCTCGATTGACGATGTGACGCAGCAGAACGCGGCGCTGGTGGAGGAAGCTGCCGCCGCCGCGCAAAGCATGCGCGACCAGGCGGACTTGCTGGCGCAGGCGGTCAGCGTGTTCAAGCTGGCCGGTACGCCGCCGCCCGCGTTGCCGGGCCGGCGGCTCGCCGCGCTTACCAGGTAAAGCCTGCCTTGGCGTAGTAGTAGCGGCCATTGAACCCGTTCGGCGCCCAGCCGCTGTACGGGTTGATGCCGTTGTTGTTGAGGTTGCCCGCCGACGTGACCTGATCCGGGTAGCGGTCGGTCGCGTTGTCGACGCCCACGCTCAAGCGCCATTGCTTGCTCAGCTTGACGCTGGCCGACAGGTCCAGCACCCACTGCGGACTGTAGGTCTGGTCCAGCGTCGCATTATTCTGCGGCACGGTGAATTTTCCGTAGCGCGTCACCACCGCGCGCGTGCCCCAGTCACCGAGCGCCCAGTCCGTCGCCAGGCTGAACTTGTCCTTCGGCGAGCCCACCGTCAGGCGATTGACGGTCTGGCGGTCAATCAAGGTCAGGCCGTTGGCGGTCAGGATCGCTGGATTGGCGTTCACATGTTCCACCGTGTTCTTGTTGTGGTTGTAGGCTGCCGTGAAGTCAAAGCGCCCGGCCTTGCTGGTCTCCCAGCGATACGTGCTCAGCACGTCCACACCGGTGGTGCGGGTGTCGATGGCGTTGGTGAAGTAGCGGCCCGCGCCGACCAGCAAGCCTTGCCTGGCCAGCGTGTCTTTCAGCGCCTGGCTCAAGGTCATGTTGGCGGACAGCGCGATGCGGTCGTCGATGTTGATGCGGTAAGCGTCGATGCTGGTGGTCCAGTTTCGGCTTGGCTGCAGCAGCAGGCCGAGGCTGTAGTTGCGGGCTTTCTCCGCCTTGAGCGGCGTCGCGCCCAGCGCTGCCGCAGCGGCGCTGCCGACCGCGAAGGTGCCGGTCTCGATCGGCGTGTTCACGCCGTTCACCACCGAGAAGTTGGTGGTGGTGATGGTGTAGAACTGCTGCGCCAACGACGGCGCGCGAAAGCCGGACGACGCCGTCGCGCGCAGCGAGACCACGTCGTTGAAGGCGTAGCGCGCTGAGCCCTTGGCCGAGGTGGTGCTGCCGAAATCGCTGTAGCGCTCGTGGCGCAGCGCGGCCGAGGCGGAGAACTGCTTGGTGACCTCGGCTTCAAAGTTGGCGTAGACCGATTCGTTATGGCGGCTGTTCTTGCCGGCATTTACCGCGCGGAAGCCGGAGAAGCCCTGTGCGCCGGAGCCGCTGTACGAGGCCACATCGCCGGCGCCGATGTCATATTCCTCGCGGCGGTACTCGGCACCCAGCGCCACCGTCAGCGGGCCGGTGAACGCTTCCACCGGATAGTCGCGCGCCACGTCCACATTCAGCAGCGACTGTGAGCTCTTCAGTTTGCCGGCGTAGAAGTGGGTCGGGCTGTTGGCGCCGAGGTCGAGGTTGACGGTGTTGTCGAGGTCCAGCTTGAATTCGTTCTGGCCGTAGTTCAGGCTCACGTCCCAACGCCAGCCGGAGGCTTCGCCGCGCAGGCCGGTTACCAGCGAGGTGTCGGTCGACTTGCTGTTCTCCAGTGGCAGGAAGCCTTCCGGGTAAATCGGCGAGCGGCCGAAGCTGCGCCAGGTGGCTGCAGCCGAGGTATCGCGCTGGCCGTAGTTGGCGAAGGCGTACCAGTCGATATCGTCGCTGACGCGGTATTGGCTGTTGATGAACAGCACGCGCGGCTTGGTTTCGGGATCGCCGAAGCGCTGGTTGACCTTGCCGTAGCGTGGGTCGGCCGTGTTGCGGTAGTCGGCGCCGGCGCGGTTGGTTGGATCGCGGTCGGCGGCATCGATGGCGATGCGCACCCAGCCGTTATCGCCGAGATTGAAACCGGCCGAGCCGCGCAGCGACACTTGCTTGCCGTCGTGCTCCTGGTATTCACCGACGCCGATCTCAGCATCGCCGCCGGCCGCGCCTTTTTTCAAAATGATGTTGATGACGCCGGCAATCGCGTCCGAGCCGTACTGCGCCGCCGCGCCATCGCGCAGCACTTCAATGTGATCGATGGCCGACAGCGGAATCGCATTCAAGTCCACCGGCGCTGAGCCGCGGCCCTGCGTGCCGTTGACGTTGACCACGGCCGACGCGTGACGGCGCTTGCCGTTGACCAGCACCAGCACCTGGTCCGGCGACAGACCCCGCAGCTGAGCGGGACGGACCGCGTCGCTGGCATCGGCGCCGGATGGGCGCGGGAAGTTCAGTGATGGCAGCACGCGGCCCAGTACGGTGGCGAGTTCGGTCGAACCGCTGGCTTGCAATTCGCGCGCGCCGATGATGTCGATTGGCGATTCGGAGTCGACGGTGCGGCGGTTCTTGGCGTAGGTGCCGGTCACAACAACGGACTGCAATTCGCCATCGGCGGCTTGTTGTGCAAAGGCGGGAATGACGATGGAAGAAATCAGGCTGGCGAGCAGCAGGGGACGTACGCGCATGGGTCAACTCTTTGAAGTATCAATGCCAAAAGCTTATCAGCGGGCAGCCGCGCTGCCCACGAATGGTTCTGACTATTGATATTCAAGTTTCGAGTTACTGGCCCGGGTTGGTGATCTCGGCGTGGATCTGGTCGACTTGCTGGATGATCTCGAACGGCAGTTCGACCTCGTAGGCGTCGATGTTGTGCTTGAGCTGCTCGAGGTTGGTGGCGCCGATGATGGTCGAGGCCACGAACCAGCGCGAGTAGCACCACGCCAGCGCCAGTTGCGTCGGCGTCAGGCCGTTGTCGCGCGCCAGCTTGGCGTAGCGTTTGGTTGCTTCCACCACCGCCGGGCGCATATAGCGCGGGCTCCAGTTCGGCGGGAAGATGTTCAGGCGGCCATGCGCTTTCGGATCGTCGAGATACTTCGCGGTCAGCTGACCGAATGCCAGCGGGCTGTAGGCCAGCAGGCTGACGTTCTCGCGGTAGCAGGTCTCGTCCAGCAGGCTGGTTTCGTAATGGCGCGCGGTCAGGTTGTACAGGTTCTGGATGGTGGCAATGCGCGGCAGGCCTTTCATCTCGGATTGCTTGATGAATTCGCTCACGCCCCAGTTGGATTCGTTCGACACGCCGATCGCGCCAATCTTGCCTTCCTTGACCAGGTCGCCCAGCGCGGCCAGCGTTTCCTCGATGGCGATGCACGGCCGTTCCTGCTTCGGGTTAAACACGTTGTTGCCGAAGATGGGCGCGTTGCGGCTGGGCCAGTGCAATTGGTATAAATCGATATGCTCGATTTGCAGGCGCTGCAGGCTGGTTTCCACCGCGGCCTTGAGGTTGGCGGCGTCGAAGTCGCGCGCGCGGCCGCCGCGCACCCAGGTGATGCCGGCGTTGGGGCCGGCGGCTTTGGTGGCGATCACCACCTTGTCGCGCTGGCCGGACTTCTTCAGCCAGCTGCCGATGTAGCGCTCGGTGAGGCCCGAGGTTTCCGCCCGCACCATCACTGGGTACATTTCCGCCGTGTCGATGAAGTTGATGCCGCGCTCGATTGCGTAGTCGAGCTGGCTGTGTGCTTCCGCTTCGGTGTTCTGCTCGCCCCAGGTCATGGTGCCGAGGCAGACCTTGGTGACGTTCAGATGGCTGTTACCCAGTTGTACCTTCTGCATATGCGTTTCCCTTTAGCGTAAGGCGTCCGCGCAATCCTTGATGAGGGCTGGGCCCGCGTAAATCAGGCCGCTGTACAGCTGCACCAGTTGCGCGCCGCAGTCCATTTTTACTTTGGCGTCCGAGCCTTGCATGATACCGCCAACGCCGATAATCGGCAGCGCATCGCCCAGCTCGGCTTTGAGCAGGCGGATCACGGTGTTCGAGAACTGGAACACTGGCGCGCCCGACAGGCCGCCCGCTTCGGCGCCATGCAGCATGCCGGTGACGGCGTCGCGGTTGAGCGTGGTGTTGGTGGCGATGACGCCGTCGATCTTGTGGCGGATCAGCGCGTCGGCGATGTTCTTGACCTGGTCGCCATCCATGTCCGGCGCAATCTTCAGCGCCAGCGGCACGTAGCGCTGGTGCTGGTCGGCCAGGCGCAACTGGGCTTCCTTCAGCGTGCTCAGCAGGCCATCAAGTTCCGAGCCGCCCTGCAGCTGGCGCAGATTCTTGGTGTTGGGCGAGGAGATGTTGACGGTGACGTAGCTGGCGTACGGATAGACCTTCTCCAGGCAGTGCAGGTAATCGTCGGTGGCGCGTTCGATCGGGGTGTCGGCGTTCTTGCCGATATTCAGGCCCAGCACGCCTTCTTTGTTCTGATAGAAGCGCGAGGACTGCACGTTGGCCACGAACGCATCGACGCCGCCGTTGTTGAAGCCCATGCGGTTGATGATGGCATGCGCTTCCGGCAGGCGGAACATGCGCGGCTTGGGATTGCCCGGCTGCGCGCGCGGCGTCACGGTGCCCACTTCAATCGAACCGAAGCCGAGGTCGGCGAGCGCGTCAATGTAGGCGCCGTCCTTGTCCAGGCCGGCAGCGAGGCCGACCGGGTTTTTAAAGGTAATGCCCATCACCGTGCGCGGATCGGCCTTGGGTTGCTGGATCAGCTTGGTCAGGCCCAGCGACGCGGCGCGTTTCAGCGCCGGCAGGGTGAAGTGGTGGGCAGCTTCGGCGTCCATCGAGAACAGCATCGGACGGGCCAGGGAGTACAGGAATTTGTTGGACATGGGGCGCTCTGGTTATTGTTCGCCCGTATTTTATCAGGCGTCCAGCACGCTCCACACGCCTTTGATGCGGGCTTCCAGCGGTTTGAAGTTGGTTTTATAAGACATCTTCGGGCTTTCCTGGATCCAGTAGCCGAGATAAACGTAAGGCAGTTTCAGTTCGCGCGCTTGTTCAATTTGCCACAGCACGTTGAAGGTGCCGTAGGAGGCACCCTCCACATCGGGGTCGAAGAAGGTGTACACCGAGGACAGGCCGTCCGACAGCACGTCGATGATGCTGACCATGCGCAGCGTGCCGCCCGGCTCGCGGAACTCCACCAGCCGCGTGTTGACGCGGCTTTGCAGCAGGAACTGGGCGTACTGGTCGCGGCTGTCCTGGTCCATGCCACCGCCGGCGTGGCGCTTGCTCTGGTAGCGCAGGTAGAGCTCGTAATGCTCGTCGGAGAAGGACAGCGTGGCCACGCCCGCAATCAGCTCGCCATGCTTCATCCACGCGCGGCGCTGAGTGCGGTTGGGGCGGAATTCATCGGCCACCACGCGCACCGGAATGCAGGCCTGGCAGCCATCGCAATATGGCCGATAGGTAAAGATGCCGCTGCGGCGGAAGCCGTTCTTGACCAGCTCCGAATACACATCGGCATTAATCAGATGCGAAGGCGTAGCCACCTGCGAGCGGGCCTGACGGTTGTCGAGGTAGCTGCAAGGGTAGGGCGCCGTGGTGTAAAACTGCAGCGTCGCGAAAGGCAGGTCGTTCAGGTGCGTCATGCACGTCCTATCTGGCGTGAGGTTCAAATCTTTATGCTAGCTTAACTGGCTGGCGCGAGTGGTGCAATTGGTTCCCATCCGGTGATCTGGGGCAATTCAATACTGTTGCGCAGATGCGCCAGGAATTGCGCGCGCGGGATCGGCGAGGCGCCCAGCGAGGCCAGGTGGCCGGTCTCCTGTTGGCAATCGATCATGCTTACCCCTTTGTCACGCAGGAAGCGCACCAGATAGGATAAGGCGATCTTCGATGCGTCGGTGACGCGCGCGAACATCGATTCACCGTAAAACATGCGGCCGATGCACACGCCATAGGCGCCGCCCACCAGCTCGCCGTCGAGCCAGAGCTCGGCCGAGTGGGCGTAGCCCATGCGGTGCAGGCCGGTGTAGCCGGCGATGATGTCTTCCGAGATCCAGGTGCCGGGGCCGTCGCGGCGCGGGGCGGCGCAGGCGCGCATCACGTCTTCAAACGCGGAGTCGAAGCGCACTTGCCAGCGGCCGCCTTCTTCGCGGCTGCGCTCGATCTTGCGCAGGGTTTTTTTCAGCGAATCGGAGATGCGGAACTGCCCGGTCATCAGCACCATGCGCGGATCGGTGCTCCACCACAGGATGGGCTGGCCTTCCGAGAACCACGGGAAGATGCCATTTTTGTACGCCATCAGCAGGCGCTGCGGCGACAGATCGGCGCCGGCCGCCAGCAAGCCCGGCGCGTCCGTGGTCAGGGCCTCGGAGACGTCGGGGAAGGGCGTGTGGGTGTCTAACCAGGGAATCACGTGGTCGGTTCGATATCGGAGCGCATATTGCGCGTGATGTCCTGCGTGTGGAAGCCGTAGCTGCCGCCTTCGCGGATGTTGACGCGGTCGGCAAAGAACAATTCCAGCGTGGTGCGGATGGTGGGGAAGGCCAGGTCGTCCCACGGGATTTCCTGCTCCGTGAACATTTTGACCTCGAGGCTTTCCTCGCCAGGCGCGAAATCGAGGTCGAGCAGCTCGGCCAGGTAGAACATGTGGACCTGGTGGACGCGCGCCACGTTCAGCAGCGTGAACAGCTTGCCAAGCTTGATATTCGCGCCGGCTTCTTCCTGCGTTTCGCGGATGGCTGCTTCGGCGGTGGTTTCATTGTTTTCCATGAAGCCGGCCGGCAGCGTCCAGTAGCCGTAGCGCGGCTCGATGGCGCGCTTGCACAGCAGCACCTGCAACTGGCCGTCGCGCTCCCAGACCGGGATCGAGCCCAGCACCATTTTCGGATTCTGGTAATGGATGGTGGCACAGCTGCTGCTGGTGCACACATAGCGGGGACGGTTGTCACCAGCCGGGATGGACAGGCTGACAGGGGAGGCGCATTCGGAACAGAATTTCATAAACAAGTAGGGCAAGTCGGTTTTATGCTTACTTTACACCGATTGCCATCCGTGCGGCGTGCCGGCAATAGTGATAGGTCGGCATTTATATGATCTATCGCATTTCTTTTCGGGATTGATATTGCCTAAACTCTAGATCTACCCTATAATAACGGCATCAGACGCGGGGTGGAGCAGTCTGGCAGCTCGTCGGGCTCATAACCCGAAGGTCACAGGTTCAAATCCTGTCCCCGCAACCAAATTCCAAAGCCGTTGATTCCTTCAGGGATCAGCGGCTTTTTCGTTTTCCAGCGCCCGCCAGTCCCGATGAAACCAGTTTAATAAAAAAGTGTGAAATGTGTTTACGCACGGCAACTTTGCAACTTAGACTGCGTTTTGAGTTTGCATTATCCTGCGTACCCATCCCCTCTGGAGAATGATCCATGACTATCCGAAACACCCTGGCGGACATGTTTGACCGAACCCATTTTGCTGCTGCGCTGCTCCTGCTGAGCTCAGCCGCAGTCCCGGGCCACAGCAGCGCGGCGGAAGCCCGCGTTTTCACACATCCGGGCACCCCGCTCACCGTTTCCGATCTCAGTACCCTCAAGGACTACGTCGATCACGGCAAGCAGCCGTGGAAGTCCGCCTACGACATGCTGGCGAACGATGGCAGGTCCAAGCTCACCTACGGCATGGCGGGCCCGTTCGCGTCAGTGAGCCGCGCCCCCGATGTGAATCTTGGGCAGTGGCGCGGCGACGTGATGGCGATCTGGAATCTCTCGCGGATGTTTTATTTCACCGGCAACCCGGACTACGCCAGGAAGGCGCGCGGCATACTGCTGGCGTGGGCCACCACCCAGACTGAGTTCGTGGGCCGCGAGTCGATGCTCGATCTGGGCGACTACGCTTACATGCTGGTGGGCGGCGCGGACATCCTGCGCGGCACCTGGCAGGACTGGACCGAAGACGATACGGCGGTGGTGAAGAAGTATTTCAAGGACGTCCTGATGCCGGCCTCGAACCCCTACGGCGAAAACCAGTTCGGCGCCGCCAACAAGGGCGCGCTGGCGCTGGTCGCCCTCGGGCTGATGGCGATCTACAACGACGATGCCGAGACGCTGGACCGGGTCGTCTATCAGACGCGCACACTTGCCCACATCGGACTGCGCAGTTCCAACGACATCGGCATGCTGGGCGATTCCCTGCGCGACCAGGGGCATGCGCATGGGCAGCTCAAATCGCTGGTGATGCTGGCCGAGGCGCTGTGGAAGCAGGGCATCGACATTTATTCGGATTTTGACGACCGCCTGCTGGCGGCAGGGGAATATTTCGCGCGGGTGAACGAGCTGGCGCCCACGCCTGCGCTGCCGTTCGGCACCACCGATGCCTACTACACTGCGGACAATACCAATCGCGGCTGGGGAGGCGGGAATATCGTACTGAATCAGGTGTATGGCGCCTACGTGCTGCGCAAGGGCATGCAGGCCCCGTTTATCACCCAGCGGCGCGGCTGGATGCCGGTCGACAGCGGCAGCTTCATGTTCCTGAAAGAGGTCGACGCCGCGACGACGACGGCCACGCCCGGGCCGGCGCTCCCGATTCCGTCGAGCGCCGCGATCACTACGGGACTGAGCAGTATTAACATCGGCGGCGCCAGCCCGGCCGGGTCGGCGACGTACGCCGGCGGCAAGTGGACCGTGCAGGGCGCCGGCGCCGAGATCTGGGGCGCGAACGACAGCTGCTACTTCGCCTACAAGGCCATCACCGGCAACGGCAGCATCGTCGCGAAAGTCGACTCGGTGCAGAACACCAGCCTGTCCGCCAAGGCGGGCGTGATGATACGCACCAGCCTGGACCAGGGCGCCCCGCGTACCTGGATGGCGCTCACCAACCGGATCCAGGCCGAACAGAACATGCAGAATCTTGCGGTGTACGGTGGTAACAACTACGGCAACAAGGTCCTGCCCATCGCCAACGCCACGCCCTCGTACTGGGTGAAGCTGGAGCGCATCGGCAACGTCATCACCGGCTATCTCTCGCCCGACGGCACCAACTGGGCCGCCACTGACGTCGGCCGCATTGACGGTCCGCTGCCCGACACGATCTATGCCGGGCTGGTGGTGTCCTCGACTGCCAACGGCACGCTCAACAGTTCTGTCTTCAGCAATGTCCAGATCACCGGCGGCGACGGCGCGGCGCCGCCCGCCATTCCCGCGGCGCCGGCCGCGCTGCTGGCCGCGCCCGGCGATGGCGCGGTGCCGCTGCGCTGGCAGGAAGCATTCGGCGCCACCAGCTACGCGGTGATGCGCTCCACCTTCAAAGGCGGCCCCTACACAACCATCGCGCCCAACGTCACGGGCAGCAGCTATACGGACACGTCGGTGACGAATGGCATGACCTACTACTACACGGTCAAGGCAGCCAACGCCGCCGGCAGCAGCGCCAATTCACCCGAGGACAGTGCCACGCCGGTGCATCCGCTGGTGAACGTCGCCACAGGCGGCGTCGCCAACGACAGCAGGAACAACCTGACCAACGCCGCATACGCCTTCGACCAGAACTCGAAGACACAATGGTTCTACTCGGGCGTCTCGGGCTGGCTGCAGTATGACCTCGGTCACACGGAAACGGTCCAGCGCTACACGGTCATCAGCTCTCCCGGCGACGCGGTCGCGCGCGATCCGAAGGACTGGCAGTTCCAGGGCTCGAACGACGGCGTCAGCTGGAGCACGCTCGATACCCAAAGCAACCAGACCTTCGCCAACCGCTTCCAGCTGAACAGCTACACGGTCGCGAGCCCGGGCGCCTATCGCTACTACCGGCTCAACATTACCGCCAATAACGGCGACACCACCTTTACCGACCTCTCCGAATTTGGTCTGTTTGCTGCCCGGCCGTAGTGATCGGGGCGGCGGCGGTGCGGATGTAGTCGAGCATGGCGGCGCTGACCCAGGTGCCTTGCAGCAGCGCCGGCTCGCGTTCATGGGCGAGGCGGATTTTGTCCAGCGTGGCAGGATCGTCGCCGACGCGCAGGCGGAACAGGCGCATCCATTCGCAGGCCAGCGCGTGCGAGGAGGGTGCGCTGGCGGCGACGCCGCTTGCCATGTGTTTGTGCACAGTGACGATCAGCTCCATCCATTCGCGGAAATGCTTGCCGCTGTGCGTGCGCATGTAATGCAGCTCTGCTTCGCTCAGGTATTTCGCGTACAGCGCCAGCCGGGACGCGCCGAATGCTTCGCCCACGTATTGCTTGAGTTCCGGCGTGATGCGCGTGAGCCGTTGCGCTGACGCTTCCTGTTCCAGCATCGCCGTCATGCGCCACGCGAATTCGGGATTGCCGCCGGTGTCCTGTTCCAGCATCTGCATCCAGCGCTGCGCCAGCACGCCCGCTTGCGGATCGTCGGCGGCGACACCGCGCGCCATGAGGTCGCGCACCGCATTGACCAACGCGCCCCACGCCTGGTTGCGGCGCGCGTCCTGCTGCCAGAATGGCAGGCGGCGCAATTCGTCCTGCGAGAAGTACTGCTCGTACAAGTGCATATGCTCCAGCGTGGACAGCCAGTCTTCCAGCGCCGGTTCGTCACCGCCGCTCATCTGGCGCTGTAGTTGCGTGAGCTGTTCGCGCAGTGCGGTCGCTTGTGCGATTTGCCGGTCCAGCGCATCGATCTGCTGCGCGACGATGTCGGCAAACGGCGCATCGGGGCTGGCGAGGAAGGTGCCGATATCGGCCAGCGACATACCGAACTTGCGCAGCGCCTGGATCTGGTGCAGCCGCGCGACGTCGTCGCGGCTGTACAGGCGATAGCCGGAATCGGCGCGCGCCGATGGCGTCAGCAGGCCGATGCTGTCGTAGTGATGCAGCGCGCGCACGGTGAGACCCGAGCGCGTCGCCAGTTCGCCGATTTTCAGTGCTTTCATGCGCGTTAGTGTACTTCACGCCACCGCATCGCGCGGAAGGTCGAGCAGTAGCGCCAATAAGGCAGCCAGTTCGGCGCGCATCTCGCGGCGGTCGACGATCATGTCGATGGCGCCGCGCTCCAGCAGGAACTCGGGGCGCTGGTAGCCTTCGGGCAGCGTTACGCCCAGCGTGTTCTTGATGACGCGCGCGCCAGTGAAAGCGATCAGCGCCTTCGGCTCCGCAATCACCAGGTCGCCGAGAAAACAGAACGAGGCTGAGATGCCGCCCGAAGTGGGATCGGTCAGTACTGACACGAAGGGCAGTTTTTTTTCCGCCAGCCTGGCCAGCATGGCGGTGGTCTTCGCCATCTGCATCAGCGACATCAAGCCCTCCTGCATGCGCGCGCCGCCGCTGGCGGTGATGCAGATGAACGGCACATGCTGGTCGATGGCGGCCTGCACGCCGCGCACGAAACGCTCGCCGACCACGGAGCCCATCGAGCCACCCATGAAGTTGAACTCGAAACAGGCTGCCACCACCGGCACCGACATGATGGTACCGCTGATGACGACCAGCGCGTCGGTTTCGCCGGTCGCTTCCATCGCTGCTTTCAGGCGTTCGGTATAGCTCTTCGTGCCTTTGAATTTGAGTGTATCCACCGGCAGCACTTCCTGGCCGATTTCATGGCGGCCGCCGGCGTCGAGCAGGGCGTCCAGCCGTGCGCGCGCGGCGATGCGCATGTGATGGCTGCACTTGGGGCAGACGTGCAGGTTGGCTTCCAGGTCGGCGCGGTAAAGCACAGCGTCGCAGGATGGGCATTTGATCCACAGGCCCGCCGGCATGGTCTGGCGCAGCGCGCCGCTCTTGATGCGCGGCGGCAGAAGTTTTTCGATCCAGCTCATAGGTTCTCCCTCGTCATGCAGGGTATCCTAAACCCTGACGTTACGTCAGGTTCAAGCGGAATTTAATCTTCCGCGCGCGGATGCAGGCTGGCCCACAGGTGGGCGGCGGCCATGGTGCGGTGTGGCGAGTAGGCGGCGAGGATTTGTTCGGTGCGTTTGATATCGGGCTTGGCATCCTCGCCAAGCAGCGTTTGCAGGGCGGCGCGCACGGCGACGTCTCCGTGCAGCGAGCAGTCGGCGTAGCCATAGCCGCGCAGCAGGCCGTAGTTGACGGTCCACGGACCGATGCCTTTCACGGCCAGCAGCGCCGCCGAAATTTGCTCGATGCTGTTGGATGGCGTGACTTCCAACGGCAGTTCGCCACTTGCCACCAGCGCTGCCAGGCGCAGCACGGTCTCCGCTTTGGCACGCGAGAATTTGCGACTGGTGAGGTCTTCCACGGTCAGAGCGGCGGCGCTGCGCGCATCGGGATAGCACCACAAGCCGCTGCTATGCTGACGGCCGGCCTGCAGGATGAAGGTGCGGCGCAGCGCGATCGCAAACGACAGGTTGATCTGCTGGCCGATGATGGCCCAGGTCAGCGCTTCAAACACGGTGGCTGACTGCACGATGCGCAGGCCGGGCTGCTTGCGCGCCAGTGCGCCGAACAGCTTATCTTTTTTCACGAAGGCGCTGAACGGCGCCGGATCGATGCGCAGGCCGAGGATGCTGATAGCCGCCTCGCGCGCCTGCTCCTGCGCAGCCTTGGACAGCTTGCCGTCCGCATGCACGGTGATGCTGGCGCTGGCCGGCTGCAAGGCGATGTCGAGCACCACTGGCACCCCGTCCAGCAGCACGCCTTTGCGCAGGCGTTCCGCGCTCACTTCCTCGGCGATGCTTTCGGTATCGCGGCGATGGAAGGCCAGTACGTCGCCCAGCCGGAAATCCGGCGGCAGCGCCAGCGTGAATGGCTTCATGCCGTGTGGGCCTTCATGCCAAAGCTTGGACGGAAACCGGTCACCAGCGCGGTGCCGGTGATGACGATGGCGGCGCCGGCGAAGGTGTACCAGCCTACGGTCTCGCCGAGGAACAGCACGCCCCACAGGATGCCGAACAGCGGACTAAGGAAAGTCACGGTCAGCGCGGACGATGGGCCGACGTCCTGGATCAGACGGAAGTAGATCAGGTAAGCCACGCCGCTGCACAACACACCCAGCGCAATCACCGCGCCCATGATGCCCACGCTCGGCTCGCCCGGCGCCGGGAAGAACGGCACCACCGGCAGCACCAGCAGCGCCGAGGCCCACATCGAACCATGTGCATTGGCGAATGGCTCGACCGTCTTGGCCTGCTTGGCGTAGTTGGAGGCGATGCCGTAGTTGAAGGAGGCGAACAGCACGGCTGCAATGGCGATACCGGCGCCCGGCTTGGAGCTTACGTGGTCGAAGCCCACCAGCAGCGCCACGCCGATGGTGCCTAGCGCGAGACCAAGCAGCACTTTGCCGCTGACCATGGTGCGCGACCACACGGCGCCGATCAGCGTACCCCACAGCGGCGTGGTGGCGTTGAGCACCGCCAGCAAGGAAGCCGACAGCGTGCGCGCCGCAAACGCGAACATCAGGAACGGTAGCGCGGAATTGAACAGGCCGAGGATCAGGTAGTGCTTCCAGTGCTGTTTGAGGTCCAGCGTCTTTTTCAGGAACACGCCGATCATGGCGAGGAACAGCGCGGCAAACAGCACGCGGTATTCGATCAGCACAGCAGCACCCAGCACCGGCGCGGCGATGCGCATGAACAGGAAGGAGCCGCCCCAGATGGCGGCCAGCAGGATAAGGCGGAGGAGGTTGGCGGTGCTCATGCGGATTCCAGTGGTGTGAAGTCGCTATTGTCGGCCGGCGCGCGGGTAGTGCGCCAGCCGATTCTTGCCATTGAATTGTTAGATTGCGCCAATCTCGACGACGCAGGCGGTATCTCCGGGCTTGGTCGGCGCGGCGGCGTGCGGCACGATCATCTCGGTCGGTACGCCGTTTTTAATCGCCGTCATTTCAGCGAGGATGGAGATGGCGATCTCGGACGGCGTCTTGCTGCCGATGTACAGGCCTATCGGCCCGTGAAGTCGCGCCAGCTGTTCCGGCGTGAGGTCGAATTCCAGCAGTCGCTCGCGGCGCTTGCTGTTGTTCAGGCGTGAGCCAATTGCGCCGACGTAGAAGGCCTCCGATTTCAATGCCTCCATCAGCGCCAGATCATCGAGCTTGGGATCGTGAGTGAGCGCCACCACGGCGCTGCGGCGATCCAGCTTCATGTCGACCACCACATCGTCAGGCATCTCATGCACCAGCTGCACGCCGTCGACATGCCAGCCAGCGCGATATTCCTCGCGTGGATCGCACACGATAACGCTGTAATCCATCGCCAGCGCAATTTGCGCGAGGAAGCGCGACAATTGGCCCGCGCCGATAATCAGCAAGCGCCAGCGCGGCCCGTGGATGGTCACCATAGCCTGCTCGCTGACTTGCAGTTGCGCGCCCGGCGTGGCCGTCGACAGTTCCACCTCGCCGCTGTGCAGATCGAGGCGGCGCTGCACCAGTTCATGGCGCTCCAGCCGTTCCAGCAGCTCGGCGATGCGGCTGCGCTCCGACAGCGGTTCGATCGACAGCTCGATGGTGCCGCCGCACGGCAGGCCGAAACGATGCGCCTCGTCGGCGGTGATGCCGTAACTGACGATTTCCGGGGTGGTGCGGCTGATGCCCTCGTCGCGCACGCGCGCAATCAGGTCGTCCTCGATGCAGCCGCCCGAGACGGAGCCGATCACCGTGCCGTCTTCGCAGATGGCCAGCGTGGCGCCGATCGGACGCGGGCTGGAGCCCCACGTCTTGATGACGGTGATCAGTTCGCAGCGGCGCCCGGAGGTGATCCACGCGGCGCTGGTTTTCAAAACTTCGAGGTCGATAGAGTCCATGAATGGAATATACTACGCCGATGCCAATCTTGCAGGGATCTGAAATGCCACAGAAAGAAGATGACGGTTCGCCCAAATTCGGCCGCTTGCTGATCGTGCTGATTTTCGCGGTGCTGGTATGCGCCGGGCTGACTTGGCTGATGGCGACGGTCTTCCCGAATTTCCCCAATTAGGTCTTGCAGGCCGCTTCAAGCGCGCTGTCGAATGCGCTGTCCGGCACGATATCTTCCGGGTTGAACTTCTCGAACTTGTAGTTCTCCACCGGCTCGCCCTTGCCCATCGCTTCCGGATAATAGACTTGCGCCAGAAGGGTGGTGGTGTGCTCGTCGCACGCATACACGTGCAGCATTTTCACCGAGCGATACAGCTTGCCCTCGGGCGTCTTCTGCGCGCGCGCGTAGCTTTGCATGGACCACACCTTGCGCGTCTTATCGGTCTTGATGATGCTGGCCTTGTCGATGTAGAAGACGTTGCCGCTGCTGCCGCCCACCTTGACCCACTGCGCCGCCTGCGCCACGCCGGCCGCCAGCATCAAGGTGATTGCGATCAGGCCGGTCTTGGTCATGGCGCTCTCCTTAAGGAACCAGCGGACGCTTGGCTGCCAGCTTGCTGCGGATTTCGTTGACCGTCTTGTCGATGACCTGCATGCGGTAGGCCACGGCCGGGTGGTTGGCGGTGTAGCCGTTCAGCACCGACGCCGGATACTGGGTCGCAAGGCGCTGCCAGAAAGCGTGCGCGCCTTCCACGCTGTAGCCGGCGCGGGCCACCATGTACAGCGACAGGTAGTCGGCCGCGCTATCGAGATCCTGCGGCATCGGCTTCACGCCGGCGGTCCCGATCAGCATCGACAGGTCGGGGCGTACCGCCACCAGGTTGTCGATGATGCTGCCCACCGTGTAAGCCTGCTTGGTGGTGGCCGCGTGGCCCAGCACATTGTGGGCGATGTCCTTGGCCAGCACGTAGGCGATGGCTTCGTCGCTCTGCGCGAAGTTGACCATGCCGCGCGTGATCATCACGCGCTGGCCATCGGAATAGGCGTTGATGTTGTCCGAATTGCCGATATCGATCTTGAAGGCGCAGGCGCGGGTGACCGGCACCTTGATCTGCTGGTTGCTGCCGCCGCGTGCCACGGTCAGGTCCAGCGACTGGCTGCTGCTGGCGAGAGGGCCGAGGATGCCGGCGGCCAGCGTTTCAGCATTGGCGCCGACCGGCAGCACTTTGCCGTTGGCGGCGATCAGTGCATCGCCCTTGCGCAGGCCGGCGCGCGCTGCGCCGCTGCCTGGCAGCACGCTGGCCACTTCGAGGCGGTCGCCGTAGTTCAGCACCGCGTGGGCGGCGTCGACGAATTCGCCGGTGTAGGAGTATTTGTTCTTGGCGGTGAAGCCGAGCAGGTTGCGCGCCTGCGTGCGGCACAGGTCCGCGTTGTTGATCAGGAGCGGACCGGCGATGCGGTACAGGCGATCCTGCAGCGCCACCATCTGGCTCAGTTGCGCGCGCGCGGCGGCCATCTTTGCCGTGACTTCCGGCGGCGCTTCGGTCATGCTGCTGACGACAGCAGGCGCCGGCTCCGGCGCCGCTGGCCTGGACTGGAAAGAGGAGCAGGCGGAAAGCAGGGCGCTCGCCGCTAAAAGGGATAAGGCGCCAAATTTATTCGTCTTGTTCATCCCTGTGCTCCGTCTCCATTTTCTTGTTAGTGTTTGCCCGTGCTGCCGAAACCGCCGGCACCGCGTTCGCTGCTGTCGAATTCTTCGACTACGTTGAAGCCAACCTGCAGTACCGGCACGATGATGAGCTGCGCCAGGCGTTCCATCGGCTGCAGCGTGAAGGCGCTGTGGCCGCGGTTCCAGGTCGAGACCATCAACTGGCCCTGATAATCAGAGTCGATCAAGCCTACCAGATTCCCCAGCACGATGCCGTTTTTGTGGCCCATGCCGCTGCGCGGCAGGATCATGGCGGCGTAGCCCGGATCGGCGAGATGGATCGCCAGGCCGGTTGGAATCAGCACGGTCTGGCCGGCTTCGATCACCATCGGCGCATCGATGCAGGCACGCAGGTCCAGGCCTGCCGAACCTGGCGTGGCGTACGCCGGCAGCTGGTCTTTCATGCGCGGGTCAATAATTTTAACGTCAACGTTTTTCATTTATTTAGCAAAGAGAGAGTGTTGTGAGATCCGCTTGGAGATCTCCGAAATCAGTTGGCGCGCCAGAGTCAGTTTGTCGGCACGCGGCAGAATGGTGTGGCCGTTCTCGTCGAACAGGATGATGGTGTTGTCGTCCTGGCCGAAAGTGTGGTGGCCGATGTTCCCGACCAGCAGAGGAATGCCTTTTTTCTCGCGCTTGTCGGCGCCGAACTGCACCAGGTTTTCCGATTCGGCGGCAAAGCCTACGCAGTAAGGATGGCCGGCCAGGTTGGTGAGCGCTGCCACGGAAGCGAGGATGTCCGGGTTCTGCTCGAACTTCAGGTCCGGCGCGGTGCCGTTTGGATTCTTCTTCAGTTTTTGGTCGCTGGCGTTGGCGATGCGCCAGTCGGCTACCGCCGCCACAGCGATGAAGATGTGCTGGTGGTCGACATTGGCCATCACCGCGTCATACATCTGCTGCGCGCTTTGCACGCTGATGCGCTGCACGCCGAACGGCACCGGCAGCGACACAGGGCCTGACACCAGCATCACTTCGGCGCCGGCTTCGCGCGCGGCGCGCGCCACGGCGTAGCCCATCTTGCCCGAGGACAGATTGGTGATGCCGCGCACCGGGTCGATCGGCTCAAAGGTCGGGCCGGCAGTAATCAGGATGCGCTTGCCCGCCAGGACCTTCGGCTGGAACGCTGCGATCACCTCTTCCAGCAGCTGTTCCGGTTCCAGCATGCGGCCGAAGCCCACTTCGCCGCAAGCCTGGTCGCCGGCCGCCGGGCCGAACAGGGTCACGCCGTCGTCGCGCAGCTGCTGCACGTTGCGCTGGGTGGCCGGGTTCTGCCACATCTCCACGTTCATGGCCGGCGCGATCAGCAGCGGCACGTGGCGCGGACGGGCCACGCACATGGTCGACAGCAGGTCGTCGCAGGCGCCGTGCGCCAGCTTGCGGATGAAGTCCGCCGAGCAGGGCGCGATGATGACGGCATCCGCATCGCGCGTGACGTCGATGTGGGCCATGTTGTTGTTGACGCGCGGGTCCCACTGGTCGGTGAACACCGGGCGGCCCGACAGCGCCTGCATGGTGACGGCCGTGATGAAGTGGGTGGCCGCCTCGGTCATCACCACCTGCACCGAAGCGCCGGCCTTGGTGAAGGCGCGGCACAGCTCCGCGGCCTTGTAGCAGGCCACGCCGCCGGACAGGCCGAGGACGATTTTTTTACCAGTCAGTTCCTTCATGATGCTGCTCCGCTTATTTATTCACCCGGCGTAGTTCGTCGAGGATGAACAGGCCGGCGCCGATGCAGATCGCCGAATCGGCGACGTTAAACGCCGGGAAGTGGCCCAGACCGCGCCAGTGGAAATCGAGGAAGTCGATCACATGGCCGTAGGCCAGGCGGTCGATGACGTTGCCCAGCGCGCCGCCCAGGATCAGCGACAGCGCCCATGCGAACATGCGCTGGCTGCCGTTTTTCTTCAGCAGGTAGACGATGAAGATGGCCGCGATGATGCCGATGCCGGTGAAGAAGTAACGCTGCCAGCCGCCGCTATTGCTCAGGAAACTGAAGGCCGCGCCCTTGTTATAGGCCAGCACCAGGTTGAAGAACGAGGTGATGAATTTTTCTTCGCCCAGCTGGAAGGTCTTGGTGATGGTGATCTTGGTCAGCTGGTCGATCAGGATGACCAGGGCAGCGATGCACAGCCAAGGCGTGAGGCTCGACGAGGATTTGGTCGGGAAGATTTTTTTGGTGGCCATGTTGATTAATTTACGTAGCGGTAGCTCCGTCGTCCCGGCGGAGGCCGGAATCCAAGCAAGACTTGGATCCCGGCCTGCGCCGGGATGACGGTGGGCGTCATATTAAGCGAACTTGCGTTTTTCGCCCGCACCAAACAGATTGCTGTGGCAGCGGCCGCACAGGGTCGGGTGATCCGCGTGGGCGCCGACATCGGCGCGGTAGTGCCAGCAACGCTCGCACTTCTCTGCCTTCGACGCCGCCACGGCGACCGCTTCTTCCGCTTCGCTTGCGACTTCACTCACCGATGCCAGCGAGGTGATGAAGATGAACTTCAGATCATCTTCCAGGCTTGCCAGCACCTTGAACTTGTCGCCGGCGGCCTTGATGCTCAACTCCGCCTGCAGCGACGAGCCGATCGCGCCCGAGGTGCGCAAATCTTCCAACTGCTTGGTCACATCCGCGCGCACAGTGCGAATGGCGTTGTACTTGGCCAGCAGGGCTTCCGCATCGGCCAGTTCCGGCAGCTGCCACCAAGTCTGGGTGAAGATGGTTTCGTCGCTGGCTTTCCAGCCTTCCGGACCGGCGAAGATTTCCCATGCCTCTTCGGCGGTGAACGACAGCGCAGGCGCCATCACGCGCAGCAGGCTTTGGGTGATGTGGTACAGCGCGGTCTGCGCCGAGCGGCGCGCAGCCGAAGTCACGCCGGTGGTGTACAGGCGGTCCTTCAGGATGTCGAGGTAGAAGCCGCCCAGGTCTTCCGAGCAGTAGTTCTGCAGCTTGGAGGTCACCGGCTGGAACTCATACTGCATATAGTGCGCTTCGATTTCCTTCTGCAGCGCCGCCATGTTGGCGATGGCGTAGCGGTCGATCTCCAGCAGCTCGGCCACCGGCACGGCGTCCTTGGCGTAGTCGAAGTCCGACAGGTTGGCCAGCAGGAAGCGCAGGGTGTTGCGGATGCGGCGATACGACTCAGTCACGCGCTTGAGGATCTCGTCAGAGATCGACAGCTCGCCGGTGTAGTCGGTCGAAGCGACCCACAGGCGCAGCATGTCGGCGCCCAGCTTGTTCCATACGTCTTGCGGCGCGACGGTGTTACCGATCGACTTGGACATCTTCTTGCCTTCGCCATCGACCACGAAGCCGTGGGTCAGCAGCGCCTTGTACGGCGGAGCGCCGTTCAACATCGAGGAGGTCAGCAGCGAGGAGTGGAACCAGCCGCGGTGCTGGTCCGAGCCTTCCAGATACAGGTCGGCAGGGAAGGCCGACTGCTCTTTGTGCGAGCCGCGCAGCACGGTCTGGTGGGTGGTGCCGGAATCGAACCACACGTCCAGCGTGTCCTTGTTCTTGATGTACATGGCCGCTTCGTCGCCGATCAGGTCTTTCAGGTCGAGCGACTGCCAGGCGGCGATGCCTTCTTTTTCGATCAGCTGCGCCACTTGTTCCAGCAGTTCCGGGGTGCGCGGGTGCAGCGCGCCGGTTTCCTTGTGGACGACGAAGGCCATCGGCACGCCCCATTGGCGCTGGCGCGACAGGGTCCAGTCAGGACGGTTGGCGATCATGCCGTGCAGGCGCGCCTTGCCCCAGTCCGGGAAGAACTGGGTTTCGTCGATGCCTTTCAGCGCGGTTTGGCGCAGGGTAGGGCCGCCGTCTTTCGGGTGCGCGTCCATGCCCGCGAACCACTGCGAGGTGGCGCGGTAGATGATCGGCGATTTGTGGCGCCAGCAGTGCATGTAGCTGTGGTCGAACATCTTCAGTTCGAACAGGGCGCCGGCTTCTTTCAGCGCGTTGCAGATCGGCTTCGAGGCTTCCCAGATGGTCTGGCCGCCGAACAGCGGCAGGGTCGAGGCGTATTTGCCGTCGCCCATCACCGGGGTCAGGATGCTGTCGTCCTTCATGCCGTGCGCGCGGCACGAGATGAAGTCGTCCAGGCCATAGGCTGGCGCCGAGTGCACGATACCGGTGCCGCTGTCGGTGGTCACGTAGTCGGCCATGTAGACTGGCGACAGGCGGTCGTAGAACGGATCGGCCGCGTACAGCGGATGGCGGAAGCTCACGCCGTCAAACGCCGCGCCGTGGCAGGTGCCGATGGTGGTGCCTTCCAGCTTGTAGCGCGCCAGGCAGGATTCGACCAGGTCTTGCGCCAGGATCAGCAGCAATGGCTGGCCATCGCGCTCGGTCTGCACCAGCGAGTAGATCACTTCAGGGTGAACGTTCAGCGCCTGGTTGGATGGGATGGTCCACGGGGTGGTGGTCCAGATCACCAGGAAGCCGTTATCAGTCGGCAGTTTATCAAGGCCGAAGATCTGCGCCAGCTTGGCGGTATCGGCAAACTTGAAGCCGACGTCGATCGCCGGATCGCGCTTGTCCTTGTACTCCACTTCCGCTTCCGCCAGTGCCGACTGGCAGTCGAAGCACCAGTTGACCGGCTTCAGGCCGCGGTAGACGTAGCCTTTTTCCAGCAGCTTGCCGAGGGCGCGCAGTTCGTCGGCCTCGTTGGAGTAGTTCATGGTCAGGTAAGGGTTCTGCCATTCACCCAGCACGCCCAGGCGGATGAAGTCCTTGCGCTGGCGCTCGACCTGCTCGTGCGCGTAGGCGCGCGCCTTGGTCAGCACTTCGCCGGTCGGCAGGTTCTTGCCGTATTGTTTTTCGATCTGGATCTCGATCGGCATGCCGTGGCAATCCCAGCCCGGCACGTAAGGCGCGTCGTAGCCGGCCAGGGTGCGGGCCTTGACCACCATGTCTTTCAGGATCTTGTTGACGGCGTGGCCGATGTGGATGTCGCCGTTGGCGTATGGAGGACCGTCGTGCAGGATGAATTTAGGACGGCCGGCCGCCGCCTTGCGCACGCGTTCGTAGATTTTCTTGGTCTGCCATTGCTGTACCCAGTTCGGCTCGCGCTTGGCCATATCGCCGCGCATCGGGAACGGGGTTTCGGTCATGTTGACCGGGTATTTACTCTCTGGCTTCTTTACTGGTTTGTTATCGGACATGGTATGCGTTCTGTGATTTATGCGGGTGTTCTGTGTAGCCGGCGCTCGTGGCTGATCGCGCGGTCAAATTCGGTCGGTGGCGCGCTTGGCGAAGAAGGCGCGGGCGATGGACGCATCGTTGTCGATGGCGGCCGTCAGCGTCGGCAGATCGATGTATTTTTCTTCGTCGCGGATCTTCTGCAGGAATTCGACGCGCACCTGCTTGCCGTAGCAGTTCTGGGCGAAGTCGAAGATGTGCACTTCCAGCAGCACGCGGCCGCTGTCTTCCACGGTCGGGCGCACGCCCAGGCTGGCGACAGCGGGCAGCGGCTGTTCGCTCAAGCCGTGCACCTGCACGATGAAGATGCCCGACAGCGCCGGGCGGTGCGGCACGCGCAGGTTGAGGGTCGGGAAGCCCAGCGTGCGGCCCAGTTTCTGGCCGTGGATCACATGGCCGGAGATGGCGTACGGATGGCCGAGCAATGCTTCAGCGTGTTCAAAATCGCCCGCGTGCAGCGCTTCGCGCACGGCGGACGAGGAGATGCGGGTGCTGCCGTTCATCACGGTCGGCAGGGTCTCGACGTGGAAGCCGTAGTGTTTTCCGGCCTCCAGCAGCATTTGCACATTGCCGGCGCGGCGCGCGCCGTAGCAGAAGTCGTCGCCCACCATCAGCCATTTCACGTGCAAGCCTTCGACCAGCACTTTCTCGGTGAATTCCTGCGGCGTCAGGGCGGCAAAGGAGGACGAGAAGTGCTCGACGATCACGCGGTCGATGCCGTTGTCGGACAGCGATTGCAGCTTGTCGCGCAGGTTGGCGATGCGGGCCGGGGCTTTCGACAGGTCGCCCATTTTATGGGCAAAGAACTCGCGCGGATGCGGTTCGAAGGTCATCACGGCCGCTTCCAGCCCGAGCCGGTCGGCGGCAGCGCGCACGCGGGCCAGCAAAGCCTGATGGCCGAGGTGGACACCGTCGAAATTGCCGATCGTGAGCGCGCAGGGCGCACGCGCCGCTGCATTGGGAAGACCTCGGAATACCTTCATGGGAATCTTGGGGAAAAACTATCGCAAATAAGGGATTATACGGGCAAACCCTCAAAGCGAAAAAAAACACCCCGCAAGTTCGGGGTCAGAGCCGACAATCGGACATTTAGCGTGCGAAATGTCCGATTGTCGGCTCTGACCCCGAACTTGCGGGGTGCTGCGCATTAGCAGCCCGGATTACAGTGGGCGGTTAATGTTCATGACCCAGTAGCGGGCCAGGTCGGCGGTACCGTCGGTGCCTTTGACCGATTTCAGGGTGTTCAGCGCAGCAGCTTTCTTGCCAGCGATGTTCTGAGCCAGGCCCAGGTGCAGCTTGACGGCTTCCGGATTGCGGCCGGTGCCCAGCTTCACAGCCTGTTCGATCAGCGGCAGGCCTTTGTCAGCCTTGCCTTGCGAAACCAGGGCGTAGCCCAGGTTGGCCAGGGCGTCGGCGTCCTTGGCTTTTTCCGCTTCAGCCTGGGTGGCAGCCACTTTGGCGTCCAGTTCGGTCTGGGTCTTGGCGGCCAGGTCTTTCAGGCGCTGGTGACGAGCGGCGTCGGAACCGGTGCCCAGGGCGCCTTTCTTGTAGCCCTGGTCGATGATCTTGATGGCTTCGGCCGGGTTGCCCGCTTGCAGGGCCAGCTGGCTCATTTCCATGTATTCGTTAGGCTTGGACAGCAGGCCCAGTTGCAGGCGCAGGCGCAGCAGGTCCAGTGACAGCGACGACGAGAAGCCTGGCTTGGTCTGCACGCGCTGCAGCAGGTCGGCCCAGGTCTGTGCCTTAGGATACGAGGCGGCCATGCGTTCCAGGGTCTGCACGTAGCCGGCTTTGTCGTTCTGTTTCAGCTGGATGTTGGCCAGCATGCCCAGCTGGTTTTCGTTCAGGTTCTTGGCGTTTTGCAGTTCTTTGGCCGCTTCGGCGTATTTGCCGGTGGTGTAGTAGATCTGGACGATGTATTCCTGGGCCTGGGTGTTGCCCGGGTTGTCCTTCAGCACGCGCTGGAAGGCGCTGATGGCTTTAGGGTAGTCCTTGGCGCGGTAGTAGATGCCGGCCAGGGCTTCAGCGAATTTTGGCGATTCGGCAGCGGACAGCTTGCCGGAGTTCAGTACCGATTCAAAGGCTTTAGCGGCGGCGTCGTTATCGCCGGCAGCAACTGCAGCCGAGGCACGGGTGCGCTCGATCAGGTAGGTTTCGTTGGCGGTTTTGCCGCCGACAGCGTCGGTTTCTTTCAGTTTAGCCAGCGCTTCTTTGTTCTTGCCGGCTGCGGCCAGTTTCTGTGCTTCCTGCAGTGGCTTGCCGATTTCAGCACGCACGGACTCGGCTGCGTAGGCGACCGACGAGAGGCCTGCGAGAGGAGCGGCAGCGGTAAAACCAATGGCGGCCATTACCAGGCCGAGATGAGCGAGACGAAACTTGGTCATGGGTGAGTTTTCTTTCATCAAAAAACGAAAATAGGCAGGAAAAGGTCCTGCCTATTATTGTACATGGGACGTATTACTGGAACTGTTCGTTACCGACCAGACCAATCTTGGTCACGCCCAGGCGTTGAGCCGAAGCCATTACGCCTGCTACGACTTTGTACGACACCAGCTTGTTCGGACGCAGATGCACTTCCGGCTGGTCAGCTTGCGCTGCGACGTCGGTCAGTTTCGCTTCCAGGGTGCCGCGGTCAGGAATGACTGCGTTATCCCACAGAATCGTACCGTCGAAGTCGACGTCAATCGTAATGACCACTGGTTCCTTGGTTGGCGGCGGCGGGGTGCCGACCGGCATGTTCAGGTTGACCGAATGGTTGGCCTTCGGAATCGTAATGATCATCATGATAATCAGCACCAGCATCACGTCGATGAGGGGCGTCATATTCATTTCCATCATTGGTTCCGGATCCGCGCCTGCGGATGGAGAGCCGACACTCATACTCATGAATATTTCCTTTGTAGAAGGGCAGGCCTGAACTGCAGGCCTGCGATGCACTGTCGGGAATTAACCCTTATCAGGCGGTTCGGTGATGAAGCCGACCTTCTGAATACCAGCACGCTGGGTAGTGTAAATAACCTTGCCGATTGCTTCGTACTTGGTTTCTTGGTCACCACGTACGTGTACTTCCGGCTGAGGCAATTTCACAGCTTCCACCTTCAGATTGTCGAACAGCTCGTTGGCATCGCGCATTTTGCGCTGATTCCAGTAGATGTCGCCATCTTTGCTGACAACGATGTTGACGTCTTCAGGCTTGGTCTGGATAACCTGGTTGGTTTCCTCTGGCAGCTTGATCTTGATCAGCTTCAGAACAACCGGGCTCGTGATCAGGAAGATAATCAGCAGAACCAACATGATGTCCACGAGGGGCGTCGTGTTGATTTCCGACATGACTTGATCTTCGTCTCCGCTCTCGGAGCCTACGGACATGGACATGGTGAATTAGCCTACTTTTTTGGAGCCGGTTGCGGTCGACATTGCGCCCGAGATCAGGACCGAGTGAACGTCAGCCGAGAAAGCACGTACGTCTTCCATTGCCGACTTGTTGCGACGCACCAGCCAGTTGTAGCCCAGAACGGCCGGAACTGCAACGAACAGACCGAACGCGGTCATGATCAGTGCTTCACCCACTGGACCTGCCACTTTGTCGATCGAGGCGTTACCCGACATGCCGATAGCGATCAGCGCATTGTAAATACCCCAAACGGTACCGAACAGACCGATGAACGGTGCGGTCGAACCCACGGTTGCCAGGAACGACAGGCCGTCTTGCAGACGCGATTGAACTTTGTCCACAGCGCGCTGGATCGACATGGTCACCCAGGTCGACAGGTCGATTTGTTCCAGCAGGGCGCCGTCGTGGTGCGCGGTAGCCTTGGTGCCGGTTTCAGCGATGAAGCGGAATGGCGAACCTTCGGTCAGCGAAGCCGAACCAGCAGCGATCGACGAAGCTTTCCAGAACTTGGCCGAGGTTTCTTTCGACTGTTTGAAGATCTTGGTCTGGTCGATCAGTTTGGTGATGATGATGTACCACGAACCCATCGACATCAGCGACAGGATGATCAGGGTGCCGCGCGATACGAAGCCTGCTTCCCAGACAGCAGCGAAGCCGTATGGGTTTTCCACTTCTTCTTTACCACCGTGAGCTGCTGGAGCAGCTGGAGCTTCTGCTGCCGGTGCTGCTGCCGCATCCGCTGCTGGAGCAGCTGCTGGAGCCGAAGCGGCGGCCGAGGCTTGCTCTTGCGCGAAGGCAGGGGCGCTCACCAGGGCGGTGGCTGCGGTCACCGAGAACAGCACAGCGGCCAGTACAGCGGACAAACGGGTATTCTTAAACATGCTTCCTCCAAATTGATAAAATAATCAGATCGCTGGCGTAATGACAACGAAAATTACTAATTGAGACGGTGTTCTGTCTCGGTTTTACTCCAGCGTCCAGACGTATTGCATCTGCTGCCAGCCTTCTTGTGGTACACCGTCCACGGTTGCCGGTTTGAAACGGCACTTCGTGATACCAGCGACCGCAGCTTTATCCAGATCCCTAAAGCCGCTCGATTTCACAACCTTGCTCTCGGTGACGCGACCGTCAGCCGAAATCAGGAACGACAACTGAACAGTGCCGGTTTCCTCATTACGCAGCGACGACTTCGGCCATTCCGGTTTGGCGCAAGTGCTGAAGTCAACCACAGCCGCGGTACGGACACCAGTTTTTGCTGGGCCTGGAGGCGCTGCCGGTGGTGCTGGCGGGGCCTTCTGGATTTCCGTGGTAGCCGGCTTCACGTTGGTCGCGTTAGCGATCGTGTTGTTCGGCGGTGGTGGCTGCTGCACGTTCACTTCCACTGGCGGGATGAATGGTGGCGGTGGAGCCTTCATCTCTGGCGGAGGTGGTGGTGGTGGGAGTTCCTTCGGTGGAGGAGGTTTGACCTCCTCGATGATCTTGGTCTCCACTGGCGCGACCATTTTGGCCACCAGACGTTTACCAAGGCCAGTCACGATCCCATAAGCGACCAGGACGTGCAACAAAACGACAATCGTAATGCCTGTAAAGTTCTTCCCGGTGCTTTTCTCGTTGTGCGTGAAATTCATGCCTGCTTTCTCCAATACCAACTCTCTTTGGTGCTACTTAAACCCCAAAATGGCGACACAAAACAACAGCCGCATCCGGGACGTCGGCGAATTATACATACGAATTCTTGATTTTACATAGAATTTTCATCCCTAAAACCGGTTAAATTTCATAGGGTTTT